>Ga0180219_1000074_pt1 | contig 136336 bp, 137 predicted proteins | sample eDN3rd30CBELigMG_FD_151338 | JGI IMG/M metagenome (GOLD analysis project Ga0180219, IMG submission 151338) | Enriched Miracle-Growth compost microbial communities from Emeryville, California, USA - eDNA 3rd pass 30_C BE-Lig MG (version 2)... ...
ACCGCCTCAGCGCACCGGCGCGGAGGCGTCTGCGCGCGGCGTCCGGTCTACTCCTCGTCGTGGCCGCGGGGCTCCTGGTGCATGGCGTGCTGCCCGACACGGCGGTGACGGACATCGCGGGTGACGCGCTGTATGCGGCCGCTGTGTACGCCGGTGTCGTGTTGCTCGTGCCCGGGCGACATCCGCTGGTGGTCGGTGCGGTGGCGGCGGGCTGGTGTGTGGCTGTCGAGCTCTTTCAGCTGACGGGGCTGCCTGCGCGCTGGGGTGCAGGCTTTGCGCCGGTGATGCTCGTGTTCGGGACGGTGTTCGATGCGCGCGATCTGGTGGTCTATGTCGTGACGGTCGCCGCGGCCGCGGTCGTGGATGTGCTCGTCGGACGCCCGCCGGGTGTGAAGCGCCGGAGGTGACGCTCGAAGTCAGTCGCGTCCGCGGAGGCGGTCGATGTCGCGCCGTTCGCGCTTGGTGGGGCGGCCCGCGCCGCGGTCACGGACGGCCACCATCGCCACCGGTTCGCGTGGCGGGGTGCGGTCTTCCGCGGCTTCGGCGGCGAGGGGCGCACCGACGCGTTTGACGAGCAGCTGGCGCACGATCAGGATGCGGTCGAACCCGGCGATGCGCACGCGGATCTCGTCACCGACGCGCACATGCTGCGCGGCTTTGGCTTTCTCGCCGTTGATGCGGACGTGTCCGGCGCGGCAGGCGGTGGTGGCGGCGGAGCGCGTCTTGTAGACGCGCACGGCCCACAGCCACGAGTCGACTCGCGCGGTCTCGCTCATGTGCGCTGCTCCCGGAGGTGCCGGACGACGCCCGCGACGAGAAGGCCTTGACCGAGCGTGTAGGTGAGCATGACCCAGGGGTTCGTGAGCTCACCCGAGATGCCGGGGAGGAACAGTCGCAGGGCGAGGATCGTGTCGGAGGCGAGGAAGAACGCACCGCCGATCGCGGTGAGCGAGCCTCCGCGCGTGGACGCGACGGCCGTGCCGCCGAGCACGAGCCCGTAGGTCATCACCGGAATCAGGAGTGCGCCGAGGTGGGGCCAGAGCACGGCGATCATGATGCCCCACCAGGCGGCGTAGACGAGGGTCCAGACAGGGATGGGGTGGGCGCCGATGCGGCGGGCGAACAACCAGATGTACAGGAGGTGAGCGACGCCGAAACAGAGGAGCATGGCGGGGAGCTCGTCGTCGAGCATGGGGAAGAAGAACGCGGCGCCGTCGCCGAGCCACGAGAATGCGATGGCAAGCAGAAGGAGCACCGTCGTGAGCACGGTGCCGCCTTCGCCGTCGCGTGAGGTGAGGGTCCGTGTGCGGAACAGGTACCAGCCGGCCGCGACCGCGAGCAGCGGCATGAGGGTGAGCTTGGTGGGGTACGCGATCGCGGTGAGGTCGAAGGAGATGGCGGCGACGTGCAGGACGGAGGCGACGGCGTAGAGCCAGAATCCCCACCAGCGGCTGCGCTCGACGGATGCGGTGACGCCGGTTGTCTCAGTGCGCTGCGATGCCACCCTCGTGCTCCCTTGTGACGCGGCCGCCTCGGGCGGGGCGGACTGCGCCTATCGTACGGGCAGGCCGTGTGCGGGCTGCGGAGCGAACGTGAGCGACACGATCGGCCGTGACGGCGACGGGCGCGAGACCTCCGTGAAGCCCGCGTCGAGGAATGTGGAAAGCGCGCCGTGGTAGAGGTCGTTGGAGGATGCGCGGCTGACGGCCGTGTCGATCGGGTAACCCTCCACGATGCGTGCGCCGTGCGTGCGCGCGTGCTCGACGGCGGCCTCGAGGAGCCTCGCCGACACGCCCTGCCTGCGGAACTCGCGTCTGACGACGAAGCACGAGATCGCCCACACCGAGTCGTCGTCGATGGGCTCGGGGGACTGCTGGACGTTACGCGAGCGGGTGAGTCGAGGCTGCGACGGACGGGCGGACACCTTCACCCAGCCCGCCGGCACGTCGTCGACGTAGGCGACGAGGCCTGTCGGGGGAGCTGCCTTGAGATCGCGTTTGAGCAGCTCGCGCCGCTGTTCTCGTGGAGTCTTGTCGAACTCGGCGGCGCGCAGCATCCACCACTGGCACCAGCACGATGCGCCGTCACCGCCACCGGTGAGCGCATGCTCGACGTCGGCGAAACGGTCTGCGGATGCCGGGCTGACACGGATCTCAGACATGCCGACACGCTACGCGACGCCCTCGACATGCGCCCGTGTTCGCGAGCCCTCGTCAGACCGGGTAGGATGGGGGAGTTGTCCGCGCGCGGGCGACGGACCGGGATGTGGCGCAGCTTGGTAGCGCACTTGACTGGGGGTCAAGGGGTCGCAGGTTCAAATCCTGTCATCCCGACCGGAGAAAGCCCCGGAATCACGCAGGTATCGCGGGTTCCGGGGCTTTTGTCATGCCCGCCCCAGCAGGCTCGTTGTGCACCTGTTGTGCACTTGTTCGCGGGATGAGCGCCGCAGCGCTCTCCGCTGCACGTCGACCGGCGTCGCCGATCAGGTGCCCGTAGATGTCATTCGTGATCGCGATGGACGAGTGCCCGGCGCGCTTCGTGATGATCGAGGGGGACACGCCCGCCGCGATCAGGAGCGAGATGTGCTGATGCCGCAGCCCGTGCAACGTGATCTTCGGCAGGCCGATGTCGTCGCGCAGTGTGTCGAACAGACGCGTCACGTACTGGGGGCGCAGCGGCTTCCCGTCTTCGTACGTGAACACGTGCCCGTCGCCCTCCCAGAGTGTGCCGCAGGCCGCCCGCTCGGATTCCTGTTTGATCTGCCACGCCACGAACGCGCCGACCGCAGCGTCGTCGAGGTCGATCAGACGGCGCCCGGCGCTTGTCTTCGGTGAGTTCTCGACGACGGCGCTGAGCGTCTGCACGCGCGTCGTCCGCACGGTCAGTTCACGTCGCGCGAGGTCGACGTCGCTCCATCGCAACCCGAGCAGTTCGGCGCGCCGCAGTCCGGTCAGCACGGCGATCTCGAACAGTGCGCCGAGCCGATGCTGCACGGCCCGGTCGAGGAACGCGCCAACCTGCGCGGGTGACCACGGCTCGAACTCGCGCGTATCGACGACCGGAAGTCGCACACCGCGAGCGGGGTTCGCCGCGATGATGTCGTCACGCATGGCGGCGGTGAGCGCACCCTGCACGACGGCGACGATCCGGCGCACGGTCGTCGCGCCGCGCCCGTCCGCGATCAGCGCGTCGATGAAACGCCGCACGTCGGCCCGCTTGATGTCGGTGAGCCGCAACCTTCCGAGCGCACTCGGCTTGATGTCGGCGTCGACGTATCGGCGGTAGTTGTCGAGCGTCGAACGCTTGATGTCGCCGCGCTGCTCGCGCCCGTCGAGCCATTCGTCGAGCCACTGCCCGAACTTCACGCGGCTCGTCTCCACGAACTCGCCCCGGTCGTGCTCGGCACGTGCCTTCGCGAGCGCGGACTGCGCCGCCCGCTTACTGTCGAAGTTCGCGACGCGCGTCTGTAGCCGCCTGCCTGACGAGTCGAACCCACGGCTGAGGTAGTAGCCCCACTTGCCGTGTTTCGGGTCGCTGAGCAGTCGCGGGCACGCGTTTTCGATCTGCCTCTCGGTCGGCTTCTCGGGCAGCGTGCCGTACGGCGTCCGGGTGTCCGGTCGCCTGCATGAGCATCTGCGATAGATCATGTGTCTTCCTTTCTCGGTTGGGACTGCTGGCCGGTCTGCCGCAGCCACGTCTTACGCACACCGATCGCGTCGGCGTAGGTCTGCTCGACGGCGCCGTGCAGGGCGCTGATCTGGTCGAGATGGGTGTCGAGCGCACGCGTTACACGAGCGATTGCCTGAAGCGGCGCGTCTGCATCGCCCGGTGCGGGCGCGTCGGGCTGGATCGATTGCCGACTCACGGGCTCACTATCGACATCGACGAACTCGACGGCCTCGGGAATCGTCACGAGAGCAGCGGGCGATACTCCCAGCGCTCGGGCGAACAGAACGACATCATCGGCTGTCCACGTGCGCTTGCCCGTCTCGTACTCAGAGACGGCATTGACCGTCCACGCCCGATCGGGTGCGAGTCTCTTCAGGGCGTCCTTCGCGAACGCCTTCTGGCTGAGTCCCGCAGCGACGCGTCGGGCTTGGACGTTCTGTCCGATGACCTGGCGGATGGTTGGGTTCATGGCTTACCTCCTTTTCACTGACAATACCGTCGAGTACCGACAGATGGCTCAATGTATGCTAACGTCGTAGACAGCAGTAAGCGTCTGGCAGAGGCGGGCCCCCGCAGACGATCCGACATCACGTCACTTCAAAGGATCGCCATGCCCGCCACACAGAAGACCGCCGCGACTCAGATCGCCGCCCTCCGTCTCGACCTGCCCGACCCGCTGCCCGTCGCCCTCACGGTGAAGCAAGGCACGAGGATCGCGGGCGTCTCCGAATCGACGTTCTGGGATGCCATTCGCGACGGCAGCGTCAAGTCCGTGAAACTGCGCGGTCGCGTACTCATCCCGACGCTGCCGTTCCTCCGTCGCTTCGGCATCGAGCCGTCGCCGGTCGTCTTCGAGACGACTGCCGACTGACCGACCGCGCGAACCGACCACCACTCGACGGAGGGCGAGAACCCGAATGACCACGCCGCGAACGCACGACGAACGCTTCACGATGGTGCCCGACTGGCTCATCGAGAGCGACCTGTCGCTGCACGACTTCGCCGTGCTGCTCGTGCTGATGAAGCATGGCCGCACGACGGGCCGCTGCAATCCGGGGTTCGCGACGATCGCCCGTCAAGCGCGCGTGTCGCGCGACTCGGTGAAGCGCTCGCTTCGCTCTCTCGAAGATCGCGGGCTGATCGCGATCGAGCGTCGCCGCGACGGCGCGAAGAACCTGACGAACGCCTACACGCTGCACGTCGAGCGCGATCTCGTGGGTAGGTGCTCACAGCACCTAGGTGCTGACAGCACCCAGGGGGAGACGGCGCGGGTAGGTGCTCACAGCACCCAGGTAGGTGCTCACAGCACCCAGGGGGTAGGTGCTGACAGCACCCCTAACGAGACTTACTACAACGAGAGTTCTGAACGAGAGAGTGAGCAGCGCTCTGCGCGGCAGGCTGCCGTCGACATCGTCGAGGCCGAGATCGTTGTCGATGACGCATTCGATCGCGTCTGGGCAGTCTGGCCGAAGAAGACGTCGAAGAAGGACGCCCGACTGAAGTTCGCTGCCGCTGCGAAGCGTCACCCGCAGGGCGAGCACGGGCTCGCCGCCGACGTCGTCGAGCACGCCCGTGCCTATGCGCAGCACGCGCACCCGGTGCAGTTCGTGCCGATGCTCTCGACGTGGCTCAACGGTGACCGCTGGGAAGACGAGTTGCCCGGACCACGCGGTGATCGACTGACGCAGGCCGACCGCACTAAGGCGGTCCTCGCCCGCTACGCCGGACCCGAAGGCGAGGCGTCATGAGCCTCAGAGACGAGATCGCCGCCGCAGCGAGCGCGATGCTCGCGATCGCCTGCACACCGAGTGTGCAAGCCGTCGATGAAACCCCAGATCACAGCCGACCGCCTTTGATGCAGAGTCAGGGGCTCGACGAGAGGAACCCGCGATGACCGAAGACGACTTCCGGGCGCTCGTGCAGCGCGCGCGCCGCGCCGTGGCCGAACCGACCGACCGCCAGTCGCTGCGAGATGCCAAGCGCGCGCGCCGCGCGACGATCGACGGTTACCTCGCCGCGCTGCGCAGGCTGTCGCCGCGTGATGAGGCTGCTGTGCTCGCGCACTCGCGTGCCCTGTCCGCAGAGACGGCAGCGAACCGCGCCGAGGCGAAGGAACTCCGCGAACTGCTCGCCGCACTAGTCGGCGCCTGACCACCCACCACCCGGAGATCGAGCAACAGAAAGGAACCACCCGCGATGACCACGCATAAGGTACTCAGCAGCAGCCCTGCCGATCCCGTCGAGCACGCTCGGGCGCTCGTTCTCCACCCGGACCACGCAGCGATCGTCGAAGCCGAGCGCGCTCGTGCAGCGACCGTCCATGACTACTACGCCGCCGTGAACGTCAGCCACCGAGCCGACGAGATCGAAGCCCACCGGGAAGCGCTCGCCGCGGAAGTGGCCGCGTGGCGGGCCGAGGCTGACCGGGCGCGGAATGTGCTCGTCGTACTCGTCGGCGCCGCGCATGGGGGCGCTCGATGATCGGGCCGGGGGCGTACAAGCGGGTGCACGACCGGCTCGAACAGGAACGGGGTCGCGCCGCGGGACTGCCGTGCGTCGCGCCGGGCTGCACGCGTCTCGCGGACGGCTGGGGGTTGCGCAGCGGCGAAGCGACTCACTTCGGTGAGGACTATCACGGGCGGCGCGTCAAGTGGTCGAACGATCCAAGTGCGTACTCGCCGATGTGCATTCATCACAACCGGCAGGTCGACATGGGAGGCGATTGGGACTACTGCCCGAACGGTCACTACCGGTCGACGTGGGGGACTCACTCGGACGGACGGTGCCGGGGCTGCACTCGTGAGTCGTCGCGCCGGTATAACGCCGCGCGCCGCAACGACCCCGAGTATCGCGCTCGCCGTCGAGGGCAACATCGCCGCGCAGCGGCTCGATCGGAAGGAACCGAGCAGTGACCACGAACAAACCGAAGACGAACGGGGTCGGTCGCCGACTCACAGCGGCGCAGCGCGCTGACGAGGCGCTTCAAATGCGCCTGAGGCGCCACACGTACCGGGAGATCGCTGCTGCGCTCGGCTACTCGTCGCCCGGCAATGCGTACAGGGCAGTTGAGCGTGAGATCGCGAAGGTGCCGCGCGAGCACGCGAAGCAACTGCTCACGCAGGAACTGGAAACGCTGGACGCCGCGCAGCGTCGCCTCATGCCCCTGATCTTCGACAGGAAGACGCCCGATCTGTGGGCGGTGGACCGTGTGCTCGCGATCATGGATCGCCGCGCTCGGCTCATGGGGCTCGACAAGATCGGCGGCGATTCGGGGGTCGACGAGTTCAAGGTCGTGCTGACCGCATGGGCGGCAACGATCGCCCAACAGGTCGAGGACGAAGACAAGACGGCTGCGCGCGACCGTGCGCAGTCAACTGAGGGGGAAGGAACCCACACCGATGAGTGAAACGAACCGATACGCGACCGCAGTGCGCGGCTACCGTGACGAACCGGGTGCGGCGATGCAGTACGCCGACGCTGATCTCGCACCCGAGGCGATCGCGACGCGGAAGCGGGCGCGCGTGCACGCAGCCCGTCAGGCGCTGCTCGCCGCGCGCCCCGTGCTGCCGCAGAACCTGCCGACCCGTGACGGCGTGATCGCTTCGCTGCGTCCGAAGACCGCCGACGAGATCGCCCGTGGTCAGCACGAAGCGGCGAAGGTGCAGGCGCTGCTCGACAAGGGCCGGCCACTCGCGCAGATCATCGCGAACGCGGACGAGACGCGCGCTCTCGCGATCGCTGATCTCGTCGAGACGCTGCCGCAGGTGCTCGACTCGAACGCGGGCGACGAGATCATCGCCGAGGTTCACGGGCTCGTCTTCGACCGTCTCGCCGATCTCGGCGTCGAGGATGCGACTTCGATGCGCGACGTCGAGCAGCAGCACGCACCCGCGATCGCATGGCACCACGCCATGACCGAAGCCGCGGAGGGCAGTGACGCGACTGTCGGCGCGTGGCAGGACGTCTACCGCGCCGACCAGGCCGGATATGAGGCGATCCGCGGCGGGCTCGACGGTACCGTCGATCAGTGGGTCGGTCGGCTCGACGCCAAGGAGTGATGGACGGGGAGAGGCGGGCGGCGTGACTCTCGCCCGCCTCTCACTATTCTCCGTTCTTGAGCGGGTCGCTGGAGTGCCACTGAAGTTCCCGGAACCTCCGATTCGGGATGCTCGGGGATGCCTGCGCTGCGGGGAGCAACGTAGACGAGGCGTGGATCCTCACGATCGCCGATCCCGCGCGGATGCCGGTTCCGGGAAGCGCTGCGGAAAGCACAGATGCCATAGGCAGGTTGAGCCTGTGCTATGTGGCATGCTGACTTCACGCGACAACGTGGGGGCGGAATGATCGAAGTTGAGAATGCGGCCAGTTTCTTGCAAGCAGCGAGGACGGGGATCAACATTTTCACGGGCGCCGGATGGAGCACTCTGGCAAAGTCCAACCTCGGGCCTTTGCCCGTCGGGAACACTCTGTCGAAGGAGCTGCGCGACAAGTTCAGCGTCGACCCTAACGAAGCCCTAGATCTTCCCCAATTGAGCACGGTGATTGCCGCTCGAGACGCCCCTGGCCTTGAGCAGTATCTGCGGGAGCGGTTCACTGTCACTGAGCTAGACCCGAGATATCGCGTGCTGGAGAAGATTGCAATCAAGTCGATCTTCACGACGAACATCGATGACCTGTTTGAGACCGTCCTTGGTGAGTCTGACGTCCACTTCTTGAACGACGTTTATAGTCGCGGCGCCGCGGCGTCTGCCGCGGCTATAGACATCGTCAAACTTCACGGCTCCGTACGGGACCCCAACCGCCCGTTTGTGTTTGGTCCACTTGACCTGGCGGCGGCCGCGACGGCAGACCCAGATCGATGGATGTTGCTACGTCAGCGCCTTCGAGACTCGCCAACCCTGTTCGCGGGCTACTCGCTGCGCGACGCTGGCACGCTTCAGGTGCTACGAAACGGGGCAGCCAGCCAGGAACTCCCTGGAAACGCCTGGATTCAAGTCCGCCCGAGCAGCGATGATCCCGCGATGATCGAGTACTTCCGCGCCCTTGGATTCCAGATTATCGTCGCCGAAACTGAGCGGCTGCTTCAGTACATTGACGACAACATTGGCGAGGTATCGAGCGGTGTCCCCGCCGATCAGCATCTGGGGAACGTGCCGGATTCGACACAGTCGGTGTCCCGACCGCTAGAAGACTTCTACCTTGGCGCCGCTCCGTCCTGGAGCGATATCTATTCGATGCAGGTTGTGCGGACCTCCCACTTCGCGTCAATCTTGAACAACGTGGCCGGGGGCGCAAACACGTTGCTGTCTGGAATCCCTGGAAGTGGAAAGACCACTCTGCTAATGCAAGTGGCGGCACACGCGCCCTTCGACGGACCGAGAATCCTGCTCGACAGTCCGTCTCTCCCTGAGGCTGAGCTGTTGTTCCGACAGGTGGGAGACGGAAGAGCGCTGATACTCGTAGACAATGTCGCGGGCGACATCGAGGCGCTCGTGCAACTTACGCGATTGCGCCACGCGGTCGTGGTGGCCGCGGACCGCGACTACAACCTCAGTTCCGTCTCGCATCGAATTGCGGATGCACGGATCGGTGCGCGTCTCGCGGTGAGTTCGATATCGAAGGAAGACCTTCAGCGCATCTGGTACTCGATTCCCGTTCGAATCAAGCGGCGGCTCATGGAGTGGCCAGAAACTACCTACTCCCTGACGCCTACGGTGGGCGAGATGGTACGCGCGAACCTATCCGAGAAGACCATTGATGAGCGCCTCGTGGAGTACATCGGTTCCATCTACCGGACGGAGCCAGAGGATGCCTTGATGCTAATCCTGGCGTGCTACCTGCACTACGCGCGCGTGCCGCTATCGATGGACGTCGCGGTCGCGTTCTTCAGGGAATCGATCGATGACTATCGCACTCTCTATGCGATGGTCGAGTCAGTCGGAGAACTTCTCAGCGAGTACGAGGGGATGCACGCTGCGGAGGATCAGGACTACTTTGCCGCCAGGTCGATGCAGGTTGCGGAGAACGTCCTAAACGGGGTACCCGGATCGGCGCTCCGAACGATGCTGCAGCGCTTTCAAGCAAACGTCTCGCCACTGCGAGTGCCGTCCTACGACGTTTTTCGTCGGCGGGGATACGACCACCGACTTTACGCGCGCGCGTTCTCGTCATGGGTGGATGGTGCCGACGAGTACGACAAGATCAAAACGAAGTTGGAAGTTCAGAATGTCGGGCCGCAGTACTACGTCGAGCAACAGAAGGCGCTCTTCCTGGCGGGGCACCGTCAGTTCGATGAAGCGTTCCGCGAGATCGACAACGCTAGGGGCGCGCGAAAGCGCGTCAACTGGACCATCGAGAACACGTACAATCGCATCCTCTTCCGCGCCAATCTTGAAAAAGCCGGCGCCATATCTGAAGCGCAGTCGTTGTGCTTGCGTGCGCTCGATGGGCTTGAGAACGCATTCAATTCAGATCAGCGGAAGGGCCTTCACGCGTTGGTCTTCGCGGACTGCAGCCTGCTTCTGAGTCGAGCGGTAGACCCTGAGCTGGTGCGAGGCTATCTTTCACGAGCCGAAGAGATGCTTCGCGAGGTGAGTTCCGGAGAAGAGTCATGGCTGGAGCGACCGCGCTTCGTGATTCGCGACGTCCAACGTCGACTTCGCGACTTGTCCTAGCTTTTTACTCTGCACGCCGTGCGGCATACGCTTCTTCGTCTGCGTGCACACTGGCTGCACAACCAGCGGAAAAAGTGCTGGTCACGGGTATGCGGACTTGACTCAATATCAAGGTGTCGCCGTGGCGTACCGCCAATCTCCTGTCTGTGCTGACACGATGAGCGAGTGGCAGTCACTGTGATCGATTGGTTCGGATACCGCTCTGGCGATCGATCGCCCGCTGCTGAGGCGGCTGCCGATCTCGAGTACTGCCCGTTCATCGACGATCGGTGCACGAAGATTCCGCGCGACGGGCGTCCATCTGGCGTGTGCTCTCTGAAACAGACGACCCGGGACGCCGTCGTTTGCTGTCCGAACCGGCTCTACGGCGACGACTACAAAATTCTGCGCGACGTCGCGCAGATCGCGTTCGGGCCGGGGCACGAACTCGTTGCAGGGTCTAGCGCGCAGCGCAGAGCGAACGCGACCGGTGGCCCCATCGTCGGCGTCTTTGGCAAGCGCTGGGGCGGCGAACTACGGCTCCCGCAGCGCGGCGGTAGCGGCTCGTACTACGTTGATTGGATTCTCGCTCTCGTCACACCGAGCGGGCTCGACCGATTCGTCGCGATCGAAGTGCAAACTATCGATACCACTGGCAACTACAACCCCTCGGTCGACGCTCTGCGCGCCGGCCGGCAGATCGTGGAGAGTGATGCCGGGTTCAACTGGGAGAACGTGAGCAAGCGCATTCTCCCGCAGGTGATCTATAAGGGCAATGTGCTTCAGATGGAGCCGAAGTGCCTCGGTGGGCTGTTCTTCATCACGCCGAAGCCAGTATTCGACCGCATCATGAACCGGCTCATCGGAGTTGGACAGCAATTGCCGCCGTACCCGCTTCAGCCCGGCGCAGTGACGTTCCTCTCATACGATCCCGACTGGCTCAACACGCCCCTCGGTTCTCCCGCGCCACTCGTCCAGACTGGGCGGCTTACGACAAGCGTCGTGCAGATTGCGCAGGCGTTCATTGGCGTCAGTAATCTGCCGCCGGGCGGCTCGTACGAAACTGCGATCAATGCGGCGTTGCGATGAAAGCCAGTGTCCCCGGCTCCGTTTAGGCTCTACCCATGCGCTACGTCTCTCTCTTCAGCGGTGGCGGTGGGCTTGATATCGGGTTCGAACGCGCGGGCTGGGAACCCGTTGTCTGCGTCGATAACGACCCCGTCGCCTGCCAGACGCTCACCCGCAATCGTCCGGACTGGAACGTCGTGTGTGACGACATTCGCAACTTCGACGCGACCCCGTACGCGGGCGCAGACGTGGTCGTCGGCGGTCCGCCGTGCCAGGGTTTCAGCACCGCAGGCAAGGGCGACCCCGCCGACCCCCGCAACTTCCTCTGGCGCGAGTACATGCGCGTCGTCAGAGAGGTCCGACCGCGCGCTATCGTGCTAGAGAATGTCAGCGCTCTCACTCACCGTCGTAATGGCGACCACCTGAGTGGCATCATGGACGAGTTGGAACGGCAGGGCTACAACTTTGCCTACGGTGTGCTCAACGCCGCCGACTACGGCGTGCCGCAGGCTCGTCGCCGTCTCGTAGTGATCGGCGTCCTAGACGGTGAAGCATCCCTGCCGAAGCCGACGACGGCAGACGCGCAGCCGACCGTGTGGGGCGCGATCAGCGATCTCGCGGGACTGCCCGACGACCCGCAATTCAGTCACGTGTCGAACCGTCACGCGGAGCACGTAGTCAAGCGGTGGCGCGACCTCGCACCCGGCGAGAGCGACCCGAACTACCGGCGCGCTCGACTGGACGCGAACCGGCCTTCGCTCACGATCCGCGCAGGCGGCGGCTATGGGCCGAACGGTGACCACCTTGCGGGGTTCCACCCGCCGATCCACCCCACGCTGCCGCGACAGTTGACTGTTCGCGAGGCGGCTCGGCTTCAGTCGTTCCCTGATGACTGGGTGCTGTGCGGGCCGAAGACGATTCAGGGGCGCCAGATCGGTAACGCCGTGCCTGTGAACCTCGCCGAAGCGATTGGTGCTCATCTCATCGGCCTGCTCGAAGCCGCCGAAGCGAATCAGTCTGTCGCAGCAGCCTGAGCGATTTGGCTGACGGCAGATGGCCCGTGGAGCAATCTGCGACTGCGCTGCGATGGCATCATGGTTTGCCCAGACGCTCGACGGTGGGGCTCGGCTCAGCGGATGCTACGACGGCGGCAATGACATCCGCGACGTCTGCGGGGCTTTCGTGCTCCCAGAACCGAAGCACCGTCCATCCTGCGGCTTTGAGTAGTTCGGTCGTCTCGCGATCGCGCTCTCGATTACGCTCGATCTTCGGCGCCCAGTAGCCGACGTTCGACTTCGGCATCGCGAGATGTGTGGGGCAGCCGTGCCAGTAACACCCGTCGATGAACACGGCGATGCGTCGACGCGTGAAGACGATGTCGGCTGTGCGACGCAGCGTCGGCTCAGGGCGATGGTTCGTTCGGTAGCGCAGCCCTCGCGCGTGCAGCAGTGAGCGCACCGCCAGTTCAGGTGCGGTGTCCTTTGATCGGTTTGCGACCATGGTGCGCCGCGCGTGCTCGCTGGATGCCCACGACTCGGCCATACGGGAAGGGTAGATCAAACGCTCGATTGCGCACGCCGCATGCGTTGGACCTGGGCGAGATAGTCAAGATGCGGCCACGTCTCGACCTCGCCGGTTGAGCGATCGACCGCGATCCACGGTGCGCCGATTTCCACGAGCCCGCGCCGCTCGTCGTCGATGATCCGCTGCGGCGTCACGAGGAACGCGCCGTCGTCCTCCCAGCCGTCACGAGCGAACGGCTCGCCGAAGTGCGCATCAGCGATTCGCAGCGCGTCGTCGAACGTCAGCATCATGTGTCCTCTCGGCTGCCGACAGGCGGGCAACGCTAGGGCGGGCAACGCCCCCTTTTGTTGTGCACTGTGTTGTGCACACTGTTTACTAGTTCCCGGTATTTCCCGGCAGAGATGTCCCCCGCGGGTGGCTCGCGAGCCCCGTCGATCCGCAGATGCCGGTACTCGACACCACACGAGACCATGCGGGGGACATCTCTGGGGGTCAAGGGGTCGCAGGTTCAAATCCTGTCATCCCGACCGGACCGGAGAAAGCCCCGGAATCACGCAGGTATTGCGGGTTCCGGGGCTTTTGTCATGCCCGCCCCGGACGGCTGTGTGTGCAGTGTGTGTGCACTTGCTCGCGGAATGAGCGCCGACGCGCCCTCCGCTGCACGTCGACCGGCGTCGCCGATCAGGTGCGTGTAGATGTCGCTCGTGATCGAGATCGACGAGTGACCGAGGCGCTTCGACACGAGCGCGATGTCGGTGCCGCTCGCGAGCAACAGCGACGCGTGCATGTGCCGCAGCCCGTGCAGCGTCATGTCGGGCAGCCCGATGTCGCTGCGCAGCGTCTCGAACAGACGCGTCACATACTGGGGCCGCAGCGGCGTCCCGTTCTCGTACGTGAAGACGTGTCCGTCGCCCTCCCACAGCGTGCCGCAGTTCAGCCGGTCGGCTTCCTGCGCGATCTGCCATGCGACGAGCGCGCCGACTGCCGCGTCGTCGAGTTGCACGACCCGACGCCCGGCGCTCGTCTTGGGCGAGTTCTCGACGACGGCGCTGCGCGTCTGCACGCGCGTCGTCCGCACGGTCAGTTCACGTCGCGCGAGGTCGACGTCGCCCCACCGCAGGCCGAGCAGTTCGGCGCGCCGCAGCCCGGTCAGCACGGCGATCTCGAACAGGGCGCCGAGACGGTGCTGCGCAGCCCGGTCGAGGAACGCCCCGACTTGGACGGGTGACCACGGCTCGAACTCGTGCGCGTCGACGACGGGCAGCCGCACGCCGCGGGCGGGGTTCGCCGCAATCATGTCGTCTCGCAGGGCAGCGGTGAGTGCGCCCTGCACGACGGCGACGATTCGGCGCACGGTCGTCGCGCCGCGCCCGTCCGCGATGAGCGCGTCGATGAAGCGCCGAACGTCGGCCCGCTTGATGTCGGTGAGCCGCAGCCTGCCGAGCGCGCTCGGCTTGATGTCGGCGTCGACGTATCGGCGGTAGTTGTCGAGCGTCGAGCGCTTGATGTCGCCTCGAGCCGGTTCAGCGTCGCCAGATCCGGCAGGGCGTGCGCGCGCGGCGAGGTCTGTTCTACGGGAATGATGAGGGCGGATTTGCCGAGGCTGCGCCGGGATCTGTTGCGGGCGGGGTTGCTGGCGAGGACGTCGTCGCGGACGGCCTCGTCGAGCACGCGCACGAGTGGTGCGATGCTGTTCTTGATCGTCGAGGAGGAGTGGACCTGCTCCCAGTCGTCGATGGTGCGGTCGATCATCCCGGAGGTGATCTGCGAGAGCGGCAGGTGCCCGAGTGCGGGGAGCACGCGCAGACGCAGGCCGACCTTGTAGCCGTCGGCGGTCGAGGTCGGGTCCAGGCCTCGCGTCCACCGGTCTCCGATGGTCGCGAGGTAGTCCGCGAAGGTGATGCGCCGGTCGATGCCGATCTCGGAGGACTTCAGCAGATCGCGGAAGAATGTCTCGGCGGCCTCCTCGTCGGGTACGACGAGTGCCCGCACAATGCGCCGTCTGCTCTGTGGGTCGATCCAGCGTGCTCGTGCCCGGATGCCGGAGGGACGGTGTTCGAGGTCGGTGGTGACCTTCACTCCGAAGGGAGGGACGGCCGGGGCGCTTTCAGCTGTGCTCATCAGCGGAGAGTGACGGGAGCCATGCCTCGACATCGTCGACCCGATACCGGGTAATCCCGCCCATCCGCAGGAACGGCGGCCCCTTCTTGTCAGTACGCCACCGCGACAACGTCGCCTCGGAGACCTTCAGGTAGGCGGCGACTTCGCGGCTGTCCAGCAGCGGCGACACCAGTGGCGTCTCAGCGATCGTCTCGCTCATGGCCGGTCACTCCAGTCCGTGTTCACGATCTCCTGGATCGTCGCGTCCTGCTGTCGACGTCGGTGCTCGCCGGCGTGCTGATAGCGGCAGTGTTCTGGTCAGTGGCTGGGGCACCCCTTGAGCTGGGTTAGAGCGCTCGCATGTTGACGAGCGTCTCTTTGCCCCGCCGCGGCCTTTGCCGTAAAGTTGATACAACTCGACGCAAGTTTAGAAGCGAAGGGAGTTGTGTTCGATGCGTCGTTTCCGAAACGGGCTAAAGACGGCCGTCCTGCTCGGTCTGCTCACGGGCATCATCCTTGTTGCCGGTTACGGGCTGGGCGGATCTGAGGGTCTGCTCGTCGCCACCTTGGGATCGCTCGCCATGAACGGCGCAGCGTACTTCTGGTCCGACCGCCTGGCTCTCGCCACGATGCGCGCCCGACCAATCACCGCCCGTGAGGCTCCCGAGCTTGTATCGATTGTTCGCCAGCTGGCGACCGCGGCCGGAGCGCCGATGCCTCGTATCTTCGTCAGCCCGCTGGCACATCCAAACGCCTTCGCCACGGGGCGCAACCCGGAGCATGCGGCGGTCTGCGTCACCGACGGCATCCTGCGACTGCTGACTCCACGCGAGCTGCGCGCCGTCCTCGCACACGAGATGTCGCACGTCACCAACCGCGACATCCTCATCTCCAGCGTCGCGGCCGGCCTCGTGGGAATCATCACATCCCTCGCGCAGTTCGCCCTCTTCCTTCCCTTCGGATCCGATGACGACGATGCGCCGAACCCGCTGGGAGCTCTCCTGATGCTCATCCTTGCGCCGCTGGCCGCGACGCTGATCCAGCTGTCGATCAGCCGCACGCGCGAGTTCGAGGCCGACGCCGACGGCGCCCGTCTCTCCGGTGACCCGCTCGCTCTGGCATCCGCCCTCCAGAAGATCGAGGCGGGCGTCCGGGCGGTTCGCCTCCCAGGGGCGGCGCCGGCCGGCTCCACGACCGCGCACCTCATGATCGCCAATCCCCTGTCCGGCGGCGCCACGAGCAGCCTGTTCCGCACACATCCGCCCACGACGGACCGAGTTCAGAGGCTGCTCTCGATGGCCGATGAGGCGACCAGTCGCCGTCGACTCACCCCGTACCACCCCGAGCACATTCTGTGAAAGGAGACATCATGACGAACTCACCCATTTCGACACCCGCCCGTGAACTCCTCGCACGCTACGACGACTACGCGTCTGCGCAGGCCGCGGTCGATCGGCTCTCCGACGCGGAGTTCCCCGTCGAAGAGGTTTCAATCATTGGCTGGAACGTGCGCATCGAGGAGCAGGTGACCGGGCGCATGACACTGGCCCGCGCCGCCGGCTACGGCGCCGCCTCCGGTGCCTGGTTCGGTCTGCTCATCGGCCTCATTCTCGGCATCTTCGCCCCCGGCCTCTTCTTGCTGTGGCTGCTGATCGCCGCGACCGGCCTCGGCGCGCTCTGGGGCGCCCTCTTCGGGCTCGTCGGACATGCCCTATGGCGCGGCAAGCGGGACTTCTCGTCCGTGAAGAACCTCGCGGCCGAGCACTGGGACGTTATGGTCAGCCCCGCGCACCTCGACCGAGCGCGCACACTGCTCTCGACGACACAGCCACAGCATTAACGTCTGCCGACACCCCCGCTTTCATGCGGAGTCGGCCAAGGAGCTGGAGAAGGCGACGTCTTCGCAGACTTGGAGACCTTTCTCCAGCTCGGGAATAGCGACGCATGCGCGTGCGTCACCCAAGATGAACCCGAGTCAATGAGACTCAATGACGAGAGAGGAGAGTAATGATGCTGTTCGATACGTTCAAGGAGATGGACCGGATCAGCTCGGCGTTCTTCTCGGGGTTCCCGGAGCCCGCGCTGAGTTCCGCGCCGGTGAACCTCTACCGGGAGGATGATCGCTACGTGGTGGAGGCCGACCTTCCTGGATTCGATCCTTCGTCCATCGACGTGTCGGCCGAGGCGGGACTGCTGACAGTCCGGGCTCATCGAGACACCTCGCGAGAGGACCGCGGTGAGCGCTGGCTGGTCCGTGAGCGCGGTTCGGCGAGCGTGGTGCGGCAGCTTGCACTTGGCGACGAGGTCGATCTTGATGCTATTGCCGCCGACTACCGGGACGGAGTGCTGAGAGTCACACTGCCGGTGAGATCCGACGCGCTCCCGCGCAAGGTCGCGGTCGCCGTCGAATCGTCGACACCCGCATCGCGGGCTACCGAGTCCACGCTGGCGGAGCAGGAGGCTGCGGACCCAAAAGCCGATCCCGCGCATTCGGTCGCTTCCTGACCGGGTGGCTTCCCGGGGCCCGAAAGGGTCCCGGGCGCCGAATGCGCGGGAACGTCCCCGTTCGGGTGATCCGTCCACTGCAGAAGGCGGGGGTGGCGTGATGGACGCTTTCGACGTGCTGGAGTCCGCGACGGTCATCGAGACCGCGCAGGTGCCGGAAACATCGGATGACCTCGCCGCCGTCCGGGACATGTTCAAGAGCGCGCCCCCGATGGACGGACCACGCGTGACGACCGGGCTGGAGCCAGGAACGCCGGCACCGGACTTCGCACTCCCCGCGGCGGACGGCACGATCGTGCGGTTGTCGGAGATGCGCGGAACGCCGGTGGCGGTGGTGTTCTACCCGCTGGACTGGAGTCCGGGATGCAGCGTGCAGCTGGAACTGTACCAGCAGGAGCACAATGAGTTCGCCTCGCGCGGCATCCGGCTACTGGGCATCTCGGTGGACTCGATCTACAGTCACGGCGCGTGGGCGGCGGTGCGCGGCATCCGCTACCCACTTCTCAGTGACTTCCAGCCCCGAGGTGAGACGGCCCGCGCGTACAACGTCTGGCGCAACGCCGACGGGCACAGCGAACGCGCCCTCTACCTGATCGACGCCGAGGGCATCATCCGCTGGGCTCACGTGTCCGAACGGCTCAAGGAGCTCCCTGACTTCGACGAGGTCGTGGCCGCTCTCGACCTCGTCGCAGCCGGGGACCATGACAAGAACGACGAGGAGGTGCAGCGATGACGATCTGGGATGTCACCCCTGCCCGCGCCGTGCCGCGGACGCGGGCTGTGCCGGTCGCGATCTACGGCAACCGGTGGTGTGGGATCACCCAGCTGATCCGGCGCGCCTTGGACCGGGCGGCCATCGACTACGACTACGTGGACCTCGACGAGCATCCGTCCGTGCATGCACGCCTGGCGGCACTGACCGGTGGCCGGCTGCGCACCCCGGTCGTGCACATCGACGGCGAGTGGCTCATGGAGCCCAGCCTCCGCCAGGTGCAGGCCGTGCTCGCCCGTCACGGGGTGTGGCTGTGAACGTGGTGACGTGCCCGGGGTGCGCGGCGAAGAACCGCGTGCCCCCGGCACGCGCCGGGCGAGTCCGATGCGCGAAGTGCCACGCCGACCTGCCGTGGCTCGTGGAAGCGGACGACGACTCGTTCGACACGGTCGTCGGCGACGCTACCCTTCCCGTGCTCGTCGACGTGTGGGCGCCCTGGTGCGGGCCATGCCGCCAGATCGCGCCCGTCGTCGAGCAACTATCCCGCGACCTCGCCGGACGCCTCAAGATCGCCAAGGTCAACGCGGACACCTCGCCGCGCGTCTCCCAACGACACGGAATCTCCTCAATCCCCACCCTCCTGCTCTACCGCAACGGAAAAGAGGCAGACCGCATGATCGGCGCCGTCCCTGCCCCGCAACTGCGCACCTGGATCGAACGCTCACTCACCATGGACGGAACGCACCACCGCTGACGCATCTCCAGTCCGGTAGCAGACGTTCTGTCGGACTGAGCCGGGCACGCCGGGCGTATAGCCGGCGCTCATGTTCGGCAGGTCAGCCGGAATGCGGGGATCTCGGCCGCCCACCGCGCTGCCGGGGATGTATCCCATCAGGCTGATCACGAGAGCGAACCGCTCGTCGTCGGTCAGTTGCTGCTCGAGCTCACGCGCGCGCCGGTCAGCGTCGTGCGTCGAGGATCCCTTCTCGTCCACGGCCGTCACCATGGTCCCGCTCCTCTGTCCAGCCTGGGGCGATCATGGAGCGAGCCCGAGCTCCTCGCCGCCCGCCCCGGATTGTAGACCCGTCGAACAGGTTCCGGAAGGCCCGTCGGTTTCGCCGTTCAGCAGCGCGCGCGTGCCCTTCAAAGCTGCCTTCCGGTCTTCGGGTCATACTGCACCTCGACGGGCACCACCTGATCGGTCGGGACGATCTCGAGCCACTGGTCGAAGATCTCGAAGTCGTCCGACACATTGGCGCGAAAGCCGCCCTCGAGGGGGAAGAACCCGTGTTCGTAGACGCGGTCGATCGGGGTGGTGGTCACGACGTTGTCCTCGTCGACCAGCTGCGGGTCGGCGACTTCCGATGCCTTCGGGAAAGTGCCCTTGGCGACCGCCTCCTCCTGCTTGCGGCGCACCTTCTTGGCGAGGTCGTTGATGACATCCAGCAGCGGCTGCCCTTTGAGCGGGTTGCCGTCGATGTCCTTCTCTTCGGGGTTCGACGTCTCGTAGAGGTCGTCTTCGCCGATGCCGTTCATGCCCTCGACGCCCTTGAGCCAGTTGATGGCGGCCTCCTCCTTGCCGGGGCGAATGGGAATGACCGCTTTCACCCACGGCGCGTTGAGGAAGGCGTTGCGCAGGTTGTCGCCGTCGAGCTGCAGGAGCCATCCGAGGGAGCTTCCGAAACGCGCCGGCTGGGAGTCCTCCGTGATGTAGTAGTTGTCCCGCTGGGAGTCGTCGGTGCCGCCCCAGCCGACCGAGCTCGATGCCAGCGCGGTGGGCTTGGCGAAGGCCGACACCACGCCGAATCCCTTCGACAGCGACGCGATCGTCGCGTTCACGGCCGGGTTTCCGACGAGCTGGGCGGTCGACGGGCCACCGGGAGGGACCGGACCGAGGTGCTGCTTGGTGCGGCGCAGTCGCGGTCGCCACCATTCGGGAGCCACGAAGTACAGCATCTTGTCGACGTCGAAGATCGAGTTGATGAGCTCGGCGACCACGTGCCGCGTGCGGTCGTCGGGCTGTGGAACGCCTGCCGTCAGCATCTCCTGGATGAGCTTGCGGTACACGACGATCCGCTCTTCTTCGCGCAGGTCCTCGCTGGGGCGCGGAGTGATGCCGTGCGTCAGTTTCACCCGGTCTCGCGCATTCTGCAGATACGCCTTCTGATACTCCGCGGCTTCCTTCGCCTTGAACTCGGCCTTCGCCTTCTTGTTGGCGGCGATCGCCTCGTCGTTCGCGCCCGGTGCCGGGGCCCAATGCAGGGTCAGCTGCACCTGGACGCTGTTCTGCCCCTGGAAGTCGACCGAGTCGAGGTGCAGGACGAACTTCGCCTTGTCGCCCGCGTTGGTGATGTCGCCCTTGCGTGACGCGGTGACGGGCTTGCCGAGCCCGTCGAACTCGACATCGGCGAGCACGTAGCCGCCGCGGGAGCACACGAACTCCATCTCGAAGTCGGCCTGGATCTGCTCGTAGCTGCCCGCGAACTCCGAGTCGTCGACCTCTCCTCCGTCGCGGTACACCTCGCCTTCGTTGTCGGCGTCGCTGTCGTTGATCGAGATGAATGGGATCGTCGCCTGTCGCGTCTCCGAGAACTCCTTGAGCATGGGCACCTCGGCGGGCGCATGGAGGCCGTCGAGCTCGGGCGGCTTGGCGATGTGCAGCAGATCGGCGACGCCGAGCGTCTCGCCCGGCCGGTCGACGTAGGTCTGCCAGCACAGGTAGGTGCCGACATCCTGCACCTGCACGGCGACCTGCCGCATTTTTCGGCGCAGCTCGTAGTTGATGAGGTCCGTGCCGGCGTTGGTGAGCACGTACCGCTTGCTGGAGGTGTCGGTCGTCTCGGTGACGGTCCGGAACGTGGACTTGTAGTTCTTGCGAATCTCGCTGGCCAGCTTCTCGGTCTGCCGCCGCATGCGCTTGTGCGTCTCTTCGCGGGCGACCTGCTGCGTCGTCGCGTAATCGAAGCTCGAGTTCGCTGTGATCGACGCATAGGATGCCGAGACGCTCGCGCCGAACTTCACGTCCTGCTTGTTGTCGTTCTTGATGGCCTCGCTGAGCTCCTCCTCTTCGAGACGCTCCGACTCCGTCTTCACCGTGGTGTCGGTGGAGAGCTCCTCCGTCCGTTCGATGAGCGTGCGGCGTGTGCTGACCTCGATCAGCTCGACGGTGGAGCCGGGGGAGAGCCACACATGCCCCACGGGCGTGCCCAGAAAACTGTCGAGCTCGAAGAAGTACTGCCGGAACAGGTGCACGACGCTGATCGGCGACAGAGCCACCCGACGAAGCTGCTCGGCATCCTGCGGGTCAAGGGTGTCGATTCCGAACAGCCCCTCGAGTGCGCCACCGGCCGCGGCGAGCTTCGACAGGGCGGCAAAGCGCGCGGAGTCGTCCTTGACCGCATAGAAGATGGACTCCAGCTCGGCGATCTGCCCCGCCTCGCGCAGCTGGAGCACAGCGCCGGCCACCTGCGACTCCCGGGCCAGCCGCTCCTCGAGCGCCGCGCGCCCGATCCGCGCATCCGTTCGCGCGGCGTTCGCGTACTCGGCGAACTCGCCCTCGCCGCGCGTGGCCGCGAACCCGAGCTGCTCGTACGCAGGCACCACTTCACGGGCGAAGAGCTCCTCGATCGCGTCGCGGGTGATCACCTCGTCGAATGCCTCGGGCCGGAACTCGTCCCACGGTGGCAGCCGGTCGGCGAGCAGCTGGAGGATGCGCTCGTCGAAACGTCGCGCCTGGCCACCCGACCGCTCGGCGGCGTGCAGGTCGATCGTGGGGTAGCCATCGACGTTGTAAGCGACCTGCGCGCGGGGTGCGAGCGGTGTGGCGATGGCATCCAGCACGCGCCTCCGGTCGCGCGCGAATCCCGCATCGAACCGCGCCGCGATCCGTTTCGACTTCCAGCCGAGCAGCGGCTGGTACACGCCGAAGAGCTCGCTCGCATAGGGAAGGACCGCGGTGTAATCGGTCAGTTCGGACAGTCGCTTGTTCGCAGGCATGAGACGCCCCCTCGTCCAGATGTGCCCCCACTCCCGTGAAGAGGGGTGGCGACGGGATGCTGATACGGGTGCGGCGCATTCCCTCTCGAAGACCGAGATCGGTGGGTTCAGCTCCACACGGCGATCGCGACGGCGGAAGTGATCGCCCCCGCCATGCCGGCGGCGAGCAGCCCGATCCAGCCCAGGCGTGCAAGCGGGCCCCCGCGCCGGGCGGGGTAGGCGCGTACGTCCCGACGCCGCCAGAAGAGGTCGAGCCCGGCTGCGATGGCGACGAGGCATGCGGCCAGCAGCGCAACGGCGGCGGCGGAGATATCGCTGCGCACGACTGCCACGACAAGAGCGGGCCCCAGGGCGACCACCTGGCGGGTCGCGGTCGGCCACGGAGACAGCGAACGCACCGCCAGCCAGGCGGTCAACGACGTCGACAGCGCCACGAGGGCGACGGATGCCAAGGGCGCCGCAACGGCGACCACTGCGGCGATGACTGCGCTGACGACCGCCAGCGCCGCACCGGCATCGCGCAGCATCGTGTACGGGTTACGGCCCCACCGGACGACGCGGTGCCGCAGCCGCCGCGGCCCCCGACGTGACAGCGCGTCGACCAGGTGCGTCCGGGCGGCCTTGATCGCCGCCGACCACGAGTGCGGCGCGTCGTCGGCCGCCCCCGCGCGTTCGTCGTCCCAATAGTCCGCCGGCGAAGACCGGAGAACACGGGCGACGGCCTTCCGGTAGCGCTGGGGAAGCGAGGTGACGGCCTCGGCGGGCATCCGCGACAGCAGTCGCTGCGCTTCCAGGAAGAAGGCGTCGCGTTCGCGGGGTGGGAGGGAGACGATCGCCTCGGATCGCAGTCGATGAAGCAGCTCGACCCGCATCCACCGCCCGAGGTAGGCATCGCGTTCGGCGGACGGCACGTCGGCGCCGATGACGGTGTCGACCGCGCGTCCGAGGGCGGCGTAGTACTCGGCCGCCTCGTAGGGTCGGTGTCCCGCGTTCTCGCCGTCTTCGCGCGCCGCGTGCAGGTAGACGGGGGCATCGGCGAGCACGGAGACGCGGCGCGCGCTCGTGTACGCCGCCGCCATGAACAGGTGATCTTCAAGCCGGCGCAGCGACTCGTCGAAGCGGATACCGTGCTGGCGGAGGAACTCCGTGCGGAACAGGGCGTGCACCGTCATGGAGTCCTGAAGGGGCGTCGCCGGCGGGTGGGCATCAGCCACCGTCTCGGCGAACAGCCGCACCGGCACGTTTCGTCCGAGGCCGCGCATCCAGCCCACAACGACGTCGGATCCATGGGCACGGGCAAACGCGGTCATGCGCGCGAGAGCGTCGTGGGCGAGCCAATCGTCGTGATCGACGAAGAAGACGAACTCGCCCCGTGCGCGTTCCAGGCCGACATTGCGCGGACGACTCGGCCAGCCCGAGCGGGCGAGCGGAATGACGTGCGCCCACGGCCGCGGGGCGGACCAGCGCTTCAGCAGATCGGGAGTCGTGTCCGTGCTGCCGTCGTCCACGAACAGGGCTTCGAAGCCGTCTTCGGGTGTGATCTGCCTGTCCAGGCAGTCGAGCAGGGGACGGAGGTAAGGACCGGGGGAGAAGACCGGCACGACGACGCTCACAGCGGGCCGGTCGGTCATCGCATCACCGCCTCTGCATCACGGGCGCGCGTGTCAGGCTACGGCAGTCATGCGCCGTTGGCGAGGTGGCCTGTCACCCGGCCCCGCTCAGCGCGTGGCAGAGGGCGGCCACACCACCGCGAAGCGCTCGAAGACGATGGGGTCCTCTTCGGTCCAGACCTTGCCGCGCCCAGCGGCCGTGCGCTCGAAGTAGCGGCGGTGCCCGGCCTGCCAGCTCGCCAGCGTCAGATCGTCCTCGCCCTCCGCCGCCGCGAAGTCGGCGTCGGCGCTCGTGAACGGTCCGATGCGCACTTCGGTCGTGCGGATGACGATGCGCGGCGTGCCCGAGCTGTCGCACGCGACCCAGTGCGAGCCCTCCACCGGCACCTCCTCGGGGGCGTCGTCGAATGCCGAAAGCAGCTCGGCGGTCGCGCGCTTCTGCCCCGACAGCACGATCTCGAGCAGCTCGTCGCAGAGGCGGGCGGAATCGCCGAAGTGATCGACGGTGTAGGCGGGGTCTGTCAGCGGCACCTCGGGGTGCGCAGCACGGTAATCGGCCCACATCGCGGCGGCGGCGTCGCGGTCGACAGAAGATACGGGGAGTGCATCGTGAGTCATCAGGTCACCAGTCTGCCCGTCTCCGACCGGTCGAGCGAACGGGTGGCGTCCCACAGCCGAATCGACAGGGCGCGCCGCCGCGTACGATCGAAGGATGGATGCCAGTCGCGGTCGAATACTGACCGGGCTGATCCGGGTGGCGCCGCATCGCGGTGACCATCGCGTCGCGATCCGCGCGGCCGTCTCCCTCGCCGTGCCGCTGTTCACGCTGTGGCTCCTCGGCCGCGTCGACCTCAGCGTCTACGCCAGCTTCGGCGCGTTCGCGAGCCTGTACGGGCGCTTCGACGCCTACGGCGACCGTGTGCGGATGCAGATCGCCGCGGGAGTCACAATGGTCGCCGTCATGCTGGTCGGCACCACGCTGGCGCTCGCTGCCGCGCCGGTCTCGGCACGCGTCGGAGTCGTGGCGCTGCTGGCCGGGATCACCACAGTCTTCGCGCACCGGTGGCAGTGGCATCCGCCGGGCTCGCTCTTCGTCGTCTTCGCTGCGGGAGCGACGGCGAGCATCCCTGCGACCGCAGACAGCCTGCTCCAGGTCGTGACCATCGGCGGCGGCGCAGCTCTGTTCAGCGTGCTGGTCACCGCCGGCATCGCCGTCGGCCGAGGCGGACTGCGCGGGCGCGGCACGCGGCGAGGTCCCGGGCCCGACGTCGCACTCTCCCAGGGCGTCGCGGTCATGGCCGGCACGGCGCTGGCCGGTCTCATCGGCGTGCTGCTCATCGGGGACCACTGGTACTGGGCCATGGTCGCCGCTGTCGCGGCCCTGGGCGGCGCGCAGCTGAACGCTCGCGTCATCCGCGGCATCCAGCGCCTCGTGGGAACCGTCGTCGGCATCGCGATCGCGGCCGGACTCCTCGCGCTCGATCTTCCGCCGCTCGCGACGCTCGCCGCCGCCGTCGTGATGCAGGCCGGTGCCGAGCTGTACGTCAACCGCAACTACGGCCTGGCCATGTTCTTCGTGACTCCGCTCGCCCTCCTGATGGTCGAGCTGGCGCTGCCTGCCGAGCCCTCGGTGCTGCTGCGCGATCGCGCCCTTGACACCGCCATCGGCGTGGCGGCGGGCACGCTCGTCGCGGTCGTGTGGGCATGGTGGCGCGCCCGGCGGCGCCCGATTGTCGTCGCGGGCCAATAGTCTGGACTCATGCAGCAGCGCCCTCTTGCAGCCACCGGACGTGTCATCTCCTCGATCGGACTGGGCACCTGGCAGCTCGGCGCCGACTGGGGTGACGTCTCCGAAGACGACGCCCGCGCGGTGCTCGCGGCATCCGCCGAAGCCGGCGTGACTCTGTTCGACACGGCTGACGTGTACGGCGACGGGCGCAGCGAGACCATCATCGGACGCTTCCTGGCCGAGCGGCCCGACTACGGCATCACAGTCGCGACCAAGATGGGCCGACGGATGCCGCAGGAGCCCGAGAACTACACGCCCGAGAACTTCCGCGCATGGACGGATCGCTCGCGTCGGAACCTCGGAGTCGAGACCCTCGACCTCGTGCAGCTGCACTGTCCGCCGTCGGCCGTCATTGACGCCGATGAGACCTACGACGCACTGGACGAGCTGGTCCGCGAAGGCGCGATCGCCGCGTACGGCGTGTCGGTCGAGACGACCGCGCAGGCGCTGTCGGCGCTCTCACGCCCGAACGTCACCAACGTGCAGATCATCTTCAACCCGTTCCGCCTCAAGCCCCTCGATGAGGTGCTGCCTGCGGCGCGGGCCGCGGGAGTGGCGATCTTCGCTCGCGTTCCGCTCGCATCGGGGCTGCTCAGCGGCAAGTACAGCGCGTCGACGCGCTTCGCGGAGAACGACCACCGCACCTACAACCGCCATGGCGAGGCCTTCGACCGCGGCGAGACGTTCTCCGGCGTGGACTATGAGACCGGCCTCGAGGCTGTGGCCGAGCTTGAGAAGGCGCTTCCTGAGGGGCTCTCGCTGCCGGCGGCGACCCTCGCATGGATCGCCTCGCAGCCCGGTGTCACGAGCGTCATCCCGGGGGCGCGCAATGTCGCCCAGGCTCGGGCGAACGCAGCCGCAGGCGAGTGGGAGGGCGATCTGTCGGCCTTCGACGCGGCCGTTCACGAGGTCTACGACCGTCTGTTGCGGGCCGACATCCACCCCCAGTGGTGAGCCCCGAGGGCGTACGTCGGACCCGGAAGATGAGAATTTCTCATCTTGGATAACAGATTTTTCCTTCACGCTCGGGCGCTCGCTTGCGCCTGGCGCCGATCGGTCGACAGCAGCCGAGCGCCGGAAGAGCGATCGCTCAGCCGGCATCCCGCGGACGCCGCTCGGCAGTGTCGACGAGGGTGGCTACCCTGACGCTGTGATCGTCGATTTCACCGGCCCCGTCTTCGCCTGGAGCGCCCGTTCGGACGCCTGGTTCTTCACCGCCGTGCCCGAGCCGCTTTCGGCCGAGATCCGCGAGATTCCGCGGGTTACCAGGGGTTTCGGCTCAGTTCGGGTGCGCGCTCGTGTCGGCGGATCGATGTGGCAGACGTCGATCTTCCCCGACTCCTCTCGGGGAGCCTATGTGCTGCCCCTGAAGCGCTCGGTGAGGGACGCCGAAGGCATCGTCGAAGGGGTCGACATCGACGTGCGGCTCGAGGTGTTCGACGGCTGAACGGAGTCACGCAAGCCCCTTGCATACCTTCCGCCACATTCGTTGCACGAAACACACTTTTCACATTTCTCTCAGATTTCTCATTGACAACAGCGTGAGAGGTCTCTAATGATGTGTTCCGGAGAGGGAGACACGTCCTCGCGGCGGGCCTCTCGAACCAACCGGCACACGTTTCGACGGACCCCCCGAAACTCGAAGCGCCCCCCGTGCACGACCCCCCCGGAGTGCACACGTGCCGGCGTCCTGTTCATCACCCCCGAAGGAGAGGCACGCACAATGCGCACCATCCGAAACTATGTCCAGGCTGAGAAGGCCCGCCGCGAGGAGAACGGTGACGAGGGCTTCTCGCTCATCGAGCTCATCGTCGTGGTGGTCATCCTCGGCATCCTCGCCGCCATCGCGATCCCGGTGTTCCTGAACATCCAGCAGACCGCGAAGGACAACGCGCTCGACCAGGCAGCCTCCAATGGCGCGGTCGTCGTCGCAACAGCCATCTCGCAGGACAAGACGACGATTGCGGCGCTGAACACCGAGCTCGCGAAGTCGGCCGACGAGGGCTACACCCTCACGATGTCGTCGACGGCTGAGCCCGTGACGCTGCAGAACTACTGCGTCACCGCAAAGTTCGTCCCGGGCAAGTCGCTCGACGGCGGTGTTGACGGCGTCGCCGGCCCCGGCTGCCCGTAACAAGACCCAACTGTGGGGCCGACCCGACCCGACGGGCGGCCCCACAGTCGTTCTCGGCGCACCACCTGACTTTTCGAAGCACCACCTGGGGAGGTGACGAGTGTTTCAGCGTTCTGACGACGAGGGCTTCAACCTCGTCGAGGTGCTCATGGCGATGTTCCTGCTGTCTGTGCTGGCCCTCGCCGTCCTTCCGCTTTTCATCAGTGCGACGCGGGTGAGCGTCGCCAACCGCGACTCGGTCGAAGCGACGGCCGTTGCCGACGCGCATCTGTCTGCTCTCCGCGCCGAGTTCCCCGCACAGCCGGCCACCACGACGACGTGCGCCGGACTCGTGGCGGCCGCCGCCCGCATCGTCGACTCTGATCCCTCGACCCTGCCGAACATCACGCTTCCCCCCGGTCTCACACGGCAGATCGTCGTCGAGAGCTGCCCGGCCGGGGCGAACGCGGGAAAGCCCGCCGCGATCCTCGTCACCGTGCGGATCTCCGACACCGCGGGGGTCAGCCTCGCGACGCTGCGCTCGCGCATCCCGGTGGCCGCCGCATGAACGCCCTGCTGAACCGCGCGGGCGCTCTGCCCCTACACCATGACGACGACGGCATCACGCTCGTCGAGCTCATCGTCGGCATCCTGGTGGCCGGGCTGTTCAGCGGGATGCTGGCCATGATGTTCATCAATGGCTGGAACTCGCAGCAGCTCTCCGTGGCCCGCGATTCGGCCACGGGACAGGCGAACCTCGTGCGCACGACCCTCGCCGACTCCCTGCGCAATGCCACCGCGGTGCGCGTCAGCGGGGGAGGCTCTCGCGTCGACGCCGTCGTGGGAAAGGTGGGGACCTCGCTCAGCGGGTGGGCATGGGAGTGCCGCGCGTGGGCACTGCACGACGACTCGATCCGCTACAGCGCGGGAACGACCGCGCGCGGCACCGACGTCGCGGCCTGGGCCGTTCTCGCCGGCAAGTCCGACGATCGGCCGCTCGACCGAGTGACGGGAACGCTCAGCGGCGTGCCCTTCAAGCTCACCGGAACGAAGGGCGTGCAGTTCGGCATCGACGTGCGCAGCGGCACCGACGCGCAGACGGTGTCGCTCTCCGGCGGGATGACGGCGCAGGCCGTCGCGACGGAAGGAGCGCCGACATGCTGGACCTGAGCGCCCTGCCCAGCCGCGCACCCCGCGACGACCGGGGGTCGACACTGATCGCCGTCCTCATCGTGATGACCGTGATGGCGGTGGCGGGGCTCACCCTCGCGGCGATCGTCGCGAACACGCAGACCCTCGTGACCGACAGCCGTGCCCGAGCCGAGTCGCGTGCGACGGCCGACGCCGGCCTCGCTGCGACGGCCGCTGCCCTCAAGCGCGGCGAGATCGCCTGCCCCACGTCGCCGGCGAAGCAGATCGTGTCAGACGTCGCGGTGTCGCCCGATCCGGGCGCCTACAAGTACAGCTACGCGGTGTCCTGCACCGACGCGCTCGCGAAGGTGCGGGTCATCGCCGACGTCCGGGGCGCACGCACGGCCGTGCAGGCGGATTACGCCTTCACGACGGCGACGGCGCAAGGCGGCGACATGGTCTTCTTCGGAACCAGCGAGATCACTCTCAACTCGAACGTCGAGGTGACCGATCCGGGCCGCAAGGTGAACATCGTCATCCCGCAGGCGACGGCCTTCAACTGCAACGCGACGATCCCCGGCAACCTGACCGTGAAGGGGAGCATCAAGACGCAGTCGGGCTGCAACGTGGCGGGCGATGTCGCCGCCGGCGGGACCCTCAACATGTGCTGCGGCAGCGACACCTTCAAGGGTGCACTGACGCTGCGAGGCACTGGGGCAAGCATCATCCGCGGAACGGTCAACGGCAGCATCCAGGCCAATGGCAAGCTCGAGTTCGGATTTGAGAACAAGACCATCGGCGGCTCGGTGACCACCATGGGCGACGTGCAGCTCGGAAGCGTTCGCATCCAGGGAACGCTGACCTTCCCTCTCAGCCGCACATACACGCCGAACTCGGGCGTCGTGGTGGGCGGCGTCGTCCGCCCCGCTTCGGTCGCCGCAGTTCCTGATCTGGATCTGCCGACGTGGTTCGAGTACAAGTACAGCGCGGCGGACTGGGCCGGTTACAACGTCGTGACGCTCGTCAACTCGGGCAGTGGTCCGGGGACCTGCAACTACTTCAACGCGCACCCGGGAACAGGCTGGACGACGTGGCTCGGCAGCCTCGCCACCAACACCGTGGTCGACGCGCGCGCGTGCAGCATCCTGTCGTCCGAGAACGGGTCGGTGCCGATCATCCCGCTCAAGACGAACGTCGTGCTGCTGGCCAATTCGTTCGACCTCGGATCGGTGACCTTCCGTGCGGCCCCCACTGCGGTCGGCAAGCCCGCGCTCTACATCGTGACCGAGGACCGGGTTCCCTCCGACGTCAACCCGACGTGCAGCTCTGGGCAGGGGGTCCTCGAGATCAACGGCACGGTCATCGAGGACTCCGTGCGGGCCATCGGCTACACCCCGTGCAAGGTCGACGTCGGCAGCAAGGGAATCGACCAGTGGACAGGCACGCTCTATGGCGGCACCTGGTCGCCCGGCGGCAAGTTCACATTCTCGGCCGACCCGATCGGCCTTCCCGGCATGGGCGCCGAGCACGGCGTGAGCGTCGAGACCAAGACAGTCGGTGCACTTCTCCGGCAGCGTGACGTGACATATGGGACGTTGAGCTCATGGGCACCCTGACTCCCGCCGCCGTTGTCGTCATCCTCGTCTTCGCGGGCCTGTTCGGGCTCGCGATCGGGTCGTTCCTCAACGTCGTCGTGTACCGCGTGCCGGCGGCGATCCCGCTCACTCGCGAGAGTCGCTGCCCCGGGTGCGACGAGCCCGTGCGGCCGTGGCAGAACATTCCGGTCGTGTCGTGGATCGCCCTCAGAGCGAGGTGCGCGGAGTGCGCCGCCCCGATCTCGGTCCGCTATCCGCTCGTCGAGACGGCGACCGCGGTCGCGTTCGTCGTGGTTTCCTGGGTCGCGATCGACCCCGTGGTCGTCGCGACGGGGCGCGGGTGGGATGCCGCCGTTGTGACGGTCGCCTACCTGTATCTCGCGGCGATCAGCATCGCGCTGACCCTCATCGATCTCGACACGCGCCGACTGCCGGATGCGATCGTCCTTCCTGCGTACGGCGTGCTGGGTGTGCTGTTCACCGTCGCGTGCGCGCTCGGCACGCCGTGGGAGGCGCTTCTTCGCGCCGTGGCCGGCGGTGCGGCGCTGTTCGCATTCTTCTTCCTGCTGCGGGCCGTGCGTCCCGGCGGCATGGGCGGCGGCGACGTCAAGCTGGCGGGTGTCCTGGGCGCGGCGCTCGCTTGGATCGGCTGGGGCGCCTTCGCGGTCGGCGCCTTCGCGGCGTTCGTGCTCGGCGGCGTGTTCGCCGTCGGGCTCATGGCGGCGGGACGCGCAGGGCGCCGCAGCGCGATCCCATTCGGACCGTGGATGATCGCGGGTGCGTGGCTCGGAGTCTTCGCCGGCGAGCAGCTCGCCGGCTGGTACGTAGGAATGCTGGTCGCCGGCTGAGCCGGAGGCCCGAGAAAGGGGAGCACCATGGCGAAGACGATCGTCGGGCTCGAGATCACGGAAGAGGGAGTTCGCGCGGCCGAAGTGGTGCCGGGGCGCACGCCTCGTGTGGTCGCGTTCGGATCTGTGCCGCTGCCCCCGGGCGCCGCGAAGGACTCCGAGGTGTTCGACACCGATGCCGTCGTGCTCGCCATCCGCCAGCTCTGGTCGCGGGCCGGCATCAAGGGGAAGAGCGTCGTCCTCGGCATCGGAAGCCGCCGTATCCTCGTGCGCGACTACACGACGCAGGCGCTTCGGCCCGATCTGCTCGCGCAGGCGCTTCCGTTCCAGGTCCAAGATCTGCTGCCTGTCCCTGCCGACCAGGCCGTGCTCGATTTCTACCCGACCGCGCAGGAAGGCGATCAGGTATCGGGACTCCTCGTCGCGGCAGTCGCCGAGACGGTCGACGAACTCGTCACCGCAGTGTCGAAGGCGAAGCTCACTGTCGACATCGTCGATCTGGCTCCTTTCGCGCTCGTGCGGGCGGTGAACCCGACGCTGGCGGCGGGGGAGACGGTGGCCGCGCTGCACCTCGGCGACCACACGACGTACGTCGTCGTCATGAGAGACGGAGTGCCGCGCTTCGTGCGCATCATCCCCATGGAGATCGTGACCGAGGCCGTGCGCGTGCGTGCGGCGCTCACTGAGGCGGCCGAAGTGACCGAGAGCGCGGATGCTGCCGCAGCGCTGCCCGAGGAGGTGCTCGAGACGGTTCCGCCGGGGGAGCCTCCCATGCGTCGGCGATCCGCGTCACGCGGCGTCGCGCGCAGCATCTCCATGAGTGAGACCGACATCATCAACGTCGTCTCGAGGTTGGGCAGCACGCTGCGCTTCTACGCGGATCGCTCTGCCGAGGCGCCCATCACACGCGTGCTGGTCAGCGGTGCCGGGGCGGCGGTGCCCGGCATCACCGAGGCGCTCGCGGCAAGCCTGCCGATGCCCGTTCAGACCGTGGGGCTCTCGGGTCTGGTCCCGTCGAAGGTCGCGGTGCCGCCCGGCGACGTCGACCTCGACCTCGTCACGACCGTCGGACTCGCTCTGGGCGGTGACCGCTGATGGCGCGCTCGGCTGTTCCCGTCTTCGCGATCGGCGCGCCTCCGCGCGTCAATCTGATGCCGCGCGTCGCGATCGAGCGGCGCCAGCGGTCCTCGCTCTTGCGGCGCTGGGGGTGGGGCCTCGCGGGAACGCTCCTGACGGTCGCGCTCGTCAGCGGTGGCGCATACGCCCTGCAGGCGTTCGCCGAGCAGCGCCTGTCGGCCGAGAACGCTCGCACCGAGGAGCTCATGACGCAGCTCGGCGCATTGCAGCCGATCAGCCAGAAGCTGAGCCTCGAAAGCCAGCTCTCCGAGTTCCGCTCGCAGGCGATGGCCACCGATCTCGACTGGACCCGGCTGCTCGCGACGATCCACCGTGTCCTGCCGGAAGACGTCGCCATCACCGACTTCACCCTTGCGCCCGCCGGTGTCCCCGTCGAGGGCGAGCCGGAGGCGCAGACCGGAGTGAGCGGAGAGATCATCCTCGGGAGCACGTCTGCCGCGAAGTTCGAGCCGCTCATCCTCGCCGTGCGCGAGATTCCGCAGGTCATTGAGGCCGACGGGTGGATCCAGGAGTACGCCGACGGCTACTACGCCTACACCCTGCGCCTCCAGATCGATCAGACCGTCTACTCGGGCGCATACGCCGAGGAGGAGACGCAGTGAACGCGAACAAGCAGCTCATCAACCTGGCCGGCATCCTCATCGTCGTCGTGCTGCTGCTGGCAGGCGTCGCCCTGATCGCCATGCCGATGTACTCTCAGTCACTCGAGGTCGACAAGCAGACCCGGTCGACGTCCCAGAACAACATGCTGCTCGAGCAGCAGATCGCGGTGCTCGCCGGCGCAGCCGCTCGTGAAGCCGAGATCGACCGCGGCCTCGACGATCTGCGTCGCGAGATCGCCGCCTCACCGCAGCTCAACGACCTGCACCAGCTGATCGCCGCGGCGGCTCGTGACGTCGACGTCCACATCACGAGCGTCGAGATCCAGGAGCCCGAGGACTGGGCGCCGCGTGGCACTGCAGCGGACGAGGGTGCAGCGCCGGCGACGACCGACGAGACCGCGGAGGCCGGATCCGAGAGCGCCGAGGCCTCGGGAGACGCGGTGACTGCCGATGCTCCGGCTGCGCCGCCCGAGAGCGCCGCACCGAACCGCCAGGCGCTCGCCACGATCGTGGTCGAGGTCGACGTCCCGTTCGCGGAAGACCCCGATGCAGCCGATGCGGACTCCGAGACGTCGGACGGGGATGCCGGTGCCGAGGACGTGGGGCTTCAGCCTGCCGACGCCCTCGCGAAGCTCGCGGCCAAGGCCGTCGCGTTCGTCGATGCGCTCAAGAAGGGCCCCCGCCTCGTCTCTCCCATCGACCTCAAGTACGAAGGCGGAGAGCTCACCGTCACCGTTCTCACCTACTTCCGCACGGCCGGATCTTGATCGGAAGGATCACGATGCAAGACGTCACACCCCTCCAGGGCCTTCTGGCCGCCGCCGCACGCTCGCGCGCGTCGGACGTGCACCTGACCGCCGACCACCCGCCGCAGATGCGTGTCGACGGCGACCTCGAGCTCATCCCGGGCTTCGAGGAGCCGACATCGACGAACTGGCTCGAGACGGCGATCGGCGGCATCCTGTCAAGCGACCAGGTCGCCGAGTTCCGGCAGTCCGGCGAGGTCGACCTGTCGATCACCGTGCCGAACGTGGCGCGCTTCCGCGTCAACATCTTCCGTCAGCTCGGCCAGGTCGCCGTGGCGCTGCGCTTCATCGCCGATCGCATCAAGAGCTTCGATGAGCTGGGTGTGCCGAAGGTGGCGGCAGAGCTCGTGATGAAGCCGCGGGGGCTCGTGCTCGTGACCGGACCCACCGGCTCGGGAAAGTCGACCACCCTCGCCTCGATGATCGACGTCGTCAACCGCACCAAGCCCGCGCACATCGTGACGGTAGAAGACCCCGTCGAGTTCCAGCACACGAGCAAGCGCTCCCTCATCCACCAGCGAGAGATCGGCAGCGACACCGCATCGTTCTCCGAGGCGCTGCGGCGCGTTCTCCGTCAGGACCCCGACATCATCCTCATCGGCGAGCTCCGCGATCCCGAGTCGATCTCCACGGCCCTGACGGCTGCCGAGACCGGCCACCTCGTGCTCTCCACCCTTCACACGCAGAGCGCCGCCAAGTCGATCAACCGCATCGTCGACGCCTTCCCGTCCGATCAGCAGAACCAGGTGCGCACGCAGCTGGGCGACACCCTCCGAGGCATCATCACGCAGACGCTGCTGCCGCGCGCGCAGTCGGAAGGGCGAGTCATCGCGACGGAGGTGCTCGTGAACACCCCGGCCATCGCGAACCTCATCCGCGAGGGCGAGATCAGCCAGATCTACTCCATGCTGCAGGCGGGCGGCTCGATCGGCATGCACACGCTCGACCAGGACCTGCAGCGACTGGTCGCAGACGGCTCGATCTCTCTGGCGCTCGCGAAAGAGATCGCGGAAGACCCGCGCACCTTCGATGAAACCCGGGTGCGCCCTGTCGACTACGACGCCGAAGCGTGGACGATGCACGCGTCGGAGCGAGCCTCGATGGGCTGGAGCAGCTGATGTCCCTCATCGAGGAGTACACCTATCGCGCCGTCGACGTCACAGGCGGCGGCGTCGTCAAGGGCACGATCGAGGCGTCGAGCGGGAACGCGGTCGCGGTGAAGCTGCGCGCGCAGGGTCTCACCCCGCTTGAGGTCTCGCTCACCTCCAAGACCGGCCTCAACCGCGAGATCACGATCCCCGGATTCGTGAAGCGCGTGAAGGTGGGCACGCTCGCTGTGTTCGCCAAGCAGATGGCGGGCCTGATCAACGCGGGACTGCCGCTCCTGCGCACACTCGCGATCCTGACCGAGCAGGCCGAGGACAAGAAGCTGCGCGAGGCGCTCGTAAAGGTCCACGCCGCCGTCGAGTCGGGCACGGCCTTCTCCGCCGCGCTGGCGCAGCATCCCGATGTCTTCCCGCCGCTCATGGTCAACATGGTCCGCGTGGGTGAGGCCGGCGGCTTCCTCGGGCAGTCGCTCACCACGATCGCCGAGACATACAAGAACGAGGCCGAGCTGCAGGACAAGATCAAGTCGGCCACGACCTACCCGGTCATCGTCATGTGCATCGCGGTCCTCGGCGTGATCGCCATGGTGACATTCGTCGTGCCGGTGTTCGAGGGCATGTTCGCCGGCCTCGGCTCGCAGCTCCCGGTCCCGACCCAGATCCTCGTGACGATCTCCAAGAACATGTTCTGGGTCCTGCCGCTCCTCATCGTCGGGGGGATCGCGGGGGGCTTCTGGTGGGTCAAGAACCGTGACGCCCCGGCCGTGCGCAAGGTCATCGATCCCATCAAACTGAAGCTCCCGGTGTTCGGGCCCCTGTCGACGAAGATCGCCGTGGCCCGCTTCAGCCGCGGTCTCGCGATGATGCTCAAGGCGGGCGTGCCGCTCGTCCAAGCGTTGTCGATCGTCGGCGCCGCCTCGAACAACTACCGAGTCGAAGAGGCCGTGCGTGCTGTTCAGGAGTCGGTCAAGCAGGGCAAGTCCTTCTCGACGCCGCTTGCGAAGGCGGAGATCTTCCCGCCGATGGTCGCCCAGATGGCGGCCGTCGGCGAGGAGTCCGGAACGCTGCCCGACATGCTCGCCAGCATCGCAGACTTCTACGAGGGCGAGGTGCAGACCGCGGCGGAGCAGCTCACGGCGTCGATCGAGCCGATTCTCATCGTCGGTATCGGCATCCTGATCGGCGGCATGGTGATCTCGCTGTACCTGCCGATCTTCTCCATCTACGGCGAGATCGGAAACGCCTGACACCACGACGATCGGTCCCACAGACTGCGGGGCGTGCGCACCAGGGGAGGGGGCGCGCGCCCCGCGCCATGCCCATGGCGCACCAGAGGAACATTGTGTAACAATCGCCCTCGTGCGTGCGAAACTCCAGGTGCTCATCGCGAGCGCATTCTTCGGCAGCCTCGCGGCGGCTGTCCAGCTCTCGGGTGTTGCGGCATCGCCTGCATCGGCCGGCTTCGCCCGCATCCTGCTGGGCGGCGGCCTCCTCGGCATCGCCGCGATCTGGGCGAGCGCGTCGGCCCGCACGGCGCCGCCGGCTCCCGCGTCGACGCATCGGCGGGTTCCCACGTGGGTCGTCGCGCTCATCGGCGCTCTCGGCGTGCTGGGTTATCAGCCGCTCTACTTCGTCGGCACCGGAGTGAACGGTGTCGCCGTCGGCACGGTCGTCGCGCTGGGCTCCGCGCCCGTGATCACGGGGGCCGCCGAGGTCGTGTTCCATCGCCGCGCGCCGGGCGTGCGCTGGATGGTCGCGACCGCGCTGTGCATCGTGGGAGTCGCGATGACCTCCGGCCTCATGGGCGCACCGGTCTCGCTGGGCTCGGGCGGGGGAGTGCTGTGGTCGGTGGCGGCCGGCGCGTGCTACGCGACCTACGCTGTGGCCGCGAAGGAGCTCATGGAACGCGGATGGACCTCGCGCCGCGCGATGGGCGCCCTCTTCGGCGTCGCGGCCGTGGCGAGCCTGCCGCTGCTCGTCGTGGTCGGCGCAGAGTGGCTGTTCACCCCACGGGGGCTCGCGCTCGTCGTGTGGCTGGGGGTCTTCGGAACGGCGCTCGGCTACCTGCTGTTCGGCTGGGGTCTCGCCGTGCTGCCCGCCACCACCGTGACCACGCTGACCCTCGCCGAGCCCCTGTGCGCCACGCTTCTCGGCATCGGCGTGCTGCGAGAGAGCCTCAGCCTCGTCGCCGCGATCGGTCTCGGGGTGCTCGCGCTGGGGCTCACCCTCATCACCATTCAGCGGAGCCGAGGCGATGTCGCCGCGACGACGTGACGGCGAGCCCGGCCCCACCGCGTCGACGCGGCTGGCCGGCGAACTGCGCCAGCAGATCCTGCGCGGTGATCTGGTGCCCGGCACCGCGCTTCGCGAAGAGGCCCTCGCGGAGCGCCACAGCCTGTCGCGACACACCGTCCGGACAGCGCTTGCACTGCTGACCGCCGAACGCCTTCTCACTCAGGTGCCGTATCAGGGCATCCGGGTGCGCACGTTCACCGCCGCCGACCTCGTCGCATCGCAGCAGCTGCGGTGCGCCCTCGAGAGCGAGGCGGTGCGGATCCTGCGCGACATCCACGGGTCGTCGTGGCCGGGGGAGGTCACCGCTCCGGTCGAGGCGGCGCTGGACGAACTCGAACGCGTCGCGGACTTGTCACCCGACGACTGGCCGTCTCTCGCCCGCGCCCACGCCGCTGTGCATCGCGCGATCGTCGCGGCATCCCGCAGCCCCCGCATCGAGGAGGCCTATGCGCTGCTGGACTCGGAGATGCTCCTGCTGCTGGTCAACATGCGGCCGACGTACGCCGCCGCCGACCTCGTCTCGGAGCACCGCGCATACCTTCGCGAGGCGGCGGAGGAGGGGCCGGATGCGGTGCGCCGCCACATCGACGGAGGAACGCTCAACGCGGTGACCGCCGATCTGGCCTGACTCAGCCCGGGTGGTCCCGCAGACGGTCACACCGAGACGCGCATGACCTCTTCGATGGTGGTGACACCTTCGGCCACCTTGCTGAACCCGTCTTCACGCAGCGACACCATGCCCTCTTCGAGTGCCGTCTGGCGCAGCTCCGTGCCTGTCGCGCGGCCCACGACGAGCTGCTCGAGGCGCTCGGTGACCTCCATGACCTCGTGCAGCGCGACCCGGCCGCGGTAGCCGGTGCCGGAGCACTCCTGGCATCCGACGGCCCGGTACAGCACCGGCGGATCGAGCGGGTTGTGCGGGAACCGGACCGAGCTGAGCACGTCGCGGCTCTCGGTGTAGGCCTCCCGGCACTTCATGCAGAGGCGGCGCGCAAGGCGCTGCGCGACGACGGCCGACAGGGCGGTGCCCACGAGGTAGGGCTCGCAGCCGATCTCGACGAGGCGCGTGAGTGCGCTCGGGGCATCGTTGGTGTGAAGCGTCGAGAGCACCAGGTGGCCGGTGAGAGCCGCCTCGATGGAGATCGTGGCAGTCTCCTCGTCGCGGATCTCGCCCACTAGCACCACGTCGGGGTCGGAGCGAAGGATCGAGCGCAGCGCTGCCTGGAACGTCATGCCGGCGCGCTGGTTGACCTGCACCTGGTTGATGCCCGCCATGCGGTATTCGACGGGGTCTTCGACCGTGATCACGTTGATCCGCGGGTTCGCGACCGTGTTCAGCGCGGTGTACAGGGTGGTCGACTTGCCCGAGCCGGTAGGGCCCGTGACGAGCACCATGCCGTGCGGGCGCGTGATCGCCGAGCGGAACCTCTGCTCGTTGCGGATGGAGAAGCGCAGGTCGGACATCGTCAGCGACTGCGCTGAGCTGTCGAGGATGCGCATGACGATCTTCTCGCCCCACACCGTCGGCAGCGTCGCGAGGCGGAGGTCGATCTGGCGCCCCTCGTGATGCACGGACAGGCGGCCGTCCTGCGGCTTGCGGCGCTCGGCGATGTCGACGGCGGCCATGATCTTGAGGCGCGAGATGACGCCGTCCTGGATCGCCCGGTCGGCGCGCTGCATCTCGTGGAGCACGCCGTCGATGCGGTAGCGCACGGTGAGGTGCTTCTCGCCGGGCTCGATGTGGATGTCGCTCGCGCGGTCGTTGATGGCCTGCGAGATGAGGAGGTTGACGAAGCGGACGACAGGAGCGTCGTCGACCTGCTCCTCGATCGACTCGGTGCCGGCGAGCCCGTCGGCAGCGGCGATCTCGCCGATCTGCTCCGAGAGGTCGATGAGCTCCTCATCCGAGCGCAGGAACCGTGAGAACGCGGCCTCCAGCGCGTCGGCGGCGACCACGACAGGTCGGACGTTGAGCTCTGTCGCCGTCGAGATGTCGTCGATCGCGATGAGGTCGCTCGGATCGACCATCCCCAGCACCAGACTGCGGCGCCCGAGTTCGATGGGGATCACCTGGTAGCGCCGGCACAGTGCGGCCGGCACAGAGGCGATCACCTCGGGCGTCAGCTGCGCCTCCGGCAGATCGACGAACGGCAGGCCGGTCTGCGCGGCGATGCCCATGGCGAGCTGCGTCTGCGAGATCAGCTTCGTCTCGACGAGCCGACGACGAAGCTCCGCTCCCTCGCCGTACTCCGAGACGGCATCCCACATGTCGTCTTCGTTGATGGCCCCAATGCTTACGAGGCTTTCCGCGAGTCCCTTCACGGCACTTCCTCTCCCCGTCGGTATCATATGGGCTTCTATTGCCTGTGGGGAAGGATCAGTTCAGCGTTGTCTGCGTGCAGGATGTGGCGAATGTGAAAGGCGTGGACTGCCCGCCGGGGCAAGCCGTATTCGCTGTCAACCCCCGTCGTCGGCCTCCGGCCGTCTGATTATCGTGACGGGATGGACATCGCGCGCGTCACAGCCTGGGCTCTTGCTCGCACCCCCGTGAGGGCGCTGCTGCGCTACACGGAGCATCAGGGGGCGATGCTCGCCGACAGCGTGACTTATCGCGCCCTGTTCAGCATCTTCGCGGGCGTCCTGCTCGGGTTCTCGGTGGCGGCTCTGTGGCTGGCGGGCGACCCCGCGGCGTGGCAGGCCCTCATCGATGCGGTCGACCGCACGATTCCGGGCCTCGTCGGAGAGGACGGGCTCATCCAGCCTGACGCTCTCCGGGTGGACGTCGGCTTCTCGATCGCCGGGATCATCTCGCTCGTCGGCCTTGTCGGCGCCGCGATCGGGGCGATCGGCTCGCTCCGCCTGGCCCTTCACAACATCGCTGACAGGCCGACCGACGACATCGCCTGGTATTGGGTGCTGCTCCGCAACCTCGCGATCGCGATCGGGGCCGGCGTCGTGCTGGGAGCCTCGGCGGGCGTCACGGTCATGGGCACGGCCGGCCTGGGCATGGTCGCCGACTTCCTCGGACTCGCGCAGGACAGCCCTGTCGTGGTCTTCGGCACGGCGTCGGTCGCGCTGGTCGTCACGTTCGCCGTCGACACGGTCGCGATCGCGCTCCTCTTCCTTCTGCTTTCGGGGGAGCGTCCGCCTGCACGGTCGCTGTGGGCGGGAGCGCTGATCGGCGGCGTGGGGCTGACGGTGCTGCAGACGCTGTCCGGCCTGTTCGTGGGCGGCGCAGGCTCCAACCCGCTCCTTGCATCGTTCGCATCGCTCATCGCGCTGCTGCTCTGGGTCAACCTCTCGTCACAGGTCATCCTGATCGCCGCTGCCTACATCGTCGAGTCGACGCACGAGCGCGCAGATCGCGTACGCGTGCGCTTCGGAGCGCCGACCTTCGCTGCTCGCCGCGTGCAGCGAGCCGAGGACGCCGTGCGCGTCGCCTCGGCGGAGCTCGAGACCGCCCGGCGGGCGCAGCAGGAAACAAGTGTGTAAACACTTGCGCTCACGCACCCTGTGATCGGTCACAGCTCCCAGGTCGGGTGTGTACCGTTTACCCGTGCCCGAGAACGAGAACGCTGTCGCTGGAATGAGCCGCCCGGGGGAGGTGACCCACCCCATCGCATTGGCTCCCGTGACCGGGCCGGCCAGCTCTGTCGACGGGTTCGTGCGTCAGTTCCTCCGCAACCTGAACTACGAGCGCGGGGTCGCGCTGTCGGCGTCGACCCCCAATGACCGCTACTTCGCGTTCGCCATGACGGTGCGCGACTACCTCGTGGCGCGCTGGCTCGAAGACCAGCGCCGCCAGCTCCAGCAGGGTGCCAAGAGCGTCTGCTATCTGTCGGCCGAGTACCTCCTGGGCCGACAGCTCGACAACAACCTGCTGGCCTCGGGCCTCGCCGACATCGCGACCGAGGCGATGGCGGCGTGCGGCATCGACATCGATGAGCTGCGTGCCCTCGAAGTCGAGCCGGGCCTCGGCAACGGCGGGCTCGGGCGCCTCGCGGCCTGCTTCATCGACTCGCTCGCGACCCTCGGCGTGCCGAACGTCGGCTACGGCATCCGCTACGACTACGGCATCTTCCGCCAGACGTTCGTCGAGGGGCAGCAGGTCGAGCAGCCGGATGCGTGGCTGTCGATGGGCTCACCGTGGGAGTTCCCGCACCCCGAGGCGGCGCAGACCATCTCGTTCGGCGGTCACACCGAGAAATACGACGACGACGGCGTCACCCGCACGCGCTGGGTTCCGGACTGGAACGTGCAGGCCGTGCCCTACAACTACATGGTCCCGGGCTTCCTGAACGGCCGCGTCAACACGCTTCGGCTGTGGAGCGCGAAGGCGACGAACTCATTCGATCTGCGCGTGTTCAACTCGGGTGACTACGAAGAGGCCGTGCGCGCCCAGACCTACGCCGAGAACATCTCCAAGGTCCTCTACCCCGAAGACTCGACGCCGCAGGGCAAAGAGCTGCGGCTGCAGCAGCAGTACTTCTTCGTCGCCGCATCGATCGCCGACTTCCTCGAGCACCAGCTTCCGGCTGACTTCGACCTGACGAGGCTGCCCGAACGGGTCATCTTCCAGCTCAATGACACGCATCCGGTCATCGGCGTGCCCGAGATGATGCGCGTGCTCGTCGACGAGAAGAAGCTCGACTGGGATGCCGCATGGGCCATCACGCGCGAATGCTTCGCGTACACGTGCCACACACTGCTGCCCGAGGCGCTCGAGGTGTGGCCCGTCGATCTCCTCGGCCGCCTGCTGCCGCGGCACCTCGAGATCATCTTCCGCATCAACGAGGAGTTCCTCGCGGAGGTGCGCGAGCGCTTCGGCGATGATGAGATGCGCGTCCGCGACATGTCGATCATCGCCGAGTTCCCGGTGCGGTCCGTGCGCATGGCGTACCTTGCGACGGTCGCCGGCACCAAGGTCAACGGCGTCGCGGAGCTGCATTCGCAGCTGCTGCGCGACAAGGTGCTGCCCGACTTCAACGAGTTCTATCCGGGCAAGTTCACCAACGTCACGAACGGCGTCACGCCGCGCCGGTTCATCCGCATCGCGAACCCGGAACTCTCAGCTCTCATCAGCGAGGCGCTCGGCACGGGCTGGATCACCGACCTCGAGCGGCTCCGTGAACTGGAGAGCTATGCGGAGGACTCGCAGTTCCGTGAGCGCTTCCGTGAGGTGAAGGCCGCCAACAAGCGCCGCCTGTCGGAGGTGCTGCGGACTCGCGACGGCTTCGAGGTCAGCGACGGCCACATGCTCGACGTCATGGTCAAGCGCCTGCACGAGTACAAGCGGCAGATGCTGAAGGTCCTTCACATCGTCACGACCTATGAAGGCATCATCTCGGGCCGCATCGCCGTCGCCGACGTGCAGCCGCGCACGTTCGTGTTCGGGGCGAAGGCCGCTCCCGGGTACTTCATGGCGAAGAAGATCATCCACCTGATCAACGCGGTGGGTTCGGTGGTCAACGCCGACGCTCGCGTCGAGGGCAGGCTGAAGGTGCTGTTCCCGCCCAACTACAACGTCACGCTCGCTGAGCGCGTGATCCCCGCGGCTGACCTGTCGGAGCAGATCTCGCTCGCAGGCAAGGAGGCGTCGGGCACCGGAAACATGAAGTTCGCGCTCAACGGCGCCCTCACGATCGGCACCGACGACGGCGCGAACGTCGAGATCCGCGAACTGGTGGGCGACGAGAACTTCTTCCTCTTCGGCATGAGCGAGCCCGAAGTGGAGGCGCTGTGGGCGCGCGGCTACACACCGTCGGAGTTCTATCAGAAGGACGAGAGCCTTCGCCGCGCGATCGACCTCATCGCCTCCGGCGCGTTCTCGGGCGGCGACTCGAGCGTCTTCGAGCCGCTCATGTCCAACCTGCTCTACGACGACCGGTTCATGGTGCTGGCCGACTTCTCCAGCTACCTCGAGGCGCAGGCGAAGGTCGACGCCGCCTACAAGGACCAGGAGGCGTGGACCCGGTCGGCGATCCTCAACGTCGCCCGCTGCGGCTTCTTCTCGTCCGATCGGTCGATGCGCGACTACATCGACCGCATCTGGCATACGCCGCCGGTCATCTGACGGCGGTCACCGGGCGTAGCGCTCGACGAAGGCACGGAGGATGCGGCCGGTGTGCGCCACGGGAGCCCGGCGGACGGCGGCGAGGGTGAGGTCGAGCTCGTCGGCGGCGAAGTATCCGTGTCCCGCATACGCGTAGATGCGAGTCGTGATGCCGTCGAGGTCGAGCTCCGGGTGGAACTGCGTGGCGTAGACGTTGTGGCCGACCCGGAACATCTGCACGGGGCACACGTCGCCGCGCACGAGGAGGGTCGCGGACGTCGGCAGCTCGGCGATGGCCTCCTTGTGTCCGACGAACCCGGTGAAGCGAGCGGGGAGCTCGGCGAGAAGGGGATCGGCTGCTCCCTCTTCGGTGAGCTCGAGGTCGATGACGCTGATCGGCTCGGCGAACGTGCGGTCGATGCGGGCGCCCTGGTGGGCGCCGAGCGTTCCGACGCCATAGCAGGCGCCGAGGAACGGGAAGTCGCGCTCCACGACCTCGTCGAGCAGCGCAGCGAACTCCGCCTCGACGCGTCGCTGCACGGGCGACTTGAGCTCGGCAGGGTCCGACGCGTTGAACGGCCCGCCGCCGACGAAGATGCCCGACCAGTCGTCCAGGTCGATATGACCGAGGGGCGCCGCCTCCATGCGCACGCGCACGAGCTCACGTTCCGTGACACCGGCATAGCGGAGGAAGAGCTCGTACTCCTCGTCGGCGGGGACGTCCTCGGCGCGCGTGGCCAGCAGCAGGAAGGGCTTCATCGGCTGCGATTCTAGGGCGCTTCAGCGCTGGCCTGCTTCTCGCGGATGTGAGCGACGATCGCCTCGAGCGTCTCGGCGACGGCGGGATTGCGGGGACCCTCGTCGCGTGCGACGGCCCAGTAGGCGAGCGGGTGCTCCCACATGCCGTCGAGCACGCGCACCAGTCGCGGATCGTGATCGGCGACGAAGTCGGGAAGGATTCCGATGCCCGCTCCCGCGACGGTGGCCTCGATGTGCGCGAACACGCTCGTCGACCGCAGTGAGGGAGGTGAGGGCGGCAGCTCCTGGAGGGCGCGGTCGAGCTCGTCGACCTGCAGCGAGGACTCGACGTAGTAGACGAGCGGATGCCATGACAGCGCGCTCACGGAATCCGGCGTCCCGTTCTTCGCGAGATAGTCCGGCGTCGCGTAGAGCCGCAGCGAGTACGAGCAGACGGGCGTCGCGAAGGCGCGGAGCACCTGGGGGCGCCCGACGACGATCTCGAGGTCGACGCCGGAGCGGTGCTGACGGGCGCGCTGCGTGGCGGCGAGGAGCTCGACGGCGAGCTGCGGGTGGCGTGCCCGCAGCGCGGTCATCGCGGGCACGAGGAACACCGCCGTGAACGCCTCCGGGGCGGCGACGCGCACCACCCCGCCGAGGTCGTCGTCGCCGTCGCCCGCGAGCTCGTGCAGCGATCCCTCGATGCGCTCCGCGATGGCGACGGCGCGGCGTCCGAGAGCGGTCACCTCCCACCCCACGGGCGTGTGCACGAGCACGCGGCCGCCCATGGCGCGCTCGAGGGCGGCGATGCGCCTCGACACGGTCGAGTGATTGACCCCTACGACGTCGGCGGCTGCCGTGTACCTGCCCAGTCGTGCGACGACGAGGAAGGTCATCAGTGCGTCGAGGGGCGGCGCAGATGTGGGAAAGGTCATGCCCCCGAGTGTGCATCCGCGCACAACGCGGGTGCAAGAATGCCGCCGCTTCGTGCGTTGATCTGCATGCCGCCTCTGCTTAGCGTGGGTGGCGACAGCATCTGCTCGCGACGAAGGGAGCACGGATGTCCACGATCGCCTGGATCGGACTCGGCCACATGGGACTTCCCATGAGCGGACACCTCGTGACCGCCGGCCACGTCGTCCGCGGCGTCGACCTCAACCCGGCCGCCTGCGAGGCTGCGGCAGCGAACGGCGTCGAGATCTTCGGCTCGGTCGCCTCGGCGGTCGAGGGCGCCGATGCCTGCTTCACGTCGCTGCCCAAGCCCGAACATGTGCGGGGCGTCTACGCCGGTCCCGACGGGATCTTCGCTCAGGCCTCCGGCGACGCGCTTCTGCTCGACACCTCGACGGTAGACATCGAGACCTCGCGCTGGTGCCACGCCGAGGCCGAGCGGCGCGGGCTCGCGTTCGTCGACTCGCCGATCTCAGGGGGCACAGCGGGCGCGGAGGCCCACACGCTCACGTTCATGCTCGGCGGGCGCCCCGAGAACGTCCGACGTGCGGCAGACCTGGTCGCGCCGATGGCGGGCTCGGTCGTGGCGTGCGGCGAGCCGGGAACGGGGATCGCAGCCAAGCTCGTGAACAACATGATGCTGTTCATCAGCGTCATGGCGATGTCGGAGGGGTCCCAGCTCGCGGAACGGCTCGGCCTCGATGCCGGCACGTTCTGGGAGGTGGTTTCGGCCTCGTCCGGATCTTCGTGGCCCGTCCGCATGTGGTATCCCGTGCCTGGCGTCGTCGATTCCGCCGCCGCCAACCGCAACTTCGACGCCACGTTCTCGGTCGACCTCGCCTTCAAGGACTGCGGCCTCGCCGTACAGGCCGGGGAGGCCACCGGCGTTCGCCTTCCCGCAGCGCGGCTGGCCCTGAGCCAGCTGGAGCAGCTCGCCGCCGAGGGACTCGGAGGAAAGGACTGCACGCTCGTCGCCCGCTTCGCCTCGCCCGATGGCACGCTGCGCGGCTACGACCCGTCCCTCGACGCCCCGGCATCCGCGCCGGCCCCCGAATCCGCACATGCCCAGAGGAGCTGACATGTCCACGACAGTCGACACCGCCCGTACGTCGCAGGGCGAACAAGCGCACGGCGGGCTCACCCGCATCCCGCACGTCATCGGCGGCGTGCGCGTCGATGACGACGGCCGGGTGGGGTCCGTCTTCAACCCGGCGACGGGAGCGCAGACCGGCGAGGTGGGGCTTGCCTCCACCGATCTCGTGCGCGAGGCGGCCACGACGGCGCAGCGCGCCCAGCGCGCCTGGCGCGACACCGGGCTCGGGCGCCGACAGCAGGTCCTGTTCCGCCTGCGCGAGATCATCTCGTCGCGAGCGGAGGAGCTGGCGCGCATCATCACGGCCGAGCACGGCAAGACGGTCGCGGACGCTCTCGGCGAGGTCGCGCGCGGCCTCGAGAACGTGGAGTTCTGCACGTCGCTGATGCACCACCTCAAGGGGGAGTATGCCGAGCAGGTCGCCGGCGGTGTGGACGTCCACCAGGTGCGTCAGCCGGTCGGCGTCGTCGCGTGCATCACGCCGTTCAACTTCCCGGCGATGGTGCCGCTCTGGATGGTGACCACCGCAATCGCCGCCGGCAATGCCGTCATCCTCAAGCCGAGCGAGCGCGATCCGTCCGCGGCCGTGTGGCTGGCCGACGCGTTCCGCGAGGCGGGGGTTCCCGACGGCGTGTTCAACGTCGTCCACGGCGACAAGGAGACGGTGGACGCGATCCTCGACGACCCGATCATCCGCGCCGTCTCGTTCGTGGGGTCGACCCCCATCGCGAAGCACATCTACGCGCGGGCGGCCGAGAACGGCAAGCGCGTACAGGCTCTGGGCGGTGCGAAGAACCACATGGTGGTGATGCCCGATGCGGATCTCGACGCGGCGGCCGACGCGGCCGTCTCCGCGGCGTACGGGTCGGCGGGGGAGCGCTGCATGGCGGTCTCGGTCGTGGTCGCCGTCGGGGACATCGCCGATGACCTCGTCGAGGGCATCGCCTCGCGACTGCCCGATCTCAGGGTGGGTGACGGCGCCGACCCCGAGAGCGAGATGGGGCCCCTCATCACTCGCGACGCGCTCGAGCGTGTCACGGGGTTCGTCGCGGGAGCCGCCGACGAGGGCGCGACGGTCGTCGTCGACGGCCGCCGGCACCGGCATCCCGATTCGGGCTTCTTCATCGGACCCACGCTGCTCGACCGTGTGCGCCCCGGCATGCGCGTCTACGACGAGGAGATCTTCGGGCCGGTGCTGTCGGTCGTGCGGGTGGGCACCTACGACGAGGCGGTCGCGCTCATCAACGCGAGCCGCTACGCCAATGGCACGGCGGTGTTCACGCGCGACGGCAAGACGGCGCGGCAGTTCGAGTACGACATCGAGGTCGGCATGGTCGGCGTCAACGTGCCGATCCCCGTGCCGATCGGCGCGTTCTCCTTCGGCGGCTGGAAGGACTCGCTGTTCGGCGACACCCACATGTACGGTCCCGAGGCGTTCGCGTTCTACACGCGGCGCAAGGTCGTCACCACCCGCTGGCCCGACCCGAGCGAGAGTCAGATCAGCCTCGGGTTCCCGACGCACTGACGAATGCATGTCGCCCGCAGCGGAAGTCGCGCCGCGCCACGGGCTCGATCTGCATCCGCGCGGCTAGGCTGTGCGGAGGAGGTCATGATGGCCATTGCACGACTGCACGGAGGCCCGCTCGACGGGCAGATCATCCCGATCGACGACGCGACAGCGGGGCAGCTGATCCTGCCCTACAGCGAGACGCAGGTCGTCTACGAGCGTGAGGGCGAGCCGGCGAACACGGGTCAGGGCGACGGTCCCACCTCGGCCGACTATCGCTTCGTCGAATCGCAGGACGACATCGATCCCGACCCCGACAGCCGCGAAGAGTGACTTCCGACGTCGAGCGGTCGATCGAGGTCGAGCGCAAGTACGACGTCGCTGACGAGACGCCTCTTCCTGACTGGACGACCCTCCCCGGTGTGGTCGCGGTCGGCGACCCCGACCCGCGTGAGCTCGACGCGCGGTATCTCGACACCTCGGATGCCGCACTTGCACGTGCGCGCACGGCGCTGCGTCGGCGCACGGGCGGACCGGATGCCGGGTGGCACATCAAGCGCTCGACTCCCGAGGGCAAGCACGAGACGCGCTGGCCGCTCGACGAGGTCGGCGACGATGCCGAGGTGAGGGTCCCGACCGACGTCGAGGCGGCGCTCGCGCCGATAGCGACGGGCCCCTTCCACGTCATCGCGCGCATCCGAAACCACCGCACGGCATACGCCCTCACCGATGTGCAGGGCGCCCTCGTCGCCGAGTTCGTCGACGACCGGGTGACCGCGACCGACGTCAGACGCGGCGTCGAGACGCGCTGGCGCGAATGGGAGCTCGAGCTCGGCCCGGCGGCGCCGGCCGACGCGGCGGGACGAGAGGCGCTGTTCGCAGCGGCCGACGCGCTCGTCCTCGCGGCGGGAGGGGCGGTCTCGCCCTCCGAGTCGAAGCTCGGCCGTGCTCTCGGCGCGTGAGGCCCGCACGCCGACCGGCAGGAGAGCAGACGTACGCTGACGCCGCCCCACGGCTTCGATCGGGGCGGCGTCAGCGACCGGCCTCCACGATATCGTCCGGTTCGAGAGGACGGAACCGCTCCCACGGGACTCCCACCCGGGCGTGAGCCGTGAGAGCGACGCAGAGAGGGCCGGCTCCGTGATCGCGGAACCGGCCCTCTCTGCGTTGTCGATCAGAAGTTGATCATGTGCCCGGCAAGGCCGTGGAAGGCCTCCTGCAGTGCCTCCGACAGCGTCGGGTGGGTGTGCACGTTGCGGGCCAGTTCGAGGGCGGTGAGGTCCCACTTCTGTGCCAGCGTCAGCTCGGGGAGCAGCTCCGACACGTCAGGTCCGATCATGTGGCCGCCCACAAGCTCGAGGTGCTCGGCATCCGCGATGAGCTTGACGAAGCCGACCGGTTCGCCCAGCCCATGCGCCTTGCCGTTGGCCATGAAGGGGAATGTCGCGACCTTGTACTCGCGGCCGGTCTCCTTGTACTGCGCCTCGGTGTAGCCGAACGAAGCCACCTGCGGCGAGCAGAAGGTCGCGCGCGGCATAAAGCGGTAGTCGCCCAGCGGCATGGTCTCGGCCCCGCCGATGGTCTCGGCGGCGACGACGCCCTGAGCCTCGGCGACGTGCGCGAGCTGGAGCTTGGCCGTGACGTCGCCGATGGCGTAGATGCCCTCGACGTTCGTGCGCATGTAGTCGTCGATCTCGATCGCACCGCGTTCCGACACCTTGACGCCGGTGTTCTCCAGGCCGAAGCCCTCGATGCGCGGAGCGAAGCCGATCGACATGAGCACCTTGTCGGCCTCGATCTGGCCCTGCGCGCCGCTCTTGTTGTCGGTGTAGGTGACAGTGACCTTGTCGCCCGAGTCGACGACCGTCTCGACCTTGGTCGAGACCAGCAGGTCGATGCCGTAGTTCTTGTACTGGCGGGCGATCTCCTTGGAGACGTCGGCGTCTTCGTTGGGGAGGGCTCGGTCGAGGAACTCGATGATCGTGACCTTCACGCCGTAGTTCGACATGACGTAGGCGAACTCCATGCCGATCGCGCCCGCGCCGACGATGACGATCGAGTTCGGCAGCTCGCGCGAGAGGATCTGCTCCTCGTAGGTCACGACGTTCTCACTGAGGGTCACGCCCGGCAGCAGGCGCACGGTGGAGCCGGTCGCGATGATGACGTTGTCGAAGGTGACGTCCTCGGTCGAGCCGTCGGACTTGGTCACGGTGATGGCCTTGGGGCCCGTGAACGAGCCACGGCCCTCGTACTCGGTGACCTTGTTCTTCTTCATCAGGTAGTGGATGCCCTTGACGCGGCCGTCGGCCACGTCGCGGCTGCGATCCCACGCCTTGCCGTAGTCGAGCGAGAACTCGCCCGAGATGCCGAAGAAGTCGGCCTTGTGCTTCAGAGTGTGGGCCAGCTCGGCGTTCTTCAGAAGCGCCTTGGAGGGGATGCACCCGACATTGAGGCAGACACCGCCCCAGTACTTCTCTTCGATGATGGCGGTGGACAGGCCCAGCTGCGCGGAGCGGACCGCTGCGACATAGCCACCGGGGCCGGCACCGAGGACGACGACGTTGTAATGAGGCATACCTAGAGCCTAGTCCTCGTGGGAGGGCCGCCTCCGCCCCACGAGCAGTCCGATGACGGCGGCGATCACAATGAGGACGCCGAGGCCGATCCACACCGGCAGCAGCCCGTCACCGGCAGCCGATCCGGCGTCGTCGGGCGCCTCGCTCGGCGGGGCGTCCGACGGATCGCCGACCGAGAAGGCGAACTCGCCCGAGATGGGATGACCGTCGCTGGAGACGACGCGCCACGCGACCTGCACGGAGCCGGATGCCGTCCCCGTCAGCGGCTGGCGCACGCGCACGCCGTCGACGACGGGTTCGCCTGCCCTGAGGTCGGAGCCGGCGGCATCCGTCACGACGATCTCGGTCGCACCCTCGCCGGTCAGGAGGACGCCGCTGAAGGTCAGTGCGAGCTCGTCGGGGAGCGCCTCGACGACGGCGCCGTCAGCGGGGTCGGAGCCGATGAGGCTGTCGTGCGCGAAGGCGGGGGAGGCGGGCCCGAAGGCGAGCAGGCCGGCGAGCAGAGCGGTGAGCGCTCCGAGCGCCGCGAGCAGTCGTGTGTGAATTCCTCGTGACAACACGAGGTCGAGCCTACCGACGCCTGTTGCGAAGACGGCGGGCGTCATACCATGGCCGCAGGTGAGCCCCTCGATCGGCTCGAGGGTGTCGGCGAGCCTCGGAACGGATCAAGGAGAGCCATGGACGCGATGATGATGGACGCCATGTCCAAGGACATGATGTCGATGGAAGGCATGCCGCAGATGGACATGGCGGCGATGCAGGCCTGTATGGACGCCTGTGCGGCATGCGAGCAGGCGTGCGTCGTCTGTTCGACCCAGATGCTCGACTGCGCTGCGTCGTGCATGAACTGCGCCGACATGTGCAACACGATGATGCGCGCGATGATGCGGATGCAGGGCATGACATCGGCGTCGCTGATGTCGATGCTCGACGCGTGCATCGCGATGTGTCAGACGTGCATGGACATGTGCATGGAGCACGCCGACATGAGCCCGGTCTGCACGATGTGCGCCGACGCCTGCAGGGCCTGCATGGAGGCCTGTGCGGCGATGAAGAGCTCGATGGCCGCGGCCTGAGCTCGGCGTCGTCGGTCAGCCGATCTCGACGGCGTTGAACAGGCGGCCGCCCGCGCTCAGCGCGTGGTAGCGCTGGTGATAGGCGACGGGTTCACCGGCCGTGACGACCTCGGCCACGCCGGCGCCGTTCCACAGCGCGATCCGTGCGCCGTCCGCGACCGACGCGAGCTCGAGCGAGCCGTCTTCCGAGGTCGAAGCGACGATCGCGTCGATCCACTCGGCGGGCGTCGCCGAGACCAGGCGTGCCTGGATGAGGTGCACCGCGTGGCCGGGGGCGAACGACGAGCAGGCTCCGCCGTGCGCGCACATGCAGGTCCGCTCCTGACGCACCGAGGCGGGCGTGAGGCGGTCATGTGGCGTGAACACGGGAGAACTCCTTGTCGTGGAAGGTCGGTATCCGCCAGGCTAGGCGGTGACCCGTCGCCCTGGCGTCGACGACGACACAGGGTGAAACAATCAGCGGACCGTGTCTCGCCCGTGACCGGTCCGCCCACCTGAGATCGCTCTTCCGCTCCCCGCGCGATCGGTTAGGGTGAATGAGGAGGAGGAAAGCGTGGACGAGAACCGTCGCCCCGACGAGATACGGCGTGAAGCCGAGTCGCAGCAGCGCTCGATGACCGATACGACGCAGACCTTCGGCCATGACTCCGATCTGTCGTTCATCCCGTTCGGGAGCGACCTGAGCGAGGTCGAGCTCGAGGCCATCGCGGCCCTTCCGTCGCGCTCGGCGATGCTGCTCGTCCGCTCAGGCCCCACGGCCGGCGCGCGCTACCTCCTCGACACCGACGTCACGACCGTCGGGCGCCACCCCGAGGCAGACATCTTCTTCGATGACGTCACCGTGTCGCGCCGCCACGCCGAGATCACCCGCTCCGGGACGGTCTTCGAGCTGGTCGACCAGCGTTCGCTCAACGGAAGCTACGTCAACGGCGAGCGGGTCGACCGCGCCGTCCTGACCAACGGCGCCGAGCTGCGAATCGGGAAGTTCCGGCTCAACTTCTTCGCCTCGCCCCTCGATCGCGAGTCGGTCGGGTGACGCCGGCAGCAGCACCCCGTGGACGCGCGTCGTCCGCGGGGCACCTCAGCATCGGCCAGGTCCTCGCGCGGCTGAGCCCCGAGTTCCCGTCGCTCAGCGCGAGCAAGCTCCGCTACCTCGAAGTGCAGGGGATCGTCACGCCGGTTCGCACGGAGTCGGGTTACCGCAAATTCTCGCCCACCGACGTCGAGCGGCTGCGCACGACGCTGACGATGCAGCGCGACTACGGGATCCCGCTCGCCCGCATCCGCGAGTACCTCGACGATCCGTCGGGAGACCTCGCCGCGATGCCGGCCTCGATCGTGCACACCGCTCGACGGCACCGTCGGGATGAGCTGATCGCCGCCGCCGGGGCATCGCCTGTCCTGCTGAGCGACGCCGTCACGGCAGGGCTGATCCCCGCCGGCGACACGTTCGACGACCGCGCCCTGTCGATGCTGCGCGCCCTCGTCGCCCTCGAGGCGCACGGCATCCAGCCCCGGCACCTTCGGTCGCTGCGTCAGGCAGCCGAGCGCGACGTGACCCTCGTCGAGAGCGCGCTCGCTCCGCTGCTGCGCAAGTCGGATGCCGCGTCGCGCGCCCGCGCGCACGAGCTCGCCCCCGAGCTCCTGCGCCGCATCGACGAGCTCCGCGCGGGCATCGTCCAGACGGCGCTCGAGCGACTCGCGCCGTGATCGGATCACGACACGCCGAAGCGACACGGCCGGATGTCGTTGCCGGGTGGGCGTCCCTCATCTAGCGTTGAAGCAACAACCCACCGTAGGAGGCGATATGACCGCGCACGACGCGATCGGCGAGCCGCAGTTCATGACCGAACTGCTGTTCACCGACGGCCTCCCGCAGATGGACGACGAGGTCGGCTACCGCGGCGCCGTCGCTGCGCGCGCAGCCGGCATCACCTACCGCCAGCTCGATTACTGGGCACGCACGGAGCTCGTCGAGCCCACTGTGCGAGGCGCCTCCGGCTCGGGTTCTCAGCGCCTCTACGGCTTCCGCGACATCCTCGTGCTCAAGCTCGTCAAGCGTCTGCTCGACACCGGCATCTCGCTGCAGCAGATCCGCACGGCCGTCGACCAGCTCCGCGCCGCCGGCATCCGCGACCTTGCGGGCACGACGCTCATGAGCGACGGCGCCTCGGTCTACCTGTGCACCTCGAACGACGAGGTCATCGACCTGGTGAGCCGCGGGCAGGGCGTCTTCGGCATCGCCGTCGGCAAGGTCCTTCACGAAGTGGAGTCGACGCTGCTCGACTTCGACCCGCAGGCTCCGGACCCTGTCGACGAGCTCGCCGCGCGCCGCGCCGCGCGTTCCGCGTAAGGGCTCGTCGCACTGCTGCACGGCATCCCCGCGGATGCTGGCGTCTCGCGTGCGCGAGGCTTCCGTCTGCCTGCCCGTGCCGTCGTGGCCGGGGGAGCCGTCCCCGTGGACGGCGAAGCCCTGGTGATACGACGACGCGTCAGGAGCTGAGGCGGATCAGGCGCGTGCTTCGCCGGCCACGGCGATGCGACCCGTGCGCATGACGCGATCGAGGAGAGCGTCGAAGTCGCTCGCAAGCTCCTGCGCGGAGTCGCCCGGCCAGATGTGCAGGGGCTTCGCGGCGCCCTGAGCCTGCTGCAGGGAGGTGCGCTCCGGCAGCTGTGGCGAGAGCACGAGCGGCCCGAACATGTCGCGCAGCTCCTTGATGCGGAACTGGTGCTCGATCGACTGCGGTCGCACGCGGTTGACGACGATGCCGAGAGGCTGCAGACGGGGAGAGAGGCCGCGGCGGATCTCCTCGATCGCACGGAGTGCACGGTCGGCGGCGGCCACGGAGAACAGTCCCGGCTCGGTCACGACGATGACTCGGTCGCTTGCGGCCCACGCGGTGCGCGTGAGGGCGTTGAGCGACGGTGCACAGTCGACGAGCACGAGGTCGTAGTCGGGCTCGATCGTGGCGAGGGCCTCTTCGAGCTTCCAGACGTCGCGCACGCTCGGATGCGGTCCGTCGAAGTTGATCGCGGACGGGCTGCCGATCATGACGTCGATCGTGCCCGGGTGGACCTTCGCCCAGCCGCTCGAGGTGATCGCCTGGCGGACCACCTTCTCCTTCGGGTTGGCGAGGACATCGGCGACGTTGAGACGGCCGGCGACCTGGATGTCCATCCCCGTCGACACGTCGGACTGAGGGTCGAGGTCGACGACGAGGGTCCGGACGCCGCGGGCGAACGCCGCCGAGGCGAGGCCCAGGGTCACGGTCGTCTTTCCGACCCCACCCTTGAGCGAGCTGACGGAGAGTACGTGCACGAGGCTCTACGTTACCTTCCCCTAGGCTGGGAAGACACACAGGCATTCCGGCGTCCGAAGAAGTGCGCCCCGGTCATCCCCCGCGAGGTGAGCATGTTCCGCAAGATCCTGGTCGCGAACCGAGGAGAGATCGCTATCCGCGCCTTTCGCGCGGCGTTCGAGCTCGGTGCACGCACGGTGGCGGTATATCCGTACGAAGACCGGTACTCCCTGCACCGGCTGAAGGCCGACGAGGCCTACCAGATCGGGGAGAAGGGGCACCCGGTGCGGGCGTACCTGGACGTCGCCGAGATCATCCGGGTCGCGAAGGAGAGCGGCGCTGACGCGATCTACCCCGGCTACGGATTCCTGTCGGAGAACCCCGACCTGGCCGCCGAAGCCGCCAAGGCGGGCATCGCGTTCATCGGTCCGCCTTCTCACGTGCTGGAAATGGCGGGCAACAAGGTCACCGCCAAAGAGCACGCGATCGCAGCGGGCGTCCCCGTCCTGCGGTCGACGCAGGCCTCCGACGACGTCGACGCCCTCGCGGCCCAGGCCGAGGAGATCGGCTTCCCGATTTTCGTGAAGGCCGTCGCGGGCGGCGGCGGGCGCGGCATGCGCCGGGTCGAGACCCGCGAGCAGCTCGAGCCGGCCCTCTCCGAGGCGATGCGCGAGGCGGGCAGCGCCTTCGGCGACCCTCGCGTGTTCCTCGAGCAGGCCGTCCAGCGTCCCCGCCACGTCGAGGTGCAGATCCTGGCGGATGCCACGGGCGACACCGTTCACCTCTTCGAGCGTGACTGCTCCGTCCAGCGCCGCCACCAGAAGGTCGTCGAGATCGCACCCGCGCCGAACCTCGACGACGGCATCCGTCAGGCGCTGCACGCGCATGCTGTCGCCTTCGCGAAGTCGATCGGCTACCAGAACGCGGGAACCGTCGAGTTCCTCCTCGAGACGGCCGGCCCGCGCGCGGGCGATGTCGTGTTCATCGAGATGAACCCGCGCATCCAGGTCGAGCACACCGTCACTGAAGAGGTGACCGATGTCGACCTCGTGCAGTCCCAGATGCGGATCGCGGCGGGGGAGACGCTCGCAGACCTCGGCCTCCGGCAGGAGGAGATCCGCCTGCGGGGCGCCGCGCTGCAGTGCCGCATCACGACGGAGGACCCGACGCAGGGCTTTCGGCCCGACACCGGCAAGATCACGACCTACCGTTCGCCAGGCGGCGCCGGAATCCGCCTCGACGGCGGCACGACGGCGGCGGGCTCGCAGATCAGTCCGCACTTCGACTCGATGCTGTCCAAGCTCACGTGCCGCGGCCGCGACTTCGAGGCCGCGGTTCGCCGCTCGCGTCGCGCGCTGGCGGAGTTCCGCATCCGCGGCGTCGCGACGAACATCCCGTTCCTGCAGCAGGTGCTCGACGACCCGGCGTTCGTCGCCGGCGACCTCAGCACGGCGTTCATCGACGAACGGCCCCATCTGCTGAAGGGTCGCGAGTCGAAAGACCGTGGATCGAAGATCATGGCCTGGCTCGCCGATGTCACCGTCAACAAGCCGCACGGCGAGAACCCCATCTCGGTGGCTCCGGCATCGAAGCTGCCTGCGCTGTCGCTGCACGGCGAGCCGCCGTCCGGTTCGCGCCAGCGCCTGCAGCAGCTGGGCCCGGCGGGCTTCGCCGCCGCCTTGCGTGAGCAGACGGCCCTGGCCGTCACCGAGACGACATTCCGCGACGCGCACCAGTCGCTGCTCGCGACCCGTGTCCGCACGCGCGATCTCGTGACCGTGGCGCCGTACGTGGCGCGTCTCACGCCGCAGCTGCTGTCGGTCGAGGCCTGGGGCGGGGCGACCTACGACGTCGCCCTGCGCTTCCTGGGAGAAGACCCGTGGGAGCGTCTCGACGCTCTTCGGCAGGCGCTGCCGAACGTCGCGATCCAGATGCTCCTGCGCGGACGCAACACGGTCGGCTACACGCCGTATCCGACGAAGGTCACCGACGCGTTCGTGCGCGAGGCCGCCGCATCCGGGGTCGACATCTTCCGCATCTTCGATGCGCTCAACGACGTCTCGCAGATGCGACCCGCGATCGATGCGGTCCTCGGGACGGGCAGCTCAGTGGCCGAGGTCGCCCTCTGCTACACGGGCGATCTGCTCGATCCCGCTGAGAACCTCTACACGCTCGACTACTACCTGCGCCTGGCCGAGCAGATCGTCGACGCCGGCGCGCACATCCTCGCGATCAAGGACATGGCGGGCCTGCTGCGCCCGGGAGCGGTCGCCCAGCTGGTCACAGCCCTGCGTGAGCGGTTCGACCTCCCTGTGCACGTCCATACGCACGACACGGCGGGCGGTCAGCTGGCGACGCTGCTGGCCGCCAGCGCAGCGGGTGCGGATGCCGTCGACGCCGCCGCCGCTCCCATGGCGGGCACGACGAGCCAGCCGTCGCTCTCGGCGCTCGTCGCCGCTCTCGCGCACACCGATCGCGACACGGGCCTGAGCCTCCCGGCGGTGGCCGACCTCGAGCCCTACTGGGAAGCGATGCGGCATCTGTACCGTCCGTTCGAGTCGGGCCTTCCCGGCCCCACGGGGCGCGTCTACACGCACGAGATCCCCGGCGGGCAGCTCTCCAACCTGCGCCAGCAGGCGATCGCGCTGGGGCTGGCCGACGACTTCGAACTCATCGAGGACATGTACGCCGCCGCCAATGACATCCTGGGGCGCGTCCCGAAGGTGACGCCTTCGTCGAAGGTGGTCGGCGACCTTGCCCTTCACCTGGCGGCCGTCAAGGCCGATCCGGCCGACTTCGCCGCCAATCCGGAGAAGTACGACGTGCCCGACTCGGTCGTCGGATTCATGGCGGGAGAGCTCGGCGACCTCCCCGGAGGCTGGCCGGAGCCGTTCCGCAGCAAGGTGCTGCGCGGCCGCGAGGTCAGGATCGGCGTCACCGACATCACGCCGGAGCAGGAGACCGCCCTCGACGGCGACTCTGCGAATCGCCGCGAGATGCTGAACGAGCTGCTCTTCCCGGGGCCCACTCGCGCGTTCCACGAGGTGCGCAGCACGTACGGCGACCTCAGCGTGCTCGACACGGCCGACTACCTCTACGGCCTGGCGCCCGGTGCCGAGCATGTCGTCGAGATCGAGCGGGGAGTGCAGCTCTACGTGGGCCTCGAGGCGATCGGCGCCGCCGACGACAAGGGCATGCGCACCGTCATGGCGACCCTCAACGGTCAGCTCCGGCCGGTCTTCGTGCGCGACCGCAGCATCGCCGTCGAAGCCCGCCAGGCGGAGAAGGCGGACACCTCGAAGCCCGGCCAGGTGGCCGCGCCGTTCTCCGGCGTCGTGACGCTGAAAGCGGAGGTCGGAGACAAGGTGAGCGCTGGTCAGCCTGTGGCCTCGATCGAGGCGATGAAGATGGAAGCGGCCATCACTTCGCCCATCGACGGCGTCGTCGAGCGCTGTGTCGTCCCCCGTACCGCGCAGGTGGAGGCCGGCGACCTTTTGCTGGTCGTGCGGCCCGCCGAGTAGCCTATTCCTCTGGGCCTGGGGCCCGGAGACCACCTGGAGTGAGAAGCAGTGACGCCTGAGCGCAATGACAAGACGCCCGACGACCTTGAGAACGGTGTGCTGACGACGGGGAGCGTCGACACGGCCGGCATCGGACTGGCGTCGGGCGCGACCGCGCAAGTCGATGTCAATCTGCCGACGCTCGCCGACGAGGACGACGACTTCCTCACCGACGACGACGTCATCGTCGACACCCCGCCGGCCGGGACCGATATGTCGCACGCCGTCGACGCCGAGATCGTCGACGACGGTCCGACAGCCAGCGGCGCGATGCCGGTCACGCGCCGTCAGGCGCACCACCTGGACGAGCACGACGCGCGGCACGCCGTCGAGCGCGTTCACCCGCGCACGGCCGACATCCCGCTGCAGTCCCGTCGGCTCGGGGAGTTCGAGGCGGGCCGTGAGACCAGCGATCTCCTGACCGCCGACCGCCTCCTCGACCCTGCTCACGTCGTCCGGCCAGAGCCCGAGGGGGCATGGCAGCACTTCGTCTACTCGATCTCGCGTCACCGCATCAACCTCGGCGACGGCAAGCGCGCCCGCGCGCGCAAGGAGCTCGACCGGCGCATCGCCGCGCCGCTGGGCGGCGGCGCCAAGTTCGTGCCGGTGCTCTCGCGCAAGGGCGGCGTCGGAAAGACCACCGTCTCGACGCTGCTGGGCATGGCCCTCGCCGATGCGCGTGAAGACCGCGTGATCGCGATCGATGCCAACCCCGACCGCGGCACGCTCGCCGACCGCATCGGGCACTCGAGCGGCAAGACCGTGCGCGACCTCGTCAAGGTGCGCGGCGACGTGGCCGGATTCAACGACCTCTCCTCGATCGTCGCGCGTGACGAGACGCGCCTGGACGTGCTGGCATCGGATGCCGACCCGCGCGTGTCCGAGGCCTTCAACGACCGCGACTATCACGATGTCGCGGCCGTCGCCGCGCACTACTACTCGATCGTCCTCACCGACACGGGCACCGGCATCGTCCACTCCGTCATGGAGGCGACGCTCGAGCTCGCCGACGTCTTGGTGATCGTGGCCGGTCTGAGCGTCGACGAGGCGCGTCTGGCCTCCGAGACGCTCACGTGGCTCGAGACCAACGGCTTCGAAGACCAGGTGCGCAACGCTGTCGTCGTGCTCAACGCGGCTCGTCCCGGCACGCCGCTCGTTCGCCCCTCGGAGCTCGAGGCGCACTTCGGCACGCGGGTGCGCTCGGTCGTGCGAATGCCGTACGACCCGCATCTGGCGGCCGGCAGCGCCGTGTCGTTCCGCGACCTGCAGCCTGCCACGCGGCTGGCGGCCCGCGAGCTCGCCGCCAGCGTGGTCGAGGGCCTACGCATCCTGGCTGCCGTCTGATGGCTGTCCGCGCCATCCGCCTCTACGGCGACCCGGTCCTGCGTGCCGTCGCGGCCCCCGTTGAAGAGATCGACGACGGCGTGCGGGCGCTTGTGCAGGACCTGCTCGACACGGTCGAGCTCCCCGGTCGCGCCGGCGTGGCCGCCCCGCAGATCGGCGTGAGCGTGCGTGCCTTCAGCTACAACGTCGACGGCGAGATCGGCTACGTGCTCAATCCTGTGCTCGCGGAGGTCTCCGGCGAGCCGCAGCCGACGGGCGAAGGATGCCTTTCGGTGCCCGGGCTGTGGCATGACGCGATCCGCTACCCGCACGCCAAGGTCGTCGGCATCGACCTCGACGGCAACGAGGTCGTGCTCGAAGGCGACGGCCTCCTCGCGCAGGCGCTGCAGCACGAGACCGACCACCTCGACGGTGTGGTGTACCTGCAGCGTCTCGATCCCGAGACGCGGCGCGTGGCGATGCGCGAAGTGCGCGAGTCTGACTGGTTCTGACCCGCGTCCGGCGGCGTCGGCGATGACGCGAGCCCGCCCGCCGACCCAGGAGATCGACGGACGGGCTCGCGAATGGCGCTCAGCTGAGCGATACGTTGGACGTCGTGACCGGCACTGCGTAGAGCGCCTCGATCTCCTTGGCGAAGTCCTCGAGGATGACGTTGCGCTTGATGCTCATCTTGGGCGTCAGGTGCCCGCTGGCCTCCGTCCACTCGGTGTCGAGGATCTCGAACTTCCGAACCGACTCGGCGCGCGAGACGCGCTTGTTCGCCAGGTCGATCGCGCGCTGCACCTCGGCGCGCACCTTGTCGTTCCTGGCCGCCTCCGACAGCGGCATGTCAGAGGGAAGGCCGTTGTTGCCGAGCCAGGTCGGCAGCATTTCACGGTCGAGGGTGATCAGCGCCGCGATGAAGGGCCTCTGGTCGCCTACGACCACCACCTGCCCGACGATCGGGTTCGCGCGGATCGGGTCTTCGAGGGCTGCCGGGGCGACGTTCTTGCCTCCGGCGGTCACGATGATCTCCTTCTTGCGCCCCGTGATCGTGAGATAGCCCTCGGAGTCCACCGAGCCGAGGTCGCCGGTCTTGAACCAGCCATCGTGGAAGGCCTCGGCCGTCGCCTCGGGGTTCTTCCAGTACTCCTTGAAGACGTTGACGCCCTTGACCTCGATCTCGCCGTCGTCGGCGAGACGGATGCTGACGCCGGGAAGGGCCGGTCCTACGGTGCCGATCTTCGACTTCGTGGTGAGGTTGACCGTCGCCGGGGCCGTCGTCTCCGTCAGGCCGTAGCCCTCGAGGATGTGCACGCCGAGACTGTGGAAGAAGTGGCCGAGGCGTGCGCCCAGGGGTGCGGAGCCCGAGACGGCGTACTTCACGTTGCCGCCCATGGCGGTGCGCAGCTTCGAGTACACGAGCTTGTCGAACAGAGCGAACTTGATCTTCATGGTCAGCGGGATCTTCTCGCCGTCCTGCAGGCGACGGGAGTGCTCGACGGCGGTCGCGGCAGCGGCGCGGAAGATCTTGCCCTTGCCGCCGGCCTCTGCCTTCTGCTCGGCCGAGTTGTAGACCTTCTCGAACACGCGGGGGACCGCGAGCAGGTAGGTGGGGCGGAACGATCCGAGGGCCGCGAGGAGCTTCGAGGTGTCGGGCTCGTGTCCGGTCTTGACGCCCGCGTGGATGTTGAGCGCGGCGATGAAGCGCGCGAAGACGTGGGCGAGCGGAAGGAACAGCACCGTCGATGCTCCGCCCGGCTGGTTGACGACATCCTGAAGGGCCTTCGCGGAATTGCGGGAGAGCTCGACGAAGTTGCTGTGCGTGAGGACGCAACCCTTGGGACGTCCCGTCGATCCCGACGTGTAGATGAGGGTCGCGATGTCGGACCCGACGGCGATGCGACGGCGGCGCTGGATCTCCTCGTCCGTGATCTCCGATCCCTTCGCGCGCACCGCGTCGAGGTCGCCGCCCGCCATCGACCACACATCGCGCACCAGCGGCACTTCGCTGCGGATCTCGTCGATGCGGGCCACGTGCTCGGCGGTCTCGGCGATCACCGCGATCGCGCCCGAGTCGGCGAGGATCCAGTTGATCTGCGACGGGGAGCTGGTCTCGTAGATCGGGACCATGACGGCCCCGGCATAGAACAGTGCGAAGTCGATGAGGGTCCACTGATAGGTCGTGCGCGCGATGAGGCCGACCTTGTCTCCCGGCTGGATGCCGCTGGCGGCGAACCCCTTCGCGAGCTCGATCACGTCGCGCTCGAACTCGGCCGCCGTGACGTCACGCCATCCCTCGCCGTCGGGGACGGCGAACAGCGCGAGTGACGGCGTGGCCCTGACGCGGTCAGCGAGCAGATCACTGACGTTCGCCTGGGGATCTGCGGGCACGACCGCAGGGACTTCGAATTGGACGGCGCTCATGGGCGGCAGCTCCTTCGGTACCGGTACAGCGTCGGAAGTGACGGGTTGGGATCGAGTCTAACCATGCGCGGGACCGCGTCCACGGGTCTGCGTGCGACGCGCCGCACAGGATTAGACTTCTGCGGATGCCGACCGTGAGGGCCGGCGCGAGAGGAGAAGCGTGCACAGCGTCGGCATCGATATCGGCGGAACGAAGATCGCCGGAGGAGTCGTCGCCGAAGACGGCACGATCGTGGAGAAGCTTCGCGTCGCCACTCCCGCGGCGACGGACGCCCTCGCCGACGCCGTCGCCGACATGGTGCGCGAACTCGCGTCCCGTCACGACATTCGGACGGTGGGCGTCGCCGCCGCGGGCTTCATCGACGCGAGCCGCTCGGTCATCGTCCACGCTCCCAACATCGACTGGCACGATGAGCCGCTGCGGGCCGAGCTCGAGTCGCGCATCGGCCGGCCCGTCACCCTGGAGAACGACGCGAACGCGGCCGGCTGGGGCGAGTATCGGTTCGGCGCCGGGCGCGGGTGCGGCAATCTGGTGATGCTGACGCTCGGAACCGGTGTCGGGGGCGCCGTCATCATCGACGGTCAGCTCCTCGTCGGCGGCAACGGCAGCGGCGGCGAGCTGGGTCACGTGCGCTTCATCCGTGACGGGCGTCCCTGCGGGTGCGGGCAGAACGGATGCCTCGAGCAGTATGCGTCCGGCCGTGCACTCCAGCGCGAGATCTCCGACATCGCCGATGGCGGGGGGATCGGCGCGGCGCTCGACGCGGCACGGGGCGAAGACGGCATCGTTCCGGGTCCGGAGCTCGCTCGCCTGCTGTCGGAGAACGACCCCGGCGCGCTGGAGGCCGTGCACCGCGTCGCCACGGCGCTCGGGGAGGCGTGCGGGGGCTTTCAGGCTGTTCTCGACCCTGAGCTGTTCGTGATCGGCGGCGGCGTCGCCGATCTGGGCGAGCGCCTGCTGCAGCCCGTGCGCACCGCCTACAGGTCGTCGCTCCCCGGCCACGCCGACCGCCCCGTCGCCGATTTCGCGATCGCGACGCTCGGGAACGACGCGGGGCTCATCGGAGTCGCCGACCTGGCTCGGATCCGGGGCTGACGATGTTCTACTGGTTCATGAAGTACGTCGTGATCGGACCGATCGTGAAGGCGATCTTCCGTCCGTGGATCGTCGGTCGCAGCAACGTGCCGGCGACCGGCGCGGCGATTCTGGCCAGTAATCACCTCTCTGTCAGCGACTCGATCTTCCTGCCGCTCATGATCGACCGGCCCATGTCGTTCCTCGCCAAGAGCGACTACTTCACGGGCAAGGGCATCAGGGGCTGGGCCACCCGCATGTTCATGAAGGCGACGGGGCAGATCCCGATCGACCGCACGGGCGGCAAGGCATCCGAGGACTCACTCAATACAGGCCTGCAGGTGCTGGGGCGCGGCGACCTGCTCGGGATCTATCCCGAGGGGACCCGCAGCCCGGACGGCAAGCTGTACCGGGGCCGCACGGGCCTGGCACGCATGGCACTCGAAGCCCGTGTGCCGGTCATCCCCGTCGTCATGGTCGACACGGGCGCCATCATGCCGATCGGCAAGACCCTGCCGCGCATCGGCCGAGTGGGCGTCGTCATCGGCGAGCCGCTCGACTTCAGTCGCTTCCAGGGCATGGAGGGCGACCGTTTCATCCTCCGCTCGGTCACCGACGAGATCATGGTGGCGCTGCAGCGACTCGGCGAGCAGGAGTACGAGGATGTCTATGCCTCGACCGTCAAGCACCGCCGTCCCGCGGGGGTGTGACGCCCGTCACACGGTCCGGAGGGGTGCCCCGACGCCAGTAGAATGAGCGGATGCCCGCTACGCTCGACGCACTCGACACCTGGCGCTCGCTCCCTATCAAGCAGCAGCCTGTCTGGCCCGACCCCGATGCAGTCGCTGCCGTCTCCGCGGAGATCGCGACGCTGCCGCCGCTGGTGTTCGCCGGTGAGGTCGACATCCTGCGCGAGCGTCTCGCACGGGCCGCGAGCGGACAGGCGTTCCTCCTCCAGGGCGGCGACTGCGCCGAGACGTTCTCGGGTGCGACCGCCGAGCAGATCCGCAACCGCATCAAGACGGTGCTGCAGATGGCGGTCGTGCTCACGTACGGCGCATCGATGCCGGTCGTGAAGATGGGTCGTATGGCGGGGCAGTTCGCCAAGCCGCGCTCGAGCGACACCGAGACCCGCGGCGAGGTCACGCTTCCGGCCTACCGCGGCGACATCGTCAACGGCTACGACTTCACGGAGGCGTCGCGGACGGCCGACCCCGCGCGTCTGCTCAAGGGCTACCACACCGCCGCCTCGACGCTGAACCTCGTCCGAGCGTTCACGCAGGGCGGCTTCGCTGACCTCCGCGAGGTGCACAGCTGGAACCAGGGTTTCGCGAAGAACCCCGCCAACGCACGCTACGAGCGCCTGGCCACCGAGATCGACCGCGCCATCAAGTTCATGGAGGCGGCGGGTGCCAACTTCGACGAGCTGCGCGGCGTCGAGTTCTACACGGGTCACGAGGGTCTGCTCATGGACTACGAGCGTCCGATGACCCGCATCGACTCGCGCACGGGCACCCCGTACAACACCTCGGCTCACTTCCTGTGGATCGGTGAGCGCACGCGAGACCTCGACGGCGCGCACGTCGACTACTTCTCGAAGATCCGCAATCCCATCGGCGTGAAGCTGGGCCCCACCACGACGGCTGAGACAGCTCTTGCGCTCATCGACAAGCTGGATCCCGAGCGTGAGCCCGGCCGCCTCACGTTCATCACGCGCATGGGTGCCGGCAGGATCCGCGACGCGCTGCCGCCGCTGCTCGAAGCGGTGAAGGATGCCGGTGCCACCCCGCTCTGGGTCACCGACCCGATGCACGGCAACGGCATCACGACTCCCACGGGCTACAAGACGCGTCGCTTCGATGATGTCGTCGACGAGGTGCGCGGCTTCTTCGAGGCGCACCGTGCGGTAGGCACGTTCCCCGGCGGCATCCACGTCGAGCTCACGGGCGACGACGTGACGGAGTGCCTGGGCGGCTCGGAGAGGATCGACGAGGAGACCCTCGCGACGCGCTACGAGAGCCTGTGCGATCCCCGCCTCAACCACATGCAGTCGCTTGAGCTGGCCTTCCTCGTGGCCGAGGAGCTCGAGAAGCACAAGCGCTGACATCCGCGGGGCACGTCGGAGGCGTGGCTCGCGACACGGGCATGACCTGCGGAGCGTCAGCCTGTGACGGTGATCTGCAGCGTGACGCGCGCGCCCTTCACCCGGAGCTCGCCGCCGGCGGGATCCTGGCTCGTCACCTCGGTGAGGCCGTCGGGCCACACGTTCCACAGCCCGGAGTAGTCGGGGGTGAAGCCCGCGTCCCGCAGGGCCTGTGCGGCGGCGTCACGGGTCTTGCCGACGACGTTGGGGATCGCGAACAGCTCCGGCCCCTTCGAGACGACGAGCGTCACGGTCTCTCCGGGGCGCCACGACCCGCCGCCCTCGCGCTCGAGCATGCGGATGACACGACCAGCGTCGACGGTGGAGCTGAACTCGTCGCGGCGGTCGACCTTGAGATCGACGTCCGCGAGCGTTCGCTCGGCGTCTTCGAAGCGGTCGCCGACGACGTCCGGCACGGGGCCGAGCGAGACCCGAAGCTCGGCCGTCGAGCCCTCCAGGACGGTGCAGCCGTCGGTGCATTGCACGCGCTCGTCTGAGCCGCGCTGGAAGACGTAGACGCGGCGCACCTGACCTGCGGGCAGGCTCGTGAAGAACTCGGGCTCGTCTGTCACCTCGATGTGGTGCTCGGCGAGCAGGGCTCGCACGTCGTCGGTCGGCATGCCGACGAGGGCAGGGAGCTCGACCTCAGCGGGACCGAGCGAGAGCACGACCGCCACCTCCGCATTGCGGTCGAGCGGTGTGCCTGCCCCGGGCTCGGTGCGGATCGCGAGGCCCTTCTCGGTCTCGAGGCTGTGCTCACCGCTCTCGACGGCGACGAGCTCCCTCTCGGCGAGCTCGTGCTCGGCTTCGTCGAACGTCATCCCGGCGACTGAGGGGACCGTGACGCGCGACCCCGGACCGGATCCGAACCACCATCCCGCGCCCGCCCCGGCCGACGCGAGGAGCACGACCAGGAGCGCGAGCCACGTCCCCTTGGCGGCGTTGCGTCGCGTGCGGCGGCGCAGCTTGGTGGCGTTGTCCTCGTCGGCGCTCACGACGGGCGCCGTGAATGTGCCCGGCAGGACCTTGGTGAGTTCGCCGGAGTCGATCGCACCGTCACCGACGACCACGCCGGAGGGGGCCTGTCGCACCACCTGCGGGTGGATGCCGAGCTCCTTCTCGATCTCACGCAGTCGCTCGAGCATGGCGCGGGCGTCGCCAGGACGCTCGTCGGGCTGCCGCTCGGTCGCCCACAGCACGAGCTCGTCGAGGGGCTCGGGCACGCCGGGGTTCTTGGCGCTCGGGCGCGGCACGGAGTCGGTCGCGTGCTGGTAGGCGATCTGCATGGGCTGTTCGCCCTTGTACGGCTGCTCGCCGGTGAGCATCTCATAGAGCATGATGCCGAGCGCGTAGATGTCGCTGCGGGCATCGGCCGTGCCGCGGGTCACGAGTTCCGGCGCGAGGTAGGCGATCGTGCCGAGCAGCATCTGCCCCGTCGCGGTGTTGGCGGTGGTCGCGCGGGCCAGACCGAAGTCGCCGATCTTGATGCGGCCGTCCTCGGCGAGCAGCACGTTCTCGGGTTTGACGTCGCGGTGCACGATGCCGGCGCGGTGCGCGGCCGAGAGACCAGACAGCACGGCGTCCATGATGGTGATCGTCTGCGGGACCGTGAGGCGTCGCTGCTCGCGCAGGAGCTCGCGCAGCGTGATGCCGGGCAGATACTCCATGACGAGGTACGCCATCTCGCCGTCCTGGCCCTGGTCGAAGACATTGACGACGTGCGGGTCGGCGAGGCGTGCGGCGGCGCGGGCCTCTTGGATGAAGCGGCTCTGGAAAATGGTGTCGTCGGACAGATGTCCGTGCATGACCTTGAGCGCGACGCGCCGCTCGAGGCGAAGGTCGGTGGCGACGTAGACCGTCGCCATGCCGCCGCGCGCGATGCGAGCACGGACGCGGTACCGACCGTCGACAAGACGGCCGATCAGCGGGTCCGTCTGCTGACTCGTGCTCACGAGTCGAGTCTACGTAGGGTCCGCTCCGCGCCAGGGGAGCGGCTCGCCCCCGAAAGCGACGCTGTTGCGGCCTCGAGGGCGCGGACGGTCACCCGTGCTTTTTCAGCCAGGCGTAGGCCTGGTCCTCCCACAGCGCGTAGCGGTGTGGATAGGCCGAGATCTGCACGGCCTGTGCGGCGTCGCCGAAAGCCATGTCGCGCCAGCCCGGGATGTCGAGGAGGCCGCGCGTCGCCGTGCCGTTCGGATCTCTGGGCCCGCCGAAGAACGCGGCGGCCGAGCGCCGGGCCTCGCGCACCTGGGAGCGCGTGCCCCACCCGGTCGACGGTCGCTGCTGGAAGATGCCGAGGGAGTCGTATGTGCCATGGTCGACATTCCGGATGCCGGACTCCACCATGGCGGTCGCCAGCGCGATCGCGATGCCCTTGCGAGGGACGCCGAGCTCGCGGCCCACGGAGATGATGAGCTTGACGTTCTTGATCTGCTCTGCGTCCAGCGTGACGGTCGGGGCGCTCGCAGGGGCGGCGGACGTCTTCTTCGGGCCTGCCGGCCCTTTCGCGTCGGAAGTCTTGTCGGGTGCCGGCGCGGCCGCAGCGGCGCCAGGGATGCGGAGCTTCTCGCCCGGGTAGATGATCGCGGCCGTCGAGAGGTCGTTTGCGCGGAGGAGTTCGCGCAGACTCACACCGTGATGACGCGCGATCGCCCACAGGGTGTCGCCGCGCACGACGGTGTGAGTGGCAGCCCCTGTCTTCGGCGAAGCGGACGAGCTCTTCTTGGCCGGCGAGGCGGCGGAGTGCGCGCTCTTCGCGGCGGGGGCGGAGAGGCGCAGCACGTCTCCCGGGTGGATGATCGACTTCCACCTCAGGCCGTTCCACGCGAGCACGTCCGCGGTGCGCAGGCCGTGCCGGGCCGCGATCGCGCTGACAGTGTCGCCGCGCACGACCGTGTGAGTGCGCGTCTTCTTCTTCGCCTTGGAGGGGACGGGCTTGGGCGTCGCCGCGGGGACGGCCTTCAGTGTCGTCGTGGACGCCGAGGACGTCGAGGCTGCCGCGGGAGTCGCACTCGAGGACAGCGACAGGGCGATCGTCCCCAGGACGGCGACGGGGGCGGTGACGGCAGTGCGTTCGGGCCTGAGACTCACGTGGCTCTCTCCTTCTCGGCGACCCCCGACACGCTGTCACGGATGCCTATTCCTGTCAACCAGAGTGACGGGTGTGACTGATGTGACACTTGTGATGTATCGGCGATTCGACACGGGCACGTGAGGTGGGGCGCCATCGATCCGAGCGTTTCGGACGGGTGCGATAGTGGAGGGGTGACAGAGGAATCCGCCCCCACCGCCGACCGCGTCTGGCTGTCCCTTCCCGACCTCGTCGAGATCACGGGGGAGCCGCTCGGCCGCGTACGGCGCCTTTTCGACGAGAAGCACCTCATCGGCACGCGTCGGGACGGCACGCTGCGCGTGCCCTCCGACTTCCTGATCGACGGGCGCCCCGTGGGTTCGCTGCGAGGGACGATCATCGTGCTCCAGGACGCGGGATTCAGCGACGACGAGACGATCGACTGGCTGCTGGAGCCCGAAGAGTCCATCGGGGTCGCGCCGATCGAGGCGCTGCGAGCGGGCCGCAAGAGCGAGGTCCGCCGCGTCGCTCAGGCGCTGGCCTGACCCGCATGCACTGGCGGCCGTACGCGGGCGGCCTGAGAGAGGGCGGCAGTCACGCGGTGCGTGCGACGGCGTCTCGAGCGAGGTCGCGCAGGCTCGACACGGCGGCATTGTCGAGTGCCGCCCCGCGGAGGGCGCGATCGGCTTCGTTCGCGTAGTCCGCGATGAGGGCCTCAACGCGGTCGAGGGCGCCGGAGTCGACGATGGTCCGCTGCAGATGCGCGATCTGATCGGCATCCAGTTCGGGATCGCCCAGCAGCTCGTCGAGCGTTCGACGTGGGCCGAGCGGCAGCGCTTCGCGGGCGAACGCGATCAGCAGCGTCCGCTTGCCCTCCCGCAGGTCATCGCCCGACGGCTTGCCCGTGACGGTGCTGTCGCCGAAGACGCCGAGGACGTCGTCGCGCAGCTGGAACGCGAGTCCCAACGGCAGGCCGAAGCTCGCGAGCGCCGCCACTTGCGCGGCATCCGCCCTCGCCAGACGCGCGCCGATGAGCAGCGGCTGCTGAACGCTGTACCGCGCCGACTTGAAGCTCGCGACGCGCAGGGCGCGATCAGCGTGTTCGGCGTCGGGGACCGTGGCTGCGGCCATCTCCTCGACGATGTCGAGATACTGCCCGACGGTGACGTCACGGCGCATGCGGGCGTATTCGGCTCGAGCGGAGGCCGTGGCCGGCGTAGCCTCGAGCGACTCCTCGAAGAGGTCGTCGCTCCACGCGACGAGCAGATCGCCCAAGAGGATGGCGGCCGAGCGCCCGAACGCGGCTGCGTCGCCTCGCCATCCGTCGCCGCGGTGCACGGCTTCGAGGGCTCGGTGGGCGGCGGGGCGCCCGCGTCGCGTGTCGGAGTTGTCGATGAGGTCGTCGTGCACCAGGGCCGCCGCGTGGAACAGCTCGAGGGCCGCCGCCGCGCCGACGACGTCGTCGCCGGGGGAGGGCGCCGGACGAGCGTCCGCGTGGGCGACCGACTGCCATCCGGTGAGGCAGAATCGGGCGCGCAGACGCTTTCCGCCTGACACCGTCGACGCCGCGGCGCGGGCGAAGTCGCATGCCTCGGAGCCCAGTGGCGCCAGCTCCCGAAGGCGGTCGTCGATGAACCTCTCCATCCGCTGAGAAACTGCGTCGAGAGCATCAGGAGAAGCGGTCACAGGCCTAGCCTAGTTCTCAGGCTCCCGCGTAGAATCGGAGCAACCGGTACATAAAAAGGGGGATGCATGCCACTGTCAGAGCAGGAGCAGCGTCTGCTGGACGAGATGGAACGTCATCTCATGCGCAACGACGCGGATGTCGTCAGCGCGCCCCGCGAAGGCCAGACCCTCAGTTACCGCAACATCGTCTACGGCAGCGTCCTCGTTCTCCTCGGCCTCGCGGGGCTGGTCATCGGAGTCTCCACGTCGCTCATCATCGTGGGCGTCCTCGCCTTCGTCGCCATGGTGGGCGGCGTCGTCCTCGCCGTCACGCCGGCTCGCGGCGCCATCGCCCGGCCGCGCGCCACCGAAGGAGCCCGCAAGCCACGGGCGACCGGCGGCAGCTTCATGGATCGCATGAACGACCGCTGGGACCGCCGCCAGGACGGCCGCTGACACCCCGCCGGCGCGGCCGGCGACTCTCGGAATCCACTGCACCGACCTTCGGGTCGGTGCTTTTTTTGTGCCCGAAAACGGCGTGGGGAGGGCAGGGGGAGCGACGCCGCCAGATTTTGATAGGTAAGTGGAGGAAAGTGGAGTAAAGTGGCGCATACCTCAGGCGGCCGGGCAGAAAGGGGGTGGTGTGGCGATGCTGTTGGGCACGTACACCCCCAAGCTCGACGACAAGGGGCGCGTCATCCTCCCGGCCAAGTTCCGCACTGACCTCGGCGACGGCGTCGTCGTGACGCGTGGACAGGAGCGCTGCCTTTACGTGTTCTCCACAAAGGAGTTCGAGCGCATCTACGAGCGCATCCGTGAGGCTCCCCTCACCAACAAGCAGTCCCGCGACTTCCAGCGCATGTTCCTGTCGGGAGCGAGCGATGAGAAGCCCGACAGCCAGAGCCGCATCACCATCCCTCCCCACCTGCGTGCCTACGCCAACCTCGGCCGCGAGCTCATCGTGACCGGTGTCGGCGCGCATGCCGAGATCTGGGATGCCGAGGCATGGAACGCCTACGCCGAAGGAAACGAAGACAGCTACTCGGAGATGGAGCAGGAGGTGATCCCCGGCCTCTTCTGAGCCGTGACCCTGACTCCCAGCCGCACGCCCTGACACACTTCCCCGGTGCCAGGTCGGAGCGGATGGGGATCAGGGTTCCGGGTCCCGCGCCTCACTGATCATGAACCTCCGCGACATCCACACCCCCGTTCTGCTCGAGCGATGCGTCGAACTGCTCGCGCCCGCCCTTCACAAGGAAGGGGCGGTGCTCGTCGACGCCACCGAGGGCATGGGCGGACATTCCGAGGCGCTGCTCGAGCGCTTCCCGAACATCCACTTGATCGGGCTCGACCGCGACACCGACGCCCTGCGCATCGCGGGGGAGCGTCTCGCGCGCTTCGGCGACCGCGTGACCCTCGTGCACACCGTCTACGACGGCATCGCCGACGCGGTGGCGTCCACCGGCCGGGAGCGCGTCGACGGCATCCTGTTCGACCTGGGCGTCTCTTCCCTCCAGCTCGACGAGGCGGAGCGCGGCTTCGCCTACGCACAGGACGCGCCCCTCGACATGCGCATGGACCAGACCTCGGGGACCACGGCCGCCGACATCGTGGCGACGTACGGCGAGGGCGACCTGCGCCGGATCTTCGAGCGTTACGGCGAGGAGAAGCTCGCCGGCCGCTACGCCCGCGCCATCATCGCGGCCCGCGAGGCTGAGCCGATCACGCGATCGCAGCAGCTCGTCGACATCCTCATCGCCGCGACGCCGGCGGCAGTCCAGCGTGAGCGCTCGGGGCATCCCGCCAAGCGCGTGTTCCAGGCCCTGCGCATCGAGGTCAACCGCGAGCTCGCCGCACTGGAGGCAGCCATCCCGGCAGCGCTCGACCTGCTGCCGGTCGGAGGACGCATCGTCGTGCTGTCGTACCAGTCCCTCGAAGACCGACTCGTCAAGCGGGCGTTCGCGGAGGCGACCGCCTCGACGGCGCCCGCCGGACTGCCGTTCGAACTGCCGGAGCATCAGCCGCGATTCAAGCTCCTCGTCAAGGGCGCCGAACTGGCGTCGGACGACGAGAAGGCCCGCAACCCGCGGGCGACTCCCGTGCGACTTCGCGCGGCTGAGCGTGTGAGGGAGGCGTCATGAGCAGCAGCACCGCCCCGGCATGGGATGCCGATGTCCTCAGCGCGCTGCCGGCGCGACCGGACGACGCGCGAGGCCGCCTGCGTCCCGTCGAGGCACCGGCTCAGGCTCGCCGCCCGCGGCTCGCGTATGGGCTCATCGCGGTCGCAGGCGCCATTGCGATCGCGGGCGCGCAGCTCGGCCTGTCGATCCTGACGACGCAAGGCACCTACGAGCTCCGCGAGCTCACGTCCGAGAAGCGCGCCGTCACGTGGCAGGTGCAGATGCTGGAGGACGAGGTGGCGGGGCTCAGCTCCCCGCAGTACCTCGCCGCCAACGCCGCCGCGCTCGGCATGGTGATCGGGGACGCCCCGAGCTACCTGCGGCTGAGCGACGGCGAGATCATCGGGAAGACGAAGCGGGCGTCGGCGAACTCCCACGTGCAGGCGCTCAAGAAGGCGGCCGTCGGCAACGCCCTCATCAGCGACGTCCCGCTTGTCACCGACCCCGACTCGCGCCTCGGCGCGGGCTCGGCAGCCGCGGAGACGGTGATCGTCGACCTCGCCACGCCCCCCGCCATCGCCGAGGGCCTCCCGACCCCGCAGACCCACTGAACCGACCCGCAGCACACGCACCGAACCAGAGGCGCCACACCCAATGACCACTCGAGCCACAAGGAGCCCGCGGCGACGCACAGTCGTCGCGCTGGCCGTCGTCCTGGCGGTCATCTCGGTGTTCGTCGTGCGGCTCGTCGACATCCAGGTGGTCAACGCGCGGGAGCACATCAAGACGTCGCAGAAGCTGGCCAGCGGCACGTCCGTCACTCTCACGGGCACGCGTGGCGACATCGTCGACGCCAACGGGCGTGTGCTCGCCACGAGCACCCTCGTCTACGACGTGTCGATCGACCCCAAGCTCGCGGCCGTCGGAATCAAGAAGCGTGACGCGGACGGACGCGTCGTGCTCGGCGAGGACGGTGAGGCCGAGACGGTGACGTGGCCCGAGCTCGCCGCGCAGATCGCTGCGATCACAGGGCAGTCGGCCGACGAAGTCACCGAGATCGTCGTCGATCGACTCGCGGAAGACCCGGAGGCGCGCTGGGCGTCGGTCAAGCGCTACGTCTCCACCGAGGTGTATCGCGAGCTGGCGCAGCTCGGCCTGCCCTTCCTCTCCTTCCGCGCCGTGCCCTCGCGCACCTATCCCGACGGCGCCGTCGCAGGCAACGTCCTCGGATTCGTCAACGCCGACGGCGAGCCCCTCGAAGGCGTCGAGGCGCTGCAGAACTCGTGTCTCGAGGCGGAGGACGGCTCGCTGCGCTATCAGCGCGGCGCAGACGGGGTGATCATCCCGGGCACCGAGGTGGAGCAGCCGGCCGTCGACGGCGGGACCCTCCAGCTCACCGTCGACAGTGACCTCCAGTGGTACATGCAGCAGCTGATCGCCGAGGAGTCGAAGCGCTACGGCGCGGAGTGGGGCGGCATCGTCGTGATGGAGGTCGCCACCGGCAAGATCCGCGCATTCGCCGAGACGCCCACAGTCGATCCCAACTCGCCCTCGTCGTCCGACGGGTCCGACCGCGGCTCACGGCTGCTCCGCTTCTCGTACGAGCCGGGCTCGACCTTCAAGCCGATCACGGCCGCCACGGCGATCGAGGCGGCCGGCCTGACCCACATGTCGTCGGTCGTGACGCCCTCGCGGACGACATTCCCCAATGGCGCCGTGATCAAGGACTCCGACCAGCACGCGACCGAGACACTCACCCTCACGGGCGGCCTGGTGCGCTCGTCGAACGTCGCGATGTCGAAGTTCGGCGAACTCGTCGACCCCCAGACCCGCTACGAGTACCTCCGCAAGTTCGGCGTCGGCGAGAAGACGGGCCTTAACTGGTCGGGCGAGCCCGAGACCGGATTCGGGCTCAAGCCCGAAGACTGGGACGCGCAGACCTACTACACGACCACGTTCGGGCAGGCGTTCACCGTCACCGCGACGCAGGTCGCGAGCGTCTACCAGACGATCGCGAACGGCGGTGTGCGGATGCCGGCGCAGCTGGTCGAGTCGTGCACCAAGGCCGACGGCACCGTGGTGAAGCCGAAGGTCGCCGAGCCCGTCCGCGTCATCAAGAAGGAGACGGCCGAGGAGGTCGGACTCATGCTCGAGAACGTGTTCGCGCAGGCGACCCTCGCTTCCGACATCAAGATCGACGGCTACCGGATGGCGGGCAAGACGGGCACCGCGCAGATCAGCGACGGCAAGGGCGGGTACAAGGACAACCTGTACTTCACGTCGCTGGTCGGTTACGCACCGGCCGACGATCCGCAGTACGTTGTATTGACGGTCTTCGACGAGCCCAAGAAGGAGCGGATGTCGTCGGCCAACCGCTCGGTCTTCAAGAAGGCGATGACTCAGGTGCTCAAGCACTACCGCATCATGCCGTCCGATTCTGAGACGCCCCTGCTCCCGTTGCATCCGTGACGCGAGCGCGTTCGAGGAGCTCCTGCACCATGATTCCGATGACGCTCGCCGAGACGGCCCAGGCGGTCTCCGGCTCCCTCCGCCTCTTCGGCGACGACGCCGCTGAGACCGTCGTGTCCGGTCTCGTCGACACCGACTCCCGGCTCATGACTTCGGGCGCGATCTTCGTCGCCAAGCCCGGCGCGGTCGCCGACGGCCACAGCTTCGTCGGCGCGGCCGTCGACGCCGGCGCACGTCTCGCGATCGTCGAGCGCCCTGTCGACGAGCCTGTATCGCAGATCGTGGTCGCGGATGCCGTGCGCGCCCTCGCCGATCTCGCCCGCGTCGTCGTCGCCCGCGTCCGCGAGCGCGGCGACCTCAAGGTCGTCGGCATCACCGGCTCCAACGGCAAGACCACGACCAAGAACCTGGTGGCCCGCATCCTGCAGGACGAGGGCGAGACGGTCGCGCCGCGCAACTCCTTCAACAACGAAGTGGGCGCGCCCGTCACGATGCTGCGGGTGCGCGAGTCGACCCGTTACCTCGTGAGCGAGTTCGGTGCGTCTCGGATCGGCCGCATCGCGGAACTGGCCGGGCTCGTCACGCCCGACATCGGCGCCGTGCTCATGGTCGGCCTCGCCCATGCGGGCGGCTTCGGGGGCGTGGAAGCGACGCAGCGGGCGAAGACGGAGCTCGTCCAGGCGGTGCGTCCGGGCGGGACCGCGGTGCTGAACGCCGACGACCCGCGCGTGGCCGCGATGGCGGCCGTCGCGGAGGAGCGCGGTGTGTCCGTGCGCTGGTTCGGCCGCTCGCAGGCGGCGCAGGTGCGAGCCGAGGACGTCGAGGTGACCGCATCCGGCACGACGTGCGTCGTGGTGGCGGGGGAGGAGCGCCACCCGCTTCGCTTGCGCGTGCTGGGGGAGCACCACGTCATGAACGCGCTGGCGGCCATCACGATCGCCGACACGCTGGGCGTTCCCGTCGCGACGTCGGTCGAGCGTCTGGAGACCGTCGAGATCGCCGAGCGCTGGCGGATGCAGCCGCTGGGGTCCGATCGCGTGCGCATCATCAACGACGCCTACAACGCCAGCCCCGACTCGATGGCGGCCGCCCTGCGCACGATCGCGCAGATCGCCGAGCCCGGCCAGCGCAAGGTCGCCGTCCTGGGCGCCATGAGCGAGCTCGGGGAACAGGCGGGCGAGGAGCACGACCGCGTCGGCCTGCTTGCCGTGCGTCTGCGGTTCGAGCGCATCGTCGTCGTCGGCTCGGCTGCACGCCGCCTCTATCTGGCCGCGATCGGCGAGGGGTCGTGGGACGGCGAGGCGGTGTTCTTCGAGACGCAGGACGAGGCGTTCGAGTACCTCACGCACGAGCTCCGCGACGGCGATCGAGTGCTCGTGAAGTCGTCGAACTCCGCTGGACTCCGACATCTGGGGGATCGTCTGGGAGAATCGTTCTCGTGAGATCTCTGCTTGCGGCCGCGACGATCTCGCTGGCGTTCACCCTCTTCCTCACCCCGCTTTTCATCCGGCTCTTCGAGAAGCTCGGATGGGGCCAGGTGATCCGCACCCCCGAGGACGGCTTCAACCCGAGCCATACGGCCAAGCGAGGCACCCCCACAATGGGCGGCATCGTCTTCATCCTCGGCTCACTCGTCGGCTACTTTGTCGGCAGCTACGCGGGTGGCACGCCCCCCACGGTCTCGGGGCTCCTGGTCGTTTGGATGATGGTCGGCCTCGGCGTCGTCGGATTCATCGACGACTACATGAAGGTCCGCCAGCAGCGCAGCCTCGGCCTCTCAGGCTGGCGCAAGGTCGCCGGTCAGATCATCGTGGCGGTGCCGTTCGCCATCCTGGCGCTCAACTTCCCCAACGCATGGGGGGAGACGCCCGCCTCGCCCTACGTCTCGTTCTTCCGCGACATCCCCGCGCTGTCGTTCATGGCGCTCGGCACCGTCGTCGGGTGGATCCTCTACCTCGCGTGGATCTCCTTCCAGGCGGTCGCCTGGTCGAACTCGACGAACCTCACGGATGGCCTCGACGGCCTCGCCACGGGCGCCGGCATCTTCACCGTCTCCGCCTACAGCCTCGTCACCTTCTGGCAGTTCCAGCAGCGGTGCCACACGGCGGCCCTCGTCGACGCGTACGCGAACGCCTGCTACCCCACCCGCGACCCCATGGGACTCACGATCATCGCCGCGTCGTTCGTCGGTGCCCTGGTCGGCTTCCTGTGGTGGAACGCGCCGAAGGCAAAGGTGTTCATGGGCGACGTCGGATCGATGTCGATCGGCGGCGTCATCGTCGCGATGGCCGTCCTCTCGCGCACCGAGATCCTCGCCGTCATCATCGCCGGCGTGTTCATCATCGGCCCGGGCTCGGTGATCCTGCAGCGCTACTACTTCAAGGCGACCGGCGGCAAGCGCCTCTTCCTGATGAGCCCGTTCCACCATCACCTCGAGATGCGCGGCTGGCCGGAGATCACGATCGTCGTGCGCATGTGGATCATCGCCGGCATGCTCGCGGTGACGGGCGTCGGTCTGTTCTACGTGGCCTGGCTGGCGGCGCTGTGACGACTTCTGCCGCGTCCGACCGTCTCGACGGGCTCACAAGCTGGCACGCCGACTGGAAGGGCCTTCGAGTCGCCGTTCTCGGCCTCTCGATGACGGGCTTCTCCGTCGCCGACACGCTGGCCGAGCTGGGGGCGGACGTGCTCGTCGTCACCGAGTCTGCCGACGAGGAGTTCGCGCGGCTGCTTCCCGTGATCGGCGCGCGCCTGTGGACGGGGTCTCTGGCGACCGTTCCTGACGAACTGACGGCCTTCGCGCCCGAGGTGATCGTCGCTTCGCCCGGCTTCCCCCCGCACCACTCCGTGATCTCGTGGGCGCTCGGGACCGGCGTGCCGGTGTGGGGCGACATCGAGCTGGCCTGGCGCGTGCGCGACAAGGTCGTGCGCCCGGATGGCACGCCGGCGGAGTGGCTGCTCATCACGGGCACCAATGGCAAGACCACGACGACCCAGCTGACCGCCACGATGCTCGTCGCGGGAGGACTCCGCGCAGCCCCCTGTGGAAACATCGGGGTGCCCGTGCTCGACGCGGTGCGCGATCCGGCGGGCTTCGACGTGCTGGTCGTGGAGATCTCGAGCCACCAGCTGTGGTACCTGAGCCTGCAGGCCGGGCCCGACCGCGTCTCGCCCTTCGCGAGCGTGTGCCTCAACCTGGCAGACGACCACCTGCAGTGGCATGGCTCGGCGCGCGCCTATCGAGATGCGAAGGCGTTCGTGTACGAGCGGACGAAGGTCGCGTGCGTGTACAACAAGGCCGACGCCGCGACGCGCGAGATGGTCGAGGAGGCCGACGTCGTCGAGGGCTGCCGTGCGATCGGCTTCGATCTCGGAGTCCCCGGTCCGAGCGACTTCGGCGTCGTGGACGGCCTGCTGGTCGATCGAGCCTTCCTCGACGATCGCCACACCACGGCGCTCGAGCTCACGACGCTCGACGATCTCCATGTGCGCGGCCTGGACGCTCCGCACGTCGTCGCCAACATCCTCGCGGCCAGTGCCCTCTCGCGCTCGGTCGGCGTCGCGCCCGAGGCGATCCACGACGCGCTGCAGACTTTCCGGCTCGACCCGCATCGCATCGAGGTGGTCGCGGTCGCAGACGGCATCACCTGGGTCGACGATTCGAAGGCGACCAATCCTCACGCCGCGGCCTCGTCGCTCGCGGCATATCCCGGCGCCGTGTGGATCGTCGGCGGCGACCTGAAGGGCGTCGACATCTCAGCCCTCGTCGAGGCGCGGGGCCGCGCGGCCAAGGCCGCGATCGTCATCGGAGTGGAGCGCACCGAGATCACGACGGCGTTCGCACGACACGCGCCAGCGGTGCCCGTCTTCGAGGTGGACCACGCTCAGACTGAAGACGTCATGGCGGAGGTCGTCGACCTGGCGCTGGGCGTCGCCCGTGACGGAGACACGGTCCTCCTGGCTCCGGCGGCGGCATCCTTCGACCAGTTCGCCTCCTACGCCGACCGTGGCAGCCGCTTCGCGGAGGCGGTGCGCGCCCGGCTGGGCGGCACGGCGACCGCGGGGCCGAACGGCTCCGCGCAGGTGCAAGGCGGGACGCAGCAGGAAGGGGAGGACGCCGATGACGACGACCGACCGACCCCCGCTGCGGACGCCTGACGACGACGCCCGAGGATTCTCCGCCCGCGTCTCGCTCGGACGCGTGTTCGCCCCCGTGCCGAACGAGTTCCTTCTGATCGCGTCGACCGCGCTGATCCTCACGATCTTCGGCTTGGTGATGGTGCTGTCAGCGACGATGGCCGCGTCGGTGTCGCGGGGCGACAGCCCGTTCGACGTCGTGCTGAAGCAGTCGGTGTTCGCCGTCGTCGGAGTGCCGCTCATGTTCGTGCTCAGTCGCTTCTCCGTGGGCTTCTGGAAGCGCGTCGCCTGGCCGGCGCTCATCATCGCCCTCGCGCTGCAGCTGCTCGTGTTCGTGCCGGGAATCGGCGTGTCCAACGATGGCAACCGCAACTGGATCTCGGTGGCCGGAGCCCAGATGCAGCCGTCCGAGTTCCTCAAGGTCACGCTCGCGCTGTGGCTCGGCTACGTCCTGTACCGCAAGCAGACGCTCCTCGGCCTGTGGCGGCACGTGTTCATCCCCGTCGTCCCCGTCGGCGCCCTCGTGATCGGCCTGGTTGCCGTCGGCAGCGGCGACCTGGGCACGGGTCTCGTGCTCATGGCGATCCTGCTGGGCTGCCTGTTCTTCTCCGGCGTCCGGCTGCGGATCTTCGTGCTGCCGCTCCTCGCGGTCGCCGTGGCGGCGACGGCGTTCGCGGTCGCGAGCCCTAACCGCATGCGGCGCATCATGAGCTTCCTCAACGTCGACTCCGTCGACTGCTACCTCGCTGCCGAGGGCGACTGCTGGCAGGCGCTCCACGGCGTGTGGGGGCTCGCCGGCGGTGGGATCTTCGGCCTGGGTCTCGGCAACTCGCGCGAGAAGTACGACTGGCTGCCCGCGGCGGAGCACGACTACATCTTCGCGATCGTGGGGGAGGAGCTCGGTCTCATCGGCTGCATCGTCGTGCTGGGCCTGTTCACCCTGTTCGCGGTCGGAGCGTTCCACGTCATCCGCAAGACCGACGACTCCTTCATCCGCATCGCCGCCGGCGGCATCACGGTGTGGATCGTCGGTCAGGCGCTCGTGAACATCGGCGTCGTGCTTCGCGTCTTCCCGGTGCTCGGTGTGCCGCTGCCGTTCCTCTCCCAGGGCGGCACGTCGCTCCTCTCGGTGCTCATGGCGTGCGGCGTGCTGCTGTCGTTCGCGCGCACGCTCCCCGAGACGGCGGCCCGCCGCGCTTCGGCGGCGATCGGCATCGGCCGGTAGGCTCGATCCGGTGACGACGTACCTCTTGGCCGGCGGTGGGACCGCGGGCCACGTGAATCCGCTGCTTGCCGTAGCCGACGGACTCCGCACGCGCAAGGACGACGCCTCCGTGCTCGTGCTTGGCACACGAGAGGGCCTCGAGGCCCGACTCGTGCCAGAGCGCGGCTACGAGCTGCTCTTCGTCGACAAGGTCCCCTTCCCCCGCCGGGCCGATGCGGCCGCGGCGCGCTTCCCGGCGCGCTTCCGTCGCGCCGTGGCCCAGGTGCGCACCCATATCCGCGAGCGTCGCGTCGACGTCGTGGTGGGCTTCGGCGGCTATGCGTCGGCCCCTGCCTACGTCGCGGCGCGGCGCGAGCGCGTCCCGTTCGTCGTTCACGAGGCGAACGCCAAGCCGGGCCTCGCCAACATCCTCGGCGCGCGGTGGGCGGCGGCATCCGGCATCGTCTTCGACGGCACGCCCCTCAAGGGCGCGCGGCTGGTGGGGATGCCGCTGCGGCGCGAGATCGTCGACCTCGATCGTGCGGCGCAGCGCGAGGAGGCTGCGCGGGTGTTCGGGCTGGATCCCGCACGACCGGTGCTGCTCGTGTTCGGCGGCTCGCTCGGCGCGCGCCGACTCAACGAGGCGCTGTCCGGGGCCTGGTCGGACGTCGTCGGCGCCGGATGGCAGATCCTGCACGCCGTGGGCGAGCGAAACGATGTGGCCGATCCGGGGCACAGCGACTACCGGCTTGTGCCCTACATCGACCGCATGGACCTCGCATTCGCCCTTGCCGACGCGGTCGTCTCGCGTGCCGGCGCCGCGACGGTCAGCGAGATCAGCGCCCTCGGCATCCCCGCCGTCTACGTTCCGTATGCGGTCGGCAACGGCGAGCAGGCGCTCAACGCGGCCTCGTCGGTGCGGGCAGGAGCCGCGATCCTGATCCCGGATGCCGAGTTCTCCGCCGATCGTGTGCGCCGGGACGTCGTGAGCCTCTTGACCGACCCCCGCCGGCTCGACGCCATGCGCGAGGCGAGCGCCTCGGTCGGCACGCGCCGAGGGACCGAGAACGTCATCGAGCTCATCGACGAGGCGCTCGGGCTGCGCTGACGCCGTCGCGGGTCCAGCGCGCCGCAGCCTTCCCACAGGGGCCGCGACCTAGACTTGTCAGGCCATGATTCGACCCGACCTGACCCTGCCGATCCCTGCGGAGATCACCTCCGCCCATTTCATCGGAATCGGAGGCTCCGGCATGTCCGGGCTGGCCGGGATGTTCCTCGACCGTGGCATCCGCGTCTCCGGAACGGATCGGGCCGACAGCGACGCGCTGCGCGCTCTCGCCGCGCGCGGCGCCCTCGTGCACGTCGGGCATGACGCCGCCCATCTGCCTGATGACGTCGACGCGGTCATCCACACGGGGGCGATCTGGCCCGAGAACCCCGAGTACGTGCTCGCGAAGGAGCGCGGCCTCCACGTCATCCATCGCTCGCAGGCGCTGTACTGGCTCATCGGCGGGCGCCGCCTGGTGTCGGTGGCGGGCGCCCACGGCAAGACGACCTCCACGGGCATGACCGTGACGGCGCTGCGTGCGCTCGGCACCGCGCCCACCTTCGTCAATGGCGGTGTGATCGCCGACCTCGGAGTCTCGAGCGGCACCGGCTCCGATGAGCTCTTCGTCATCGAGGCCGACGAGTCCGACGGCACGTTCCTCCTGTACGACACGTCGATCGCGCTCATCACGAACGTCGATCCCGACCACCTGGACCACTGGGGCACCCCCGACGCGTTCTACGATGGGTTCGCCCGCTTCGCGAACGAGGCCCGCGAGGCCGTCGTCATCTCAGCCGACGATCCCGGAGCCCAGCGCGTCGCCGCCGCGCTCACGCACCCCAGCGTTGTGACGTTCGGCGAGGCGCAGAGCGCCGATGTGCGCGTCGTCGACATCACGACCGAGGGGCCCGTCTCGTTCACCGTCGTCCACGGCGGGCAGCGGGTGCGCGCCCGTCTCACCGTCCCCGGAGCGCACAACGCGATCAACGCGACGGGCGTGGTGGCGGTGCTGCTGACTCTCGGCTACGCCCTCGAGGCCGCCGTGCGGGCCGTGGAGTCCTTCGGCGGGACGGTGCGTCGCTTCGAGCTGCACGGGGCAGAGCGCGGGGTGAGCGTCTTCGACGACTATGCGCACCACCCCACCGAGGTCGCGGCGGCGCTCGATGCCGCCCGCAGCGTGATCGGCGAGGGACGCATCATCGCCCTCCACCAGCCGCACACCTACTCGCGGACCCAGGAGATGTTCCGTGAGTTCGCCGAGGTGCTGGAGTCGAAGGCCGACCACACGGTCGTGCTCGACGTCTACGGCGCCCGCGAGGACCCGGTTCCCGGGGTCACGGGGGAGCTCGTGTCGGGGGCCTTCTCCGACCCCGCCAAGGTGCACTTCGAGGCCGACTGGCAGCGCGCAGCCGAGTACACGGCGTCGGTCGCGCGTGAGGGCGACTATGTCATCACGCTGGGCTGCGGCAACGTCTACCAGATCATCCCGCAGGTCCTCGAGGCGCTGCGGCCGGAGCGGGGCTGACGCGTGCGCCGGCCCTCGCCGCTGCCGCCTCCACCGCCGTCGCGTGAGCCCGCGACGGACGACGCGATCCGCTTCGCGCCCGAGGGCGGTGGCGACGACGCTGAGCTGGCAGCGGAGCCCAGCGGGTTCGTCGCCGACCCGACGTCAGCTGAGGCTTCCGCCGCGTCCGGTGCTGCGAATGAGCTGGCTGACACTGCTCCTGTGCTTCCGTTCGAGCGCCCGGTGGGCGGCGACGCGCTCCTATCCGAGTCGGCGGACGACGGGGATGCGCCGACAATGCGTGCACGCGACGTATGGGCGGCTGCGCGAGCGCGTCGTCGTGCTCTCCGCGCCGAGGTGCGTCGGTTCACGGCACGCCAGCGGCGCCGCCGGATGACGTGGCTGGGAGTGGCTGGCGCCCTCGTGCTGCTCGTGCTCGGCACGGTGGGGGCCGCCTACAGTCCTCTGTTCGGCGTCGAGCGGGTGCGTGTCGTGGGCACGTCCGCACTGCCGGCGGAGACGGTGGAGCAGGCGCTGTCGGGGCAGCTGGGTCGCCCGCTGGCGTTGGTCGACTCCAGCGAGGTGAAGGCGGCGCTCGTGGCGTTTCCGCTCGTCGAGTCCTACACGCTCGAGGCGCGCCCGCCCCATGACCTCATCGTCCGCATCGTCGAGCGCACTCCGATCGGGACGATCAAGTCCGCCGCGGGCTACACGCTCGTCGACGCCGCCGGCGTCGCGCTCTCGACGACGCCTGCCCGGCCCAAGGGGCACCCGATCATCGACGTGCGCGGGGGAGTGACGTCGAGGGCGTTTCCCGCGATCGGCCGCGTATACCGCTCGCTGCCGGACGACATCCGCACGCAGGTGACGGCGATGTCGGCGTCGACGCCGAACGACGTGACGCTCACGCTCGGCAAGACCGACACCGATGTCGTGTGGGGTGACGCGTCGGACTCGGCGTACAAGGCCATCGTCTTGGAGCGCATCATGGCGGTTCGGCCGCCGTCGAAGGTCTCCGTGTATGACGTGTCCTCGCCGAGCGCCGTCGTCGTCCGCTGACGGCACACGCTCTGCGGACGGGGACTCGTCCCGGACGCCGACTTTCGCGACCCGATTCGCGACACGCCTGTGTCCTGTCGGCTGTGCCGGCATGCGCCGCATACCTTCGAGTTCAGGAAATGCATACTCGGCAATTCTTTAAGCCTCTGGTTGAGGTTGAAGGTTGAGACAACGTCGAGACGCACGGTTCGGGACGATACGGAGGCCGGCATGAGCCAGAACCAGAACTACCTCGCGGTGATCAAGGTCGTCGGCGTGGGCGGTGGCGGCGTGAACGCCGTCAATCGGATGATCGAGCTCGGCCTGCGTGGTGTCGAGTTCATCGCCGTCAACACGGACGCGCAGGCGCTGCTGATGAGCGACGCCGACGTCAAGCTGGACGTGGGTCGCGAGCTCACGCGCGGCCTGGGTGCGGGCGCGGACCCCGAGGTCGGCCGTCGCGCCGCCGAGGATCACGCCGAGGAGATCGAAGAGGCGCTCGCGGGCGCCGACATGGTCTTCGTCACAGCGGGTGAGGGCGGCGGCACCGGCACGGGCGGCGCGCCCGTCGTGGCGCGCATCGCAAAGTCGATCGGCGCGCTCACGATCGGTGTCGTGACCAAGCCCTTCTCGTTCGAGGGCCGTCGCCGTCAGAGCCAGGCCGAGGCGGGCGTCGCCAAGCTCAAGGAAGAGGTCGACACGCTCATCGTCGTGCCGAACGACCGCCTCCTGGAGATCAGCGACCGCGGCATCTCGATGATCGAGGCGTTCGCCACAGCAGACCAGGTGCTCCTCGCCGGTGTCCAGGGCATCACCGACCTCATCACGACCCCGGGTCTGATCAACCTCGACTTCGCCGACGTCAAGTCGGTCATGCAGGGCGCGGGCTCAGCACTGATGGGCATCGGCTCCGCTCGCGGCGCCGACCGTGCGATCAAGGCCGCCGAGCTGGCGGTCGAGTCGCCGCTGCTCGAGGCGTCGATCGAAGGCGCCCACGGTGTGCTGCTGTCGATCCAGGGCGGCTCCAACCTCGGCATCTTCGAGATCAACGACGCCGCTCAGCTGGTGAAGGAGGCGGCGCACCCCGAGGCCAACATCATCTTCGGAACGGTCATCGACGACACGCTCGGCGACGAAGTGCGCGTCACGGTCATCGCGGCCGGCTTCGACGGCGGCGAGCCCCAGGCGCGTCTCGAGCCGATCGCGACGCAGCGCACCGCGCCGGTGGTCCCGCCGGTGCCCGCCGACGAGGCGGCGCGCGAACTCGCGGCCGAGACGGAGCCTAAGGAGACGGTTTCGGTGTCGATCTCGACGTCGAACGATTCCGTCTTCGGCGACGACGACCTCGACGTTCCCGACTTCCTCAAGTAAGTGGACCTGGGCAGCCGACTCGCCGACCTCGACGCCCGCATCGCGGATGCGGCGAGGTCGGCGGGCCGCGACCCCTCTGAGCTGACCCGCATCGTCGTCACGAAGTTCCATCCGAGCTCGGTCGTATCGGCGCTGTACGAGCTCGGCGTCAGAGACGTCGGGGAGAACCGCCAGCAGGAGCTCACGGCCAAGCGTGCGGAGCTGCCCGCGTACGACGGACTGACGTGGCATTTCATCGGCCAGGCACAGACCAAGAAGGCGCGAGCGATCCGGGCGTCCGCCTCGGTCGTGCACTCGGTCGATCGGGATCGGCTGGCCGATGCGTTGCACGCGGCGGATGCCGAAGCGGCGACCCCGCTCGATGTGCTGGTGCAGGTGAACCTCACCGACGATCCCGGCCGTGGGGGAGTGCAGCCGACGGGAGCCGAGGCTCTGGCGACGCACATCGTCGAGCGCTGCTCGTCGCTGCGCCTGCGCGGCGTCATGGCGGTCGCGCCGCTCGACGAGCCGCCGGCGTCCGCGTTCGACCGGCTGGCCCGCGTGTCCGCCGCCGTGCGCTCCGTCGTGCCGGATGCCGCATGGATCTCGGCCGGGATGTCGGGTGATTTCGCCGAGGCGATCGCCGCCGGCGCGACACACCTGCGTATCGGCACGGCAATAACGGGTCCGCGCCCGCAGCGCGGATAACCTCGAAACAGACGAGCAAACGGAGGATGCGATGTCGAACCCGCTGAAGAAGACCATGGTGTACCTGGGTCTCGCAGACGAAGAGGAGATCTACGAGGAGCAGGCCGCTGCGGCCCCCGCCCCCCGTCGTGAGAAGGCGGTCGAGAAGACCGCGGAGAAGACCGCGCCCGTGACGCCCCTGCACCGCCCCGCCGTCGTCCGTCAGCCTGCCGTGGGCGCGGTGAGCGAGATCCTCACCGTGCATCCCAAGCAGTACCGCGACGCGCAGGGCATCGCCGAGGCCTTCCGCGACGGCATCCCTGTCATCATCAACCTCTCGCAGATGAGCGATGCCGACGCACGTCGCCTCGTGGACTTCGCGAGCGGCCTCTCGCTCGGCCTCTTCGGCCGCATCGAGCGCGTCACCAGCAAGGTCTTCCTCCTGTCGCCCGAGAACATCGCGGTCTCCGGTGACGGCGTCGTCGCACAGGCCGACCCCGAGGCCGGCCCCTTCGCGCCGTAAGTCGTGGAGGTCGTCCGACTCGTCGCCGGCATCGTCAATACGCTGCTGGCCCTTTACATCTTCGTTCTGCTCGCGCGCGTCATTCTCGAGTACATACCGCTCTTCAACCGCGAGTGGCGTCCTCGAGGGGTCGGCCTCGTGCTGGCCGAGACCGTCTACACCCTCACCGATCCGCCGCTGAGGTTCTTCCGCAGGTTCATTCCTCCGCTGCGGCTGGGGCCGATCGCGATCGACCTCGGATTCCCGATCACCATGCTGTGCTGTTTCGTTCTGCTGTCGATCACCGGCGTCATCATGCGCTTCTGATCGCCCTTTCTCGCGCCCCCGCAGAGGGCGCACTATGCTGTTCGGATACGGCTCGCCGTCCGCGGGTCACCGCCCAGCGGCTCCGTCGTGAAGCTCTGAAAGAGGACAACACAATGGCTCTCACCCCCGAAGACGTCGTCACCAAGCAGTTCCAGCATGTCCGGTTCAAGGAGGGCTTCGACCCGGACGAGGTCGATGACTTCCTCGATGAGATCGTCGTCGAGTGGCGCAAGACCATCGCCGAGAACGAGGAGCTGAAGGCCAAGCTGGCGGCGTACGAATCGGGCGCCGTTCCGGCTGCCGCGCCCGCTGAGCCCGCTCCGGCCGCCGAGGAGGCGTCCGCCGAAGCCCCCTCCGCCGCTCCCGCCGCGGCGTCCGCCGGCATCATCGAGCTCGCGCAGCGTCTGCACGACGAGCACGTCGCCGAGGGCCTCGCGCAGAAGGAGAAGCTCATCTCCGAGGCTCAGGCGCAGGCCGCTGCGATCCTCGCCGACGCCGAGGCCAAGGGACGCGACGAGATCGCCCGTCTCGAGAGCGAGCGCGGTGTGCTCGAGGGCCGCATCAGCGAGCTCCGCCAGTTCGAGCGCGACTACCGTTCGCAGCTCCGCAGCTTCATCGAGGAGAAGCTCCGCGACCTCGATGTCACGGGCACCTCGTCTGGTGCGACGCCGGTCTCGTCCGCAGGTCTGTAAGCGGCGCCTCTTTGACAGGTCGTGACACTGGGCCCGTAGGGGCTCGTGCTGCAGCGGCCGGTGCCATCATCGCGTTCCTGGCGGTGCTGGTGCTGGCCGCTGATCAGTTCACCAAGAATCTCGTTCTCGCGAACCTGCCGTATGAGCAGGCCATCGCGGTGTGGGGCGACGTGCTGCAGTTCTATGTGACGCGCAACCCCGGCGCGGCGTTCTCGCTCGGCGAGGGCGTCACGTGGATCTTCACGATCGTGCTGGCGGCCGCCGCGGTCGCGATCGTGGTCCTCGCGATCACACGTGTGCGCTCGCTGCTGTGGGCCGCCGTGCTCGGCCTGCTGCTGGGTGGGGTCGTAGGCAATCTCACCGATCGCGTCTTCCGCGAGCCCGGCGTCGCCGTGGGTCATGTCGTCGACTTCATCCACACCCCGTGGATGATGCCTGCCATCTACAACGTGGCCGACATCTTCATCGTCACGATGATGATCGCCGTCGCGCTGCTCGTGCTTTTCGGCCTCCGGCTCGACGGCACGCGGGAGCCGCGAGGCGTGTCCTCTGACACTCTCCCGCCCACGGCCGATGCCGCCGCTGAGGGCGATGCGTCATCCGGCGATGCCGGCCCCGACCGGCGACGGGGAAAGTGACATGGAGTCCCGCACCCTCCCTGTGCCGGACGGACTCGACGGCGTGCGCGTCGACGCAGCGCTGGCCAAGATGCTGGGGTTCTCGCGCACTTTCGCCGCCGACGTCGTCGACGCGGGGGGTGCTCGCCTCGACGGGCGCCCGCTGGCGAAATCCGACCGCCTGCGCGGCGGGGGCTGGCTCGAGGTCGAGTGGGAGCCGCGTCGCGAGCCTGAGGTGATCCCGGTGGAGGTGCCCGACCTCGGCATCGTCTACGACGACGACGACATCGTCGTGGTCGACAAGCCGTCCGGTGTCGCCGCCCATCCCTCTATCGGGTGGGAGGGTCCCACGGTGCTCGGCGCACTGGCCGCGGGCGGCTACCGTGTCGCTACGAGCGGGGCTCCTGAGCGTCAGGGCGTGGTCCATCGGCTCGACGTCGGCACGAGCGGCCTGATGGCGGTAGCCAAGAGCGAGCGCGCATACACGGCGCTGAAGCGCGCGTTCAAGGAGCGAGAGGTCGAGAAGATCTACCACGCGGTCGTGCAGGGGCACCCCGACCCCCTCGCCGGCACGATAGACGCGCCGATCGGCCGCCACCCCTCGCACTCGTGGAAGTTCGCCGTGACCCCCGACGGCAAGGACTCTGTCACGCACTACGAGACGATCGAAGCGTTCCGCGGCGCCTCCCTCCTCGAGATCCACCTCGAGACCGGGCGCACGCACCAGATCCGCGTGCACATGGCGGCGCACCGGCATCCGTGCGTGGGCGATCCGCTCTATGGAGCCGATCCGACGATGTCTGCCCGCCTCGGCCTCATCCGTCAATGGCTGCACGCGCGTGAGCTGTCGTTCTCGCATCCTGTGACCGGGGAGTGGGTCACCTTCACGTCGGAGTACCCCGCCGACCTCGCTCACGCACTCGAAGTGCTGCGCGCCGAGTGACCTCCGGCCCGATGTCGGCGATATCCGGCATGCTGTGCGCATGAGGAGAGAGTCTCCGTGGTGATCGAAGTGCGCCCGGCGACGGTGTTCGCCGACATGGCCGCCGTCATCGGACCGAAGAACCCCGACTCGAGCGTGTGCTTCTGCCTCAGCTACCGGCTCGGAGGCGATGTGCGGGAGCTGCGGGGGCCCGACCGCGCCCGCAGGGCGAAGGAGCTGTGCGCCATCGATCCGCCGCCGGGAGTGCTCGCCTACGACGACGGCGAGCCTGTCGGCTGGGCCGCCCTGCATCCTCGCGCACAGACCACGTTCGCGCGCAACCGGCGCATCCCGCACGTCGACGATCTCGACGTGTGGTCGCTCTGGTGCTTCCGTGTGCGCGCCGGCCACCGCAAGAAGGGGATCATGCATCATCTGATCTCGGGCGCAGTCGATGTCGCACGGGATGCCGGGGCTCCCGCCGTCGAGGGCTATCCGCTCGACAGCCGCGGCGAGCGCATCGACCTCACGATGGCTTACGTGGGCACGCGCTCCCTGTTCGAGAAGGCGGGCTTCGTGAAGGTCGCCGACACCGACTCCGTGCTCGCGGGTCACCCGCGGGTGCTCATGCGAAAGGACCTGAGATGACCGCGATCACCGCCCTGCTGGTGCGACGCATGCATGCGTCGCAGCGCCTGTACGCCGACCTGATCGGCGCACTCACACCCGAGCAGCTGGGATCACGGCTTCCCGGCGTGCGCTCGAGTGACGTGCGCAACCACTTCTGGTGCGTCGTGGGGGCACGCGAGAGCTACCCCCGTGCGGCGCGCGCAGGCTCGTGGCAGGGCTTCGACAGCTCGGTCGCCGCGGATGACGCCCCCGCGGCGGTCGCCGCGACGCTCGAGCGGACGGCGGCCGATGTCACGGCGTGGCTGAATGAGATCGGGGACGATGACGAATCGTCGCTCGAGTGGGCGCTCGCGCTCCTCGAACATGAGGCGCAGCATCACGGCCAGCTGATCCGCTACCTGTACGGCGTGCCGCTGCCCCTGCCGCGCTCGTGGATCGACGCCTACGCGCTCGACGCGATCTGACGGGGCCCTTCGTCAGCGGCCGCCGCGGAAGGACGCGGGGTCGTCCTCGGCGATCGCGAGGGCGATCTTCCGCACATGCGACTGGTCGACATCCCCCAGCTCGCCCAGGCCGTACCAGCCGACGTCGGTGAGCTCGCCGTCGGCAGGGCGTGGCTCGCCCGAGACCCAGTCGCACCGGAAGACGAGGTCAAGGTAGTCGACCTCGTCGCCGTTCGCGTAGGTCGTCCGCGGCTGCTGCTCGACGAGGGCGAGTCGTGTCACGCGGATGACGACGCCGGCCTCCTCCGCGCATTCGCGCACGGCGGCGTCGGCCGGCTCCTCGCCGGGCTCCACGATGCCCGAGACGCACTGCCAGGATCCGTTGTCGGCGCGCCTCCCGAGCAGGACCTTGTCGTCTTTGAACACGACCGCGGTGACGCCGACGAGGGGGAGCGGGGCATGCCCGATCCTCTCACGCAGCGCGATGACGAACTCGGGGGTGGCCATGTCCTCCAGCGTAGGGGCGGGTGGTCGTCCGAGCGGCGCGGCGGCCTCACCTTCAACCCGAGGTTGAGGTGACCTGAGTCGCACCGGGGCGTGGGCGGCGGTCGATGTCGGCGCCCTTCGTAGACTCGATGTGTGGCATCCGACTCCTTCGTACATCTGCACGTGCACAGCGAGTACTCGATGCTCGACGGCGCCGCCAAGATCGGCGCCATGACGCAGGCGGCGGCCGAGTACGGCATGCCCGCGATCGCCGTGACAGACCACGGCAACACTTTCGCCGCGTTCGAGTTCTATCGCGCCGCGAACGCCGCGGGGGTCAAGCCGATCATCGGTCTCGAGGCCTATGTCACGCCGGGCACGCACCGCAGCGACAAGTCCCGCGTCGCGTGGGGCTCGCCCGACCAGAAGTCCGACGACGTCTCGGGCTCGGGCGCCTATACGCATATGACGATGTGGAGCGAGACGACGGAGGGCATGCACAACCTCTTCCGCCTCAGCTCGCTCTCCAGCATCGAGGGCTACTACTTCAAGCCCCGCATGGACCGTGAGCTCCTGCAGCAGTACGGCAGGGGTCTGATCGCCACCACGGGCTGCCCGTCGGGCGAGGTGCAGACCCGCCTCCGCCTCGGTCAGTACGACGCCGCGCGCGCGGCCGCCGCCGAGTTCCAGGACATCTTCGGCAAGGAGAACTACTTCGCCGAGATCATGGACCACGGGCTGTCGATCGAGCGACGGGTCATGACCGACCTGCTGCGCCTCGCGAAAGACCTCGACATCCCGCTCGTCGCTACGAACGACTCGCACTACACGCACCAGCACGAGGCCGACGCCCACGCCGCCCTCCTGTGCGTGCAGTCCGGATCGACGCTCGACGACCCGAACCGGTTCAAGTTCGACGGCGACGGGTACTACATCAAGACGGCGCAGGAGATGCGCCAGCTCTTCCGCGATCACCCAGAGGCGTGCGACAACACGCTGCTGATCGCCGAACGGTGCCAGGTCGAGTTCAACACGTCGGCCAACTACATGCCGCGATTCCCGGTGCCCGATGGCGAGACGGAGGACAGCTGGCTCATCAAGGAGGTCGAGAAGGGCCTCCACTACCGCTATCCCGGCGGCATCCCCGACAATGTCCGAAAGCAGGCCGAGTACGAGGTCGGCATCATCCTGCAGATGGGCTTCCCGGGCTACTTCCTCGTCGTCGCCGACTTCATCAACTGGGCGAAGGACCACGGGATCCGTGTGGGTCCCGGCCGCGGCTCCGGTGCGGGCTCGATGGTCGCATACGCGATGCGCATCACCGACCTCGATCCGCTCGAGCACGGCCTCATCTTCGAGCGCTTCCTCAACCCCGACCGCGTCAGCATGCCCGACTTCGACGTCGATTTCGACGATCGTCGCCGTGGCGAGGTCATCGAGTACGTCACGCAGAAGTACGGCTCGGAGCGCGTCGCGCAGATCGTCACCTACGGCACGATCAAGTCGAAGCAGGCCCTCAAGGATGCCGGGCGCGTGCTCGGCTTCCCGTTCAGCATGGGCGAGAAGCTCACCAAGGCCATGCCGCCGGCCGTGATGGGCAAGGACATGCCGCTCGACGGCATGTTCGACCCTCAGCATCCCCGTTACAAGGAAGCGAGCGAGTTCCGCTCGGTCGTCGACACCGACCCGGACGCGAAGACGGTGTTCGAGCGCGCGCTCGGACTCGAGGGCCTCAAGCGTCAGTGGGGCGTGCACGCCGCCGGCGTCATCATGTCGAGCGAGCCGCTGCTCGACATCATCCCGATCATGCGCCGCGAGCAGGACGGCCAGATCGTGACGCAGTTCGACTACCCGTCGTGCGAGACCCTCGGTCTGATCAAGATGGACTTCCTGGGGCTCCGCAACCTCACGATCATCTCCGACGCGCTCGACAACATCCGCAGCAACCGGGGCGAGGAGCTCGACCTCGAGCACCTCAGCCTCGACGACCGCGCCGCGTACGACCTGCTCACCCGAGGCGACACCCTGGGCGTCTTCCAGCTCGACGGCGGCCCCATGCGCTCGCTCCTGCGGCTCATGAAGCCCGACAACTTCGAGGACATCTCGGCCGTCATCGCGCTGTACCGACCGGGGCCCATGGGCGCGAACTCCCACACCAACTACGCTCTGCGCAAGAACGGCCTGCAGCCGATCACGCCGATCCACCCGGAGCTCGAGGAGCCCCTCAAGGACATCCTCGACACGACGTACGGCCTGATCATCTATCAGGAGCAGGTCATGGCGATCGCGCAGAAAGTCGCGGGGTTCTCGCTCGGACAGGCGGACATCCTGCGTCGCGCGATGGGCAAGAAGAAGAAGTCCGAGCTCGACAAGCAGTACGAGGGCTTCTCGAGCGGCATGAAGGAGCGCGGGTTCGGCGACGGCGCGATTCAGGCGCTGTGGGACATTCTGCTGCCGTTCTCCGACTACGCCTTCAATAAGGCGCACTCCGCGGCCTACGGCCTCGTCTCGTACTGGACCGCCTACCTCAAGGCGCACTACCCCGCCGAGTACATGGCGGCGCTGCTCACGAGCGTCGGAGACTCGAAAGACAAGATGGCGGTCTACCTCAACGAGTGCCGTCGGATGGGCATCAAGGTTCTCCCACCCGACGTCCGCGAGTCGATCAGCTTCTTCGCGGCCGTCGGCGACGACATCCGCTTCGGCCTGGGCGCCGTGCGCAACGTCGGCAGCAACGTCGTCGACGGCATCGTCGAGACGCGCAAGAAGGGCAACTTCGCGTCTTTCCACGATTTCCTCGACAAGGTGCCGATGCACGTCGCGAACAAGCGCACGGTGGAGTCGCTCATCAAGGCGGGCGCCTTCGACTCGATGGGCGACACGCGTCGCGCACTCATGGAGATCCACGAGGCAGCGACCGAAGCAGCCGTCGACCGCAAACGGAACGAGGCGCAGGGCGCCATCGGCTTCGATTTCGACAGCCTCTATGAGGGAATGGAAGAGAGCCTGCCCGCGAAGGTCCCGGCGCGGCCGGAGTGGACCAAGAAGGACAAGCTCGCCTTCGAACGCGAGATGCTGGGGCTCTACGTGTCGGACCACCCCCTCGCCGGCCTCGAGATCCCGCTCGCCAAGCACGCGTCGACCTCGATCCACGACCTGCTGTCCTCCGAAGACGTGCAGGACGGCGACCAGGTGACCGTCGCGGGACTCGTCACGAGCGTCCAGCACCGCGTCGCCAAACAGAGCGGCAATCCTTACGGCATGATCACCGTTGAGGACTTCGACGGCGAAGTGACCGTGATGTTCATGGGCAAGACCTATACGGAATTCCAGTCGCTGCTGCAGGCCGACACGATCCTCGTGGTCCGCGGACGCGTGTCTCGCCGCGATGACGGGCTCAACCTCCACGGGCAGTCCGCGTTCGTGCCCGATCTCGGTTCCGTCGACGCGTCCGGACCTCTCGTGCTCATGATGCCCGAGCATCGGGCCACCGAGACGACGATCTCGCAGCTCGCCGAGGTGCTCGGCAGGCACCCAGGGGGCACCGAGGTCACGCTCAAGCTCCACCGGGGAGGGACGGCCAAAGTGTTCGAAGTGCCGAAGCCTGTCTCGGTGACCGTCGACCTGTATGGCGAGCTGAAGGGACTCCTCGGGCCGAACTGCCTCGGCTGAGCCCTGTACCGCACCGCTGTCCACCCCCTGGCCCACGGAGGCCACGCGAGTAGGATCGCAAAGACCGATCCGCCCATCAGTCGAAAGGATCACGTCGTGAGCGACGACCCCACCTTCCCCCGGAACGAACCGGACGCGACCACCGGTGACCACACCGGAGCAGTCGCCGACGACTCGCGTTACGGGACGCCCGTCAGCTCTGAAGCCGAGGGGCCGTTCTCGTTCGATTCATCGACCCAGAACGACGATGTCCAGTACGGCATCGGCCCTTTCAGCATCCGCGAGATCGCCCTTCTGGGTGTGTGGCTCCTCGCCTTCATCGTGTCGTTCTTCTCCGTCTGGGTCGACACCCGTGTGCAGTCCGTGCTTCTCCCCTTCGGATCCGTCTGGAGTTCCGGCATCGACTGGATCCTCACGATCGGTGTCCCGACGGCCGCCGTCTTCCTGATCGTGCTGCGGAGGTTCTCACCGGACGGCATCCGTCGCGTCGGCTCGCTGGCCGTCGACCAGTTCGCCTCCGTCGCGTTCTCGGTGTCGGCCCTCATCTGGCTCGGCACGCTCTGGACCAATATCGCCCGTGGCATCCAGACCGGCCTGTGGCTCAGCAGCTGGGTCGTGTGGGTCGAGTTCCTCCTGATGCTGGCCGGCGTCTTCCTCACCGTCCTTGCACCGTTCATCCCCCCGTTCGACGAGGACTTCCGTGGACGCCCTGAGGTCCCCGCGCACCGCAGCGCACGCCCCGTGCGAACCGTCGTCCCGCGCCCGGCCAAGCCCGCGCCGACCCACGAGGAGCCCGTCGCGGAGACAGGTCAGGCCCCGGCGCCGGTCGCGACATCCGAGCCCGAACCGGTGTTCGCGCCGTTCGACGATCAACGGGATCCCGAGCCGGCGCCCGCGGCGACCCAGGCCTTCTGGGCGCTTGCGCCCGTCGAGCGTGACGTCGTCGACGAGAACGGCATCCCGCTGTTCACCATCGGACCGACCGCGTGGGCGCTCGTGATCGAGGACCGCGGCGACACCTTCGTCGTGCGTCACGAAGACGGGCGCGTCGGCTACCTGCACGACGTCGCCGGCGTCACGCGCGGCTGAATCGCATCATCAGCGCCCCCTCTCGCCGTTGAAGGGGGAGGGGGCGGTCATGCCGCATCGGCGAGCAAAGTACGCTGGAAGGATGCTTCGCACGATCGATCTGCGCGGTCGCGTCCTCACGACGGCCGAACTCCTCGCCGCTGTGCCTCGGGCCTCCGCCGCCCGTGACGAGGCGCTCACCACCGCTGCTCGCATCGTCCACGACGTGGCCGCGCGCGGGGAGGAGGCGCTGCGTGAGCAGGCCGCACAGTTCGACGGCGTCGAGGGCCACGAGGTGCGGGTTCCCGCGCATCACCTCGACGAAGCACTCGCCTCGCTCGATCCCGCCGTGCGTGAGGCACTCGATGAGGCCATCTCCCGCGTGCGCCGTGCGTCGGCCGCGCAGGTTCCTGAAGACGCGGTCACCGAGCTCGCACCCGGCGCACGCGTCGAGCAGCGCTGGCGGCCCGTGCAGCGGGTCGGCGTCTACGTGCCCGGCGGCAAGGCCGTGTACCCGTCGAGCGTCGTGATGAACGTCGTCCCCGCCCAGGTCGCCGGAGTGCAGCAGGTCGCCCTCGCATCCCCGCCGCAGCGCGACCAGGGTGGCCGCGTCCACCCCGTCATCCTCGCCGCGGCCAAGCTCCTCGGCGTCGAGGAGGTCTATGCGATGGGCGGAGCCGGCGCGATCGGGGCGCTGGCATACGGCATACCGACCCTCGGTCTCGACGGCGTCGATGTCATCTCCGGGCCGGGCAACAACTTCGTCGCGCTCGCGAAGCGCGTCGTCGCGGGCATGGTCGGCACCGACTCAGAGGCCGGCGCGACGGAGATCCTCATCGTCGCCGACGACTCCGCCGATCCCCGTCTGGTCGCAGCCGACCTGGTGAGCCAGGCGGAGCACGACGAGCAGGCCGCCGCCGTCCTTGTGACGCCCTCCGATCAGCTCGCCGCCACGGTCGCAGCTGAGGTCGAGGCACGTGCGGCAGCCACGCTGCACGCTGATCGCATCGCCGAGGCCCTGCGGGGCCCGCAGTCGGCGATCGTGCTCGTCGATGACATCGCGGCCGCAACGGCGTTCAGCAACGCGTATGCGCCTGAGCACCTGGAACTCCACCTCGCTGACCCCGTCGCCGACGACTACGTCAACGCGGGAGCGGTGTTCGTCGGCGACCACACGCCCGTGAGCCTGGGCGACTACCTCGCGGGAAGCAACCACGTGCTGCCCACGGGCGGTCAGGCTCGCTACGCCTCGGGCCTGTCGGCCTCGACGTTCCTGCGGCCGCAGCAGGTCATCCGGTATGACCGCGACGCCCTGGCGTCCGTGAGTGCGGGCATCGTCGCGCTGTCGACGGCGGAGGCGCTGCCGGCACACGGCGAAGCGGTCACGGCACGTTTCGAGACGCCGACGGCACCCTAGGCTGGAGTCACCATGCATTGCCCCTTCTGTCGTCACCCCGACTCCCGCGTCATCGACTCCCGGACGAGCGACGACGGTCTCAGCATCCGTCGTCGGCGGCAGTGTCCCGAATGCGGCGGGCGCTTCTCGACCATCGAGACGGCGAGTCTCAACGTGATCAAGCGATCGGGCGTCATCGAGCCGTTCAGTCGGGAGAAGGTCATGTCCGGCGTCCGCAAGGCGTGCCAGGGCCGTCCCGTGACGGACTCCGACCTTGCGGTGCTGGCGCAGGCCGTTGAGGAGGCCGTGCGCCAGACGGGATCGTCGCAGATCGATACGAACGAGATCGGCCTTGCGATCCTCGGACCGCTGCGCGAGCTCGACGAGGTGGCCTACCTGCGCTTTGCAAGCGTGTACCAGGCCTTCGACTCGCTGGAGGACTTCGAGGCGTCGATCGCGCAGCTGCGCGCTGACCACGCGGCTCGGGCAGCCGCAGCCGACTGACCTCGCGATTCAAGGCTGGGAGCCGATGTACCCGTTCATCTTCCGCACCGTCTTCTCCCGCATGGATGCCGAGACGGCGCACCGCCTGGTGATGCCGGTGATCCGCCTGCTCGGCGTGCCGCCGCTCTCGTGGCTGGCCCGTGCTCTCACGCGCCCAGACGCGTCGCTGCGAACCGAGCGGCTCGGACTCGTGTTCGATTCGCCCTTCGGCATCGCGGCGGGCTTCGACAAGAACGCCGTCGCGGTGAAGGGCCTTCACGCCCTCGGCTTCGGTCACGTCGAGATCGGGACGGTCACGGCGATTCCGCAGGACGGCAACCCGCGGCCGCGTCTGTTTCGCCTCATCGACGACCGGGCGCTGATCAACCGGATGGGCTTCAACAACGCCGGAGCCGCCGCGGCATCCCGCCGGCTCGCACGCCTCCGCCGTCGCTCCTCGCGCCCCGTCATCGGCGCGAACATCGGCAAGAGCCGCGTCGTCGACGTCGAGCGCGCGACCGCGGATTACGTCGCCAGCACGAGGCTGGTGGCACCCGTTGCCGACTACCTCGTCGTCAACGTGTCGTCGCCGAACACGCCGGGGCTCCGCGGGCTGCAGGCGGTCGAGACGCTGCGTCCCCTGCTGGAGGCGGTGCACGCGGCCGCCGGCGCGACACCGCTGCTCGTGAAGATCGCTCCCGACCTCCCCGACGAGGAGGTCGAGGCGATCGCGCGCCTCGCGGTCGACGTGGGGCTGGCGGGCCTGATCGCGACGAACACGACGATCTCCCGGGAGGGTCTGGCGGCTGGCGTCGACGAAGTCGCGGCGATCGGAGCAGGCGGACTCTCGGGCGCTCCCCTCCGGGAGCGGGCGCTGGACGTCCTCCGAATCGTGCGAGCGTCGGTCCCCGCGGATTTCTGCGTTATCGCGGCCGGGGGAGTGGAGACCGCCGACGATGTGCGCGAGCGCCTGGAGGCAGGAGCGGACCTCGTGCAGGGCTACACGGCGTTCATCTACCGCGGGCCGCTGTGGGCCCGTCAGGTCAACCGGGGACTCGCCCTGCGCTGACGCCTGCACCTTCGGACCTATCGCCGAACCCACTCTTCATGAGAGTCTTCTCGTTCGTGTGTTGAACCGGGGGAGGACGTGTGCGACACAGCCTCGCGCACCGCGGCGCGGGTATGCCCGCCCCGGCGACGAGATCGTGGAGGGCGTCGAGCTGGTCGCGAAGGGGGCCAGCTGGAACCGCTGGCTGTCGCTGCCTGAGGGCACGCGCAGGGTGGTCGTGATCGCGGGCCTCGGCAAGCGGAGCAGGCTGGGTGTCGAATCCATCACGATCGAGTACCGCTACAAGGTCCTGTCGACGAAGGGCCCCTGACGAGAACGGCCCGCACCGTGGCAGGTGCGGGCCGGTCCCTGGTTCACGGGGTCACGCGGGGAACTCGCCGCGCTTGACCTGCGCCTTGGGCAGTCGCATGAAGCGCATCTGGATGGAGCGCATCGCCGCGTACCATCCGAGGCCCTTCTCGCGGCGTTCGCCCCACTTGGCCTTCGCGGCGCGCTTGACGCGGGCGCTTGTGATGATCATGTCGGCGACCACGAACAGGATGAACATCCAGAGCCCGAGGAAGCCGTAGAAGACCACGTCGCGGCTCGGGATGAGGCTGAGCAGGATGACGACGATCATGAGCGGCATCATCAGCTCGCCGATGTGCCAGCCGGCGTCGACGAAGTCGCGCGCGAAGCGTCGCTGCGGCCCCTTGTCGCGTGCCGGCAGGTAGCGCTCGTCTCCGTTCGCCATGCCGATGCGGGCCTTCTCCCGCTGGGCGGCGAGCTCGGCCTTCGCACGCGCGCGGGCTTCCTTGGTGTCGGCCACGAGCGGGCGCTTGCGAGCGGCCTCGCGTTCGGCGCGTGTCGGCGTCGGTCGGTTCTTCCCCGGCCCGGAGGGGACGTCGGGCTCGGTGTCGGGAGCGGGTACGGCGGGGGTCTTGGCCACGGGTGGAACCTCGGATCGGCGGAAAGCGGGCCCCTTAAGATTACCCGCATGACCTCTGAACTTCCCCGGCGTGAAGCCGTCCGGGCAGCGGCCGAGGCCGCGCTGCCCTCTGCCCTCGCCGATCTCGGCTCTCTCGTGCGCATCCCGTCGATCGCGTTCCCCGGATTCGACCGTGCGCAGGTGCAGCGCAGCGCCGAAGCAGTCAAGGCGTTGCTCGACGGCATCGGCGTCTTCGACCGCGTCGAGGTGAAGACCGCGACCATTCCAGGCACGGGGGAGGAGGGGATGCCGGCGGTCCTCGCGACGCGCGCCGCGCGGAACGGGCGTCCGACGATCCTGCTTTATGCGCACCATGACGTGCAGCCGACGGGTGACGACGGGCTGTGGGAGTCCGCGCCTTTCGAGCCGACGCTCCGTGACGGTCGGCTCTACGGTCGCGGCGCCGCCGACGACAAGGCCGGAGTGATGGCACACGTCGGAGCCTTGCGCGCGCTCGTCGAGGCGCTTGGCACCGACTTCGACCTCGGCGTCAATCTCTTCATCGAGGGCGAGGAGGAAGCCGGCTCCGGCTCGTTCGCTCAGTTCCTCGCCGACAATGCCGACGCGCTGCGCGCCGACGTGATCGTGGTGGCGGACTCGGGCAACTGGGATGCCGTGACGCCCGCGCTCACCGTCTCGCTGCGCGGCAACGTCCGGTTCACCCTCGACGTCAGCACTCTCAGCCACGCCTCCCACTCGGGCATGTACGGGGGAGCAGTCCCCGACGCCATGATGGCGGCCGTCAAGATGCTGTCGACGCTGTGGGACGGCGACGGGGCCGTCGCGGTCGAGGGACTGACCGAGCGGGACGCCGAGACTCCCGACTACTCGGAGGCGACGCTCCGCGGCGAGGCGGGGCTGCCGGAGGGCGTGAGCCCCGTCGGCCGCGGGACGATCCTCAGCCGGATCTGGAACAAGCCGTCCATCACGGTCACCGGCATCGACTTCCCGTCGGTGCGGAACGCGTCGAACACGCTGACGCCGGAACTGTCTCTGGTGATCAGCGCGCGCATCGCTCCCGGTCAGCCCGCGAAGGACGCGTACGCCGCGATCGAGGCCCACCTGCGGGCTCATGCGCCGTTCGGCGCCCGGCTGACGTTCCGCGATGTCGATCTGGGCGATCCGTTCCTCGTCGACACCTCGGGTGACGCCGTCGGTCAGGCGCGGGCGGCCCTGGAGGAGGGCTACGGCGCCGCGCCCGTCGACATCGGGGTGGGCGGGTCGATCCCGTTCATCGCCGATCTCGTCCGCGAGTTCCCGGGCGCTCAGATCCTCGTGACGGGCGTCGAAGACCCTCACGCCCGAGCCCACGCGCCCAACGAGTCGCTTCACGTCGAGACCTTCCGTCACGCCCTCGTGTCCGAGGCGCTGCTGCTCGAGAGTCTCGATTCCACGACGCTCTGATTCCCTGTGAGGTCGGGCCGTTCCTGCAGGCAGGACGGTAGAATCGAGACATCCGCCGTCTCCGCGCCTGAAGCGCACCGACGGCCCGACCTCCAGGAGAGTCATGACCGACATCGCCACGTCGCCTGCAGCCACCGCCACGCCCGATCACGGGGTCGTGCTGACCGAGGCCGCCGCCGCCAAGGTGAAGAGTCTGCTGAACCAGGAGAACCGCGACGACCTGCGTCTGCGCGTCGCCGTCCAGCCCGGCGGCTGCTCGGGCCTCATCTACCAGCTGTACTTCGACGAGCGCTTCCTCGACGGCGATAAGACCGTCGACTTCGGCGGCGTCGAGGTCATCGTCGACGACATGTCGGTCCCGTACCTTGACGGCGCGACGATCGACTTCAAGGACACGATCTCGGAGCAGGGCTTCACGATCGACAATCCGAACGCTGCCGGCAGCTGCGCCTGCGGCGACAGCTTCCACTGATCAGACCGGCTTTCCCCCTGCCGGAAGGCAGAACATCCTGTGGGCGTGGCCTGAATCAGGTGAGAGGTTGCCCTAGACTGGCTGGTGTTCGACCTTCATGACCCCGAAAGGTGCACCGTGCGCGTCAAACGTCGCCTCCGCTGGGCCGTCATCCCGCTGGGCATCGCTACGGCGATCGCTCTGGCGGCCTGCACCCCGACCGAGCTGAACGGATTCCTTCCGGGCTTCACCGACGACGGGACGCAGGCGACCGACCGCACAGAGATGGTCTCCGGTCTCTGGGTGAACTCCTGGATCGTCCTGCTCGTGGTCGGCGTCATCACCTGGGCGCTGATGGGCTTCGCCGCCATCGCCTACCGCCGTCGCAAGGGCCAGACCGGCCTGCCGGTGCAGATGCGGTACAACATGCCGATCGAGATCTTCTACACGATCGTGCCGTTCATCCTCGTCATCGGCTTCTTCGCGTTCACAGCCCGCGACCAGGCCATTCTTGAGACCCAGTACGACGACCCCGATGTCTGCATCACCGCGATCGGCAAGCAGTGGGCGTTCGACTTCCAGTACGCCGGAAACGACTGCGAGGACGCCTCCGACGCCGTCTGGGCGATGGGCGTCCAGGCCCAGACCGACGACCAGGGCAACATCACGAGCGAGCTTCCGACGCTCTACCTGCCGGTCGACAAGGAAGTGAAGATCAAGCTCACGTCGCGCGACGTGATCCACTCCTTCTGGATCATCGACTTCCTTTACAAGAAGGACATGTACATCGGCAAGGACAACTACTGGTCCTTCACCCCGACCCGAGTCGGCGAGTACGACGGAAAGTGCGCCGAGCTCTGCGGCCAGTACCACTCGATGATGCTCTTCGACGTCAAGGTCGTCGAGCAGGCCGAGTACGACGCGTACCTCGCCTCGCTGCGTGATGCCGGACAGACCGGCGACATCAACGACGCCTACGACCGCCTGCAGAACCTTCCCGGTACCGACGGTCACGCTGAATCCGAGGGAGACCACTGATGGCGACGACGCTTCCGCTCGAGAGCGAGACGCTCAGCCGTCCGACCACGCTGCCCCCGCGCCAGGCTGCGCTCATGAGCGCGTCGCGTGTGGAGCAGAAGGGCAACCTGATCGTCAAGTGGATCACCTCCACCGACCACAAGACGATCGGCTACATGTACCTGATCGCCTCCGTGCTCTTCTTCCTGCTCGGCGGCGTCATGGCGCTCATCATCCGCGCTGAGCTGTTCGAGCCCGGCATGCAGGTCGTGCCGACCAAGGAGCAGTACAACCAGCTGTTCACGATGCACGGCACGATCATGCTGCTCATGTTCGCGACCCCGCTGTTCGCGGGCTTTGCGAACGCGGTGCTGCCGCTGCAGATCGGCGCGCCCGACGTCGCGTTCCCGCGTCTGAATGCGTTCGCCTTCTGGCTGTTCCTGTTCGGGTCGCTGATCGCCGTCGCCGGCTTCCTCACTCCGCAGGGTGCGGCCGCGTTCGGATGGTTCGCCTATCAGCCCCTCGCCAACGCGACCTTCTCACCGGGCGCGGGCGGCAACCTCTGGATGCTCGGCCTCGGCATGAGCGGCTTCGGCACGATCCTCGGCGCTGTCAACTTCATCACGACGATCATCACGATGCGTGCCCCGGGCATGACCATGTGGCGCCTGCCGATCTTCTCGTGGAACACCCTCGTGACGAGCATCCTGATCCTCATGGCGTTCCCGGTGCTGGCTGCGGCTATTCTGGCTGCCGCATCCGACCGCGTGCTGGGCTCGCACATCTACGACCCGCAGAATGGCGGTGTGCTCCTCTGGCAGCACCTGTTCTGGTTCTTCGGGCACCCTGAGGTGTACATCATCGCGCTGCCGTTCTTCGGCATCGTGTCCGAGATCTTCCCGGTGTTCAGTCGCAAGCCGATCTTCGGCTACAAGACGCTCGTCTACGCGACGATCGCGATCGCCGCTCTGTCGGTCTCGGTGTGGGCGCACCACATGTACGTCACGGGCGCCGTGCTGTTGCCGTTCTTCGCCATCATGACGATGCTGATCGCCGTCCCGACGGGCGTGAAGATCTTCAACTGGATCGGCACGATGTGGCGAGGCTCGGTGACCTTCGAGACGCCCATGGTCTTCGCGCTGGGCTTCCTGGTCTCGTTCGTGTTCGGTGGTCTCACGGGTGTGATCCTGGCGTCGCCGCCGCTTGACTTCCACCTGTCCGACTCGTACTTCGTCGTCGCGCACTTCCACTACGTCGTGTTCGGCACGGTCGTGTTCGCGATGTTCGCCGGCTTCTACTTCTGGTGGCCGAAGTGGACCGGGCGGATGCTCAACGAGCGTCTCGGCTACGTGCACTTCTGGATGCTGTTCATCGGCTTCCACATGACCTTCCTCATCCAGCACTGGCTGGGTGTCGACGGCATGGTTCGCCGCTACGCCGACTACTCGGCGGCCGACGACTGGACTTTCGGGAACCAGGTCTCCACCGTCGGTGCGATGATCCTGGGCGCGTCGATGATCCCGTTCCTCTTCAATGTCTGGATCACTGCGCGCAAGGCGCCGAAGGTCACGGTGAACGACCCGTGGGGCTATGGCGGCTCGCTCGAGTGGGCGACCAGCTGCCCGCCGCCGCGCCACAACTTCACATCGATTCCGCGCATCCGCAGCGAGCGTCCCGCGTTCGACCTGAACCACCCCGAGGCCGGCATCCCCGTCGGCGTGGGACCGGCGAAGGACGCACCCGACGCTCCGGTGGTCGATGTCGCCGAGGGAGAGGTCAAGTAAGTGAAGACCAACGTCAATCTCTGGTGGATCCTCACGGGGTTCTTCTTCCTCGTGACGATCCTCTACACCGGCTGGAACATCGTCGAGCACTCCGACCGTGCGTGGTATAACGCCATCGAGTGGGTCGGCACGGTCGCCCTGCTGTTCACCACCTTCATGGGGGCGATGATCGGCTTCTACGTGAGTCGTGTCCATCGCGCGCAGGGCGGCGAGCTGCCGGAAGACGTCCTCACGGCTGACATCGACGACGGTGACCCCGAGCTCGGCGAGTTCAGCCCCTGGTCCTGGTGGCCGCTGGTGCTCGCGTTCTCCGCTGCGCTGGGCATGATCGGTCTCGCCGTCGGCACGTGGCTCATGCCTGTGGGCATCGGTGTCTTCGTGGTCGCCATCATCGGCTGGGTGTACGAGTATTACCGCGGATACTTCGCGCACTGATCCTGGGATCCTGCGCCTGCGCGTCGGCGTCGTCTCCGACGTCGGCGCGTTTCGCGTGGAGAACCAGGATGCGGCGTTCGCCTCGACGTGGGGCGCCGCTGTCGCGGACGGTGTTGGCGGCGGCCCGGGCGGCGATCTCGCGTCGTCAGCGCTGCTGCATCGGCTCGTCGCCGGTGGGGCACGGGTGCCGGATGCCGATGCTCTCCAGGTGCGCCTTCGCGGCGCGAACTGGGACCTGGGTGCTCACGTCCGGCGTGATCCCGCTCTCAGCGGCATGGCCACGACGTTCACCGGGCTGTGGCTCGACACCCAGGGCGGACTTCTGCTGGCACACACGGGTGATTCACGCGCGTACCTGATGCGCGACGGCAGCCTCATGCGGCAGACGCGCGACGACTCCTACGTGCAGAACCTCGTCGACCTCGGCATCGTGCGAGAGGAAGACGCGATGACTCACCCGCGGCGGAACATCATCACCGCATCCCTGCGCGGCGACGACGAGGATCTCGTGCGCGTGGTCGAGTGCGTCCCCGTTCTCGGCGACCGTTGGCTGCTCTGCAGCGACGGCATCAGCGACTACCTGCCCGACGCCGTCATCGCCGATCTCATGAGCGCGGCGGGCGACGTGCATGAGGCTGCCGATCTGCTCGTCTCCACGGCTCTGGACGCCGGCTCCCGCGACAATGTGACTGCCGTGGTGTGCGACCTGGAGCCGGGCGCTCCGGGCGCAGAGGAGCCCGTCTGGGCGGGGGCCGCGGCCGACCGTTTTGCCGATGACTTCACCGAGCTGACTGGCTGAACCGGTCGCGCCGTGGGGCGTCGGTCATGGCCGCACGTACATGACGAGCGGGTCGAACGTGCGGGGGAGAGGGCCCGACTCGTTCTCGGTGGGGTATCCCTCACGGACCCAGTATTCGTAGCCGCCGATCATCTCCTTGACCCGGTAGCCGAGCGCAGCGAACTCCACCGCCCCCTTCGCGCCGGCATTGCAACCGGGGCTCCAGCAGTACACGACCACACGAACGCCAGGATCGATCTCGCGGGGCGCTCGCTCGGCGACCTCGCGATAGGGCATGTGGATCGCGCCCGCGACATGACCCTGACGCCAGGCCTCGTCGCTGCGGACGTCGACGATCACCAGGGACTCACCGGCCTTCACGGCGGCATACGCGTCTGAGGCGTCAGTCTCGAGTTCGAGCTTCGTGCGGTAATAGGTGAGGGCGTCGATCATATGCTCACGCTAGGGCACGAAGGAAAGCAGCGAGGATGACCTGAACGGTCATGCCTCGCCGCTTTCCTGCCGTCTAGGGGCGGGCCTGGCGGCCTACTTCTTGTCCTTGTCGTCGTCGGGCACGATGACGTTCGACGGGCGGTTGGCCGTCTCGGTGTTGTGCCCGTCGTCGATCGGGTGCAGGGGAGCATCGGGAACGCCGGCGCGCTCGTGTGCGCCCTGGAGCTCCGCGGCCTCTTCCTCGGCGATGTGGTCGAGCTCGTGGTGCTGGTGCGCGCGCGCCGCGTCGAGGTCGGCCTGCGTGAGCGGGACGAGGCGGTCTTCGAAGAACCAGCGTGACAGCGACGCACGCATGTTCTGGTGCCACGGGATCCGGCCCTTGTCGTTCGGACGCACCACGAGGGGAGCGCTCGTCTCGAAGTCGACGAGCTTGATGAGCTCGTACTCGTCGACCGGCTGGTGCACCTCGATGTACTCGCCGCCGGGCAGGCGGACGATTCGACCCGACTCATAGCCGTGGAGCGCGATCTCGCGGTCCTTCTTCTGCAGCGCGATCGCGATGCGCTTGGCGACGAAGTAGCCGACGATCGGACCCACGATCAGCAGGGCCTGCAGTGTGTGGATCACGCCCTCCATCGTGAGCGAGAAGTGCGTCGCGATGATGTCTGACGACGCTGCCGCCCACAGCACGGCGTAGAAGATCACGCCGGCCACGCCGATGGCGGTGCGGGTGGGAGCGTGACGCGGACGCTGCGCGATGTGGTGCTCGCGCTTGTCGCCGGTGATCCACGCCTCGATGAAGGGGTAGAGGGCGACGAGCAGGATGAAGACCACCAGCACGGCCAGCGGCACCAGGATGCCGAACGACCAGGTGCGGTCGAGGAAGACGATGTCCCAGTTCGAGGGCGCCAGTCGAAGCGCGCCGTCGGCGAAGCCGATGTACCAGTCGGGCTGCGTGCCGGCGGAGACGGGCGACGGGTCGTACGGGCCGTAGTTCCAGATCGGGTTGATCGTGAACAGCGAGGCGATCAGGACGATCACGCCGAAGGTGATGAAGAAGAAGCCACCCATCTTCGACATGTACACGGGCATCATCGGGTAGCCCACGACGTTGCTGTTCGTGCGGGCGGGGCCTGCGAACTGCGTGTGCTTGTTGATGACCATCAGCATGAGGTGCACGACGAGCAGGGCGAGGAGGATCGCGGGCAGCAGCAGGATGTGCAGCGTGTACAGGCGTCCGACGATGGCCGTGCCGGGGAATTCGCCGCCGAACAGGAGGAACGAAGTCCAGGTTCCGATGAGCGGGATGCCCTTGATCATGCCGTCGATGATGCGCAGGCCGTTGCCCGAGAGCAGGTCGTCGGGGAGGGAGTAGCCCGTGAAGCCCTCGCCCATGGCGAGCACGAACAGCACGAAGCCGATGACCCAGTTGAGCTCGCGCGGCTTGCGGAACGCGCCCGTGAAGAACACGCGAAGCATGTGCACGCCGATGCCGGCCACGAACACGAGCGCGGCCCAGTGGTGGATCTGGCGGACCAGGAGACCGCCGCGGAGGTCGAACGAGATGTGGAGGGTCGAGTCGAGCGCGGCCGACATCTCGACGCCCACGAGCGGCGCGTAGGCACCGTCGTAGTGCGTTTCGACCATCGACGCCTGGAAGAAGAACGTGAGGAACGTTCCGGAGAGGAGAACCGCGACGAAGCTCCAGAGCGCGATCTCACCCAGCATGAACGACCAGTGGTCTGGGAAGATCTTGCGTCCGAGCTCCTTCACGAAGCCCGAGAGGCTCGTGCGCTCGTCGATGTAGTTCGCAGCGCCGGCGACGAATCGTCCGCCGAGAGGCTTCTCGGTCTGCGTCTTGTCAGGGCCTGTCTCGGTGACAGTCGCGGTGCTCAATGGCGCTCCCAGAAGCTCGGGCCGACAGGTTCTTGGAAATCATCCTGCGCGATGAGGTAGCCCTCTTCGTCGACGGTGATCGGCAGCTGGGGCAGCGGGCGGGCTGCCGGGCCGAAGATGACGGCCGCGGAGCGCGACACGTCGAACTGCGACTGGTGGCACGGGCACAGGAGGTGGTGGGTCTGCTGCTCGTACAGCGCCACGGGGCAGCCGACGTGCGTGCACACCTTCGAGTAGGCGACGATTCCGTCGTACGACCACTCGAGCTTGTTGTGCTCGGCAGGCAGCTGCTCGGGGAGCAGACGCATGAGGAGCACGATCGCCTTGGCCTTCTCCTCGAGGTAGCCCTCGTGGTGGCTCAGCTTGGCGAGGTCTTCGGGGATGACGTGCACGGCCGAGCCGAGGGTCAGGTCGGCGGCGCGGATCGGCTCGCCGCTCGGGTCGTGCGCGAGGCGCATGCCCTTCTTCCACATGGTGTGGTTCAGGAGCGCGACCGGGTCGCCCGCCATGGGGTTTTCCTCGGTGCTGTGCGGAGCGAGGCCGCGGAAGAGCACGATGCCGGGGGCGATCGAGGCGACGACGGCGGCGATCAGCGAGTTGCGGATGACGGCGCGGCGTCCGAAGCCGGACTCCTCGTTCGCGTCGCGGAACGCCTGGACGGCGGCCTCGCGCGTCGTGTCGCGACCGCGCGTGGCGTGACGCGGCTCGATGAACTCCTTGTCCGACATGATCGCCTTGGACCAGTGGATGGCGCCCACGCCGAGCGCGAAGAGAGCCAGTGCGATGCCGAGACCGATGAAGAGGTTGTTGCTGCGGATGTCGACCAGCCGCTGGCTCTCGATCGGGAAGAGCATGTACGCCGCGATCGCCCAGATGCTGCCGGCCAGCGACAGGTAGAACAGCGTGTAGACCGTCCGCACGGCGCGCTTCATGGCAGCCGGGTCCTTGTCGGTCACGCGCTCACGATGCGGCGGCAGACCCGGGTTCTGCACGGGGTCGGGAACCGCGACAGCGAGCCCGGGGGAAGGCTTCCATGAAGCCCTCTCGTGCTCGAGCGCGTCTTCCTCGTGTGCCATGGTGCTCCTCTAACGTTCCGTCAGTCGTAGTTCGATCAGTTCGACTTCGCCGTGATCCACACGGTCAGCGCGATGAGGGCGCCGATGCCGAAGATCCAGACGAAGAGGCCCTCAGAGACAGGTCCGAGCGAGCCGAGCGTGAATCCGCCGGGAGACTCGTTCTCCTGCATCCACATGAGGGCGGAGATGATGTTCCGCTTCTCCTCGGTGGTGAGGGTCATGTCGTTGAAGACAGGCATGTTCTGCGGGCCGGTGACCATCGCCGCGTAGATGTGCAGCGGGCTCGTGTGCTGCAGCGAGGGGGCGTACTTGCCCTCGGTCAGCGCACCGCCGGCGGCGGCGACGTTGTGGCACATCGCGCAGTTGATACGGAACAGCTCCGCGCCCTCGGCGACGTCGCCGTCTCCGTCGAGCACCTCCTCAGAGGGGTAGCTGGGACCGGGGGAGGTGGACTGCACCCAGGCGGCCACTGCCTCGATCTGCTCCTGCGTGAACTGGACGGGCTTCTGCGGGGCCTGCGGTCCCTGCATCTGCAGCGGCATCCGGCCGGTCGACATCTGGAACTCGACCGCGAGCTCTCCGACGCCGTACAGCGACGGGCCGTCGGGCGTGCCTTCCATGTTCAGGCCGTGGCAGGTGGCGCAGTTGGCCTGGAACAGCTTCTTGCCGTCTTCCACCGTCAGGGTGGTGGATGCCGCGGCGGGCTCGGTCGCGGCCATCGCGGCGGACGCGCCGGCGTAGACACCGCCGCTCACGAGGAGTCCGACGCCGATGAGGGCGGCGGCCGCCCACTTGCTGCGGCGTCCGGTGTGACGGCGCGGGGTCTTCGATGCCATGGAGGTACTCAGCTCCGCTCTCTTACTTGACGAAGTAGATGACGACGAACAGGACGATCCACACCACGTCGACGAAGTGCCAGTAGTACGACACGACGATGGAGGTGGTCATCTCCTTGCGTCCGAAGTTCTTGACGGCGTAGGCGCGGCCGATCACGAGGAGGAACGCGATGAGGCCGCCGGTCACGTGGAGGGCGTGGAAGCCCGTCGTGATGTAGAACGCCGACGCGTACGAGTCGGCGCTGATCGGCATGCCTTCGGCGACGAGCGTCGCGTACTCCCAGACCTGACCCGACACGAAGATCGCGCCCATGACGAAGGTGAGGAAGAACCACTCGACCATGCCCCACTGCCGGAACTGCCACAGGCTGCCCTTGCGGTACGGCTGGAAGCGCTCGGCGGCGAACACGCCGGCCTGTGCCGTGAAGGAGGACAGGACGAGGATCAGCGTGTTGACGGCGGCGAAGGGGATGTTCAGCAGCTCGGTGCGATCCGCCCACAGCTCGGGAGACGAGTTGCGGAGCGTGAAGTAGATCGCGAAGAGGCCTGCGAAGAACATGACCTCGCTGCCGAGCCACACGATGGTGCCGACAGCCACCGGATCCGGCCGCTTGACGGAGCGCAAGGCTTGGGGATAGGTCGCAGGAGTGGTCGTCACGTTCTCATTATGGCTGATTCGGCGACCTGTTTCCGCATCACTGAAGGTGCGTTCGACTTTCGGCGGGGTGAGAGCGGGGTTCGGAGCGGCCGTGAAGATGCCGAGAGAACGCCGATAGGATCGGTGAACATGGCGGAACTGACCTCGTGGCCCGAGATTCTGACGAATGTGCTCGCTGGGCGTGACCTCAGCGTGTCGGAGTCGACGTGGGCGATGCGGCAGGTCATGCGAGGCGAGGCCACGCCGTCGCAGCTCGCGGGCTTTCTGATCGGCCTGCGCGCCAAGGGCGAGACGGTCGATGAGATCGTCGGCTTCCGTGACGCGATCCTCGAGGCGGCGCTCCCGCTTCCAGTGCCCTCCGAAGTGCTCGACATCGTCGGCACCGGCGGCGACCGTTTCGGGACGGTGAACGTCTCGACGATGTCGGCGATCGTCGCCGCCGCCAGCGGCGTCCCCGTCGTCAAGCACGGCAACAAGGCGGCGAGCTCGTCGTCGGGCTCGTCGGACGTGCTCAACGCGCTGGGCATCGACCTCTCGCTGTCGCCCGAGCGGGTCGCAGAGGTGCTCGACGAGGTCGGCATCACGTTCGCGTTCGCCTCGGCCTTCCACCCCGGTTTCCGTCACGCGGGCCCGACACGCGCCGAGCTGGGCGTGCCGACCGTCTTCAACTTCCTCGGCCCCCTCTGCAACCCCGCGCGCGCGGAGGCCAACGCCGTGGGAGTCGCGCAGCTCGACCGCGTGCCGCTCATCACGGGCGTGTTCCGCACGCGCGGCGCGACCGCGCTCGTGTTCCGCGGCGACGACGGCCTCGACGAGCTGACGACCACCGGCCACAGCCGCCTGTGGGAGATCACGCGCGGCGACGTGCACGAGCACGACCTCGATCCGCGCGACATCGGCATCCCGCTCGCCGACATCGACGACCTGCTCGGCGGCGACGCGGCGCACAACGCCGAGGTCGTGCGCCGTGTGTTCTCCGGCGACACCGGTCCGGTGCGCGACATCGTGCTTCTGAACGCGGCCGCCGGCATCGTGGCCTACGAGCTGTATCAGGATGCCGGTCAGGTGCAGACGCCCATCGTCGAGCGCCTGGCGGCGGCGAAGGAGCGCGCCGCGGAAGCCATCGACTCCGGCGCTGCATCGGCGAAGCTCGACGCATGGGTCGAAGCGACGTCGCGCTGACGCCGAGCGCGCCTTTCTCCCGGCGATGCATGGTGGCCGCCGCCCGCGGCGCGGGTCTACGGTGAGGACACGTTCTGCACCAGAGAGAGGAAAGCGCCATGTCTGAACCGTCTGCCGCGACTGCGGACACTCTGGAAGCGCCCGTCAAGAAGGTGGGCATTGTTAAGGCGGTCGGGGTGCTCGGCATCCTCGCCGGCATCGTGCTGATCGTGGTCGGCGTGGTCGTGTGGGTCATGGTGTCGACCCAGCTGCGCGCCGAGAACATCACGATCCCCGATGACGCGATCGCCTTCCAGGGGCAGACCGTCGCGGGCCCTCTGACCGCGTACGTTCAGGCCGACATCATCCAGCACCATGCACTCGAAGCGTCTGGCGGCAAGACCTATGCCGAGCTGGATCGGGACGACCCCGTGCGCGCCACCATGATGAACGCCTCGTTCCTGCGCGCCTCGCTGTTCACGTCCGTGGTCTCGTTCGGCGTCGCCGCGTTCGCGATCGGCATCGGGGTGCTGTCGATCCTGTTCGGATGGGCTCTCCGACGACTCGCGATGGCACCCGTCGTCGTGCGGAGATCCACGCTCACGACGTGAGCGCCGGCGGCTGCGTGGAGAGGTGCGATGAATCCGGTCGAGGCGCTGAACGAGATCGCGACGCTGCTCGAGCGCGAACGCGCGTCACGCTATAGATCGCGTGCGTTCCGCGCGGCCGCGGCGGCCATCGAGGGCCTCACCCCCGAGCAGCTCGCCGATACGGCCGCGATGCGGCGGCGCAAGGGGATCGGTGACTCCTCGCTCAGCGTGATCCAGCAGTCTCTGGAAGGACGCGTCCCCGACTATCTCGCCGAGCTGCGTGCGGCAGCGCCCCCGCCGGCCTCGGAGCTGCGCGCGCTTCTGCGCGGTGACCTTCACAGCCACTCGGAGTGGTCGGACGGGCTGACGTCGATCGATCTGATGGCGGATGCCGCTCGTGCCCTCGGACACGAGTACCTCGCGCTCACGGACCATTCGCCGCGGCTGCGGGTCGCGCGAGGCCTGTCGCCCGAACGTCTGCGTGATCAGCTCGCGCAGGTGCCCGGCTTCTCGCGGGACGGATTCACGCTGCTCAGTGGCATCGAGGTCGACATTCTCGACGACGGCGCACTGGATCAGGAGGACACGCTGCTGGACGAGCTCGACGTCGTCGTCGCGTCCGCGCACTCCCAGCTCCGAATGGAGAGGGGGCCAATGACGCGCCGGCTCGTGGCGGCGGTCTCGAACCCGCGCGTGGACGTTCTCGGTCACGTCACGGGACGGCTCATCCGCGGCACGCGCGGCACGCGTCCGCCCTCGGAGTTCGACCCACACGCGGTCTTCGCCGCATGCGCCGCGCACGGCGTGGCCGTCGAGATCAACTCGCGGCCCGAGCGGGAGGACCCGCCGGACGACCTCATCGCGATAGCGATGGACGAGGGGTGTCTCTTCTCGATCGACTCCGACGCGCACGCGCCCGGTCAGCTGGGCCTCCTCGACGAGGGCGCGGCCCGCGCCGAGCGGATGGGCGTCCCTGTCGACCGCATCGTCACGACCTGGCCGCTCGAGCGACTGCGGGAATGGACGCGCCGCGCCTGACTCCGAGTCCGTGGCCGGTGGGGCCGGCTCAGCGCCGGGCGGCAGCCGACAGCGCCTCGACGGCTCGCGCCATCGAGGTGCTCAGCCCCCATCTCTCCGCCACTGCCTCGACGCCGATCGGGTCGGGCTCACTGATCCGGCTCTCGCTCTCCGGGACGTCGATGTCGAGGTCGCGCACGACGCCGACGACAGTGGGCGCCACGGCGAGATAGTCCGCCGCGGCGAGCACCTTCGCCCGGATCCCGGCGCTCATACCCTCGCCATGCTCGGCGGCCGACATGATTCCCGCGAGGTCGCCGTGGGCGGCGAGAAGCGTCGCGGCCGTCTTCTCGCCGATGCCCGCGACGCCGGGCAGGCCGTCGGACGGATCGCCGCGAAGCACCGCGAAGTCGGCGTACTGCGAGGGGAGGATCGCGTACTTCGCGACGACCGACTCATCCGTGAGGACGTCGAGGTTGCTCATACCGCGTCCGGTGTAGACCACACGCACCCCGCGTGCGTCGTCGACGAGCTGGAACAGATCGCGGTCGCCCGTGACGACATCGACCGGAAGAGGGGAGCGCGTGGCCAGCGTGCCGATGACGTCGTCCGCCTCGTGCTCTGCGGCTCCCACGACGGGGATGCCGAGAGCGGCGAGCTCTTCCCGGATGATCGGCACCTGCGCCTCGAGAGGATCGGGCACGATCTCGACGTCGGGACCGGAGTCGACGGCCTCCGCCACCCGATGCGTCTTGTAGCTGGGGATGAGGTCGACCCGCCACTGCGGGCGCCAGTCGTCGTCCCAGCACGCGATGAGATGGGTGGGCTCGTAGGTGGCGACGAGCTTCGCAATCATGTCCAGCAGTCCGCGCGCCGCGTTGACGGGGCGGCCGTCGGGCGCCGTCACGGTGTCGGGGACGCCGTAGAAGGCGCGGAAGTACAGCGACGCGGTGTCGAGGAGCATGAGGCGGTCGGTCACGCAGCCATCCTGACACGCGGACCGTCCTCTGAAGAGGTCCGACTGCACGCGTAGAGTCGACGCTGTGACCGCATCCGCTTTCGGCCCGTCTGCGTCGGGTGGACGCCGAACGCTCCCACCGCAGGCGCCGTGCCCGTGCGGCGGCGGTTCGTACGGACAGTGCTGCGGACCCGTGCTCGCGGGCCGGGCGGCGCCGACCGCTGAGGTCCTCATGCGCTCGCGCTACACGGCGTTCGCGCTGGGGGATGCCGTGCATCTGCGCGAGTCGTGGCATCCGTCGACACGGCCTGACCGGATCGAGCTCGAACCGGGGCTCGGCTGGACGGGCCTCGCGGTGGACGAGACGATCGACGGCCGCGCCGGTGACGCGCGGGGCGTGGTCGCCTTCCGGGCACGCTGGCGCGACGCCGCCGACGGTGCACGGGGCGAGCTCCGTGAGCGGAGCCGGTTCGTGTTCCAGCGGGGTCGCTGGTGGTACGTGGACGGACGGGTCGAACCGGACGGGGGCGCCCGGGGAACACTGTCGGGGCGCCGAGCGTTCTGATACCCTGGAGTGTCACTCGCGTGGCGATTTCGCCATGCATTCGTGACACCGCAATCCATCCACATCGCTTCGGCCGGTGACATCCGCTCGTCCTCATTCGGAGGCGGTCGGTCCGGTCGCAGCCCGACACCCAACCCAACAAGGACAACCCACTACATGACTACCGCAACGACCGCCCCGGCCACCAAGCAGGTCGCCATCAACGACATCGGATCTGCTGAGGACTTCATGGCCGCGGTCGAGAAGACCCTGAAGTTCTTCAACGACGGTGACCTCATCGAAGGCACCGTGGTGAAGATCGACCGCGACGAGGTCCTCCTCGACGTCGGTTACAAGACCGAGGGCGTCATCCCCTCGCGCGAGCTCTCCATCAAGCACGACGTCGACCCGAACGAGGTCGTCAAGGTCGGCGACGAGGTCGAAGCCCTCGTTCTCCAGAAGGAGGACAAGGAAGGCCGCCTCATCCTCTCCAAGAAGCGCGCGCAGTACGAGCGCGCCTGGGGCGACGTCGAGAAGATCAAGGAGAACGACGGTGTGGTCACCGGCTCCGTGATCGAGGTCGTCAAGGGTGGTCTCATCGTCGACATCGGCCTCCGCGGCTTCCTGCCGGCGTCGCTCATCGAGCTGCGTCGCGTCCGCGACCTGACGCCGTACCTCGGCCAGGAGATCGAGGCGAAGATCCTCGAGCTCGACAAGAACCGCAACAACGTCGTGCTGTCGCGCCGCGCCCTGCTCGAGCAGACGCAGTCCGAGTCGCGCACGACGTTCCTCAACAACCTGCACAAGGGCCAGGTCCGCAAGGGCGTCGTCTCGTCGATCGTCAACTTCGGCGCGTTCGTCGACCTGGGCGGCGTCGACGGCCTCGTGCACGTCTCCGAGCTCTCGTGGAAGCACATCGAGCACGCTTCCGAGGTCGTCGAGGTGGGCCAGGAGGTCACCGTCGAGATTCTCGAGGTCGACCTCGACCGCGAGCGCGTCTCGCTGTCGCTGAAGGCGACGCAGGAGGACCCGTGGCAGGTCTTCGCCCGTACGCACGCGATCGGCCAGGTCGCGCCGGGCAAGGTCACCAAGCTCGTTCCGTTCGGTGCGTTCGTCCGTGTGGCCGACGGCATCGAGGGCCTCGTGCACATCTCGGAGCTCTCCGGCAAGCACGTCGAGCTCGCCGAGCAGGTCGTCTCGGTCGGCGAAGAGGTCTTCGTCAAGATCATCGACATCGACCTGGAGCGTCGTCGCATCTCGCTGTCGCTCAAGCAGGCCAACGAGGCGGTCGACCCCAACGGCACCGAGTTCGACCCGGCGCTGTACGGCATGGTCACCGAGTACGACGAGAACGGCGAGTACAAGTACCCCGAGGGCTTCGACCCCGAGACCAACGCCTGGCTCGAGGGCTTCGACGCTCAGCGCGAGAAGTGGGAGCAGGAGTACGCTGCCGCCCAGGCTCGCTGGGAGGCGCACAAGGCCGCCGTCGCCAAGGCCCTCGAGGCCGAGGCCGCTGCGCCCGCCGACCTCGGCGGCTCGTCCTTCTCGTCCGACTCGACGAGCATCGGTGGCACGCTGGCCGACGACGAGGCTCTCGCGGCTCTCCGCGAGAAGCTGTCCGGTCGCTGAGCCGAATCGCTGAGAGGGGGTCGCGGCCGTCGGGCCGCGGCCCCTTCCGCGCGTCCGGGCCCGCGTGCAGGGGCCGGAGCGCGGAGGAAGGCGCCGTCCGACTGTGACCATCAGAGCATGGGGCACGCCACGCGCGAAGACGCTCGGGCTCGACGGCGACCGCTCGATCATCCTCAACCAGGTGGTGCTCGCCGGCATCGTGCTGCTGTCGACGGTTCTCGCCGTGCTGCTGGGAACCGTCCTCTTCCCGACGATTCTGATCATCGGCGTCACTCTGACGTTCGCCGCCACCGGGCTGTCGTTCGCGCTGCCGTGGACGCGGCTGCCGGCGTGGACGATGCTCGCGCTCCCGGTCGCCGACATCGTCGCGATCGCTTTCATGCGCGCCGCGGCACCGTCCGCGTCGCTCGGGCTTCTCTGGATCTTCCCGGTGGTGTGGATCGCCTCGGCGTTCGCCGGTCGTGGCGCGATCTTCGCCGTCCTCCTGGTCTCGCTCATCTACTGGGCGCTCACGGCGGTCGACGACGCTGCGCTGATGACGCCCGCGACCGTGCTGCTGCCGGTCGTCATCGCTGCGGTCGCGATCATCGCGTCCTCGGGCGCGCGTCGTGCGGATGCCCAGCGGGTCCTGCTGGACAAGCAGTCCGCGCTCCTGCAGCGCTCCGTCGACCGCGCGAGGCGCCAGGAGGACCTCGTGACGGAGGTGCTCCAGGCCGTCGACTTCGGAGTCATCCGCCTCACGCCCGACGGCGAGCTGGTGATGACGAACGACGCGCATGGCCGGCTGCAGCGCGCGAGCCTCGTCGGCACCCGAGCGTACGGCGCCGACGGCTTCACGCGCCTCGACGACGACGACCTTCCGCTCGCCCGTGCACGCCGCGGCGAGGAGTTCGAGAACGCCCTCGTCTGGTACGGCGAGCCGGGAGACGAGCAGCGCCGGGCGTTGCGATCCACCGCCCGGCGCCTGCGCGACAAGGATCTGTCGGATGCCGGCATGATCCTCGTGACCCTCGACGTGACCGCAGAGGAGCTCGCGCTGCGGTCGCGGGAGGATCTCATCGCCTCGGTGTCGCACGAGCTGCGCACACCGCTCACTTCGATCACCGGGTATGTCGAGCTGGCGCTCGACGACCCGGGACTGTCGCCCGTCACCCGCCGCAGCCTGGAGGTCGTCGAGCGCAATGCCGGACGACTCCTCGACCTGGTCGCCGACCTGCTCGCGGCGTCGGCGGCCTCGCGCATGGGCGTCGAACTGACGGTGCACACTGAGCCGACCGACCTCTCGGCGGCTGTAGCGGGCGCCGTCGAGACGGCGACGCCGTGGGCGGAGGAGCGGCGCATCACGATCGACACCAGCGCGGTCACCCCCGTGCGCACGGTGGCGGACCCGCATCGGATGCGGCAGGTGATCGACAACCTGCTGTCGAACGCCATCAAGTACAACCGCGTCGGGGGCAGAGTCGACGTCGCGCTCGACGATGACGGCAGCCACGTGTGGCTCCGTGTGACCGACACCGGGCACGGCATCCCTGAGACCGAGCTTCCGCGCCTGTTCGAGCGGTTCTTCCGCTCTGACCGGGTGCGCAAGTCGACGACCCACGGCAGCGGACTGGGCCTCGCCATCAGCCGGGAGATCGTGCGCGCCCACGCAGGTGAGATCACGGTTCGCACCGCTACGGGCGAGGGTTCGACGTTCACCGTGCGCCTGCCCGCGCACGCCAGAGAGGAAGGACGCTGACGTGCTGGACATGTTCACGATCAACGTGGTGGTCGCCGTCGTCACGGTCGCCGCCGCGGTGATGTTCCTGCTTGAGACGATCCTGCGTCGCGAGGTGGGCCCGGGCCGCGTATGGGCGCTCGGATTCCTGAGTGGCGTGTTGACGGTCGCCTGCTACCTGGTGTGGCAGGGCACCGACGATCCCTGGATCGCCATCGCGATCGGCAATGCGGCACTCGCGACCACCGTGGGGTTCTTCTGGCTCGGATGCCGCAGCTTCAACGAGCGGTCGCTGCGCGGTCCGGCCCTCATAGTCGCCGGCGTCGCTGTCCTGCTCCTGATGGCGGCGCTGGCAGAGGGGGTGGACGGCGGCGACTGGGCGGGCGCGGAGCTGCTCTTCATCGCCATCGGTGTCTTCGCCTTGCTGGGCGCCGTGGAGTCACGGCGCGGCACGATGGGTCTGACATGGAGCTCGCTCGGACTCACGCTCGTGCTGCTGTTCGTCGCCGCGTACTACACCGCCCGTGCCGTCACGCTCTATGCCGGGGGTCCAGAGGGGTCGGTCTTCCAGACATGGTTCAACTCGGCGAACACCGGCCTCGTATCGGTCGTGCTCACGATCGTCGCTCTCACGACGGCCACGATGCTGCGCGGCGGTCATGTCGTGATGCGCCGCGGTGCGCTCCCGACGACGCGCGAGGTCGCGCCCGACGGCCTGCTGAGCGCTCGGTCGTTCGAGACGGCCCTCGAGGGCATGCTCGAACGCGCGCGGCACACGCGGGAGCCGATCGCGGTCGTAGCGCTGCGCGTCGACGATCTGCCGCAGATCGGCATGGCCTTCGGCGCCGACGAGGAGGCGTCGATCGCTGCGCAGCACCGCGAGGGGGCGCGGCGCTATGCGCCGACGGTCTCGGTCGTGGCGGAGGGGTCGAGCGGCGGCGTCGTGTTCGCCTTCGGGCCGGCGTCGGAGGCCGACGCACGTCTGACCGCGAGCCGCGTGCAACGTCGCCTGCTTGACGACTTCGCGACGCGCGGGAGCGCGGTGATCCCCGTCGTGGGCGTCGGGGTGGCGCTGAGCCGCGATGCGGGCAGCGACGCGAGGACGATGGTGATCGCCGCTGAGGACGCGGCACGCCGGTCGTCGACGAGCGTCGAGGCGTCTGTCATCCTCGCCGAGGGCGACGGGGGGCGCGACGCCTCCGATCTCACAGCGTGAGGCGGTAGCCGACCCCGCGGATCGTCTCGATCCACCTCGGTGCCGAGGCCGACTCGCCCAGCTTGCGGCGGAGATTCGCGACGTGGACCTCGATCGCGCGTGTGTCGTGCTCGCTGACGAAGCTCAGCCCCAGGTGGCTCTCACCGCGCAGCATGAGCGCCAGCTCGTTCTTGCCGACCACGCGCCGGCCCGCGCTGAGCAGGTCCTGGAGGATGTCGAACTCGCTGCGGGTGAGGTCGAGCGGCTTGTCGTCGGCGAGCGCCACTCTCATGTCGGGGTGCAGGCGCAGCCCCTTGTGCTCGAGCCAGCCCGCCTCGTCGGGCGCGGTCGAGGGCGCGGCGATGGTCGCCGTGACCGTGGGCGAGGGCTGCTCGGCGGCGGATGTGCGCACGGCTGCGGTCCCCGCGGCATCCGGCGTGCCCATCGTGCGCGGACGCCGGAGCATCGCCTCGATGCGCGCGCGCAGCTCGCGGGGGCGAAAGGGCTTCGTGACGTAGTCGTCCGCGCCGGCCTGCAGGCCCTGGAGGGTGTCGATCTCCTCCGCGCGGGCGGTGAGCATGACGATGTAGGTCGCACTCAGCGCGCGGATGCGGCGAGCCGTCTCGAAGCCGTCCATGCCCGGAAGGCTCACATCGAGCGTCGTCACGATCGGCTGGTGCGTGCGGACGAGCTCGAGCCCTTCGGTGCCGGTGCCGGCGGAGTAGACGGTGAATCCCGCCTGATCGAGCACTTCGGTGACGAGTGAGCGGATGTCCGGATCGTCCTCGATGACGACGGCGACCTGCGAATCCGGCAACGGCAATCCTTCCGTACGCCGGTCGACGACCCCATCACGGTGACCGGCACCGGTGATGATATCCCAGAACACACCGCGCTTCGGCTCGGCGGAGTCGCGTGGCGGCGCACTCACGAGCACTTGACGGCTTGCGAGGCGCGGTCCTCGGCGATCTGGAAGAAGATCGAGCTCGCGGCTCCCCAGCCCCAGTTGGTGGGCGTCTTGCCGGTGAGGATCGGAAGCTGTGCGCAGGTCCAGCCGTTCGTCGGCGTCACGTGCGAGCTCCCCGCCGTCAGCCCCGCCGTCGCCCAGGAGAATCCGCCCGGTCCGGCAGCCGACAGGTCGACCGTGAACTGGATGTAGCCCTCCTGTGCGTTGGAGGCGAAGGTCACGTCGTAGTTGCGCATGCGCTCGCCGTTCGCGCCCCACTGCGCGGAGACGACGATGGACGTCACATGGCAAAAGCCTCCCGTCTTGGGAGTGCCGTTCGCGTCCATCGCGACGCAGCCGGTCGTGATGGGTGTCGCCCAGGTGCCGGCGGCCGCGACCGCTGACACGTGCGCACGATCGGTCCACGCGGACTGCGTGGGCCGGATGCCGGAGACCGTGCCCGCGATCCCCATCGCGAGCACGAGTCCGGCGGCCAGGGCCAGTGCTCTAGTTCGGCCGATCGCACGGAGGCGATTCCCCACGGCCGTCACTGCAGCGCCGGTTCCTTTTGCTCGCTCTGCTCGGCGTTCGCGAAGGCTCCCGGGGCCGAGACCCTGCGCCGTGCGGGCGCAGGAAGGAGCAGCGCGATGCCGAGCAGAGCGATGAGCCCCACGACGAGAGGGACCGCGACGGGCGGCGTGGTCAGCTTCTGCACAACGGATCCCCATCCGGTGAGCTGAAGGGCCGGTTGCCACACCTTTTCGCCGACGGTGTAGTCGAGGGCGTCCGAGAAGGCGTTGTTGTCGCCTTTCATCGAGATCGAGAATTCGCCGTTCCCCCGATCGGCGATCTTCTCGATGCGGTGGGTGACGAGGTTCTCCGTCAGTTCCGACGGAAGACTGACCACGTCGCCCACCTTGAGGGAGGCCGTTTCCACGGGCACATCGACCAGAAGGTCGCCGGTCGCGATCTCAGGCTCCATGGAGCCCGAGATGACGATGAGCGGCTTGATGTGGCCGGTGGCGGTGGCCCCCCAGATGAGCACGCACATCAGACCCACCGCGGCGAGGAGCCAGAGGGTGACGTCTGCGAAGCGTCGGATGAGCTGCATCGGCGTCCCTTCTGTTCTGCGCGCTGTGGCGGTTCTGAGGCGTGGTGGCTGTGGTGGATTACGGGGCGACGGCGGTGCCGGTGACGGTGACGGTGATCGTGCCGCTCTTGCCCTGGTTGCTGACTGCCCAGTTGGCGTCGGTCGTGACCTTCAGCTGGAACTGGTCGGTGTCGCCCGCCCCGCCGGTCGGGGTGAGCGTCGCGGCGAGGCCGTCCACGGAGACGCCGGGGGCGGTCGTGAAGGTGGGGGCCGGCGAGGCGGCCCACGAGACCGACGAGGCGAGCGCCGCGCCGACGGAGCTGAGGTTCTTCACGTAAAGGTCGACCGTGCGGGTCTCGCCGGGGACCAGGTTGGCCAGCGTCGTGGCGGGCACGGCGAGCTGGATGCTTCCCTGGCTGTCGGACTCGCTCCAGGTGCTGCCGTCGAGCGAGCCCTGGAGATTGAAGGAGGCCGCCTCCGACTTGGCGGAGAAGAAGACGTTGTCAGTCCAGGCGGCGCTCGTCGCAGCGGCGCCGATGCCGCCGACTGCGAGAGCGGCGAGGACGAAGGCGAGGACGGCACGGCGCTTGGTCTTGCGCTCTTCGTTGTGCGCGACGTCGGCGCTGCGGGGGGTGGAGGTGTTCATGGCGGAGCCTTTCAGGCGGGGGTGCGGCTTCTGGACACGCCGACCAGCCCACCGGCACGGCGCCTTCGGGGGGCCTGGCCGGTCGGTCGGGTCGGTCTGTTCGGGCAGACCGAGGTGTGTCAGCACGGTCTGTTCAGACGGGCTGGTCGGGTGTGCCGGTCGGGTTCGGGTTCCCGCTCGGCGGCTTCGGAACGGGGGTTCGTCCGCCGAGAGACGACATTAGGGAGGCACCCTCAGGTTCCCCTCAAGGACGCCTCAGGCGCCGCTTGGCCTTGCCGTAGGAGATCAGCACCGCCACCTCATGACATCCTCATTTGCATGCCTCTCATCGCTCTCACAGGTGGAATCGCGTCCGGGAAGTCGACGATCGCGTCGCGTCTCGCCGAGCACGGCGCCGTGATCGTCGACGCGGATGCCATCGTCCGCGACGTGCAGCGGGCGGGATCGCCCGTGCTGTCAGCGATCGCCGACGCTTTCGGGGAGCAGGTGATCCGCGGCGACGGCGAGCTCGATCGCGCGGCGCTGGGCGCGATCGTCTTCTCCGACGCGGACGCGCTCTCGCGGCTGAACGCGATCGTGCACCCGGCCGTGCGGTCGGAGTCCGCCCGCCGCTTCGGCGCGGCCTTCGCGGCGGATGCCGATGCGGTGGTCGTCTACGACGTGCCGCTGCTGGTCGAGGCCCGCGCCGACGACCCGTGGGATCTCATCGTCGTCGCGCACGCCCCCGCCGACGTGCGCGAGCGACGCCTCGTCGAGCTGCGCGGGATGACGTCCGATGAGGCGCGGTCGCGCATCGCCGCGCAGGTGTCCGACGAGGCGAGGCTGGCGCTGGCCGACGTCGTGATCGACACAGCGGGGAGCATGGAGGACACTCGCGCGCAGGTCGACGATCTGTGGACGCGGCTGACCGGCGGGGCCGCCTGACGCCTGCGGGTGCGCTCAGGCGTGCGCCGGGGGCGCCGCAAGCCGCGACGAGCGCAGCCTTCTGCGGCGGCGCACGACGAGGATCGCGGCGACGACGAGTCCGAGGAGCAGCATGCCCGCCAGGACGGGAACGAAGATCGCGGCGACGGCGAGCGCGAGGGATGACACGTCCTCTGCCGTGGAGACGAGCGGGGCGGCCAGGCCGGCCGTCGCGAGGTTGGCGAGCGGACGGGCCGACGCCTTGAGGGCGTGAACCGCGAGCGCGATCACGACGCCGGCGACGATCGGCGCCCACACCGCGTCGGCGAGCAGCGACGACGGATCGTCCACCCGGACCGTCTCGGCGGTCGCGCCCGCGCCGAACGCCACTCCGCCGGACGCCGGCCTGATGACAGTCTGCAGGATGTCGTTGAGGGAGTCGACCGCGGGGATCTTGTCGGCGACGATCTCGACGACCAGCAGGATGCCGACCAGCCAGAGGGCGATGTCACTGGAGAGCCACGTCCAGCCGGCGGGGAGCTCGACCGCCTCCACGAGACGATCGGCCAGACCGAGGACGAGCAGCGGCATCCACGCATTGAGGCCGGCAGCGGCGGCCAGACCGGAGCCGACCAGGAATTCGAGCACGGCACCAGCGTAGGGGGCGTCGCCGTGGGCGAACACCGGTCCCGGTGTCAGATGCCCGGCATACGCTGGACGGATGCAGACCACGAGATCCGTTCGCCCTTTCGAGGTCGTGAGCGAATACCAGCCCAGCGGCGATCAGCCGCAGGCGATCGCCGAGCTCGCGGCGCGCGTCAACGCGGGTGAGACCGACGTCGTCTTGCTGGGCGCGACGGGAACGGGAAAGTCCGCGACGACGGCGTGGCTCATCGAGCAGGTGCAGCGGCCCACGCTCGTGCTCGCGCATAACAAGACCCTCGCGGCGCAGCTGGCGAATGAGTTCCGCGAGCTCATGCCGCACAACGCCGTCGAGTACTTCGTCAGCTATTACGACTACTACCAGCCCGAGGCCTACGTCCCGCAGACCGATACCTTCATCGAGAAAGACTCGTCGATCAACGCCGAGGTCGAACGGCTGCGGCACTCGACGACCAACGCGCTGCTCAGCCGACGCGACGTGGTCGTCGTGTCCACGGTCTCGTGCATCTACGGGCTGGGCGCACCGGAGGAGTATCTTCGTGCCATGGTCGCGCTGCAGGTGGGGGAGCGCTACGACCGTGACGCACTCATCCGCAAGTTCATCGCGATGCAGTACAACCGCAACGATGTCGACTTCTCGCGCGGCAACTTCCGCGTGCGCGGCGACACCATCGAGATCATCCCCGTGTACGAGGAGTACGCCGTCCGCATCGAGCTCTTCGGCGACGAGATCGAAGCGCTGTATATGCTGCACCCGCTCACGGGCGAGGTGGTCCAGAAGCTCGACAGCGTGCCGATCTTCCCCGCATCGCACTACGTCGCCGGAACTGACACGGTGCAGCGCGCCATCGGGACGATCGAGACGGAGCTCGCCGAGCGGCTCAAGGAGCTGGAAAGCCAGGGCAAGCTGCTCGAGGCGCAGCGACTGCGCATGCGCACCACGTTCGATCTCGAGATGCTGCAGCAGCTGGGATTCTGCTCCGGCATCGAGAACTACTCGCGGCATCTCGACGGGCGGGCCCCCGGGGAGCCGCCGCACACTCTGCTCGACTTCTTCCCCGACGACTTCCTGCTGGTCATCGACGAGTCGCACGTGACCGTGCCGCAGATCGGCGCGATGTACGAGGGCGACGCGTCGCGCAAGCGAACGCTCGTCGACCACGGCTTCCGCCTCCCGAGCGCGCTCGACAACCGTCCGCTCCGCTTCGACGAGTTCAAGCAGCGGATCGGTCAGACCGTGTATCTCTCGGCGACGCCGGGACGATACGAGATGGGCATCGCAGACGGCGTCGTGGAGCAGATCATCCGCCCCACCGGCCTGGTCGACCCGAAGATCGTCGTCAAGCCGTCGAAGGGGCAGATCGACGACCTGCTGGAGGAGATCCGCATCCGCGTCGAGCGCGACGAGCGTGTGCTGGTCACGACGCTGACGAAGAAGATGGCGGAGGAGCTGACCGACTTCCTTGGAGAGCACGGGGTGCGTGTCCGTTACCTGCACTCCGACGTCGACACCCTGCGGCGCGTCGAGCTGCTCACCGAGCTGCGGCAGGGCGTCTACGACGTGCTCGTCGGCATCAACCTGCTGCGTGAGGGGCTCGACCTTCCGGAGGTGTCGCTGGTGGCGATCCTCGACGCCGACAAGGAGGGCTTCCTGCGGTCGGGCACATCGCTCATCCAGACGATCGGCCGCGCGGCGCGAAACGTGTCGGGCGAGGTGCACATGTACGCCGACAGCATGACCGACTCGATGCGCGCAGCGATCGAGGAGACCGAGCGGCGTCGCGACAAGCAGATCGCGTACAACAAGGCGAACGGCATCGATCCGCAGCCGCTGCGCAAGCGGATCGCCGACATCACTGACGTCCTCGCCCGCGAGGCCTCCGACACCAAGGAGATGCTCTCCAAGAAGAACAAGTCGGGCAAGGGCAAGAGTCCCACGCCGAAGCTCCGTCGCGAGGGAATCGCCGCCGAGGGCGCGGCGCAGCTCGAAGCGACGATCGAGGATCTGTCCAACCAGATGCTGGCGGCGGCTGAGGAGCTCAAGTTCGAGCTGGCGGCGAGGCTGCGCGACGAGGTGCAGGATCTGAAGAAGGAGCTGCGCGCGATGGAGCGCGCCGGACACGCATAGCGAGGCCACGATGGAGCAGCGCGTGAGCCTGATCACCCTCGGCACCGCCGATCTCGGTCGGGCGATCGACTTCTACCGCGCGCTCGGGTGGGAGCCGCACCCGACTTCCGTGCCGGGCGAGGTCGCCTTCTACCAGAGCGGGGCCATGGTGCTCGCGCTCTGGTCGCGTGAAGCGCTTGCGGCCGACTCAGGCGTCGTGGATGCCGGCGGGTGGGGCGGCGTCACCCTGGCGCACAACGTCCGCACTCGCGAGGAGGCCGACGACATCCTCGCCGCGGCCGAGGCAGCCGGCGGGGCGATCACACGGCCGGCGGGCCAGACCGAGTGGGGCGGCTATTCGGGCGTCTTCGCCGACCCCGACGGGCACCCGTGGGAGATCGCAGTCAACCCGGGCTGGGAGATCGCCGCCGACGGCTCGATCCGCCTGGGCTGAGCGGCCGGCGCTTCAGGGGCAGTGCATGAGGGGCTTGGGGCCCGACCGATCGAACGTGTGCTGCGACATCGGATGGCCGCACAGCGGGCATGCGCGCTCTGTGCGCACCGGCTCCGGCTCGGTGTCGTACGGTCCGACCGATGCCGGCCCTGCGTAGCGGATGAGCCTGCTGTTGAGGAACGCGTACCAGCCGCCGGCCTCACGGGCTCGCTCACGCATCGGCTTCCGGCGTTCGTTTCGTGTCATGACTATTAGTGTACTAAGTAATAGGATGGGCGGGTGGACTCCCGCGACGACCTCCTCAGACTCGAGAACCAGCTGTGCTTTGCGCTGGTGACGGCGGCGCGCAACGTCGTCTCGCTCTACCGTCCGGTGCTCGAGCCGCTGGGGCTCACGCACCCGCAGTACCTTGTGATGCTGGCCCTCTGGGAGCGCGCGCCGCGGTCGCTTGCCGAGCTCGCCGATGAGCTGGCGATGGAGCCGGCCACCCTGTCGCCGCTCGTCAAGCGCCTCGAGGCGCAGGGGAGGGTCGCCCGGGCTCGCAGCGTGGCCGATGAGCGCGTCCTGGAGATCGGGCTCACGGAGGATGGACGCAGGCTGCGAGAGCAGGCCCTCGCGATCCCCGAGCGCATCATGGAGCGCGTCGGCATGGACGTCGCTGAGATCGAGGGGCTGCGGGATGCGCTCGGCCGTTTCGCCGGCCGACGCTCCCACGCCTCGCGCTGACTGTGCTCGACGGCTGGTGCGCGGAGTCGCCGTCGGAGGAGGGAGCCGCGTAGGCTCCGCGCGTGCGCCGTCGCCGTGCAGCACCTGTGTGAACCCCCGGTCCCGAGCCGATGTCCGAGGCTCGACCTAGACTTGTCCGGTGCCAATCGTCCCCGTCGCCACTTCCTCGAAGCTCAGTGTTCGCGGTGCCCGCGTCCATAACCTTAAGGACGTCGACCTCGACATCCCGCGTGACTCCCTCGTCGTATTCACGGGCCTCTCCGGCTCCGGCAAGTCGAGTCTCGCGTTCGACACGATCTTCGCCGAGGGGCAGCGCCGCTATGTCGAGTCTTTGAGCTCGTACGCGCGTCAGTTCCTGGGACAGGTCGATCGGCCCGACGTCGACTTCATCGAGGGGCTGAGCCCCGCCGTCTCGATCGACCAGAAGTCGACCAACCGCAACCCGCGCTCGACCGTGGGCACGATCACCGAGATCCACGACTACATGCGTCTGCTGTGGGCACGCATCGGCGTTCCGCACTGCCCCGAATGCGGCGAGCGCATCCAGCGCCAGACCGTGCAGCAGATCGCCGACCAGCTCGCCGAACTCCCTGAGCGCACGCGCTATCAGATCGTCGCGCCGGTCGTGACGCAGAAGAAGGGCGAGTTCGTCGACCTCTTCAAGGAGCTCTCGGCCAAGGGCTACGCACGTGCGGTCGTCGACGGCGAGCTTGTCCAGCTCGCCGAGCCGCCCAAGCTCAAGAAGAGCTACAAGCACGACATCGCCGTGGTCGTCGACCGGCTGGTCGCCGCACCGAACCTCCTCAGCCGCATCACCGACTCGGTCGAGACCGCGCTGAGTCTGGCCGGCGGTGTCATGCAGGTCAACTACGTCGATGAGGAGGGCGACGCCGCCTGGCAGAGCTTCTCGGAGAAGCTCGCGTGCCCCAACGGCCACGCATTGCAGCTCACGGAGATCGAGCCCCGCACGTTCTCGTTCAATGCCCCCTTCGGAGCCTGCCCGACGTGCTCTGGACTCGGGACGCGCATGTCGGTCGACGTCGAACTGCTCCTGGGCGATGAAGAGCTCTCGATCAATGAGGGCGTCATCCTCCCGTGGACGACGCAGGGCAAGGGTCTGTTCCAGTACTACGAGCGCCTGCTGGTGGGTCTCGCTGACGACCTCGGATTCTCGCTTGACACCCCGTGGCGCGATCTTCCCGCGCGTGTGCAGGAGGCCGTGCTCCGCGGTGAGAACTTCAAGGTCACTGTCAAGTGGAAGAACCGCTACGGCCGCGAGATGCGGTACACCTCCGGGTTCGAGGGCGTGATCCCGTACATCGAGCGTCAGTACGCGCAGGCCGAGTCCGACACCCAGCGCCAGCGCTGGGCGGAGTACCTGCGAGAGGTGCCGTGCGCCTCGTGCAATGGAGACCGCCTCAAGCCAGAGGTCCTCGCCGTCCTCGTGCACGGCCAGTCCATCGCCGACGCGTCTCGGATGAGCCTGGGAGAGGCGCAGGAGTACTTCGCGAAGCTCGAGCTCACCGAACGCGAGGCTCACATCGCCGCCGCCGTGCTGCGCGAGATCCGGGCGCGACTCGACTTCCTCATCCAGGTCGGCCTCAACTACCTCAGCCTCGGCCGTTCCGCCGGCTCACTATCGGGAGGCGAAGCCCAGCGAATCCGCCTCGCCACGCAGATCGGATCCGGTCTCACCGGTGTGCTCTACGTGCTTGACGAGCCCTCCATCGGTCTGCACCAGCGCGACAACCGGCGTCTGATCGAGACGCTCGTGCGTCTGAAGAGCCTCGGGAACACGCTCATCGTCGTCGAGCACGACGAAGAGACGATCGACGCGGCTGACTGGATCGTCGACATCGGTCCGCGCGCCGGTGTCCACGGCGGTGAGGTCGTGCACTCCGGACCGCTGTCGTCTCTGCTCGCCGAAGAGCGCTCGCTCACCGGCGCCTACCTGAGCGGACGTCGCTCGATCGAGACGCCGGCTCGCCGTCGCAAGATCGACAAGAAGCGCATGGTCACGGTCGTCGGCGCTCGCGAGAACAACCTCAAGAACGTCACGGTCGACTTTCCGCTCGGCGTGCTCACCGCTGTCACGGGCGTGAGCGGCTCGGGGAAGTCGTCGCTCGTCAACGGCATCCTCTACGAGGTCCTCGCCACCCGCCTCAACGGCGCACGTCGGGTGGCCGGCAAGCACACGCGCGTCACGGGCCTCGAGCACCTCGACAAGGTGGTTCACGTCGACCAGGCGCCCATCGGGCGCACGCCGCGCTCGAATCCGGCCACCTATACGGGCGTGTTCGACCGCATCCGCACGCTGTTCAGCGAGACGCTCGAGGCGAAGGCGCGCGGCTACCAGCCCGGACGCTTCAGCTTCAACGTCAAGGGCGGGCGCTGTGAGGCCTGCTCGGGCGACGGAACGATCAAGATCGAGATGAACTTCCTGCCCGACGTGTATGTCGACTGCGAGGTGTGCCACGGTCAGCGGTACAACCGCGACACACTCGCCGTGCACTACAAGGGCAAGAACATCGCCGAGGTGCTCGACATGCCGATCGCCGAGGCCGCCGACTTCTTCGAGCCCATCCAGGCGATCCACCGCTACCTGAAGACGCTGGTGGACGTCGGCCTCGGCTACGTGCGGCTCGGCCAGTCGGCCACGACGCTGTCGGGCGGCGAAGCGCAGCGTGTCAAGCTCGCGACCGAGCTGCAGCGCCGTTCGAACGGGCGAAGCATCTACGTGCTGGACGAGCCCACGACGGGTCTGCACTTCGAGGACGTCAGCCGGCTGCTCGAGGTGCTGAACGGCCTCGTCGACAAGGGCAACACGGTCATCGTCATCGAGCACAACCTCGACGTCATCAAGTCCAGCGACTGGGTGATCGACCTGGGCCCGGAAGGCGGCGCCGGCGGGGGCCAGGTCGTCGCGACGGGCACACCCGAAGACGTCGCGGCCGTCTCCGAGAGCCACACAGGACGCTTCCTGGCCGAAGTGCTCGCCGCCGACAGGACGATTCCGGCGCGCAAGGCAGGCTGAGGTGGCATCCGCCCTGCCCTACAAGCCCAAGCCGGGGGAGATCCCCACCAACCCCGGCGTGTATCGCTTCCGTGACGCTGACGGACGTGTGCTGTACGTCGGCAAGGCGAAGAACCTGCGCGCCCGCCTGTCGAACTACTTCGCCCCGCTGCACACACTGCACGAGCGCACGCGGCGGATGGTCACGACCGCCGCTTCGGTCGAATGGACCGTGGTCAACAGCGACGTGGAGTCGCTGCAGCTCGAGTACATGTGGATCCAGGAGTTCTCGCCTCCCTTCAACGTCCGCTACAAAGACGACAAGTCGTACCCGTACATGGCGATCACGCTCGCCGACGAGGCCCCGCGCGTGATCGTTACCCGCAACCGCAAGATCCGGGGCGCGAAGTACTTCGGCCCGTACCCCAAGGTGTGGGCCGTGCACGACACCATCGACCTCATGATCAAGGTCTTCCCCATCCGCACGTGCAGCGATGCGTCATACAAGAAGGCGATGGCCACGGGCCGGCCCTGCTTCCCCGGTCAGATCGGGCGCTGCGGCGGTCCCTGCTCGATGAGGGTCACGGTCGAGGAGCATCGGGCGATCGTCGACGACTTCGTCGCGTTCATGTCCGGAGGAGACCAGCGGTTCACGCGTGAGCTCACCAAGCGCATGAAAGAGGCGGCCGCGGCGATGGACTACGAGTCGGCCGCCGTCTACCGTGACAAGCTCCAGGCGATCGACGCCGTCCTGAGCAGAAGCGCGCTCGTGCTCTCGAGCGACACCGACGCCGATCTGTTCGGCATCGCCGAAGACGAGCTCTCGGCCGCCGTGCAGCATTTCGTCGTGCGCGGAGGACGCGTGCGCGGCGTGCGCGCCACCACCGTCGACAAGGAGCTCGACATCTCCGGGCCCGACCTCGTCGACCAGGTGGTGCAGCGCGCCTACGGCGATGCCCCGGCCGGCGACATCCCGCGGCAGGTCATCGTTCCTGAGCTGCCCGAAGACGCCGGCGACCTCGAAGCGTGGCTGCAGGGCCGGCGCGGCAAGCGCGTCACCCTGCGCACGGCCCAGCGTGGACGCAAGGCCGACCTGATGAAGACGGCGGAGCTCAACGCGCGACAGGCGCTGATGCTCCACAAGACGCGACGCACGAGCGACTACACGGCGCGGACACAAGCGCTCACCGACCTGCAGGACGCCCTCGGCATGAGCGAAGCGCCGCTGCGGATCGAGTGCTTCGACGTCTCTCACCTCGGCGGCACGAACGTCGTGGCATCGATGGTCGTCTTCGAAGACGGTCTCGCGCGCAAAGACCAGTACCGCTCGTTCACGGTCCCCGAGACGACCGATGACACAGACTCGCTCTACCAGGTGCTGCGCCGCAGACTCGCTTACGTCGACTCCGACGACGCGAACGATGACGCTGCGCTCGATGCCTCCGGCGGCGTGGATGCCGCAGCCGCGCCCAGCGTCATGACGATCGACCCCACGACCGACGACCCGACGGTCGGAGATGCCGACGAGGCCCCTGTCGTCACGACCCGCAAGCGTCCGCGCTTCGCCTACCGGCCCCAGCTTCTCGTCGTCGATGGCGGCAAGCCACAGGTCGAGGCAGCGGCGCGCGCCCTCCGCGATGCGGGCCACACCGAGATCGCCCTCTGCGGCATCGCGAAGAGGCTCGAAGAGGTGTGGCTGCCGGGGGAGGACTTCCCCGTCATCCTGCCGCGCACCTCCGAAGCCCTGTACCTGCTGCAGCGCCTCCGCGACGAGGCACATCGCTTCGCGATCACGCACCAGCGCAAGCGGCGCAAGCGCGACATCACGTCAGTGCTCAGCGAAGTTCCCGGACTCGGTGAGAACCGCATCAAGGCGCTCCTGCGCCACTTCGGGTCGGTCGCCGCGCTCCGCCAGGCAGGCCCCGAGCAGATCGCTGAGCTTCCCGGCATCGGACCCAAGCTCGCTGAATCGATCCACCGGCACCTCGCGGCGCGCTGACTCCCCAGCCCGGACTGACTAGGCTGAATATCCGAGAGACGGCATAAGGAGCGGACGTGACGGATACGGCAGGCGAAGTCCTGATCGTCACCGGCATGTCCGGCGCCGGACGCACGACCGCCGCAAACGCCCTCGAGGACATCGGGTGGTATGTGGTCGACAATCTGCCGCCGCAGATGCTCCGGCCGCTGCTGGAGATGTCCGAAGCCGCCGCCGGAGCGCTGCCCAAGGTGGCCGCCGTCGTCGATGTGCGCGGCCGCGGCCTGTTCAGCGCGCTGCCGGCCGTCACCGAAGCGCTCCGCAAGGGGAGATCGCTGCGCGTCCTGTTCCTCGACGCCTCCGACGACGTCCTCGTGCGCCGGTTCGAGTCCGTCCGCCGCCCTCACCCCCTGCAGGGAGAAGGGACGCTCCTCGACGGCATCGTCCGCGAACGCGAGCGGCTCGCCGCCATCCGTGAGAGCGCCGACGTCATCGTCGACACGAGCGCCCTGAACATCCACCAGCTCGCGACACGGATCATGGAGCTCTTCCGCGGAGAAGGCGACGCCCGGCATACCGTCACCGTCATGAGCTTCGGCTTCAAGTACGGCCTCCCCACCGACGTCGACCTCGTCGCGGACATGCGCTTCCTTCCCAACCCGTTCTGGGTGCCGGCGCTGAAGTCCCTGACCGGCGAGGACGCGTCCGTGCGCGAGTACGTGCTCGAGCAGCAGGGCGCGCTCGAGTTCATCGACGCCTACGCCACTGCGCTGCGCCCCGTGCTCGAGGGCTACCAGCGGGAGAACAAGCAGCACTCGGTCGTCGCCGTGGGCTGCACCGGCGGCAAGCACCGCTCCGTCGTGACGGTGATCGAGCTCGCCCGGCGTCTGTCCGACCTGCCCGGGGTGGCCGTCCGAGTGAAACATCGCGACCTCGGTCGAGAGTAGGCTGGAACATTGCCGCGCAGACTCCCGTGACGTCCCCCCTGCCCCAGAACGAAGGATCACCGTGCCGTTGACCGCTGATGTGAAAGCCGAGCTCGCGGGCATTCGTGACCCGCGTCCCTCTGCGCGGATCGCGGAGCTGACAGCGGTGCTCCGCTTCGCCGGCGGACTGCACTCGATCGCCGGTCGCGTCGCGGTCGAGGCCGAGCTCGAGACGGAGATCCTCGCCCGCCGCGTCGCACGCGAGCTGATGGAGATCTACGGGGTGCGCCCTGAGCTCGCGCACGTGCAGGCATCGGGCGGACGTGCCGGCGGCCACTTCGCTGTCCGCGTCATCGAGGGCGGCGAGACTCTCGCTCGCCAGACGGGCCTGCTTGACCAGCGCCGCCGCCCCGTTCGCGGTCTTCCCAACAGGCTCACGACCGGTTCCCGGGGCGACCTCGCCGCCATCTGGCGGGGTGCCTTCCTCGCGTCCGGAGCTCTCTCCGAGCCCGGACGGTCCGCGGCGCTGGAGATCGCCTGCCCTTCGCCCGAGGCCGCCATGGCGCTCGTCGGCGCAGGGCACCGGCTCGGAATCGCCGCCAAGGCGCGTGAGGTCCGCGGTGCTCCCCGCGTCGTCGTCCGCGACGGCGAGGCCATTCGTGCGGCGTTGGCGGAGATGGGGGCCGCCCGCACCGCCGCCGCATGGGAGGAGATGCGTCAGCGCCGGGAGGTCCGCGCCGGCGTCAACCGTCTCGTGAACTTCGACGACGCCAACCTGCGGCGCTCGGCGCAGGCCGCTGTCGCCGCATGCGCGCGCGTCGAGCGCGCTCTCGAGATCCTCGGCGACGACGTCCCCGACCACCTTCGCCAGGCCGGCGAGCTGCGTCTGGCGCACCGCGACGCGAGCCTCGACGAGCTCGGCCACCACGCCGACCCGCCGCTCACGAAAGACGCCGTGGCGGGCCGCATCCGTCGCCTCCTCGCGATGGCCGACAAGCGCGCCGCCGCCGACGGCGTGCCCGACACCGAGTCCGCGGTGCCGGCCGGCTTCGAGGACTGACCCTCCCTGTGTCGCGCTGCGGGAACAACCCCCTGACGTCTGCGTTGTCGGTCAATAGGATGGGAACGATCCCGTTCGATGAAAGTCCATCGCCGCACACGCGGCGCTGACCAGGAAGAAGAGAACATGGCGACCTACACGCTGCCGGAACTCCCGTACGACTACTCGGCCCTCGAGCCGTCCATCAGCGGCAAGATCATGGAGCTTCACCACTCCAAGCACCACCAGGCTTACGTCACGGGTGCCAACACGGCGCTCGAGCAGCTCGCCGAGGCCCGGGAGACCGGCAACCTCGCCAACGTCAACAAGCTCGAGAAGGACCTCGCGTTCAACCTCGGCGGCCACGTCAACCACTCGATCTTCTGGACCAACCTCGCGCCCGCGGGCAAGGGCGGCGGCGGACAGCCCGAAGGCGAACTGAAGGCCGCGATCGACGAGTTCTTCGGCGGCTTCGAGAAGTTCCAGGCGCACTTCACCGCCGCTGCGACCGGCATCCAGGGCTCGGGCTGGGCGGTGCTCAGCTGGGACCCGATCGGCGCGCGCCTCATCATCCAGCAGCTGTTCGACCAGCAGTCGAACACCGCGATGGGCACCATCCCGCTCTTCCAGCTCGACATGTGGGAGCACGCCTTCTACCTCGACTACCTCAACGTCAAGGCCGACTACGTCAAGGCCGCGTGGAACATCGCGAACTGGTCGAACGTCGCCGCCCGCTTCGAGGCCGCCCGCGAGCAGAGCAAGGGCCTGCTGGTACTGTCATGAACGTCCGGTCGTCGGCTACGACGACCTGGCTGGACGCCGTTGTCCACTGTTCGAAAACCGCAACAACCGCGCATTCGCGCACGACACACTCAGGAGACATTCCGTGACTGTCAAGATCGGAATCAACGGCTTCGGCCGCATCGGACGCAACTTCCTTCGCGCGGCACTCGCGCAGGGTGCGGACCTCGACATCGTTGCGGTGAACGACCTCACCGACAACAAGACGCTGGCACACCTGCTCAAGTACGACTCCATCCTCGGCCGTCTCGACCAGGAGGTGTCGTACACGGGCGACTCGATCACGGTCGGCGACCGCACGATCAAGGTGTTCGAGGAGCGCGACCCCGCCAACCTCCCCTGGGGCGAGCTGGGCGTCGACATCGTCATCGAGTCGACCGGTCGCTTCACCAAGGCCGATGACGCCAAGAAGCACATCGCCGGCGGCGCCAAGAAGGTCATCATCTCGGCTCCCGCCAGCGGCGAGGACGGCACGTTCGTGTTCGGCGCCAACGCCGACACGTACGACAGCGCGGTCCACAACGTGATCTCGAACGCGTCGTGCACCACGAACTGCCTCGCACCGCTCGCCAAGGTGCTCAACGACGAGTTCGGCATCGTGAAGGGCCTCATGACGACGGTCCACGCCTACACGGCCGACCAGAACCTGCAGGACGGCCCCCACGGTGACCTGCGTCGTGCCCGCGCCGCAGCGCTGAACATCGTCCCCACCTCGACCGGCGCCGCCAAGGCCATCGGCCTTGTGCTGCCCGAGCTGAAGGGCAAGCTCGACGGCTTCGCAATGCGCGTCCCGGTTCCCACCGGTTCGGCGACCGACCTGACGGTCGAGGTGTCGCGCGACGTGACCGTCGACGAGGTCAAGGCCGCGTTCAAGGCAGCTGCCGAGGGCCCGCTCAAGGGCATCCTCAAGTACACCGAGGACGAGATCGTCTCCAGCGACATCGTCACCGACGACCACTCCTGCATCTTCGACGCGGGCCTGACCCGCGTCATCGGCAACCAGGTGAAGGTCGTGGGCTGGTACGACAACGAGTGGGGCTACTCGAACCGCCTCGTCGACCTCGCCGAGCTCGTCGCCTCGAAGCTCTGAGGTAGATCCATGGCCCTGCGCACCCTCGATTCGCTGGGTTCGCTCGCAGGCAAGCGTGTCATCGTCCGTGTTGACTTCAACGTCCCCCTGAAGGACGGAGTCATCACGGACGATGGCCGCGTGCGCGCGGCGCTGCCCACCCTGAATCATCTGATCAATCAGGGAGCGCGCGTCATCGCCTGCTCCCACCTCGGACGCCCTGAAGGCGCTCCCGACCCGCGTTACAGCCTCGAGCCCGTGGCCCAGCGGCTGTCCGAGCTGCTCGGCAAGCCCGTCGCCTTCGCGCGGGACACCGTCGGCGAGTCGGCTCAGGATGCCGTCGCGGCACTCGAGGACGGCGACATCGCCGTCATCGAGAACCTGCGGTTCAACGCGGGGGAGACCTCGAAAGACGAGGCCGAGCGCGGTGCATTCGCCGCGCAGCTCGCCGCTCTGGGCGACGCGTTCGTCTCCGACGGCTTCGGCGTCGTGCATCGCAAGCAGGCCTCCGTCTACGACCTCGCGCGGCTGCTGCCCTCTGCGGCGGGCTACCTGATCGAGAAGGAGGTCGACGTCCTCGACCGCCTCACCGAGAACCCCGAGCGTCCGTACGCCGTCGTCCTCGGCGGCTCGAAGGTCAGCGACAAGCTGGGCGTCATCGAGCACCTGCTCCCGCGCGCAGACAAGATCCTCGTCGGCGGCGGCATGCTGTTCACGTTCCTTGCCGCGCTCGGACACTCGGTCGGCAAGAGTCTGCTCGAGACCGACCAGATCGAGACGGTGAAGGGCTACCTCGAGACGGCGAAGGAGCGCGGCGTGGAACTGCTGCTCCCCGTCGACGCCGTCATGGCATCCGGCTTCGCGGCGGACGCCGACCACGTCGTCGCTGACGCCCATGCTCTGGAGCAGACGCCGTTCGGCGCGGCCGGCATGGGTCTTGACATCGGCCCCCGTACGGCCGAGCTGTTCGCCGCGGCGATCCGCGAGTCCCAGACGGTGTTCTGGAACGGCCCGATGGGTGTGTTCGAGATGCCGGCATTCGCGGCGGGCACGAAGGCTGTCGCCGAGGCGCTCACGAAGGTCGAGGGCCTGTCGGTCGTCGGCGGCGGCGACTCGGCCGCGGCCGTCCGCCAGCTCGGCTTCGACGACGCGGCGTTCGGCCATATCTCGACGGGCGGCGGAGCCAGCCTGGAGTTCCTCGAAGGCAAGAAGCTCCCCGGATTGGAGATCCTCGGATGGCAGTGAACACGCGCAAGCCGCTCATCGCGGGCAACTGGAAGATGAACCTCGACCACCTTCAGGCGGTCGCGTTCGTCCAGAAGCTGCACTGGACGCTGAAAGACGCGAAGCACGAGGATGACTCGGTCGAGGTCGCGATCTTCCCGCCCTTCACCGACATCCGCACCGTGCAGACGCTGCTCGACGCCGACAAGATCCCGTTCGCCCTGGGGGCGCAGGATCTGTCGACGAAGGACTCCGGCGCCTACACGGGCGAGGTGTCGGGAGCGTTTCTCAAGAAGCTCGACTGCACCTATGTGATCGTCGGGCACTCGGAGCGACGCGAGTACCACCACGAAGGCGACGATGTCGTGGCGGCCAAGGTACAGGCGGCCCTGCGCCACGGCCTGATCCCTGTGATCTGCGTAGGGGAGACCGCCGAGGATCTTGAGAAGTTCGGCGCGTCGGCGGTGCCGGCCGGCCAGCTCGAAGCGGCGCTCAAGGACGTGCCGG
>Ga0180219_1000075_pt1 | contig 135600 bp, 123 predicted proteins | sample eDN3rd30CBELigMG_FD_151338 | JGI IMG/M metagenome (GOLD analysis project Ga0180219, IMG submission 151338) | Enriched Miracle-Growth compost microbial communities from Emeryville, California, USA - eDNA 3rd pass 30_C BE-Lig MG (version 2)... ...
CTCCATTTGCACTCCGCGGTCGTAGTGCCGCGGGCGTGACGCGCGGCGCGGTCATTTGCGACGACGCCGTCCCGACTACAGGTCCCGGGACGGGAGAGCCGGTCCCTCCCGCCGCAGGCTCCGCCCCCCTCCCGCGCCGCCGGACGGCCCGGCGCCGCCTCCCAGGATGGGAGAAGGTGTTGGGACGCTGCCACGTGCGGCGCCAAATGTCAAGAATATATTCCTATATCCCCGAGCTCACACGGTGAGAGAAGCGCCGCGCTCAGGCAAAGGGCGCTCTTCTCCCTCCCTCGCAGAGGGGAGGGTGGACGGGCGAAGCCCAGCCGGGTGGGGTGCGTGCAGGATCGGGCGCGCCGCCGCAGTTCACGCCGATGATCGCGGGCTGCGCTCCACGCCCAAGGCCCCACCCGACCCCTCGCTGCTGCGAGGGGCCACCCTCCCCACGGCTTCGCCGCGAGGAGGGAGAAGAGGCGCCGAGCCGGGAAGAGGGTCAGTTCAGCAGCGGGGACCAGGCGGGATCGGAGGCGAAGCCGGGGGTCGGGACGCGCTGCTCGTTCCGGCCGGTGATGTCGATGGAAAAAATCTTCGGGCCCGGACCGACGTCACGGAAGAACATCAGCACGCGGCCGTTGGGGGCCCAGGTCGGGCCCTCATTGTGGAAGCCCTCGGTCAGGATGCGCTCGCCCGTGCCGTCGGGCCGCATGACGCCGATGCCGAACTTGCCGCCGGACTGGCGGGTGAAGGCGATCAGGTCGCCGCGCGGCGACCAGACCGGCGTCGAGTAGCGGCCGTCGCCGAACGAGATGCGCTGCGCCGGGCCGCCGGAAGCGCTCATTACGTAGATCTGCTGATTGCCGCCCCGGTCGCTCTCGAACACGATCTTGGAGCCGTCCGGCGAGAACGAGGGCGAGGTGTCGATCGCGCCGGAGTCGGTCAGCTTGGTGGTCGCGCGCGAGCGCAGGTCCATCACGTAGATCGACGCGTTGCCGCCCTGCTCCAGGCTCATCGCGACCTTCTGGCCGTCCGGCGAGAAGCGCGGGGCGAAGGTCATGCCCGGGAAATTGCCGACGGCCTCGCGCTGGCCGGTCTCGATGTTGAGCAGATAGACCCGCGGGTCGCCCTGCCCGAACGACATGTAGGTGATCTCCTGGCTGGTCGGGCTGAAGCGTGGGGTCAGCACCAGTTCGCTGCCGGAGGTGATGAAGCGGCTGCCATAGCCGTCCTGGTCCATGATCGCGAGGCGCTTGACGCGCGCGTTCTTGGGGCCGCTTTCGTCGACATAGACCACGCGGGTGTCGAAATAGCCCTTCTCGCCAGTCAGCCGCTCATAGATCATGTCGGCGATCAGATGCGCGACGCGCCGCCAGTTCTTGTCGGTGAAGAACTGCTGGCCCTCGAGCTGATTGCCGGCGAACACGTCCCACAGCCGGAAGTCGGTGCGCAGCCGGCCGTCGCCCTGCCGGACGATCTGCCCGGTCACCAGCGCCTGGGCGTTGATGATGCGCCAGTCGCCGAACCGCGGCGCGGCGTCGAAATTCGAGATCTTCTCAATGAAGGCGCGCTTGTCGATCGGCGCGAACAGTCCGGAGCGCTGCAGGTCGGCGGTGATGACGCCCGCCATGTCGCTCGCGAGCTTCGGGTCGCTGCCGTTCGGCAGGAAATCCGGAATCGCGATCGGCAGCGGCTGCACATTGCCCTGGTTGATGTCGATCGACACCTGCGCTTGCGCGGGGCCGGCAGCCGCGAACATCGCAAGGCCGACAAGCGCCGCGGCGCGGATGAGGCGAAGAGGGAGAAGCGTCATCAGGCTCTTCCGAATGAGGCGCGGAAAGGCGCCGAAGCACGAAGCGGCGTTCTGAGATGTCCGCCCCCCCTCACCCGGCCTGTTGGGCCGACCTCTCCCCGCTGGGGAGAGGTGGGAAGCGTCGTCGTCTCTTCACCTCTCCCCAGCCGGGAGAGGTCGGAGGGCGTCAGCCCTCCGGGTGAGGGGGCGGATCGCCAGCGAGAGAGGGCGCAGGCATGGACGACGGGATCAGCGGCCGTCATCCGCCCATCATGTCCTTGGGGTCGAAATTGATGTTCACCTGCCGCCAGTAATCGTAGGCGTCAGGCGGCAGCTTCAAGGGCGAGCAGCGACGGACCGCGCGCGTGGCGGCGTCGGCGGCGGCCCGGAACGCGGGATTGGACGACGAGTTCACGACGTCGGGACCGCCCGACAGCGAGCCGTCGGCGTTCAGCGTGAAATGCACCCGCACCGCGAGGCTGCCGTCGGTCGAGGCGCCGAAGGGCGGGTTCCAGCACTGCATGACCTGCTCGCGCACCGCATTGTCGATGCCGGTGCGCTGCGACATCGACAGCTTCGTGGCCGTGCCGCGCGAGGTGCCGGCGGTGGTCTCGGGCGCCGTCTCGCGCGCCGCCGCGGCCTTGCGGCTGGCCTCGCGCGCATCCTTCATCGCGCTGTCGCTCGACGACGGCTTGTCGCCGAGCAGGCTCGCGATCTTCGACGGGTCGAACTTGCGCTCCTTCGCCTTGGCGGCCTCCGCCTTCTCCTTGGCGGCCTTTTCGGCTTCCGCCTTGGCGAGCTTCTCGGCCTTCTCCTTCGCGGCCTTCTCGGCCTCGGCCTTGGCGAGCTTTTCGGCCTTTTCCTTGGCCTCCTTGGCTTCCCTGTCGGCCTGCGCCTTCGCGGCCTTTTCAGCCTCGGCCTTCTGCTTCGCCTCTTTCTCGGCCTCGGCCTTGGCGAGACGCTCGGCCTCGGCGGCCTCGGCGAGCTTCTCCGCCTTTTCCTGGGCGGCCTTCTCGGCCTGCGCCTTCGCGGCCTTGTCTGCGGCCGCCCTTTCCTGCGCCGCCTTCGCCTCGGCGGCCTTGGCGGCCTCCGCCTGCGCGGCCTTCTCGGCTTCGGCCTTGGCGGCCTTTTCGGCCTCCGCCTTGGCGATCTGCGGGTCCGGCTTGGGTTCGGGCTTCGGCTCCGGCATCGGCGGCGCCTCGGCCTTTGCCGGTTCGGGCGCGGCGGCGGGCGGCGGCGGCGGCGCCTGCACGTCCTCCTTGGCGACCGGCGTGTCGTCGTCGACGGGGTCGGGATCGGCTTCCGCGACCTTGTCGGCCTTCACCTTGGGCGCGTCGACCTTCTTGGAGGCCTTGGAGCCCTTGGTCATGGCGTCGAATTCCTGAGGAGTCAGGATCTCGATCGGCAGCGCCTCGGTGGGGCCGACGTCAAACGGTTTCGCGGACGAGAAATTGATCAGCCCCCACGCCAGAATAAGCGCGTGGCCGGCGCACGAGCAGACAAGGCCCGGCCGCACTTTCACCCGTCAGCTCCCCTGCTCCAGCTCGGTGACGAGCGCCACCCGGCGAAAGCCCGCCGAGGACAGCGTGCCCATCACCTTCATCACCTGGCCGTAATTCACGTTGCGGTCGCCCCGGACGTAGATGCGCTCCTCATAGCCGGAGTTCGTGATGGCAATGAGGCGCGGCGCGAGCTCGTCTACGTCGATCGGGGTCTCCTGCAGGAACACGGCGCCGTCGCTCTTCACCGTGATGGTCAGCGGCTCCTTCTCCTCGTTGAGCGGATTGGCGGAGGTCTGCGGCAGGTCGATCGGCACGCCGACGGTCAGCAGCGGCGCCGACACCATGAAGATGATGAGCAGCACCAGCATGACGTCGACCATCGGCGTCACGTTGATGTCGGACATCACATGGGTGCGCCGCCGCCTGCGGGCGCCGTGGCCGCTCGATCCTCCGCCTGCGCCGCTCATGCCCATGAGGTCAGGCCCGTTCGTCGATCTGGCGCGACAGGATCGCCGAGAACTCGTCCGCGAAGCCCTCCATGCGGCTCGCCTGGCGGGTCACCTGGTTGGAGAACTTGTTGTAGAAAATCACCGCCGGGATCGCCGCCACGAGGCCGATCGCGGTCGCAAACAGCGCTTCCGCGATGCCGGGCGCGACGACGGCGAGCGAGGTGTTCTTGGAGGCGGCGATCGACTGGAACGAGGTCATGATGCCCCACACCGTGCCGAACAGGCCGATGAACGGGCCGGCCGAGCCGACGGTCGCGAGGACCAGCAGCTTCGATTCCAGCCGCTCCACCTCGCGCGCGATGGTGACGTCGAGCACCTTGTCGATGCGCTGCTGAAGGCCGGCGACCGAGCGCCCGCCGCCCTCATAGGAGCGCTTCCACTCGCGCATCGCGGCGACGAACAGCGCGGCCATCGAGGTGTTGGGGCGGTTGACGAGCGAGCGGTAAAGCTCCTCGAGGCTCTGGCCGGACCAGAAGATCTTCTCGAAGCGGTCCATGTTCCGCTTGGTGCGCGAGAACAGCAGCTGCTTGTCGACGACGATCGCCCAGCACCAGATCGAGGCGCTGATCAGCCCGAGCATCACGAACTTCACGATGATGCTGGCCTGCAGGAACAGGCCCCACAGCGACATGTCGGGGGTTGGCATCGTCAGGTCGTCTCCAGTCTCCGCGCACGGGCCGCGGTCACGGGAGGCGCGCCGCGGCCATCGCCGCCGCCGGCCGCATCCTTCGACCCAAGGCTCGGAGCGACGGCGCGTGTCGCGCGTCAATGTGTTGAAACTGCGACCCGATCCCGCATGTCCGGCTTCGTTCATGGACTGTCAGGGTTAATACGGCGTTACCGCGCGGCCCTGTGGCCCGGGAGCGACGCCCGCCGCCTCCGCCGCTGCTAGGCTTGCAGGCATGCGCCCTCTCCTCCTCCTCGCCGCCGCGCTCGCATTCGCTGCCCCGCCCGCCCATGCGCAGGACGCCGCCGGCGCGACGCTCGCCGTGCAGGCGGTCGCGCCGGCTCCGGACGGCCGCGCGCGGGTCACCGAATGCAGCGGCGTCCTGATCGCGCCCGACCTCGTGCTGACCGCAGGCCACTGCCTCGACCTGATCTCGGCCCCCGCGCAGGTCGCGGCCTTCGCCTATCAGGGCGAGCGCCCGATCCCGCGCCCGCTCGCCGTCGCGGCCTTCGCCCGACATCCGGACCACGTCGTCGGCTGGCGGACGCGCCCCGGCGCTCCCGAGACGCGGCAGAGCGAGATCGCCGCCGACCTTGCGCTGCTGCGCCTCGCCGCCCCGCTCGCCGGCGTCGCGCCCGCGCGGCTTGGCCCGCCGCCGGACGCAGCGACGCAGGCCGCGACGCTCAGCGGAACAGGGCCGCCCGCGGCGCGCGCCCGCGGCGGCCTGCTCAAGCGGCTCGCGCTGGGCTCGATCCGGCTCTCGACCGGAACCGGCGCGACCATCGCCTTCGCGAGCGCGCGCGGGACCGTCTGCGGCGGCGACTCCGGCGGACCGCTCGCAGCGCCTGGCCCGGATGGAGCGCGCGTCTGGGCGATCGCGGTCGCGGTTCTGCGCCCGGCTTCCGGCTGCGGCGGGCGTTTCGCGGCGGCGCTGACAGACCCTGCCTCGCCGGGCTTCGTCCGAATGCGCGCGGGGCTTCCGGCGCCCTGACCGCATGTCGCCGCGCGGCCACAGCCCGGCCGCGCGGGGCGCAGGCAGACGATTAGTGATCGCGCGCGCGCTTTTTGGCGTGCCAAGGTGCCCCGGATTCGGGGAGCGCCGCCATCGCGGCTCGTTCGGGGCGGCGTGAGCATGCGGTCGACGGTGTGGCGTATGACGGTGGCGGCGTGCCTGTCGCTGGGCCTGGCCTCGCCGGCCGGCGCGCTCGCCGGCGGCTCGCCGGCCCGCACCGGCGACCGGCTGACGCGCGCGACGGTGTTCATCACCAGCCTGACGCCTTCCGGCCGCGACCGGGCCGAGGTCGGCAACTGCACCGGCGTGCTGATCGACCGCGATCTGGTGCTGACCGCCGGCCATTGCCTGTCCGACCTCGGCGGCCCGAGCCTCGTGGTCGCGCAGTTTTTCGACCGCTACGACCGCGTCGTCCGCACCGTCCAGGTGGCCTCCGGCACGCTGCATCCCGATTATGCGGGCCGCGCGAGCGCCGACGATCCGAAGCCCGAACTGCTCGGAGCGGATCTGGCGATCCTGAAGCTCGCCGACCCCGCCCCCGCCGACCGCCGCCCGATCGCGCTCGCGCCGCGGCCGCTGGACGCCGCCAAGCGGTCGTCCGTGTTGTTGGGCGCCGGCCTGCGGGTTCCGGCCGACGAAGGCTCCGCGGGACAGCTGCGCATCGCCAAGGTCAAGGCCGAGGTGGTGACCGACGGGCCGACGGCGGTCGCGCTCGGGGTCGCGGGCGGCTCGATCTGCCGCGGCGACAGCGGCGGCCCGGTCGCCTCGTCCGCCGGCGTCTGGGGCGTGGTGATCGCGATCGTTCGGAAGAAGAGCCTCTGCAACTCGACCGTGTTCATGGCCGTGCTCGACCCGAGCTCCCGCGGCTTCCGCATCATGCTGGCGAAGGCCAGGCGCTCGAGCTGAGCGCCGCTACTCCGTGCGCATCATCTCCTGGCGCATGCGCTCCGGCATGCGGGCGGGGCGGCCGTCGCGCAGATAGGCGCATTGCGCGAGCGCGGTGACGAGCGTTTCGCCGTCGCGCAGAACCGTCTGGCGCAGCACCAGCGAAGCCGCCTTGACGTTCTCGGCCGAAGTCACGACCGAGACGACGTCGTCCATCCGCGCAGGCTTCAGGTAGTCGATCGTCATGCGGCGGACGACGAAGCCCTCGCGCTGCGTCTCGTAGAGACGGCGGTGGTCGAAGCCGATCGCGCGGAGGATTTCCGTCCGGGCGCGCTCCAGGAAGCGCAGATAGCTGGCGTGATACACCGCGCCCGAGAAGTCGGTGTCTTCATAGTAGATGCGGAGCGTCAGCACGTGACGCACCCCGTCCATCCGGCCCCCAAGGGGGTCATTCACGTCTGCGCTCAATCCTCGGTCCCGTCGAACAGCGGCATCTGGGTCATCGTGGTCGGAGCCTCGAGGCCGAGATGCCGGTAGGCGTGCGCCGTTAGCATGCGGCCTCGCGGGGTGCGCTGCAAAAAGCCCTGCTGCAGCAGATAGGGCTCGATGATCTCCTCGATCGCGTCGCGCGGCTCCGACAGCGCCGCCGCCATCGTCTCCACGCCCACCGGCCCGCCGCCATAGTTGGTCGCTATGGCGGAAAGATAACGGCGGTCCATCGCGTCGAGCCCGAGATCATCGACGTCGAGCAGCTTGAGCGCGCGGTCGGCCGAAGCCCGCGTCACCTCGGCCTCGCCCGAAACCGCCGCGAAGTCGCGGACGCGGCGCAGCAGCCGGCCGGCGATGCGCGGGGTGCCGCGGGCGCGCCGGGCGATCTCGCGCGCGCCGTCGCGGCTCATCGGCAGGCCGAGCACCCGCGCGCCGCGCGCCACGATCAGCTCGAGCTCGTCGACTTCGTAGAAATTGAGCCTGATGGGGATGCCGAAGCGGTCGCGCAGCGGCGTGGTCAAAAGCCCCGCGCGCGTCGTGGCGCCGACCAGCGTGAACTTCGACAGGTCGATCCTGACCGAGCGCGCCGCGGGCCCCTCGCCGATGATCAGGTCGAGCTGAAAGTCCTCCATCGCCGGATAGAGAATCTCCTCGACCGCGGGATTCAGCCGGTGGATCTCATCGATGAACAGGACATCGCGTTCTTCCAGATTGGTCAGCAGCGCGGCGAGGTCGCCCGCCTTGGCGATGACGGGTCCGGAGGTCGCCCGGAAGCCGACGCCGAGCTCGCGGGCGAGGATCTGGGCGAGCGTGGTCTTGCCGAGGCCGGGCGGGCCGGCGAGCAGCACGTGATCGAGCGCCTCGCCGCGCGCCTTGGCGGCCTGGATGAACACCGACAGGTTCTCGCGCGCCTGCCGCTGGCCGGTGAAGTCGGCGAGCGTCTGCGGCCGGATCGTGGCGTCGAGCGCGTCGTCCTCGCGTGCGGCGGGATCGCGGACGGGATTGGGAGCGGTCATGCGGCCGATCGACGAGAATAAGAAGTCCCGCGAACGTCTCGCACGCTGGCCGCCTTCACGCTACGGTCGAGGGGGATGGGAGAGCCGCCATGAGCCGCGCCGCCGCTGACTACGACTACATGTCCTTCGACGATTTCGAAGAGTTTCTGGCGGACAAGCCCAAAAACGAACGCTGGGAACTGATCGGCGGACGCATCGTCAAGATGATGGTCGGCGCACGCTGGGAACACAACTTTATCATCCAGAACATCGCATCCGCTGTTCGGGACCGTCTGCGCGCCGCCGGATCGCCTTGCCGCACGCTGACCGAGACGTTCTATCTCAAGGTGCCTGCGCTCGACGCCTCGCTGCTCCCGGACGTGATCGTGCATTGCGGTCCTCTGCCCTCGGGCGCAGCCTCCGTCGAAGCGCCCACAGTCGTTATCGAGGTCATGTCGGACGGCACCGAAGCGCGCGACAGAATCGCTAAGTGGGGCGTCTACCAGCGCATTCCGTCGCTGATGCATTACGTCCTGATCACTCAGGACCGACCGCACGTTGAGACCCTGGACCGCATCGGCGGCGAGTGGCGTGGATTGCAGATCATCGACGGTCTCGAATCCGTTCTGCCCCTGCCGGCGATCAACGTGGAGGCGCCGCTCTCCGAAATATACCGCGACGTCCTGGGCGCTTCGTGAGACATCACCTCGCCAGTTCCTTCAGCCCGGCGCGGATCAGCTTCTCGGTGGTGGCGTCGTCGCCTGCGGCCTTCATGGCGGCCGCGATCGCGGCGCTCGCCTGCGGGGCCGCGTAGCCGAGATTGACCAGCGCCGAGACGGCGTCGCGCGCCGGCTGCGGCCCCCGCGCCTCCGCGACCTCGCCGGCGAAGCGCGCGAGCCCGGGGTCGACGTCCGAAAACAGCGGCGCCTTGTCCTTGAGCTCGGTCACGACCCGCACCGCGACTTTCGGGCCGACGCCGGGCGCGCGCGAGATCGCCGCCTTGTCCTGGAGCGCGATCGCGGTCGCGAGGTCGGAGGCGTCGAGCGTCGACAGCACCGCGAGCGCGACCTTGGTGCCCACGCCCTGGACGGTGTTGAGCAGCCGGAACCATTCACGCTCGAGGTCGGCCATGAAGCCGAACAGCTGGATGCGGTCCTCGCGCACATGAGTCTCGATCGACAGCCGCGCGATCTCGCCGGCCTTGGGCAGGCGGCCGAGCGTGCGGCTCGAACAATGCACCACATAGCCGACCCCGCCGACGTCGAGAATGACCCAGTCCGGTCCGACGGAATCGACCTTGCCGGTGAGCTTTCCGATCATGCCGAGATCCTCGCGGCGGCGATGCGGGCGGCCGCGCCGCGATGCTGGGCGTGGCAGATCGCGATCGCGAGCGCGTCGGCCGCGTCCGGTCCGCTGACGATCGCCTTGGGCAGCAGGATCGAGATCATCGCCTGGATCTGGCGCTTGTCGGCGTGGCCTGCGCCCACGACCGTTTTCTTGATCAGGTTCGGGGAGTATTCGGCGACCGGCACGCCGGCGAGCGCCGGAACCAGCATGGCGACGCCGCGCGCCTGGCCGAGCTTCAGGGTGGCGGCGGCGTTGGTGTTGACGAAGGTCTCCTCGACGGCCGCTTCGTCGGGCGCGTGGGCGGCGAGCACCGCCGAGAGCCCGGCGTGCAGCAGCGCCAGCCGGCGCGCGAGATCGAGCGCGTCGTCGGGCTTCACCACGCCCGCCGCTACGAAGGAGAGCCGCGAGCCCGAGACGCCGATCACGCCCCAGCCGGTGCGGCGGAGTCCGGGGTCGATGCCGAGAATGCGAATCGGGGCGGGGCTCATGGGGCGAGCATAGCGGCCCAGAGGTTGACGGAACACAAGCGGAACGCCGGCTGCGTCAGCCGTAGCGGCGGGCGGCCTCGATGGTGAGCCCGGCCCCGACCGCGCCGAACGTGTCGCCCTCGACCGCGAGCGCGCCCGGAACCGCGCCGAGGATCGCCTGGCGGACGTGCGGAATGCGGGTCGAGCCGCCGGTGAGGAAGACGGCGTCGATCCGCTCGGCCGCGACTCCGGCGGTGATCAGGCAGCGGGCGATGCGCTCGCGGATTTTCTCCGCCAGCGCATATGTGTGCCGTTCGAACGCGTCGCGGCGGATGGAGGCCTCGAGCCCCCTCTCCGCCCAGCCGAGCGGCAGCGTCGTGGCGTCCGCCTCCGACAGCCTGATCTTCGCGCTCTCGACCTCGGCCGCGAGTCCGTGGCCGCGCTCATCGTCGATCACCCGGATCAGCCGGTCGAGCAGATCCGGCCGGGCCGCCTCGCGCCGCACCTCGCGGATCTGCCGGACCGCGCGGCCGTCATAGAGCCGATTGATGCTCGACCAGGTGGCGAGTTCGTGGAAATAGGTCGAGGGGACTTCGAGCTCCGCGCGCTTCATCGGCGAGCCGTAGCCGAGCAGCGGCATCACCGCGCCGAGGCTGAGGCGACGGTCGAAGTCGACGCCGCCGACGCGCACGCCCTCATTGGCCAGGATGTCGCCGGCGCGATCGTCGCGGCCGTGACGGTCAGGGCCGAGCCGGATGACCGTGAAATCCGAGGTGCCGCCGCCGATGTCGGCGATCAGCGCGAGTTCCTCGCGCGCCACGCCGCGCTCATAATCGAGCGCGGCCGCGACCGGCTCGAACTGGAACGACACCTCGCGAAAGCCAAGCGACAGCGCGATCTCGCGCAGCGTGTCTTCGGCCCGCGCGTCGCCCTCCGGATCGCCGTCGACGAAATGCACCGGGCGGCCGTGCACCACGGCGTCGAGCGGGCGGCCCCTCGCCGCCTCGGCGCGGCGCTTCACGACCGCGAGATAGCGCGCGATGACCTCGCGGAACTTCACCCGCTCGCGGCCGATCTGCGTCGCCTCGTCGATCAGCCCGGTGCCGAGCACGGATTTGAGGCTGCGCATCAGCCGGCCGGGCTCGCCGTCCAGATAGGCGCTCATGGCCGCCCGGCCGACCCTCGACTCCCCGGTGGGGGCGAAGAAGATCGCGCTCGGTATCGTGGTCTCCTCGCCCTCCAGCCGGACGAGCGCCGGGCGTCCCGCCTCGGCGAGGCCGAGCGTGGTGTTGGAGGTGCCGAAATCGAGTCCGCATGCTGTCATGGCGCTGCTGTCGCGCAGGACGCCTGGCGAAGCGAGTGGACGAAGCGACGCGCCGCCCGGAGCATGGGTGGCCGGCTCAAGATTTCGTGGCCCGCCGGCGCAGCCCGGTGCTAGATGGACGCCCCGCCGTCGGCCTCCCCCATGACGCTTGCTCTCGCCATCGCCATCGCGCTGCTTTCGGGCGTCGTCCGCGGCTTCTCGGGCTTCGGCAGCGCGCTGATCTTCGTGCCGCTGATCTCGGCGCTCTACGACCCGGCGCGGGCGACGCCGGTGTTCTGCCTGATCGACGCGGCGTTGATGGCCCCCATGGCGCTCCGCGCGTTCCGACGCTGCCACTGGCCGGAGGTCGCCCCGATGGCGCTGACCACCGCGGCCTTCACCCCGCTCGGCGTCTATGCGCTGGTCGTGGTCGATCCGGTGACGCTGCGCTGGGCGATCGCGATCGCGGTCGCGGGCACGCTGGCGCTGCTCGCGAGCGGGCTGCGCTACGCGCATCGGCCGCCAGTCGCCGCGACGCTCGCGGTGGGCGCGGCCGCCGGCGTTCTCGGCGGCTCCGCCCAAATCTCCGGCGCCCCGATCGCCGCCTACTGGCTCGCGGGTCCGGGCGAGCGCGGCCTGATCCGCGCCAACATGATCGCGCTGTTCGCGCTGGTGTCGTTCGCGACCTTCGCGTCGCTGCTGTGGGCCGGACTGCTCACGGCCGAGGTGCTGTGGCTCTGCCTGTGGCTCGGGCCGGCCTACGGGATCGGCATCTTTCTGGGCGCGCGGCGCTTCGTCGGCGCGACCGACGCCGGCTACCGGCGCGCCGCCTATGCGGTGATCCTGCTCGCCGCGGCGCTTTCGGCGCCGGTCTGGGACACGATCTGGCGCTGAGCGGGAGGCCGATCAGCCGCCGAGCTTCGCCATCACCTCGTCGGGAATCTCGTAATTGCCGTGGACGTTCTGGACGTCGTCATCGTCGTCGAGCGCGTCGAGCAGCTTCATCAGCGAAGCCGCCTTGTCCTCGTCAAGCGCGGTGGTGGTCGTCGGACGCCACACCGCCTTGGCGCTCTCGGCCTCCCCGAGCTTCGCCTCGAGGCTCTTCGAGACCTCGTTCAGATCCTCGAAGGCGCAGGTGACCACGTGGCTCTCCGCGTCGGACTGGACGTCCTCCGCGCCGGCCTCAATCGCGGCCTCCAGCACGTCGTCGGCCGAGCCCGCCTTGGCCGGATAGACGATCTCGCCGACGCGGTTGAACATGAAGCCGACCGAGCCGGTCTCGCCGAGCGCCCCGCCTGATTTGGTGAAATAGGAGCGGACCGCCGAGGCGGTGCGGTTGCGGTTGTCGGTCAGCGCCTCGACGATGATCGCGACGCCGCCGGGGCCGTAGCCCTCGTAGCGGACTTCCTCGTAGTTCTCGCCTTCGGCGCCCGACGCCTTGCTGATGGCGCGCTGGATGTTGTCCTTCGGCATGGACTGAGCCTTGGCCGCCTGGATGGCGAGGCGCAGCCGGGCGTTCATGTCGGGGTCGGGTAGGCCCGCCTTGGCCGCGACCGTGATCTCGCGCGCAAGCTTTGAGAACAGCTTCGCCCGGACCGCGTCCTGGCGGCCCTTGCGGTGCATGATGTTCTTGAACTGCGAATGCCCGGCCACGGGTCGCCTCCGACATGTGAGGACGTCCCGGTCGCCGGCGAGGCGCGCGCGGCGGACGTCCGGCGCTTGAGGAAGGCGGCCTTATAGGACCGGCCTGCCTCGAAAGGAAGGGAGGCCTTTCGGGCGCCGCTCGCTGCGGCCGTTCGTTCCCGCCCGCGCTTCCGTCGCCCCCTCGCTGCACCGCATCAAGGTCGCGGCTTCCGCGATGCGCCGGATCACGCCGAATTCCAATAAATCGATTTGATATCCCTATCGTCCCTCATGAAACGAACGATCATGTTCTTCGATCAAGCCATTTAATCGCGGCATCTTACAGCCATTCTGTCTCAAAGTTTTATCCTTGAACTTCAGCGCCTTCCGCCGTACATCGCTGGAGCGGGCCGGAGCCGGCCTGACGCGCCTTTACGATAGGTAAACGCAATGGTGGACCTCGCGCAGCCTCTCAAGAAGTCCCACGCCGCCGGCGGCTGGGGCGCCCTTCGCAGCTGCGGTAAGCACCTCCTGAAGAGCGGGTCGGCGCTGACCGGCGCGATGACGCTGCTCAAGGCCAACCAGTCCGACGGGTTCGACTGCCCGGGCTGCGCCTGGGGCGATCCGGAGCACGGCTCGTCCTTCGAGTTCTGCGAGAACGGCGTGAAGGCGGTCTCGTGGGAGGCAACGGCGCGGCGCGCGCCCCCCGCCTTCTTCGCCGAGCACACGGTGAGCGAGCTGCGCGGCTGGACCGACCACAAGCTCGAGAATGTCGGCCGGCTGACCGAGCCGATGCGCTACGACGCGAAGACCGATCGCTACCTGCCGGTGTCCTGGGACGAGGCCTTCGCCGAGATCGGCGCCGAGCTGCGCGCCCTCGCCTCGCCCGACGAGGCGGAGTTCTACACCTCAGGCCGCGCCTCCAACGAGGCGGCCTTCCTCTACCAGCTGTTCGCCCGCGCCTACGGGACCAACAATTTCCCGGACTGCTCGAACATGTGCCACGAGGCCTCGGGCGTCGGGCTGACGCAGTCGCTCGGGGTCGGCAAGGGCACCGTGCTGCTCGAGGATTTCGAGCACGCCGACGCCATCATCGTGATCGGCCAGAACCCCGGCACCAACCATCCGCGCATGCTGGGCGATCTGCGCCGGGCGGCGCAGCGCGGCGCCAAGGTGGCGGTGCTGAACCCGGTGCGCGAACGCGGGCTTGAGCGCTTCGCCGATCCGCAGGCCAAGATCGAGATGCTGCGCGGCGGCTCGACCTCGATCGCGACGCATTACTTCCAGCCGAAGCTCGGCGGCGACATGGCGGCGGTCCGCGGCGTCGCCAAGATCGTGTTCATGCGCGACGCCGAGGCGCGCGCAGCCGGCCAGCCCGGCCTGCTGGACGACGCCTTCATCGCAGAGCACACCACCGGCCTCGACGCCTGGCGGGCCGAAGTCGAGGCCACCTCCTGGGGCCAGATCGAGGACCAGTCGGGCCTCACCTTCGACGAGATCCAGACGCTCGCCGAGGTCTATCTCGGCGCCGAGCGGGTGATCGCCACCTGGGCGATGGGCGTCACCCAGCACCGCCATTCGGTGATCACGGTGCGGGAGATCACGAACCTGCTGCTGCTGCGCGGCCATGTCGGCCGCGAAGGCGCCGGCCTGTGCCCGGTGCGCGGCCATTCCAACGTCCAGGGCGATCGCACGGTCGGCATCAACGAGAACGCGCCGGAGTGGTTCCTGGCGGCGCTTGAGCGCGAGTTCGGCGTCGCGATCCCGCGCAAGCCCGGCCACAACGTGCTGCACGCGATCCACGCCATGACCGAGGGCCGCGCCCGCGCCTTCATCGGCCTCGGCGGCAATTTCGCCCGCGCCACGCCCGACACCGAGCTCGTCGCCGAAGCCCTGAGGCGCTGCCGGCTGACGGTGCAGATCGCCACCAAGCCGAATCTCGGCCACATGGCGGTCGGCGAGGTCGCCTATCTGCTGCCCTGCCTCGGCCGCACCGAGATCGACCGCGACGCCGCCGGCAAGCCGCAGATCGTGACCGTCGAGGATTCGATGAGCATGGTCCACGGCTCGGGCGGCATCAACAAGCCGGCCTCGCCGCATCTGAAGTCCGAGATCGCGATCATCGCCGGCATGGCGGCCGCCGCCGTGGGATCCGGAAGGATCGACTGGGCAGGGTTGGCGGCCGACTACGACCGCATCCGCGACGCGATCGCCCGCGTCATCCCTGGCTTCGAGGACTACAATGTCCGCGTCCGCAGGCCACGCGGCTTTCGTCTGCGCAACGCCGCCGCCGAGCGCGAATGGCACACGCCGTCCGGCAAAGCGGAGTTTTCGGCGGCGCCGCTGCCGGCCGAGATCGAGCACCAGCAGGCGCGGCGCCGGAAGAGCGCCTATGTGCTGCAGACCTTCCGCAGCCACGACCAGTACAACACCACGATCTACGGCCTGGATGACCGCTATCGCGGCGTCTATGGCGAACGCCGCGTGGTGTTCGCGCATCCGGACGACATCGCCGCGATGGGCGCGACGCCGAACGCGCGCGTCGACGTGATCGGACTGCATGACGATGGCCGGACCCGGGTGGCGGAGGATTTCCGGCTCGTCGCCTATGACATCCCGCGCGGCTGCGTGGCGGGCTACTACCCCGAGCTCAACGCCGTCGTGCCGTTCTCCGAGGCCGGCGACCTCAGCGACACGCCGCTCTCCAAATCCGTGATGGTGACGTTCCGCCCGCGCGAGGCGGCCTGATGGCGGCCGAGGCTCCCGACGCTGGCGCCTTCATGGCGGCGGTCGAGGCGCTGGTCGGCCGCGCGCCGGAGCTGTCGCCGCTCGACGCGGGCCTGCTCGCGGCGCTGCGCTTCGGCGTCGCCGGCGACACGCGCGGCTTCGCGAAGGTTTTCGGAGTGCCGCACGCGCTGGTGCTGCGCGCCACGAGCGAGCTTTCGGAGGAGTTCGGGCTGGTCGCCGTGACGGCGCGCGATCCGCGCACGCAGCGCACCCGGCTTGAACTCACCGACGCCGGCGCGCGTCTCCTGGAAGGCGCGGCGTTCGCGGCCTAGGCCGCCCTGCCGTCAGGCGGACTGCTTCGCCTTGGCGGCGGCCTTGGTCGGGCTCTTGGCTGCGCTCTTGGCCGCACGACGCGGCGCCGGCGGCGGGGCCAGAAGCGCGGCCTCCGCGTCAGCGGCTTCCTTGGCGAGCCGCGCCGTGCGCAGCCGTTCGGTCTTGGCGTCGCGCTCCGTGCGCTCGCGATCGATGATCTCGCGGGCCGCGCGCGTGGTCGCGTCGCCCTTCACCTCTCCGCGGGACGGCTTGAACAACGTCTCCTTGGACATCTTCTGCATGCCGGTCACCTTCGCCTGAAAGACAAAAAGGCCGGGTCGGGACCCGGCCTTCGAAGCGTTGAACGGTCGAGGGGAGCGCATCGCGTCTCCCGACGACGGATCAGGCCTTACGCGGCCTGCAGGTTCTCGGCGGCGCTCTTCCCGGAGCGCTTGTCCTGCACGATCTCGAAGCTGACCTTCTGGCCTTCGACGAGGGTGTGGAGACCCGAACGCTCGACGGCGGAGATGTGAACGAACACGTCGGTCGAGCCGCCGTCCGGCTGAATGAAGCCGTAGCCCTTCTGGACGTTGAAAAACTTGACGGTTCCGGTGGTCATGGCGATTTCCTTTTAAAATCGACGCGGATTTACTCCGCCGGGACAAATCCGACGGCGCTGAAACATCGATATTGAGAGGAAGTTCGCCGCCGCGCAGAGGCGCTCAACAACATCCAACGGACAAGATCGACGATGAATACATACTGCCTGGCAGGGGGATTGGCAAGCCGGGCGGGCCGTTGCGGTCCTGCGCGGCAGGCGCGGCGGCGCTGCGGAAAGTCCGTGATCCGGCAATCCGAAGCAGCGGCTCAGGCTTCCCAGAACTCCGGCAGCGCCTCGCTCAGCACGCCGCCGACACGGACCGGCGCGACCTTCGCCGCAAGGCCGCCGGCGTCGATCTCGACCGCAAGGCCCGAGAGCGTCGCCTCGCCATCGGCCGGCTCGAACCGGCCGGCGGCAAGCTTGGTCAGGAAGCGGTGGATCGGCTCGTCCTTCCGCATGCCGAGCACGCTGTCATAGTCGCCGCACATGCCGGCGTCGGACATGAAGGCGGTGCCGCCCGGCAGGATGCGGTGGTCCGAGGTCGGCGCGTGGGTGTGGGTGCCGACCACGACGCTCGCGCGGCCATCGAGGAAATGCCCGAACGCCTGCTTCTCGCTGGTAGCCTCGGCATGGAAGTCGACGATCACGGCGTCCGCGCCGCGGCCGAGCGGGCAGGCCTCGAGCTCGGCGTCGATTGAGCGGAACGGATCGGCGAGCGCCTGGCCCATGAACACATTGCCCATGACGTTGACCACGAGCACCCGCGCGCCGTTGCGGGCTTCGACGATCGCCGCCCCGCGGCCGGGCGTTCCAGGCGGAAAGTTCATCGGCCGGACGAGCCGCTCGGCGCGTTCGGAAAACACCAGCGCCTCGCGCTGGTCGAAGGAGTGGTTGCCGAGCGTGACGGCGTCGGCCCCCGCGGTCAGCAGATCGTCGTAGATCTGTTCGGTGATGCCGAAGCCGCCGGCGGCGTTCTCGCCATTGATCACCACGAGGTCGAGCGACCAGCGCTCCCGCAGTCCCGGCAGACGCTCGGCCACGGCGTTGCGGCCGGCGCGGCCGACCACGTCCCCCAGAAACAGGAAGCGCATCAGACCTCCGCTCCGGCGGTGGGGCGGAAGCCGTGTTCGGTCAGCACGCCGTCGAGCGGCGCGTCATGCTCGAGCGTGGGCACGGCCTCGACCTCCTGGGCCGCGAAGGCGAGCCCGACCGCGAGCACGCGCTCCTTGGCGCGCAGCTGTTGAAGCGTGCGGTCGTAGAAGCCGCCGCCATACCCCAGGCGGCCGCCTGCGGCGTCGAAGGCCGCGAGCGGCACGAACACGAAATCGGGCGTGACCTCAGCGACGCCGGCCGGCGGCTCCTTGAGGCCGAAAGGCTTGTCTTCGAGCGCGTCGCCCGGCCGCCAGTCGCGGAACACCAGCGGCGCGGCCTTCTTCACGATCACCGGCAGGCAGAGCCGGACGCCCTGCGCCGCAAGACGGCGCGCGAGCGGCAGCGTGTCGATCTCGCCGCGCACGGAGACGAACAGCGACACCCGCTTCGGCCTGTGGCGCGCGACCAGCGCCGCGCCTTCGGCCGCGATCGCCTGGCCTGCCGCTGTGCGGGTGGACTCGGCGAGCTCCGAGCGCGCCTTCAGGGCGCTGGCGCGGAGCGCCGCCTTCTGCTCGTCGGCGGCGGTGGTCTGAAGGGCCTGCTGGATCATCAAGGAACTGAGCGCGGAGCCACGATGGCCGTTGGAGTTTTTGATCCCGGGACACCTACAGAGTAGGTGGGCGCCGTTGTGGCCAAGACCACGGTCGAGGCCAGTGACAGCTCCCGTTCGGAATCGTAAGGGCCCGGGGATTCTAGTTTCCTGACGCACCCCGCAGCACCGCGCCACTGAAGATAAGGGACCGGGGAGCGTCGCGCTAGTGGGACGGTCGCGTCACTCCTGGCGGACGCCGTCGGCGAGTTCTTCGGCGAGGCGCTCGAGCCGGGCGGCGGCGTTGGCGATCTGTTCGGCGACGTCGGCGTGGCGGGCGTCGAACGCCTCCACGGCGTTTTGGTCGGCGGCCTTGAGGGCCACGATCTCGGCTTCGAGCTCGGCGCGCGTCCGGCTCGCCTCGTTGAGCTCGTCGGCCATCATGATCGCCGTCATGATCGACAGGCGGATGTCGCCGACCTCGCCGAACTGCTGCTTCAGCCGCGCGTGACGCTCGTCGACGTTCTGGGCGAGCGACAGCAGGTGCTGCTCCTCGCCCTCGCCGCAGGCCATCTTGTAGTCGCGGCCGCCGATCTGCACCGTCACCTGCGCCATGGCGTCAGCTCCCCGCCTCGGCCAGCACCGACTCCACCGTCGAGATCGCGGCGTCGAGCCTGGTCTTCACCTCGTCGCGCACCGCCTTGGCGGCTTCGGCCTGCGCGGCGGAGACGTCGAGCAGCTCGGCGAGCCGCTGCCGGTCGTCCGCGAAGGCGGTCAGCTCCTGCTCGCGGGCGCGGGCGGCGTCGGCGGCGTCGAGCGCGCGGCCGACCGCGGCTTCCGCCGCCTCCAGCGCCTGGTCGAGGCGCCGCAGCGCCACGTCGAGATCGCTCACCCATCCCCCTCGGGCCAAAGTCGCGGCCACGCTGCGCGGCGAAACGGACGGCTCCGCAACGCTTTGCGCGAACGACTTTAGAAGCCGCCTTGAAAAGCCGTCAATCCATGGCCGGCTTCGTCCACGGGAGTTTCCGCAAAACCGCAGGGCCTCGCTGTATTGACATGCCCTAGGTCCACTTTAAACGTCCGGCGCGACGGCTCCGGACCTCGCCAGGATCGGACGCAGGCGGGCGCAGCCCGCATATCCAGGATCGGACTTCTCGCAATGACTGATGCGACCACGACCCGGCGGATGGCGAACGCGATCCGCGCGCTCGCCATGGACGCGGTCGAGAAAGCGAATTCCGGCCATCCCGGCATGCCGATGGGCATGGCGGACGTGGCGACCGTGCTGTGGACCAAGGTCCTGAAATACGATGCGGCCGACCCGCACTGGATCGACCGCGACCGCTTCATCCTGTCGGCCGGTCACGGCTCGATGCTGCTCTACGCGCTCCTTCACCTGACGGGTTCGAAGGAGATGACGATCGACCAGCTGAAGCGCTTCCGGCAGGTCGGCTCGAAGACGCCCGGCCATCCGGAGCGCGGCCACACCGAGAGCGTCGAGACCACCACCGGGCCGCTCGGCGCCGGGATCTCGAACTCGGTCGGTCTCGCGCTCGCCGAGCGCATCCTGGCGGCCGAATACCCGACGCTGTTCGACCACCGGACCTTCGCGCTGTGCTCCGACGGCGACCTGATGGAGGGCGTCAGCCAGGAGGCGATCGCGATCGCCGGCCATTATCAGCTGAACAAGCTGGTCTTCCTGTGGGACGACAACTCGATCTCGATCGACGGCGACACCTCGCTGTCGGACTCGGTCGACCAGATCGCTCGGTTCAAGGCCTGCGGCTGGAACGCGGTTCGAGTTGACGGCCATGACGCCGACGCCATCGAGGCGGCCCTCAAGGCGACCGAGAACGCCGACAAGCCGACCCTGATCGCCTGTAAGACCGTGATCGGCTTCGGCGCGCCCAAGAAGGCCGGCACCGAGAAGGCGCACGGCTCCCCGCTCGGCGCCGAGGAGATCGAAGGCGCCCGCAAGGCGCTCGGCTGGGATTACCCGCCGTTCGAGATTCCGGACGATCTGCGCGCGCTCTGGCTGGAAGCCGGCCGCCGCGGCGCGGCCGCGCGCGAGGCCTGGGAAAAGCGACGCGCCGCGCTCGAACCCGCGGTCCTGGCCGATCTCGATCGCCGCATGCGCGCCGACCTGCCGGAAGGCTTCGCGGCCGCGATGGCCGGCTACAAGGCGAAGCTCTACGCCGAGCCCAAGGAGATGGCGACGCGCAAGGCCGGCGAGGCGGCGCTCACCGTGGTCAAGGACCAGCTGCCGGAGCTGATCTCGGGATCGGCCGACCTGACGCCGTCCAACAACACGCTCACCAAGAACATGACGGTGATCCGCCCCGGCGAATATGGCGGCTCGTTCATGCACTGGGGCATCCGCGAGCACGGCATGGCGGGGGCGGCGAACGGCCTCGCGATCCATGGCGGGCTGCTGCCGGTCGACTCCACCTTCCTGGTGTTTTCTGACTACTGCCGCCCGGCGATCCGGCTCGCGGCGCTGATGAAGATCCGCGTCGTGCACGTCTTCACGCACGACTCGATCGGCGTCGGCGAGGACGGCCCGACCCATCAGCCCGTCGAGCATCTGGCGGCGCTGCGCGCCATCCCGAACCTCAACGTGTTTCGCCCCTGCGACGCGGTCGAGACCGCTGAGGCCTGGGAGGTCGCGGTCGCGAGCAAGACGCGGCCGAGCGTCATGGCGCTGACCCGCCAGAACCTGCCGCAGCTGCGCCTTAAGGACGCCGGCGAGAACCTGACCGCGAGGGGGGCCTATGAGCTCGCGCCGGCCGACGGCGTCGCGGCGGTCAGCCTGTTCGCGAGCGGCTCGGAGGTCAGCCTCGCCATGGAGGCCAAGCAGCGGCTCGACGGCGAGGGCCTGCCGACGCGGGTCGTCTCCGTGCCGTGCATGGACCTGTTCTTCGACCAGCCCGGCGCGTACCGCGCCGAGGTGATCGGCACGGCGCCGGTGAAGATCGCGGTCGAGGCGGCCATCCGCCAAGGCTGGGACGCGATCGTCGGCTCCGACGGCGGCTTCGTCGGCATGAGCGGTTTTGGCGAAAGCGGCCCCTACAAGGAGGTTTTCCAGCTTTTCGGCATCACGACCGACGCGATCGTGGCGCTCGCTAAGGAAAAACGGGCGGTCGGCGCCTAGATAAGGCTCGCGGCGGCCCCGCCGCGCACAGGTTCAGGGAAGGAAATCACGAAAATGGCGGTGAAGGTCGCGATCAACGGCTTCGGGCGCATCGGTCGGCTGGTGCTCCGGGCGATCGTCGAGTCCGGGCGCAAGGACATCCAGGTGGTCGCGATCAACGACCTCGGGCCGGTCGAGACCAACGCGCATCTGCTGCGCTACGATTCGGTGCATGGCCGCTTCCCCGCAGAGGTCACGGTCAATGGCGACGTCATCACGGTCGCCGGCCACGGCGACATCAAGGCGACCGCGATCCGCAACCCGGCCGAGCTGCCGCACAAGGATCTCGGCGTCGACATCGCGCTGGAATGCACCGGCCTGTTCACCGCCAAGGACAAGGCCGCGGCCCATCTTCAGGCCGGCGCCAAGCGCGTGATCGTCTCGGCGCCGGGCGACGGCGTCGACCTGACGGTCGTGTTCGGCGTCAACCAGGACAAGCTGACCAAGGATCACGTGATCGTCTCGAACGCGTCCTGCACCACCAACTGTCTGGCGCCCGTCGCCAAGGTGCTGAACGACGCGATCGGCATCGAGCACGGCTTCATGACGACGATCCACTCCTATACGGGCGACCAGCCGACGCTCGATACGATGCACAAGGACCTCTACCGCGCCCGCGCCGCGGCCCTCAGCATGATCCCGACCTCGACGGGCGCCGCCAAGGCGGTGGGCCTCGTGTTGCCGGAGCTCAAGGGCAAGCTCGACGGCGTCTCGATCCGCGTGCCGACGCCGAACGTGTCGTGCATCGACTTCAAGTTCGTGGCGAAGAAGCAGACCTCCGTGCAGGAGGTGAACGACGCCATCAAGGCCGCCGCCGCCGGCCCGATGAAGGGCATTCTGGACGTCGTCGACGCGCCGCTCGTCTCCTCGGACTTCAACCACAACCCGCACTCGTCGAGCTTCGCGCTCGACCAGACCAAGGTGCTGGAAGGCAACTTCGTGCGCGTGCTCAGCTGGTACGACAACGAGTGGGGCTTCTCGTCCCGCATGTCCGACACGGCCGTCGCGATGGGCAAGCTGCTGGGCTGAGCATCGAGCGCCGGTTTCGCGTCCCGGCCGTGAGCCGGGGTGCAGAGCCGCTGAGTTCGTAGAACTGCGTCATCCTCCGGCTTGGCCGGAGGATCCAAGTCTGGCGTTGAGCCCGACGCCAGAGATGGATGGTCCGGTCACGCCGGACCATGACGGCTCCTCCTGAGAACACGGCGTCTGGGCCTTGGATCAAGTGCGGCAGCCGGCGCCCGGCATTCCGGTTTTCAGCCGCTTGCCGCGTGCGACGGGTGGCGGCGCGCGCAAAGTTCTCTAGAACGACAGCCAAGAACGACGGCCAAGTCCGCTCCGGGGATTTTGTTCATGACCGCCTTCAAGACCCTCGACGACGTCAATGTCGCCGGCAAACGCGTGCTGGTGCGGGTCGACCTCAACGTGCCGATGGACGGCGCCCGCGTCACCGACGACACGCGCCTGAGGGCGATCGCGCCCACCGTCAACGAGCTCGCCCAGAAGGGCGCCAAGACCATCCTGCTCGCGCATTTCGGCCGGCCGAGGGGCAAGCGCGACGACAGCCAGTCGCTCAAGGCGGTGGTTCCGGCGCTCGAGGAAGCGCTGAAGCAGGACGTGCGCTTCGCCGAAGACTGCGTCGGCGAAGCCGCCGAGGCTGCGGTCGCCAAGCTCACGCCAGGCGACGTGCTGCTGCTCGAAAACACCCGCTTCCATGCCGGCGAGGAGAAGAACGACCCGGAGTTCGCCAAGGCGCTGGCGCAGCTCGGCGACATCTATGTAAACGACGCCTTCTCCGCGGCGCATCGCGCGCACGCCTCGACCGAGGGAGTCGCGCGGCTGCTGCCGTCCTATGCCGGGCGGTCGATGCAGGCCGAGCTCGAGGCGCTCGGCAAGGCGCTGTCGTCGCCGGAGCGGCCGGTCGTGGCGATCGTCGGCGGCGCCAAGGTCTCGACCAAGCTCGACCTGCTCGGCAACCTCGTGAAGCGGGTCGATGCGCTGGTGATCGGCGGCGGCATGGCGAACACTTTCCTGGCCGCGAACGGCGCCGAGATCGGCAAGTCGCTGTGCGAGCGCGACCTGCTCGACACCGCGCGCGAGATCGTGACGAAGGCCAAAGAGGCCGGCTGCGAGATCGTGCTGCCTGTCGACGGCCGCGTCGCGAAGGAGTTCCGGGCGCATGCGGAGAACCGCGTGGTCCCGGCCGATCAGGTCGGCGCCGACGAGATGATCCTCGACATCGGCCCGAAGTCGATCGAGCGCGTCGCGCAAGTGCTCGATGGCGCCAAGACGCTGGTCTGGAACGGCCCGTTCGGCGCGTTCGAGATGCAGCCCTTCGACGAGGGCACGGTCGCGGTGGCGCAGAAGGCGGCCGCGCTCACCCGCGACGGCCGGCTGCTGACGGTGGCGGGCGGCGGCGACACGGTCGCGGCGCTCAACGCAGCCGGCGTGGCGGACGACTTCTCCTACATCTCGACGGCCGGCGGGGCCTTCCTCGAATGGCTCGAGGGCAAGGAACTGCCCGGCGTCGCCGCGCTGGGCGCGACAAAGTAGCCGCCCCGCCCTATAATCCGCGCCCAATCAAAAAAGCGCTGCCGAGAGTACGATGAACGTCTCCACCCCCATCACCGCCGAACGCCGCCTCGCGATCACGCCGCGGGTGCGCGAGATCCTGTCCTGGTACGAGAGCGACAATCCGGGGACGAAGGGCAATCTGGTCCGGCTGCTGATGACGGGCCGGCTCGCCGGCACCGGCAAGCTCGTGATCCTGCCCGTCGACCAGGGCTTTGAGCACGGCCCGGCCCGCTCCTTCTCGGTCAACCCTGCGGCCTATGACCCGCACTACCACTTCCAGCTCGCGATCGACGCCGGGCTGAACGCCTACGCCGCGCCGCTCGGCATGCTGGAGGCCGGCGCCGACACTTTCGCGGGTCAGATCCCGACCATCCTCAAGATGAACAGCGCGAACTCGCTGTCGCGCCTCAACGAGGACGCCGACCAGGCGGTGACCGCCTCGGTGGCGGACGCGGTGCGGCTCGGCTGCTCGGCGATCGGCTTCACCATCTATCCGGGCTCCGACCGCGCCTATTCCCAGATGGAGGAGATCCGCCAGCTCGCCGCGGAGGCCAAATCCGTCGGCCTCGCGGTGGTGATCTGGTCCTATGCGCGCGGCGGCACGCTCGACAAGAAGGGCGAGACCGCAGCCGACGTGATCGCCTATGCGGCGCATATGGCGGCGCTGCTCGGCGCCCACATCATCAAGGTCAAGCCGCCGTCAGACCATATCGCGCTCGACGCCGCCAAGAAGGCCTATAAGGCCGGCGACATTGAGCTCGGCACGCTGTCGGACCGCATCCGCGACGTGGTAAAGAGCTGCTTCAACGGCCGCCGCATCGTGATCTTCTCGGGCGGCGAGGCGAAGAGCGACGCCAACGCCGTGCTCGACGAGATCCGCCAGATCGCGGCGGGCGGCGCGTTCGGCTCGATCATGGGCCGCAACGCGTTCCAGCGGCCGAAGGAGGAGGCGATCCAGCTTCTCCACCAGATCATGGACATCTACGCCAAGGCGTAATCGGGCCGCGCGCCGCTGCTATTCAGCGGGGAGCGGATCGCACCAGACAGGGCGCGGCGGCTGCCGCGCCTTTGTCGTTCCGGAGGCCGATCCGGCCGGCTTCGCCGCGCTTTCGCCACCTGGCTTGGCGAGAACCCCCTTCTCTCATCCCGAGTCTCGTCCATGGCCGACACGCCCGCCACACGCCTGATGCTGATCACGCCGGAGCTCGCCGAGATCGAGGCGTTCGAGCCGATGCTGCGCGCCGCGCTCGCGGCCGGCGACGTCGCGGCGGTCGTGATCCGGCTGGCGCCCGCCGATGACCGCGCCCGGCTCGCCCGCGCCAAAACGCTGGTTCAGGCGGCGCAGGACGCCGGAGCGGCGGCGCTGCTCGCGGGCGACGGCGTCGAGGACATCGTCGGCAAGTCCGGCGCGGACGGGCTGCAGGCGAACGCCGGCGACGATTTCCGCGGGCTGATCGAGCGGTTCAAGCCGGAGAAGATCGTCGGCGCGGTCGCGCAGGGCGCGCGCGACGACGCGATGTCGGCCGGCGAAGCGGGCGCGGACTATGTGCTGTTCGGCGATCCCGCGCGGGACGAGGCTTTCGAGACGACGCTGGAGCGCGTCTCGTGGTGGGCGCCGATCTTCGAGGTCCCCTGCGTCGGCCTCGCCCGCAGCGTCGACGACGTCGCGGCGCTCGCCGCGGCCGACGCCGAGTTCGCGGCGCTCGGCGAGGCGGTCTGGCGTCACGAGGAAGGGCCGGCCGCCGCCGTGGCCTCCGCGGAGGCCATGCTGTCGCTCGCCCGCCAGCCTGCGCCATGAAGTCGGCGCTGCTCGCAATGGCGGCGCTGATCGTCGCCTCGGGCGCGGCGTTCGCGGCGAGCGAGCCCAAGAAGACGCTCTCGGCGCCGGTTCCCTCGGCCTCGGACCTGCAGCAGCCCGCGACGCCGGTGCCGAGCTTCCGCGACATGATGCTGGTCAAGCCGTGGGAGGCGAACCAGAAGGCGCCCCCGGGCGACGCCGAAACCGCCGACGATGAAGGCCCCGGCGATCCCAACGCCGACGTCGCCTATGGGGCCTATCAGCGCGGGCTCTACCGCGCCGCCTTCGACGAGGCGAAGAAGCGCGCCGAGGCGACGCCGCCGAGCGCCGCCGCGATGACGCTGCTCGGCCAGCTCTACGCCGACGGCGCCGGCGTGGCCCGCGACCCGAAGCAGGCCGCGCGCTGGTATGAGCGCGCCGCCGCCAAGGGCGACCGCGAGGCCATGCTGCAGCTCGGCCTGCTCAAGCTGCAGGGCGCGGAAGGCGCGCGCGACCTCGCGGGGGCTTCGAAACTGTTCGAAAAGGCGGGCGCGCTCGGCGAGCCGGAGGCGCTCTACAACCTCGCCGTCATCGAGCTTCAGGGCCAGGGCCGGCCGCAGGACTTCGCGGCCGCCGCCAAGCACATGAAGGCCGCCGCCGAGCTTGGCGAGGCGCAGGCGCAGTACGCCTATGCGGTGCTGCTGAAGGAGGGCCAGGGCGTCGAGCGCGACCCCGCTGCCGCCGCCGACTGGCTCAAGCGCGCCGCCGCGCAGGACGACATCCCCGCCATGGTCGAATACGGCATCGCGCTGTTCAACGGCGCCGGGATCGACAAGGACGAGGCGGCCGCCGCCCAGCTGTTCCGGCGCGCCGCCGAGCGGGGCAACGCGATCGCCCAGAACCGGCTCGCCCGGCTCTATGCCCACGGCCGGGGGCTCGATCGCGATCCGGCGCGCGCCGCCGCCTGGCACCAGCTCGCCCGCCGGCAGGGGCTCGGCGACGCCTGGCTCGACGGCTTCGTGGCGAGCCTGCCCGCGGCGGACCGCGAAGCGGCCGACAAACTGGCCGCGAAATGGAGCGAGGGCTTCGGGCCGATCGCCCAAGGCGCGACCGCCGAGGCCGACGCCCCCAAACCTTGACGCCGAACGGATCCGCGGGCAAACGAGCGGGCGCCGACGCGGCGCTCCGCGCGCACGGCGCCGCCTCTCTCGAAAGACCTGACGAATGAAGATCAACGGCAACCAGATCACCCCCGGCATGGTCATCGAGCACCAGGGCGGCCTCTGGGCCGCCGTCAAGACCAACGCCGTGAAGCCCGGCAAGGGCGGCGCCTTCAATCAGGTCGAGCTCAAGAACCTGATCGACGGCCGCAAGCTCAACGAGCGCTTCCGCGCGGACGAAACCGTCGAGCGCGTCCGGCTCGAGCAGAAGGACTTCCAGTTCCTCTACGCCGAAGGCGACAGCCTGGTGTTCATGGACCTCGACACTTATGAGCAGATCCAGCTCGCGACCGATTTCGTCGGCGAGCGCGCCGCCTTCCTGCAGGACGGCATGGCGGTCACGGTGGAGATGCACGAGGACCGGGCGATCGGCGTCAAGCTGCCCGACCAGGTGACGCTCGAGATCGTCGAGGCGGACCCTGTCGTGAAGGGCCAGACCGCCGCCTCCTCCTACAAGCCCGCGAAGCTCGAGAACGGGCTGCGCGTGATGGTGCCGCCCTTCATCGCCTCCGGCGAGCGCATCGTGGTCGACACCAACGAAGTCACCTATCTTCGCCGCGCGGACTGAGATCTAGGACGTCGGCGCGCCCTCCAGAGCGCGCCGACGGCCCCAAATGAGCGCCATGGAGGCGTTCGCTTGCGCCCCGCCGCCTGCGTTTCGGCCGGGACGCTCAAGGCCGCGCGCCTCCGACACGAAAGAGCCCATGGCCCGTTCCCCCGTTCTGCAAGTCATGGTCCAGGCCGTCATGAAGGCCGGCCGCGCGCTGCGGCGCGATTTCGGCGAGGTCGAGCAGCTGCAGGTCTCGACCAAGGGGCCGGGCGACTTCGTCTCCGTCGCCGACCGCCGCGCCGAGGAAGCGCTGCGCGCCGAACTGTCGCGCGTGCGGCCCGGCTATGGCTTTGTGATGGAAGAAGGCGGCGTGATCGAGGGCAGCGACCCCGACCATCGCTGGATCATCGACCCGCTCGACGGCACCACCAATTTCCTGCACGGCATCCCGGTGTTCGCGATCTCGGTCGCGCTCGAGCGCGCCGGCGTGCTGGTCGCGGGCGTCATCTTCAACCCGGCCACCGACGAGCTCTACACCGCCGAGCGCGGCGGCGGCGCCTATATGAACGACCGCCGGCTGCGCGTCGCGGCGCGACGCGACTTCGCCGACGCGGTGATCGCGACCGGCGTGCCGCATCTCGGCAAGCCCAACCATGACCGCTTCCGCGAGGAGCTGGCGCGTGTCCAGATCAAGGTCTCGGGCATCCGCCGCTTCGGCTCGGCCGCGCTCGACCTCGCCTGGGTCGCCTCCGGCCGCGTCGACGGCTTCTGGGAGCGGCATCTGAAGTCGTGGGACATGGCCGCCGGCGTGCTGCTGGTGCGCGAGGCCGGCGGCTTCGTCACCGACGCCCAGGGCGGCGACGCCATGCTGACGAACGGCTCGATCGTCGCCGGCAACGAGGCGATGCATGGCGAGCTCCTGAAGCTCGTGAAGGCCTGACGGCGGGGCGCGCAGAGCCGTACGTCGCAGTCTGGCGGCCTGCGTGGCTGCAGCGCACTTCTTCGCGGGCGCAAACCGTGCACAATGATGGCCGCGTTAGCGTTCAACACGGCCGCCGGTTCGCGATGTCCTTGTCCGAGCTCGACCCTTACAAGCTGTCGTCGCCCCGGGTTTTCCTGCTCCGGATGGTGATCTTCCTCGCGCTGGCGGGTTTCGTCGCGCTGATCCTGAACCAGCAGATCAAGCGCGCCTTCCTGTCCAATCCGGGCCTCAACGCGCTGATCTTCGCGGTGCTGGTGATCGGCGTGCTGCTGGCGTTCCGTCAGGTGATCCGGCTTTTTCCGGAGGTGCGCTGGGTCAATGGCTTCCGCATGAGCGAGCCCGGGCTGGCGCTGCGTGAGCAGCCGCGGCTGCTCGCCCCCATGGCGTCGCTGCTCGGCGACCGGCTCGGCAACGCCCCGATCGGCACGGCGCTGATGCGGTCGATCCTCGATTCGATCGGCACCCGGCTCGACGAGGCGCGCGAGATCGGACGCTACCTCACCGGGCTGCTCGTGTTCCTCGGCCTGCTCGGCACCTTCTGGGGCCTGCTGGAGACCGTCGGCTCGATCTCCAACGTGATCTCGACCCTGGGCGGCAACGGCACGCAGGACACGGCCGCGCTGTTCGAGGAGCTGAAGTCCGGCCTCGCGGGTCCGCTCGCCGGCATGGGCACCTCGTTCTCCGCCTCGCTGTTCGGCCTGTCGGGCTCGCTCATCCTCGGCTTCCTCGACCTGCAGGCCGGGCAGGCGCAGAACCGGTTCCACAATGAGCTCGAGGACTGGCTGGCCGCGGTCGTGTCCTCCGACCTCGAGCTCGACGATGAGTCCGCAGCGCGCGTCGCCGCCGCCGGCGGCGACCCGGCGGAGCTGGTCGCTGCCCTCGAGCGGCTCAACAAGACGCTGTCGGAATCCGGAACCAAGACGGCGACGCAGGCGACAGCGCATCTCGCCGAAGGCATCCAGGGCCTCGTGAAGCACATGCGGTCCGAGCAGCAGATGATCCGCGACTGGGTCGAGGCGCAGTCGAACCAGCAGGGCGACCTCAAGGCGCTGCTCGAGCGCCTGCTGGAGCAGCGCACCAAGGTCGAGCCATGATGGCCCCGGAGCGCCCCTGATGGCGCTGAGCTCCCGGCGGCGCTACCGGGCGGTCGACTACTGGCCCGGCTTCGTCGACGCGCTGTCGACTCTGCTGCTCGTCATCATCTTTCTGCTGACCGTGTTCATGATCGCGCAGTTCCTGCTCGGCCGCGAGGTCACGGGCAAGGACACCGCGCTGCAGCGGCTGAACGCGCAGATCGAGGAGCTGACCGAGCTTCTGGCGCTGGAGCGCGGCACGGCGCGCTCCGCCAAGGACGAGCTCACCAGCCTGCAGGCCAATCTCGGCGCGCTGCAGGCCGAGAACGACAAGCTTAAGGCCGACGCCGCCAGCGGCGCCGACCGCGCCCGCGCCGAGGGCGACAAGGCGAGCGGGCTCGCGAGCCAGCTCGACCAGGAGAAGGAGGCGAGCGCCCGCGCGCTCAGCCAGGTCGACCTGCTGAACCAGCAGATCGCCGCGCTCCGCCGCCAGATCGGCGCGCTCGAGGACGCGCTCAACGCCTCCGAGTCCCGTGACCGCGAGAGCCAGGCCAAGATTGCCGACCTCGGCTCGCGCCTCAACGTGGCGCTCGCGCAGCGCGTCCAGGAGCTCAACCGCTACCGCTCCGACTTCTTCGGCCGGCTGCGCCAGATCCTCGCCGACCGGCCCGACGTGCGGGTGGTGGGCGACCGCTTCGTGTTCCAGTCGGAGGTGCTGTTCGAGACTGGCCAGGCCGACCTCAACGAGGCCGCCAAGCCGGAGCTCGACAAGATCGCGACGGCGCTGATCGAGCTCACCAAGGAGATTCCGCCGGACATCAACTGGGTGATGCGCGTCGACGGCCACACCGACATCCGCCCGACGCGCGGCGCGTTTCCGTCGAACTGGTCGCTCTCCGCCGCCCGCGCGATCGCGGTGGTGCAGTATCTGGTTTCAAAGGGCGTCGCCCCGCAGCGGCTGCTCGCCGCCGGCTTCGGCGAGTTCCAGCCGCTCGACACGGCGCAGAACGAGGACGCCTACAAGCGCAACCGCCGGATCGAGCTCAAGCTGACGGAACGGTGAATATTCGCTGCATGCTTCGAGACGCGCCTGCGGCGCTCCTCAACATGAGGAGCGTCGTGGGACATAAACCGTCCTGATGCTGAGGAGGCCGCTCAGCGGCCGTCTCGAAGCACGCAGAACCTCTCAGAGCTGTTTCCTGAGGAACACTCTCTCCACCCCCTCGGGGTGGTCTGGGATCGTCCCGAAGGCCGCGTAGCCGAGCTTCTCGTAGAAGCCGCGCATCGGGCCGAAGCAGTCGACCCACAGGCCGCGGCAGCCGAGGCGGCGCGCTTCGGTCTCGGCGCGGCGCATGAGTTCGGCGCCGAGCCCCCTGCCCCGCTCCGCCTCCGGCACGACCAGCAGCTCGACATAGAGCCAGCCGAAGCTCGCCCGCGCCCACAGTCCGCCGGCTGTCGCGCCGGCCTCGTCGCGCAGCAGGAGCGCCAGCGGGTGATAGCCCGAGGGGCCGAAGGCGGCGGTGTTGAAGGCGACCAGCGGCCGCACGATCGCGGCGTGGTCGTCGGCCGAGGGCGGATCGGCGAGGACGATCGCGAGCGCCACCTCAGCCGGCCGCGATCTCCGCGCGGCGCATGCGCTCATGGCCGCCGAACTGCAGCTCGGCGAGGCGCGCATAGAGGCCGCGCCGCGCGACGAGCTCGGCATGGGCGCCCTCTTCGACGATCCGGCCGCCGTCGAGCACGACGATGCGGTCGGCGGCGAGCACGGTGGCGAGCCGGTGTGCGATGACCAGCGTGGTGCGGCCGGCGCGGGTGGCGGCGAGCGCCTCCTGGACCAGCGTCTCGCTTTCGGCGTCGAGCGCCGAGGTCGCTTCGTCGAGCAGCAGCACCGGCGCGTCCTTGAGGAGGGCGCGGGCGAGCGCGATGCGCTGGCGCTGGCCGCCCGACAGGTTGACGCCGCGCTCGCCGAGCGGCGTATCGTAACCCTGCGGAAGCTTGGCGACGAAGCGGTCGCAGCCGGCGAGCCGCGCGGCGGCCTCGACGTCGGCGTCGGCGGCCTCGTCCTGGCCGAGCCGGATGTTGTCGCGCACGCTCGCGGCGAAGATCACAGGATCCTGCGGCACCAGCGCGATGCGGGAGCGGATCTCAGCGAGCGCCGCCTCGCGCAGATCGACGCCGTCGAGCGTCACCCGGCCGCTCAACGGGTCGTAGAACCGCAGCGCGAGGTGGAACAGCGTGCTCTTGCCCGCGCCGGACGGCCCGACGATCGCGACCGTCTCTCCCGGCGCGACGGCGAGCGTCACGCCGTTCAGCACGCCGGCGGCGGGCTCGGCCGGATAGGAGAAGCCGACGTCCTCGAAGGCGAGCGCGCCGCGCGACGGCGCCGGCAGCCGGCGCGGCGCGGCAGGGTCGGTCACCGCGGGCTGCGTCAGGAGCAGCTCGTTCAGCCGCTCCGCGGAGCCCGCCGCCTGGGAGATCTCGCCCCAGACATTGGAGAGTTCGCCGATCGCCGCCGCACCGAACACGGCGTAGAGCACGAACTGGCCGAGCGTGCCGGGCGTCATCTCGCCGGTCAGCACGCCGGTCGCGCCATACCACAGCACGCCGACCACGCTCGCGAAGATCAGGAAGATGGCGATGAAGGTGAGCACGGCGCGCGCGGTGATCGAGCCCTGCGCGGCCGCATAGGCGTCCTCGACCGCCGCCGAGAAGCGCGCGATCACGCTGCGCTCCGCCGTGAAGGCCTGCACGCCCCGCATCGAGCCGACCGCTTCGGCGGCGAGCGCCGAGGCCTCGGCGAGCGTGTCCTGCGCGGCGCGCGAGCGGCGCCGGACCGAACGCCCGAAGGCCGCGAGCGGCAGCACGATCACCGGGATCGCGATCAGCACCATGGCGGAGAGCTTCGGGCTCGTGACCACCATCATCACGGCCGCGCCGATGAACAGGAACAGGTTTCTCAGCGCCTGCGAGGCGCTGACGCCGAAGGCGGACTTGATCTGGGTGGTGTCCGCGGTGAGCCGCGAGACGATCTCGCCCGCGCGGGTCGCGTCGTAGAAGGCGGGCGAAAGCCGCGTAAGATGGGCGAACACCGCCTTGCGCAGATCCGCGACCACGCGTTCGCCGAGCGTGGTCACGAACCAGTAGCGGGCGGCGCTTGCGAGCGCGAGCACGGCGACGACCGCCAGCACCGCGCCGAAATAGGCGTCCACCATGCCCGGATGGTCGCGCGAGAAACCGAAGTCGATCAGCCTGCGGACCGCGACCGGGATCGCCAGCGTCGCGGCCGAGGCGGCCGTCAGCGCGACGAGCGCGCCCAGGACCCGGCCCTTGTGGGCGAGCGCATAGGGCTTGAGCGCCGCGAGCGGCCTCAGCGAGCGGGAGCGGGGCGCGGCCGCCGTCGCGGCGGCAGCGGCGGAGCGGCGTCGAGCCATGGGCGCCCTTCTTTCGGGTGGTTCCAAGCTGCATGCGCGGCCTTATTGAGCCCTTGGGAGCCGAAGGACAAGCCCGCGCCCGGCTTCGTCGAGCGCGGTTGTTCGACGGCGGCCTTTGCGCTATAGGCTCCCGCCTTACGCCATCGCGACGATTTGAGACGCGCAGCGGCTCTCGCGCGCAACCGATAGAGACGACCCATGAAGGCCGACATCCATCCCGACTACCATGCCATCAAGGTCGTGATGACCGATGGCACCGAGTACGAGACCCGTTCGACCTACGGCAAAGAGGGCGACACGCTCCAGCTCGACATCGATCCCAACACGCATCCGGCGTGGACCGGCGGCTCGGCCCAGTTGACCGACCGCGGCGGCCGGCTGTCGCGCTTCAACAAGCGCTTCGCGAACTTCGGCATCTCGAAGAAGTGACGCCGGCCTAACGAGGCCCGGCCTGTCTGACCCCGGCCCTGCGGCCGGGGTTTTCGTTTGCGCCGTCAGCCGCGGCCGCCGAACGCCTGGCGCAGCAGCTCCATCTGGCCTTCGAGCGGATTGCGCGACGGCTCCTCGGCGACGAACTTGCCGTCGAGCTGGGCGTCAAGGATCTGCACCCGCTCCTGCAGCCGGCCGGCGCGCTCGACGATGTCGCGCAGCCGCTCGGGGAGCCGCTCGAAGATGTCCGGCGAGAGCGTCGACGTGATCGGGCTGAGGCGTACCTTGCGCTTCTCGTCGCGCGCCTGGTCGGCCGACATCTCGCCGTCATTGACCGCGCGCTGGACCAGCAGCCAGGAGGCGATCTGCATCAGCCGCGTGGTGAGCCGCATGCTCTCGGTGGCGTAGGCGATCGATTCCGGCCGGCCGAGATTGCGGGACTCGGCCCGGCCGTCGCCGTCCAGATAGGCCGCGGTCTCCTCGACCAGCGCCATGCCCTCGCGGAACAGCGAGGTGAAGCCCGCAGAGCCGACCAGCCGCGCGCCGAACGAGACTGCGCCGCCGTCATCCGCTTTCGCGGTCCTGTCCGTCATCCTCGCCACCCTTCCGGAACGCCACGCGGGCGCCGCACGCTTAGCGGCCCCCGATCCTCGCATCAACGCGGCCCAAGGGGCAAACGCCGGACCAATCGGCGGCTTGTCCCCAGCGCATGCGAAGCGAGGGTTACCGAATCGTTAAGCCAAAAAAAGGCCGCCGGGAGCGGCGGCCGCAGGCTGATCTAGGGAGGCGTCCCGAGTGGGCAGGAAAACCACTCGCAGATATTGAGCCGGCCGAAAGGTTAACGTCCGGTTAAGGCCCGTGAGGCTAGAGGCGAAACAAGGAATCCGCCGCGCTCCGCTGCGCGGTCTTGGCGGCGATCGCCGCTTCGAGCCGCTCGATCTCCGACTTCAGCATCGCCACCCGCTGCGTGAGATCTTCCACCGACAGGACAGAGAGATCCTGTCCGATCACATGCTCGCGCAGCGGCGCCGGGGTGCGGGGGAGATCGTCGTCGAACGCCGCCATGTCTCATCTCCTGTCGCGCCGGGGCCGCAGCGTGCCGCAGCGGGACGTCCGGCCGCAAGGGGCGGCGGGGCAAGTCCCGATCCGGCGCCTGTCTCTCAGCGGCGCGGCGCGTGAGGCCCGCCGGCTCCGTTGCGCCGCTATGCCGAAAGGCCTATATCGAGGCGATCCCGTCATCGAGATATCGGTCAGGGCTCCGTCGCAGTTCCGGCGGACGGAGCGAGAGGAGTTTTGCAAGATGTCGAACGCGCCGCTGATGCCGAAAGCGACCGCGGTCTGGCTTGTCGAGAACACGTCGCTGTCGTTCGCGCAGATCGCCGATTTCTGCAAGCTGCACGAGCTCGAGGTGAAGGCGGTGGCCGACGGCGAGGCGGCGCAGGGCATCCGGGGCCTCGATCCGATCACGTCGGGCCAGCTGACCCGCGAAGAGCTCGAGCGCGGCCAGAAAGACCCCAACTACCGCCTGAACGTCGCCGTCTCGAAGGTGCGACTGCCGCCGGTGAAGCCCCGGAAGGGACCGCGCTACACGCCGGTGTCGCGCCGCCAGGACCGTCCGAACGCGATCCTATGGCTGGTGCGCAACCATCCGGAGCTCAAGGACAGCCAGATCATGCGGCTGGTCGGCACCACCAAGACCACGATCGCCGCGATCCGCGACCGCACCCACTGGAACGCGCAGAACCTCGCGCCGGCCGACCCGGTGACGCTCGGCCTGTGCTCCCAGATCGACCTCGATTTTGAGGTCAGCAAGGCGGCCAAGGCCAATCCGGACGCCGTTCTCCGCAAGGACGAGCCGGACGATACGCTGCTGCCGGCCGAGATCACCACCGCCGAGCCTGCCGCCGAGGCCGAGCTCGACGTCCAGAGCGTGTTCGCCAAGCTCAACCAGCTCAAGCGCGAGAACCAGGACGAGGACGAGGACGGCCGCTAAGGCCGTCCGGCCCGGCGAGGCGGCTTGCCGTCTCGTCGGCCGCCCTCGCCTCCGACCTGATTTCTGAAGGGCCCATCGGACCGGCCTCCGCCGGTACGTAGTTGTACGCCTTTTCGGAGCTACAATCACAGGTAGCATTTCTCCCGAGACAGCTCGCGATGCGGGCATGATCTGGGGGAACAACGATGGAAGCCTATCCGAGACGAGGCGCGATCGTCGGCGTTCTGGGATTTCTCGGCTTCGCTGCGCTGGCGGCGCTGATCGGGCTGCTGGTCTTCACCGCGCTCGGCCGGCAGGCCCAGCTGCTGTTTCCGATCGTGACGAGCCTGTTCCTCGCCATCATCCTGCCGGTGACGACGATCGCGATCCGGCACCAGATCCGGCTGACGCGCATCAAGCTGATCAACCTGTTCGCGACCACGTTCAATCTCAGCAAAGCCGCGCCCGGAGACCCCAGCCGCGGCAAGGCTCCGGTGTCGTTCGAGTTCGTGAAGGGCAAGTACTACGTCGATCTCGACCTGCGAGAGGGAGAGGAGCCGAAGCTCGAGGCGATCCCGCGCTTTCCGATGATGCTGCACGCGGACTGGATGCTGCTGGTCTGCGCGCTTCCCCTGATGGCCTACTCCTTCTTCTGGGGCTTCATCCTGTTCGCGCCGATCACCGAGGTGCTCGATCCCCAGAAGAGCATCAGCGGCTGGCTGTGGGCGAGCTTCCTCGCTCTCGGGGGAGCGCCGACAACGCTCATCCGCCATTCCGAAAAGTTCGCCGCCGCGCACGCAAATCTGCTGACCGTCGGCGCCTTCTGTTTCGCGGGCGCGTATTTCTACTGCGTCAGGCTGCTGCTCAGGGCGGTGGCGGTGTTCGACCTTTCCCCGCTCACCTTCCTGCGGGCGTTCGCCCACATGGTGCTCGCGACGACCCTTGCGGTGGTCCTCTACCGGGTGTTTCCGAGCGCCGAAGGCGCGGCCGGTTTCATCAGGGAGAGCGCGGCCCTCGTCGGGCTCGCCGACAAGCCTTCCGCCGGCGCCGGCCCAGACCCTCGCGACGGCGTCAATTCCGTCTGGCTGATGCTGTCCTTCGCGCTCGGCTTCGTTCCGGACTCGGCGCTGCAATATGTGCTGCAGCGCTCAGGCGTGCGTTCCAAGGCGCAATATGTCGAGCTCGAAGATCACGCCAAGACGATCCCGCTGACGATCCTCGACGGCATAGACGCCTTCACGGCGTTCCGGCTCGAAGAGTCCAACATCTTCGACGTGCAGAACCTCGCGACAGCCAATCCCATCATGGTCCACATCGAAAACCCGTATGGGATCTATGAGGCCATCGACTGGGTGGCGCAGGCTCAGCTCTGCACGGTCGTCGGGCCGGAGCGCTTTCTGCTTCTCAAGTCCTATAATATCCGGACGATCTTCGACCTCGAGCGCGCCGTGTTCCCGAAGGACGATGACGAGACGCTGATCGAGCTCGTCGGCACGGTTCTGCTCAGCGATTACGACCGCAATATTCGCTGCCGGAGCGGCTTCAGGCTCGCACCCACCTACGCGGGGTCGGCTCCCGCGGACGGGCGCGACCGCTTCGCCTTCATGGCCTCGGCCTTGTCGACCGAGGGCGTGCGGCGCCTTGTCCACCTGATGATGGACGATCTGCACGTTCATCGTCTGCGGCAAATCTGGATGCTCATCGCCAAGGAGCTCGGCGTCGGCTGCGCGTGTCAAGACGCCGAGCCGCCTCATTCCCTATCCCTGCCGCCGCGCTAGCGCCGCTCCGCGAGCGCGCCCCCGATGTCATCAAGCGCGCTGGGGTCCTCGATCGTCGCCGGCATGGTCCAGTCTTCGCCGTCGGCGATCTTCTGGATCGTGCCGCGCAGGATCTTGCCCGAGCGCGTCTTGGGCAGCCGCGGCACCGTCACCGCGTGCTTGAAGGAGGCCACCGGACCGACCCGGTCGCGCACCAGCGCGACGATCTCGCGCTCGATCTGCTCCGCCGATTTCTCCACACCGGACTTCAGCACCACGAAACCGAGAGGCGTCTGACCCTTCAGCGCGTCGGCGACCCCCACCACGGCGCATTCGGCGACGTCGGGATGGCTGGCGATCGCCTCCTCCATCCCGCCGGTCGACAGCCGGTGCCCGGCGACATTGATGATGTCGTCGGTGCGGGCCATGAAGAACACATAGCCGTCCTCGTCGATGAAGCCCGCGTCCGAGGTCTGGTAGTAGCCGGGGAACGCGCCCAGATAGGCCGACCGGAAGCGCGCGTCGTCGTTCCACAGCGTCGGCAGGCAGCCCGGCGGCAACGGCAGGCGGATCACGATGTTGCCGAGCGTTCCGGGCCCGACCTCATGGCCGGAATCGTCCAGGATCTGCATGTCGTAGCCCGGCATCGGCACGGTCGGCGAGCCGTGCTTCACCGGCAGCAGGCCGAGGCCGAGCGGGTTCGCCACGATCGCCCAGCCCGTCTCGGTCTGCCAGCAATGGTCGATCACCGGAACCCCGAGCAGCTTTTCGGCCCAGGCGACGGTCGCGGGGTCGGCGCGTTCGCCGGCGAGGAACAGCGCGCGCAATCTGGAGAGATCGTGTCCCGCGAGCTTTTCGCCCCGCGGGTCCTCCTTCTTCACGGCGCGGATCGCAGTCGGCGCGGTGAACAGCGCGACCGCGCCATGCTCGGCGGCGACGCGCCACAGCGCGCCGGCGTCAGGGGTTCCGACAGGCTTGCCCTCGTAGAGAATGGTGGTGCAGCCGGCGAGCAGCGGCGCATAGACGATGTAGGAGTGGCCGACCACCCAGCCGATGTCGGAGGCGCAGAAGAAGGTTTCCCCGGCCTTCACCCCGTAAAGCGCCTCCATCGACCAGGCGAGCGCGACCAGATAGCCGCCGGTGTCGCGCACCACGCCCTTCGGCGTTCCGGTCGTGCCGGAGGTGTAGAGGATGTAGAGCGGGTCGGTCGCCTGCATGGGCTCGCACTGGGTCTCGCGGCCGCGGGCGGCCTCGCGCAGCGCCGCCCAGTCATGGTCGCGGCCGACGACCAGCTCCGCCTCGAGCTGCGGCCGCTGCAGCAGGATGACCGCGTCGGGCGCGTGACTCGACAGCCGGATCGCCTCGTCGAGCAGCGGCTTGTAGGCGACTTTGCGGGTCGGCTCGACGCCGCACGAGGCGGTCAGGATCACCTTGGGTTGGGCGTCGTCGATGCGCTTGGCGAGTTCGTTCGCCGCAAAGCCGCCGAACACCACCGAATGGATGGCGCCGAGCCGCGCGCAGGCGAACATGCCGACGACCGCCTCCGGGACCATCGGCATGTAGATCACGACGCGGTCGCCCTTGCGGACCCCGAAATCCTGCAGGATCGCCGCGAAGCCCGACACCTCGTCAAGCAGCTCGGAATAGCTGTAGGTCCGCTTCGCGCCGGTGACCGGGCTGTCATAGATCAGCGCCGCCCGCTCGCCGCGGCCGTCCTCGACATGGCGGTCGAGCGCATTGTGGCAGGCGTTGGTCATCCCGTCCGGGAACCAGCGGCCATAGGCCCCGAGCGCGGGATCGAAGGCCTTGAGCGGCTTCTCGAACCAGTCGATCGCCTCCGCGGCCTTCAGCCAAAACCCGTCCCGATCGTCCAGCGAAGCCTTGTAGACGTCGTAATACTTGCTCGTCATCGAACGCATCCTGCCGCGGAGTAACCGGCTCGTAAGATTTTGGCCGCAGGGTGGTAGCCGAGCACCAAACCCCAACTCCTCTTGCTGAAAGAATGGCATGACCGAGGGACAGGAATCATCTGATCTCTTGGCGGAGACCGGCTGCCCCGGATGCCGCGCCCCCTTCGAGACCGCCATCACCATGGCGTTCCAGCCGATCGTGGACGTGGCCGACGGGTCGGTCTTCGCCTATGAGGCGCTGGTGCGCGGCGCCGACGGCTCCGGCGCAGGCGCCGTGCTGTCGCGCGTCACGCCCGACAACCGCTTCGCCTTCGACCAGCTCTGCCGCCGCACCGCGGTCGAGCACGCCGCCCGGCTCGGGATCGCGAGCCGGGTCAGCATCAACTTCATGCCCAACGCGGTCTACCAGCCGAGCCTCTGCCTCGGCACCACGCTCGCCGCCGCCCGCCGGCACGCCTTCCCGATCGAGCGCATCATGTTCGAGGTGACGGAAGGCGAGCGGATCGAGGACCGGCCGCATCTCGTCCGCATCCTCAACGAGTACAAGCGCCAGGGCTTCACGACCGCGATCGACGATTTCGGCGCCGGGCATTCGGGCCTCAACCTTCTCGCCGAGTTCCAGCCGGACGTGATCAAGCTCGACATGGATCTGATCCGCGGCATCGCGGACGACCGCCCCCGGCAGGCGATCGTGGCGAGCATCGTGCGCATGGCGCGCGAACTGAAGATCGAGCTCATCGCCGAAGGCATCGAGACCGACGCCGAGTTCCGCCGCCTGCACGAGATGGGCGTCAGGCTGATGCAGGGCTATCTGTTCGCCCGGCCTGGCTTCGAGATCCTGCCGACCGTGAACCTGCGGCCGCTCGGCGCGCGCGCCGCAGCCGTCGCCTGAAAAGAAGAAGGGCCGCCCCCGGAGGGACGGCCCTTCACATTGCAGATCGCGGCTTCGAGAAGGCCGCGGCCTTCGCCTTGATCAGGCGTGAATCCCGGCTGAGGCCAAGATCCAGGTCACGGCGTTCTGCGAACGGCGACTGGCGCAATGAGACACTGGATCACCTCCTTTCGGTTGTTGACGACAGCGCCAATGTGGGGCGGGCCGCCCGCGCCTGCAAGCTAACAGCGAGCGCGCGCTAGCTTTTTTCACTTCTGCTGCGCTCCCGGCTTGAAGGTCGGCCGCCGCGACCGATGATCCCTTGGGTGACCCCGCCCAGCGCCCTCCGCCTTGAACATTTCGCCCGCGCCGGATTCGCCGCGCGCGGCGCCGTGTACTGTCTCGTGGGCGGGCTGGCGCTGCTGGCCGCGATCGGCTCCGGCGGCGACGTCGGCGGCGGCAAGAGCGCGCTGCGCTCTCTGCTTGGCCAGCCCTTCGGCGCGGCGATGCTGTTCGCGGTGGGGCTGGGCCTCGCCTTCTTCGCCATCTGGCGGCTCGTCGAGGCGGCGGCCGACGCCGACGGCTGCGGCTCGTCCGCCAAAGGGCTCGCGACGCGCGCGGTCCACGCGCTGAGCGGTCTCGCCAATGGCGGCCTCGCGGTCTCGGCGATCAGCCTTGCGCTTGGCCTCGGCTTCAGCTCCGGCGGCGACGATCAGGCCGCGCAGGACTGGACCGAATGGGCGCTGGCGCATTCCTTCGGGCGCTGGCTCGTTGCGGCTGTCGGGCTGGGCTTCGTCGTCGGCGGCTGCATCCACGCGCTGAAAGGCTGGCGCGGCGACGTGCTGAAGCGGCTCTCCGTTCCGCCCGCGCGGGAGCGGCTTGCGCGAAACCTGGGGCGGGTCGGCTATGCGGCCCGAGGACTGACCTTCATCCTGATCGGCGGCTTTCTTGCGCTCGCGGCCCTGCACGGCAACTCCAAGGAGGCGAAGGGACTTGGCGGCGCGCTGCAGAGCCTCGAAAGCCAGCCCTACGGATGGGCGCTGCTCGGCGCCGTCGCGCTCGGCCTGTTCGCCTTCGGGGCGTTCGGCGTGGTGCAGGCGCTTTACCGGCGCATCAACGTCCCGGACCTGCCCGACGCCCCCGAGGCGCTGCAGCGCGCCTGAGTTCAGGGCGCGAGCGACATCAGGCTCGCGTCGCCGCCCACCGCCGCGACGTTCACGCTGACGCTGCGCTCGGCCACGAGCCATTCGAGTCCGATCGCGTCGTCCCCCTCCCGCGCCGGGACCACATGGACCGGAACCACAGGACCGGGCCGGGCCGCCATCTCGCGCAGCAGCGCCAGCGTCTCCTCAGGCTGATCCTCGACCAGCGCTGCGGCCAGCGGCCGTGACTGGTCCAACCGCGCGAGGCGCACGACGGCTGAAAGATCCTCGGGCAGGCCGTCGAGCAGCGCCTCGACCTGCGGCGGCGCGTCGACCAGCGCGACATCGCCGGTCGCGAGCGCGGCGCCGATCTGGACGAACAGCGCCTCGGCGCTCCGCGCGCGGCACAGCAGCGCGCCGCGCGGGCGGAGCTCATAGGCGTTCTGCTCGCCGACTGGGCCAGGCAGCTTCAGGCTGAGCCCGAGCGGAGAGCGCGCCGCGAGCCGACGGCAGCGCGCCGCGGCGTCCTCGAAGCCGGCTTCGAACAGCCACTGCGCCCACGGGTCGGCGGCCGGGGCCGCCTCGCCAACGAGTTCCGGATCTGGCACCGTCCAGGCGAGCAGCCGCCGCAGATAGAGCGGCCCGCCGGCTTTCGGCCCGGTTCCCGACAGCCCATGGCCGCCGAAGGGCTGAGCCCCCACCACCGCCCCGATGATGTTGCGGTTGACGTAGACATTGCCGGCCGCGATCCGGGCCAGCGCGCGCCTCACGGTCTCGTCGATCCGGGTGTGCAGCCCGAAGGTGAGCGCGTAGCCGGTCGCGTTAAGCTCGTGGATCAGTTCGTCCAGCCGGTCGCGGGCGTAGCGGACGACGTGCAGCACCGGTCCGAACACCTCGCGCCGCAGCTCCGATACGCGCGGGATCTCGATCAGCGTCAGCGCCACGAAGGTCCCGGCCGCGCAATCGTCCGGCAGCGGCGCGCGGGTGACCACGCAGCCGCTCTGGCGCATGGCCTCGACGTGCGCTTCGATCGTCCGCCGCGCATCCCCGGAGATCACCGGTCCAACGTCGGTCGCCAACCTGGCGGGATCGCCGACCGCAAGCTCCGCCATCGCGCCCTTGAGCATGCCGAGGAGCCGGTCCGCGACCTCCTCCTGCAGGCACAGCACGCGCAGCGCCGAGCAGCGCTGACCGGCGGAGTCGAAGGCGGAGGCGAGCGCGTCGGCCACCACCTGCTCGGGCAGCGCGGAGGAGTCCGCGATCAGCGCGTTCTGCCCTCCCGTCTCGGCGATGAGCGGAACCGGCGCCCCGTTCGGCCCGAGCCGCCGCGACAGCTGCTTCTGGATGAGCCGCGCGACCTCGGTCGAGCCGGTGAACAGCACGCCCTGCACGCGCGGATCGTCCACCAGCGCCGCCCCGACCTCGCCGTGCCCCGGAACGAGCTGCAGCGCGTCCTGCGGGACTCCGGCCTCGTGCAGCAGCCCGACCGCGGCGGCGGCCGTCAGCGGCGTTTCCTCGGCGGGCTTGGCCAGAACCGGGTTGCCGGCCGCAAGCGCCGCCGCGACCTGTCCGGTGAAGATCGAGAGCGGGAAATTCCACGGGCTGATGCACACGACCGGTCCGAGCGGCCGGTGCGCGGCCTCCGACCAGCCGCTTATCTTTGCCGCGTAGTAGCGCAGGAAATCGACCGCCTCGCGCAGCTCGGCGAGCGCGTTCGGCGCTGTGCGGCCTGCCTCGCGGACGATCAGCCCGACCAGCTCCGCGCCGCGCGCCTCCATCAGCGCGGCGGCGCGCTCCAGAATGGCCGCCCGGACCATCGGCGGGCTCTCGGGCCAGCGCGTCGCGGCCCGCTCCGCCCGGTCGAGCATCGCCGCGACCGCCGCGGACGAGGCCTCCGTCACATAGCCGACGACGTCGCCGGGCCGGGCCGGGTTGCGGACCGGCCGGCGCGTCCCCTCCCCGGCCGCAGGGGCGGCGGACCAGTCCACGCGTCCGCTGGCGTCGAGCGCCCGCGTCAGGTCGGCGAGCGCGCGCTCGTCCGAAAAGTCGAGCCCCGCCGCATTCACGCGCTCGGGCGCGAAAAGATCGGCGGGGGCGGCGATCTGCTCGTGCGGCGCGCCGATCGGCGAAACGGCGCGCGCGGCCGCCACCGGATCGGCGAGCAGGTCCGCCGTCGGCACCGTCTCGTCCGTGATGCGGTTGACGAAGGAGGAGTTGGCGCCGTTCTCCAGCAGCCGCCGCACCAGATAGGCGAGCAGCGTCTCATGGTCGCCGACGGGCGCGTAGATGCGGCACGGCCTTCCGAGCTTTGCCGGGCCCACGACCTCCTCGTAGAGCGGCTCGCCCATGCCGTGCAGGCACTGGAACTCGTAATCCTCCGGGGGCCTGTCGCGGCCTGCCATTTCGAGCACCGAGGCGAGCGTCATCGCATTGTGGGTGGCGAATTGCGGATAGAGCGCGTCGCCCGCCGCCAGCATCTTCCGTGCGCAGGCGAGGAAGCTAACGTCGGTGTGAACTTTTCGGGTGAAGACCGGGAAGTCCGCGAGCCCCAGCGTCTGCGCGCGCTTGATCTCGCTGTCCCAATAGGCGCCTTTCACGAGCCGCGTCATGATCCGGCGGTCCGAGCGCCGGGCGAGATCGGCGAGCCAGTCGATCACGAAAGGCGCGCGCTTCATGTAGGCCTGCACCACGAATCCGGCCCCGTCCCAGCCGGCGAGCTCCGGGTCGAGGCAGAGCGCCTCGAACACGTCGAGCGACAGCTCCAGCCGGTCGGCTTCCTCGGCGTCGATGTTGAGGCCGATGTCGACATCGCGCGCCATCCGGGCGAGCGCCGTCAGCCGCGGCGCGAGTTCCGCCATCACGCGGGCGCGTTGCGCGCGCTGGTAGCGCGGATGCAGGGCGGACAGCTTGATCGAAATGCCCGGCCCTTCGCGCCAGCCGCGGCCGGCAGCCTCCTGACCGATCGCGCCGATCGCCTCCCGATAGGCCTCGAAATAGTTCTGCGCGTCGGCGGCGGTCAGCGCCGCCTCGCCCAGCATGTCGAAGGAGTGCCGAAAGCCGGCGCGCTCGCGCCTTCGGGCGCGGCCCAGGGCTTCCTCGATCGTGCGGCCGGTGACGAACTGCTCGCCGAGCAGCCGCATCGCGAGGTCGACCGCCGCTCGCACCAGCGGCTCGCCGCTGCGCGCCACGAGCCGCTTCAGCGCGCCCCAAAGGGTGTCATCTTCAGCGGGCGCGGCCAGCCGGCCGGTGACCAGCAGGCCCCAGGTGGCGGCGTTCACGAACAGCGACGGGCTGTGGCCGAGATGCGCGCGCCAGTCGCCGCGACCGATCTTCTCGCGGATCAGCGCATCCCGCGTCGCGGCGTCCGGGATGCGCAGCAGCGCCTCGGCCAGGCACATCAGCGCGACGCCCTCGTGGCTCGACAGCGAGAATTCGTGGATCAGCCCCTCCATGCCCTCAAAGGAGCGCTTGGCGCGCAACCCCTCGACGAGACGGCCGGCAGTCGCCTGGGCCGCAGCGATCTGTTCGGGCGCAAGACGCGCCGCCTCGATCAGCGGCGGCACGCAGTCCGGCTCCGGGCGAAGGTTCGCGGCCGTGATCGCGGCGCGCAGAGGCCCGCGCTCGGGCAACTCCACGAAGTCCGCAAAGGGCCTCCCGGCCGGGAAGGACTTCTGCATGCGATGGCCCTCGTCTTGCGGGCCCCGCTTCTGCGCGGCCCCGCTCTCCTGATATGGGAGAGCGATGACGCTCCGCACCTCGCTCTCCGCCGAGACCGAAACGCTGCTCGCCGCGCTCGGCGCCGCGCCGCCGGTGGACGGAACTCTCGAGGCGCGCTCGCCGATCGATGGGCGGCCGATCGGCCGCGTCGCCGAAGACGGCCCCGCCGGCGCCGCGGCGAAGATCGCGGCGGCGCACTGCGCCTTCCCGGCGTGGCGCGACACGCCTGCGCCCGTTCGCGGCGAGCTGGTGCGGCTGTTCGGCGAGGAGTTGCGCGCCCACAAGGCGGCGCTGGGCCGGCTCGTGGCCATCGAGTGCGGCAAGATTCTTTCCGAGGGCCTCGGAGAGGTCCAGGAGATGATCGACATCTGCGACTTCGCGGTCGGCCTGTCGCGCCAGCTGCACGGGCTCACCATCGCGAGCGAGCGCCCCGGCCACCGCATGATGGAGGCCTGGCACCCGCTCGGGCCGGTCGGGATCATCTCGGCCTTCAACTTCCCCGTTGCGGTCTGGGCCTGGAACGCGGCGCTCGCGCTCGTCTGCGGGAACCCGATCGTCTGGAAGCCGTCGGAGAAGACGCCGCTCACCGCCCTCGCCTGCCAGGCGCTCTTCCAACGCGCCGCCGCCCGCTTCGCGCGCGCGCCCGAAAACCTGTCGAGCGTGCTGGTCGGCGGTCCAGACGTGGGTCAGGCGCTGGTCGACCATCCAGCGGTTCCGCTCGTCTCCGCCACCGGCTCGACCCGGATGGGCCGCGCCGTCGCGCCCCGCCTGGCCGGCCGTTTCGCGCGCGCGCTCCTCGAGCTCGGCGGCAACAATGGCGCGCTCGTCTGTCCTTCGGCGGATATCGACCTGACCGTACGCGCCGTCGCCTTCGCCGCGATGGGCACGGCCGGCCAGCGCTGCACCACGCTGCGGCGGCTGTTCGTGCACGACGCGGTCCATGACGCTCTGCTGCCGCGCCTGAAGGCCGCCTATGCGAGCGTCGCGGTTGGAAATCCGCTGGACGAGCGGACGCTGGTCGGGCCGCTGATCGACGCCGCGGCGTTCGAGGGCATGCGAGGCGCCCTCGCGGCCGCAGAGACCGCCGGCGGGGTGATCCATGGCGGCGAGCGCGTGGAAAGCGAAAGCCCCGACGCGTTCTATGTCCGCCCGGCGCTGGTCGAGCTCCCGGAGCAGGCCGGGCCGGCCCTGCAGGAGACCTTCGCGCCGATCCTCTACGTGATGCGCTTCTCGGATCTGGACGAGGCGATCCGGCTGCACAACGCGGTCGGCCAGGGCCTGTCGTCCTCGATCTTCACCAACGATCTGCGCGAGGCCGAGCTGTTCCTGTCCGCCCGCGGCTCCGACTGCGGCATCGCCAACGTCAATATCGGTCCGTCCGGAGCCGAGATCGGCGGCGCGTTCGGCGGCGAGAAGGAGACCGGCGGCGGCCGGGAATCCGGCTCGGACGCCTGGAAGGCCTATATGCGGCGCGCCACCAACACGATCAATTTCGGCGGCGCCCTGCCGCTCGCGCAGGGGGTGCGGTTCGACCTCTAGGAGGCGCGGTCAGACCTCCGGAAGCACCAGCAGGGTCGCGCCGTCGACGGCGACGACTTTGACGCGCGTGCCGGACGGCAGGTCCGGCCCGGAGATCCGCCACGACGTGTCGTCGATCCTGACCCGGCCGTCGCCGCCGAGGATCGGCGCCTCGAGGGTGAACACCCTGCCGATCTGGCGCTCGGCCCGCCGGTTCAGCATCGGCCGCTCGTCGCTCGGCTCGTCGGCCGGTCGGCCGATGCGCCACCAGGCGATCGCCGCCGCGAGCCCCAGCACCGCGAAGGCCACCAGCTCGATCTGCCAGCCGGGATCGAACAGGAAGGCTACGAAGCCGACCAGGATCGCCGCGATGCCGAGCCACAGCAGCACGCTGCCGGGGATGATCAGCTCCGCCGTCAGCAGCAGCAGGCCGAACACGAACCAGCGCCAGGCCCCCAGCGCGACGACGACGTTTGCCAGCATGCCTCAGGCGCTCTCCGGCCCAGGCGGGACCGACCCGCTCGCCGGCACGCTGCCGCGCGGCCGCACTGGGCGCTCGGGCGCGCCGGGCGCCGCGCGGCCGAGCGCGTCGCGCGCGATCTCCGCGATGCCGCCGAGCGAGCCGAGCAGCGCGGTCGCCTCATAGGGCAGCACGAAGGTCTTCTGGTTGGGCGAGGTCGCCATGCTCTTCAGCGCCTCGACATATTTTTGGGCGACGAAGTAGTTGAGCGCCGCCGTGTCGCCCCGCGCGACCGCCTCGCTCACCAGCGTCGTGGCTTTGGCCTCGGCTTCGGCCGAGCGCTCGCGCGCCTCGGCGTCGCGGAAGGCCGCCTCCTTCCGCCCTTCGGCCTCGAGGATCTGCGCCTGCTTGGCGCCTTCGGCCACCAGGATCGAGGCGCGCTTCTCGCGCTCGGCCTTCATCTGCCGGCCCATCGAGGCGACAAGGTCGGCGGGCGGAGTGATGTCCTTGATCTCGATGCGCGTGACCTTCACGCCCCAGGGCGAGGCGGCGGCGTCCACCACATGCAGCAGGCGAGTGTTGATCTCGTCGCGCTGCGACAGCACGTGGTCGAGGTCCATCGAACCCAGCACCGAGCGGATGTTGGTCATGGTCAGCGCCATGATGGCCCGTTCGAGGTTGGTGACCTCGTAGGACGCCTGCGCCGCGTCGACCACCTGGTAGAACGCCACGCCGTCGACCTGCACGGAGGCGTTGTCGCGGGTGATGACCTCCTGGCTCGGAATGTCGAGCACCTGCTCCATCATGTTCATCCGCCGGCCGATCTGGTCGATGAACGGGATGATCAGGGTCAGGCCCGGCCGCAGCGTGCGGGTATACTTCTGGAAGCGCTCGACCGTGTAGTTGTAGCCCTGCGGCACCGTCTTGACGCCGGCGAAGATGACGAAGATCACCAGCGCCGCGACGACGATGGCGGCGATGTCGAAGCCCGACAACGGCATGGTTCGCTCCCCCTGCTCCGCCGCATGAGGCGCCACGGGGGGCGCGAAGGCAAGCCGCCCCTCCGATGACGTCCTCGTGTCGGTCGGTTAGCGCCGCAGCGCGGCCGCGGGGCTCAGATCCAGCCCATCAGCTCGCGCCGGACGACGTGCTCGATCACCCGCATGCCTTCCTCGGAATCGTTGAGGCAGGGGATCGCGGCGAAGTTCTCGCCGCCATTGTGATGGAAGATCTCGGCGTTCTCGCCGGCGATCTCCTCCAGCGTCTCGAGGCAGTCGGCGGTGAAGCCCGGCATCACCACCGCGAGGTTCTTCACGCCCTCCTTGGCGAGCGCCTCGACGGTCTTGTCGGTGTAGGGCTTCAGCCACTCCTCCGGGCCGAAACGCGACTGGAAGGTGATCCGGAAACGGCTGTCGTCGAGCCCGAGCGCCTCGCGCATCAGCCGCGCGGTCTTCTGGCACTGGCAGTGATAGGGGTCGCCCTTGGCCAGGTAGGACTGCGGCACGCCGTGGAAGGAGGCCAGAATGATCTCCGGCTCGAAGGAAAGCTTCGCGAGCTCCTTCTTCAGCGAGGACGTGACGGCCTCGATATAGACCGGGTCGTCCGCCCAGGGCGGCGCGACGCGCAGCACCGGCTGCCAGCGCATCGCCTTGAGCGCGTCGAAGGCCTTGTCGCAGACGGTCGCCGAGGTCGCGGCGGCGTATTGCGGATAGAGCGGCACGAGCAGGATGCGGTCGCAGCCTTCCTTCTGAAGCGCCTCGATCCGCGAGGCGATCGACGGATTGCCGTAGCGCATCGCCCAGTCGACCACGAGCTTCGGCGCTGCCGAGGCGAGGCTCGCGGCGAGCTTCTCGGCTTGGCTGCGCGTGATCGTCCTGAGCGGGCTCTCGTCGCGCTCGCGGTTCCAGATCGAGGCGTAGTCCTTGCCCTTGCGGCCCGGCCGCGTGGTCAGGATGATCCCGTTCAGCAGCGGCCACCAGATGATCCGCGGCGTCTCGATCACGCGCCGGTCGGATAGGAACTCCCTGAGATAGCGCCGCATCGACCAGTAGTCGGTGCCATCGGGGGTCCCCAGGTTGACGAGCAGCACGCCGATGCGGCCGACCTTCACGGGCGGATGATCGATCGGGAGGCGGACGGCGCGGGCGTCGCCGGCAGGCAGGGGCGCGTTCATTGGAATTTCTCTGTTTCGCGAGCCGCTAGATAGGGCCCGCGGACGCGCCTGTCACGGCAAGCGCCTCCGCCGTCCGCACAGCCCGTGTTAGAATGATCGAGAGACGGGAGCTGCGGATGGGCGAGCCGAGCCGAAGCGTATGACGCCGGACGCGTTTCTGGCCTGGCAGCAGGACCAGGAACACAATTACGAGCTCGTCGACGGGCTGCCTGTCCTGCCGCTGAAGGCGATGACGGGCGCGACGCACGCCCATGATCGCGTGACAGTCAATCTGCTTCGCGAGCTTTCGGTTCAGCTCCGCCGGAAACGCTGCCAACCGGCCACCGACGACATCGCCCTCCGGATCCCGAACGGCAACATCCGCCGGCCGGACGTGATGGTCGAACGCGGTCCGATCGACCTCACGGGAACGGCGGCCGTCGAGCCGAAGCTGGTCGCTGAGGTGCTGTCGCCCTCCACGATGAACCTCGACCGGTTCCGCAAGCTCGAGGAATACAAGACCGTTCTGTCGCTCGCCTACATCCTGTTGCTCGACACCACCAGGCCGCAGATCACGCTTTATGTGCGCGAAGGGACCCAATGGATGCGGACGCATGACGAGCTCGGCGCCGTGATCGAGCTGCCCGAGATCGGCTGCCGGCTCGCTTCCGTCGACCTGTTCCAGAGACTGCCCTTCGCGGAAGCCCGGTCAGCCGTGCAGGGCGACTGAATCCTCCGGCGCCTCGGCGCGCGCGTCCATGCCGTAGTCGCGCACGACGGGCGCGACGCGCAGCCGGTAGTCGGCGAACACCTCGCCGCGCCCCGCCTTCTGCGCGTTCTGGTGACGGGCGTGCGCGCGCCATTTCGTGAGCGCCTCCTCGTCGCGCCAGAACGACAGCGACACGAATTTGCCGGGCTGCGTGACGCTTTCGAACCGCTCGACCGAGATGAAGCCGTCGGCCTGCTCGACCTCTGCCTTCAGCGCCGCCGCCATGGCGAAATAGTCCGCGGCGCGGCCCTCGCGCGGCGTCACCTCGAAGATCACGGCGATCATGTCCGCTTCCCCTTCCGTCAGCTTCCGAACACGAACCGGTCCACGATCCTGAAGCCGTCCTCGGGCGACTCCTCAACATAGAGCGTCACCGCCTTGACCGTCGAGACGGCGGCGCCGACCTGCTCGTCGTAGAGCGCGGCGAGGCCGTCGATGGCCGCCGGCACGCGGGTCTCCGGCAAGCTGCCGGTCAGCGTCATGTGGAACCGGAAATCCTCGAATACGTAAGGATAACCCCAGCGATCCAGATTGACCTGCTGGCGTTCCGTCAGCCCCGCCAGCCGGCGCCGCGCGAGCTCTTCCGCGGTGTGTGGCGCCCGGAACGGCTCGAAGGCTTCGACGCAGGCGGCGGCGAGCCCCGAAAGCGCCTCGGAAGGCTCCTTGGGCGTCAGCGCCACGAAGGTCTCGATCGGCCGCACGGCGAGTTCCGGGAGCTCGAAGCCGCGGCGCTTGCGCGCGAAGGCCCGCCCGGCCGCCACCAGGTCGTCCTCGGTCGCGCCTTCGGCCAGCCGGAACGGGGCCTTCAGGGTGGCGTGAAATCCGTAGCGGCGGGGTTGCGCGGTCAGCCGAAGCCAGTCTTCCGGCGAAAAACCCGCGGGCGCGAGCGGCAGGCGCGTGGCGCCCGTGGCGGCGTCATAGCCGAGCACGTCGGAGCCGAAGCCCCAGAGCGGGCTCTCGGGCGCGGGCGCATAGTAGATCGCGTAACGAGCCGCGTTCATAAGGCGCGGCGCCCTGCGACCGTGAGGCTTCTCACCACCGGCGTCCCGTCGAGGAAGCGCAGCTGGACCAAATCCGCCCGCAGGCCTGGCGCGAGCCTGCCGCGATCGGCGAGCCCGAGCATTGCGGCGGGCCCCGCCGTCACCAGTGCGAAGGCGTCTTGAAGCGGCAGCCCGGGCGAGCAGGCCAGCCGCTCGACCGCCTGCAGCAGGCTCGCCGGCACGTAATCGGAGGAGAGCGCGTCGAGCAATCCGGCGCGCGCCAGCTCCTCGGCCGCGACGCCGCCGGAATGCGAGCCGCCGCGCACCACATTGGGCGCCCCGGCGACCGTCGCGAGGCCCGCGGCGCGCGCCGCCCGCGCGGCGTCGAGCGTGGTCGGAAACTCAGAAATCGCGCAGCCAGCCTCGACCGCCTGGCGGACATGCTCGACGGTGGTGTCGTCATGGCTCGCGAGCGGGACGCCGTGCTCGCGGAACAGTTTTACCGCGCGCGGCCGGTTCGCCGCCGATGCGCTCGCGCCGGTCGCGATGCGCTTTGCGAGCAGCGCGTCGGCGTCGCCCCCGCGGAGCCCCTCCCCGGCCATGAGACGCTTGAGGTCGGCCACGTTGCGCCATTGCCGCTGGCCGGGCGTGTGGTCCATCAGCGAGGCGAGCGCCACCAGCGGCCGCGCGACATGCGGACCGACGTCCTCGGCGAAGTTCGGGTCGCTAAGTTCGCAGCGCAGATGCAGCCTGTGGTCGATCCGGAACACGCCTTCCGCCACGCCGCGCTCGATCGCCGCGACCATGTCGTGGAAGATCGCCCGGCGATAGTCGTTATCGGCGTCGTAGCCCCCCGCGCAGACGGCGTCGCAGACGGTGGTGACGCCGGCCGCCGCCATCTGAACGTCATGGACCAGCGCCGCCGCGAGCGGGTTGGGCCAGATCACGCCGGGCCGCGGCACGAAATGCTTCTCGAGATTGTCGGTGTGAACCTCGATCAGCCCCGGCGCCAGAAGGTCGCCCTCAAGGTCGACCGCGCCGGGCGCGCGTGAGAGCCCGTCCGAGACGTCCCGGATCAGCCCGTCCGCATGCACGAGCGTGCCGGTCGCGACCCGGTCATCGAGGACCAGGCGCGCATTGGTGAGGATCGTCTCCATGGGGGCCATTGCGGTTCCGCCGGCGCGCCTAGACGCCGAGCGCGCCGCCGTCGGAGCGCGGGTCATGCGCGCCCTCGATGCGGCCCGCGGCGTCGCGCACGATCATGCCGGCATGGCCCGCCTCGTCGCTGAAGCCGTCCTCGAAGCTGGAGAGCTCGTGACCAATGGCGGCGAGCCGGTCCAGCGTCTCACCGTCGAAGCGCGGCTCGTATTTGAGCGAGGCGTCGTCCTCGCCCCAGGAGCGGCCGAGCCGCACGCGCGGCGCAGACAAGGCGTCCTCGATCGAGCGCTTCAGCCAGACATGGCGCGCGAACGTCATGGCCTGGGTCTGCGGCTGCCCCTCGCCGCCCATCGTGCCGTAGGAGATCACCCGGCCGTCATCCATCACCGCAAGCGGCGGGTTCAGCGTGTGGAACGGCTGGCGGCCCGGCGCGAGCGGATTGCGGTCTTCCGGATCGAGCGAGAAGGCGGCTCCGCGGTTCTGGATCAGCACGCCGGTCCCCGGCAGCACGCAACCGGAGCCATATTCCCAGAAGATGCTCTGGATGTAGCTCACCGCCCGGCCCTCGGCGTCGATCGCCCCCATCCAGACCGTGTCGCCCTCGTCGAACTTCGGCGCGGGGAACGGCGCGGCGCGGGTGAGATCGACGGCCGCCGCCTCGCGGTCGAGCCGCTCGGGCGTGAGGAAGCTCTGCGGGTCGACCGGGACGCGGTCGTGGTCGACGCAGACATGGTCGCGGATGCGGAAGGCGCGCTTGGTCGCCTCCACGATCGCGTGCACGAAGCCGACGCTGCCGTCCTCGGCGAGCGCCAGCCGGTCGAGCACGCCGAGGATGATCAGCGAGGCGAGGCCCTGGGTCGGCGGCGGCGCGTTGTAGATGGTTCCGCCGCGAATGCGCATCTCGAGCGGCGGCAGCAGACGGGCGCGGTGCGCTGCAAAATCCTCGCGCGACACCGGCGCGCCGATGCGGTCGAGATCGGCCGCCATCTCGCGGGCGACGTCGCCCTCGTAGAAGTCCTGCAGCCCGGCGCGGCTCAGATGCTCGAGCGTGTCGGCGAGCTTGGCCTGCACGAGCATCTCGCCCTCGGCGAGCAGCTTGCCGTCGCGCATGAAGGTTTCCCGGAAGCCCGGCGCCTCGACCAGATCCTCCCAGGCCTTCGGCTTGGTGCGGCCCTGGCTGCGCGATACCGGCGTTCCCTCGCGGGCGAGACGCACCGCGTCGGAGGTCAGCACGTCGAGCGGCAGCCGGCCGCGCGCCGCGGCGGCGAGCTCGAGCGCCAACCGCCAGCCGTTGATCGCGCCCGGCACGGCGAGCGCCGACATGGCGCCGCGCGGCGGTATCACGTCGCGGCCGCGGTCGCGGTAGAACGCGATGGTGGCGCGCGAGCCGGCGCGGCAGCAGGCCTCGATGTAGCGGACTTCGCCGGACGGCTCGCGCAGGAGCCAGAAACCGTCGCCGCCGATGGCGTTCATGTGCGGGTAGACGACCGCGATGGTCGCCGCCATGGCGGTCATTGCCTCATAGGCGTTGCCGCCCTCGGCGAGAATCGCCCGCCCCGTCTCGGCGGCGGCCGCATGAGGCGCGGCGACGACGCCGCGATCCGAACGGGCTGCTTCCATCAGCGATCAAGTCCTGCTGTCGAAGAAGCCGCAACGCCTATAGGCCCGGCCCGCGGCGAGCAACCCGCAGGCCTCGACGCAAGCCGCCGCCATGCTAAAAGGACGGCCCCGGCGGATCTCCGCCGCTCTCTCTGGAGCATGCTCCCCGTGTCCGACGCGCCCGATCAGGTTTCCTCGAGCGGCCTCGCCAGGATCGTCACGCTGACCTCGGCGACGATCCTGATCGCGACCCAGACGATCGCGGCCTCGGTCGCCGGCGGGTGGGCGATCGCCGGCTTCCTCGGCCTTGGCGAATACGCCGCCTACGCGTTCGAGGCGATCGGCCTGTGCCTCGGCGTCTGGGCCGTGACGTCCTTCGTGCGGACGGCGCTGAAGAACGATCCGGCGCGCCTCGGCGCCTGACATTTACGTCCTGCCATCGACGGGGCTTCGCACGCGCAAAAACTTTGCTAGGTGATCGGCGTCGTCAATCGAACGGACGCTTTCACATGGCCGATCTCCGACTCCGCCGCAGCGTGCTCTACATGCCGGGCTCGAATCAGCGCGCTCTCGAGAAGGCCAGACAGCTGCCTGCGGACGCGCTGATCCTCGACCTCGAAGACGCCGTTGCGCCCGACGCCAAGGATCTCGCCCGCGAGCAGGTGTGCGCTGCAGTAAAGGCCGGCGGCTATGGCGACCGCGAGATCGTGATCCGCGTCAACGCCCCGCAGACGCCCTGGGGCGAGGAGGACCTGAAGGCCGCGATCGAGGCGCGGCCGGACGCGATCCTGATGCCGAAGGTGAATTCGCCGGCCGTTCTGGAGAGCATCGCGAACCGGCTCGAGGCGCTCGACGCGCCCGAGAGCATCGCCGTCTGGGCGATGATCGAGACGCCGGCGTCGATCCTCAACATCAAGGAGGTCGCGGCCTCGCGCAGGACGGTGCCGGGCTGCCGGCTGTCCTGTCTCGTGCTCGGGACCAATGATCTCGCCAAGGACACCTGGGCGCAGATCGTGAAGGGCCGCGCGCCGATGATGCCCTGGATCATGTTCGCGCTCGCCGCGGCGCGGGCGGAGGGCCTCGCGATCCTCGACGGGGTGTTCAACGACCTTGACGACGTCGAGGGCTGCCGCGAGGAGTGCCGCCAGTCGCGCGACCTCGGCTTCGACGGCAAGACCATCATCCACCCGAACCAGATCGAGCCGGCGAACACCTGCTTCGCGCCCTCCCTCCAGGAGGTCGAGCGCGCCCGTAAGGTGATCGCGGCCTTCGACCTGCCGGAGAACGCCAAGCGCGGCGCGATCCGGGTCGAAGGCCGGATGTATGAGCGCCAGCACATCGGTATGGCGCGCCGCGCCGTCGCCTGGCACGAGGCGATCGCCGCCCGGGGCGGCTGACGCCGCTTGCGGTTCAGTGGTGATGCGGCTCGGCGCCGGGCGTGAGCGTGACGCCCGGCGCCGGCCGCTCCGGATGATCGTCGGCTGATTTGGCGATGTCGGTCCACTGGGTCGTCTTGCCGCCGGCGCAGTCCTGGATCACCGCGAAGCGCAGCACCTCGCCAGGCTTCAGCTCGCGGGCCGCGAAGCCGAACAGGGTGAACTCGTCGACATAGGCGTCCGGCAGCTCTCCGCCCGACCAGGCGACCGCCGTCACGCCCTCGCTCAGCGTCTTGCCGTGATAGTAGGCGTAGGAGCTCTGATATTTGCCGGTCTCGGTCTTCAGCGACCAGCCCGGCTTGGGCATCGGCTTCACGCCGATAAAGCCTTCCGGAACGACCACCCGCAGCCCGGTCGTGGCTGCGCCGTCGCAGCCATGGGTCACGCGGAACGTCGCCCGGACGCTCGAGCCGACCGGCGCCTCGGCCGGATCGACCACGATGTGGGCTGCGGCCGTGGCGCATCCCAGCGCGACGGCGGCGAGAACGAGAGCGGGTTTCAGCATCGGGATCAGCCTCATCGGGATTGGGAATGTCGTCGTGGAGCGCGGCCGGCGGCGACCGCCGGCCGAGAGGCGGCGGCTCACCAGCGGTATTTGACGCCGGCGTAGAAGGCTCGGCCGGAGCCCGGCTCGAACAGCGCGGATTGCGGATTCGCGCGGTCGGTGACGCTGACGCTCGCGATGTACTTCTTGTCCGCGAGGTTGCGCGCCTCGACATAGGCCGAGAACGGCCCGCCGGCGTCGTAGCCGGCCTTCGCGCCCAGCAGCGCATAGGCCTTCGTCTTCAGCGTGTTGGCGCTGTCGACGTAATAGGCCTGCGGAACCCACTCCACGTTCGGGCCGGCGTAGAAGCCGAGGGGGTGCCGGTAGAGCAGCTCGGCGCGGACATAGTGCCGTGGCGCGCCGGGCAGCTTGTTGTTCCCGAACTTCTCGTCGTCGTCGAAGCGGAAGTCGTTGAACGTGTAGGCGAGGTTCAGCCAGAGCTTGTCGTCGGCCAGCCCGCCGGCGGCGTCCTTGACGAAGATGTCCTTCAGCACCGCCGCGCCGAGGCCGAGCTCAACCCCCTGGTGGATGGTCTTGTCGAGGTTGACCACGGTGCAGGAGCCGGCGTTCGTCCTGATGTCCCGGCAGAAGAACTCGTCGCGGATGTTCATGCGGTAGAGCGCGACGTCCCAGGTGACGTCTTCGCGCCGGCCGCGCGTGCCGATCTCGTAGCTCCACGCCTTCTGGGGCTTGGCGAGCGCAGGGCCGGCGAAGTTGTTCTCGCCGAAGCTCGGCGCCTCGACGCTGCGCGAGACATTGGCGAAGGCCTGCCAGCTCGGGTCGATGTCCCACAGCAGGCCGAGCTTGGGGCTCGCGAGATTGAAGGACTTCGCGCCCGACGCGTCCCCGTCCGAGAGGAAATGGTCGTCCTGCTTGCGGCGGGCGTAGAGATACTGGAGCGCCGTCACCACCCCGACCGTCGGGACGACGTAGAACGTGTTCTCGGCGTAGAGCGAGACGTTGTTCGAGAACTGGTCGGCGTCGGAGGTCTTGGCGCCCTTCTGGCCGCCGACATTGACGTACTGCCTGGCGTCCGTCGTCCCCGCCAGAACGTTGACCCCGGCGACGAAGCGGTTGGCGTGGCCGGCGATCTCGCGCTCGTCCGTCACCCGCGCGAAGCCGCCATAGTTCAGATATTTGTAGTCGAGCCACTGGTAGATCGGGTGGCGCAGATGGCGGTCGACCACGAAGGCGCCGAAATCGACCGACGTGGTCTCGGCGAGCCGGATCGTCGTCTTGTTGGCGAACCGGATCGTGTCGATGTTGCGCTCCTGGTCCATCGACAGGTTGTTCGGCGCCGCCGCCTTCGGGTCGTGCAGCGCCGCGCTGCGCGAGACGCTGCCCGGGATGTTCTGCCGGACCTCGTTGGCGTTCAGGTAGAAGCGCGTCTCGACATTGTCGCCGATGCGGTAGCCGACATTGCCGCTGAAGCGCGCGTCGTGGCCCTCGCTGTGGTCACGGAACCCGTCGGTCTGCTTCCATGAGCCGGTGACGAAATAGTCCGCCGCGCCGTATGCGCCGCCCGAGCTCGCCTGCAGCCGGTACGTGCCGAACGATCCGACGTCCGCCGCGCCTTGCGCGACGCTCGCGTCCGCGTCGCGGCCGGTCGCGGTGACGAAGTTGATGGCGCCGCCGAGCGCGTTGGCGCCGAAACGCAGCGCGTTGGCGCCCTTGTAGACCTCGATCATCCGATAGGCGGACGGGTCGATTTCCTGGAAATCGCCGTAGCCGTCCGCCGTGTTGATCGGGACGCCGTCCATGTAGAGCTGGACGCCGCGCAGATGGAAGTTGCGCGACAGTCCCGAGCCGCGGATCGAGAGCCGCGTGTCGTCGCCCCATTTGGGCTGCACGAACACGCCCGGCGTGAAATCGAGCGCGTCCTTGATGGTGAGCGCCGGCGTCGTCTTCTTGTAGCCGTCGGCGTCGATCACCTCGACGGCGCCCGGCGTGCGCTCGATCTCCTTGCGGCGCTCATCGAGCGGCGGGGAGGTCAGGCTGCCGGCGGCGCCGGCGCCCTGCACGACGATCTCCTGCAGTTCGGTGTTGTCGGCGGATTGCGGATAGGCGGATTGCGGCAGGCCCGCGCAGCACAGCGCGACCCCCGCGATCAGGACTGGTCTCGACATCTTTTCTGGAGTTCCCGGACAGCCGATCGGTCGCGTCGGCTCGCGCGGTTGCGCCGGGCGAGCCGTTACGCAGCGGCCACGCGAGCGCAGGGCGCCGGCGCCATGGCGCGCCAAACGTCCCGCTGCGTGGTGATCAGGCGGCCGAGGGAGGGTCGCGCGGGCGCGCCGGCGTTCGTTCGGCGATCGATCGCCGAGGCCGTTCCGACGCGAGGGAAAGCCGCGGCGCGGGCGGCGGCGGCGCATAGACGAAGGCGAAGGCGGCCGGCTCGGGCGGCGGAGCCGCGGCGTGGCTCAGGCAGGCGGCCGTGCAGCACGAACCGTGATGCAGCTGGCCGTCGCCGGGATCCTGGTCGGCGGCGGCGGCCGCCCCGTTGAGGCAGTGGACGCCGAACGGATCGCCCGACGAGGCGTGCGCCTGGCCGACCATGCCGAGCGCGCCCAGCGCCGCCTGTGCGATCAGCACATAGGCGACGATCCAGACGCCGAGCAGCCGTGTGAGTTTGCGACCCCGATGCAAGATCGAACTCTCCCCCGGAGCGATGCTTAACATGTCTCTTCGGCGCCGCGCTCCGCGACCAAACGTCAGCTCCGGGGGCGACCCTCCCGCAGAGGTACATGGCGCCCGCCGGGCCATGGCGGTAACACCGGAGGGAGACGATTCGGGGGGACTTGATGCGGGTGTTGATCGTCGAGGACGACATGGTCGTCGCGGGCTGCCTGAAGCCGGTCGTCGTCGAGGCGGGGCATCAGGTGGTTGGGCTCGCAGCCGATCGTGACTCTGCGATCGCTCTGCTGGGCTCCGCGCGCGTGCACCTCGCGCTGATCGACCTCGGGCTCGCTGACGGGAGGTCGGGACTCGAGGTCGCCCGAGCCGCCGCCGACCAGGGCGTGACGGCCGTGCTGACCACCGGCCGCCGCGGGCAGGTGCCGGACGACTTTGCGGGCGCGCTGGGCGTGATCGCGAAGCCCTATGCGCCGGCCGACATCGCCGCCGCGCTGGCCTTCGTGGCTGGCGGCTCGCAGGCGCCCGAGAGCGCGCCGCGCGGGCTGGAGCTCTCGCCATGCTGGACCGCGGCACCGCGCGCCGTTCAGCCGCCGAGAAGCGCCAGCGTCCGCTCGTCCTCAACCCCGTCGCAATAGCGCGCCAGCGCCTGGCGGAACACGCTGTCGGAGCCGCCCTCGTCGGCGCGCGCGAACAGCGTCATCGACGACCGGAACTTCATGTCGTCGGGCGTTCCAAAGATGTCGCGCAGCGATCGGCCTTGCACGCTCAACGCGGCCTCGACGCCCCGCATGAGCCGCGGCCCCAGCGTCGGATGCGCCAGATAGGCCCGCGCCTCGTCGAGCGATGCGAGTCCGTAGAAGCTCGCCATCGGCGATGAGCCGAGGCCGCGGAGTTGCGGGAAGATGAACCACATCCAGTGGCTGCGCTTGTCGCCCGCGCGGATTTCGGCGAGCGCCTGGTCGAACACCGGCGCCTGCGCCGCCACGAAGCGTTCGAGATCGTAAGGATCGTCTCGGGTCATCAGCTCTCCCCCTCGCGGGCGGCGCGGCGGGGCGTCGGGGCGGCGTCCCCGTCGGCAAGCTCCACCCAGGTCGGCGCGTGATCGCTGGCATGCTCCCAGCCCCGGACCTCGCGATCGACCCCGGCTGCGACGAGCCGTCCGGCGAGCGGCGGGCTCAGCAGCAGATGATCGATCCTGAGCCCGGCGTCGCGACCCCAGGCGTTCCGGAAGTAGTCCCAGAAGGTGTAGATTCGCTCGTCCGGGTGGAGCGCGCGCAGAGCGTCCGTCCAGCCCTGCGCGACCAGCCGCCGGAACGCCTCGCGGACCTCTGGCCGAAACAGCGCGTCGTCGGTCCAGCGCTCCGGCTTGTAGACGTCGAGCTCGGTCGGCATGACGTTGAAGTCGCCGACCAGCGCGACCGGCGCGCCGCTTCCGAGGAGCTCGGCCGCATGCGCGGCGAGGCGCTCGAACCAGCGCAGCTTGTAGTCGAACTTCGGGCCGGGCGCGGGATTGCCGTTCGGCAGATAGAGGCAGCCGACCAGCACCCCGTTGACCGCCGCCTCGATATAGCGGCTGTGCGAATCCTCGGGGTCCCCAGGCAGGCCGCGGCGGGTCTCGACCGGCTCACGGCCACGCGCGAGGATCGCGACGCCGTTCCAGCTCTTCTGGCCATGCCAGACGGCGCCGTAGCCGGCTTTCCGGATCGCCGCCTCGGGAAACTTCTCCTGCGGCGCCTTGAGCTCCTGGAGACAGACCACGTCGGGCTGGGCCTGCGCGAGCCAGCGCAGCAGCACGGCCAGGCGGCCGTTGACGCCGTTGACGTTGAAAGTCGCGATCTTCATGGCGGTCGGCCTCCGGCGTTCGCGGCAGGCCTACAACGCGCCTCGGCGCTGAATCGGCGATCGGACTCAGGGGCCGAAAATGAAATCCCCGGCGCGCGCGTCGCCGCACGGCCGGGGATCGAAGTGGTGGGCGTGACAGGGATCGAACCTGTGACCCCTACCATGTCAAGGTAGTGCTCTCCCGCTGAGCTACACGCCCATTCGCCGGCCCGAAGGCCGGCGATGATGTCGTTCCGAGGTCCGCGCGGGACGGCCCCGAAGAGAGCGCGGCTATATCGGATCGCCGCAAAGCTGGCAAGCGGATGGACGGGAACAGAACGCCCTGTCGGCGGCTTCCGTCACGACCGCCGGCTGCGCCACAATCGAAGCAGCCAGAGCGGCGTGCAGATCGCGGCGCCGATCGCGAGGCCTTCGCCTGCGCCCTCGAGGCCGAGACGATCCAGAACGCCGGAGGCCCAGATCAGAATCGCGCCGACGATCAGCGCCAGCGGGACGATGTCGCGTGCGGAAAGCAGAACGCGCTCAGGCGGCCAGCAGCTTGTCGACTTCCGTCACCAGCTCGCGCAGGTGGAACGGCTTCGACAGGATCTTGGCGTCCTTGGGGGTCTGCGAGTCCGGGTTGAGGGCGACCGCCGCGAATCCGGTGATGAACATCACCTTGATGTCGGGGTCGAGCTGAGTCGCGCGGCGCGCGAGCTCGATGCCGTCCATCTCCGGCATCACGATGTCGGTGAGGAGCAGCTCGAAAGGCTCTTCCCGCAGCCGGTGATAGGCCGACAGGCCATTGTCGAAGGAGACGACCGAGTGGCCGGCGTTCTCGAGCGCGCGGACCAGGAAGCGGCGCATGTCGTCGTCGTCTTCGGCGAGGAGGATCTTGGTGTTGGCGTTCACTGAGAAAGAGCTCTGCATGTTCGCGCGAGGACCACGGATTCATCCCATAAGGGGACGCTTTGGTAAACAGATGGTTTCCGCCGCCGCGACGATGGACAGCAGCGTCTTCCGCGGGCCACAATCGCTCGATCACCGCCGCGAGCGGCCTTGAGGGAAGCGACGTTCTTGGACGAACCGGATCTCCTCGACCCGGCATTCGAGGTCATCGAGCCTGACGGCTCCCCGGCGGCCGTGACGTTCAACTCGCCGCATTCCGGGGCGCGCTATCCGGCGCGTTTCCTCGCCGCCTCGCGGCTCGACGCGCGGGCGCTGCGGCGCTCGGAGGACGCCTTCGTCGACGAGCTGTTCGGGGCTGCGCCGGAATTCGGCGCGCCGCTGATGCGGGCGCACTTTCCGCGCGCCTTCCTGGACGTCAACCGTGAGCCCTACGAGCTGGACCCGCGCATGTTCGAGGGCCGGCTGCCGCCTTTCGCCAACACCCGCTCGCTGCGAGTCGCCGGCGGCCTCGGCACGATCGCCCGGATCGTCGGCGAGGCGCAGGAGATCTACGGCGCACGGCTGCCCGTCGGCGAAGCGCTCGACCGCATCGAACTCATCTACAAGCCCTATCACCGCACGCTGCGGCGCGTGCTCGCGCGCGCCCACCGGCTGCACGGCGTCGCCGTACTGGTCGACTGCCACTCCATGCCGTCAGTCGGACTGGCGCGCGACGAGCGCTCACGGGCCGACATCGTGCTCGGCGACCGCTACGGGGCGAGTTGCTCTCCGGCGCTGATCGGCTTCGCGGAAGAGACGCTGCGGAGCCTCGGCTTCAGCGTGGTCCGCAATCGGCCTTACGCGGGCGGCTACATCACCGAGCATTACGGCGCGCCCGCGAGCGACTTCCACGCGCTGCAGATCGAGATCAACCGCGCGCTCTATATGGACGAGCGAAACCACTCCAAGACCGAGGGTTTCGAGCGGCTTCGGCAGAAGCTGACAGGGTTCGTCCAGCAGCTGGTCGAGGCGCCCTTCGGGGCGCTCGCTGCGCCGCGCGCGGCGGCCGAATAGGGCGCGCCGGACGGCCTCCTATCGTCTGATAGAAAAATCGTTGCAATCCGCCGCGGATGACGCCAATGTCCCGCTGCCTGGACAAAATGACCTAAAAAAAGGCCGCCCGCAGTTAAGCGAGCGGCCAAGTCTAGGGAGGAAACGCCCAAGGAGGGCAGCGGCGCTACGATCGAAGATCGCAATGCCGCGCCGCAATAAAATGCGGCTGCGCCGCACAAAAAGCAAGGGCAAAACGCTCTAATCGCCGGATGCGACGGCCTGTCGCATTAGCCGGCGATTTTTTTGCGCGCTGCGCTGATGGGCGTGATCGGCGCTATACACGGTCGGCCGGGCGCGCTCCCGAGTCGCTGTTCAGCGGATGCATCGGATGACCGCCGTCGACTTCTCCGCCTTCGTCGATCGCCTCGCCTCCGCCTCGGCGCAAGCCATCCTGCCGTTCTTCCGAACCTCCATCGGGGTCGAGGACAAGGGCCGCGGCTCGGGCTTCGATCCGGTGACGGCCGCCGACAAGGCCGGCGAGAGCGTGATGCGCGCGATCATCCGGGAGACCTTCCCGGGGCACGGGGTGATCGGCGAAGAGCACGGCGACGAGGCGACGGATTCCGAGTTCGTCTGGGTGCTCGATCCGATCGACGGCACGCGCTCCTTCATCCTCGGCCTGCCGATCTGGGGCACGCTGATCGGTTTGCTGCGCCGCGGCACGCCATGCTTCGGGCTGATGCATCAGCCCTTCATCGGCGAAAGCTTCTCGGGCGACGGGATGAGCGCTTCCTATCGCGGCCCGGCCGGGACGCGGCGGCTTAGGACGCGCGGCTGCCGCAGGCTTGAGGACGCCATGCTGATGGCGACCTCGCCGACCATGTTCACCGCCGAGGAGCGGGCCGCCTTCGACGCGGTCTCGGCGGAGACCCGCCTGACGCGCTGGAGCGCCGACTGCTACGCCTACGCCATGCTGGCCTCCGGCCATGTCGACCTGATCATCGAGGCGGACCTGAAGCCGTTCGACATCGTCGCCCTGATTCCGCTGATCGAGGGCGCCGGCGGGGTGGTGACGAATTGGGAGGGCGAGCCCGCCAGCCAGGGCGGCCGCATCGTCGCGGCGGGCGATCGCCGGCTGCACGAGGCCGCGCTCGAGCGGCTCGCGCGCGGCTGAGCGGCCCCATGCTCGAGCGCATCAGGCGCGACTATCTCGGGTTTGCCGGCCGCATCCCCCGGCTCGTCTACTGGCGGCGCTCGCTCGCCTCCGGGATCGTCAGCTTCCTGCTGGTCGCCGCGGGCTGGCTGCTCGCGCCTTACAGCCAGCCGGGCTTCCTGATCCTGGACGCGCTCGCCTTCGCGATCTCCGCACTGACGCTGGCGTCGCTCTCGGTGCGGCGGTTCCAGGACCACGGCCGCAATGGCTGGCTCGGGCTCGGCGTGCTGGTCGCCGCGGCGGCGGTCGCCTATGCGGGCCAGTTCGGCCTCGCGCCCCCATATGCGGCGGTCCTAGGCGGGACCGTCAGCCTCGCGCTCTTCGTCTATCTCGGCTTCGTCCGCGGCTCGCGCAGGGCCAACCGCTACGGTCCCGATCCGCTCGCCTGAACCGCGCTCAGCGGAGCGTGCGGCTGCCCGGCACGAAGGCGTCGAAGGCCGCCCAGAACAGGTCGCGAATGTCGTCGCGCTCGCTCATGATTTCGTGGCGCGCGCCGCGCATCATCAGATGCCCGCCGCCCCTCAGACGCGCGGCGAAGCTCGCGCCGGCAAGCGGATCGACGATGCGGTCGTCGCCCGCGGTCATCATCAGCGTCGGCACGCGGAACGATTCCGGCCGCCCCCGCGCGGCGATCGACGCCGTCGCCTGGTAGGCGGCCCGCAGCCAGCCGATCGTCGGCGCGCCGAGGCCGAGCTCCGGCGCATGCCGGATCAGCGCGGCGGTCCGTTCGTAGCGCGCCTGATCGGAGGTGACCGGATTGCCCTGGAACGGCAGCAGGGACATCGGCCGGTTGGCGCCGCCCGGGACGTAAGCCCCCGAAAAGCCGATGCCGTTCAAGCCCGCCGCGAGCGCGCGCGCCCATGGACCGCTCACCCGCCGGGGAACGCCGATCAGCGGCGCGGTCAGCACCATGCGGTCGAACCATTGCGGCTGGCGCTCGACGAGGCTGAGCAGGACCGGCGCGGACATCGAATGGCCGAGCGCGAAGAAAGGCGGCGGACAATCGGTGAAGACGAGCTGGCGCATCAGCGCCTCGGCGTCGAGCCGATACTGGGCGAAATCCGTGACGTGGCCCTTGAGCGGGTTCCGCAGCAGGCGCTGCGATCCGCCCTGCCCGCGAAAATCCAGGGTCGCGACTGCAAAGCCGCGCCCCAGCAGATCGCCGACGACCTCCGCGTATTTCTCGATGAATTCGATGCGGCCGTGAAACACGCACACCGTGCCGCGCGCGGCCCCCGCAGGGCGCCATGAGGCGGCGCGCAGCCGCACGCCGTCGGCGGCCGTGAGAATCTGGAGGCGAGCGCCCGCCGGCGCGGCGGCGCCCGGCGGAAACAGCAGCGAGTCGAACGCCTGACGGGGGGGCGCTGGGCGTCGTGGGACGAAAAACGGCATCGCGGACCGGCCAGGAGTCGAGCGGCGGGGCCGCTCCGCGCTCCTCTTAGCAAACATCATTCGCGCCGTCGCCGCTCCCTCTTGACGCTCTGCGACCGACTTCCCAAATTCTGTGCGTCACAGGCCAACCGGCTGTGACAACAGGTGAAATCCGGTCCGGCCATGATGGCGGACCGAGCTTGTGTCGCTTCTTTCGGAGGATATGAGAATGCGCCAGTTCGACCTCGCCCCGCTTTACCGTTCGACCGTCGGGTTCGACCGTCTGTTCTCGCTGCTGGACAGCGTGGCGGGCGGGGATGCGTCGACGCCGGGCTACCCCCCCTACAACATCGAGCGCACCGCCGAGAACGCGTACCGGATCACGGTCGCGGTCGCCGGCTTCAGCGAGAAGGACCTCAACATCGAGGTCAAGGAGAGCACGCTTACCGTGCGCGGCGAGAAGGCCGCGGAGCAGCGGCAGAGCGAAGTTCTCCACCAGGGGATCGCCGCGCGCGCCTTTGAGCGCCGGTTCCAGCTCGCCGACCACGTCCAGGTGACGGGCGCGAACCTGGAGAACGGGCTGCTCCACATCGAGCTCGTGCGTGAGGTGCCGGAGGCCAAGAAGCCCCGCACAATCCCGATCGGCGCCGGCGCCAAGCCGGCCCAGATCGACGCCCAGGTGGTGGAGTCGCAGGCTCAGGCCGCGTGATCGGCAGAACGGCCCTGTGAGAGGCGTCCCGGGCGACCGGGACGCCTTTTTTGTCGGGCGAGGCGCCGCTCCCCTCCGCCTGTGCTTCTGTCGGGGACGGGTTGACGCGGACGCTTTACCGACCGACGGTTTTCTGATTAAAGGTGCGCGATAGGACAGCAAGGCTGTCCATTTGCGAACTGCGGCTGTGTTCGGCGATTGCGGACGGCGCGGCGGCGGGCGGTTTCAGGACCGGCTCGTCCCGTTTCGGCCGCCAAACGCGCGTGTGCGGCCGATTGGCGGGAGCGGCCCAAAGCCGCGCCAACGCGAGGAACGGCGATGACGAAGACCAGCGAGAGCGACCTGCGGAACCCCGGTCCCGTTGCGACCGCCACGCGTGGCGCTCCGGCGGCGATCGACTCCGGCCTGCCGGCGGCTCAGGGCCTGTACGACCCGCGCCACGAGAAGGACTCGTGCGGCGTCGGCTTCGTGGTCGACATGAAGGGTCGCAAGAGCCACCAGATCATCGAGCACGGCATCAAGATCCTCGAGAATCTCGAGCATCGCGGCGCCGTGGGCGCCGATCCGCGCGCCGGCGACGGCGCCGGCATGCTGGTCCAGATCCCGCACAGATTCTTCGCCGCGGAAGCCGAGCGGCTCGGCTTCACCCTGCCGGAGCCGGGTCATTACGCCGTCGGCCATGTGTTCGCGCCGCGCGACGCGGAGGCGATCGCGCACGTCAAGGCGGTGTTCGAGCGCGTCATCGCCGACGAGGGCCAGATCTTCCTCGGCTGGCGCGAGGTGCCGACCGACAATTCCTCGCTCGGCGAGAGCGTCAAGCCGACCGAGCCCGCGCAGCTCCAGCTGTTCGTCGGCCGCTCGCCCTCGATCGAGAGCGAGGACGATTTCGAGCGCCGGCTGTTCATCCTGCGCAAGGTGGTCTCGACCGAGATCTACGGCGCCGATCCGCGCGCTTCGAGCTATTACCCCGTCTCGCTGTCCTGCCGGACCATCGTCTACAAGGGCATGTTCCTGGCCGACCAGCTCGCGGCCTATTACCCGGACCTGAAGGACGAGCGGTTCGAGAGCGCGCTCGCGCTGGTGCATCAGCGCTTCTCGACCAACACCTTCCCGACCTGGTCGCTCAGCCACCCCTACCGGATGGTCGCGCATAATGGCGAGATCAACACGCTGCGCGGCAACGTCAACTGGATGGCGGCGCGGCAGGCCTCGCTCGACAGCGAGCTCTACGGCAACGACATCTCGAAGCTCTGGCCGATTTCCTATGAGGGCCAGTCCGACACCGCCTGCCTCGACAATGCGCTCGAATTCCTCGTGCTGGGCGGCTACTCGCTGACCCACGCGGTGATGATGCTCGTGCCCGAGGCCTGGGCCGGCAACCCGCTGATGGATGAGCAGCGGCGCTCGTTCTACGAGTACCACGCAGCCATGATGGAGCCGTGGGACGGACCGGCGGCCGTCGCCTTCACGGATGGCCGGCAGATCGGCGCGACCCTTGATCGCAATGGCCTGCGCCCCGCGCGCTGGTTCCAGACCGACGACGACCTCGTCGTCATGGCGTCCGAGATGGGCGTGCTGCCGGTTCCGGAGGAGAAGATCGTCCGCAAGTGGCGGCTGCAGCCCGGCCGCATGCTGCTGATCGACCTCGAGCAGGGCCGCATCGTCTCCGACGAGGAGATCAAGGCCGAGCTCGCGGCGGCGCGGCCGTACAAGGAATGGCTGAAGAAGACCCAGCTGGTGCTGGAGGATCTGCCTGACGCCCCCGCCCCGCGGCCGCGCGCGCAGGCGAGCCTCGTCGATCGCCAGCAGGCGTTCGGCTACACCCAGGAGGACGTCAAGCTGCTGCTGCCGCCGATGGCCACGATCGGCCAGGAGGCGGTCGGCTCGATGGGCACCGACACCCCGCTGTCGGCGCTCTCGACCCGCTCCAAGCTGCTCTACACCTACTTCAAGCAGAACTTCGCGCAGGTCACCAACCCGCCGATCGACCCGATCCGCGAGGAGCTCGTGATGAGCCTCGTGTCGTTCATCGGGCCGCGGCCGAACCTGTTCGATCTCGAGGGCTCCTCGAAGAAGAAGCGGCTCGAGGTGCGCCAGCCGATCCTCACCAATGAGGATCTGGAGAAGATCCGGGCGATCGACGACCTGGCCGAAAGCCATTTCCAGACCCGCACGCTCGACACCACCTACCCGGCCGAAAAGGGCGCCGCCGGCATGGCGGACGCGATCGAACGGCTGTGCGAGCGCGCCGAGGCCGCGGTCCATGGCGGCTTCAACATCGTCGTGCTCTCCGACCGGCTGGTCGGCCCGACCCGCATCGCGATCCCCGCGCTGCTCGCGACCGCGGCCGTGCACCACCACCTGATCCGCAAGGGTCTGCGCACCTCGGTCGGCCTTGTGGTCGAGTCCGGCGAGCCGCGCGAGATCCATCACTTCGCAGTGCTGGCGGGCTACGGCGCCGAGGCGATCAATCCCTACCTCGCCTTCGAAACGCTCGAGTCGATGCACAAGGCGCTCGACTTCCCCGAGCGGGTCGACGCGCGCGAGGTGCAGACCCGCTACATCAAGTCGATCGGCAAGGGTCTGCTCAAGGTCATGTCCAAGATGGGCATCTCGACCTATCAGTCCTATTGCGGCGCGCAGATCTTCGACGCGGTCGGGCTGTCGAAGGAGTTTGTCGACAAGTTCTTCTACGGCACCGCGACCCCGATCGGCGGCGTCGGCCTGCCGGAGATCGCCGAGGAGACGGTGCGGCGGCACACGCTCGCCTTCTCCGACGTGCCGGTGCTGCGCTCCGCGCTCGAGGTCGGCGGCGAGTATGGCTATCGGATGCGCGGCGAGGACCACGCCTGGACGCCGGAGTCGGTCGCCGACCTGCAGCACGCGGTGCGGCAGCGCTCCTTCGCCAAGTACTCGGACTTCGCGCGCGAGATGAACGAGCAGGCCGAGCGGCTGCTGACGCTGCGCGGCCTGTTCCGGATTCGCCCGGCCCAGGAGCGCGGCCGCGAGCCGGTGGCGATCGAGGACGTCGAGCCGGCGTCCGAGATCGTCAAGCGGTTTTCGACCGGCGCGATGTCGTTCGGCTCGATCTCGCGCGAGGCGCATGAGACCCTCGCGATCGCCATGAACCGGATCGGCGGCAAGTCGAACACCGGTGAGGGCGGCGAGGAGCCGGAGCGCTTCACGCCGCTGCCGAGCGGCGACTCCAAGCGCTCGGCCATCAAGCAGGTCGCCTCCGGACGGTTCGGCGTCTCGGCGGAGTACCTGGTCAATGGCGACATGATCCAGATCAAGGTCGCGCAGGGCGCCAAGCCCGGCGAAGGCGGCCAGCTGCCCGGCCACAAGGTCGACGCCGCGATCGCCAAGGTTCGGCGCTCGACGCCGGGCGTCGGCCTGATCTCGCCGCCGCCGCATCACGACATCTACTCGATCGAGGATCTGGCGCAGCTCATCTACGACCTGAAGAACGTCAACCCGGCGGCCGACGTCTCGGTCAAGCTCGTCTCCGAGGTCGGCGTCGGCACGGTCGCGGCGGGCGTCGCCAAGGCGCGCGCCGACCACATCACCATCTCGGGCTTCGAGGGCGGCACCGGCGCGAGCCCGCTGACCTCGCTCAAGCACGCGGGCGGCCCGTGGGAGACCGGCCTCGCCGAAACCCAGCAGACGCTCGTCATGAACCGGTTGCGCGGCCGCGTCCGCCTGCAGGTCGACGGCGGCCTCCGCACGGGTCGCGACGTCGTCATCGGCGCGCTGCTCGGCGCCGACGAGTACGGCTTCTCGACCGCGCCGCTGATCGCGGCGGGCTGCCTGATGATGCGCAAGTGCCACCTCAACACCTGTCCGGTCGGCATCGCCACCCAGGACCCGGTGCTGCGCAAGCGCTTCAAGGGCACGCCCGAAAACGTCATCGACTATCTGTTCTTCGTCGCCGAAGAGGTTCGCCTGCTGCTCGCCGAGATGGGCTTCACGAGCCTCGGCGAGGTGGTCGGCCGCGCCGACCTGCTCGACAAGCGCGAGGCCATCGGCCACTGGAAGGCGCGCGGCCTCGACTTCACCAAGCTGTTCGCGAAGCCCGTCGTCGGCGCCGACGTCGCGATCCGGCACGCCGAGCGGCAGGACCACCATCTCGAGCAGGTGCTCGACCGCACGCTGATCGAGGCGGCGCGTCCGGCCCTCGAGAACGGCGAACCGGTGGTGATCGAGCACGAGATCATCAGCCGCAACCGCGCCGCGGGCGCGATGCTCTCGGGCGAAGTCGCCAAGCGCTACGGCAGCCAGGGCCTGCCGGACGACACCATCATGGTGAAGCTGACCGGCACCGCCGGCCAGAGCTTCGGCGCGTTCCTTGCGGCCGGCGTCACGATCGAGCTGACCGGCGAGGCCAACGACTATGTCGGCAAGGGGCTGTCGGGCGGCCGCATCGTCATCAAGCCCGCCGACAACGCCGCCATAACGGCCGAGGAGTCGATCATCGTCGGCAACACCGTGCTGTACGGCGCGATCGAGGGCGAGTGCTACTTCCGCGGCGTCGCCGGCGAGCGCTTCGCGGTCCGCAATTCGGGCGCGATCGCGGTCGTCGAAGGCGCCGGCGACCATGGCTGCGAATACATGACCGGCGGCGTCGTGGTGGTGCTCGGCAAGACCGGGCGCAACTTCGCGGCCGGCATGTCGGGCGGCGTCGCCTATGTGCTTGACGAGGCTGGCGACTTCGCCGCGCGCTGCAACCTCTCGATGGTCGATCTCGAGCCGGTGCCGGAGGAAGAGGAGCTTCTCGAGGAGCTCCACCACCATGGCGGCGACCTCGAGTTCAAGGGCCGGATCCATGTCGATCCGGACATGACCCGGCATGACGAGGAGCGGCTGAAGCAGCTCATCTCGGCGCATCTCGCGCACACCGGGTCGACCCGCGCCAAGGCGATCCTCGACGATTGGGCCTCGTACCGGAACAAGTTCGTCAAGGTGATGCCGGTCGAGTACCGCCGCGCGCTGCGCGAGATGGAGAAGGCGCGCAGCCTGCAAGCGGCGGAATGAAGCGCCGCCGCGACTAGCGTCCTCGTCCCGGACAGCCTAATAGGGCCGCTCCGGGACCCTTATCAGAACGGGTCTAATCGCCACGCCCGCCGGGTCTGAAGACCGCGACGGCCGTGGCGCGCGGACACACGAACGGGGCCTCCGCGAGGAGGAAGCCAGGAAATGGGCAAGGTCACAGGTTTTCTCGAGATCGAGCGGCAGGAGGCGCGCTATCAGCCGGCCTCCGACCGGATCCGTCATTTCCGCGAGTTCACCCTGCCACTGTCGGACGCGGAAGTCGGCAAGCAGGCGGCGCGCTGCATGGATTGCGGCATCCCGTTCTGCCACGGGCCACAGGGCTGTCCGGTGCACAACCAGATCCCGGACTGGAACGACCTGATCTACGCCGACGACTGGCAGGAGGCCTCCCGCAACCTCCATTCCACCAACAATTTCCCGGAGTTCACCGGCCGCATCTGCCCCGCGCCCTGCGAAGAGGCCTGCACGCTGAACCTCGAGAACGTCCCGGTCGCGATCAAGACGATCGAGCAGGCGATCGGCGACAAGGCGTGGGCCAATGGCTGGGTCGTTCCGGAGCCGGCGGAGCACAAGACCGGCCGCAAGGTCGCGGTCGTGGGCTCGGGCCCGGCCGGCATGGCGGCCGCCCAGCAGCTCGCCCGCGTCGGCCACGAGGTCCACGTCTATGAGCGTGAGCCGAAGGCCGGCGGGCTGATGCGCTACGGCATCCCGGACTTCAAGATGGAGAAGCGCCACATCGACCGCCGCATCGAGCAGATGGAGGCCGAGGGCGTCGTCTTCCATTACGGCGTCAATGTCGGCGTCGACATGAGCGTCGACGAACTGGTCGCCGGCCATGACGCCGTGCTGTTCGCCGGCGGCGCCGAGAAGCCGCGCGACCCGCAGCTGCCCGGCCAGGAGCTCGAGGGCGTCCATTACGCGATGCCGTATCTGGTCCAGCAGAACCGTCGCAACGGCTTCGAGAACCATGTCCCCGAGGCGACCGTCGAAGCTGGCGCCAAGCATGTGGTGGTGATCGGCGGCGGCGATACGGCCTCGGACTGCGTCGGCACCGCGTTCCGCCAGGGCGCGATCCGGGTCACGCAGCTCGACATCCGGCCGGTGCCGCCGAAGATCGAGGACAAGCTGATCACCTGGCCCTACTGGCCGACCAAGTTCCGCACTTCGTCGAGCCAGGCGGAAGGCGCCGAGCGCGAGTTCGCCGCCGTTACGCTCGGCATCGAGGGCAGGAACGGCAGGGTCACGGGCGTGCGCTGCGCGCGCGCCGACGCCAAGCGCCAGCCCGTTCCCGGCACCGAGTTCGTCATCAAAGCCGATCTCGTGTTCATCGCGCTCGGCTTCTCAGGCCCGGTGTTCGAGGGCTTGGTCGAGCAGTCGGGCGTCGCGCTGGACAAGCGCGGCAATGTGCTGGCCGACGAGGAGAACTACGTCACCTCGAACCCGAAGGTGTTCGCCGCCGGCGACATGCGCCGCGGCCAGTCGCTGGTGGTGTGGGCGATCCGGGAAGGCCGTCAGGCTGCGCGCGCGATCGACGTGTTTCTGACTGGCGCGACCACCCTGCCGCGCTAACGGAGCGCGGGCCGCAGGTCTCGTTCAGGGCCGCGGCTGCGGCCCCTCCACAGGCGGCGTCGCATCCTGGGCGCGCGCCTGAGGGGCCGCTTCGGGCGCCGCCGGGGCCGCAGGCTTTGCCTCCGCTTCCGGCTTGGCTTCCGGCTTGGCTTCCGGCTTGGCCTCCGCCTTCGGCGGCGTCGCGGCGGGCCAGCGGTGATCGTCGAGCCGGCCCGGCTCGGCGTCGAGCGTCTCGCCCTTCACCAGCACCCGCTCGGCGTCCGGCGAGGCGTCGCGGGCCGGGACCGCCATGGCGGCGGCCGCGAGCGCGCCGCCTTCCGCCTTGCGCGGCGCGGTCAGCACGATCAGCGGGCTCGAGATCGGGCGCGGCCGGTCCGCATCGCCCGGCGCGCCCGGCGCCGGTTGCGGATCGCCTTCGGGCGCGACCGCGCCGATCATCGCGTTCGGGTCTGCGGACGGCCGGTAGACCTTACGGATCTCGCGCTCGACATAATGCGCGAGCTTGCGTGAGCCGGCGCGCGAGAAGTGCACGCCGTCGTCCAGCCTCAGCCGGCCGATCTGCCCGTCGAGCTGCGGGCCGTCAGCCATATAGGCCCCGTCCTCGTCGACGAAGCCCTCCCAGACGTCCACATAGGTTCCGCCCGCGGCCTCGACGCGCTCCTTGATCAGCGCGTTCAGCGCGGTGTGGTCGAGGCTCGCCTTGCGGCTCTCGCTCGGCGCCAGTCCCACCCAGTAGACCGGGATCTTCTTCTCCTTGAACGGGGCGAGCAGAGCGTCGATCCGGCCCACATACCGCTTGGTCCATTCGTCCGAAAGCGGCGCGGCGTGGCGCATGTCGATGAAGGGCTGCCGGTCGTTCACGCCGACGTCGATCACCGCGTAGGTGATCGGCTCGCTCTCGACCGCCTTTCTGGCGTCCTCGACGACGTCGAAATAGTCCGCCCGGACGAGGCCCGCATTGGCCTTGACGTGACGGCGCACCGCAAGCCCCGGCGCGTCCACGAAAGCCTCCTCCAGCCCGCCGGCGAGTTCGTCGGCCACGGTATCGCCGAACACCGCCACGAAGGTGTCGGGCGCGACCTTGGGCAGCGCCACCACATTGGGCGGCAGCGGCGTCTTGGCCGGGTCGGTCGGCGGCGGCCTGCGCCGCACCGTCCGGCGCTGCGGCCGGACCTCGACGGCGCCGGGGTCGCGACGCGCCCGCCAGTCGCCGGCGTCGTCGTCCTCCTCGCGCGAGCCGAACAGCCGCTGCAGGAACGGGATCGGGAACGCCGAACGCGGCCGGGCGGCCTCGGCGGAGCGCCGCGCCTCCGCCTGACGGCGCGCGACCTGATCGCGGCGGTAATATTGCAGCCTTTGCTGGAAGTAGGCGTCGTCGTCGTCCGCATAGCGGCGCTGACGCACGGCCCGCTCTGAAGGCGGCGGCCCGTCGTAATAGCGGCGGTAATAGTCCTGCGCCTTCGCGCCCGGCGCGAAGGCGAGCATCTGAGCGGCGAAGATCGCCAGCAGCGCGCCCAGGACCAGCCGTTTCATGCGGATTACGCTACCACGCCGCGCGCGACCCGCCAACGCGGCCGGCGGCGATCACCGCCCCGTCTGGAGCCGGCGCAGCAGCGACACGCTGGCGTAGCCCGTCGGCGCGAGCCCCTGCGCCTTCTGGTACGACATGATCGCCGACCGCGTCGCCGGGCCGATCTTGCCGTCCGGCTCGCCGACATCGAAGCCCATGCGTGCGAGCCGAGCCTGCAGTTCGAAGCGGCTCTGTTCGTCCAGCGGACGGTCGTGGTTCAGCCACTCGGTCACGAACGGGCCGCCGCCGCGGATGCGATCGGAGAGATGGCCGACCGCCAGCGCATAGGCGTCAGCGTTGTTGTAGCGTTTGATGACCCGGTAGTTCTGCAGCATCAGGAAGGCGGGGCCGCCCGCCCCTCCCGGCATGAACAGCGTCGCGCGGGCGGCGCCGCCTGGCAGCGTGCGGCCGGCCACCCGTTCGGCGCCTGCGGCGCGCCACTGCGCCAGCGACATCGTCTGGCCGGACTTCGCGCCCGGAGGCGGCGCGATCTCGTAGCCCCAGGTCTGGCCCGGCTGCCAGCCGTGCTTGTGCAGATAGTTGGCCGTCGACGCCAGCGCGTCGGGAACCGAGGTCCAGATGTCGCGCTTGCCGTCGCCGTCGCCATCAGCCGCATAGGCCTTGTAGCTCGTCGGCATGAACTGGGTCTGGCCCATCGCGCCGGCCCATGAGCCGACCATCCGGTCGGGCGTGATGTCCCCATGCTGCAGGATCTGGAGCGCGGCGATGAGCTCCTTGCGGAAGAATTGCGGGCGCTTCGGCTGGCAGCAGGCGAGCGTCGCCAGCGCCTCGATCACATTGTGGCCGCCCATCGACGCGCCGTAATTGGTCTCCATGCCCCAGACCGCGAGCACGGCGTAGCGGTCGACGCCGTAGGCGCGCTCGATGCGCGCCAGCAGGTCGTTCCACTGCGCATAGTTCTGCTTGCCGGCCGCAATGCGGGTGTCGGACACCTGGGTGTCGACATACTGGGCGATCGTCAGCTTGAACTCGAGCTGCGTCTGCGACTTGGCGATCGCTTCGGTGTCGAGCCGGACGTTGCGGAAGGCGCGATCCACCGTGGCGGGGCTGACGCCGGCGCGGGCGGCGTCGGGCTTGAGCCTCGCGATGAAGGTCGCGAGCCGCGGGTCCGCCTGGGCGGACGCAGGAGTGACCGCCATCGTGGCGGCCAGGCCCATGGCCGCCGCGGCGAAGACGCGCAGCATGCGCGTACGGGTTCCGATCGTCATGGCGCATTCTCCCGACGACGTCCGGCCCGTGAAGCGGCCGGCGCCGCTGCTCTGGATGTTCGGCCTGAGGATACGCTTCAGAGTTTGCATTCCGTTAACCGCGTTCCAATCCCGCTTTGATACGCAGATCGCGCTCACCGCCCTTTACGAGCGGCCGGCGAGACACAAATCTACACGCCGACCGCGGCCAATCTGCGGCTGCAGCCCCTCGGAGCCCTCATGTCGCGCAAGATCCGCAAAGCTGTGTTCCCTGTCGCCGGCCTTGGAACCCGCTTCCTTCCCGCCACCAAGGCGGTGCCGAAGGAAATGCTCACCATTGTCGACCGGCCGGCGATCCAGCATGTGGTCGAAGAGGCCCGGGCGGCCGGCGTCGAGCATTTCATCTTCGTGACCGGGCGCAACAAAAGCGTGATCGAAGATCACTTCGACAAGCATTTCGAGCTCGACGCCACGCTGGAGCGGCGGGGCAAGACCAAAGAGCTGGAGCTGCTGAGGGAAAGCCTCCCGGCCGCTGGCCAGACGAGCTTCACGCGCCAGCAGGAGCCGCTCGGGCTCGGCCACGCCGTATGGTGCGCGCGCGACATCGTCGGCGACGAACCGTTCGCGCTGCTGCTGCCCGACATGCTGCACCAGTCGCCGCGCGGCTGCCTCGCCGACATGATCGACGTCTACGAGGAGGCCGGCGGCGGCAATGTCGTCTCGGTCTACGAGGTGCCGGAGGACCAGACGCACCAGTACGGCATCGTCGGCGCCGGCGAGAAGGTCGGCAAGGGCTTCCGGATGACCTCGATGGTCGAGAAACCGAAGCCCGGCACGGCCGAATCCAACCTCGCGATCTCCGGGCGCTACATCCTGCAGCCCGAGATCTTTGACCTGTTGAGCAAACAGGAGGCCGGCGCGGGCGGCGAGATCCAGCTCACCGACTCGATGCTCAGGCTGACGGAGACGCAGCCCTTCTCGGGCTACGCCTTCCCGGGCAAGGTCTACGACACCGGCTCCAAGATCGGCTTCCTGACCGCGAACGTCGCCTATGCGCTCGCGCGCGCCGACATGGCGAATGACTTCCGCGCCGAGCTCGAGACCCTGCTGAAGGCGTGAGCGCGCCCGCTCAGACCGGGCTGGCTCAGACCGGCCCGGCGGCGCCTTCCGCGGCGCTCGCCGGTTCGCCGCGGACTCTTTCGCGCCGCAGGGCGTAGAGGCCGGATCCAACGATCAGCGCCGCGCCCGCGAGCCCGAGCGCGTCCGGCCGGTCGCCCCAGACCGCATAGCCCAGGATCAGCGACCCCAAGATGACGCTGTAGCGGAAGGGTCCGACAACGGCCATGTCGCCGAGCCGGAAGGCGAGCACGATCATCATGTTGCAGGCGCAGACGAGCAGCGCCACGGAGGTCAGCAGGACGATCTCCCGCGCGTTCGGCGCGACCCAGGCGGACGGCTCGATCACCCCGCCCGTCGCCCCGACGAGCGTCACCGTCACAGTGGCGCCGAGGGTCACCACCAGCGACGGCGCATGCGGCGGGATCCGGCGCGTCACGAGATCGCGCACCGCCATGATGACGGCCGCCAGCAGCGCCAGCCCCGCATAGGCGTTGACCCCCGTCGGCGAGGGCTTCGCCACCAGCAGCACGCCGACGAAGCCGACGCCGATCGCCGCCCATCTGCGCGGGCCGACCTTCTGCCAGCCGAGCGCGACCGCGAAGGCGGTCATGATCAGCGGCGTCGCCTGCACGATGCTGGTGAACTCCGCGAGGCCGAGGCCGGACAGCGCCGTGAGGTAGACCACGCAGCACGCCGCCTCCAGCACGGAGCGCAGCGCGACAAGCGGGCTCGCGACCGCCTTGAGCCGCGCCCCCTGCCCGACCGAGAGGATGATGGCGAGCATCAGCCCGACCGCCATGACGCCGCGGATCGCCATGATCTCCGAGGCCGGCAGGCGCGCCGAAACGAGCTTCACGATGGCGTCGTTGGTCACCTGGAACGCCATGCCGACGACCATGGCGATGACGCCGCGCGTGGTTGGATCGAGCGTGCGGCCGCGCGCCGAAAAGCCGATATCGGTGACTGACATGAAGATATGCGCCGGGGAGCGGGAGGAGGCCTTTAGCTACCCCAGCGAAGCTTAACGCGCGTCAACCAAACGCGATTTTTGGCGCATGCCGGCCATGCGCAAACGGCGGCCTCAGCGCCGCATCCGCATCCCGAACTCGACGATCGACGCGCGGTAGTCCTCGCCCGGAAGGTTGCTGTTGAGCCGCTCGTGCTGGAAGCTGCCGATCATCGAAAGCGTGCGGTTCAGCCGGTACTCGCCCTCGAGCGCCAGCGTCAGGCCATCGTCGACGCGGCCGATGCCGCGGTAGCTCGAACGCTCGAAATCGGCCCGCGCGGTCAGGATGAGGTTGCGGCGCAGCCGGTGCTCGACCGCGATGCCGGCGCTGCGCTCCAGGACGCCGCCGGCGCCCGGCAGCGTGGTCTCCTGAAACGACGTCTTGGCGTCGAGACGCACCGTCGTCAGCCCGGTCGCGGCCCAGGCCACCGTGCCGTCAAGGATCAGCCCGTCGACAGGCTTCAGACCCTTGTCCTTCGGAGTCTGCCGGCCGTAGCCGATCGCCGCCTCGCCGGTGATCAGCCGGGTCGCCTCGAAGCGCGCGCCGCCGCGGATCGCGTAGCCGCTCGAGCCCAGCCTGCGGCCGTCGTCGCCGAACGTCTTGTCGTAGTCGCGGGTGTCGACCGCGACCTCGGCGAAGGGTTGCAGCCCCGGCGACAGTTCATAGGCGCCGCGCAGCCGGAGTTCATAGGCGTTGTAGATCCGGTCGGAGTTGTCGAGCGTCCCCCCGTTCTGGAGCTTGGCGTCGTTGAACAGATAGCGGTCGGCGAGGCCCTCGACCTTGAAGCTCAGCCGGTTGAAGGCGTGCGACACGCCGAGCGTCGCGCCGATCGACTTGTCGACCTCATCGCCCTTGATGTTCGTTGGCGTGTCTGGATCGCCGCGCCGCGGCGTGGTGAGCGAGGCGCGAAGCTCGGAATTGATCTGCGTCCGGTCGCTGACGTCGAGCCGGCCGTCGATGACGGCGCTCAGATTGGGCTCGTATCCCGGCGACGGCAGATCGGTGTAGCGGCGGATCTGGCCGTCGAGCCTGACGTCGACCTCGTGGCGGTCCCAGTCGGACTGGGCCTCGAGGGCCCCCCGCAGGCGGTAGAAGGGCGAGCTCTTGCCGCCCGCCGGATCGCGCAGCGGATTGCTGTCATAGCCGCCCGCGGTCTCGAGCGACGGCCGCAGGATGAACGCGCCCGCGCGCACCCCCGTCGGCGCATAGGCGTCGTCGGCTTCGAAGCCCGGCGGCTGAGGCCGCCGCGGCCGGGCGCCCCCCGGCGGGGACGCCAGCGGGTCGCCGATCAGCGTCGGGCCAGGAGCGGCGGTGTCGGGTTCGGTCGGCGTCTGCCGCCCGTAATCGCCGCCGGCGAGCGGCACGGGTTCTGTTCCGCCATAGTCGCCGCCCGCGAGCGTCGCGGGATCGAGCCGGCGCAGCGGCTCCTCTCCGGGGGCGTTCGTTGCCTGAGCGGCGCCTGTTTGCGCCTGTTGCGCGCGCGCGCCTCCGCACGCGACGAGCGCGCCGCCGATCAGCAGGCCGACACAGATCGCCCGGCGACGGGACATCTCTTCCTTTGACCGCGGAGGAACATGGCGCCGTGCGCCCCGGCATGGTTAACGAGGATGAAACCGGCATGGTTAACAAAGCCTTGCGCTTCAGCGCGGCGCTGCGCGGCTGGATCAAAAGTGCTACCGTTCCACTTTCGTCACTGCGTCCGCTGGAGTCCGCGTCCCGAATGGCTCAACCGCTGCTTTCCCCGTCGCCCCTTCCGTCGTCTGGCGAGAGCGTGCGATCCCTCGGCGATCCGGCCGCGCAGGCCGCAACCGTAGCGTCGGCCACACGCACCATCGACATCGAGGCGGCTGGACTCGAGCGGCTCGGACGGGCGCTGCGCGAAGAGCTCGGCGGCCCGTTCGCGGCGGCGGTCGAGAGGATCGCCTCGGCCCGCGGCCGCACGATCGTGAGCGGGATGGGCAAGAGCGGCCATATCGGGCGCAAGATCGCGGCGACGCTCGCCTCGACCGGGACGCCCGCGTTCTTCGTGCATCCGGCGGAAGCCAGCCATGGCGATCTGGGCATGATCACGCCGGACGACGTGGTGCTGGCGCTGTCGTGGTCGGGCGAGACCGCCGAGCTGCGCGACATCGTGCAATATTCGCGGCGTTTTCGGGTGCCGGTGGTGGCGATCACCTCGAATGCGCGCAGCGCGCTCGCGCGCGCCGCCGACGTCGCGCTGGTCCTGCCGCGCGTCGGGGAAGCCTGTCCGAACGGACTTGCGCCGACCACCTCGACCACGATGCAGCTCGCGCTCGGCGACGCGCTGGCGGTCGCGCTGCTTGAGAGCCGAGAGTTCACGCCGGGCGACTTCAAGCGCTTTCATCCAGGCGGCAAGCTCGGCGCGGTGCTGACTTTCGTGCGCGACGTCATGCATGTCGGCGACGCGGTGCCGCTCGTGCCCGTCGGCACGCCGATGTCCGAGGCGCTGATCGTGATGACGACCAAGAGCTTCGGCTGCGTCGGCGTCATCGATCCGGCGGGCGCGCTGGTCGGGATCGTGACCGACGGCGACCTGCGCCGTCACATGGGGCCCGACCTCACCGCCAAGCCCGTTGAGACCGTCATGACGCGCGCCCCGCGGGCGATCGCGCCGGACGATCTTGCGGCGAGCGCGCTGAGCGAACTGCAGAGCCGCGCCATCACGGCGCTGTTCGTCGTCGACAAGGGCAAGCCCGCCGGGCTCGTGCACATCCACGACCTGCTGAAGCTCGGCCTCGCCTGAGGCGGCGCGCGGGCTACTGCGTGGTCGAGCGCGCGCCGCGCTCGGCCTCGGTCGTGCCCTGGACCGGCCCTTTCGCCGAGACATGCGCCGCGAAGGCGTCCGCCCAGGCGTCGAAGGCTGCGAGCGCCGCCGGCTCCGTCGCCATGTCCTCGGCCTGGTCGTCCGCATAGGGGCGGCCCAGTCCTATATCGGCGTGACGCCACAGGGCGTCCGGAACCTCGATCCCCGAATAGCGGCACTGCCAGACCAGCGGCTGATAGGCCAGCCGCTCGTCCGGAAACGGCTCCTCCGCAGGATCGAACCAGGATTTGTGCGCCAGAAGACGTGGGCGGCCGTCGGCGTCCATCTCGTCCGCTCCCCGGTCGCCATAGCAGAAGAAGCCGGCGGTGCGGCCCTCCAGATGGTTGCGGGAGAGCTCGCGCCATTGCGGCGAGCGCTCGAGCGCCTGCGCGAGCAACGTGCTCTTCTTCTCGATCAGGTCGGGGCGCGGATTGCCGCCGTTCATGCACACCAGCCGGTCGAACAGCAGCTTGAGATTGCTGCTCGGCCCGTACCAGTTGATCGGTCCGATGAACGCCCAGGCGTCGGCCCGCGCCAGCCGCTCATAGAGGTGCAGGTTCCAGAGCAGGTCGGGCTGATGATCGCTCTCCGGCCCGTAGCAGTTGCAGGGCCAGACGCACAGCGCCATCGAGGAGCTCACGCAGGCGTTGCAGCTCTGGATCTTCGGCTTGCCGTGCTCGTTGCCGATGTCCTCGTGATCGATCTGCCAGCCGAGCGGCAGCCGCGCCAGCATCCTGTGCATCAGCGCGCGGGCTTTCGAGTCGAGGCCCGGACAGCTGTTCAGCCGGCGTTGCGACGCGGCGACGATCAGCACCTTGAGCGGCCGCTGTTCGGTGATCTCAGGCTTTTGGATCGGCTGACGGTCGGCGGCGGCCGCTTCGGGCATCGGGACCTCTGGTTCGGGTGCGACGCCTTCCAAACGTCCGTGCCGGAAAGGCGATCCGTCCCGGCGAGATCCTCCGACGGCCGCGCGCCTTAAACGCCCCTTAACCGTAACTCTTCACGATGCGGGCGTCGCCGCCTCTCCGGCGCGCCTGAGGGACGGGCATGGATCTCGCCACCATCATCGGCTTCGTCTTCGGCACGGGCGTCTTGGCGTTCCTGATCCACGAGGGCGGCGGGCTCGAGCGCTACTATTCCGAACACGCCGTCATCGTGATCTTCGGCGGCGCCTTCGCGGCGACCTTCATCCGCTTCGAGCTCTCGGCGATCCTGTCGGCCTTCCCGACCGCGATCAAGACCGTGGTCAAGGGCCAGCACACCAATCCGCGCGACCTGATTTCCGAGATCGCCGAAATGGCGGCGATCGTGCGGAAGGCCGGCCCGGTCGGCCTCGACAAGGCGACGCCGCACGACGCGTTCCTCGCCAAAGGCGTGCGCTACGTCGCCGACGGCTTCGACGAGAACTTCATCCGCGAGACGCTCGAGCGCGAGCGCGACCTGAACCTGCACCGGCTCGAGATGGCCGCGAAGGTGTTCCGCGGGATCGGCGACTGCGCGCCCGCCTTCGGCATGATCGGCACGCTGATCGGCATGGTGCAGATGTTCGCCGAGATGTCCGACCCCTCGAAGCTCGGCACCTTCATGGCGATCGCGCTGCTCGCGACGCTTTACGGCGCGGTGGTGGCGAACTTCTTCTTCCTGCCGATCGCCGACAAGCTGACCATCAAGTTCGCTCATGACGAGCTCAACCAGACGCTGGTGATCGACGGCGTGCTGCAGCTCAGGGCGTCGAAGAGCCCGGCGGTCATCAAGGAGATGCTGCTCGCCTACCTGCCGGAGAAGCATCGCGCTGACCTGCTCGAAGCGGCCGCCTGATGGCGCGCAAGAAGCATGACGCGCATGGCGGCGGTCACGGCTGGTTCGTCACCTTCGCAGACCTGATGGGTCTGCTGATGGCGTTCTTCGTGGTCCTGGTGGCCTTCTCGTCCCAGGACAAGAAGAAGATGGCGATCGTGGCGGGCTCGATGCGCGAGGCGTTCGGCTCCCAGAAGCAGATCATCGCCGACGGCGTCATCGACATCGCGGGCTCTCCCGCGCGCACCGAGCTGCTCAACAACACCGCCCGGACCCCCGACGAGACCTCCGACCTCGCCGGCCCCCTGTCGCCCGACCGGCGCGACACCGAGCCGGCGGCGCGCGGCTTCGCCCGCGCGGCTGCGACGCTGCGCCAGGCGCTGCGTTCAATGCCTGAGATCGCCGACGTCTCGAGCCAGATCGTGGTCGAAGACACCTCCGACGGCGTCTCGATCGCGATCGTCGACCAGGACGGCCGCTCGATGTTCACCGCCGGATCGGCCGCGCCCTCGCAGCGCGTGATCGACGCGCTGGCGGCGCTCGCCCCCTCGCTGCGGGCGCTGAACTATCCGATTTCTATTACCGGCCACACCGCGTCCGGGGTTTCCGAGGGCGTCAACACCGACCCCTGGCGGCTCTCGGCCGAACGCGCGAGCGCGGTGCGCGGACTGCTGGCCGCCGGCGGCGTGCCTGACAGCCGCTTCGCGACCGTGCAGGGCAAGGCGGCGACCGAGCCGATGTTCCCGGACGCGCCGCAGATCGCCGCCAACCGTCGGGTGACGATCGCGCTCACCGCAGCCCCCGGCGCAATTCCGATGGACCTGAAGCCCTGAGCAGGTGAACTGCTCTCGGATTGTTCAATGGCGTCCGGCGCGCCGCCGGCGCGCAAACCCTTGGCGCGCGTCGCGCCGCCGTCTAGGACCTTGATCCCCGCCAAACCGCCGACGAGGTTCGCATGATCACCCGCCGCGCCGAGCGACGGCTTCTCCTGCAGCTTGCAGCCTTCGTCGTGGTCCTCGCCGCCGTGCTTTATGGCTTCGACCCGGCGCTGCGCCGCCTGATCTCCGGCCATATCGAGGGGCGGGACCTGTCGCTGCTCTGGTGCGCGCCGCTGGTCGGACTGCTCGGGTCGATCGCCGTGATGCCGCTCGCGGCGCCGCATTTCTGGCACCACCACTACGGCAAGGTCGCGGCGTTCTGGGCCGCCATGCTGGTGATCCCGTTCGGGCTGGTCTACGGACCCGGCCCCACCGCCTCCGAACTCGTCCATGCCGCCGTCGCCGAATACATCCCGTTCGTCGTGCTGCTGTTCACGCTGTTCACGATCTCGGGCGGCGTCCTGGTGCGCGGCAATCTGCACGGCAGCCCCGCGGTGAACACCGCGCTGCTCGCGGTCGGGTCGCTGCTTGCGAGCCTGATCGGCACCACCGGCGCCTCGATGGTGCTGATCCGTCCGCTGATCCGCGCCAACGACGAGCGGCGCCACAACGCGCATGTGGTGGTGTTCTTCATCTTCCTGGTGTCGAACATCGGCGGCTCGCTGACGCCGCTCGGCGACCCGCCGCTGTTCCTCGGCTTCCTGCAGGGCGTCGACTTCTTCTGGACGACGACGCATCTCGCGCCCGAGACCGGCATCCTGGTCGCGATCCTGCTGCCGCTGTTCTACCTGCTGGACCGCTGGTTCTATGCCCGGGAGGGCTTCATCGCGAAGCCGGATCCGTCGCCTGACAGCCGGCTCGGCCTGTCGGGGCTGCGCAACCTCCCGCTGCTCGCTGGCGCAGTGGCGGCGATCCTGATGAGCGGGTTCTGGAAGTCCGGCATCGAGTTCGACGTTTACGGCGCCCACGTCTCGCTTCAGGCGGTCGCGCGCGACGTGACGCTGATCGCCCTCGCGCTGATCTCGCTGAAGATCACGCCGACCGAGTACCGCGAGCGCAATGGCTTCGACTGGGAGCCGATCCGGGAGGTGGCGAAGCTGTTCGCCGGCATCTTCGTGACGCTGATCCCGGCGCTTCTGATCCTGAAGGCCGGCGTCGACGGCGCCGCGGCGCCGCTCGTGGCGCTCGTCTCCGACGAGGCCGGCGCGCCTCGGCCCGCGGTGTATTTCTGGCTGACGGGCCTGCTGTCGAGCCTGCTCGACAACGCGCCGACCTATCTGGTGTTCTTCAATCTGGCGGGGGGCGACGCCGCGCAGTTGATGACCGCAAAAGCCAAAACGCTTGCGGCGATATCGGGGGGCGCGGTGTTCATGGGCGCGCTGACCTATATCGGCAACGCGCCCAACTTCATGGTGCTGTCGATCGCCCGCAACCGCGGCGTCGCGATGCCGAGCTTCTTCGGCTACATGGCCTGGTCGACGATCGTGCTGCTGCCCTGCTTCGCCGTGGTGACTGTGCTCACCCTGATGTGAGCGTTGACGCGATCCTCGGACGCCCGGTCTCGCAGCGCCGCCCCTGCTACTCCGCCGCCTCGCGATATTCGTGCGGGCCGGCGGCGGCGATCTCGGGATCAACCGCGTCGCCGAACGACGCGAGGTTCGACTGGAACATCGTCAGGACCTGGCGGGCGGTCGCGATGTAGACCCGCTTGTCCGCCCACGCCTTGCGGGGCCTGAACAGGCGGGTGTCGACGCCAGGCACGCTCAGCGGCACAGTGAAGCCGAAGAACTTGTCGGTGTAGCTCTCCACTTCGTCGAGCGAGCCGTCGAACGCCGCGGCGATCAGCGCGCGCGTCGCTTCGAGCGGCACCCGCCGGCCAGATCCGTAAGCGCCCCCGGTCCAGCCGGTGTTCACCAGCCAACAATTGACGCCATGCTCCGCGATCAGGCGGCTCAGCATCTCGCCATAAATCGCAGCCGGCCGCGGCATGAAGGGCGCCGCATAACAAGCCGAGAAGGTCGCCTGCGGCTCGCGCGCGCCCTTTTCGGCGTCGGCGATGCGGGCCGTATAGCCTGACAGGAAGTGATAGACGGCCTGCTCGGGCGTGAGGCGCGCGATCGGCGGCATCACGCCATGCGGATCGCAGGTCAGCAGCACGAGGTTTTTCGGGTGGCCGGCGACCGCCGTGGCGCTGGCGCGAGGATAGGCGCTCAGCGGGAAGGCGCAGCGGGTGTTTTCGGTCCTGGCGCGCGCCGCGAAATTGGGCTCGCGCGTTTCCGGATCGAGCGGCACGTTTTCCAGCAGAACGCCGAAGCGCTGCGCGGCGGCATGAAGCGCCGGCTCGCCCTCGGCCGACAGATCCGCCGCCTTGGCGTAGCAGCCGCCTTCGAGGTTGAACACGCCATCCGGACCCCAGCCATGCGCGTCGTCGCCGAGCAGGCTGCGCTCTGCGTCGGCCGCAAGCGTCGTCTTGCCGGTGGCCGAGAGACCGATGAACAGCGCGACGTCCCCCTCAGGACCGATCGAGGCCGCGCAGTGCAGCGGCAGCGCGCCGCGCTCCGGCAGCAGGTGGTTCATCACGGTCAGGATCGCGTGCTTGATCTCGCCCGCATAGGACGTGCCGCCGATCAGCGCGATGCGGCGCGTAAGATCGATCGCCACGACCGTGGCGGAGCGGACGCCGTGGCGCGCCGGATCGGCGCGGAACGAGGGCATGTCCAGCACCGTCAGCTGCGGCGTGAAGCCGGCGAGCTCGTTCTGCGGCGGCGCGATCAGGAGGGTGCGGGCCGCTATCGAACGCCAGGCGTATTCGCTGAACGTCCGCACCGGAAGGCGGCGCTCGGGATCGGCCCCGACATAAAGATCCTGGGCGAACAGTTCGCGCCCCTGGGCGTGGGCCAGGAAGTCCTGCCGGAGCGACTCGAACTGTTCCGGCGTGAGGCTGGCGTGCGCGCTCCAGTCGACGGCGGCTTCGGTCGCCTCATCGCGCACGATGAACTTGTCGTCCGCAGACCTGCCCGTGTGAGGGCCGGTGTCGACCGCGAGAGCGCCGCTCGACGCCAGCGCGCCTTCGCCGCGCCGCACCGCCCGCTCGACAAGGGCCGCGGGCCCGAGGTTCCAGTTCACCCCGGCAAGCGCGTCGAAGCCGAAAGCCTCTGCGCCGAAGTCCTGATTCCAAACGCCGATCTGCCTCACGCCTCACTCCTTGGCTCGAGAAGGCCGCCTGACCGGAGGCCGTGGCTCGCACGCGAGGCGCGGCATCAAACAGGCAAAAAAGACGTCAACGTGACGATCGGCCGTTCTTCACAGTCAGGTTTGCTTTAACGGGGGCTCCGACGACCTGTCGGTTCCTCCACGCGCCCTCGCCTCGTTCACGAGCGCGACCAGCGTGCGGCGGATTTCGCCGGGGCTCGCGACGCGTTCGGGGAAACCCAGATAGAGCGCCCGTCCGTCGAGGGCGAGTTCGCAGCCGAGCGGATCGACGCCCTGGATCCGCCACGGGCCGTCCGGCGCGCCGAGCAGCGCCGTGGCGTAAAGGCGGGTCGCGTCGGCGTGATCCTCGTTCATGTGCTCGACGATGCCGACCTCCGCCGCGAGCAGCGCCTCTGCGCCGGCCGTCTCGGTCCGGATCTCGGGCCAGGCGAGATCCACGATCCGGCCGAAGCCGGCGACCAGATGAGCGCCTTCGGGCTCGAGCCGGAGCATGTTGAAGTCGGCGAAGTCGAAATAAAGCGCCGACTCCGGCTGGCGCGCGAGCCAGCGCGCCCTGTGCGCCGCCTTCTCCACCGCCACACAGCGTCCGAACAGGGTGACGCGCGGGCGGGCGAGCGGGTCGCCGGCGCCGGCCTCGGCGCACAGCAGGCTCGCGCGCGGATCGGCGGTGAGGTTCGCCGCATGGCGCGCGAGGTTCGAGACCAGCAGGAGCGGCGCGCCGTCGGGCGCGGTCGCCATCGCGACGAGCGACACGTAAGGCAGCCCCGAGCCGCGGTCGATCGTGCCGAGGCTGGCGCGGCGGGCGGACCTGACGAGCGCGCGGGCGGCCGCCGCCGGATCGAAGGACTCGGTCTCCGGCGGCGTGGGAGAGGCGTTCGACGTCGTCACTTTCGCGCTCCTTCAGCCGTGGCGGCCGGCGTCTCGCTCATAGACGCGGCCAAAAAGAAGGCCTCCCGACCTTGCGTCACATTTCAGCCACGCCAAGTCGGTTCATGCCCTGCACTCTGTGCTATACAAGAAGGCGCCATGCCGACGATCGCCCTGGTCGATGACGACCGCAACATCCTGACCTCGGTGTCCATCGCGCTCGAGGCCGAGGGATACCGGATCCAGACCTATAATGACGGCGCGGCGGCGCTCGAGGGTCTGCGCGCCTCGCCGCCCGATCTGGCGATCTTCGACATCAAGATGCCGCGGATGGACGGGATGGAGCTGCTTCGCCGGCTCCGCCAGAAGTCCGAGCTGCCGGTGATCTTCCTGACGTCGAAGGACGAGGAGATCGACGAGCTGTTCGGCCTGAAAATGGGCGCCGACGACTTCATCCGGAAGCCGTTCTCGCAGCGCCTGCTGGTCGAGCGCGTGAAGGCGGTTCTGCGCCGCGTCGCCGCCAAGGAGCCGATCGTGCCGGGCGGCCCGAAGGGGCCGGACTCGAAAGCGCTCGAGCGCGGGCAGCTGATGATGGACCCGGAGCGCCACACCTGCACCTGGAAGGGTGAGCCGGTGACGCTCACCGTCACCGAATTCCTCATCCTGCAGGCGCTGGCGATGCGGCCCGGCGTGGTGAAGAGCCGCAACGCGCTGATGGACGCCGCCTATGACGACCAGGTCTATGTCGACGACCGCACGATCGACAGCCATATCAAGCGGCTGCGCAAGAAGTTCAAATCGTGCGACGACGATTTCGACATGATTGAGACGCTCTACGGCGTCGGTTACCGGTTCAAGGAGATCTGAGCGCCGGCGGCTCGCGCGGCGCCTCAGCCCATCACTCATGAGCGTGGAAGCCGAGCGGGCGGACGAGATCGTCCAGACCGACGCAGACGAGGACGTCGGCCAGCGCGAGCCATGGCGCGCCAAGGTCGTGCGCGGGCTTCGCGCGCTGCGCGTGCTCGGCTTCTCGAGCCTCACGCGCCGTATCGTGGTGCTCAACCTGGCCGGCCTGGTCGCGCTGGTCTCCGGCATCCTCTACCTCAACCAGTTCCGCGCCGGGCTGATCGACGCGCGCGTGCAGAGCCTGCTGATCCAGGGCGAGATCATCGCCGGCGCGATCGCCTCCTCGGCGACCGTCGAGACCAACCAGCTCTATGTCGACCCCGACAAGCTGCTGGAGCTGCAGGCGGGACAGACCGCCTCGCCCGGCGACGAGGGGCTGCAGAGCCTGGAGTTTCCGATCAATCCGGAGCGCGTCGCGCCGGTGCTGCGCCGACTGGTGACGCCGACCCGCACGCGGGCGCGCATCTACGACCGCGACGGCGCGCTGCTGCTCGACTCGCGCTCGCTCTACGCCCGCGGCGACATCCTGCGCTTCGACCTGCCGCCGCCGCGGACCCACGAACCCGGCTTGATCGAGCAGATCGGACGGACCATCAAGGGCTGGCTGCGGCGCTCCGACCTCCCGCTCTATGCGGAGCTCGGCGCCGCCAATGGGCGCGGCTATCCCGAGGTGACGAAGGCGCTCTCCGGCTCGCCCCAAAGCATCGTGCGGGTGAACGACGCCGGTGAGATCATCGTCTCGGTCGCGGTGCCGATCCAGCGCTTCCGGGCGGTGACCGGCGTGCTGCTGCTGTCGACTCAGGGCGGCGACATCGACTCGATCGTGCAGGCCGAACGGTTTGCGATCATGCGCGTGTTCCTGGTCGCGGCGGCCGTGATGCTGCTGCTCTCGCTGCTGCTCGCGAGCACGATCGCCGGTCCGGTGCGCAAGCTCGCCGACGGCGCCGAGCGCGTCCGCCACCGCTACAAGCACCGCGCGGAAATCCCGGACTTCACCAACCGCTCGGACGAGATCGGGCATCTGTCGGGCGCCCTGCGCGACATGACGAGCGCGCTCTACGGCCGGATCGAGGCGATCGAGCGCTTCGCGGCCGACGTCGCCCATGAGCTCAAGAACCCGCTGACCTCGCTGCGCTCCGCGGTCGAGACGCTGCCTCTCGCCAAGACCGAGGAGTCCCGCGAGCGGCTGCTCGGCGTCATCCAGCACGACGTCAAGCGGCTCGACCGGCTGATCAGCGACATCTCCGACGCGAGCCGCCTCGACGCCGAACTGCAGCGGCAGGACGCCGAGCCGGTCGACATGGTCAAGCTGCTGACCACCGTCATCGACATGCAGAACGGCGCGCCGCGAGAGAACGGCGTGACGGTCGAGCTCAAGGTCGTGGACGCCGCCCAGGGCCGCGACGCCTATCTGGTGCTCGGCCATGACTCGCGGCTCGCCCAGGTGGTCACCAACCTGATCGACAATGCGCGCTCGTTCTCGCCGGAGGGCGCGGTCGTCAAGGTGACGTGCCGGCGGGTGCGCAATTCGGTCGAGATCTTGGTCGACGATTCCGGCCCCGGCATTCGTCCCGACGCCATCGACAAGATCTTCGACCGCTTCTACACCGATCGACCGGAACAGGGCTTTGGTCAGAACTCCGGCCTCGGTCTCTCGATCTCGAAACAGATCGTCGAGGCGCATGGCGGGCGGATCAAGGCGGAGAACCGCATGAAGACGGCCGCGGGACAATCGAAGGTGACAGGCGCCCGCTTCGTCGTACGGCTGCCGGCGGCGATGAAATGACGGCCGCGGCGACCATTCACGCCAGCTGCGTCGTCGTCGGCGAGGCCGGCGTGCTGATCCGCGGCCCCTCGGGCGCAGGCAAGTCGAGCTTTTCGGTCGCCCTGATCGAGCGCGCCGAGGCTCAGGGGCTGTTCGGAGGGCTCGTCGCGGACGACAGGACGCGGCTCAGCCGCGCGGGCGGCCGGGTGCTCGCCGAACCTCCGGAAGCGCTCCGTGGCCTGATCGAGCGGCGCGGCGTCGGCCTGTTCAGGCTTCCCGCGCTGAGCGCCTGCGTGGTGAGGTTCGTGGTCGACATCGAGGACCAACCGGAGCGGATGCCGGAGCCGGAAGCTGCGACGACGCGCCTGCTGGATCAGCTATTGCCGCGGATCGCAGCGCGGCGCAGCGATCCCGAGGCGGCGGCGATCGCGCTTTTCGCCGTTCAGAACTGGACATCGTTCGTCCACGACGGATCAGAGCTTGCGTTCGCGCCGCAACATGGAAAAATGATGCGTTCGGCGCCGCACGCGCCAGTCAGAAGGACCGGACGGCCAGTAGCCGCCGGCCCCGAGCCGGAGCGCAATGAGTTTTGCGCAGAGACTGCATGATAGGCCTCGTCCTGGTGACACACGGTCGTCTCGCCTGTGAGTTCCGCTCCGCGCTCGAGCACGTCGTGGGTCCACAGCAGCAGATCGCGACGATCACCATCGACCCTGAAGACGACATGGAGCTGCGCCGCGGGGACATCCTCGCCGCGGTCCGGGACGTCGACACCGGCGACGGAGTCGCGGTGCTGACCGACATGTTCGGCGGCACACCGTCCAACCTCGCGATATCGTGCATGGATGGGCGCAAGGTCGAGGTGATCGCCGGCATTAACCTGCCGATGCTGATCAAGCTCGCCAGCGTACGCTCCGATCTTCCACTTGACGCGGCGGTCGTCCAGGCTCAGGAGGCGGGGCGCAAGTATATCAACGTCGCGAGCCGCGTGCTCTCCGGCAAATAATCGTCGCTTGGAGGCGAGACGCTCGTGGACTCGTGTGAAAGCGTCTCTCGCGAGCTTGCGATCGTGAACAAGCGCGGGCTGCATGCTCGCGCGTCGGCCAAATTCGTCCAGACGGTCGAGAAGTTCGAGGCTTCGGTGCGGGTCAGCCGCGCCGGAGAGACTGTCGGCGGCACCTCGATCATGGGCCTCATGATGCTGGCGGCCGGTCCCGGCACCACCATCCATGTCGAGGTCGAGGGCGCAGACGCGAAAGCCGCGCTCGCCGCCCTGACGCATCTGGTCGAAAGCAGGTTCGGCGAGGAGGAATAGCGCCTCCCCGCCGCTATGGCGTCAGGCCGACTGCTGGATCGCCGAGAGCAGCCAGCGGCCGCCATTCGCCCGCACGAAGGTCCACAGCTCGGCCGCCTCAGTCGGGACGTTGCGGTCGCCGTCCACCACCCGTCCGCTGTCCAGATCCTCGGTCCAGTCCTTCAGCTGGTAGCGCATCGCGACGGTCGCGTAGTCGCGGCCGTTCTCGCGCCACGCCTCCGCCAGATCGCCCTGCAGCAGCTTCACGTCGGAGACGCGGTTGATCACGCCGCGGCTCGCGTCCTGCGCCACGTCGTCGGCGAACACCTCCACCATTTCGGGCGTGGCGAGCGACCGCATGCGGCTGATGTCCTGGTCGGACCAGGCGCGCTGCACCTCTCCGAGAAGCCGCTCGAATGCGTCGAAATCCGACTTCTCGAGCGTCACCGGCTGCGAAGCGCCGGCGGCCGAGCCGCCGAACCCGCCGCCGAAAGCGCTGCGCAGGCTCTCCTCGGGCGGGTCGAACCGATAGCCGGCGGGACCGACCGCAGCCGGCTGCTGGCCATTGCGCCGCGCGAACCAGCCCATGATGAAGCGGACCGCGAGGAAGATCAGGCCGATCTGCAGCAGCAGCCCGAACAGCGACGACATCGAGCCGAGGCCGCCAAGCAGGCCATGTCCGAACAGCATGCCGAACAGACCGGCGCCCAGGAAGCCGCCGAGCAGCCCCGCCCCGAGACCGCCGCCAAACAGACCGCGGCGGGGCGCCTGCTGGAGAGGCGCCTGCGCTCCAACGGAGGGGCCCGGCTGCGTGATCGAGCGCTGGATCGGCGCGGCGCCCGGCATCGTGGCGGTGGGCGGCGGCGCGGAGAACGTCCGCGTGCCGCGGCTGCCGAAGCTCCCGCTCCGACCAGCCCGCGCGTCGGCGTCGAGTGGCGCGAACGCCGCTCCGGCGACGAGAGTCGCAAGCGCGATGGCGGCAAGGCGGCGAGACGATCGAGCGGTCATGTTCCAATCCGTTCCAGGCGCTCATCGCGCCTTCGGGGCGTGAAATACGCCTCGCGCATCACATGGGTATGCGGGCGCGAAATGTCATCGTCCGGGGCGGCGCCGCGCGGCGGCCCGGACTTCGCCACAGTGCGGCCCAAAAGCCACGGGTGCGACGAACCGCCTCGGCCGGGCATTTCCTGCTCGGCTCTGCGGCGAGGATCACCTATCGGTTGTGTATGAGCATGGCTCGGCGGATTCGCCGTTCTCACCGGGTTTTGATCTGCGTCGCTGCGGTCGGTTTCGCCGCGGCCGCCAGCGCGGAGCCTGCGCCCGCGCCGTTCCCGGCCATGCCGGCCGCGCCTACGGCGCTCGCTGGCGATTTCCGCGCCGCGCTCCTGACCATCCCGGCCGGCGAACTGGAAACCTCCGGTTTCGAGGCGCCCTCCTTCACGCCCGGTCTCCAGGCCGCAGTCGTCGCCGCGGCCGTCCGGGCGGACAAGGAGCGCCTGTCCCGTCCGCCGATCGAGACCGACGCCGTCGCGACGGCTGTCGGCGGCGGTCCGGTTGATCGTCGCGTCGCCCTGGCGTTCGCGGATTTCGGGGCCGCCGACGCGAACGCCCTCGCCTATGGTGCGCACGGTTTCGTCACCGCCTCGATGCGGGCCGCCGTAGTCCGCACCGCCGAGCAGCGCGCCTGGGCCGCGTCTCCGACGCTTCTCGCCTACGCCGCACCCGGCGACTGACCCGCGGGCGTCGCCCGCTCACTTACTCCCCCAACCGCTCGATCACCGTCTCCGGACGACGGACAGTCGCGTCCTGCCGCCCAATTGGCGCGACATAAAGACTTCTTTATGTCTTTATTGAACGTGGATCGGCGACGTGCTACGGACGGCGGCGAACGTGAGCGCCCGCGCGCGCTGACGCGCGCCTCCAGATGCAAGGATCCCCCGCATGAGCCAGCCCGATTACGTCGTCAAAGACATCTCTCTCGCTGATTGGGGCCGCAAGGAGCTGGCGATCGCCGAGACCGAGATGCCGGGCCTGATGGCCTGCCGCAAGGAGTTCGGGCCGTCGCAGCCGCTCAAGGGCGCACGGATCGCCGGCTCGCTGCACATGACCATCCAGACCGCGATGCTGATCGAGACGCTCAAGGCGCTCGGCGCCGACGTCCGCTGGGCGTCGTGCAACATCTATTCGACGCAGGACCACGCCGCTGCCGCGATCGCGGCGTCCGGCACCCCAGTGTTCGCCGTCAAGGGCGAGACGCTCGAGGAGTACTGGGAGTACACCCACCGCATCTTCGAGTGGGCCGACGGCGGCACCCCGAACATGATCCTCGACGATGGCGGCGACGCCACGCTCCTGCTCCACCTCGGCAAGCGCGCCGAGGGCGGCGACGTCGCCTTCCTCGAAGGCGCGACCAATGAGGAGGAGGAGATCCTCTTCGCCGCGATCAAGAAGCGCCTGAAGTCCTCGCCGGGCTGGTACACGAAGAACGCCGACGCCATTAAGGGCGTGACCGAAGAGACCACCACCGGCGTCCACCGCCTCTACGAGTTCGCCAAGAAGGGCGAGCTGCTGTTCCCGGCGATCAACGTCAACGACTCGGTCACCAAGTCGAAGTTCGACAACCTCTACGGCTGCCGCGAGTCGCTGGTCGACGCGATCCGTCGCGGCACCGACGTCATGATGTCCGGCAAGGTGGCGATGGTCGCGGGCTTCGGCGACGTCGGCAAGGGCTCCGCCGCCTCGCTGCGCCAGGCCGGCTGCCGCGTGATGGTGTCCGAAGTCGACCCGATCTGCGCGCTGCAGGCGGCGATGGAGGGCTACGAGGTCGTCACCATGGAAGAGGCGACCAAGCGCGCCGACATCTTCGTGACCGCGACCGGCAATGTCGACGTCATCACCGTCGACCACATGCGCGCCATGAAGGACCGGGCGATCGTCTGCAACATCGGCCACTTCGACAGCGAGATCCAGATCGGCGCGCTGAAGAACTTCAAGTGGGACAACATCAAGCCGCAGGTCGACGAGGTCGAGTTCCCCGACGGCAAGCGGATCATCGTGCTGTCGGAAGGCCGCCTGGTGAATCTCGGCAACGCGACCGGTCACCCGTCCTTCGTGATGTCCGCGTCGTTCACCAACCAGACGCTGGCGCAGATCGAGCTCTGGGCGAACAACAAGGACGGCAAATACGGCAAGCAGGTCTACGTGCTGCCCAAGACCCTCGACGAGAAGGTCGCCGCGCTCCACCTCGAGAAGATCGGCGTCAAGCTCTCGAAGCTGTCCGACAAGCAGTCGAGGTACATCAACGTTCCGCAGGCCGGGCCGTTCAAGCCCGAGACCTACCGGTACTGAGAGGCCACGGGCGGCGTTTTTCGCCGTCCGTTCCCGTTCCGGACTCTTGGGGCGAGGCCTCGGCCTCGGCTACCTTCAGGGTGATTCGGGACGGGCGCCCTCGGGGGCGAGGCGCCTGAAGGCGGGAGCCAGAAGCTCTCCCGTCGTCGTCGGGGGCTTCGCCAAATGTCCGAACGGCCACGCGCCGCTCTTCCGACGGCCGCAGCAGCAGCCGTCGGCGCTCTGATTCCGGGACCCGCGCAAGCTGCGGCGCTCGGCGCGCCGGAGACCGCCGCGCTCGCGCTGTTCGCCGGCTCCGTGCTCGCCGCCGTGGTGAGCTCCGTGCTGCTGGTCCGCGCCCGCCGGCGCATCGCGGAAACGCGCGCCGCAGCCGACGCGACCATCGGCGGACTGCGGACCCGCCTCGACCTCGCCGAAGTGCTCGCCGCCGCCGACGTTCAGGCGATCGTGATCTGGCGCGCCGGCGCACAGGATCCCGAGATCGTCGGCGACGCCTCCCGCCTGCCCGGCGCGCCGACCGGAACCAGGCTGCTCGCCTTCGGAACCTGGCTCGACGCGTCATCCGCCCGGTTGATCGAGGCCGGCGTCGAGGCGCTGCGCCGACGCGGCGAGCCGCTTCGCCTGATGCTGCGTACGCTGAGGGGCGCGCATATCGAGGCGGATGGCCGCGCCATCGGGTCGGCCGTGATGCTGCGGCTGCGGGACGTCACCGGCGAACGGCTGGCGCGCGCCGAGACCGACGCCCAAAACGCCGAGCTGCACGCCTCCCTCGGCCGCTTCACGGCGCTCGCCGAGGCGCTGGTCCACCCGGTCTGGCTGCGCGACGAGAATGGCCGGCTGATCTACGCCAACGAGGCCTATGGCAAGGCGGTCGAGGCGGCCGACGGCCGCAGCGCGGTCGAGCGCGGCGCCGAGTTCCTCGACCAGAGCGAGCGGGCTGCGGCGCGGCGCGCCAACGACGCCGGCCATGTCTTCCGAAAGCGCGCTCCGGCGGTGTTCGCAGGCGCGCGGCGCATCTTCGACGTGGTCGAGGCCCCGGCCGCGTTCGGCTCCGCCGCGATCGCGACCGACGTGTCGGAGCTCGAGGACGTGCGCGCCGACCTCTCCCGCCAGATGGACGCGCACCGCCGTACGCTCGACGAGCTGACCACCGCGGTCGCGATCTTCGGATCCGACGGCGCTCTGGTGTTCCACAACCAGGCCTACCGCCAGCTCTGGTCGCTCGACCCGGCCTTCCTGGAGACGTCTCCGAGCGACGCAGTGATCCTCGACCGGCTGCGGGCGGACCGCAAACTGCCCGAGCAGGCGGATTTCCGCACCTGGAAGGCCCAGCTTCACGAGGCCTACCGGGCGATCGAGGCGCGCGAGCACTGGTGGCACCTGCCGGACGGCCGCACGCTTCGCGTGGTGGCGGCGCCCAATCCGCGCGGCGGCGTCACCTATCTGTTCGATGACGTCACCGAGCGGCTGGCGCTCGAAAGCCGGTTCAACGCGCTCTCCAAGGTGCAGCGCGAGACCATCGACCATCTGCAGGAAGCGGTCGCGGTGTTCGGCTCGGACGGACGGCTGCGGCTGCACAACCCGGCGTTCCAGGCGCTGTGGGACCTGACGGAAGAAGAACTCGCCGAACGGCCGCACGCCGACCAGATCCTGACCGCCTGCGGCGCCCGCCACGCCGACGCCGAGCTGTGGCGCCGGCTCAAGATGGCCATGACCGCGATGCCGGACGAGCGCCAGCCGCTGACGGCGCGCATCGACCGCGCGGAGGGCGCGGTGATCGACGTCGTGACGCTGCCGCTGCCGGACGGCGGCACGCTTGCCACCTTCACCGACGTGACGGCGCGGGTGAACGTCGAGCGCGCCCTGCGCGACCGCGCGGAGGCGGTCGAGGCCGCGGCCCGCCTGAAGGCCGACTTCACCAGCCACGTCTCCTACGAGCTGCGGTCGCCGCTCACCAACATCATCGGTTTCGGGCAGTTGCTCGGCGACCCGCGGCTCGGCGCGCTCAGCCCCAAGCAGCGCGAATATGTCGACCACATCCTGTCGTCCTCTTCGGCGCTGCTCGCCATCATCAACGACATCCTCGACCTCACCACGATCGACGCCGGCGCGATGGAGCTCGAGCTCGGCTCCGTCAGCGCCCGCGAGGCGATCGACGGCGCGGTCGAGGGCGTCCGCGACCGGCTGGCGGAGGCCGGGCTCGGGCTCGAGATCGACGCGCCGCCGAGCGTCGGAACCTTCGTGGCGGACGGCAAGCGTGTCCGCCAGATCCTGTTCAACCTGCTCGCCAACGCCATCGGCTTCTCGAAGCCCGGACACGCCATCAGGGTGAGCGCGGAACGCACGCCGGACGCGATGATCTTCAGGGTCGCCGACAAGGGCAGCGGCATCTCGCCGGAGCTCGCCGACAAGGTGTTCGACCGGTTTGAAAGCCGCACCGCGGGCGCGGCGCACCGCGGCGTCGGGCTCGGCTTGTCGATCGTTCGCTCCTTCGTCGAGCTGCACGGCGGATCGGTTTCGCTGGACTCCAGGATCGGAGAAGGCACGGTGGTGACCTGTCGCTTCCCGCTTCGCGCCATGAACTCCGAGGCCGCCGAATGAGAGGTCCCGCCGCGCGCACCAAAACGGCCCTTCAGCCCGAGACCCTCGGCGAAGCGCGCTGGGACGTCGCGCTCGCCGACGAGGCCGCCACCGCCGCGCTCGCCGCTGTCGTCGCCCGGGCGCTCAAGCCTGGCGACCTGATGACGCTTTCGGGCGAGCTCGGCGCCGGCAAGACCACCTTCGCGCGGGCGCTGGTGCGGGCGCGGGCCGGCGATCCCGAGCTCGAGGCGCCGAGCCCCACCTTCACGCTGCTGCAGACCTACGACCTGCCGCGCGGCGTGATCGTGCACGCCGATCTGTATCGGCTGTCCGGCCCCGAAGAACTCGACGAGCTCGGCTGGGAGGAGGCCGGGGAGGACGCGATTGTGCTCGTCGAATGGCCGGACAGGTTGGGCGCCGAGCCGCCGCCGGACCGGCTCGATCTCGAGCTCGACCTCGGGCCCGACCCGAATGCGCGCCGGGCGCGGCTGACGGGCCGCGGCAGCTTCGCGCCGCGGCTCGCCAGGCTGCGCGACGGCCAGAAATTTCTCGAAAGCGCCGGCTGGGCGGAGGCCGCGCACGACCACATCCAGGGCGACGCCTCAAGCCGGCTGTATGAGCGGCTGACGCTCGACGGCCGCACCGCGATCCTGATGGACTCGCCGCCGCGCGCGCCGGGGCCGATCGTTCGCGACGGCAAGACCTATGCGCAGCTCGCCAAGCTCGCGACCGACGTGCGCCCCTTCGTGGCGGTGGCGAACGGGCTGAGGGCGCTCGGCTACGCCGCGCCGGAGATCTACGCCTCCGACGTCAAGACCGGGTTCCTGCTGGTCGAGGACCTCGGCGTCGAGCCGGTGGTGGCGCTCGATTCGCCGATACCGGGCCGCTACGAGGCCGCCGTCGACCTGCTCGCCGACCTGCACTGCCGGCCGCTGCCGACAGAGCTGCCGGTCGGCAAGGAGCTCTACCGGCCGCCCTTCTACGATCTCTCCGCCTTCCTGGCCGAAAGCGACCTGCTGAACGAGTGGTATCTGCCGCATGTCGCGGGCTTCGCGCCGGAGCCGGAGGCCCGGCAGGCGTTTCGCGAACTCTGGGCTGCGGCCTTGCAGCCGGTGCTTTTGGAGCCGCTCACCTGGACGCTGCGCGACTATCACTCGCCGAACCTGACCTGGCGGCCGGACCGCGAGGGCCTCAAGCGCCTCGGCCTGCTCGACTTCCAGGACATGGTGCTGGGTCCGCCGGCCTATGACGTGGTCTCGCTGCTGCAGGACGCGCGCGTGGACATGCCCGAGCAGCTCGAGATGACGCTCGCCGCCCGCTATCTGGCGGGCCGTCGCGCAGCCGATCCGGCCTTCGAGCCGCGCCAGTTCGCCCGCGCCTACGCCACGATGGGGGCGCAGCGCGCGACCAAGATTCTTGGGATCTTCGTCCGCCTCGCCAAGCGCGACGGCAAGCCCGGCTACTTGAAGAACATTCCCCGCGTGCGGCGGGCGCTTACCACGAACCTCGCGCATCCCGACCTCGCCGAGCTCGCCGCCTGGTACGAAGCCCATCTGGGGGTCGCGGAGGACGCGGCGTGACCGGCGTCACGGACGCGATGGTGCTCGCCGCCGGGCTCGGCACGCGCATGCGGCCGATCACGGACACGCTGCCAAAGCCGCTCGTCAGGGTCGGCGGGCGGACGCTGCTCGACCATGCGCTCGACGGCCTGGCGCGCGCAGGCGTCGAGCGCGCGGTGGTCAACGTCCATCACCACGCCGATCAGGTGGAAGCCCACTTGGCCGGTCGGACCGCGCCGAACATCGCGATCTCGGACGAGCGCGCGCGGCTGCTCGATTCCGGCGGCGGGGTGGTGAAGGCGCTGCCGCTGCTCCACGGCGAGGCGTTTCTGATCCTCAACGCCGACACCTTCTGGGTCGACGGCGCGAGCTCGAACCTGAAGCGCCTGATGGCGCACTGGGACCCCGCCGAGATGGACGCGCTGCTTCTGGTCGCGGCGCTTACCGGCAGCGTCGGGTTCGACGGCGCGGGCGATTTCAGCTTCGCCTCCGACGGTCGGTTGAAGCGGCGGCCGGAACGCCAGGTGGCGCCCTTCGTCTATGCGGGCGCGGCCGTGATGCCGCGCTCGGCCTTCGCGGACGCGCCCGACGGGCCGTTCTCGCTGAACCGGCTTTGGGACGCGGCGATCGCGCGCGACCGGCTGTTCGGGCTGCGGCTGGACGGGCTGTGGCTGCATGTCGGCACGCCGGAGGCGATCACCGAGGCCGAGCAGGCGATCGCGCTGTCGGCCGCCTGAGCTTCCACTGACCCGCTGCGGCCGGGCGCGCTATTCTGCGCGCAATGGCCGATTCTCGCGATCCGAACGTCCGCACGATCCCGGCCGGCGCGGCGTTCCTGCCGACGCTCGCGCGGGGCTTGCTCGACGGCGAGCTGATTCCGGGTTTCGCGCCGCGGAACGACCCGATCGCGCTCGCCGGCGCGACGATCTTCCTGCCGAGCCGCCGCTCCGCCCGCGCGCTGCGCGACGCCTTCCTGGCCGAGCTCGACGGACGCGCCACGCTGCTGCCGCGGATCGCGCCGCTGGGCGACGTGGACGAGGATCTCAGCCTCGCTGAGCCGCTCGACGCGCAGGAGGCCGAGCTTCCGCCGGCCGCCGCGCCGCTCGAGCGGCGGCTCGTGCTGGCGAAGCTGGTGCTGCGGTTCGCGGACGCGCTCGACCGGTCGGTCCTGTCGCTCGCCCCGGACGACGGCCCGCTGATCCCCGCGACCGCCGCCGACGCCATCCACCTCGCAGGCGACCTCGAGACGTTGATCGACGCCGTCGAGACCGAGGAGATCGACCTCGCCGGCCTGTCGCAGCTGGTGCCCGGCGAGCATGACCGCTACTGGGCCATCACCCAGTCCTTCCTCCAGGTCGCGCTCGCCGCATGGCCCGGGCACGTCGAGGAGCGCGGGCGGCTCGATCCGAGCCGCAGGCGGCGGCTGCAGCTCGACGCCGCCGCCCGGCGCGTCGCCGACGGCGCGGCCCCGGTGATCGCCGCCGGCTCGACCGGCACCGCGCCCGCGACCCGGCGGCTGATCGCGTCGATCGCCCGGCATCCGCTCGGCGCCGTGGTGCTGCCCGGCCTCGACACCGACGGCCTTGACGACGCCGGATGGACGAGCCTGCTGTCGGGCGACGGACCGGGGCTCTATGGCCACCCCCAACGCGGTCTCGCGCGGCTCGTCGAGGCGCTCGGCCTCGCCCGGCGCGCGGTTCGCCCGCTCGGCGCGGAGAAGCCTGCCCTTCGGGCCCGCGCGAGACTCGTCGCCGACGCCCTGCGGCCGGCCGAAACCACCGACCTGTGGGCGAACAGCGGCCGGTCCGCGGCCGACACCGAGGCTGCGCTCGCGGGCGTCACGATCGTCGAGGCGCCGCATCTGCGCGGCGAGGCGACGGCCATCGCGGTTGCGCTGCGCGAGGCCTTGGCGACTGCGGGCAAGACCGCCGCGCTGGTGACGCCCGACCGCGACCTTGCCGCGCGGGTGGCGGGCGAGCTCGAGCGTTGGGGCGTCACGATCGACGACAGCGCCGGCGCGGCGCTCGCCTGCACGCCCGCTGGCGCGCTGCTCCGGCTCGCGGCCGAGACCGCGCTCGACCTCCGGCCGGAGGCGATCCTGACGCTGCTGCGCGCGCCCGCCTCGCGGCTCGCTTCCGCGGCCGGCCTTTCGCCGCGCGCGCTCGACTTTCTGGACGCCTGCGTCCTGCGGGCGCCGCTGCCGGGCGCGGGCTTCGACGGGCTGCGGGCCGGCGTCGAGGGACATTCCAATCCCCGCAGCGCGATCCCGAAGCGCTTCGGCGCTGCGGATCGGGCGGAGGCCGCCGCGCTGGTGGACAGGCTGGAGGCCGCGCTCGGGCCGCTCGCGGCGCTGGCCGCGGAGCGCGCCGTGGCGTTCGGCGCACTCGTGGATGCGCTCGCCTGCGCCTACGCGGCGCTGTCCGAAGGGGCGGAAAGCGACGACCACGCCGCCGCTTCGGCTTTCCTGGAGGAGCTTTCAGACGCCGCCGGAGAGGCCGACCCGCTCGCGCCCGGGGCTTTTCCGGGCGTGCTCGACGCGCTGATGGCGGGGCGCGTCGTGCGCCCTCCCCGGGACCGGCATCCGCGTCTGCGCATCCTGGGACCGCTCGAAGCCCGCCTGCTGCGCTTCGACCGCGTGGTGCTCGGCGGCCTGAACGAGGGCGTGTGGCCGCCGGTGCCGCAGGCGGACCCGTGGATCAACCGGCCGTTGCGCGCGCTGCTCGGCCTGGCGCCTCCGGAGCGCCGCATCGGCCTTTCGGCTCACGATTTCTCGCAAAGCCTCGGCGCTGCGGAGGTGGTGCTCACCCGCGCCGCCAAGGTCGGCGGCGCCCCCACGATCCCGTCGCGCTGGCTGCAGCGCATAGCGGCGGTCGCGGCCGGCCCTGCCCACGAGGCGGCGCTCGCGCGGGGCCGCCGGCTGGTCGACCTCGCGGAACAGCTCGGCCACGCGGAGCGCGAGCCGGCGCCGCGGCCGCCCGAGCCGCGGCCGCCGCTCGAGCTCAGGCCGAGCCGCATGAGCGTCACCTCGGTCGAGACCTGGCTTCGCGACCCTTACGCGATCTACGCCCGCTACATCCTCGATCTCGAGGAGCTCGGCGCGGTCGGGCCGGAGCCGAACGCCGCCGATCTCGGCAACGCAATCCATGGCGCGCTGGAGCGCTTCGCCAAGGCCGGCTTCGCGCCCGACGCGGCCGACGCCCGCGAAAGGCTGCTGGCCTTCGGGCGCGAGGCTTTTGGGGCGCTGCTGGAGCGGGAGGACGCCAGAACGCTGTGGTGGCCGCGCTTTGAGCGGATCGCCGACTGGACGCTCGCCTTCCACCGCGGCCGGGCCGAGAGGGTCGAGACGTCCCACGTCGAGAAACGCGGCGAGATCCGTTTCGAGACCGCCGCCGGCCGGAGCTTCAGCCTGAGCGCCCGGGCGGACCACATCGACGCGCTGAAGGACGGCACCTTCGCCTTCCTCGACTACAAGACCGGCGCGGTTCCGGGCCTCAAGCAGGCTCTCGCGGGCTTCGCGCCGCAGCTGCCGCTGGAAGGCGCCATCCTTCAGGAAGGGGGCTTCGCGGACGCTGCGGCCAAGGGCGCGACGGTGAGCGAGCTCGCCTTCGTGAAGCTGATCGGCCGCGACCCCGCCGGCGAGCTGGTGGAGATCCGCGGCGAGACCGAAGCGCCCGACGAGATCGCCGCCAAGGCGCTCGACCGCTTCCGCCAGGTGGTGGACCGCTTCGAGAACCCGGACGAGCCCTATCGCTCGCTGTCGCATCCCAAGTTCCTCGCCCGGCCGGAAGGGCCTTACGGCCACCTCGCCCGCGTCAAGGAATGGTCCGCGACCGGCGGCGCCTCGGAGGGCGAAGGCGAATGAGCGGTCCGAGCGCCGAAACCCTGACCCGGCAGGCCGCGGCCTCGGATCCGCGCAGGTCCGCCTGGGTCTCGGCCAACGCCGGCTCCGGCAAGACCTACGTGCTGGTGCAGCGTGTCGTCCGGCTGCTGCTCGCCGGCGCCGAGCCGTCGCGCATCCTGTGCCTGACCTTCACCAAGGCGGCGGCGGCCAACATGCAGAACCGCGTGGTCGAGCGGCTGCGCGGCTGGGCGACCGCCTCCGACGCCGCGCTTGCGGCGGAGATCGGCGCGCTCGAGGGCCAGCGGCCGGACGCGGCCCGCCTCGCCCTCGCCCGCAAGCTGTTCGCGCGCGCGCTCGAAACCCCCGGCGGCCTCAAGATCTACACGATCCACGCCTTCTGCGGCCGGCTGCTGCACCAGTTCCCGTTCGAGGCGAACGTGCCGGCGGGCTTCGCGGAGCTCGACGACCGCGATCAGACCGAGCTGATGGCGGAGGCGCGCGCGCAGGTGCTGGGCCAGGCCGCGCGGCGGCCCGACGGACCGGTGGGGCGGGCGCTCGGCTACCTTGTGGCCCGGTTCGGCGAGCAGACGATCGACGACGCGCTCTCCGACGCCGTGGCGGAGCGGGACGTGATCCGCAAGCTGTTCACCGGCCCTGGCGGCGTCGGGGACGCTGCGGGCGCGGCGCGCGAGCTGCGGTCGATGTTCTCGCTCGGGCCTGCGGAAACCGAGGCGACGCTCGAGGCGGCGATCCTCGGCGACGGCATAGCGGCCTCGGAGTGGCCGGCGCTGGCGGCGGAGCTCGCGACCGGCTCCAAGACCGACTGCGACCTCGCAGCAGCCTTCTCGGCGGCCGCGGCCGCGCGCGACGAGGCCGGCCGCCGGGCGGCTTATCTCTGCGTGTTCACGACCTCGACCGGCGGCATGCGCGCCCAGAGCCGGTTCGTCACCGCCGCGACCCGCAAGGCGCGGCCGACGCTCGCCGCCGCGCTCGACGCCGAGATGGCGCGGCTCGCAAGCCTGCTGCCGCGGCTCAAGGCGGCCGCGATCGTCGAGCGGACGCACGCGCTGCTGACGCTGGCGGACGCCGCGATCGAAGCCTATGGCCGCGCCAAGGCCGCGCGGGGCCTGCTCGACTATGACGACCTGATCTCGCGCGCCCGCGCCCTGCTCTCCCGCACGGACGCCGCCTGGGTGCTGTTCAAGCTCGACGGGGGGCTCGACCACATCCTGGTCGACGAGGCGCAGGACACCTCGCCCGCGCAGTGGGACATCGTGCAGCGCCTGACCGAAGATTTCCTCGCCGGCGCGAGCGCGCGCCCGTCGCACCGCACCGTGTTCGCGGTCGGGGACGAAAAGCAGTCGATCTTCGGCTTCCAGGGCGCCGAGCCCGCCGCCTTCGGCGCCACCCGGCGCGCCTATCAGGCGGCGCACCAGACGGTCGAGAAGGCGTTCGAGGACGTCCGGCTGCAGGAGAGCTTCCGCTCGACGGCCGCCGTACTGAAGGGCGTCGACGCGGTGTTCGCGCGCCCCGCCGCGCATCAGGGCCTGTCCACCGACGAGGCCGTCGGCACGGTGCACTTCACGACGCGGCTGAACGCGCCGGGCTCGGTGGAGGCCTGGCCGATCGTCACCGCCGAGAAGGCCGTGTTCGCCGAGGAGGCGTGGGACGCGCCCTTCGACCGGGTGAACCCGCAGAGCGCGGTGGTGCGGCTCGCGCAGCGGATCGCCGACGAGATCGCCCGCGCCAACCGCGAGGACGGGACGCCGTTCGGCGAGATCCTGATCCTCGTCCGCCAGCGCAAGGCGCTGTTCGAGGCGGTCCTGCGGGCCCTGAAGGCGCGCGGCGTGCCGGTCGCGGGCGCGGACCGGCTGATCGTGGGCGAGCACATCGCGGTGATGGACCTGCTCGCGCTCGGCGACGCGCTGGTGACGCCGGACGACGACCTCGCGCTCGCCTGCGCGCTGAAAAGCCCGCTGTTCGGGCTCGACGACGGCGATCTGCTGGAAGTCGCGCCGCGCCGGCCCGGGCGGCTGCTGGAGGCGTTGCGCGCCGGGTCGCCTCGCGCCACGGCCGCCTACGAGGCCTACCGGGCCTATGAGGCCGAGGCCCGTGGCCGCACGCCGTTCGGCTTCTTCTCGCATCTTCTCTCGAAGGCCGGCGCGCGGCGCGCCTATCGGGCGCGGCTCGGCCATGAGGTCGACGACCCGCTCGACGCCTTCCTGGACCTCGCCGCCGAATTCGGCCGCTCGCATCCCCCGACGCTCGCGGGCTTCCTGCGCTGGATGCGGGCGGCGCCGGCCGAGATCAAGCGCGACCTCGACGTGTCGTCGGGCGAGGTGCGGGTCATGACCGTGCACGGGGCCAAGGGGCTCGAAGCCGGTCTGGTGATCCTCGCCGACACGTGCGGCGGCGCCTCGGCCGGGCGCGGCTCCCCGATCATCATGCTGCCGCGTCCGCACGCGGGCCAGGACGCGCCGGAGATCCCCGTATGGGCCGGCCGCAAGGACGACGATCCTCCGGCGCTCGCTTCCGCCCGCGCGGTCGTGGCCGCCCGGGCGGAAGCCGAGCACCGGCGGCTGCTCTATGTCGCGATGACGCGCGCCAAGGACCGGCTGATCGTCTGCGGCCACGAAACGCCCCGCAAGCGGCCCGAGGGCGCCTGGTACGACCTCGTCTGCGACGGCCTTGCGGCGGCGCCGGACGTCGAGCGCATCGAGACGGAAGACGGCGCCGTGCTGCTGCGCCTGAAATCCGGCGAGGTCGGCGAGACCCCCGCCGCTCCGCTTCCCGAGCGGCCCCGCTCGGAGCCTCCTCCGGCCTGGCTGGCTGAGCCTGCGCCCTATGAGGCGGCCCCCGGCCCGCCGCTTTCGCCCTCGGCGCTGGTGGCCGAGGATGGCGAAGCGCCGGCCTTCGCTCCCGGCCCCGGGGCCGAGGCGGCGCGCCTGCGCGGCGTCCTGCTCCACCGCCTGCTCAAGGCGCTGCCGGAGGTCCCCGAACAGCGGCGGGGGGACGCCGCGGGGCGGATCGTCGAAACCGCGGCGGGCGTCCTCGGGGAGGAGGCGCGCGACGAGATCGTCCGCGCGGCGCTCGTGGTGCTGGCGGACGCGGCTTTTGCGGAGGTGTTCGCGCCGGGCGGGCGCGGCGAGGTCCCGATCGTCGGCCGGCTCGCCGACGGTCGGCCGGTTTCCGGGCGGATCGACCGCCTCTCGGTCAGCGCGGAGCGGGTTCTGGTGGTGGATTACAAGACCGACCGCAGCCCGCCGCCGGCCGGCGAGCCGCTGCCGGGACCCTACGCGGCTCAGCTCGGCGCCTATGCGGAGCTGCTGCGGCAGATCTGGCCCGATCGCCCCGTCCGCGCAGCGATTCTGTGGACCGCGGTCCCGCGGCTCGATCTCCTGCCGGAGCCGGGGCCGCCCGCCACGCAGCTCAGCCTCTCGCTCGGTTGAACGGACTCAGGGCTGCGCCGGGCGCGCCGCTGCCGCGACGGCGCGTTGCTTGACGCTCACGGGGGGCCTCCATACCTTCCGCTGCGAAACAGAGAGGCCGCCGCGCGTTTTGGCCGCTCTCACACAGAGGTGCTTTCATGGCCACCGGCAAGATCTCCGACGCCAACTTCGAGCAGGAAGTTCTGAAGTCGGCCGAACCCGTCGTCGTCGATTTCTGGGCGGAATGGTGCGGCCCGTGCCGCGCGATCGCGCCGGCGCTCGAGGAAATCTCGAACGAGATGGCCGGCAAGGTGAAGATCGTGAAGCTCAACGTCGACGAGAATCCCGAGACCGCGAGCCGTTTCGGCATCTCGGCGATCCCGATGCTGATGATGTTCAAGGGCGGCCAGCACGTCGCCACCCAGCGCGGCGCCGCGCCGAAGTCCAAGCTCGTGAGCTGGATCGAGACCTCCGTCTGATCGAGGTCGCGCCGCTGCGACACATCCGACTGCAGGAAGCTCTCCGGCCCCGGCCGGGGAGCTTTTTCGTTGTGCGGGCGGCCGCTCCCGGAGCGCTCCGCGCATGATGGTCCTGCATGTCGGTCCGCATAAGACCGCAACCACCTATCTGCAAACCAACTTCCACGCGCAGCGGAGCGCCCTGCGCCGGCGCGGCTGGCTCTACCCGGCCACGGGCGAGCGCGTGGGGGTGGCGCACCACGACATTTCGGATCACCGCGAGCACCTGATCGCCGGCGAAGGCTCCGCGCGCGCCGATCTGATCCGCATCGTCGAAGCGTCCCGCAAGGGCTTCGACGTGCTGTTGTCTTCGGAGGGCTTCCGGCGCTGGCGGCCGCAGCACTATGAGGCGTTGCGTAGGATCGCGCAGCCCCACGAGCTCCGTCTCGTCTACGCGCTGCGCGACCCGATGAGCGTGATGTATTCGCTCTGGGCCCAGGCGGTGAAGCTTGGCGCCACCGAGGATTTGCCGAGCTGGGTCGAGCGCCATCGGCGGAAGAACGAGCGGTCGCGGATCCTCAATCCGCTGATCGAGATCGAGCCGATGATGCGGCGCGGCCTGCCCTACAGCTTCCTGCTCTATGACGAGATCGCCCGGCGGAAGCTCGATATCTTCTCAGTGTTCTGCGAGGAGATTTTGGGCGTCTCCGGACTGGAGCCCCAGCGGAAGGCCGACGCCAACGAGCGGCTGCCGATCGAGATGACCGAGTTCATCCGCCTGCTGTCGGCGCGAAGCCCGCACATCGAGGGCGGCGAGACGCTGCATATCGGCGAGAGCGTCCGCTACCTGCTGTCGGCGGAAGAGCGGCGCATGATCGTCGAGACGGTGCGGACGGACGGCGCGGCCGCGCGCCGGACCCTGGAGATCTCACGCCAGTCTCGCGAGGCGCTCGCGCTCGAGGAGCAGCTGCTTGTGAAGCTGCGGCCGCAGATGCGGCCGCTCCCGCAGCGCGATCGCATTTTCAAATCCGAGGCCGAGACCTGGACCTATTATGACGGGGCTGCCCTCGCTGCCACGCCGGCGGTGGCCGAACTGCTGGAGCTCGCCGCCCGCAGGACGGCTGCGGACACGCTCCGGCTGCGCGTAGCGAACGGCGCCAAGCGCCTGCTGCAGCACGGCCGACGGCTCCGCAAGCGCATGCTGCCGACGCAGGCGATCTGAGGGTCCGGGCGCCGGCAGTCAGGCCGGCGGGGTGCCGTTGGCAGCCAGCGCGTCGCCCGCGAGATAGAGCGAGCCGGTGATCAGCACGCGCGGCGGAACCGGACCGGCGGCGCGCGCCGCCTTGGTCAGGGCCTGCTCGATCGAGACGCAGGGCTCAGCGGCAAGGCCGGCGCGCTCGGCCGCCTCGACCACCTCTTCCGGCGGCAGGGCTGCAGCCGACGAGCCGATCGGCACCGTATAGACGCGGCCGGCGAGCCCGGCGAACGCCTCCAGGAAGCCGTCGGAATCCTTGGTGTTCAGCATGCCGACCACCAGCACGATCGGCTTCGGCGAGCGTTCGTCGAGCTCGGCGAGGGTGGAGGCCACGGCGCGGCCGCCGTCGGGATTGTGGCCGCCGTCGAGCCACAGCTCCGCGCCCTGCGGCAGGAGGTCGTGCAAGACGCCTGTGGCGACGCGCTGCATGCGGGCGGGCCAGTTGACTGCGCCGAGCCCGGCTTCGATCGCCTCGGCCCCGACGCCCAGGCCCGGCAGCCCGCGCAGCGCGGCGATCGCGGCGCCGGCGTTTTCGATCTGGTGGCGGCCGACGAGCCGGGGCAGCGGCAGGTCGAGCAGACCGTCGCCGTCCTCGAACACCAGCCGTCCGCGCTCTTCGCGGGCCTGCCAGTCCTGACCGGAGATCGCGAGCGGCGATCCGACCCGCGCGGCCTCACGCTCGATGGCGGCGAGCGACTCCGGCTCCTGGCGCGCGATCACCGCCGGCACCAGGCTCTTCAGGATGCCGGCCTTCTCATGCGCGATCGCGGCCAGCGTGTCGCCGAGGAATTTCTGATGATCGAGGCTCACGGGCGTGATGATCCCGGCGAGCGCGTTCGTCACCACGTTGGTCGCGTCGTAGCGGCCGCCGAGCCCCACTTCGAGCAGCAGCACGTCCGCCGGATTGCGGGCGAACAGCAGGAACGCCGCAGCGGTGGTGATCTCGAACAGCGTGATCGGCCGGCCGTCATTGACGCGCTCGACCTCCTCGAAGGTCTCCGCCAGCCGGTCCTCGTCCACGAAGCCGCCGCCGCTCGGCGATCCGAGCCGGATGCGCTCGTGAAACCGCACCAGATGCGGCGAGGTGTAGACGTGGACGCTCCTGCCGGCGGCCTCCAGCATCGACCGCAGGAAGGCGGTGGTGGAGCCTTTGCCGTTCGTGCCTGCGATCTGGATCGCGGGCGGCAGCGAATCCTGCGGGCGGCCGAGCGCAGCCAGCAGCCCTTCCACGCGGCCCAGGGAGAGATCGATCTCCTTCGGGTGCAGCGCGAGGAAGCGCTCCAGATAGGCGTCGCTCGGTCCGAGAGACGAGGTCCGGGCTGGCAGAGCGCTCACGCGTGGGCGGCCGCCGCCTGGGGTTCGTCTGAGCCCTGCTCGGCCGGAGCGAGCTCCGGCGACGGCGCCTTGGTCAGCAGCCGGCAGAGCCGCGCGAGCGTCGCCCGCATGTCCTTGCGATGGACCACCATGTCGACCATGCCGTGGTCCCTGAGATATTCGGCGCGCTGGAAACCCTCCGGCAGCTTCTCGCGGATGGTCTGCTCGATGACCCGAGGGCCGGCGAAGCCGATCAGCGCGCCGGGCTCGGCGATGTGGACGTCGCCCAGCATGGCGTAGGACGCCGTCACGCCGCCGGTGGTCGGGTTGGTCAGCACCACGATGTAAGGGAGCCGCGCCTCGCGCAGCATCTCGACGCCGACAGTGGTGCGCGGCATCTGCATCAGCGACAGGATGCCCTCCTGCATGCGGGCGCCGCCGGACGCCGCGAACAGGATCAACGGCGTGCCGCGCTCGACAGCGGTCTCGAAGCCGCGGACGATCGCCTCGCCGGCCGCCATGCCGAGCGAGCCGCCCATGAAATCGAAGTCCTGCACCACGACGGTGGCGGGCGCGCCCTCGATGGTCCCGACCGCGACCTTCACGGCGTCCGCCATCGAGGTCTTGGCGCGGGCGTCCTTCAGGCGGTCGGCGTACTTCTTCTCGTCCCGGAAGCGCAGCGGATCCGCCGCGACCTCCGGCAGGCCGATGTCCTCGAACCCGGCGTCGAGCGTGGCGACGAGACGGCGCTTGGCGCCCATGCGCATGTGGTAGCCCGAGCCCGGGATGACCCAGTCGTTGGCCTCCACATCCTTGTGGAACACGAGCTGCCCGGTCTCCGGACATTTGATCCAGAGGTTTTCGGGCGTGCTTTCGCGCCGCGTCCAGAGACTGTTGATCTTCGGACGGACGACATTGACCAGCCAGTTCATCGGCCTGGAGACTCCTTCGGCGCGGTCGTCGCTCACGCGGCGGCCCGGGCGCGGCGGACGCCGGCCGCCAGCGCGGCGACGAGATCGGTGACAGCCGGAACGGTCTTTTCCGTGGCGCGGCCCTGAGCGTCGAGGCTCGCGCGCACGGCGTCGACCAGCGCGGAGCCGACCACCACGCCGTCCGCTCCGGCGGCGATCGCGGCGGCGTGCTCGGGCGTCTTGACCCCGAAACCGACCGCGACCGGCAGCGCGGTGTGACGCTTCAGCCGCGCCACGGCCCCGGCGACGAGGTTGAAGTCGGGCGTCGCCGCTCCGGTGACGCCGGCGATCGAGACGTAATAGACGAAGCCGGCCGTGTTCTTCATCACCGCCGGCAGCCGCGCGTCGTCGGTCGTCGGCGTCGCCAGCCGGATAAAGGCGAGGCCCGCCTGCAGCGCCGGCAGGCAGAGCTCCTCGTCCTCCTCGGGCGGCAGGTCGACCACGATCAGCCCGTCCACGCCCGCCTCTCGCGCCTCAGAGAGGAAGCGCTGCACGCCATGCACGTAGATCGGGTTGTAATAACCCATCAGCACGATCGGCGTGCTGTCGTCCTGCTCCCGAAAGGCGCGCACCAGGTCGAGCGTCTTGGCCAGCGTTTCGCCGGCCGCGAGCGCCCTCAGCCCGGCCGCCTGAATCGCCGGCCCATCGGCCATCGGATCGGTGAACGGCATGCCGAGTTCGATCACATCCGCGCCCGCGCCCGGAAGCGCGCGCAGGATCTCGAGCGAGGTCTCGTGATCCGGGTCGCCCGCCGTGACGAAGGTCACCAGCGCCGCCCGGCCCTCGCGAGCCGTCAGCGCGAAACGCGCGTCGATGCGGGCGCTCACAGGCTGGTTCCCAGAAGCTCGGCGACCTGCGGCACGTCCTTGTCGCCGCGGCCGGAGAGGTTGACGACCATCAGATGGTCCTTCGGCAGGCTCGGCGCGAGTTCGAGCACCTTGGCGATGGCGTGGGCGCTTTCGAGCGCCGGGATGATGCCCTCGAGCTTCGACAGGACCTGGAAGGCGTTCACGGCCTCGTCGTCGGTCGCCGAAAGATACTTCACCCGGCCGACATCGTTCAGCCAGGCGTGCTCCGGTCCGATGCCCGGATAATCGAGACCGGCGGAGATCGAATGGCCCTCCTCAATCTGGCCGTCCGGGTCCATCAGCAGATAGGTGCGGTTGCCGTGCAGAACCCCGGGCGCGCCGCCGGCGATCGAGGCCGCGTTGAGCCCCGACAGGCCGTGACCCGCGGCCTCGACGCCGTAGATCGCCACCTCCGGATCGTCCAGGAACGGGTGGAACAGGCCGATCGCGTTCGAGCCGCCGCCGACGCAGGCGACCAGGCTGTCGGGAAGCCGGCCCTCCATCTCCTGCATCTGCGCGCGGGTCTCGACGCCGATGATCGACTGGAAGTCGCGCACCATCGCCGGATAGGGATGCGGGCCCGCCACCGTGCCGATGCAGTAGAAGGTGTCGGCGACATTGGTGACCCAGTCGCGCAGCGCCTCGTTCATGGCGTCCTTGAGCGTCTTGGCTCCTGACTGCACGGGCACCACCGTCGCGCCCAGCATCTTCATGCGGAACACGTTGGGCGCCTGCCGGGCGACGTCGACCGCCCCCATGAACACCACGCAGTCGAGCCCGAAGCGCGCGCACAGCGTGGCGGTCGCGACGCCGTGCTGGCCGGCGCCGGTCTCGGCGATGACCCGCTTCTTGCCCATGCGGCGCGCGAGCAGGATCTGCCCTAGCACGTTGTTCACCTTGTGGGAGCCGGTGTGGTTCAGTTCCTCGCGCTTCAGGTAGACCTTCGCGCCGCCGAGATGCTCGGTGAGCCGCTCGGCGAAATAGAGCGGGCTCGGCCGGCCGATATAATGCGTGCGATAGGACGCCATCTCGGCGTGGAACGCCGGGTCCTGTTTGGCCGCCTCATACTCGCGCTCGAGATCGAGGATCAGCGGCATCAGGGTTTCGGCGACGAAGCGGCCGCCGAAAATGCCGAAGCGCCCGCGCTCGTCGGGCCCGTTCCGGAACGAATTCGGCTGCGGCTGCGCAGTCAAGACGATCACCTTTCGCTGGACGGAACGGCGGCCGACCGCGCGCGCGCCACGAAGGCGGCGATCAGATCCGGATCCTTTACGCCGGGCGCGCGCTCGACGCCCGACGAGACGTCGACCGCGGACGCGCCCGTGGTCCGAACGGCCCCGGCCACGCTTTCCGGCGTAAGGCCTCCGGAAAGCACGAAGGGTCGCTTGGGGTCAAGGTCGGCGAGCAGGCGCCAGTCGAAAGCGACGCCGTTGCCGCCTGGCAGGTCGGCGCCCGCGGCCGGCCTGGCGTCGAACAGCACCCGGTCGGCGACGTTCCAATAAGGCTCCGCCAGCGCGAGATCCTCGGTCCCGCCGATCGGCACGGCCTTCCACACCTCGCGGCCGAAAATCAGCCGCAGCGCCCGCACGCGCTCCGGGCTCTCCCGGCCATGCAGTTGCAGCACGTCCGCCATGGTGGCGGCGACGAGCTCCGCGATCAGGTCATCCTCGGCGTCGACTGTCAGGAGCGTGACCCGCGCCCGACCGCGCGCCTGCGCGGCGAGCGTCGCCGCCTGCTCGACGGAGACATGGCGCGGGCTTTTCGGGAACGACACCAGCCCGACGAGGTCCGCGCCCGCGTCGAGCGCGGCGTCGAGCGTCCGGGGGTCCGACAGCCCGCAGATCTTGACCTCGAGAGACATCGTCCGCTCCGGCTCCTTCGCGGTTCGCTTCGCATGACGCGCCGCGGAGGTCCAACGCGAAATGCGTTCTCCGCCTCGGCGACAGCATTACCACATCAGTAACATGTATATCACTTTAAATTCGACATTCCGGATGTACATCTGTACACCGGAGCCGCGGGCGGTCGCCCGCGCCGTCGCGCATCCGCGGCGGCCGTTTCGGAGCCGCATCATGTCCGCCTCGTTCGTCCGTCGCGCCGTTCTCGCGCTTGGCCTGCTCGGCCTCACCACGTCGCCCGTCTGGGCCGCCGAGCCCAACACCCTGCTCAATGTCTCCTATGACATCGGCCGCGAGCTCTACGCCGCGATCGACGAGCAGTTTGCGGCGGACCTGAAGGCCAAGGACGGCCGCGACGTCACGGTCAACCAGAGCCACGCCGGCACCTCCAAGCAGGCGCGCGCCATCCTCGAAGGCCTCGAGGCCGACGTCGTCACCTTCAACCAGGAGCTGGACGTCCAGATCCTCGCCGACAAGGGCGGCCTGGTGGCGCCGGACTGGAAGAGCAAGTTCCCGAACAACGCCTCGCCCTACTATTCGCTGCCCGCCTTCGTGGTGCGCGCCGGCAACCCGAAGAACGTGAAGAACTGGGACGATCTGGTCCGCGACGACGTCAAGGTGGTGTTCCCGAACCCCAAGACCTCCGGCAACGCCCGCTACACCTATCTCGCCGCCTACGCCTTCGCGCTGAAGCAGAATGGCGGCGACGAGGCCAAGGCCGACGCCTTCGTGAAGAAGCTGCTCGCCAATGTGCCGGTGTTCGACACCGGCGGGCGCGGCTCGACGACGACCTTCGTGGAGCGCGGCATCGGCGACGTGCTGGTGACCTTCGAGGCCGAGACGGCGGCGGTGAAGAAGGAGTACGGCGCCGACAAGGTCGACGTCGTCGTGCCGCCGGTCAGCCTGCTCGCCGAGTTCCCGGTGGCGGTCGTCGACAAGGTGGTCGACCGCCGCGGCAGCCGGGCGCTGGCGACCGAGTATCTCAATTATCTCTACAGCCCCAAGGGCCAGGAGATCATCGCGTCGTTCAACAACCGCGTGCAGGACCCGAAGATCATGGAGGCGAACAAGGACCGCTTCCCGAAGGTCGAGCTGCTGACCGTCGACGACGTCTTCGGCGGCTGGAAGAAGGCCAGCGAGACCCACTTCGCGTCCGGCGGCAAGCTCGACCAGGTGTTCGTGGGCCGCTGAGCCCTCCATCCTGACGCATCGCCCCGGACGCGGGTCCAAGGGTCGCGATCCGGGAGCGCGTTGCGTATAAGGCGTCTCCCGCCGACGATCCCGGCGCGGCCAGAAGGCCGTCCGGGGCGACGCCTTGAGTCCTCATGCCTCGCTCCCCCCTCCCCGGCTTTCGCCTCGCGCTCGGCCTGACGCTCGCTTATCTGGGCGTGATCGTGCTGCTTCCGCTCGCGGCGCTCGTGCTCGAAACCCGGGGCATGGGCGCGGCGCGCTTCATCACCGTCGTCACCGGCGACCGGGCGCTCGCCGCCTTCCGCGTGACCGTTCTCACCGCGCTCGCCGCGACCGCGCTCAACGCCGTGCTGGGCCTCGCCCTCGCCTGGGCGCTGGTCCGCTACGAGTTCCCCGGCAAGCGGCTGCTCGACGCGCTGGTCGACGTGCCCTTCGCCCTGCCGACCGCGGTCGCGGGCGTCGCTCTCACGGCGCTGTTCGCCGGCAATGGCTGGTACGGCTCGGCGCTGGAGCCGCTCGGCATAAAAGTCGCCTATGCGCCGCTCGGCATCGTGGTCGCGATGGCGTTCACAAGCCTGCCCTTCGTGGTGCGCTCGGTCCAGCCGGTGCTGCAGGATCTGACCGGCGACTATGAGGAGGCCGCCGAAACGCTCGGCGCGGGACCGTGGCGGATTTTCCGCAGCGTGCTGTTTCCGGAGATCTTCCCGGCCTTTCTTGCCGGCTGCAGCCTCGCCTTCGCGCGATCGCTCGGCGAGTTCGGCGCGGTGATCTTCATCGCCGGCAATCAGCCGTTCCGTACCGAGATCGCTGCGCTGCTCGTGTTCATCCGGCTCGAGGAATACGACTACCAGGCGGCCGCCGCGATCGCGACCGTGATGCTGGCCGCCGCTTTCGTGATGCTGCTGATCACCAACGCCATCCAGCTCTGGCGGCTGCGTTATGCGAGGGCGTCATGAGCGTTGAACGACGTCCGCGCGTCGGCGACTCTCTGCTCGCCCGGACTCTCATCCTCGGTTTCGCCGTGCTGGTCGCGGCGCTGCTGATCGGCGGGCCGCTGGCGGTGATCTTCAGCGAGGCGCTCCGTGCGGGTTTCGGCGCCTATGCGGCCAACCTCTCCGCTCCGGACACCCGCCACGCCATCCTGCTGACGGTCGCGACCGCGCTCGTCGCCGTGCCGATCAACACCGCCTTCGGGATCGCGGCCGCCTGGGCGATCGCCAAGTTCGAGTTCCGCGGCAAGGGGCTCCTGATCGCGCTGGTCGAACTACCGTTCTCGGTGTCCCCCATCGTCGCCGGCGTCGCCTATCTGTTCGTCTATGGCGCGCAGGGCTGGCTCGGACCCTGGCTGCTGGATCACGGGATCAAGGTCATGTTCGCCTATCCGGCGATCGTGCTCGCGAGCCTGTTCGTCACCGCGCCCTTCGTGGCGCGCGAGATCCTGCCGCTGATGCAGGCGCAGGGGTCGGCCGAGGAGGAAGCGGCGCTGACGCTCGGCGCGTCAGGCTGGCGGACGCTGTGGAGCGTCACGCTGCCGAACATCCGCTGGGCGCTGCTCTACGGCGTGGTGCTCACCAACGCGCGGGTGATGGGCGAGTTCGGCGCGGTCTCGGTGGTCTCCGGCAACATTCGCGGCGTGACCAACACGCTGCCGCTGCAGATCGAGCTGCTCTACCAGGATTACAACTCGGCCGGCGCCTTCGCGGCCGCGACCGTGCTGGCCGCGATCGCGCTGCTCACCATCGTGGCGAAGATCATCGTCGAGCGAAACGAGCCGGCGCGCGCCGGCTGAGGCTCAGGCCGCGCGCTGCGGCGCCGGCAGGGCGGCGCGCGCCATCGAGGCCTCGCGGCGGGCCGCCTCGCGCTCATTCTCGAGCCGCGACACCTCGGAGCGCCGGCGGCGCGCCTCGCGGCGCCATTTGCCCTGCCGGCTCCAGGAGGCGACGCCCCCCACCAGCACGCCGATCATCAGCGAGATCAGGATCACGGCGAACAGCGGCAGGCTGACCGAGAGCGCCGGCGCGTCCGGGGAAAACGGATCGAAGCCGACCACGACCGCCTGCCGGTTCGCCACCGCGAACAGCACGATGACGAGGGCGAGCGGAATCCCGATCAGCCCGGCGAGAAAACGTCGGAACGTCATGCGCTGGCGCCCTCGGCCTCGTCCTTGTTCAGCCGCACACGCATCTCCTTGCCGGTTTTGAAGAACGGCACGACCTTGCCGTCGACCGGAACGTGCTCTCCGGTCCTCGGGTTCCGGCCGAGGCGCGCTGGCCGCGCCTTGACCGAGAACGCGCCGAAGCCGCGCAGCTCCACCCGGTCGCCGCGCGCCAGCGCGTCGGCGATGCCGTCAAGTATAGCATTGACGATATTCTCGACATCGCGCTGGTAGAGATGCGGGTTCATCTCGGCGATGCGGGTAACGAGTTCCGACTTGATCATTGTTCCCTCCGACCCAGACCGGATTGCTCTCAAGAAGCTACGTTTTATACAAAATTAATGATTGTTAAGAAGGTTGCCAGATGGCGAGAAGACCGTCAAGAACGACGCCCTCGCCATTCCGGCGGAGCGCATTCGCGAGCGAATTCAGCCCGAAGGCGTCCGCGAGCGCCGCAGCCGCGCCGCTGACGCCGAACATCCCGAAGCCGCTCGATTTCGGCTTCCACTCCCGCACCGGCAGCGAGGTGTCGACGCCCTTGCCGCCGAGCCAGGCCATCGCCTCCTGCTCCCCGCCGATCTCGTCGATGAGTTTCAGGCCGAGCGCCTGCCGCCCGGTGAAGACGCGTCCGTCGGAGACGTTCGCGAGCGCCGCCGGGTCGAGACCGCGCCGCTCCTGCACGATGCCCTTGAACCAGGCGAAGCTGTCGAGGATCAGCGCCTCGATGGCCTTTCGCGCCTCGGGACTGGTCGGTTCGAGCCCGCTCGGCGAAGCCTTGAGCGGCGACGATTTGATGCTCTCGACCTCGACGCCGACGTTCTTCAGCAGCCCGGTGAAATTGGGGTATTGCGCGAGCACGCCGATCGAGCCGGTGATCGAGGTCTTGTGCGCCACGATGTGGTCGGCGGCGAGCGCCGCGATGTAGCCGCCCGACGCCGCGAGCGAGCCGACCACCGCCGCGACCGGCCGGTCCTTGGCGATCGTGCGCACCGCCTCGTAGATTTCTTCCGACGCGGTCACGCCGCCGCCCGGGCTGTCGATCATCAGCAGCACGCCCTTGGCGTCGCTCTTGGCGATGTCCTTGAGCAGCTTCTGACGCTTCTCGTCGTCGAGGATGACGCCCGAGATGCTGACCTTGGCGATGTGGGGTCCGCGCGGCCCATCCGGGCCGGATCTGTCGCGGACCGCGAGCGCCGCCACGATGATCAGCGCGCCGACCAGCGCCACCGCGCCGACCCGCCAGAAGGCGAGCCGCCGCCGCAACGCCCGCCGCTCCAGGATCGCGTCGGTGTCGAGTGCCATGGGATGCGGGCTCTGAACAAGGGCGCGCCGCCCGATGCGGCGCTGATCGTGAGCCGATGGCCTAACATGAGAAAGGCCCGCGCGGAACCTCCGCGCGGGCCTTCGAAGTCAGCAGGCTTTCGCCGGCGGGCGGAGGATCACTCCTCCGAGCCGCCCTCGGTGCGCTTGCGGAGCGCAGCGCCCAGAATGTCGCCGAGCGAGGCGCCGGAGTCGGACGAACCGTACTGCGCGACGGCTTCCTTCTCCTCGGCGATCTCGAGCGCCTTGATCGACAGGGCGACCTTGTGGGCCTTCTTGTCGAACTGGGTGATGCGGGCGTCGAACTTCTGCCCCACCGAGAACCGCTCCGGCCGCTGATCGGCGCGGTCGCGGGCGAGGTCGGCGCGGCGGATGAAGGCGGTGAGCTCGGTGTCGACGATCTTGACCTCGAGGCCGCCCTCCTTGACCTCGGTCACCTCGCAGGTGACGACCGAGCCCTTGCGCATTTCGCCGGTGGTGTCGACGAACGGATCGCCGCCGAGTTGCTTCACGCCGAGCGAGATGCGCTCCTTTTCGACGTCGACGTCGAGAACCTGGGCGCGAACGATGTCGCCCTTCTTGAACTCCTCGATGACCAGCTCGCCGGCGCGGTTCCAGTCGAGATCCGACAGGTGCACCATGCCGTCGACGTCGCCGTCGAGACCCAGGAACAGGCCGAACTCGGTCTTGTTCTTGACCTCGCCCTCGACCTCGGAACCGACCGGGTGGTTCTCGATGAACGCCTCCCAGGGGTTCTGCATGGTCTGCTTGAGACCAAGCGAGATGCGGCGCTTCACCGGATCGACCTCGAGCACCATCACCTCGACCTCCTGGGAGGTGGCGACGATCTTGCCCGGGTGGACGTTCTTCTTGGTCCAGGACATCTCGGAGACGTGGATCAGCCCCTCGATGCCCGGCTCGAGCTCCACGAACGCGCCGTAGTCGGTGATGTTGGTGACGCGGCCCGTGAAGCGGGCGCCGGCCGGATATTTGGCCTCGATGCCCTGCCACGGATCGTCGAGCAGCTGCTTCATGCCCAGCGAGATGCGGTGCGTCTCGTGGTTGATCTTGATGATCTTGACCTTCACCTGCTGCCCGATCTGGAGCAGTTCGGTCGGGTGGTTGACGCGCCGCCACGCGATGTCGGTGACGTGCAGCAGGCCGTCGATGCCGCCGAGGTCCACGAACGCGCCGTAGTCGGTGATGTTCTTGACGACGCCCTCGATGACCTGGCCCTCTTCGAGGTTCTGGACCAGCTCCTGGCGCATCTCCGCGCGGGACTCTTCAAGCACGGTGCGGCGCGACACGACGATGTTGCCGCGGCGACGATCCATCTTGAGGATCTGGAAGGGCTGCGGCGTGCCCATCAGCGGGCCGACGTCGCGCACCGGACGAATGTCGACCTGGCTGCGCGGCAGGAAGGCGGTCGCGCCCTCGAGGTCGACCGTGAAGCCGCCCTTGACCTGGTTGAAGATGACGCCTTCGACCTTCTGGTTCTCGTTGAAGGCGACCTCGAGCTTGACCCAGCTTTCCTCGCGGCGCGCCTTGTCGCGCGACAGCACGGCTTCGCCGAGCGCATTCTCGACGCGCTCGAGATAGACCTCGACGACGTCGCCGACCTTGAGCGGGCTCTCGCGGCCCTGGCCGCTGAATTCCTTGACGGCGACGCGGCCTTCGGTCTTCAGGCCGACGTCGATGACGGCCATGTCCTTCTCGATCGCGGTGACGGTGCCCTTGACGACCGAGCCTTCGGCGACGTCGTGCTTGTCGAAGGACTCTTCCAGCATCGCGGCGAAATCATCGCGCGACGGGTTGGCTGCAGCTGCGGCGGTGGCGTTCATTCAATCTCCTGCCCGTCTTCGGGCTTATCGGCGCCGGCGTTGGCGTTTAAACGGGATTCCGGCGCGATCGCCGCGCCTGATGGCCGCCCCGACTAATGGGGCGGGCCGGCGCTCGACGACGCAGCAACCGCGAAGAATCCACCGGCGGCCATGGCGGCCGGGAAACGCGAAAAGCGCGCGTGAGGCGCGCCCGTTCGTCAGTCCCGACCCGAGGCCGTCCGGATGCGCGCGTCGTTACCAGATCAGGCCTTCGCGCGCAACGGCGCGCGGCCGTCAGCCGGCGGTCGCCATCCGCCGATCGACGACGGCGACCGCCGCCGCGAAGGCCGCGTCGGCGTCCAGCGTCGTGGTGTCGACCAGCACGGCGTCCTCCGCCGGCCTGAGCGGCGCCGTGGCGCGGTTCATGTCGCGCTCGTCGCGCGCCTGGATGTCGAGCAGGATCGCCGCCTCGTCGACCGGTTCGCCGGCCCTGGTGAGCTCGAGCGCCCGCCGCCGGGCGCGCTCCTCGGCGGAGGCGATCACGAACAGCTTCACGTCGGCGTCCGGGCAGATCACGGTGCCGATATCGCGGCCGTCGATCACCGCGCCGGGCGGCTCGGCCGCAAAGCGGCGCTGGAAATCGAGCAGCGCGGCCCGCACCTCCGGCACAACCGAGACGATCGAGGCGCCCTCGCCGGTGCGCCGGCTGCGCAGCGCGGGATCGTTGAAGCGCGCCGGCTCGATCTCGCGGGCCGCCTTGGCGGCCGCGACAGGATCGGCGAGGTCGAGGCCGAGATCGATCATCCGCTGCGCGACCGCGCGGTAGAGCACGCCGGAATCGAGGTGCTTCAGCCGGTAGCGCTCGGCGAGCCGGCGGGCGAGCGTGCCCTTGCCGGAGGCCGCCGGACCGTCGATCGCGATGATCATGCGCCGTCCCCCAGATCGATCTGCGCGCCCAGCTCGCGCATCAACGGCCCGAAGGCCGGGAAACTCGTCGCGATCATCGCGGCGTCGTCGACCGCGACCGGCTTCTCCGCGCCGAGCCCCATGACAAGAAAGCTCATCGCGATGCGGTGGTCGAGATGGGTCGCGATCGCCGGTCCGCCGCCCGGGACGCCGCCGCGCCCGACGACCACGAGGTCGTCGCCCTCGACCCGCGCCTCGACCCCGCAGGCGATGAGGCCGGCATGGACCGCGGCGAGCCGATCGCTCTCCTTCACGCGCAGCTCGTGCAGGCCCCGCATCCGGGTCTCGCCAGTGGCGTAGGCCGCGGCGACCGCCAGGATCGGATATTCGTCGATCATCGAGGGGGCGCGCTCGGGCGGCACGTCGACGCCCGACAGCCGGCCGCCGCGCGCCACCAGATCGGCGACCTCCTCGCCGCCCTCTTCCCGTGGGTTCTCGAAGCGGATGTCGGCGCCCATCTCGAGCAGCGTCGTCAGCAGGCCCGCGCGCAGCGGGTTGGTCATCACGCCCTCGAGCGCGACCTCGGAGCCCGCGACGATGAGCGCGGCGACGAGCGGGAACGCCGCGGAGGACGGATCGGCCGGGACGACGATCTCGACCGCCGCAAGCTCGGGCTCGCCCTTAAGCGCGACCCGCCGGCCATGCGCGCCCCAGGGCTCGACCGAGACCTGCGCGCCGAACGCGCGCAGCATGCGTTCGGTATGGTCGCGGGTCGCCTCGCGCTCCAGCACCACGGTCTCGCCCGGCGCGTTCAGCCCCGCGAGCAGCACCGCGGACTTGACCTGAGCGGACGGCACCGGGCTTTCATATTCGATCGGGAGCGCGCGTTCGGCCCCGCGCAAGGTGAGCGGCAGCCTGCCGCCCTCGGCGCAGGAGACGACGGTCGCGCCCATCCGCTCGAGAGGGTCGAGGATGCGCCGCATCGGCCGCGAGCGCAGCGAGGCGTCGCCGTCGAAGGTCGCCTCGATCGGGTGACCGGCCACCACGCCCATCATCAGGCGCGAACCGGTGCCGGCGTTGCCGAAATCGAGCGGGGCGGCAGGCGACGCGAGCCCCCCGACGCCGACGCCCTGGACCAGCCAGCGTCCATGTCCGACACGTTCGACGCGGGCGCCGAGCGCCCGGCAGGCGCGCGCGGTGGCGAGCACGTCCTCGCCCTCGAGCAGGCCTTCGATCCGCGTCTCGCCGACCGCCAGCAGCCCAAGGATCAGCGACCGGTGCGAGATCGACTTGTCGCCCGGGACCCGGATCCGGCCCCTGAGCGAAGGCGAGCGGCTGGCGTGCGCGGGAACGGCGGCGGAGGCTGAGGACACGGGACCGGAAGCGCTTCGTCTTGCGGCGCGGCGAGGCGCGCACGGGCGGATTGGCTGCGGATTGGCTCTTGACAGTCCGGTCCCGTCACGTCAATCCACCGCCTCGCTTCGACAGCCCGGAATGACGCTTTGGCCAAGCCTGAACTCGGCGTGAAACGGACCTGCCCGTCCTGCAGCGCCAAATATTACGACCTGATGCGCGACCCTCCGGTGTGCCCGAAATGCGGCGCCACCTTCGTCGCGACGATGATCATGTCGAGCGCCGCGGTGGCCCGGGCCGCCAAGGCCGACGCCGCCCGCAACAAGGCGGCGGCCGTCGACGAGGAGGAGGACGTCGAGAAGCTCGACGCCGACGAGGACATCGACGCGATTTCGCTGGAGGACGCCGACGAGGAGGCTTCCGCCACCGAGAAGGTCGCGACGTCCGAGGACGACGACGAGGTCGAGATCGAGTCGACGGACGACGAGCCGGACGAGACCTTCCTCGAGCCGGACGAGGACAGCGACGACGATATGACGGACATCATCGGCGACCGCGAAAAAGACGACGAGGCTTGAACGGCGCGCCGAAACGTGATGAGAGATGCGCCGCGCCGGCCTAGCCGACGCAGCGACTGGCCGGAGCGATCCGGCGAAGCGCCTCCCAGGAGGCGCGAGACGTCCGGCCGAAGGCGATCCCAACGCCCGCCTTCGACCGCACCCCGGTGGGGCCATAGCTCAGTTGGGAGAGCGCTTGAATGGCATTCAAGAGGTCGGCGGTTCGATTCCGCCTGGCTCCACCAAACACTTTCTGAGAACTCGGGATTTTCTAGGCCGCACGGATAGTGCCGCCTTTTCCGGGGCTTAGCTGCCGGGAGTGCCCCTTTGGCTGTCTCTGACCTCGGTTCTGCGGCCCGATAGGCCGGGCAACCGCCGTCCGTCTCCGCACACCAAGAGCAATGTCGTACGGCGCCAGCGATGCACTCGCGGCGCCATCGAGCGCGCGGCCGACCGCCAGCCGCAGAGCTTATCCACAACGCGATCGTGAAAGATTCGAGGCTCAGGCTGAGGGCTGCTCGAGCCCGATCATCCGCCACTGCGCGGACCAGAGCATCGGGGCGTCGGCGAGCGCCTTCGCGGTGACGCCGCGCGGCAGACAACCATCAGCAATGGCCTTCACGAGGTCCGGCGCGAGGAAGGCGTAGTCGATCATCCGCTCGACGTGCCGCCGGCTGCAGCCATGTTTTGCGGCGAGCTGATCCAGATCGACCGATAGCCCGCGCGCGAGCTCCACGATGCATTTGCGTCCGCGCGCGATGCACCTCAGCAGGACCGCGCGCGCCTCGGCTTTCATCGGACGAGCAGCTGCGTCCGTAAGGCCCATGATGCCTCGCCCGCTCGATCGTTTGGGTGACGCGATTCGGATCACATCCCCATCAGTGAGCTGGAGCTCGATGGCATCACTGGAGAGGCTGGCTCGGCTCAGATGTTCGTCGACCAGCGTGCGGTCATCAGCGCCCGACGTTGATCTCGCACGAAGCGCCGCGATGACGGCGCTGTCGATCGCCGGCGCCGAGATGCGCTTGACCGATCCCGCGTCGGCTCCCCTGCCCTGCGCCACGACGCAGGAGACATAGTAGCGATACCGGATCCCCTTCTTGTTGGTGACGCTCGGCGTCATCGGGTTTCTGCGATCGTCGAACAGCCGGCCGAGCAGCAGTGCACTTAAGCTCGCCCGCTGCGTCCGAGCGTTATTCCGATTCTCGGCAAGCCTGGCGGCGACTGCGGCGAACAGCTCCGCCGACACGATCGCGGGATGCTCGGCCGGATAGCTCAGGCCCTTATGGTTGATCTCGCCGAGGTAGACCCGGTTCGCCAGCAGATGCGCGAGCGGTCCATTGGTAAGAGGCACGCCCCCGATCGTTCTGCCTGAGGCGAGACTGCGCGCGCGGGTGACGACGCCCCTCTCCCGAAGCTCCCGCTGCAGCGCTGAGAGTGACCCCAGCGCAAGATACCGCTCGAAGATCAGCCGGACGGTGGCGGCCTGGTCCTCGGCGATGACCAGCTTCTTCGCCTCAACGCGATAGCCGAGCGGCACGACCCCGCCCACCCAGATGCCGCGCTTCTTCGATGCCGCGATCTTGTCCCGGATGCGCTCGCCCGTGACCTCCCGCTCAAACTGGGCGAAGGATAGCAGCATGTTGAGCGTCAGCCGCCCCATGCTGGTCGTGGTGTTGAACGACTGCGTCACCGACACGAATGACACGCAATATGCGTCGAACAGCTCCACGAGCTTGGCAAAGTCGGCGAGCGAGCGGGTCATGCGATCGACCTTGTAGACGACGATCACGTCGACGCTGCGCGATCGCACCAGATCAAGCAGCCGCTGAAGCGCAGGACGCTCCATCGAACCACCTGAGAAGCCGCCGTCTGAAAACACGCCGTTCCTGATGAGCTTCCATCCCTCGCCGGCCTGGCTGCGGACATAAGCCTCCGCCGCCTCCCGCTGCGCATCGAGCGAGTTGAAGTCCTGCTCGAGACGGTGGTCGGTGGAGACGCGGGTGTAGACCGCGCAGCGGCGTGTGTTACTGGTGCTCGCCGAAGCGCGGCTCACGCCGCTTTCTCTCTGTCGCGCAGTCCGAAGAAGCGCGGGCCGTTCCAGCGGACTCCGGTGATCGCCCGCGCCACCTCGGACAGGCTGCGGTAGGTCGAGCCGTTCCAAGCGTAGCCATCCGTCATGCGCATGACGTGATGGACCCGACCTTCCCACTCGCGGACGAAGATCGCCCCCTGCCCTGCCCGCGCCTTATCGGGCAGCGGCAGGGTCTTCGCTCCCGCAAGATTGCGATCCGAAGCGACGCGATCGAGGAACCGCGCCGTGTCCGCATCGAGGTCGCCGAAGACTTCCGCTTGCAGCCGATAAGCCAGCATCTTCAGCAGCAGCAATTTCTGAACGCCGGCTGGCGCAGCGCGGCCGGTCACGCTGCGCCACCGCGCCTTCAGCGTTGCTAAGTCGAGCTCGCTTAGACGAGCCAGCTCGACTTCGATCTTCACGGGATCGCCGCGCATGGTCACGCAGCCGAGGCCTGAGCCGCTGCCGTGATGGAGTAGCGACGCTCGCCCTCGTCCGGCTTTTCGGAGGTGAGATCAAAACCCTTCTTGCGCAGGCCGCTCAGCACCGCTCGCGTCGTGTGCGGCAGCCAGCCGGTGGCGTCGATCAGGTCGCCTAGGGTGGCCCCGCCCGGCCGCGCCAGCAGATTGATCACGATCGCCTGCTTGGTGCCGGAGCGGACGGAGTTGATCCGAGCGACGGCGGGCGGAGCCTCCTCCTCAGCAGCCTCTTCGTACTCGGCCCCGATCGCGGCATAGCCGAGCCTGGTGAGCTTCAGTCCGACAGGTCTCCCATTCTCGTCCTGCCGCCAGTGCGGCTGCCGGCGCTGGACGACGAGCTCCGCCAGCAGATCCTTGCGCAGCAGCGCCGCGATGGTTCGCGCAACCGAGGGATGGGCGTTGGTCAGCACGACCAGGCTGTCCTCACGCTGCGAGGCGGCGGACAGCAGCACGACCTGTGCGTCGGTGAGGTTGACAGTGGGTGCGGACGAGGTTGCGTTCGTCATGGGACCTTCTCCTTCATCGTCGAAGGCGGCGATCGGTCGCCGCCACTGACGCGACCCCGCGAGCGCGGGGCTTGGAGAAGACACCGGAGAAGCCCGGTCTGCCGGTCGCGAGGTGGATTTACGCTTCCTTCTCGCTCTTCTCTCTCCGCCCGTCGGCGCTCCTGAGGAGGCTGGCGCTCTGGATGAGGTGGTTCGCGTCATAGAGCAGCGGCTCGATATCGTAAGCGATGTCTCTTGCCTCGTCGAAGCGACCAAGCTTCAACAGCTCCTGCGCGCCTCGCGCTCGCTCGCCGATCTCCACCACCCGGCGTATCATCGCCTGGAGGCAACTCTTCCGAGCTTCTTCGACGACACGCCCATACCTCCCTCAGCGACGTCGACACTGACGCTCTGTTCGGCAGGGAAGTGAAGTCGTTTTTGGCGCCGCTCGGAGGACTCTTAGATGACGCATGAGGCCCTGGCGCAAAGCTCTTCACCGAAGGAGAACAGCCGAGTTTGACCCGTTGCGGCGGTTGGTGAGGTCCGCATTAGGTCCAGGTTAGCTGACCGCGCGGACTCCACCCGCCGATCCGCAGTGACCAATGCCGCCGTACACTTGTCGGATCTATCGCCCCGCGTTTAGAGTTTGACGGGTTGTGGCAGCAGGGGGCTGTGACGGCCAAGCTGAAAGCGCCGAGATCTGTCGTCTGAGACTGAAACCCTTGAGAACGACGAAGCGGCTTGGCCATCGATCGATGACGCCCACCCTTCCGAGGAAGGCGGCCCGATCGCGCGTAAGGGCTTCAACTATCAGGACGAGATAGCTGTCGGCTTCCTGCTGGAGATGCTGACCAACCCCCAGCTGGTGAAGATCCATTTCGAGACCCATGACGATCTGGTGCTCGTCTGGGCCATCGGCGCGGCGCCCCTGATCGCCGAATTTGTGCAAGTTAAAGGTGCCGAAGCGAATAAACTCTGGTCCGTCGCGGACCTCTGCCTGCGCAAGAAGCAGGCTGTCGGATCGTCGATCTTTGAGAAGTCTTTGGATCGCGATCAGCACGAGGAGACCGCGCGCTTCCGGATCGTCACCCTACGTCCGGTGGTCTCCGCGCTGACGCCGCTAACCTTCAGGCGGGGAAACGAAGCGCGTGCCATAGATTGCGACGAGATGGTAGCTCTCAAAGAGGACGTTGATGGAAGAATGCCCGACGTCGTGTCTAAACGGGGTAATGGGACCGGTTACTGGCTGGACAACTGCCTGTGGGACGTTCGCCACGACGAGGCGGCCGTCAAGACGCACAACAAGATGCGGCTCTTCGAGATCATGCAAGCCGCCGGACGCCCTCTTCTGCTCGAGCATATCGACATCCTACTCGATGAGCTGCGCCAGCTGGTGAAGACGGCCGGCGACGCGAAGTGGAAGCCGGATAAGGCCAAGAAAATCCTCACCCGCAAGGCCTTGTTGACCATGTGGGACGCGTGTCTGGCCAAGCTGAAGAACGACGCCGCTCAGCCTTCGGGCGGCAAGCTAATCGAGAAGATGAGTAACGCCTCCCTCACAGGGACGGTGGTGGCCATGGCCCTCAATATGCGGCTTGATTACGCGCGCTCCGTACGGACTTCGCGCTACATGCAGCCGGATGAAGCCGGTCAGCTTCAGGGGCGCGTCAAATCCGAGGTCCAGACCCTCAGCGCCAAACGCGCCGCCGGGACCCTCGATCTCGACGGCCCCGCCTTCCACGCCCTCTGCGTCGATCGGATGGATGCGATCAACGCTTCCCTGCCGGCGGACCAGGGCGACCGGTCCGCCTTCCTTAAGGGCTGCATGTACGACATCGCTGACCGGTGTCTCCTGCGCTTCGATCGGACGGGGCTGTGAAGTCCCTCTCGCGCCTCGGAACTCGTCCTGCCAGCCTCCCCCTGGCAGCCGACGACATCCTCGAATTCCACGCCGCGCGGCTGCTGTTGCTCATGCATGTCTGCGGGACGGCGGGCCGGATCGATGGTCTGACCAAGATGGCCAAGCTCGACTTCTTCACCCGCTACCCGGACTTCTTCGATGCCGCGCGGGCGGTGACCGAACCCGATGCACAGTCCGCGCCCGTCGACCGTTCGGACGCCGTCGAGTCCACGATGGTGCGGCATCACTACGGTCCTTGGGACAAGCGCTACTATCAGGTCCTCGCCCATCTTGAGGCGCGACGATTGATCACCGTGTCGAAGGTCAAAAATTCCTACCAGATCGCGCTGTCGACCGAGGGCGCGGAAAAGGCCAAGGCTCTCGCCAAACGCCCGTCGTTCGCCACGCTCATTGAGCGCCAGAAGGCCGTGAAGAAGACTTTCGGCGGCAAGTCGGGGACCGTCCTAAAAACCCTCATCTACCAGCTTTTCGACGAAGAGGTCGGCAAACGCACCCTCGGGCAGGTCATCACCAAATGAGCGCGCCCTTCCTCTCCATCCGAAGCCTGGAACGTCGGCTGGCCACCGGCGCCGTTGAGCCGCTCACTTTCGAACCCGGCGTCAATGTCTTCGTTGGACGACCGAATACCGGCAAAACAAAGTGGCTGCAGACGCTCGACTTCCTGCTCGGCGACACGGGAGCCAACCCCTACGAGCAGAGCGACGAGGAAGGGCTCGCTGAGAAATATGATGCGGCCGCCGCGACGCTCTGCATCGCCGACGAGACGTTCCGGATCGAGCGCCGCTGGCGGGAGGCCGGCGCCAAGGGAAAGGTCTTCGTCGGCGACGAAGGCATGCTCGCGAGGGATTTCCAGCATTGGCTCATGGAGAAGCTGGGCATCCCGCTGGTGAACTTTCCCAAGGGCAACCCAATGTCCGGCCAGACTTGGCCGGAGCTCAGCTTCCGCACCTTGTTGCGGCATATCTTCCGTCAGCAGCGCTTCTGGAGCGGCCTCGTCGATCAACAGCCCGACACCGAGCAGCACGCCAGCCTCTTGCTCTTCCTCGGCCTGGCCGAGCGCATCTACAGCGAGGACTACGGGAAGCTCGTGGATTTGAAGCTCAAGTCGATGCGGTCGAGGGCACGCCGTGAGCAATATAGCGAGACCCTCAACGATCTGGCCATCGGTCTCCTCGACTCCGAGGACGCCACCCTCGGCGTAAACGAGACCACCGTCGCCGCCGCCTTGAAACGGCTTCGGGACACTGTCGAGCGCCTGCACAATCAAAGGGTCGAAGTCCTGACGGCGGCCAGGAACACCAGTCTTCCCGCATCCGACCGCTCGCGCGTCACCGAGCTCGGCCATGCGCGGGCCGCGGCGCTCGAAGAGGTGACGGCGGCGCGCCAGAAGCGGCAGGGGGCCGAGGACAGGCTGGCTGAGGTCCGGAGATATCGCGCGGACCTCGCGGCCGAGATCGAACGAATGGGTCGGGTCGCCGACGCCAGCGAGTTGCTCGCCGATCTGAAGGTCACCCACTGCCCAGCCTGCGACCAAGGGATCATCCCCTATCTGAAGCCTGGCCACTGCTTCGTCTGCCACCAGCATCTGCCCGAGGAGCCGGAGATCCCCGGGCTCGGCGAGGTCCGGCTTAGATTCGAGCAGGATCGGCTGAACGCCGAAATGCTCGAAGCCGAGGAGCTCATCTCCGTTCTTGAGCGCGACGTTGCCAAACAGACAGAGGCCTCGCGGGCCGCCGATGAAAAGCTTCGAACCATCGAGGTCGAGCTCGCGCCCGCCCGTCGCGCCGTGGCTGCCGTCGCCCAAGCCGATGTGAGCGCGATTGATGTGGCTCTGGGCAAAGCGGCTGAGCGGCAACGCCAGATGGACCGGGTGGCCGCGGCGCTCGAGTTGGGAAAGAGCCTGGCTGAACAGGTCCAGGCCCTCGAAGACGAGATTAATCCGCTTCAGGAGAAGGTTGACGAGGCCGCCCGATCCATCGACTTCAACGCCGCCGCTCAGAAGCTCGAAGACGGGATGAACGCTTACCTCGCCGCGCTTAATGTGCAGCGGCCTGAGACTTGGAAGCATAGCCCGGTGGAGGTCGATATCTCCAGATCTACCACCAGCTTCCGGGTCGGGCGCAAGCGCTGGCAGGGTGCCCTCGGCGGCACGGATACCCTCTACTTCCTCATGGCCTACCAGTACGGGCTTCTCTCGCTCAGCCCCGTCCCCGGCATGCACTACCCGGGACTGTCGATCATCGACGTTCCGGGCGAGTTCTCGGGCGAAGAGGTCAAGGACAGCGAGAACTTCATCGTGCAGCCCTTCATCGACCTCCTCGCCGAAGAGGCGTTCGAGGGCGCCCAGTTGATCATAACGGGTGCCTCTTTCGAGGGTCTCAAGGGCGTCCACGTTCAGAAGCTGACCCACGTTCACGTGGCGCGATGAGACGTCCGACAGGCAAGGGCAGGCTTATAACTTCTGTACGGAAGCTGGGAGCTTCAGAGCTGATGGCCGCCGACCGCTTCGTGCCCCCTGGCTCCAGATTAGCGCCTATCCGTTCCAGAAGCCGCCAGCGCGCGGAATGTCGTGTTTTCGGGATGGTCTGCGAGACCGCTAGTGGCGCCAAGCGGAAGGTGCGGCGCCTCTCCACTGCCATTGGTTCAGAACCGCGAGCAGGAACAGAACGGCGATGAGCGCGAGCTTCGCCGACAATACTGGTTCGAAATCGTTCCCTCCACCGCGCCGCTGTTGACGATCATCAGGATCGGCAATTCTGCCAGAGAGCATCCGCGCGACACTGAGCTTAATCGTTTCCTACAGCATTACGTCGAATTCTGCTGAGAGGTCAGAGCGGTGTGCGACCGTTCGCGACCGACTCACGGCGTTCGCCTCAAAAGCTGCCTTGGCGACGAGTTCGGCGTGCTCAATCGCCCATTGGACCGGCTAAGCTTGTGTAGCTTTGCGCCTTTGAGCAGCGCCTTGGGCGCCGATTGACCTGCGGCGTGGGCGATATTACGTTGACGCAATGATGAGGAAGCTGTTCGCATTGCGCCGGCCGGGCCGGCGCTGCCCTATCGCAGGGCTCTAGCGCGGTCGGACCAAGGTCTCGACCGCAGGCCTTCGCGTCCTCGCTTCGTCAGCAATCCCATCATTTTTCATCAACGTGCCGGCGCGATGACGCGCCGCTAAGGCGCGCATCTCTGCGTCTCTAAAACCCATGAGTCGAACATGTCCAGATCGTTAGCGACCCACAAGCCGAAGATCGCCATTTCCGAGACCGATCAACATCGACTGTCGACGCTCGTCGCCACGATCTCCCGGCGAAATCCGGAGGCGGCCGACGCTCTGCAGGCTGAATTGTCGCGCGCGAAGCTGGTCTCCGATCATCGCCTGCCGGACGACGTCGTGAGAATGGGCTCCAGCGTGACTTATCAGATCGAAGAAGGTGCGCCCAGGATGGTGACGCTCGTTTATCCTGGTGAGGCGGATATCGACGCCGGCCGCGTCTCTATCCTCACTCCCATCGGCACAGCGCTTCTCGGCCTGTCTCCCGGGCAGACCATGCCCTGGATGACAACGGCGGGCGATCTCAAGCGACTGCTGATCGTGGCTGTCCAGCAGGACGGGCCCGCTCAAGGCGGGATCGCCGAAGCGGCGTCTCCACCTCATGCACCCGCCATGTCAGGGTGAGCTGCTGTCTCTTGAGGCTGATTCCTGCGCCACGCAACCCTCGCGTGGCGCAGGTGCGCGTGACGCTAAAGACCCTCAAATGACGCCGAAAGCCCGCATGGCCTCCGCGACGCGGACAAAGCCAGCGATGTTAGCGCCGAGCACGTAATCACCCGGCGCGCCATACTCCTCGGCGGTTTCGGCGCAGCGGTGGTGGATGCCCCGCATAATGGCGGCGAGGCGTGTCTCGGTCTGCTCGAAGGACCAGCTGTCGCGCGAGGCGTTCTGCTGCATCTCGAGGGCTGAGGTCGCGACGCCTCCGGCGTTGGCCGCTTTGCCCGGCGCATACAGGATGCCGGCCGCCTGGAAGACGCGAACAGCCTCCGGCGTGCTGGGCATGTTGGCGCCTTCGCCGACCGCCACCACGCCGTTCGTAACCAGCGTCCTCGCGTCCTTGCCGGTCAATTCGTTCTGCGTGGCCGAGGGCATCGCGATGTCGCACGGCACGCTCCAGATCGAGCCGCCATCGACATAGCGGGCTTGCTTGCCCCGCAGCGCCGCGTATTCAGAGATGCGCGCGCGCCGGACCTCCTTAATCTCCTTGAGGAGTGCGAGGTCGATCCCATCCTCGTCCACGACATAACCGTTGGAGTCGGAGCAGGCAATTACTCGGCCACCGAGCTGCTGCAGCTTCTCGGTGGTGTAAATCGCGACGTTGCCGGAGCCGGAGACCACCGCGCGCTTACCCTCGATGCCTTCCTGGCGCGTAGCGAGCATGCTCTCCACGAAGTAAACTGCGCCATAGCCGGTCGCCTCGCGCCTTGCCTGCGATCCGCCATAGACTAGGCCCTTGCCGGTCAGCACGCCTGCCTCGTAACGATTGGTCAAACGCTTGTGCTGACCGAACATGTAGCCGATCTCGCGGCCGCCCACGCCGATGTCACCCGCCGGAACGTCGGTATATTCGCCGAGATGGCGGTGCAACTCGGTCATAAACGACTGGCAGAAGCGCATAATCTCGCCATCGGAGCGGCCGCGCGGATTGAAGTCGGAGCCGCCCTTGCCGCCACCAATTGGCATGCCGGTCAGCGCGTTCTTGAATATCTGCTCGAAACCCAGGAACTTGATGATGCCGAGGTTCACCGACGGGTGAAACCGGATGCCGCCCTTGTAGGGGCCGAGCGCCGAGTTGAACTGCACCCGAAAGCCGCGGTTGATCTGGACGTGGCCGCGATCGTCGACCCACGGCACCCGGAAGATGATCTGTCGCTCCGGTTCGCAGATGCGCTCGATCAGCGCGTCGTCGGCGTAGTCCGGATGTTTGGCTACCACGCGCCCCAGACTCTCCAGCACCTCCCGCACAGCTTGATGAAATTCGCTCTCGCCGGCGTTGCGCGCCAGCACCTCGGCCAGAATCGGCTCCAGTTTCTCGTCGATGTTAGCCAGGATGCCCTCGCTTTAAGCAGATGCTGCAAATGAGAGCGCTTGTATGCGAGGGGCGTCGGCTGCGCCAGACCGGAATGGGCTTGAGGCCAGGGAGGGCGTCGAGCGGGCCAAACACCCACGACGTCACCGGTAACTTGACCCTCCTAACCCTTCAAGCGGCCCCGCCCTTAGTTCTCGAGATCGGGGGGTTCGAGCAATCCGGCTCCGAGAGCAATCCACACGAGCTTGGCATCGTTTGAAGCGTTGAGCTTTGCTTTGATGACCGAGTGGTAATTCTGCACGGTTTTGTGGCTGAGCTGCAGCGCCGCTGCTGCCTCATCCGTCGAGTTACCTGCAGCGAGCAACTTCAGGATCTCGACCTCGCGTGGACCAAGCCCATCTATCGGAGAAGCGCGGCCTGAGACACGCTCAGCGGCGATCATACGCGCGATGTCGTCGCTGACAGACCGTCCGCCGCGCATCACGGTGCCCATGCAGGCGATCAACTCGGCCGAGGGGCTGCTCTTCGTAACGTAGCCGGAGGCGCCGGCTTCGAAAGCCTTCAGCGCGTAATTCACGCTTTGATGCATGGAGAAAACAAGAATTTTCGCCCTGCCATCGTAGGCTCGGATTCGGCGGATGCCTTCAAGTCCGCTGGATCCAGGCATAGAGATGTCCATGACGACAATGTCTGGCTGGACCTTCTTGTAGAGATGATATGCCTCAAGGGCCGTTCCTGCCTCGCCGGTAATCTTATAATCCGCTTGTCTCTCAAGCAGTTTCCGGTAGCCAGCACGGACGACCGGGTGGTCGTCTACAAGGATTGCCGTCAGACGCCTCATGCCAAAGTCTCGGTGAAAACGGTGCTTCCCAAAGGAATTAATGCGGAAACACGCACTCCTTTATCGGCGGCCGCTGCGGCGGAAAAGCTGCCGCCGAGGGCCGCAACGCGCTCGCGGATGCCTAGGATCCCATGACCTGACTGGGAGATAAGACGGGCAGGATCGCCACCGCCGTCGTCCTCGACCGTGACACGGATCACGGAGCGCGACGCATCGGCGGCAATCTGGAGCCGCACCTCGCTGGGACGCCCGTGACGCGTCGCGTTGGTGAGACACTCCTGGGCGATTCGATAGATGCTGAGCGCCGCCTGAGACGGCACTCCCGTAAGGCCTCCCATGATGTCGAGCTTGTACACTGGTGCAACGGCATGGCCGGCTCCGGCTCCGGCGAGGCGGGCGTTCCAAGTGGCGACGAGTTGATCGAGACTGCGTTCAAGTCCCATTTCATCGAGATCTGGAGGTCTGAGCCGCGCGAGCGTTCCGCGCAGTGTCGCCATCATACGGCGGGTGATGACGACGATTTCACGCGCCTCTTCGGCAACCTCTTGATGATCCGCTTCGATCGCCGCGGCGATCGCGTCAGACATCGCGGTGATGGCTGTCAGACATTGGCCAAACTCATCGTGCAGATCGCGCGCCAAGGCGCGGCGTTCCTCCTCCTGAACCTGGAAAAGCCGCCGCGTCACAGCGGCGCGCTCCGCTGTTGTCTCCGCGAGGCGCTGAGTGAGGTCGTTGAACGCTCGCGCGATATGCGCGAATTCCGCTGCTCGGAAGGACGGCAGCCGTACGGCATGATCACCCTGCTCGAGCTGTCGTAGCGCGCGCACGATGCGCTCAGCAGGCATCAGTGCATGTCCAATCACCACTGTCGAAAGCAGTCCGATCGCTGCCGCCATCGCGGCTGAGACGCCCACAACGACACTAACCTGCCGCCACGCGGCCCGAGCGGCGGCGCCCTCGTCGGCCTCCGCCCGGACTTGTCCTGCCTCCTGCATGTATAGCGTGATTGTACGGCTCACCGGCGCGATAGGACCGAACATGACTTCGTTCAGGGCGACGAACCAAGCCGGGGGTTCGGATCCAGCGTTTCGGATTCCACAGAGACGTCTTGGCGCCCAACCGCTCCAGGCGACGCTTACGCAGTAGCCGGGACTGATCACCCTAAGCGTGTCGGAGCTGCGCCAGTCCGGAAACGCGAACTCCGCGCCGGGAGCGACCGAGCCCCGAAACGTCATTTCGCGCCAAGCCAGCGATACAGCCTCCCGCTGGACGCGTTGAGCCGAGGCGGTCAGCTCCGAATGGATGCTGCGATTGACATCCACCATCACCCAGGAGGCCGCTCCAAACAGGCAGAGAGCGACGACGCCTACAACCTGCAGTACCAGGCTAACGAGAAGTCGCATGGCCAGAGCCTTCCTGCCGAACGACGCCAATCATCCATTGCCGACTCACGCAGGCAAGCTATCCCACCGAATCCCGGGCAAAACTCCCGATCGAAGCCGGGATCGCCGCTCTTCATAAGCTAAGTCTTTTAAGGCTTTCCTGAGGGGCCATCCTGGCTGGGCGCCAGAGGCACAAGAAAAACGATGCTCTCGGAGGACGCTGGTGATCCGGATAAAGACGATTTCGCTGGGCTTGAGTCTCGGCGTTAGTTTCGCTGCGGTCGCTCCGGCGCTCGCCAATGACGACGTCCTGAAGCGAACCGCTGATCCCAAGCAGCAGGTGCTTCAGACAGTCGATTATGCGAACACGCGCTATTCCAAGCTCTCGCAGATCAACAAGGACAATGTGAAGAAGCTCAAGGTCGATTGGGGCTTCTCAACGGGCGTCCTGCGCGGACACGAGGGTTCACCTCTCGTGATCGGCGACATCATGTACGTCCATACGCCATTCCCTAACAATGTCTACGCGCTGGACCTGAACGACAGCGGCAAGATCATCTGGACCTACCAGCCGAAGCAGGATCCCGCGGTTATCCCGATCATGTGCTGCGATGTCGTGAACCGCGGCCTCGCCTATGCGGATGGCATGATCTTCCTGCATCAGGCCGATACGACGGTCGTAGCGCTCGACGCCAAGACCGGCGAGAAGAAGTGGTCGGTCGTCAATGGCGATCCGAAGAAGGGCGAGTCGAACACCGCAACCGTTCTGCCGGTCAAGGACAAGCTGATCGTCGGCATCTCGGGCGCCGAATTCGGCGTGCGCGGCCACATCACTGCCTACGATCTGAAGACAGGCAAGCTCGCGTGGCGGGCATACAGCCAGGGTCCCGACGAGGACATGCTCGTTGATCCGGAGAAGACCACCGAGCTCGGCAAGCCTATCGGCAAAGACAGTTCGCTAAAGACCTGGGAGGGCGATCAGTGGAAGACCGGCGGTGGATCGACCTGGGGTTGGTACTCCTACGATCCAAAGCTTGACCTATTCTATTACGGCACCGCGAATCCTTCGACCTGGAACCCGAAACAGCGTCCGGGCGACAACAAGTGGTCGATGACCATTTTCGCTCGTAATCCCGACACGGGCATGGCCAAGTGGGTCTACCAGATGACCCCCCACGACGAGTGGGACTATGACGGCATCAATGAGATGATCCTCACCGATCAGAAGGTCGACGGCAAGGAGCAGCCGCTCCTGACGCACTTCGATCGTAACGGCTTCGGCTACACGCTGAACCGCGAGACGGGCGCGCTGCTCGTCGCCGAGAAGTACGACCCGGTGGTGAACTGGGCGACCAAGGTCGACATGGACAAGTCGTCCAAGACCTACGGCCGTCCGCTCGTCGTCGCGAAGTACTCCACGGAGCAGAACGGCGAAGACGTGAACTCGAAGGGCATCTGCCCTGCGGCGCTCGGCACCAAGGACCAGCAGCCTGCGGCCTACTCGCCGGAGACCGAGCTGTTCTACGTTCCGACGAACCACGTCTGCATGGACTACGAGCCGTTCCGCGTCTCGTACACCGCCGGCCAGCCCTACGTTGGCGCCACCCTCTCGATGTACCCCGCGCCGAATAGCCATGGCGGCATGGGCAACTTCATCGCCTGGGACGGCAAGAAGGGTAAGATCGTCTGGTCTAACAAGGAGCAGTTCTCCGTGTGGTCGGGCGCTCTGGCGACCGCTGGCGGCGTGGTGTTCTACGGCACGCTCGAAGGTTACCTGAAGGCTGTCGACGCCAAGACGGGCAAGGAACTCTACAAGTTCAAGACCCCCTCCGGCATCATCGGCAACGTCATGACCTACGAGCACAAGGGCAAGCAGTTCGTCGCGGTGCTCTCGGGCGTCGGTGGCTGGGCGGGCATCGGCCTTGCGGCCGGTCTGGCCAACCCGACCGATGGCCTCGGCGCGGTCGGCGGCTATGCGGCTCTCTCGCAGTACACGGCTCTCGGCGGTCAGTTGACCGTGTTCTCTCTCGCAGACTGAAATTAATCCTCTCATCCGGCTCATGCATCGCGTCAGTAGACGCGGCGCTGATGTGGACTTCTGTGGAACCTGGCAGCTCCCTCTTCCAGGCAGTCCATGGGTAAGGCGGACCTCTGGAGGTCCGCCTTTTTTTGTGAAGCGCTAACGGTGGAGCTGGAAGGATCCGCGGAGGCCATTAAGCACGGCTGTGGGCGAAACGAGCTTCAGGGCCCCGCTCGCAGCCGCGCAAAGTCATCGTCAGGCCAGCCACATCACACAATTCGAGGTTCAGGCGACGTACAAAGAGGATTTAACCGAGCTGTTCGATAAGCTCGCGCACGCGCTGCACTAATCAAAATACGATTGGAGGGAAGGCATATGTCGAACGAGCGATCGCTCAGGCCTTCGTGGCGCGCCGTCATCAAGCTTTGGTTCCTTCTCGACGTCATCGTGGCCCTGGCGCCGCCGCTCTATTGGGCGGCGGGCGGTGACATGACGCCGATCGCCGGCGTGCCGGCCGCGCTGTTCTATTTCCTCGCGGTCAACGTCTTCATCACCGCGAGCCTAGTCACCGCTTACCTGCTCGATCAGGCGGATGGGGAGAGCGCGGCGTGATCGTCACCGTCGGGCTGCTCGCCCTGTTCTTCGCCTTCGTGGT
>Ga0180219_1000076_pt1 | contig 132995 bp, 140 predicted proteins | sample eDN3rd30CBELigMG_FD_151338 | JGI IMG/M metagenome (GOLD analysis project Ga0180219, IMG submission 151338) | Enriched Miracle-Growth compost microbial communities from Emeryville, California, USA - eDNA 3rd pass 30_C BE-Lig MG (version 2)... ...
CACTGCTGCGTTGCGCGTTCTTGACCACCTCCATGTGCTGTGGCACAAACCCGGCAGTTCATCAGAGGGCAGGGCCGCCTGAACGCCGATACCGGCATTCGATGACTTGGATAGTTCCAACGTCATTGAAAGCTCCGGCCCGTGTTTCGCCTTTTCCCTTATCGGCACTATCAGGCCCCGGTTGATCTGGCGGCTGGCATCCGTTCGCCCGGGTGCTTTGAAAGCGGGGCGATACGTCCGTTCGGTGCCGCGCCGGTGCCCTTGGCGCGTTCATCGCTGCCTCCTCCCTCACGCGCTCCGCCGCCAATAGCAGCATGGTGAGATGGGCTGCCCAAGCCTCCTCCACCCCTACCGACGCGGCAACATCGAACGCCGACAACGGCGCCTTCGATCATCCCGCCACGCACGGCTGCACGGCGCATCCTTCTTTTCGAACGCGATCGGGCAGCCAGAAAATCCATGCTGGAAAAGAGGCAGGATATGAAGATCAACATCAAACGCAGGAAGGGCGCTCTGACGGCCCAGCCCCTGCCGGACACCAAGCCCGACCAGATCGTCGCCATGCCCGTCGTACTGCTGACGGTGCGCGAGGCCGCGAGCATTGCCCGGGTATCGGAACCCACCATCCGTCGCTGGCTTCGGTGCGAAGGGCTTCCCCGCTTTGGTTCCAAGGGCCGAGTCAGGATCGACCAGGCGGACCTCATGAAGTTCCTCAAAGGTGAGGAAATCTGATCCTTGTGAATACCCCAAATAACTACAGCCAAGGAATAATGTAGATGGGGTTTCACAATTTTCCATGTTTGAGCAAAGGTGATTAACAATGACCAATAATCCCCATAACAACGGGAAATCGGGGCGGAAGGATTTGCTCCTGACCTTCGATGATTTGAGTGCATATCTGATCAAAAGTGATCGCCCTCATGCCGAAGTGACCTTTTTGTGTTCCGCGTTGAGGGTGGCCGATCGGCTGATCGGGCATGGCGTGATGGATACTCCCGCTGACGAGCGCCAGGTCTTCGCGCGGTTGGAAGAGCTGTCCCCGGCCATGGCCAATATGTCGGACGGGTCCTATGCCAATCTCAAATCACGGATACGCAAGGTGTTCCGCTTGGCCCGTGGCAGGGTTCTCAACCCGCGGTCGCGTTACCCCCTCGCCGGGGAATGGGGAGCCTTGCAGGCCACCCTCGATACCAGGACGCAACGCTCCACATCCCGGTTGTTTCACTTCGCAGCCCGTCACGGCGTTCTGCCGGGGCAGATGTCTGACGCCCTGATTGAGCGCTTCGTGGCTCATCTGCGCGATGAGGCGATGATCGGTAATTGGCTGGGAACGCTCCGGGAAAATATCAAGGCCTGGAACAGGCTGGCTGCTTCACGGGACGATCTTCCGCTTCTGATGCCGCCTCCGGTTAAGCGGACTCCTTATTGGATAGCGTTTGAGGAATGGCCGGAAGGGCTGCGTGAAGAAGTGACGGCCCTGCTTCACAGGCTTGCCAATCCGAATATTTTCATGGGCCGGAAAGTCAGGAAGCTCTCGCCGAACACGGTGCAGCAATATCGTCACATAATCGCCACTCTGGTTTCGGCCACGGTCGGCGATGGAGTTCCGCTCGCGCGCCTGACCAGCCTCGCTGTTGCTCTGCATCCCGATTATGTTGCGCGGGCGCTCGCGTTTCTTGCCGCACGTGGTGGAGGCATCGTAACTGCGACCATGATGCAAATGATGATCCGTGTTCGGGTTATCGCTGGCATGTGTAATTTGCCGGAGGAACAGCGGGAAGAGCTTGAGGCCATCTCGTATAATCTGGAGGAAAACGCTCCGCCGGAACGCAAGAGGCGGCATATGGCCTCGAAAAACCGGGTGCTTCTGGATCGGATCGAACATGATAAGCGGTTCGCCGCCCTCGTCTTTACGCTGCCCGATCGTCTTGCGAGCGAAGCCAAGGCAAAGAAGGACAAACGGTCTGCGCCCGCGCTGATGCGTACGGCGCTTGCCATCCATCTCCTCCTTACCTGTTCCATGCGGCGGGAAAATCTTGTCAATTTGGAGCGGGGCCGGTCGATCAAGCGGATCGGCCAGCCGCCGGATCATAAGTGGATCATCGACCTGACGCCTGAGGAGGTGAAAAACGGACAGGAATTGCGGCACGAACTGGAAGGGCCGACCGTCGAACTGCTGGAGGAATATCTCGCCGATTGGCGTTCGCGGCTTTGCGCCAAGCCCAATCCCTGGCTTTTCCCCGGCCCGGATGGCGAGAGGATAGACCCCAAGACTATGGCGTTTGCGGTGCAGGCGCAATCAAGGCGCGTATTGGGCGTTGCCATCTCTCCTCACCAATTCAGGCATATTTCAGCCGACAGCTTCCTTCAGGCTCATCCCGATAAGCTCGATCAGATCAGCGAGCATCTGGGCCATCGCGACCGGAACACCACGCGCTACTATTATGCGAGATCAAAGCAGAAGCAGGCAAGCCGGGCCTATCGCAAGCATGTATTGAAGCTGCATGACGACGCGACCCGCTATCTTGTCCGGCATGGCCGCAAGCGCAGGCACTCCGATGGGAGTGACGAGCTATGATGCCGCCATTATGCCTCAGGGTCGAGGATTGGCCATCCATCGACCAGCAGATATGGCGTGAAGCACGCATGCCGATGCGGTTCGACCGCCGTGCGCGGATCGCCGGAGGTTGGAGCGAGGCGCGTTGCAAGATCGTCTGCCAAGGCTATGGTCAGTGGCTTTCCTGTCTCATCCGCCGGGGAGAGCTTGATCCCACGGAGCCTCCTGAATGCCGGGTGACGCGCGAACGGATCGAAGCGTTCGTCACCGAGCTTCAGGCGCGGGTTGCGCCCTGGTCGGTGGCGATGATGGTGCAGGCCACCCAGCGCATGCTGACGGTCATGGCTCCGGATCATGATTGGCACTGGCTGGATACCGTGGTCGCCAACCTGAAGCGCCTTGCCCGACCCGCCCGCGATAAACGACCCCATATGGTCGATCCCGTCCAGCTCTATGGGCTCGGCATCGACCTCATAACGGAAGCGCGGCGACGGGCAGCGGATGGAGACTATCATGCCGCGACCATGGGCCGCGATGGTTTGATCATTGCCACCCTGATCGCCTGTCCCGTCCGTATCGCCAACCTGACGATGATCGAGATCGGTCGCCATCTCATCGCTGCCGAGGGTGCCTATATGCTGAGGTTCAGCGATGAGGAGACCAAGACCGGGCGCGCGATCGAGGCCGAATTGCCGCCGCAACTGACGCCCTGGATCGACTTCTATCTGCGCGTCCATCGCCCGCGTCTGCTTGAACGCGGTGACGACAGGTCGACCCGTAGTTTGTGGATCAGCCGGTGGGGAACCCCGATGATCGAGCATGCGGTCCGTGATCAGATCAGGAAACGGACAGGCGATGCGTTCGGCAGGCATGTCTGGCCCCATCTGTTCCGGGCTATTGCTGCGACAGGCATGGTCGACCACGCGCCGGAGCAGGCCGGGCTGCTTCCCGATCTGCTGGGGCATGGCGATGAGCGGACCAGCAAGCGCCATTATGTGCTCTCTTCCGGCACGATGGCGCACAGGGCCGTGCAGTCGGTGATGCTCGATCTTCGTCGAGCCGCTGCCGGCTACCTCAAGTCTGGCGGACGGACATAAACGGGGTTAAGGGGTACACATAAATCCCCTTGGCCAAGGACTACACATATGGTATACAGCAGGTGTGATCACTTCATATAAGTGATTGATTTTCTTGCGAGAGATGGCTGAGGATTAACTCCCCCTCGGCTCCACCATTTCTCTTCTAACGCCTTGATTGTAGGTCGTTAGCCAGAAAATCAGCCACTTATGCCTGCCATTTGGTCACGCTAGTGGCATGTTGCGGCCAAAGATCGCCCTGCGACGCGAACAATGGAAGAAATCTCAGAAGCGACTTGATCCGACCTGCGTTGTGTTCATCGATGACATATGGGCGAAGAGCAACATGGCGCCGCTGCGAGGATTGGCGCCGGTCGGTCAACGGCTCCATGCCAAGGTGCTCTATTGTCATTGGCGCATGATGACCTTCCTTGCCGCCCTGCGCTGGTTACCGGATCGATGCCCCCTGTGTGCTCGACCAGCCGGTCAACGGGCAAAGCTTCACCGACTATGCCGAATAATGTTTCATGCCCACGCTCTCATCGGGCTACATCGTTATTATGGATAATCTGAGCAGTCACAAGCGGGCCGCGATCCGTGGCGCAAAAGCAAAACTGCTGTTCCTGCCGCCTTACAGTCCTGACCTCAATCCAATCGAACAAGTCTTCGCAAAGTTCAAGCACCTGATACGCAAAGCAGCCGAACGCTCCCACGAGGCAACATGGCGTCGCATCGGAAAACTGCTCGACGCCTTCACGCCAGAAGAATGCGGCAATTACCTACGAAACTCCAGATATGCGTCCGTGTAATCCCACCAAACTCTAATGCGCAGTGGTTGAAATTGCCTTGCCCGGTGCCTCGTGCGCACCGCAGCAAATTCAGGTGCAGGTCGTCAGGCTCCCGGCGCCAGGATATGGATCATCTTCTCGCGCATGACGAACTTCTGCGGCTTACCAGATACGGTGGTGGGGAAGCTTTCGACAAAAAGCACATGTCGCGGTATCTTGAAATGAGCGATGTTCGCCCGACAGAAGTCCTGAACTTCCAATTCATCGAGACTATGGTCGGGTCTTTTCACGATCCACGCGCAAACGAGTTCGCCAAGTCGCTCATCGGGAATGCCGAATATCTGGACGTCCGCGATCGCCGGATGGTGCAGCAGGAACTCCTCTATTTCGCGGGGGTAGATGTTCTCGCCGCCGCGAATGATCATGTCCTTGATGCGCCCTACGATCGTGCAATAACCTTGGGTATCGATCACCCCAAGGTCGCCGGTATGCATCCATCCTTCCGCATCGATCGCCTCTGCGGTCCGCTCCGGATCGTCCCAGTAGCCAAGCATGACCGAATAGCCGCGCGTGCACAGTTCCCCGACAGCATTCGCCGCAACTGTGCGCCCCGCAGCGTCAACCAGCCTGGCTTCCAGGTGCGGCTGTATCCGGCCCACGGTCCCGACTCGCCGTTCCAATGGGTCACCGGGATCGCTCTGGAAGCTGACGGGGCTGGTTTCTGTCATGCCGTAGGCGATCGTTATGCTGTTCATATGCATTCGCGCGATAACGCGCTCCATGACAGGCTGCGGGCACGGCGATCCGGCCATGATGCCGGTACGCAGCGATGTGAGGTCGAAACGATCGAAAGTCTCGCAATCGAGCATCGCGATAAACATGGTGGGCACGCCGTAGAGAGCGGTGCAGCCCTCCTCCTCGACCGCGCTGAGCGTCGCCTCGGGATCGAATGCCTCTGCCGGAAGGACCATTGCCGCGCCGTGGGCAACACAGGCAAGGTTGCCCATAACCATGCCGAAGCAGTGATAGAGCGGGACCGGAATGCAGACGCGGTCGGTGGCTCCCAGTCCGATGCGCCGGCCGACAAAATATCCGTTATTGACGATATTGCTGTGCGAAAGGGTAGCCCCCTTGGGCCGCCCCGTGGTTCCGCTTGTGAACTGGATGTTGACCGGATCGCTGGCATTCACTGCGACGGCCGGCATCGTTTGTCCTGACCCGGCGAGTTCTGCAAAGGGCTTGCAGCCGGATATCCTCCCCTCGCCGAGGGTGACAACAAGCCGGAGCGATGGGAGCCGTTCGGCCACGAGCTTGCCTGCTGGACAATCGGCAAGTTCGGGTGCCAGCCCCGTGATCGCGGCAACATAGTCGCTGGACCTGAAGCCCTGCGCCATTACGAGAGCGGCGCATCCGACCTTGTTCAGCGCAGGGTGAAGCTCGGAAGAACGATAGGAAGGATTGATATTGACGAGAATGAGCCCCGCCTTGGCGGTCGCGAACTGGAGAAGCACCCATTCCGCGCAGTTGGGCGCCCAGATCCCAACCCTGTCGCCGGGGATCAAGCCTTCGGCAAGTAGCGCGTTTGCCAGCTCGTCACTTCGCTGCTGGAGTTCGCGATAGGTCCAGCGCAGGTTCTGGTGACGAACGACAAGCGCCAGATTGTCGGGGTAAAGCCGGGCTGCCTCGTCGAGCAACGCGCCCACCGTATGGGAGAGCAAGGGAAGATTGCGGTCGCCCGTGACCTGCCCGGGACCACCTGGCGGCGCAAGCGCCAACTCCCTTTCGTCTTTCATGCGGGCGAAAGAACGAGGCCACTGGTGGGAACACCGGTGCCTGCCGTCACGATCACATTTTCGATGCCGACGACCTGATTGGTCGAAGTGCCGCGCACGAGCCGCACGCCTTCGGCAACGCCGTTGAGGCCATGGATATAGGCTTCGCCAAGCTGCCCCCCATGCGTGTTGACGGGCAGCCGGCCGCCCAGCTCTATATTGCCCTCGCGGATGAAATCCTTGGCTTGTCCCTCACGCGCGAAGCCGAAGGCCTCGAGCTGAGGCAGAACGAAGGGCGTGAAGTGATCGTAGAGGATTGCAGCCTGCACGTCGCGCGGGGCGATGCCTGCCTGGGCGTAAAGCTGCTCGGCGACGATGTTCATCTCTGAGATGCGGGCGATGTCCTTGCGGTAATAGCTCGTCATCATCTGGGAATCGTCGCCCGCTCCCTGTGCCGCCGCTCGGATGACGGCGGGAGGCTGGCGCAGGCCTCGTGCGCGTTCCCTCGACGTCACCACGATTGCCACCGCACCATCCGATTCCTGGCAGCAGTCGAGCAGGCGCAGAGGTTCCACGATGAACCGGCTCGCCTGATGATCATCGAGCGTTACCGGCTGCTGATAGAACCAGGCATGGGGATTGTTGGCCGCGTGCCGCCGCGCCGCTACGGACACCCGCCCGAAATCTTCCGACGTGGCCCCGTGTTCGTACATGTAGCGCCGCGCCTGCATGGCAACCCAAGAGGCAGGTGAAACGAGGCCGAAGGGCACATACCAGCCATAATGGGCCATCTCGGCGGTCGGGGTGGGCGCTGGGACATGGCCGGTGCCGAAGCGGTACTGGGATCGCTCGTTCATGGCCCGGTAGCAAACGACCGTGCTCGCGATGCCGGTCGCCACGGCCATGGCCGCATGCATGATCGGCGCACAGGCAGCCCCGCCGCCGTAGTGGACCCGGCTGTGGAATTTCAGTTCGCGTCCTCCGATCGAACGAAAGAGTTCGATCTCGGGATTATTGTCCATTGTGTATGTGCACAGGCCATCGACCTCGGCCGGTTCGATCCCTGCGTCGGCGAGCGCCGCGAGCGTGGCCTCGACGGCGAGCCGCAGCTCGGAACGGCCCGAGTTCTTGGAGAATTCGGTGGCACCGATGCCCACGATCGCGGCCTGGTTACTGATCGTACCCATCAATCCTGTCCTTCAAGTAAAAGCGATGGTGAGGTTCGAGGTGACATGCTCACCGATGCTGTTGCGACCGCTGACTTTGACGAGCACCGTGCGTTCGCTCGGGTCGATCTCTGCAACCTCGCCGCTCAGTGTCATGACGTCGCCAGCGAGATTGGGCGCGCCAAGGCGAATGGCGATGCGCCTGATACGAACGCCCGGCCCAGCCCAGTCGGTCACGAAACGCTGGACCAGACCGTTGGTCGTGAGGATGTTCATGAAGATGTCGGGAACCCCGGTTGCCTGCGCCGCGGCCTTGTCGTGATGGACGTTCTCGTAATCGTTGGTCGCAAGCGCACCTGCGACGATGGCAGAGGCGGTTACGGGAAAGACGAGCGCAGGCAGGGCCTGGCCGGTCTCGATATCCTCGAAGATCATGCGCGTTCTCCGGCAAGAAGAGCGGCATTTCCCGAGGCGATTTCCCGACCGATCGCCGCAAGCATGGGCTGTGCGCCACCCAGGGACTGTTCGACTTGCTTCGCCGCAAGGAAATAGCGGTGGATGGGATAGTCGATGTCCGCGCCGATCCCTCCATGAAGATGCTGCGCGCTGTGCGATACCCGGTGTCCGCCGAGGGCAGCCCAGTATTTCGCCGTTTCGACTTCCCCTGCCGAAGGCCACTCCTCATCGAGAAGCCATGCCGCACGCAACATGGTCGAGCGCATGGCCTCGACGTCGATGAAGCCGTCGGCGATCCGATGCTGCACTGCCTGCATCGATCCAAGCGGTCGTCCGAACTGGACGCGCTCGCTGGAATAGGCTGCCGTTCGCCTGAGGGCTTCCGCGCAGATGCCGAGCTGGATGGCGGCAAGACCTGTGCGAGCCCGGTCAAGGATCCAGTTGGCAATGAACTGGCCTTGCTCGCGCTGTCCAAGGATATCGCCATCGGTCACGAAGACCTGATCGAGGCGAAGCTCTGCCTGAGGCTCTGCGCTGGTCGATTCCTGACGCGTCAGCGTAACCCCTGCGCTTGCGGGATCCAACAGGAAGACGATGATGTCCGCGCCGGGTCCGCTTCCGGCTCTCGCCGGTACGATGATCCGGTTTGCCTGTTTGCCATAGGGCACTGCGGTCTTGACGCCATAGAGGCTCCAGCCGCCGCCTATTGGCGTTGCCTCAAGCATCGGGCTTGCCGGATCGGGATTGCCCCCCTCTTCGAGAGCGGCTGTCAGGATCACCTCGCCGCTTGCGACACCCTCCAGAAGCAGCTGTTGTTCCGGGCTGCCGAAGCGGGCGAGGGCAAGGCCTCCGGTCACCAGCGAAGCGTGGACAGGCACCTGTGCGAGCGTACGTCCTTGCTCTTCAAGCAGGATCGCAAGGTCCATGAAACCAAGGCCAAGACCGCCATGGGCGTGGGGAACGGCAAGTCCAAGCAGACCCGCCTCTCCCAGCGTCTTCCACAAACACTGGTCCCACGGGCCTTGCCGATCCTCGCGTGAACGCTGGGATTCCTCGTTGCTTGCATCCGTGAAAATACGGGTGGCAAGATCACGCAGGTTGGCCTGGTCGTCATTAAAGGCAAAATCCATGTATCGAATTCCTCAGGCTAGGCGGAATGCAGGAAGGATGTAATCGGGTTCGATCTCGACGAAATCGAGCGTAACGGCCGCGCCGATCGCGACATCCTCTGGTTGCACTCCAAGCATGTTGGCAACGATCCTTACCCCCTCCTCAAGTTCGACGAGGACCACCGGAAGGGGATATTCAAAGCCCGGGAGCCGGGGTTGATGGACCACTACGAAGCTGTGGATCGTGCCACGCCCCGACGCTTCGATGGTCGACCAGTCGAGCGATCCGGTTTCAGGGCAGGCGGGCACCGGGGGATGGACGAGACGCCCGGCAAAGGACTGGATGAGCAGCTTGCGTTGCTTGAGCCCCTCCCAGAAGAAGGCGTTGTCGTGCGTGATCGCCGGGCGTGGATGAGGGAAGCCTTGCCGGTGTTCCGGCGGCTGGGCGGGTTCGACCTGCTTGAGGGGAGGCCGGAACTTGAGGATCCGGAAGGTCATTCGTCCCACCGGTTCGCCGTTCTGGTCGGTAAAGTCATAGGCGATGGTGACGAAGTGCCCGATGCCAAGGCCCGTGCGTTTTTCGGGTGAGACGTCTGCGACAATGGCGCGCACCGAGATAATGTCACCCTCGACGAGATATCGCAGATATTCCTGCTCGATGTCGGTCGCGACGACGCCTGTGAACCCGGCGCTGTCGAAGAGCGAGAGGACGGGCATGCCTTCCGCCTCCGTCCGTCCGCCCGGCCGATAGGGCGACATCGTCCAGACCTCGAGCATGGCGGGTGGTGCCACGGGGGCAGTAAAGCCGGCAGCGGCCCGAGCAGCCTGATCGTGCCAGAGTGGATTGGTGTCGCCCATGGCCTCGGCCCATCGCCGTATCATGGGCTGGTTCACCGCGTCGCGTGCGGTCACGGGCGCCATGGCCTCGCGTCCTATCCATTCGCGCGCCGCAGTTATGAGGTCGCTCTGTTGGGTCATGTCCATCCTTACCTCGCCCTAGGCATCTGAAAGCCGACCTGGGCCACCATGTCGCGCAAGACCTCGGCGGAACCGCCTCCGAAGGTGTTTATCTGGCACTTGCGGAATTCACGTTCGATCCGTCCCATGAGTATCGCGCCCGGCGAACCTTCCCGCACGAGCCCGGCCGATCCCATGACGTCAAGCAGGAGGCGTATGACGCGGATCATCCCTTCGGTGCCGAATATCTTGAGGCCGCTTGCAAGTTCGGGACGCGTGACCCCTTGCGAGACTTCCCATCCCACCCGGTCACCCATGAGGCCGATGGCGCGCAGCAGGGCATAGCATTCGCCCAGCGCCAGTTGCACCCATCCCTCGTCGATAAGCCGGCCACCGCTTGTTGTCGCGACGCCGCGGGCCCAGGCGACGACGTCGTCGAAACAGCCATTGGCTCCGTAAGTAAGGGCCGCAAGCCCGATCCGTTCGTGGTTGAGCTGTTCGGCGATGAGACGCCAACCGCCATTTTCCTCTCCGATGATCATCGATGCGGGAACACGCACATCCTCATAGTAAGTGACGTTCGTGCGCACTCCCCCCACGGTGTGGATCGGTGTCACCGAAAAGCCCGGAAGCGCGGTATCCATCATGAAGATGGTGATCCCTTTGTGCTTGGGTGCATCCGGATCGGTGCGCGCGGCCAGGAAAACATAGTCGGCGCCTTCCGCACCGCTGGTGAACACCTTCTGCCCGTTGATCACGAAATGGTCGCCGTCCCTGACTGCACGGGTTTTGAGAGAGGCGAGATCCGAACCTGCCGTCGGCTCGGTATAGCCGATCGCGAAGAGGAGGTCGCCGCTCGCGATGCGGGGCAGGATTTCCTGTTTCTGCTGCGCGGTACCCAGCCGCATGAGCGCGGGTCCCACGGTGTTGACCGTGACGAAGGGAAATGGCGCTTCGGCGAGCACCAGCTCCTCTAGCAGGATCTTCTGCATGGAGGGATCGAGTCCCTTGCCGCCATATTCGACCGGCCAGCCAGGCGTCAGCCAGCCGTCCCGCCCCATCTTGCGGATGACGTCACGGTAAACGGGACCGCTTTCGGCGCCCTGGGTCGCGAGGCGCACGGGCTCGGTCATGATCCCCGCGAGATAGGCTCGAAATTCCGCGCGAAGGGCCCGCTGCTCCGCGCTGGGTTCAACGTGCATGGTCAGTCTCCATCTCAAAAGGGGCAATGGCGAGGCGTTCGAGCGCCTCAGATGTAAGGGGTACGTACCGCCCGGCGACAGTGTCGGCGACGAAGAGGCGATCTCCGTGCACCGCCTCGGGAGCGTATCCCTCACGCTGAAGGTCGATCTTCCTCAGCTTGAAGGTCGTGGTCATCGCGGCCTCGGTCGCCAGCCTGACGAAGACCGGCACCGCGTAAGGCGCGAGATTGGCCGCTGCATAGCGGTAGAATTGCTGCGGATCGAAGCGGGCGGGATCGTCGTAGGTCAGCGCCACCATGCCAGCGCGCCCTTCGGCGCCGGGGACCTTGACCCCGTAGACATTGATGAGGTCGGGTCCGGCAAAACCGCCGAGAACTGCCGTCACTTCCTCGGTCGAAACGTTCTCGCTCTTCCAGCGGAAGGTATTGCCGATACGGTCGACGAAATAGAAATAGCCTTCTTCATCAAAGCGAACCAGGTCCCCCGAGCGGAACCAGACGTCGCCGGGGCAGAAGACATCGCGCAGCAGCTTCTTCTCGGTCGCGTCGGCGCATGTATAGCCTTCGAAGTATCCCGCGACACCATTGCCGCCCAGAACCTCGGCAATGACTTCGGCGACTTCGCCAGCCCTTGCCTCGACCAATGCTCCATTGCAGGTGCGGACATGGTCGTCATTCTCGATATCGAAGCGAATGAATTTCATGTTCGTGTGCTCCGGGTAGGGCAGGCGGCCTACCGATCCGAGCTTGTTGTCGACATTGGTGATACCGTAGTTGGCCTCGGTCGAACCCAATCCCTCGAAGACACGCTCGATGCCGAAACGCTGCTGGAATGCGGACCACAGGTCGCTCCGAAGGCCGGCGCCGGTCATCGACTTGAGACTGTGATCGGTATCGTCGGGACGCTCTGGCGCGTTGAGCAGGTATCGGCAGATTTCGCCGATATAGTAGAAGGCGGTGATCCTGTGCCGGCGCACGTCGCCCCAGAAACCGCTCGTCGAGAATTTGCGGCGCAGGACGAAGGGAATGCCAAAGGCGAGCGCGGCCGAGGGCACGACCATCCCTCCTGCACCATGATAGAGCGGCAGAACGCAGTAGAAAACGTCGTCCTTGCCGAATTCCATGACGCCGCCGATCATCTCGCCGGCGTTGAGAAAGCGCATGTGGCTCATCCTTGCTGCCTTGGGCAGGCCGGTCGTGCCGCTTGTGAAGATGAGATAGAGCGGATCGCCCATCACGACCCCGGCGCGGTAGGTGCGGTCGGGATTGTCGTGTGGCGCCCGCGCCATCTCGGCAGCAAGGTCGCGGGCCTCTGGCAGGCATTTCGGCTTACCGTCCGTCTCGGCATGTTCCCATATGATCGCAGGCACATCGCCGGGGGAGAGCGCGGCAACAGCGTGTGCGAGCGCGCTATCGGCTATGAGCGCCTTTGCTCCGACCTGACGCATGGCGTGGGCAAGAACATTGCCTGTGGCGGACGTGTTGATGAGCGCCGTGATGACGCCGATCTTGGCGAGACCCAGCCACATGGTGAGAAAATCGGGCCGGTTGAGCATGAACAGGGCCACGACATCGCCTTGCGTCAGGCCTGCGGCCAGCGCTGCGTTCGCCACACGGTTGGCGCGCTTGTTGACCTCCCCGAAGGTCAGGCATTCCTCTTCGAAGAGGATGAAGGGACGGTCTGCCTGATCATTCGCCCGTTCTTCTAGCCGGTCGGCAACGGTATAGTTCTGATCGCGCGCGAAGCCTGCTACCCTGGCATAGCCGCGCATCAGCCGGGCCATGGTTTCCTCGCGACTGGGAAGCACCCATTCACTCATTTCAGTGTTCCCCCCTGTCCGCATGACGGACGACAAAATCTGTTATGGCGGCGAGGAATGCATCGTTGTCATCGCCTGCGAGCATGTGGCGGGCATGCGGAATTTCAGCGATTTCGGCCTGAGGCAGGCGCTGGCGGAAATGATCCAGCGCCTCGCAGGTGACGATCTCGCTGCGGCCGCCGCGCACCATGAGGATGGGCGCCGTGATCCGTGTCGCGGCCTGTTCGAGCCTGGCGCCCATGGCCTCGGGGTCCCATCCCGCTGATGGAGCGACGAACGCGGGGTCCCAGCGCCAGTAGAAGCGACCGTCGGAGGCGGCGCGCAGGTTCTTCGCCAGACCTGCCGCAGAGCTGCGCTGGGGTCGGTGAGGCAGGTAATGCGCGATCGTCTCCGCCGCATCCTCCAGGCTGTCGAAACCGGCGAGGGTCGAGCGCATGAAGTTGACCACATGCTCCCCGCCGGTCGGGGCAAGGCGCGGCACGATGTCGACGAGTACGAGGCCCGCAACCCCTACCTGCGGGCTTTCCCCGCAGGCGAGGAGGGCGGCAAGGCCTCCAAGGGACGCACCGACGATCACGGGCTTTCCGCCCATCTCGCCAAGGACGCAGCGAAGATCCTCGGCGAAACAGTCGAGCCGGTAATCGCCGCCCTTTGCCCAGGCGCTCTCGCCATGCCCCCTCAGGTCGATCGTGGTCACCCGCAGGCCCCGGTCCGCAAGGGCCGCGGCGGTTGCCCGCCATGACGTTCGCGATTGGCCGCCTCCATGAAGAAGCAGCACCGGTGCTGCGGACGGATCACCCCGGACATCGCCTGCAATAGCGATCCCATCCAACCCGCGAAGCGGCAGCGCCTCGATTGCAGATGCTTGGGCCTGCATCAGAATTTGAGCCGCACGTCCGCGCCGAAACTACGCGGCTCGCCGTAGATGTTCATGGCAAAGCCGAGCGATCCGAAGTCGATGCCGCCTGCACGGTAGGTCTTGTTCATGAGGTTCTTGGACCAGAGCGTGAAGGTCGCCGAGGTGGTGCCCAGAGGAACGTCGGCGAGCATGATGCGCCCATCGAGGAGGCCGTAGCCTTTGGCCGCAATGGCATCGTCATAGGGCGAGAAGGCCGGAATGACGTTGTAATATTGCTTGCTCTTGTAGGTGTAGTCGATACGGAAGGAGAGCCTGCCTTGCGCGACGTCCTCGATCGTATATTGCGCACCGGCATTGGCCGTGGTGCTGGGCGCCTGGCCCAGATGAGCGATGCTCGCATAGTTCTTGGTGACATCGTCCGTCGGGTCGATGGCGAGAAGTTCCTTGAACTTGGGGCGGGTGTAGCCGAGCGAAGCGTTCAACTGGAGGCCAATGACCGGCATCGCCTCGATTTCCGCCTCGACGCCGGTGAAGGTCACGCGGCCCGCGTTGATGGTCTGGCTGGATGCCCCCCCGGTGCCGGCGGCAAACTGGGTGAGTTGCTTGTTCTTGAGGTCCGAATAGAAGACCGAGCCATTGAAGCGCAGGCGGTGGTTGAAGAATTCGCTCTTGAGGCCCAGTTCGTAATTGGTCACGTTCTCGGGATCATAGCCATCGTTGACCGAACGCGCATTGAAACCGCCGGCCTTGTAGCCGGTCGTGATGCGGGCATAGGCCATGATATCCCCGGTTGGCTGGTAGGTCAGTGTCGCTGCCCAGTTTAGCTTGGAGAAGCTACGGCTGAGCTGGCGAACCATCGGTTCGCTCTGATAGAGCTTGCGGTTGTCCGAAGTGTAGCGAAGGCCGCCCGTGAGGCTCAGCTTGTCGGTGAAACGCCAGATAAGTTGACCGAAGGCGGCCATGGATTCGCTCTGCGTGCTGTAGAGGAGGTGATTGGTGAGGTTGTAGCCGACAAGGCCGACGCCCTCCATATTCATGACGACCGTATAATATTGCGGATTATCCTCAGTGGCCTCCTCGCGGAAATAATAGCCGCCCAGCACATAGTCGAAATTGGAGCCGAGCTTGCCGAGAACGTTGATTTCCTGGCTGAGCTGATGCTGCTTGCGGTGATCGTCCGCTCCAAACAGGCTGACGGCTTGCACGCCCGGAGTTCCGGGATAGACGACCAGCCCCATGAGACCGGAATTGCCGTCCTGATCCGAGTTCAGGGCATAGTTCTTCCACTGCCTGAAACCGGTGATCGAGCGGACCGTCAAGTCGTCGGTGAGCTCGACTTCCGCCGTGATCGTATGGCTCATGTTGCGGTCATAGGTGCGGGTAATGTCGGGACTGGCCGAGGACCGCCGGGTTGCCGACGGCTCTATGAAGTTCGAACCACCCATGACCGCAGACTGGCGGTAATAATCGATCACATCATTGCTCGCCGCGGTGAGCTGGGCCATGCCCGGAATGCCCTTGCTGCGGCTCCAGTCGAAGACATAGTCCAGACGAAAGGCGCCGCCACGGTCGAAGCGCAGGGCCGCGCGGGCGGCGTCGGTCCTGTAGGCGCCCGGGTCTAGGCTGTCCCTGGCATTGACGTTGTCGATATAGCCGTTCGCCTGCCGGTGCATGAAGCTCAGTTTCGCGGCGAACCCGCTGTCACCGATCTCGCCGGTATCGAGGGATCCCTTGCCCTGCCAGTACCCGCGGTTCCCGTGGCTGGCCGTCATGTCGAGCCCGAAGTCCTTCGACGGCTTCTTCGTAATGAGATTGACCGCGCCGCCTGTCGTGTTGCGGCCATAGAGCGTGCCTTGGGGGCCGCGCAGAACTTCGATCCGTTCGAGATCGACCAGTTCGAAGATCGCGGCTGCCGAGCGTCCGACAATGACCCCATCGACATAGACGCCGACGGGACTGTCATTGGTAAGGATGGGGTCGGTCTCGCCGATGCCGCGGATAGTGATGACGAGGTTGCTTCGTGACGCTGGGCCCGATGCGGTCGCGATATTGGGCGCGATAGCGTTCAGGTCGGAAGAATCGCTGATGCGGCGCGCCTGGATCGTGTCGCTGCTGACGGCGCTGATCGCCAGCGGAGTCTTCTGGAGGGGCTCGGCCCGCTTTTGGGCGGTGACGATGATTTCGGTAAGACCCGCTTCCTGGCCCTTTGCTTCTTGCGCCCGAGTCGTCTCGCAGACCATTGTCGCAGCGGCGATCAGCGAAGCGCAGATCAGGTAACGGTGCTGCGCGCGTCTGCGCGGTGATGCTTTCGACATGCTTCCTCCCAAGCCGTGCCTTATCGGGGGTCCCGATCGGTGGTGCCCCGTGGCAGTTCCTATGTGTCTGAGCTTGGTAGTGCGATTAGCGTCCCCGCGGGGACATGAACTTTTGCCAAATCGTCTCAAATTGATGAAAGGAATCGCGAATATGAGATGCGACGATACATGTCGTCACTGCGGTAGCAATCCGGCCCTGGCTTCCAATAGATATCGATGCTGCGCGCGCGCGGATCAATGGGCCTGGAAAGCAGCCAGGCCACTGGAGCGATAACGCCCCGGGGCGAAACCGGTCTTACGCCGGAAGGCGAGCGTGAAACTGGATGCATCGGCAAATCCGAGCTGTGCGGCGATCTGCTTGATGGGGACCTGGCCTGCGATCAGGAGCGATTTGGCCCTGTCGAGGCGCGCCTCCTCGACATAGCCATGAACAGTCATGCCCATGCTCTGTTTGAAGGCGCGCATGAAGTGACTGCGACTCAGGCTGACAAGGGAGGCCAGCTGTGCGACCGATACGCCCTCGCTCGGCCAGTCGTGGACATATTGCTCGATCATGCGCAGTTGATGGGGCGATAGCCCGCCGGTCTTGCGTGCAGGAGAGAGGGTTTGGGGGCCGATCTGTGGTTCGAGCAGGCGGTGCAGCTCCACAGGAAGCGCGCCTGCCAGGCTATCGATGAGGATATCGCTCCCGAAACCAGGGTTGAGCGCTTCATGGGCGAGGCGCCGCACGGTCTCGACCAGCCAGTCGGAACGAAGATTCGCGCAGCGCGCCAGGGCATCGTCATCGAGCGGCTGTTCGAAGGGCGCGAGGGCGGTATGTTTGCCCCATGGGAAGGTGCAGGTGATCATCGAGTGTGGTCCCCCTGGCCCGCCTCCCCGGATTGAGCGGCCGGCCGGGATATAGACGAGCTTGCCGATGGCAAAGGTCCGGCCTGATGGCAGCTGGCCGCGATAGCTGTGCGACATATTGGGCTGGCGCGTCAGGATAAGCGCGAGCTGATGCTGCGTAGGACACCGGACCTGCTCGGACGGGCTGTCGTATTCGTATGTCTGCACCCTTACCCGGATGGCTTCCCCGGCAAGTTCCGCCTCGACGAAATTGTGGCCCATCCTGTCTCCCATATGTGCATAAGCATCTGTCCCCGCTACGCAGAGTGGTGGTGATGCTATTTTCTCTATGCGTGGAATATAAGAACATGGACGACGCAAATCGTCAATAAAAGGATTCCTTTTTCCATATTCACTCGCTTTTCGGCGAGAATGATTTTCCTATGATCTGGTCCTGACAGACTAACAGGAGAGAGGACAAGCCATGACCTACATCATCGATCCGCGAAAACAGGCTGCTGCGGTCCGGCAGCGTCTCGACGAGAAACGGGACGACGAACGTACGACGCGCAATCTGCGCACGATGCTGGCTCATATGCAGGCGGAGGCGGCGGGTGATTTTCCGGCTCTCATGGCGACCGTTTCTCCTGATGCCCGTTACACCAACTTCAATGCAGGGCCGGATTCGCCGCACAGCCCTCGCTCGAAAGATGAAGTGGGGGTCTATTATCGCGGCCTCGTCGAGGGGAATTGCCATCAGATCGAACATGCGATCGATCGCATCGTCGCCGACCAGGACAATATCGCCACCGAGGGAGAGATCCGGATCGCCTATCCTGCCGCGGTACTCAAGGCGATGGGGCATGAGGTTGACGCTTCCGCGCCCTACTATCTCTATGTTGCGCGAATGATGATCATATGGGGCTTTGACGATGAAGGCTTGGTGAGCTGCGAGGACAGCTACAATGTCCTGGATGGCTTCGAAGGCATTGCATCAAGGCCGGTTCAACAGTCGGACATTTACAGCGTCGCGGCTGCTTCCGGCGAGTAGAGAAACATGGAGAAGCGTCCCTGCGCATGCGAGCCCGGCTATAAGGATTTGGAAATGGGCTGTCTGGTTGCGACGCATCATTGGGACATGGAAAAGGGGGTCGTAGGGGATCACGCGGCAGTCCAGGATCGCTCAAACACAGGCATGCGCTGAAGGCCGCAGCGTGGTTCGATCAGGCGGCGATGGCGCGCGGATTTGCGCACCAATTCCACGGCAACAGGGCGTCGACCTGGTTGACGGGGGGGGGGCGGCGATGCGGGTGAGGACATCGGCGAGCAAGGCCTGAAGGGTCTGGATCAGTGAGTAAGCGATCACCGTGCGCGGGCCACCACAGTCAGACTGACGATGATTGAGATCGGCCGCCATCTCATCGTTGCCGAGGGTGCCTATATGCCGAGGTTCAGCGAAGAGGAGACCAACGGCGTTATGGCGTGGTTTGTTCTCCTTCGCCTCTCCTGACCTGCGGGTGGGTCTTATGGTTGGCGCTGCCGCTATCCTCGATGCCCTTGTGAAAGCGTGTCCCCCTGATTAGGGACAGGTCTCATAATCTCTGCCCGCGGGTTGTCGGGCGAGGGGAGGGAGGTCGATCATGCCGCTTTATGAATTTAACGGGCACGCGCCGTTGTTGCCGGACGGTGGATCGGCCTGGGTTGCGCCTTCTGCCGATCTTGTCGGCGATGTGCGGCTGGGTGAGGATGCCAGCATCTGGTTCGGCGTCGTCATTCGCGCCGACAATACCCCCATCATCATCGGCGCGCGCAGCAATGTGCAGGAGCAGGTGGCGATCCACAGCGATGAGGGCATTCCCTGCACCATCGGCGAGGGCGTGACCATCGGCCATCAGGCGATGCTGCACGGCTGCACGATCGGCGACAACAGCCTGATCGGCATGGGCGCGACGATCCTCAACCGCGCGGTCATTCCCGAAAACTGCATCGTCGGCGCGGGTGCGCTCGTCACCGAGGGCAAGAGCTTCGAGCCGGGCAGCCTGATCGTCGGTGTGCCCGCCAAGGCGATCCGTACCCTCGATGAAAGCCAGATCGAGGCGCTGCGTCGGTCGGCGGCGGGCTATGTCGCCAAGAGCAAGGCTTTTGCGAAGGGCCTGCGCCGCATCGACTGACGGTGCGGGGGGCCCCGGCCGGGATCAGAGATGGGCCTTGCAGGTCGCGAGCAGGCGGCTCCAGGCCTTTTCGGCCTGCACCGGATCATAGACTGGCGAATCGATCGTGCACCAGCCATGCTGGGCCGGGTAGACCTCTATCTCGGCGGGGAGGCTCGCGGCCTGGGCGGCGGTTTTCAGCGCATCCTTGGCCTCGGGCTGGCGCGCATCGTCATTCTGGGCGATGGCGATCAGCAGCGCGGCCCTGATCCTGCCGAACTGCCGGTGCGGGCTGTCGGGCGTGTCGTTGACCATGTTCGCGCCATGGAAGGAGCCGATCGCCCCCAAGCGCTCTGGTCGCGCCAGCGCGGTGCGGATGGTGAAGGGGCCGCCCATGCAATAGCCTGAGCTGCCGACCTTGCGCGCCGTGTCGACCTCGGCCTGCCGGTCCAGCCAGTCGATGAACGCGCCCGCATCGCTGATCGTGCCGGCAGGCGTGATGGCGGCGATCATCGGCTTGAGCTTTTCCTGCCCGGCATCGGTGCGCCACTCCGCGAAATCCTTCAGGATCGGCGCGGGGGCGGAGCGATAATATTGATTGACCACCAGCACCGCATAACCGGCCGCCGCCAGTCGCTGGCCCATCACCTTATAGGCGTCGCGCAGGCCCGCTATATCGGGCCACAGGACGAAGGCGGGATGCTTGCCGCTGGCGGGGTGGACGAAAAAGGCATCCGCCGTGCCATCGGGCGTGGTGATGGTAACGGATCGGGAACGGGTTTCCAGTTCGGCTACCTCATTGGAAGCCGAAGCGCAGCCGGGAAACAGGGTGAGGGCGGCGGCGCTCGCCCCGGCCAGCCCGAATTGCCGCCGGTCGAGGCCGTCCGCGAGCCGCCGCCGCGCGGCCAGCCATTGCGCATTGTCGGCTTCGCTAAAATCGTCGCACATCGCGCCTCTCCCTGTTCTGGTGAAGAGCGCAGGATATCCTATTGAGAGAGCACGGCAAGCCACTGTCGAAACCGGTTGGGATCGACAGTGGCAGGGACAGGATGGATCAGGCGTTCAGGCGCTCTGCATGCCAGCGGACATGATCGGCCATGAAGGTCGAGATGAAATAATAGCTATGGTCATAGCCCGGTTGCATCCGGATGGTGGCGGGCTGCCCCGCGCGCTCGCAGGCTTCGCGCAGCAGATGCGTCTTGAGCTGGCCTTCGAGGAAAGTGTCGGCCTCGCCCTGATCGACCAGCAGGTCGGGCAGGCGCGCACCGCCATCGATGAGCGCGCAGGCGTCATAGTCCGCCCAGACCGCGCGGTCCTCGCCCAGATAGCCGCCCAGCGCCTTGTGTCCCCAAGGGCATTCCATCGGCGAGACGATCGGCGCGAAGGCCGAGGTCGAACGATAACGCCCCGGATTGCGCAGCGAAATGGTCAGCGCGCCATGGCCGCCCATGCTGTGGCCGGTGATGCCCTGCCGTTCCATATCCGCCGGAAACTGCTCGGCGATCAGTGCGGGCAACTCGTTCTCGATATAGCGGCGCATATGATAATGGGTGGAATAAGGCGCTTGCGTCGCATTGACGTAGAAGCCCGCGCCGAGGCCGAAATCATAGGCCCCCTCGGCATCGTCGGGCACGGCGTTGCCTTGAAGATCAGGCCCGCGCGGCGAAGTATCGGGCGCGACGAAGATGATCCCGGCCTCCGCGCAGGCGGCGCGATACTCGCCCTTTTCGGTGACATTCGCATGGGTGCAGGTGAGGCCGGAAAGATACCAGAGCACCGGCAGTTTCGCGCCCTCGGCATGATCGGGCACGAAGACGGAGAAGGTCATCTCCGTTCCCGTGCTGGTCGAGGCATGCTTATAGACGCCCTGCGTGCCGCCGAAGCTCCTGTTGGTGGAGAGGGTTTCCACGCGCCTTATTCCTTCGGCCCGACATTGGGGGCATAGGCGCAGATCTTGTTCCCATAGGGATCGCGCAGATAGGCGCCATACATGTTGCCCGGCGAATTGGGGCGGAAGCCCGGTTCGCCCTCATCGGCGCCGCCCGCCGCCACGCCATCGGCATGGAAGGCGTCCACCGCGGCATAGTCTGCGGCGATGAAACCCAGCGTATGGCCATTGCCATAGGTCGCGGCCTTGCCATCGGCGGGCGGCGCGATGATGACCGTGCTGCCGCCTTCCGGCTTCACATACATGATGCCCGCCGGATAGGGCTGCGCCTTGGAATAGCCCAGCGGCGTCAGCGCGGCGTCATAGAAGGCCTTCGATTTCTCGATGTCGTTGGTGCCGAAATATACATGGCTGAACATGGGCTATCCTCTTCCTGTCTGCGATCGATCTATCAGAATACCACGACGGAGCGGATGCTCTTGCCCGCGTGCATCAGGTCGAAGGCGGTGTTGATTTCCTCAAGGCCCATGACGTGCGTGATCATCGGGTCGATCTCGATCTTGCCGGTCATGTACATGTCGACGATCTTGGGCACATCGGTGCGGCCCTTGGCCCCGCCGAATGCTGTGCCGCGCCAGTTGCGCCCGGTGACGAGCTGGAACGGGCGGGTGCTGATTTCCTTGCCTGCCTCGGCGACGCCGATGATGATCGAGGTGCCCCAGCCGCGATGGCAGGCCTCCAGCGCGGTCCGCATCACTTCAGTATTGCCGGTGGCGTCGAAGGTGTAGTCGGCACCGCCATCGGTCAGCTCGACGATCTTCGCGACGGTTTCCTCACGCGAGAGGCCCTTGGAGTTGAGGAAGTCGGTCATGCCGAAGCGGCGGCCCCACTCCTCGCGATCGGGGTTGATGTCCACGCCGATGATCTTGTTTGCGCCAGCAAGGCGCGCGCCCTGAATGACGTTGAGGCCGATGCCGCCCAGACCGAATATGACGACATTATCGCCCACCTGCACCTTGGCGGTGTTGACCACCGCGCCGACGCCGGTGGTGACGCCGCAGCCGATATAGCAGCTCGACTGGAACGGCGCGTCCTCGCGGATCTTCGCGACCGCGATTTCCGGCAGCACGGTGAAGTTGGAGAAGGTCGAGCAGCCCATATAATGGAAGATCGGCTGGCCCTTGTAGGAAAAGCGCGTGGTGCCATCCGGCATCAGGCCCTTGCCCTGCGTCGCGCGGATCGCGGTGCAGAGGTTCGTCTTGCCCGAAAGGCAGCTTTTGCACTGGCGGCATTCCGGCGTGTAGAGCGGGATCACATGGTCGCCGGGCTTCACCGAGGTGACGCCAGCGCCGACCTCGCGCACCACGCCCGCGCCTTCATGGCCGAGGACGGAGGGGAAGATGCCCTCGCTGTCGAAGCCGTCGAGCGTGTAAGCGTCGGTATGGCAGATGCCGGTCGCCATGATTTCGACCAGAACCTCGCCGGGCTTCGGCCCTTCGAGGTCGAGTTCGACGATTTCCAGCGGTTTCTTGGCTTCGAAGGCTACGGCGGCGCGGGTTTTCATGATGCTGTGACTCCTTTGCAGCCGTCTTTACGGGAGGGGGTGAAGTGCAATAAAGCCGTCCAAAGGCAATTCACTGTTGCGGGAATGGGATAATGTCCAATCGCTGGCATGGCATAGACGAATTTGTCGCGGTGGCGACCTGCGGCAGCTTCGCCAATGCGGCCAAGATGCTGCAAATGCCGACCTCCACCGTCAGCCGCGCGGTCGCCCGGCTGGAGGCGCAGGTGCGCGCGCAGCTTTTCTACCGCACCACGCGCAAGGTGGTGCTGACCGAAAATGGCCGCGTGTTCGTCGAGCATTGCCGCCGCATCATTTCCGAGCGGGAGGAGGCCTTTGCCGCGCTTTCCGCCACGGGGGAGCCGGGGGGGGAGTTGCGCATCACCTGTTCGACCGCGCTGGGCGAGGGGTTCGTCGCGCCGATCGTGCAGGATTTCTGCATCGCCTGGCCGCAGCTTAGCGTGACGCTGGACCTCAGCAACCGCATCGTCGATCTGATCGCGGAGGGCTATGATCTGGCGATCCGTACCGGTGATCTTTCCGATTCCCGGATGGTGCGCGCCCGCATCGCGAGCCGCCGCCTTTATAGCTGTGCGTCGCCGGAATATCTCGCGCAGGCCGGGGCGCCGCCCTGCATCGACGATCTGGAAGGGCATAATTGCCTGATCGGCAGTTCGGCCAGCTGGCATTTCCGGGTCGATGGCGAGGATCGGGTCTTCCGGCCCAAGGGGCGCTGGCGCTGCAACAGCGGCGAGGCGGTGGCGCGCGCGGCGCTGGCGGGTATGGGGATATGCCAGCTGCCTGAATTTTATGTGCTGCGTCACCTCGCTTCCGGCGCGCTGGTGGAGATTCTGCCCGAGCATCGCCGCCCGGAAGAGCCGATCTGGGCGGTTTACCCGGAACGGCGGCATCTGATGCCCAAGGTGCGCCTGCTGGTGGACAGCCTGAAGGAGAGGCTCGGCCCGGCACTGGTGGCGCTGTGATGGGGGCGATGGTGATCGACTGGCCGATGTTGACTGGCTGGGCGCAGGGGCCTAGCCGCTGAAGCGATGAGGCGCATTTTCCCTTTGTTGATGCTGGTCGCGGCGCTGCTCTTTGGCGCAGGTTCGGCGCAGGCCCAGTCCGCGGCGGCCCTTGGCGCGGGCGGGCCGCATATGGCCGGTCATCTGGAGGCGGAGAACCCGACCCCGGCTCCGGGCGAGACGGTGACGCTGGCGCTGGTGATGCAGCCCGCGCAGGGCTGGCATGGCTATTGGGAAAATCCCGGTGACGCGGGCGTGCCGACAGACCTCAAATGGACAATGCCGCAAGGCGTGACGGTCGGCCCGATGCGCTATCCGGTGCCGCATGTGCTGCTGGTGTCGGGGCTGATGAACCATGTCTATGAGGGGCGCTATGCGATCCTGATGGACCTGAAGCTGCCCGCCAGCGTGAAGCCGGGCACGGTGCTGCCGATCCGCGCCCACGCCGATTGGCTGGTCTGTTCGGCGACGGTGTGCGTGCCCGAGCAGGCGGAGCTGGCGCTGGACCTGAAGATAGGCCAGCCAGGGCAGGGACAGCCTGCCCATCGCGCTGCGTTCGACGACTATCGGCGGCAATTGCCGCGCCCGCTGGGGGGGCAGGCGCTGTTCGAGGCGGACGGCAAGGGCGGCCTGCGCCTCGGCATCCCTTATCCGCGCGATGCGGCGGTGAGCGACGCGCATTTCTTTCCTCTCACCACGGGCGCGCGCAGCTATGCCGCGCCGCAGCGGATTGCGCGTGACGGGGATCGGCTGGTGGTGGCGCTGGAGGATTTCGCGCCGCCGCACCAGCGGCTGGAGGGCGTGCTGCGCATCGGCCCGGACCAGGGCATTCTCATTCAGGCGGCACCGGGAACCGTGCCGCCCGCTGCCGGTGGCGGGATGGAGGAAGGCGCGCAGGCAGGCGGCTGGCGCGTGGCGCTGCTTGCTTTTGGTGGCGCGATAGTAGGCGGGCTGATCCTCAATATCATGCCCTGCGTGTTCCCGATCCTCTCGATCAAGGCGATGAGCCTGCTGCGCGGCGGCGCTTCGCCTGCCCATGCGCGGGCCGAGGCCTGGGCCTATACGGCGGGCGTCATGCTCACCTGCATGGCGTTGGGCGCGGCGGTGCTGGCGCTGCGGGCGAGCGGCGAGGGGGTGGGCTGGGCGTTCCAGTTGCAGAACCCGGCGGTGATCGCCGCGCTGCTGGCGCTGTGCGTGGCGATCGCGCTCAATCTCGCGGGCCTTTATGAGCTGGCGCCGTTGCAGATGGACGGCGGCCTCACCACGCGGCGCGGCCTGTCCGGCGATTTCTGGAGCGGGGTGCTGGTCGCCTTCGTCGCGACGCCCTGCACCGGGCCTTTCATGGCGGCCGCGCTCGGCGCCGCGCTGGTCCTGCCGCCGCTGGTGGCGATGGCGATCTTCGCGGGACTGGGCTTCGGCATCGCGCTGCCCTTCCTGCTGCTGGCCTATGTGCCCGCCCTGCGCGCGCGCCTGCCGAAGCCGGGGGCGTGGATGAAGACCATGCAGCGCTGGCTGGCCCTGCCGATGGCGCTGACCGCGATCGGCCTGTGCTGGTTGCTCTGGCGGCAGGCGGGCGGCGCGGGGCTGGCGGTCGCGGTGCTGCTTGCGCTGGCGGTGGCGCTACTGCTCGGCTGGCTTGGGCGGCGGCAGCGGCGCGGCGTGCATCGCGGCGGCCTTGCCGTTGCGGGAGCGTGCCTGCTGGCGGTCGTTGCGGGCGGAGGAGCATTGGCGATGAGCGCGCGCGAGGCTGCGCCTGCCGGATCGACGCGGGGCGAGGTTTTCAGCGAGGCCGCCCTGCAAGGTGCGCGCGGCGGGGACAGGCCGCTCTTCCTCTATTTCACCGCCGACTGGTGCCTCAGCTGCAAGGTCAATGAGGCCGCCGCCATCGACCGCGCCGAGGTGCAGGCCGCGTTCGACAAGGCGGGCGTGCGGATGATGGTCGGCGACTGGACGCGGGGCGACCCCGCCATTACCCGCTTTCTCGAACAGCATGGCCGCTCCGGCGTGCCGCTCTATCTCTGGTATCCGGCGGGGAAGGGCGAGCCGAAGGAGTTGCCGCAGATATTGACGCCCGCGATGCTCGTGGGACTGGCCGAGGGGAAGGGTGCATGAGCAGGAAGGCGCGGGTGGACCAGTTGCTGGTGGATCGCGGCCTTGTCGAAAGCCGCACCAAGGCGCAGGCGCTGATCCTCGCCGGGCTGGTCTTCAGCGGCGAGCGCAAGATCGACAAGGCGGGCCAGCAGGTCGCGGACGATATCGCGTTGGAAGTGCGCGGACGCGACCACCCATGGGTATCGCGCGGCGGCATCAAGCTCGCCCATGGGCTGGAGCATTTCGGCTGGGACGTGACCGGCGCGGTGGCGATGGATGTGGGCAGTTCGACCGGCGGTTTTACCGATGTGATGCTGACGAAGGGCGCCGCCCGCGTCTATGCGGTCGACAGCGGCACCAACCAGCTTGCATGGAAACTGCGGCAGGACGCGCGCGTGATCGTGCATGAACAGACCAGTGCGCGCATCCTTACAGAAGCCCATGTTCCCGAAGCGATCGACCTCTTCGTATGCGATGCGAGCTTCATCGCGCTTTCCAAGGTGCTGGAGCGGCCATTGGGGTTCGCCGCGCCGGGCGCGCGCCTGATGGCCCTTATCAAGCCGCAGTTCGAGGCGGGACGCGAGGAAGTCGGCAAGGGCGGCGTGGTGCGCGACCCAGCCATTCATGCGCGCGTCTGCGAAGAGGTGCGGGGCTGGCTGGAAGGGCTGGGCTGGCAGGTGGAGGGCATCGTCCCCAGCCCGATTACCGGCCCGGAAGGCAATGTCGAATTTCTGATTGCGGCGCATCACCCCGGACTGTGACCTGATGCCGGGAAAGGGATTTTCTGTCTCTTAACGGGACCTGACAAACATCTTGCGGTGCAATGCGAATCTGCCCACATTCCCGGGGCGCTGACGGATTCGGTATGGTCGCGCGCAAGGACCGTGGGGGAAAAGACCGGGATGAATGAAATCGCATCACAGAGCCAGTTGCGCATGTCCTATCTGCGCTGGGCGCTGGTTACGGTTCCCGCGATCGTGTTCCTGGGCTTCCTTTCCGGCAGGATAGCCAATAGCGGCTATGGCAATCGCTGGTTTGCCGAACTCGCCAAGCCCGAATTCATGCCGGAAGGCTGGGTTTTCGGCCTCGCCTGGACGATCCTTTATATAATGCTGGGGCTGGCTCTTGCCGTGATCCTGCATGCACGGGGAGCGCGGCTGCGCGGGGCGGCGATCGGGCTGTTCCTTGCCCAGCTGATCGCCAATTATGCATGGTCGCCGCTCTTCTTCCGCGCGCATATGGTGACGGAGGCCTTCTGGCTGCTGCTCTTCATCCTCGCCCTGTCGATCGTGACGACGGCGATCTTCGCGCGCATCCGCAAGGGGGCGGCCCTGCTGATGCTGCCTTATCTTCTGTGGCTGGCCTTTGCCGCCCTGCTCAATCATTCGGTGGACCAACTGAACCCCGATGCGTCGAGCGCGGTTGTCCCGGCGTTCAAAACTTCTATATGAGAGGGCCGTAACCGCTATTCGAGGCTGTCATGCAAAGCGAAAACCGTTTCTTCGACGATCTGGGCAAGGTCATTAATGGCGCCGCCGGGACGCTGGCCGGGATGGGGCGCGAGTTCGAGGCCAATGCCCGCGAGAAGGCCAAGCAGTGGGTGTCCGGCATGGATTTCGTCAGCCGCGAGGAATTTGACGCGGTGAAGGCGATGGCCGCCGCCGCGCGTGAGGAAGTCGAAGTGCTCAAGGCACGGCTCGATGCTCTGGAGGCAGGCCGCAAGGACGGCTGAAACCCGCTCCGCCCGAATTTATCGACAGTTTATCCACAGCTTTTCCACCGTTTTGCCATATCAACGAGCATCGCAAAATGGTAGATGATGCGTCAGACATCGCGACAAAGGCGCAGAAAAACAGAAATATCATGATGGGGAACGACGAATTCGAGCAGGACGGCCAGGAAGCCGAGCCGCTGGACATGCTGGCCAGCTATTTCGAGGCCAATGGCTGGACCTTCCAGCATAGCGGCGAAGATGAGATTTCCGCCAAGATCCAGGGCAGCTGGGCGCAATATGAAATCCGCGCCATCTGGCGGGAGGAAGATCAGGTGCTGCAACTGCTGGCGTTGCCCGATATCCGGGTGCCGGAGGACAAGCGCGGCACCATCTACGAGACCATCGGCCTCATCAATGAGCAGCTGTGGCTTGGCCATTTCGAGCTGTGGTCGTCGACCGGCATCGTCCTGTTCCGCCATGGCGCGCTGCTGAGCAGCAGCGAGACGATGACGCTCGATCAGGCGCAGATGCTGGTGGAGGCCGCGCTGGATGAATGCGAGCGCTTCTACCCGGTGTTCCAGTTCGTGCTGTGGGGTGGCAAGTCGCCGGCGGAGGCGATTATCGCCAGCATGATCGAGACGCGCGGCGAAGCCTGAAACAGCTCGTCGACGATCGGAACCGGCGTTTTTTCGATAGCATCAAGAGGACATGATGACACTCGAACATCTGGATCGCCCGCTGTTTCTCATAGGGTGCGGCACTATGGCGGGCGCGATGCTCTCCCGCTGGCTGGAATGCGGTCTTGCCCCCGCGGCCGTCACCGTGATGCGGCCGAGCGGCAAGCCGGTGGGCCATGGCATCAGGGTGCTGTCCTCCTTTCCCGACCGGCTGCCTGAAGAGGCGCTGGTCATCCTCGGCATGAAGCCGCAGCAATTGCCGGACGTCGCGCCGGACCTCAAGGCGCGCTGGCGTGACGATCTGACCCTGCTTTCGCTGCTCGCCGGTATATCGGTGGGGGCGCTGGCTGACGCGATCGGCCCGCTTGCCGGGATGGTCCGGGTGATGCCCAATACGCCGGTTGCGCTCGGCAAGGGGGTCTGCGGGCTTTATGCCGATGCCGCGCTTTCGTCCGTGCGTCGACAGGCGGTCGAGACGCTGATGGCGCCGCTGGGGCTGGCCGAATGGGTCGGACGCGAGGAGCTTTTCAACCTGGTGACGGCGCTGACCGGCTGCGGCCCGGCCTTTCTGTTCCGCTTCATCGACGCGCTGGCGAAGGGCGCTTGCGAACTGGGGCTGGAGGAAGGGCAGGCGCAACGCTTCGCCATCGCCATGGTCGAGGGCGCGGCGGCGCTCGCCAGCAAGGCGGATGTGGACCCGGCGACGCTGGCCGATCGGGTCGCGAGCAAGGGCGGCATGACGCGGCAGGGCCTCGATGTGATGGATAAGGGGCAACGCCTTGAAGACCTGATCCTCGATACGCTGCGCGCGGCGCGCGACCGGGGCGTGGAACTGGAGAAGCTGGCGGCGGGCTGACCCCGCCCTACGGCTTTTCCGCTCTCAGGCCTTCACCCATGGTCGCGCAGGGCGGCGACCATCTGCCGGTCCTGTTCCGGGATCAGCCCTTCGAGAACATGCCAGAAGCCGGAGACAGACCCTTGCCCGGCCTGCACATAAGCCGACGCCATTTTGGCGCGCAGGGCCTCGAAGATACGCGCTTCCAGTTTCGCTCCTTCCGCGGTGAGGCGCAGCAGTTTTTGCCGCCGGTCCTGCTTGCCGGGGCGGGTTTCGACCAGTTGGCGCTCGACCAGTTCGGTAAGGACGCGGCCCAGCGACTGCTTGGTGATGGCAAGCAGCGCGAGCAGTTCGCTGACCATGAGGTCGGGCTGGCGCGCGATGAAATAGAGGGCGCGCTGATGCGCCCGGCCCAGATCCTGCTCGGCCAGGATCGCATCCACTGAGCGGGTGAGATTGCTGTGCCCGAAATAGAGCAACTCTATGCCCCGGCGAATTTCGTCTTCGCGCAGGAACAGGGGGGAGGCGGTGGAACTGGTGCCGGTCATGGGAAGGAGGTGTTGGCCCGTTTCGGCCCGATTGGCAAGCGGCAAGGCAGGGACGAGGTGAATTGCGTTCTCTCTTGCCGGGAAACGCGTTCGATCCGATGCAGCGGGCATGTGCGGGAGGCATGGCAGGCTGACACAGAATAATATAAAACCCATATTCCCTTTCGCGCCGAAGCCGCTATATGCCCCTCTCAGACAGTGAGGTCATGGCGGCGAAGAGCGCCGATGACCGCCGGATTGGGGCGTAGCCAAGCGGTAAGGCAGCGGTTTTTGGTACCGCCATGCGCAGGTTCGAATCCTGCCGCCCCAGCCATTATGAATCCTGAATATGCGGTTCCTGATGATGAATCGGAAAAGCTTTGGTCAACAGACCGGCTGAACTTGGCTGGGCCTGTTCAACCGCTGCTGGCTGTTCCGACCTGCCGACAACATCCTGTTTCCACAGAAGCCGAACCATGATGCTTCGCCATGCTCGATGGCGCATAGGGTTGCGCCCCTCCATCCAAAGGCATTCCGGCCAATTCGCAGGCGGTTCCGTAGGCGATATGCCCGTTGCTCCCCTTTTTTGCGCCGCTTTTCTTGCCAGAGCGAGAGGCGGGTTTCGACTTTTCGTGCTTTTTCTCCTGACAATGGGGAGGGCGCACCCGCAGCTTCCTGTTCCTGCGGGGCGGTGCCGGAATGGCACAGGGGCGGGGGATATTCTCCCATCCGGGCTATGGGTCGGCGTACCCGATTGAGAAATCGACATCTTCACCTTGACCCGGCAAGGGCATCGGCAACATAATCGCTTTTGGGGACGGCACTTCCCGGTTAAGGAACCGGGGTAGATTCAGGGGTGGATCACGATGGGGGAGGCGGGGGCCAACGGACCGGCGCAGAGCGCCGGCGAACATGAGAAGTGCGCCGCGCGCGGGCCATGGCCGCTCATGCGACGCCTTGTGCTGGCCTATATCGCTATTGCCTTCCTCCTGAGCGCGACGGTGACGCTGTTGCTCATGAGCAACGGAAACGGGTTTGTCGATGCTGTCAAGCGCACGCCCATGGGCAGCGTCGTCACCCTTGCTCAGCCGACGGATTCGGACTCGTGGATGCCGTTGCTCAAAACGCGGGACCGGATGAAAACCAATCCGGAGGGCGGCCTCTACGCTGTGTTCCGCAATGGCGAGTGGAAGTTCCAATATCCTCCCATTGCGCTCCTTATCGCCGAGGCCGTTCCCGAACATATGGCGGCCGAGGCGCGCACGGGCTGGTTCTCTTCATCGCTTATCCGATGGAACAGCTGGTTCTGCCGGGCGATGATATTGCTGACCCTGTTGGTTTCGGGGGCAATAGTTGTCCAATCCCAGCGACGTTATGGGACGGGCCAGCAATCGCTGCGGACCGAATGGCTGATGGCGGGATCGGCGATGCTGCTCGGCATCACCTATATGCCTATTCTGGGCGGCTATTCGCTGGGCCAGTTTCAGCTCGCCTGCAATGCTCTCGTCGCGCTGGCGATATTGCTGTTCCTGCAAAAGCGTCAGCTTTGCGCAGGCATCGTGATCGGCCTGTTCTGCCTGATAAAGCCGCAGCTGGCGCTGGTCGGGCTTTGGGCGCTGCTTCGGCGGGAATATCGGCTCGCGATCGGCATGGCGCTGATCGGCGTGCCCGGCGTGCTCCTTTCCGTCGCGCTTTACGGTGTCCAGAGCCTCGTCGATTATGCCGGGGTGCTCCAGACGCTCAGCCGCCAGAGCGAAGCCTATTTCTACAATCAGAGCCTCGCCGGTATCCTCTTGCGTTTCCGCGATCCGCAGCTGTCGACCTTATTGCTCCCGATGGGGAGTCCGCTACCGCCCTATGTCGGCTGGATTCACCAGATTTCGACCATCCATACCGGGCTGTTGATTCTGCTCGCGCTCGTGATCCGCAGCAAAGTGCCGGGCACCGCCGCGAGGCTGGTCGATTTCTGCACGATGATCACGGTCGCCACCGTGGCTTCCCCGGTGGCGTGGAACCATCATTTCGGAGTGCTCTTTCCGGTATTTCTCGCGATCGCGCCGATTGTCTTCGCCATGCCGCGCCGCGCGGTTCCGTTGACGCTCCTGTCTCTCGCCTGGTTGGCGATCGGGGCGGCGGTGATCATGCCCGATGCGCTTTACCATTCGCGCTGGACCGGCCTGCTCGGCGAACAGATGTTCGTCGGCGGGCAGATACTTGTAGCGCTGCTGGTCCTTATCCAGTTGCGGGCGCGGGGCGAAAGGGCGGGGCATCCCACGGGGCCGGATGTGTCCCCTTGATCAGCGCTCGGAAGGTCGTGCGAAAGGCGCGTCCTCCAGGGGCAGAGGCGACGAGGCTGCGGCAATTCAGCTCCGGCCTATCGATCTATCACTCTGTTTCCATGGCAAAGAATCGCCAATTGTTTAGGCAAGGTAAATATAATGGCAATGGATATTCGCCTTGATTAAACAAAGCTTAGGGAAGTTCGACTAGCGTGATGTGATATTGGGGGAGGCGGGGCATGCCTCACTATGGCTTGGTGGTGCATGGCATTTAATACATTTGCCTTCCTGTTGTTCTTCGCGCTTGTCGCTGGCGTCAATTTCCTGTTGCCTGCGCGCCTGCGCTGGGGATGGCTGCTGGCCGCCAGCCTCGTCTTTTATGGCTGGGCTGGCCCTGTCTATCTCATCCAGATCCTCCTTGCCGCGTTCCTCAGCTACGCAGCCGCGCTGCGCATGGAGGCGGAAACCGACAAGGCGCGCAAGAAGCACATCCTGACGCTCATCGTGCTGGCGCTCGTCGGCAATCTCTTCGCGTTCAAATATGTCGGTTTCGTCAATGAGACGCTGCGTTCGCTGGCGGGGTTGGCCCATGCCGACTATCCGTTTGGCGTGGTCGATATCCTGGCGCCGCTCGGCATATCTTTCTACAGCTTTCAGTTGATCAGCTATGTGGTCGATGTCTATCGCGGCGCGCCTGCAGAGCGGCATGCGGGTCTTTTCGCGCTCTATACCACCCTTTTCCCCAAGGTCATTTCCGGGCCGATCGAGCGCGGCAAGAATTTGCTGCCGCAGCTTCACGCCATTCCCGGTTTCGATCATGTCCGGGTCGCGGCCGGGCTTCAGCTCGTCGCCTGGGGGGCGTTCAAGAAGATCGTCGTGGCGGATCGCATCGCGCCGCTCGTCGATCGTGTCTATGACAGCCCGCAGGCGCATGAGGGCATCGCCATGGTCGCCGCGACCTTCCTCTATGCCTTCCAGCTTTATTGCGACTTCAGCGGCTATACCGACATGGCGCTTGGGGCCGGGGCGATCCTCGGCTTCAGGCTGATGCGCAATTTCAATCGCCCCTATTTCGCCACGTCGATCCCCGATTTCTGGAGGCGCTGGCACATCTCCCTCACTTCCTGGCTGACCGATTATGTCTATACCCCGCTGACGCGCATCAAGATCGGGATCAAATGGTACAGGATGATGCTGCTCAGCCTGTTCCTGACCTTCGTCCTCTCGGGCATTTGGCATGGCGCGGCATGGACCTTCGTGCTCTGGGGCGCGCTGCATGGTGGCTATGTCGTCGCCGCGACCCAGCTTCAGAAACCCTATAATAAATTCGCCAGGCGGATTGGGCTGATCCGGCGGCCGGACTTTCATCGCAGGTTGAAGATCGTGACGACTTTCACGCTCGTCTGCATTGCCTATGTCATCTTCCGCGCCAGGACGCTTCCGGATGCGATTTATATCTATACCCATCTCCACACCGGCTGGGGGACCGCCGTGTCGAGTCTGCGCGACAGCTTTCCGTTCGACCAGCTCGTCTATTCCTTCGCGGGTATCGCGGTCGTGCTGCTGGTGGAGATCGTCGAGGGCGACCCGGCGCGGGCAGCGCGGGTCGTTGCGCTGCCTATATGGCGCTGGGGTCTGCGGTTCGGGATGATCTCGGCGATCTTCACCTTGGGCGCCTTCTATGGCACCGGCCAACAGTTCATCTATTTCCGGTTCTGACATGAAAAGGAACGACGAAATGGATAAGGTCGTCCTTTCCGCCGAGATCATCCCCCCGAAAGGCGGGGCGTTCGCACTTGCGGTGAAGGTCGCGCTGCTCGGTTTTTGCGCGGCATTGGTGCCGCTGGGCGTCACCCTCGCTATCCCGGAAAAGGACGACGGCGCCTATTCGACGCGGATCAAGCACAAGCAGCTTGCGCGCCCGGAACCGGGCAAGATCATTCTGGTCGGCGGCTCCAACCTTTCCTTTGGCATCGATAGTGGGCGCATTACGGAACGGACCGGCTGCATCGTCGCCAATATGGGCCTTAACGGCTATTTCGGGATCAATTACCAATTGGGTGAAGTGCTGCCGCATCTGCGGGCGGGCGACAAGGTGGTGCTGATCCTTGAATATGATGCCTATCTCAACCCCGCCAATGGCGATCCCACGACGCTGATCGGCGTGCTGAAGGCCAATCCCGCGGCGATCCGCTACATGAATCTCAGCCAGATGGGGCAAGTGGCGTCCCGTGTCCCGCTCGTCGCGCAGGAAAAGCTGTCGCGGCTGATCAAGGAAGGCGCGGCGAGCCTGTTCGGCGGGGCCGAGGACGATCCCTACGACATCATCTATCGCTTTGTGAGCTATCGCGGCTATGACAGCCATGGCGATGTGGTCGCCCATCTGGGTACGGAATGGCCGCTCGACCTCAAGCAGGGGCTGCCGATGGACAAGATGCCGATGCGGCCCGAGGTTGTCGATGCGATCGAGGCGTTTTCGCGGGAAGCGCGGGAGAAGAACGTTGCGTTCGCCATCTCTTTCACGCCGGTCGAGCGCAAATATTATACGAAATACCAGCCCTATATCCACGCGATCTACAAGGAGCTGGACCAGAAACGAAAACTGCCCGTGGTCAGCACGCCCGGCGATTATGTGTTCGACAAGTCGATGATGTTCGATACGGTCTATCATCTCGACGCTCAGGGCCGTCGCATACGGACAGAAAAACTCATTGGCGATCTTGAGCGGGGGCTGGGCAACGGGCTCGACTGCCGGTCAACAGGCGCCGTCACCAAAGGGAAGATATCATCATGACGGAACAGGAAATGCTCGGCCATATCAGCCGATTGGTTGCGCAGATCGCTGACGACAAGGGGCTGGATGTTCCGGAAATCACCGCCGAGACCGAATTGCTCGATGGCGGTGTCGGGATCGATTCGCTCGATCTCGCGATGCTCGTGCGCGATCTGGAGGAAGTCGCCGGCCATGATCCCTTCAGCGAGGGCTTCATCGAGTTCCGTACCGCCGGTGAACTGGCGAAACTTTACGCCCGATGACCGAACCGGCTGGTCTTGCGCTCCAGCCGGGCGACGAGACCCCGATCATCGAATATGGTTCGGGGTTCGTCAGTCGCGGGGCGTTGCGCGCGCGCGCCGACGCGCTGGTCGAGCTGTTGCGCGCGCGCGGCATCCGTCGCGCGCTGGTGTCGAGCGACGATCCTGCGCATATCCTGCGCGCGATGGACGCCTGCAACCGTGCGGGCGCCGACCTCTTCGTCGCGCATACCAGCCTTCCGGCCGGCACAGTCGAGGATATCATCGCCGAGCATCGCATCAGCCTGCGGATCGGGGATGAGGACAGCATCGTCGGCGACGGCTCGGACGAGCCAGCTTCGGCGAGCATCTTCATGATGACGTCCGGCACCACCGGCCATCCCAAAATTGCCCGGCACGATCTTGGCACATTGCTGGGCCGCATTCGTGCCAATAGCCGTCTGTCGTCCATGGAAGGGAGCAAATGGCTGCTCACCTATCAGCCGACCGGCTTTGCGGGAGTTCAGGTCCAGCTTACCGCCACGCTCGCCGCCGGGGTGATCGTGTCGCCCGATGCGCGCACGCCATCCGGTTTTTACGAGGCGGCCCGGCGCGCGGGTGTCACCCAGATCAGTGCGACCCCCACCTTCTGGCGCTCCTTCCTGATGGTGGCGGAACCGGGCGCCATCGCTCTGCGGCAGGTGACGCTGGGCGGAGAGGCGGCCGATCAGGTGACGCTGGACCGAATCCGTCGCCATTATCCGCAGGCGCGCGTCACTCATATCTATGCCTCTACCGAGGCAGGCGTGGTGTTTGCGGTCAATGACGGGCGCGCGGGTTTTCCCGCTGCCTGGCTCGATGAAGGTGTGCAGGATGTGCAGCTTCGTCTGCACGAGGGGTATCTGCACATCAGGACGCCGCATGTCATGCGCGGTTATCTGAGCGCTTCATCCCAGCCTCTGCTGGATGACGGCTGGCTCGCTACCGCCGATCTATGCATGGTAGATGGCGACCGCATCCGCATCCTCGGGCGGCAGGACAGTTCCATCAATGTCGCGGGATCGAAGGTCTATCCGCTTGCGGTCGAGACTTTCCTGCTGAGCCTCGACGGTGTGGCCGAGGCGCGTGTCTATGGCGAGCCCAATCCGATCACCGGCTTCATCGTCGCGGCCGATATCATCCTCTCCGGCGAGGAAGATCCAAAGGCGGCGCGCAAGCGCATCCTTACCGCCTGTCGCGAGGGGTTGGCGGGCTATCAGGTGCCGCGCGCCGTCACATTTGTCGAAACGATCTCGACAGGCGCCTCGGGAAAGAAAGGCTGAATATGACCGTTAACCGCCATGTCATCGTCACCGGGGGCAGCCGGGGGCTGGGGGCCGCGATGATCGAGGGGCTGCTCGCTGACGGCTATCGCGTCTCAAGCTGTAGCCGCCGCAAGTCCGACGAGATTGAACAGTTACTCGCGAGTTCCGATCGCTTTTTCTGGGCTGCCTGCGAGGTGGGCGAGGCCGATCAGGTCGATGCTTTCGTCCGCGATGCGGCGGAATGGGCCGGAAGCGATGGCGTCTGGGGCGTCATCAACAATGCCGGTATCGCCCAGACCGGAATCCTTGCCTCCTTTCCCAATGCCGAGAGCGAACGCGTGATCCGGGTCAATCTGCTTGGCGCCATCCAGCTTGCGCGCGCGGTGTCCCATATCCTCGTCAAGCAGGGCAGGGGCGGGCGCATCATCAATATCAGCTCGATCATCGGCAGCCGGGGCTATAACGGCATGTCCGCCTATAGCGCGTCGAAAGCCGGTATGGATGGGTTGACCCGCTCGCTTGCCCGCGAGCTGGGACGGCGCCAGATCACGGTCAACAGCGTCGCCCCCGGCTATGTCGAAACGGAAATGTCATCGGTGCTGAGCGCGAGCCAGCTTTCCCAGATCGTAAATCGTACGCCGTTAAAGCGCCTTGCATCGGAGCAGGATGTTTTCGCGCTGGTCCGCTTCCTGTTGAGTGACGGCGCGGCGATGATCACCGGCCAGACGATCCTTGTCGATGGCGGGATCAGCTGCTGATTGGGTGCTGACTGGTCTGGGTCATGGCATGGATGGCGATGTGCTCTGCGGCGCTGCCTGTGGCAGGGCACGCCTGCTCTCCCCGTGCCGACCTGACCCGCGCCGACCGGGCTTTTCGACAGCCACCGGGCCAGATGGGGCTGAGCCAGAGGGCCGGGCGGTTCATTCATGGCGCAGTGCGTCTATCGGGTTGAGGCTGGCCGCGCGGCGGGCGGGGAAATAGCCGAAGACGATACCGATCAGGCCGGAGATCAGGAAAGCAATCAGGTTGATTTCCGGGTCGAAGGTCCATGGCACCTGCATCAGCGGCGTGGCGATGGCGATGGCGACCTGCGCGAGCAGCAGGCCGACTATCCCGCCAAGGCAGGACAGCACCACCGATTCGACGAGGAACTGCATCAGAACCTCCCGCGCGACGGCGCCGATGGCAAGGCGGATGCCGATTTCGCGGGTGCGCTCCGTCACCGAAACCAGCATGATGTTCATGATGCCGATGCCGCCAACGACAAGGCTGATCGCGGCCACCGCCGCGACGATCCGTGTCAGCAGGGTGGTGGTGCCGGTCAGCGTCTCGGAAATCTGCTTGGTGTCGAAGATGTTGAAATCATCTTCCCGGGTGCCGGTGATGCGGCGCCTTTCCCGCAGCAAATTGGTGATCGAGCTTTGCACCTGCTGCGTCGAATAGGCCTCGTCCACGCTGGCGAGGATCATGCGGATATCGGTCGATCCGGTGAAGCGCCGCTGCACGGTCTTGATCGGCATGATGACGACATCGTCCTGATCGCCGCCGAACCCTGCCTGCCCGCGGGAGGTGAGCGTGCCGATGACGTCGCAACTGATATCCCCGATACGGAACCGCTTGCCCACGGCCTCGGTGTTGCGGAACAGGTTCTTTTCCACCGTCGATCCGATGATGCAGACCGACTTGCCCGCTTCCTCCTCCTGCTCGGTGAAGAGGCGTCCGCTGGAAAGCGGCCAGGGCTGGACCTGGAAATAGGCGGAGGTCGTGCCGTTGATCGTGGTCGACCAGTTCGCGCCGTCATAAATGGCGGTGACGGAGGTCTGCGCCTGCGGGGCGACGGCGACGACGCCCGCGATCTGCTGCTGGATCGCGGTGACGTCGGACGGGGCGAAATCCTTCGGGCGGGAACCGCCGCCGCCCCGGCCAAAGCCCTGTCCGGGACGGATCTGGAGGATATTGGTGCCGAGCGCGGCGATCTGCTGCTGCACGGCGGCGGTCGTCGCCTTGCCCAGCGTCACCATCGTCACCACCGCGCCGACGCCGATGACGATGCCCAATATGGTGAGGAAGGAACGCAGCAGGTGCCGCCGGATGGAGCGCAGCGCGAGGAGGAAGATGGTGCCCAGCATCAGTCCGCCGCCATCGCCTTGCCGCCCGCTTCGGTGCGGTCGATGAGGCCATCCTTGAAATGCACGATGGTGTGGGCGAAGTTCGCCATGTCCGGCTCATGCGTGACCATCAGGATGGTGACGCCGGAGGTCTTGTTGAGGGTGGCGAGGAACTCCATGATCTCGATCGAGCGTTCGCTGTCGAGATTGCCGGTCGGCTCGTCGGCCAGCAGCACCTCTGGGTTGGTGACGATCGCGCGGGCGATGGCGACGCGCTGCTGCTGGCCGCCGGAAAGCTCGCCGGGGGTGTGGTGCCACCAGTCGGCGAGGCCTACCTTGTCGAGCGCGGCCATCGCCGTCTTGCGCCGCTCCACCTTGTCGTCGCCGCGATAGAGCAGGGGCAGTTCCACATTTTCGAGCGCGGAGGTGCGCGCGAGCAGGTTGAAGCCCTGAAAGACGAAGCCGAAATAGCGGCGGCGCAGCAGCGCGCGCTGGTCGCGATCGAGATTTTCGACATGGACATTGCGAAACTGGAACGTGCCGCCCGAAGGCACGTCGAGGCAGCCGAGGATGTTCATCATTGTCGATTTGCCGGAGCCAGACGGCCCCATCACGGCGACGAAATCGCCCTTGTCGATATCGAGGTCGACCCCCTTCAGCGCCTTGAACGCGGTCGCGCCCTCGCCATAGATTTTCGTGATCCCGCGCAGCGAGATAAGCGCCGGGTCAGCCACCGCCCTGCTTCCTCTGCGCGCTGGCGTCACCCCCCTGAAGCTGGCCGGTGATGACCTTCATGCCCGGCTTGAGATTATCCGAGAGCACTTCCGTCTGGGAACCGTTGCTGTTGCCGGTGACGATCTCCAGCGCCTCGGGCCGGCCATTTTTGCCGAGTATATAGATGGTCTGGGTGGCGCCGCGCCCGATGGTCGCGCTGCGCGCGGCGCGATTGCCCCGGCGCGGCGGCCCCATGCTGATGGCGTCGGTGATGCCGCCGCCGGAAGATTTGCTGGCGCTGTCGTCCTGCGGCGTGAAGCGCAGCGCGGCATTGGGGATGAGCAGCGTCTGCTTCTTGTCGGAAGTGACGATATCCGCGGTCGCCGTCATGCCGGGCCGCAGTTCGAGCTGTTGATTGTCGACGGTGAGGTCCGCCGCATAGGACACCACCTGACCGCTGGAGGAGGAACTGCTGCTCGATGAGGAGGAAGAGGAGGACGCGGAATCGGCGGACAGGTTGGAGCCGATCTCCACCCGCGTGATCTTCGCGGGGAAGGTGCGGCCGGGGAAAGCATCCACGGTGAAGGTCGCATTCTGCCCTTCCTTCACCGATCCGACATCGGCCTCGTCGATCGCGACCTCCAGCTTCATCTTGCTGAGGTCCTCGGCGATGACGAACAGCGTCGGGGTGTTGAAAGAGGCCGCGACGGTCTGGCCGGGATCGACCTGCCGCGCCAGCACGACGCCCGATACGGGGGAGCGGATGATGGCGCGCGCCCGCTGCGTCTGGTTCTGCGCCAGCGAAGCCTGGCTGGCGAGCACATTGGCCTGGGCGACCTTCAATGAGGCCTGCGCCCGCTGCACGTCGGCGCGGCCCGCCTGCAATTCGGTGCTGGAGGGGACGCGGCCTTTGGACAGGCGATGGACTTCCTCCAGCCGGGAGAGCTGGGCCTGCGTTTCGGCAAGGGTCGCGCGGGCCTGTTCCACCTGCGCCTTGTTGGCGGCAAGCTGGGCTTCGCTCTGGCGAATCTGGTCCTCGATCTGTTCGGGATCGATCTCGGCGAGCGGTTGCCCGGCGGCGACGCGATCATTCACATCGACCAGCACTTCGGTGACGAGGCCGGAAAGCTGAGAGCCGACCGTCACCTGATTGGTGGGCGCGAGCTTGCCGGTGGCCGAAACGGTGGTGACGAGTTGCCCGCGCTCGACCGGGGCGGTCGCATATTGGGTGCTTCCCTGATCGCCGAAATAGCGCACCAGCAGGAACAGCAGCAGCAACGCGGCCAGGCCGATCAGAACCCATTTCAGGGTGCGGCGCCAGGCAGGCTGCGACTTCTGCCCCAGAAATTCGTCAAGATCCTGCTCTGCCATGGTCAGCCTGTTCCCGTATCAATTGCCGCCAGCGGACGGAGCGGTGGGCGTGACCGCAAAGTCCCAGCCACCGCCCAGCGCGGCATAAAGTGCGATCAGCGCCGCAGCCTTGTCGGCGCGCGCCTGAACCAGCCCGTTGCGCGCCGAAATCAGCGCCGTTTCCTGCGTGTTGAGCGTCGTGAAATCGGTGAGGCCGCTTTGATACTGGCTGCGCGCGAGCAGGGCGGAAGCGTCGGCGGCATCATAGGCGATGGCATATTGCTTCTCCCTCTCTATCGCACTGCGTAGAGCGACGCTGGCATTTTCGGTGTCCTCCAGCGCGGTCAGCACGGTCGACTTATAGGCGGCGAACGCGCCATCGGCCGCTGCGCGGGCGGAGCGCACCTGCGCGCCAAGGGCGCCTGCGTTGAAGATCGTCTGGCTCAGCCCCGCGAACAGCCCGCCGGTGATGGTGTCGAACAGGCTGCTGAAGTCGGAGGAGTTGGCGTCGAGGCTGCCGCTGATCGACAGGCGCGGGAAAAGCTGGGCCTTGGATACGCCGATGCGCGCCGTATACATGGCGAGCGAGCGCTCGGCCGATCTTAGGTCCGGGCGGCGGCGCAGCAGGTCGGCCGGTATGCCGAGGCCGATGGCTTCGGGGCCGGCCGGAATGGCGCCCGGTTCCGCCAGCAGGGGCTTGAGGGCGCCGGGGGCCTGCCCGGTCAGCACCGCGATGCGGGAGACGGCGGCGTTATATTGCTGCTCGATCTGGGGAATGGCCGCGGCGGTCTGGGCGCGGCTGGCGCGGGCCTGTTCCCTGTCGACTGAGGAAACGAGGCCCGCTTGCACGCGAAACCCGGCGATTTCCAGATTGTCGTCCTGAATGGCGAGGCTGGCCCTCGCATTGTCGAGTTGCGCCTGATAGGCGCGGGCGAGCACATAGTTGCGCGCCACCTCGCTTTGCACCGAGAGGAGGACGGTGGCATAATCGAAACCGCTCGCTTCATATTGCGCCCGGCTGGCCTCGATCGACCGGCGGACGCCGCCGAAAATATCGAGCTGATAGCTGGCGTCGAGACCCGCAGAATAGCTGTTCCGTCCGCCGCCGCCGGTGGTGGTGACGGTGCCATCGGGCAGGGTGACGGTCGCGCCGCCGCCCTTGACGTCCTCTGTGCGGTTATATCCCGCCGAACCGCTGATCGTCGGGAAGAGGTCGGCGCGGCTGACGACCAGCGCCTCGCGCGCCTGCCGCAGGCGGGCGATCGCCTGCGCGATGTCGAGATTGGCGCTGGAGGCCTGTTCCACCAGCCGGGTGAGCAGGGGGTCGTTGAAACCGGTCCACCATTGGCGGAGGTCCTCTGCCTGCGCATCGGCGGGGACGGACCATATGTCGGGAACCCCGAGATCGGTCGCGCTTCTGGGGTGATAATCCGGGCCAACGCTACAGGCCGAGACCGTCGCCAAGCCCAGCAGCAGGAAAGGAATGCGCGCCATGGCCGGTACCCTGTCATAGACCCGATGCCGCGTCCAGCGACAAAATCGGGCCTTCCGCTTTCTTCGTCGGCTTGACGAAAGGCAATTTTATCAAGGCGAAGGGCGTGACCCTTGCCGCCGTTCATGCGATGCTGGCGGCCATGGAAACGACCCTTCCACCAGCCTTTCCGCCGTTGTCGCCCGATGACCCTCGCGCCTTTCTGCGCGCGCTGTTCGATGCCGCGATCGAGAGCGTGCTGCCGGGACCGGCGGTGTTGCGCCATCTGCCCTCCCCGCCGAAAGGACGCTGTGTCGTGGTGGGGGCGGGAAAAGCGGCGGCGGCGATGGCGGCGGCGGTCGATGCGGCCTGGCCCGATGTGGAGGTGAGCGGCGTGGTGACGACGCGCCACGGCCACGCGGTTCCGGCGGGGCGCATCATGGTGATAGAGGCGGGGCATCCCGTGCCGGATGCAGCGTCGGAGGAAGGCGCGCGGCGGATAATGAGCGCCGTTGCGGGGTTGGGGCCGGATGATCTGGTGCTGGCCCTGATGTCGGGCGGAGGCTCGGCGACGCTGGCCCTGCCGATCGACGGGCTGACGCTGGCGGCCAAGCAACGGATCACCCATGCGTTGCTGCGCAGCGGTGCGGCGATCGGCGAGATCAATATCGTGCGCAAGCATCTCTCGCGCATCAAGGGCGGGCGGCTCGCGGCGGCAGCCTATCCGGCGCGGCTGGTGACGCTGGCGATCAGCGATGTCGCGGGCGACGATCCGGCGACGATCGCGTCCGGTCCCACCATCGCTGACGGCAGCACCGCGGCCGAGGCGCTGGCGATCCTCGACCGGTATCGCATCGCTTTGCCCGCGGCGGTGCGCGCCCGGCTGACGGAGGGAGGCGAACCGCCGGGGCCGATGCCGGACCATCAGCCGGACCATCAGGAGGTGCATCTGGTCGCCACGCCCATGCTGGCGCTGGAAAGGGCGGCGGCGCTGGCCCGGCAGGCAGGGCTGGCGACGCTGATCCTTGGCGATTGCATAGAGGCGGAGAGCCGGGAGTTCGGCCGAGTGATGGCGGGCATCGGGCAAAGCGTCCTGCGCGTGGACCAGCCGGTGCCGCGCCCCGCGCTGCTCCTTTCCGGCGGGGAAACCGGCGTCACCATCGCGGAAGGGACGACCGGCAGGGGCGGGCGCAACAGCGAATATCTGCTCGCGCTCGCCATCGCCCTGAATGGCGGGCGCGGGCTATGGGCGCTGGCAGGCGATAGCGACGGCATCGACGGCACCGAGGCGGCGGCGGGCGCCCTTATCGGGCCGGATACGCTGGAGCGGGCGAAAAGGCTGGGTCTCGACCCGCGCGCGATGCTCGACAGCCATGACAGTTTCAGCCTTTTCGAGCGCCTGAGCGATCTGGTGATTACCGGCCCCACGCTCACCAACGTCAATGATATCAGGATGATGCTGATCCTCTGACGGGCGGGTGGAACCGGGATTGTCTCCTCCGGGGAAACAAATGTCGCGAAAATAGGGGCTATTTCGAAGGCAGGCTTTCCCTATCGCATTGAGGCATGCTGATATCCCTTCGTCCGCCTCTCGCCGTTAGCGTCCGGCAGCGCCTGCGTCATCTCCACGCCCGTTTTGGTGGGGAAGAGGCGATATTTTCCTGCAAATGCCTGATCGCGGCGACGCTGGCCTATTATATCGCGCTGCGGCTGGCGCTGCCCAAGCCCTTCTGGGCGGTGATGACGAGCTATATCGTCGCCAATCCGCTGGCGGGCGCGGTGCATTCCAAGGCGGCCTTTCGCTTGTCGGGCACGGTGGTGGGCGGCATCGTCGCGGTGCTGCTGATCCCCAATTTGCGCGGCGCGCCCGAATTGCTGTGCCTTGCGCTCGCCGCCTGGCTCGGCCTGTGCATCTATATGGCGGTGCTGGACCGGACCCCGCGCGCCTATTTCTTCCTGCTCGCCGGGTTCACGGCGATGGTGATCGGCTTTCCGATCATCGATCATCCCGAGCAGATATTCGTGACCGCTCTTGCGCGGGTGCAGGAAATCGCGCTCGGCTTCCTGTCGGCAGGCCTCGTGCACAGCCTCGCCTTTCCGCGCAGCGTCAGCGACCGGATGCTCGGCCGCATCGATGTGATCGTGCGCGATGCCGAGCAATGGAGCCTCGACATGCTCTCGCAGGCGGGTGAGGAGCGGTTGGGCCGGGACAGGCGGCGGCTGGCGATGGACATTGCCGAACTGCATCAATTGTCGATCCATCTGCCCTTCGACACCGGGCACCGGCGGCTCCGGATGCGAGCGGTGCGGGCGTTGCAGGATCAACTGTCCTCGCTCGTGCCGCTGGCGGTGTCGGTCGAGGATCGCTTTCTGGAACTGGAGCGGGCGGATCGTCTCGATGGGGAGGTGCGCGGGCTGCTCGACGATGTGCGGCACTGGCTGCGCGCGGGGAATGATGAGGACAGCGAGCGGGACCGGGCCGGGGCGGACCGGCTGGCCGCGCGGGGGCAGGCATTGCGGGCCGATTTCGCTCAGGCGTCGGACTGGTTCGATCTGGTGCGCTTCAATCTGCTGACCCGCCTTGTCGAACTGATCCGCGCCCATGCCCATTGCCGCGACCTCAGCCGCCAGTTGCACGCGCCCTCGCGCGCGCCGGTGAGCGATTATATTCCGCCGTTGCTCCTGTCCGTGATCCGGCGGCCGCTTCACCGCGATCATGCCATTGCCGCCCGGTCCGGGTTCGTGGCGATGATGACGGTGCTGCTGGGCAGTCTGTTCTGGCAGGTGACGGCCTGGCATGACGGGCAGGCGGCGGTGATGATCGCGGCGATTTCCTGCTCGCTCTTCGCCGGTTTCGATCAGCCCGTCGCGCTGTTGCAGAAATTCTTCAACGGCTGGCTGATCGCCACGATTGCCGCGACTTTCTATGCCTTCGTCATCATGCCGCAGGTGACGAGCTTCGAGATGCTGATGCTGGCGTTCGCGCCCTATCTCCTTTGGGGCGGAACCTTGCTGGCGCGGCCGCAGAGCATGTTGTTCGGCACCGGCCTGCTGCTGGGCCTGCTCAACACGGTGGGGCTGGAAAGCAAATATACCGATGATTTCGGCATTTATATCAATGTCGCGCTGGCCCAACTGATCGGGACCGGCTTTGCGGTGGTGATGCTGCGGGCCTTTTCGACGATCGGCGCGGGTGAGAGCGCGCAGCGCCTGATCGTCGCCACCTGGCGGGATATCGGCGCATCGGCGGGCCATGTGACCGGCGCGTTGTCGGCGTGGATCAGCCTTGCGCTCGATCGTATCGGCCTGCTGGCCCCGCGCCTGATGGCGGCCGATCCGTCGCCGGACCGGAAATTATTCGGGGCGCTGGGTGATTTGCGGGTGGGTGCCGCGTTGAACCGGTTGCAGGACAGGGCGTTGCCCCACGCGGCCGGGACGGCATCCGTGGTCGGCCGGGTCGCGGCCGGCGTCACCGCCCATTATGGCGCGCAGGCAAAGGCGGGCGAGCGGCGCGATGCCCCCGCATCCCTGTTGCTGGCGATCGATGACGGACTTGCCCTGTTGATGGCGGCTGGCGGGGAAGAAGGGCGGGAGCAGCGCATATTGGCGCTCATGACCTTGCGGCACAGCCTCTATCCCGAAGCATCGGTGCCGGTATTGCGTCGCTGAAATGCGGGGCGGCAAAAAACGCGCGCTGCGTCCGGAACAGGGGGAGCTTTCCGTGCCCTGATGGACATTGATTTCCTGCGAAGGGGTGTGCGGGAAATCTTCAGGGCCTGACGCAGCGCGCGTCCAGCCTGCCGTTGGAAGGACAGGCTTGGGGAATAAGGAGGGCGGCGGCAGCCGTCGCGGGCCGCCGCCCCTTTAGTAGTATCGATCAGAAGTGATAGGCGACGCCGACCAGCGCCTGATGGCGGTCGAAGCTGCCATTGTCGCTGCCCAGATCGCTGTAGCGATATTCGAGCCGGGCGGAGATCGTGTCCGTCAGCGCGCGCTCCACGCCGCCGCCGATGCTCCAGCCATCGAAGGTGTCATGGCTGTTTCCGGCGGCGCTGGCGATCCGGGCGCGGGTGTTTTCATAACCGCCGCGCACATAGGCCAGCGTCTTGTCGTTCACCAGATACCCGGCGCGCGCGCCCAGATCGAACGAGTAATTCGGGTCGATCACCGCCGCATTGCCGCGAACGGCATCATCGGCGCCAAGATTGAATCCGGCCTCCACGCCCAGCACGACATTGGGCGCGACCTGATGGTTGTAGCCGCCATAGACGCCGCCGGTGAAGCTGTCCCTGGAATCGTGAATATCAAGATTGCCGATGTCGCTGGAGGCATTGCCGATCTTGTCATGGTTCCACCCGGCCTGAAGCCCGACATAGGGGCCTTCGAAGACCTGTGCAGACGCCGGAACGGCGCACAGCGCCATCGCGAGAGAAAGGCTACCTGCGAATATCAGTTTCATTTTCTAATTCCCTTTATTCTGATGTCGTTGCCGACAGCAGCTACTTAGGAACCGGAGGTGGTGAACATAACGACGCGCCGGGGCGACACACTGTTTCCCGGCTGGCGTCAATCCGGCGAACGGTCGCCCTGCGCCGATCCTTCCGGCAAAGAGGGCGAGGCGGGCTGGCGCAGGAAGGAGGTGCGGCTGGCATAATGGTCGATGAAGGCGCGCTGGGCGGCGGTCATCCCCCGGCGCGTCGCGAATACCATATGGATGGTGCCTTCCGTCGTGTGCCATCCCGGCAGCACCCGGACGAGGCGGCCCTGTTCCAGATCCTGCTGGCAGCTCTGTTCGTGCAGCAGCGCGACGCCCAGCCCCGCGATCGCGCCCGCCCGCACCACCATCGAGTCATTGCTGCACAGCCGGGGGTGATGCAGGATGCGGCGGCGATCCCCGGCGTCGCTGATAAGGTCCCAGCGGTCCTGTTCCACATGCTCCCCCATGGTGAGGGTGGGGAAGCTCGTCAGCATATCGATGTCGGGAATGGAGCGATCCTTGAGGAAGGCCGGGCTGGCGACGAGGATGCGGATGCTCTTGCCCAGTTGCCGCATGGTGAGCGAGAGGTCCGTCTCTTCCTGAAGGTCGACGCGCAGCGCGATGTCGAAATTCTCCCGGATGATGTCCACGCGATGGCTGGTGAGGTGCATGTCCACACGCACCGCCGGATAGCGGGCCATGAACGAGGTGAGGATTTCCGCACCCAGATGGCGGGCGAGGCCGGGCGGGCAACTGATGCGCAATATGCCGCTCACATCGTCGCGTGCGCGCGCCGCGATCGCGCGGGTCGCGGCCAGCCCTTCGGCGATGATCTCGCATTGCTGGTAGATTTCGAGCCCGACATCGGTGATGCGGATGGAGCGGGTGGAGCGTTCCAGCAGGCGCGTGCCCAGTTCGCGCTCCAGCTTGGCGACCCGCTTGCTGAGCTTGCCGCGCGTTTCTCCGGTGGCCCGCTCGGCAGCGGAGAAGCCGCCATAGCGCACGACCCAGGCGAAGCTGCGCAAATCCTCGAAGTCCATCGGCCGACCCTTCTTCTCTGTGTCCGTCCAGGAAACAATGTGTCGCGGGACGGACGACTAAAAGCTCCGATATCTCCCGCTATATGAGCCTCATTCTATACATCAAGGCCATAGTCATGGAATCGCTTGAAATGATCGTCGGGGAAAGGGCGCGCTTCAATGGGCTGCGTCCCTTCTCCCATGAAGAATCCCGCGCCCTCTGGTTTGGCGCGCGCGACCCGGCTTCCTCGCTCCGGGTGCCGCGTGGCCGCATGGCGAAGCTGCTGCGCTGGATATTCGGGCCGCCGCCTGTCTATGCCCTCGCCAATGCCGGGCTTGAAATGCTGCGTCGCACGGTGGTCATCATCCGCGGCGGCAGGCCGCTGACGGAAGGGGAGACCGACGCATTTCATGCGGCGGGGTACTCCTCGGAGCAACTGCAATTGCTCTATATCCTGTTCACGCCCATGAAGAAGAGGCGCGGCGCGGGCAGGGGGAGGCCTTCCCATGCATGGGCCTGATCCCGTCGCGCCGGTGCGGGCCGCGATGCGATCGCTTATCCCCCATGTCAGGATGTTCGCCGCGCGCCATCCGCTGCGGGGGAGCATGATTGCTGCCCTTCTGGTCGGCATTCTCGTCTGTGCGGGGCTGACCCGCGTGGTGTTCGCGATACTCGACGACCTGCTGCCTTCTGTGGTGATGGTGGCGATGCTGCTGTTGAGCGTCACGCCTTTCTGTTCGCGGGTGATGCGCCACCCCTGAGGCCCCCTGAAGGGTGACGCCTCAGGGGCAGGGGGCGGCGGCGCTCTCCGTCGAGGAACTCGCGGCGAGCAGCATCTGCATCGCCTCACGCCGGTCGAGCAGGTCGGCGAGGCTATATCCATCCAGCACCGCGAGAAAGGCCGACAGCGCCTTGGCCAGCGCGGAGGTCAGGCCGCAGGCGGGCGCGATGATGCAGGACCCGCAATCGACCAGATCGAAGCCGTCCTCGGTATGGCGGACCACTTCCCCCACATTGATGAGCGGCGCAGGGCGAGCCAGCATGATGCCGCCATTGCGCCCTCTTATGCTGGTCAGATAGCCTGCATTGACGAGATCATTCACCACCTTCATCAGATGGTTCTGGGAAATGGCATAGGCTTTCGCGATTTCCGCGATCGAACAGAGCCTGTCCGGCCGGGCGCCCAGATAGAGCAACACCCGCATCGCATAATCCGTATAGCGCGTGAGGCGCATTCCAACTCCTTTAATGATGTATATTTATTGCATGTTTTGGCGCGCCAGTATAGATGCATTGATAATGCATGTTTTGGAGTCGCGGCGATGGCCGGTTTGGATATGACGGAAGAAGGGCTGGGACGGCTGGTGGAGGCCTTTTATGCGAAGGTGCGCGCCGATGCCGAGCTTGGCCCCATTTTCAACGACGCGATCCACGACTGGCCAGAGCATCTGGAAAAGCTGACCGCCTTCTGGTCGTCGGTGATGCTGACCAGCGGCCGCTACAAGGGGCAGCCGGTGCCCGCCCATCAGAAACATGCCGGGCGCATCACGCCTGAATTGTTCGACCGCTGGCTCGCCCTCTGGAAGGAGACCAGCGATGCGATGATGGCGCCGGAGGTCGCGCTGGCCTTGCAGGACAGGGCGGCGCGGATCGCGGAAAGCCTGAAGCTGGCGCTGTTCTTCCGGCTGGACAGGCCTGCCCCGGCTCGCCCCGCGATGCGTCAGGAGGCCGCGCGATGAGCGCGCCGCAACCCTATCGTTCGACGCCGCTGTTCGATCAGGACAGCCTGCCGATGGCGCTGCGCAATCATCATTCCACCAAGGCAGGCGTCTGGGGCTTGATCCGCGTGCGGCATGGGCAGGTGCGGCTCACCTATCTCGATCCTTTTGCCGAGACGATCCTCGATGCCGATCATCCCGGCATCGTCCTGCCGCAGCAGGTCCATTTCGTGACCCCGCTGGGGGACATGGCGATGCAGGTGGATTTCTACGACCAGCCGCCGCCCGGTGGCTGACGGTTCCTTCCATTCCCTTCATTTTCTTTAGAAACAGGAGAAGTTGATGTCCCAGACCCTCAGCGAGCAGACCATCGCGCTCGTCAAGGCCACCGTTCCCGCGCTGGAGGCGCATGGTCTCGATATCGTGCGGGAAATGTATTCCCGGATGTTCCAGACCCCGGAAATCCGCGACCTTTTCAACCAGTCCCATCATGGTGACGCCGGGTCGCAGCCGCGCGCGCTGACGGCTGCCATTCTCGCTTATGCCAGCAATATCGACAATCTGGGCGCGCTCGCCCCTGCCGTCGAGCGCATCGCGCAAAAGCATGTCGGGCTGCAAATCCTGCCAGACCATTATCCCTATGTCGCAGAGGCGCTGCTCGGCGCGATCAAGGCGGTGCTGGGCGATGCCGCGACCGATGAGATACTCGCCGCATGGGGGGAGGCCTATTGGTTCCTCGCCCATATCCTGATCGCGCGCGAAGGGCGCATCTATGGTGATCAGAAGGATGCGGCGGGCGGCTGGAACGGCTGGCGCGATTTCCGCGTGGAGCAGGTGATCGAAGAAAGCAGCGTCATCCGCTCCTTCATCCTGCGCCCGGTCGACGGCCAGCCGGTGATGGATTATCACCCCGGCCAATATCTGACCTTCTGGTTCCAGTTGCCGGGCCATGCGCCGATCAAGCGCAATTATTCGATCTCGGCCGCCGCCAATGGCGAGACCTATCGCATCTCGGTCAAGCGGGAACCGCAAGGGGTGGTTTCGGGCTGGCTGCACGATGAGGCCGCCGTCGGCACGATCCTCAAGGTATCGCCGCCCGCCGGGGAGTTCTTCCTGCCCGATCATCCCGAGCGGCCGGTGGTGTTGCTGTCCGGCGGCGTCGGGCTGACGCCGATGGTGGCGATGCTGGAAGCGATCGCGGCGCGTCATCCCGACCTGCCGACCTTCTACATCCACGGCACCCATGATCGAGAAACCCACGCGATGCGCGACCATGTTCGCGCCCTTGCCGAAGGGAAGGCGGCGATCCGCATTGTCGATTTTCACCAGACCCCCCTTGCGGGCGAGGTCGCGGGCGAGGATTATGACGTGGAAGGCCTCATCAGCGATGACTGGCTGATCGCCAACACGCCGGTGGGCGACGCCGATTATTATATCTGCGGCCCGCGTCCCTTCCTGCGTGCGGCGGTGGCTGCGCTGTCGCTGGCGGGGGTGCCGTCGGACCGGATTCATTATGAATTTTTCGGTCCCGCCGACGAATTGCTGGCGGCCTGACAAGGAAGGACAACGCATGACGGAACAGAGCGGAAAAAGCATCGCGCCCGAGACCATCGCAGCCGCGCATGGGGTGGCCTCGGACCCGGCTTATGGGGCGGTCGCGCCGCCGCTCTATTTGTCAAGCACCTATGAATTTGCAGGATATGAACAGCCGCGCGCCTATGATTATGGGCGCGCGGGCAACCCCACGCGGGAAGTGCTGGCCGAGGCGCTGGCGAAGCTGGAAGGCGGGGCGGGCGCGGCCATCACGTCCAGCGGCATGGCGGCGATCGATCTTCTCGTCGGGCGGTTGCGCGCCGATGATCTCGTGATCGCCCCGCATGATTGCTATGGCGGCACGATGCGGCTGCTGAAGGCGCGGGCGGAGCGCGGGCATATCCGCCTGCGCCTCGTCGATCAGGGCGATGGCGCCGCCTTTGCCGCCGCGCTGGCCGAGGGGCCGGCGCTGCTGTTGATCGAAACGCCGAGCAATCCGCTGATGCGCGTCGTGGATATCGCCGCGCTGGCCGGGCAGGCGCGGGCGGCGGGTGCGCGCGTGGCGGTCGACAATACTTTCCTGTCCCCCGCGCTTCAGCAGCCGCTATCGCTGGGCGCGGATTATGTGATTCATTCGACCACCAAATATCTGAACGGCCATTCCGACGTGATCGGCGGGGCGGTGATCGCCGCCGATGCCGATGAGGCGGCGCAATTGCGCCAATGGGCCAATATCGTGGGCAGCAGCGGCGCGCCTTTCGATGCCTGGCTCACCCTGCGCGGGCTGCGCACGCTGTTCGCGCGCATGGCGGTGCAGCAGGCCAATGCGATGGCGATCGCCCGTCATCTGGAAGGGCATCGCGCGGTTGCCGCCGTCCATTATCCGGGCCTGCCGAGCCATGCCGGGCATGGCATTGCGAGCCAGCAGCAAAAGGGCTTCGGCGCGATGCTGAGCTTTGACCTTGCCGGAGGGGTGGAGGCGGCGAAGCGCTTCATCGCCGCCGTAGGGGTTTTCACGCTGGCCGAATCGCTGGGCGGGGTGGAAAGCCTTGTCGCCCATCCCGCGACCATGACCCATGCCGACATGGGGGCAGAGGCGCGGGCGATGGCCGGGATCGGGGATGGCCTGCTGCGCCTGTCGATCGGACTGGAAGCGGAGGCGGACCTGCTCGCCGGGCTGGATCGGGGACTGGCCGCCTGTTGAAGGGGCCGGGCGGCCGATAAACAGTTTTTCTCACCTCCTCCCTGAACCTCTTTGGCTGCGCTGGCCTTCGGTCGAGGGATAAGGCCGGATTGATCGGCGGTTTTCGGGGCTTCAGGGATGCGGAAAGAGGCATGGCCTGACGATCAGGCCCTGCCGGCCAGGCCTCCCCCAGCCTGCATTCCACAAGCAGGTTCGCGAATGGCATGGCCGTTTTCGACCGGGCCGATTCTCCATCTTTTCCTCTGTGGGAACGGTGCTATGATCCTCTCATAAACGCTCCGCAAAGGAGCGGAGAGGAGAGAGCGATAATGATGTCCTCCGGATGGTTGCTGGAGTGGCTCGGCCGCTATTTCGGGCCTGCGGGTTATCATGACGCAGTGTTCCATCAGTGCGCGGCCATGATGGAGTCCGATAAGGAAGAAGAGCCGAAAGAACAGATTGCGGCGCGGGACAGGCTTGCCGGTCCGCGCAAAAAGGCGCCCCGCCGCCTGCACTGAGGACGCTTCTAAGGTTGCGCTTATAAGGGCACGCTCAGGCGGCGTTGTGTCTGGTGGCGCGATTTTCTGCCCACCGTTCCCTTTCTTCCATGCCCAGCGCCAGAGGCAGGGCGGCGCCGTTGCGGGCGGCGCTGCGGGCGGCCGTTTCCATCACCGCCATTACGCCCAGCGCTTCTATCGGCGGCACGGGATTGCGGCCCTCTCCGGCGATGGCCGCCGCGATCTCGCGATAATAGCAGGACTGGTCGCCTCGCCGCGCAGGCAATGGCGTGCATCGGCCTTCCGCGTCATGAAGCAACAGATCGTCCTCATCCTCGCCCCAATGCGGATCGCCCGGACGAATGCCTTGCAGAAGCTGGCTTTCCTGCTGGTCCAGCCTGCGCTTGACGAGGCTTCCCGCCGTACCATGGACGGTGAAGCGCGCCGATCCTCCCGCGACCAGCATGGAGGCGTGGAGCAGCGCGCGCCTTTCCCCGAAATGCAGCACGACATGCGCCCAGTCGTCGCTGAGGCCGTGGGGCCGCTGCCGGGCGAGATCAGCCTGCACCGCGTCGGGCAGCCCCATCAGCAGCAGAGCCTGATCGACCAGATGCGGACCGAGATCGAACCAGATGCCCGCGCCAGGCCCGTCGCCCTCCCGCCAGCGCTGGCGAACCTGCGGGCGGAAGCGGTCGAAATGCGATTCCAGATGGACAGGCGTGCCGATGCGCCCGCTCGCCAGTGCCGCCTGCACCGACAGGAAATCGCTGTCCCAGCGCCGGTTGTGAAAGACAGAGAGCAATTTGCCCTGCTTCGCCGCCAGCGCATCGAGATCGCGCGCCTGCATGAGGTCGAGGGTGAAGGGCTTATCCACCACCACATGCTTGCCCGCTTCCAGCGCCGCGCGGGCCAGCGGATGGTGGCTGTCATTGGGCGTGGCGATGACGATAAGGTCGATATCCTGCGCGGCGATCGCTTCGCGTGGATCGGCGGTGACGGACAGGCCGGGAAGGTCGGCACGGACGGCCTCCGGGCGCGTGGATGCGACCAGCGCCAGTTCAAGCGCCGGGGCGGCGGCGATCAGCGGGGCGTGGAACGTCCTGCCCGCATAGCCATAGCCCAGCAGGGCGACGCGGCTCTTGCCCTCTCGTTCCGTCATGCGCGCAACAGGATGACATGGAGGAAGCGCGGGCCATGGGCGCCGCGCACATAGGTGCCCTCGATATCGGTGGTGCCCGATACGCCGGTGATCCAGTAATGCGCGCGCGGCTGCGGGCCGGGCAGCGGCGCATCCTCCAGATGGGGGAAGATATCAGCGACGCGCAGCAGCACGATATGATGGAGCGCGAGGAAATTGGGCAGCATCGGCGCTGTCGGGCTGGTTTCGAAGATCAGCGACCCGGTTTCGGCGATGCCGCGCCGGGCGATGGCGAGCGCCGCGCCTTCATTGGGGGCGGCCCGATCGTGGAGGGTGAAGCCGCTCCAGTCCAGCGTTGCAAGGCGTGGGTCAGGCGGCAGGCAGAGCGCGGGCGGCTCGCCCTGACCGGCGAGATAGCGGGCGACGGCGGCGGGCAGCGCATCCATATCCGCAATCGCGTCATGGCTGGCGCTGACGCTGGGCAGCGCGAGGCGGGCGAGAAATTCCGCCTTCAGATGGCGGTTGTCGACGACCGGCCGTTCGGGGGTGATCAACAGCACTTCGGCCTCATCCCGCAGCGTGGCGGGCGCGGCGGTGCCGAGGCGGGAGAGGATGGCGTCCCGCGCGCTGCTCATTTGCGCTGTTCCTTCCGATATTGCGTCATGAAAGTGCTGCCCGCCGGGCGCGGCATGTCGCGATAGCGGGTCCAGCCGCCGCCCAGTGGCAGGCGCGCTATCCAGCCGCGATTGCCGAGAATGCGCAATCCCGCTACGGCCATGCCCGTGACGAGGCGATAGAGGCGCGGCCGCTGCGCCACCCATGCCCAGAGGCCGACGCCCTGGCGCATCGTCACCGGTTCCAGCCCCTCGCGCCAGCTTTTTTCCCGCCAGCCCCGCAGCAGCGTGGGGAGGGGGATGCGGACCGGGCAGACCTCCTGGCACTTGCCGTTGAGCGTGCAGGCATTGGGCAGGTCGCGGCTCGCGCGCAGCCCGTCGAGCGCAGGCGTCAGCACCGCGCCCATCGGTCCCGGATAGGTGCCGCCATAAGCATGGCCGCCAATCTGGCGAAAGACGACGCAATGGTTCATGCATGCGCCGCAGCGGATGCAGCGGAGCATTTCGGCGAGGCCCTCCTCGCGCATTTTCGTGCGGCCATTGTCGACGAGGACGATGTGCATCTCCTCCGGGCCGTCGCGGTCGCCGGGGCGCTTCGGCCCTGCATAGAAGGTCGTATATTGGGTCAGCGCCGCGCCGGTGGCGGAGCGCGCCAGCATTCGCAGCATATGGATGGCATGGCCCATGGAAGGCACGATCTTCTCGATGCCCGCCGTCACGATATGCACGCGCGGCGGCACGAGCGAGAGTTCGGCATTGCCCTCATTGGTGACGGTGCAGATCGCGCCGGTGTCGGCGATCAGAAAATTCGCGCCGGATATGCCGACATCGGCGCCCAGCATCTGCGACCGCAATTCGCGCCGGGCGCTTTCGGCCATGGCGGCGATGCTCTCTTCGCTGTGCGGCTGGCGGTGTTTGGCGTGGAAGAGCGCGGACACCTGCTCGCGCGTCTTGTGCATCGCGGGCCAGATGATGTGCGACGGGCGCTCATCGGCGAGCTGGATGATATGTTCGGCAAGGTCGGTTTCGACCCGGCCTATGCCCGCCTCGGCGAGCGCATGGGGCAGGCCGATCTCCTCGCCCAGCATGGATTTGGAGCGGGCGACGGTTTTCGCGTTGGCCGCCTTGCAGATGTCGACGACGATCCGGCAGGCTTCGTCCGCCGTCTGCGCCCAATGGACCTTTGCGCCCGCCGCGATGGCGCTGCTTTCAAACTGTGTGAGATAATGGCCGAGATTGGCGACGACATGATCCTTGATCGCCGCCGCCCGGTCGCGCGCCTGCTCGAAATCGGGAAAGGCATGGACGGCGACGGCGCGCTTGGCCTCCGCCGTGCCTGCCGTGCGCTCTACCGCGACCTTCAGCAGCCGGTCGGCGAGGGCGGCGTCGGCGCGGGCGGTGAAGCCGCTCATGCGTCCTCCCCGATCGCAGGGCCGTCGCCCATGCCCGCGATCAGCTCGATCGCATGGAAGGCGCGGACCTTCGATCCCTCGCGATGGAGCTTGCCCGCCATGTTCATCAGGCAGCCGAGGTCGCCCGCCAGCAGCAGCTCCGCCCCGGTCGCCTCGATCGCGGCGGCTTTCTCCCCGACGATGGCGTTGGAGATGGCGGGATATTTGACGCAGAAGGTGCCGCCGAAACCGCAGCAGCTTTCCTCGCCCGCCAGCGGGGTGAGCGACAGGCCCTCGACGCTTTTCAGCAGGCGGCGCGGCTGCGCCTTCACGCCCAGTTCGCGCAGGGCCGAGCAGCTATCATGATAGGTCGCGCTTGCTTTGCAATGCGCGTCCTCGGGCCGCCAGCCGCACACCTCGTGGAGAAAGGCCATGATCTCCCATGTCCGTTCCGCCACCGCCTGCGCGCGGGGCAGCCAATGCGCGTCGTCCGCCAATATCTCGGGATAATGGCAGCGGATCGTCCCCGCGCAGGAGCCGGAAGGGATGACCACATGGTCATAGCCCTCCAATATCCCGATGGTTCGTTTCGCGATGGCGACGGCATGGTCCCTGTCGCCGCTGTTGAGCGCGGGCTGGCCGCAGCAGGTCTGCCCGTCCGGCACGACGACCTCGCACCCGGCGGCTTCCAGCGCCCGGATCGCGGCGAAGCCGATGCGCGGGCGCATCAGGTCGACAAGGCAGGTCACGAACAGCGCGACGCGGCGGGAGGCAGGGCGGGAGGGGGCCGGCTGAACCATGACTGTCTTATTGCAGATTTACATACATGCCGCCATCGACCAGCAGCGCCGCGCCGGTGACATAGGCGGCCATGTCGGAGGCGAGAAAGACGATCGGCCCGGCCAGATCCTCCGGCTGGCCGAGGCGGCCGAGCGGCGTGCGCGCCTCCATATAGCGGCGCTTCTCCTCATCGGCGAGGTCATCCTTGTTGATCTCTGTAAGGATGGTGCCGGGCAGCACGCTGTTGCAGCGAATGCCATATTTGCCGAGCGCGATCGCCGTCGATTGCATCAGTGAATGCACGCCCGCCTTGGTCGGGGTGTAATGCGTCTGATATTCGCCGCCGACCAGCGCGGAGATGGAGGACACCGCGACGATCGCGCCGCCATGGCCTTGCTCCACCATCTGCCGCGCGGCGGCCTGCACCATAAAATAGGCGCCGTGCAGGTTCACCCGGAAGGTGCGCTCGACCACCTCCACCGGCATGTCGAGGAAGCTGTGGAATGGGCATATGCCGGCATTGCTGACCATCACGTCGACCTTGCCGAAGGCGTCCACCGCGCGGGCGACGAAATCTTGCGCGCTATGGGGATCGGCGACATCGCCCTTCACCGCGAGCGCGCGCTGGCCCAGCGCCTCTATCTCCGCGACGCAGCTTTGCGCCGGGGCGTCGCTATGGGCGTAGTTGATGACCACATCGGCGCCATGTTTTGCCGCGCCAATGGCGGCGGCGCGGCCGATGCCGGTCGAGGCGCCGGTGATGAGGACGGTCTTGCCTGCTAACAGCTTCACGAGGATAATGTCCTTTCGAGGGGTTTTCAGCGCCGCATAGGGCGGCGAGGTGGTTTGACGCCGGAACTCCAGCCCAGATCGGCGCTGATCCTGCGGGCCGTATCGCGCACATCGACGCTCAGGCTCTCCATCCGGGCATCGTCCATATATTGCGCGGCGCTCGACAGGCTAATCGCCGCGACGATCGCGCCCGACGCATCGCGCACCGGCGCGGAGACGCAGCGTATCTGGTCCTCATTCTCCTCCAGATCGAAGGCGCGGCCCTGCGCCGCATAGTCCCTCATCCGCGCGAGCCAGAGGTCGTAATCGACCGGGTGGGTGCCCGCGGCCTGATCGGCCTCGAACAGCCGCCGCCATGCCGGTTCGGCGTCGTCCAGCAGCAGCGCCTTGCCGAGGCCGGTGGAGGTGAGGGGTTGCCGGTCGCCGATACGGCTCGATATTTCGACGCGGCGGCGGCCCGGTATCTTGTCGAGATAAAGCGCGGTGTCGCCATCGAGCCGCCCCAGATGCACGACATCCTCGCTCGCGCCGGCAAGTGCCTCCAGATGCGGGCGGGCGAGTTGCACCACGTCCGCCTGGCTCTGCGCGAGGAAGCCCAGTTGCAGCAGCTTCGGCCCAAGCTGATAGCCTTCGCGCGGCAGGAAAACGAGAAAGCCGCGCTCCACCAGCGCATTGGCGAGGCGGTGGGTGGTGGATCGGGTGAGGCCCATGCGCTCGGTCAGTTCGGCGAGCTTGATCGGCCCGTCGATCACCTGATCGAGCATGTCGAGGCCGCGCTGCAAGGTCTGGCTGCCCTGCACTTTGGACTCCTTCGCAGAGTCCTTGGGCGCCTTTTCCTCTGGCGGGAGTGATTCAGGGTTTGACGAATTTTGTCTCATCTAATAATACTCTATCCCACAAAATGAGAAATTCAAGGGTGAAGGAGGCATTGGCCCGATTCTTTTCAGCGCCGGGCCAATGCCTCTGTCATCCACATCATGCGCCAATTGACCATATTATGAAAGTTGCCGCCTTATGATCCCACATGATGGATCGCGGGCGGATATGAGGGAGTTTCCTGCGTGCCGATCGTGACTTTGCCGAAAATCAAGCATGTCCGCGCCTTCACCGTGCGCGGCGGCGGCGCCGATTATCATGACCAGGGCGAAGGCCACTGGATCGACGATCACATCGCGACGCCGATGTCGCGCTATCCCGAATATCGCCAGTCGCGCCAGAGCTTCGGCATCAATGTGCTCGGCACGCTGGTGGTGGAGATCGAGGCCGAGGACGGCACCATCGGTTTTGCGGTGACGACGGGCGGGGAACCGGCGGCGTTCATCGTGGAAAAGCATCTCGCCCGCTTCCTCGAAGGGCGCAGCCCCACCGATTATGAGAAAATCTGGGACCAGATGTATTTCTCGACGCAATATTATGGTCGCAAGGGACTGGTGGTGAACGCCATTTCCGGCGTCGACCTCGCGCTATGGGATCTGCTCGGCAAGCTGCGGCAGGAACCGGTCTATCATATGCTGGGCGGCGCGGTGCGGGACGAGCTGCAATTCTACGCGACCGGCGCGCGGCCCGACGTGGCGAAGGACCTCGGCTTCATCGGCGGCAAGCTGCCGCTGCATCATGGCCCGGCCGAGGGCGTCGAGGGCCTTCGGAAGAATATCGAGGAACTGGCCGAGATGCGCGCCAGATGCGGCCCGGATTTCTGGCTGATGTGGGATTGCTGGATGGCGCTCGACGTCGATTATGCGACGCGCCTCGCCATCGCCGCGCACGAACATGGCCTCAAATGGATCGAGGAGGCGATCAGTCCCGACGATTATTGGGGCTATGCGGCGCTCAGGCGCAACGTGCCCAAAGGCATGCTGGTGACGACCGGGGAGCATGAGGCGACCCGCTGGGGCTTCCGCATGCTGCTGGAGATGGAGTGCTGCGACATCATCCAGCCCGATGTCGGCTGGTGCGGCGGCGTCACCGAACTGCTGAAGATCAGCGCGCTGGCCGATGCCCATGGCAAGATGGTCGTGCCGCATGGCTCTTCGGTCTACAGCTATCACTTCGTCATTACCCGGCATAATTCGCCCTTCGCCGAGTTTCTGATGATGCACCCCGGCCCGACCGAGGTGGTGCCGATGTTCCACCCCCAACTGATCGGCGAACCGGTGCCGGAAAATGGCCGCCTGAAGGCCAGTGCGCTCGATGCGCCCGGCTTCGGCGTCGAGCTGAACCGCGATATCGCGATGCACCGCCCTTATACCCATTGATCTGAAGAAGAGAAAGCAAGCCCATGAAACTCTGTCGTTTTGGCCAGCGTGGTCAGGAAAAGCCCGGTATCGTCGATGCGGATGGCGCTATTCGCGACCTGTCGGGCGTCGTGGCCGATATCACCATCGAAACCCTGCCCAAGGCGCTCGCCGCCGATCCGGCTTCGCTGCCGCTGGTCGAGGGGCAGCCGCGCTATGGCGTACCGGTGAAGGGCATCGGCAAGATCGTCGCAATCGGTCTCAACTATGAGGACCATGCGATTGAATCCAATCTGCCGATTCCCACCGAACCGGTGATGTTCATGAAGGCGCTGTCCTCGCTCAATGGCCCGAATGATGAGGTGATGCTGCCCAGGGGCGCAACCCATGGTGACTGGGAAGTCGAACTGGGTGTCATCATCGGCCAGACCTGCCGCTATGTTTCGGAAGAGGAAGCGCTGTCGAAGGTCGCGGGCTATGTGCTGGTGAACGACGTGTCGGAACGCTTCAACCAGAAGAACCGTGGTACGCAATGGTCGAAGGGCAAGGGGCACGACACTTTCTGTCCGGTCGGTCCCTGGCTGGTGACCCCTGATGAGATCGGCGATCCGCAAAATCTCGGCATGTATCTCGACGTCAATGGCGAGCGCATGCAGACCGGCAACAGCAAGACGATGATCTTCACCATCGCCCAGCTCATTTCCTATGTCAGCGAATATGTGACGCTCCAGCCCGGCGACCTGATGATTACCGGCACCCCTCCGGGCGTCGGTGAGGGCAAGAAGCCCGAAGCCATTTTCCTGAAGGCGGGCGACGTGATGGAACTGAGCATCGACAAGCTCGGCACCCAGCGCCAGCAGGTCGTCGCCTGGCGCCATCTTGGCGACGAGGTGCTGGGATGAGCCTCTTTTCGGCTCGCTATGCGGGGCGCTGCGCGGTCATTACCGGCGGCGCCTCGGGTCTCGGCAGGGAGGTCGCGGCGCGCATCGTCAGGGAAGGCGGCACCGTCGCCCTCTGGGATCTCAATCCCGATCTGCTCGCGCAAGCTGTGGCGGAAACCGGCGCGGCCTATAGCGTCGCCTTCGATGTTACCGATCCCGTGGCTGTTGAGGCGGCAGCGAAGGAAACCCATGCAAGGCTTGGAAAAATAGATATTCTTGTCTGTTCGGCGGGCATTACCGGCGCGACCGTTCCGGTGCAGGAATTCCCGATCGACAGTTGGCAGCGGGTGATAGATATCAACCTTAATGGACTGTTTTACTGCAACAGGGCCGTCACGCCGTTCCTGCTCGACAATGGCTATGGCCGCATCGTCAACGTTTCCTCGGTCGCGGGCAAGGAAGGCAATCCCAATGCCAGCGCCTATTCGGCAAGCAAGGCGGGCGTGATCGGCTTCACCAAGAGCCTCGGCAAGGAGCTGGCGGGCAAGGGCGTCATCGCCAATGCGCTGACCCCGGCCACGTTCGAAAGCCCGATCCTGGAGCAACTGCCGCAGAGCCAGGTCGATTATATGCGTTCGAAAATCCCGATGGGCCGACTTGGGCTGGTCGAGGAATCGGCGGCGATGATCTGCTTCATGGCGTCGGAGGAATGCAGCTTCACCACCGCATCGACCTTCGACACGTCGGGCGGACGCACCACCTTCTGATCCCCTGTTCCGGCCGCGACCGTCCATGGAAGAGACGGCGCGGCCCCTTTGCCGGAGAGGCCCTTCATGCCACTTCCTTTCGTCGACGCCCATATTCACCTGTGGGATTTGCAGCATATCGCCTATCCCTGGCTTACCCCGCCCTTCAGCGACGAGGGGCCGAACGGCAGCGTCGAGAGCATCGCCCGCGACTATGGGCTGGACGACTATCTCGCCGACACGCAGCGCTGGAATGTCGTGGGCGCGGTGCATATCGATGCGGGCGCGGACCCGGCCCGCGCGCTCGATGAGACCGACTGGCTGGAAGGCATAGCCAGCCAGCGCGGCCTGCCGAACGCGATCGTCGCCTTTGCGCCGCTCGACGATCCCGATGTCGAGCATCTGCTCGCCGCCCATGCCGCGCGGCCGCATGTGCGAGGCATCCGCCAGATCGTCAACTGGCACACCAACCCGATGCGCACCTATACGCCCCATGACGTGACGCAGGACGACCAGTGGTGGGCGGGTTTCGGCCTGCTCGGCAAATATGGGCTGAGCTTCGACCTGCAATGCTATGCTGGGCAGATGGCGGGCCTTGCCCCGCTGATCGAGCGGCATCCCGATATTCCGGTCATCATCAACCATATCGGCATGCCGGTGACGACCGACCGGGAAGGCGTCACCCGCTGGCGCTATGGCCTGCGCGCGCTCGCCGCGATCCCGCATGTGGCGATCAAGCTGTCGGGCCTCGGCTTCATCCATCGCGACTGGACGGTGGAACAGGTCGCCCCCTTCGTGCGGGAGGCGATCGATATCTTCGGGGTCGATCGCTGCATGTTCGCGAGCGATTCCCCGACCGACAAGCTGTTCGCGCCGCTCGACCGCTATCTCGAAGCCTATCATGCCATCGTCTCGGATTTCTCCGAGGAGGAGCGCCGCGCGCTGTTCGGGCGCAATGCCAACCGCATCTATCGTCTGGGACTGGACCTATGATCCCCAATCCGCTGCTCGGCGTATTCTTCCACTGGCTCGGCGGCCTCGCCTCGGCTAGCTTCTATGTGCCCTATCATGGCGTCAGGCGCTGGAACTGGGAGATTTTCTGGCTGACCGGGGGGATATTCTCTTGGCTGCTGGCGCCGTGGTTCTTCGCCTGGATGCAGACCGAAGATCTGCTCGGCGTGATGGCGCAAATCCCCGTCGGCGTGGTCGGCATGTGCGTGTTCTTCGGGTTCCTCTGGGGCTTTGGAGGGCTGACCTATGGCCTCACCATGCGCTATCTCGGCCTGTCGCTCGGCATGGCGGTGGTACTGGGGTTGAGCACCGTTTTCGGCACGCTGATCCCGCCGATCGTGCAGGGCCATTTCGCGAGCGATATCCTCGGCACGGCTTCGGGCAGGATCATCCTGCTGGGGCTGGCGATCACGCTCGCCGGGATCGTTACGGTCGCGGTGGCTGGCGCGCGCAAGGACCGTATGCTCTCGCCCGAGCAGAAGGCGCAGAGCATCGCCGAGTTTAATTTCCGCAAGGGCATCGCCGTCGCGATCTTTTCCGGCGTCATGTCCTCCTGCTTCGCCTATGGGCTGGCGGCGGGCGAGCCGATCAAGGCGCTCAGCGCGGCGGCGGGTACGGGACCGCTATGGACCGGCCTGCCGACGCTCTGCCTCGTGATGTTCGGCGGCCTCGTCACCAACGGCCTGTGGTGCGCCTGGCTGATCCGGCGCAACCGTTCCGCGCGGCAATGGCTTGGCCGATTCGAGGACAGCACCGGCGAACGCCCGCCGATGCTGGTCAATTATCTCCTGTGCGCGCTGGCGGGCATCAGCTGGTATTTCCAGTTCTTCTTCTACACCATGGGCGAAAGCCAGATGGGCCGTTTCGGCTTTTCGAGCTGGACGCTGCATATGGCCTCGATCATCATCTTCGGCACGCTCTGGGGCTTTGCGTTCAGGGAATGGAAGGATGCAGGGCGATCGGTGCGCACGATGGTGTGGACCGGCATCGGCCTGCTGGTGTTCGCGACCATCGTGATCGGCTACGGCAACCGCCTCGCGGGGTGAACCAGTACCACGAATGCATAAAGGCCGCCCCGGTGCAGAGCAGGGGCGGCCTTTTTGATGTTCAGTCCGTCGCGAGCAGCTTTACCGGGCCAAGCAGGCCGGAGGGGCGGAGCGGAGCGTCTGCGGCATAAGTGGGGCCAGTGGTGAAGGCGATCTTCGTCGCGCCCGGTTGCGCATCGCCGATCAGCCGGTTGACCCAGAGATTGGCGACCCGCACGGTGATGCTGTTGGCGCCGGGCCGGAGGAAGCCGGTCACGTCGACCTGATAGGGCGCCTTCCACGCGACGCCCGCCCGCTGGCCGTTGACGAAGACATCCGCGACATCCCTGACCTCGCCCAGATCGAGCAGCAGCCGTTCCCCGCGCTTCGGCGCGCGCGGCAGTGTATAACGGAGGCTGTAGCTGCCGATGCCGGAGAAATAGCGGACGCCCGGATCGTCCGATTGCGTCCAGCTTTGCAGGGGGGCGGGTCGCTCGCCCAGCGGAGCGCCCCGGCCTTGCTGGAAGGAGAGCGTCCAGCCCTTGTCCAGCATGGCGAGCGGTGTGATGCGGGGCGGGGGCACGCGCAGGCTCCGCTGCGTCGCCGGCTTGCGGAACATCAGGAAGAACGCGTCGTCCTTCGCCAGCGAGAGCGGGATGCGAGTGGTGGCGCCGTCGCTGTCATAGCTTACCGGCTCGATGCGGCCGGTGTCGGCGCGCCAGAGTTCGGGGACATGATCGCCATTGCGCAACGTGAGCGTGCCGGAGAGCGCCTTGCCGGAGCGGTTGGCGAGGAAATAGACATCCCCTTCCGCGCCTTTTCGATGGAGCAAGGCGACCTGTCCTTCGCCCGCCCATTGCCAGTCCGGCGCGATGGAGAGCGCCTCCAGCGCCTGCGCCAGATCGCCCTGCGCGAATAATCGCCCCCTGCCGATGGTGCGGGGTGCGGGGGAGGGAGCGCTTTCCTCGCCCCAGAGGCGGGTGATGAGTGCTGCGACTTCCTGCGGATCGTCGCCAAGGCTGGGAGAGCCGACCGGGCGCTTGCCGACGATGGTTGCGCCATCCTCCAGCAGCGCCTGCACGCGCCGCAGCGTGGCGAGCGTCATCCGGCTGCTGTTGCCGCCGAGATAGAGCAGGCGATAGGAGGGGCCATCGGGCGTCGCGAGGCGTCCGTCCCGCACCGACAGGCGCTGCGAGAGCGCATCGGCATTGACGAAATCATAATCATGGCCGTTCGGTATGTCGCTGACGGGTGTGTCGCCGTAAAGCGCGGTGATCGGGGCTTCTTCACCATAAAAATAGGCAATGTCGGCGACATGATGGCCCTGCTGCAACAGGAAGCTGGTGCGGGCGAGATAATCGATCCAGCCATCGGCCATCTCCGCCCAGCTTTCGGTGCGGGCGAAATATTGGCCGAGGAAGGTCGCCAGCGCAAAGCCGGGTGCCTTGTCGACAAAGGGCTGATGGGCGGAGGTGTGGATCAGCAGCCGGTTGACGCCCAAGGCAAATTCAAGGTCCGCCGTCGCCTTGAGGTCGGCGGGGGCATAGGCCCATGGATGCCCGAAGGCCGTCATCGATTCCGCGCCCACCGCCTGTTTGCCATAGAGATTGGCGACGGAGGCCGCGCCCTTGATATCCGCGACATAAGTGGGATTGGGTTCCCCGCCGGGGGGAAGCGTCCACATCGCGCCCATGGGGATATCCGCCTGCGCGCGGATCGCCATGTCGTCGCCCAGTTGCGGCCGGTGATCCTCCAGCGCCTCGGCATAATAGGAAAGGCCGGCCTTGTGCGCGGCTTCGGCGAGCGTGCGGTAATGGGCGTTGGTGTAAAGCTCTGCGATCGTCCGCCGCCAATCCCACAGAAAGGCGTCGGTCTTTCGCGCGTCGCCGATAATGATGCCGGTGAGGGCGGGGAGCCAGGGCGTCGGGTCATAGCCGCGCCTGCTCGCAAATTCGGCGGGCAGGCTCTCCGTCCAGTTTTGCGGACCGGATTCGATGCTGTCGCTCAGCATCGAGGAAATGCCGCCCGCGCCCATCAACTCTGCCCCCACCGTATCGCGATAGAGCGCGAGATAATGGTCGATATAGGCCGCCACGCGGGGCGCGGCGAGCTTGTCGACCTCCAGCCCGGTGGCCTCTTCCGGCGCGGGGCCGTTGCGATGGCCGGTCAGCGACCAGCCCAGCCGCAGCACCTGCCAGCGACCGGGCGGGGGCGTCCAGTCGAGCGTGCCGTCCGGACGCAGATGGCCGCTGATATCGATCACCGTTTCCGGGGCGATGCCCTTCGCGTCCGGGGTGGCGGCGGCATAATAATCGGGCAGGGTCGCGAAGCCTGCCTTCTCGCTGGCCTGCTGCACCCGCGTCTCGCCGAACAGGCGAAATTCGGAGAGGGCGTAGCTGGCGGGCGCCGCGGTGGAAAAGGGCGGGCGCAGCGCGCCGGGGGCATAGCTCAGCTTGTCGAGGAAACCGGGGGCGGGATCGCGCTCTATGACGAGGCGGAACCAGCGCGCGGTGACGGGTGCGAAGCTCGCCGAGCGCACTGGCGATGTGCTGGGCGGCAGGCTGGCGATCGCGCGGAAATGCACGCCGTCCTCGCTCGCCTCCAGCCGGGCGAGCGGCGGTGCGGGCGTGCCGAAGCCGTGGGGGAGGGGCAGGCCGATGGTGACGCTGCGCACCGTTTGCGGACGGGTGAAGCCATAGCGGATGGCGGCGCGGCCCTCCTGCGCGGTCAGGGCGAAGCTCTGGCCGAAAAGTCCGTCCGACAGCATATTTGCGGGCGGCGGCGTCCCGGCTCCGGTTGCAATGCTGGCGGGGGCATCGGGCACCGGGGCGGAAACCGGTATCGCCAGCAGCCGCGCATCGAGATAGAGCGCGGGGCCATCCGCCTCGCCGGGCTGGATCATCGCCAGCGGCACATCCTGATAGGGACCGGCGACGGCGGGGGGCAGGGGCAGCGGCCCGGTAAAGCGTTTGCCGCCCGGGAGCAGCATCTCGCTCCAGACCAGCTTCTTCATGGCGTCCTCGGGTTTTACCCATGGGCCGCCGGTCGCGCTCCATCCCCCCGATGTGGCGATGCCCAGCGGCAGGGCGAGCGCGGCGGCGGTGTTCGCGCTGTCCTTCAGTGCCTGCCGCCATTGGGGGGAAAGAAAGACCCGGCGCTCGGGCACCAGTTGCGGCGTGCCCATGCCCGCCTCGAACACATGGACGCCGCCAATGCCGATGCGCTTCAGCCATTCGAGATCGAGCCTTGCACCCTCGCTGTCGATATTGCCGTTCATCCAGTGCCACCACACATGCGGGCGGGCGCTGGCCGGGGGAGAGCGGAAGCCTTCTTCCCATGCGGAAGAGGCCTGCGGGGCCGGGACCGGGGCCGCAGCCGGAGATGCTGGCTGGGGCTGCGCCACGCAAGGCGAGCCTGTCGCCAGCGCCAGCGCCGCGCAGCCGGTCATCATCCCGTATTTCATCCGCTTCCTCTCCTTCGGGTTGAGCGCCATAATGTGCATATTATGAAACATAATTTCAATTATTGAAATAGATTGCGAGTGAGAGCGGCTGCCGAATGTCCAGGAAGAGGCGGAATTTTGGTTGACAGCATCGGCACTTCGCACTTTAAGAATTAGAGTTCTAATTGTAAAAATCGATCCGTCAGAAGGTCGGTTTCGGCTGAAGAGGAGTTATCCATGATCTTCCCCAGTGCCTGCCCCCATTCTTCCTGCCTGCGTGGAGGCCGCGCATGACCGGGGCGCTTACCCCCGGGCAGCGTGTCGCGATGACGGCGGGCGCGGCGATGTGGAGCACCGTGGGCTATGTCGAATCGGATATTCCTTCGCTGTCGATGAGCGACGGTCCGATGGGCATCGCCAGCGGCCGGGTGGATGAGCGCGACATCGCCCTGCTCTCGCCCTGTCCGACCGCGCTCGGCGCCAGCTGGGACGTGGCGCTGTGCGAGCGTGTCGGCATGCTGGTGGGGGGAGAGGCGATCCGCAAGGGTGTCGACATGGTGCTTGCCCCCAATCTCAACCTCGCCCGCAGTCCGCTCGCCGGACGGGCGTTCGAATATTTTTCGGAAGAGCCGTTGCTCGCAGGAATGCTGGGCGCGGCCTGGGCGACCGGCCTGCAATCGACCGGCACCGCCGCCGTCGCCAAGCATCTGGTGTGCAATGACAGCGAAACCGCGCGCGACAGCATGAATGCGGTGGTGGATGAGCGGACGCTGCGGGAAGTCTATCTGCTGCCCTTCGAACTCTGCGCGCAGGCCGGTGCCGGGGGAATGCTTGCCGCCTATAACAAGGTGAACGGCCAGTGGTGCGCGGAGCAGCATCATGTCATCACCACCATTGTGAAGGGCGAATGGGGCTATCAGGGCCTCATCATGAGCGACTGGTTCGGCACCCATTCGACGGCAGCGACGCTGAACGCCGGGCTTGATCTCGAAATGCCCGGCCCTGCGCGATTCCTGGGTTTCAAGGCCGCCGACGCGGTGGCGGCGGGTGAGGTCGCGCAGGATCGCGTCGACGATGCCGCCGCGCGCATCGCGCTGGCCGCGCGCCGGTTCAAGGGCGAGAAGCGCAGCCCCATCACGGGTGAGGCGGCGGCTGGCCTGCTGGTCGAGGCAGCGGCGGCGGGCTTCGTCCTGCTGCGCAATGAAGGCGGGCTGCTGCCGCTGGTGCCGGGGCGGGACAGGCATGTCGCGATCATCGGCCCGAATGCGGCGGCCCCCTGCTATCAGGGCGGAACCTTCGCCAAGATTTCCGTCGCGCCCGATGCTGCGCGCCCGCTGGAGGCGCTGTTGGCCCGCTATGAAGGGCATGCCCGTATCGATTATGAGCCGGGCGTGGATCCCCAGCCGCGCTTGCCGTCCATGCCCGTACGCCCCTGTCGCGACCTTGGCGACGGCTGTGCGCAGGGTATGACGATCGACTATTTCGACGGGCAGGAAGAGGGCGCCCTGCCGCGTGCGAGCGAAACGCGCGACACCAATTCGCTGGTCTGGTTCGCCGGGGTGCATGATGATGTGGTGACGCTGGGCCAGCCCGGTCGCATCGTGGCGCGCGGCTTTTTCCGGGCCGGGGAGGCGGGGCGGCATCTCTTCTATCTCGGTGCCACCGGTCCTGTGAAGATGGCTGTCGATGGCGCGGTGCTGCTGGAGCGGTCCGATGCCGTTGCGTCCTCCGACGTGATGGGCAAGCTCAAGAGCGGGGACGCGGACAGCGTGGCGATCGATCTCGCGGCCGGGCAGGAGGTGCTGGTCGAGGTTGAGTTTCGCCATGACCCCGCGCGCGTCCATGGCCTCTGGTATGGCGTGCGTCGTCCCGATACGCCCGACGCGATGCTGGCGCGCGCGGTGAAGCTGGCGGAAGAGGCCGATGCCGTGCTGCTGATCGTCGGTGAAACCTCCGATGCCAGCGTCGAGAGCAAGGACCGCACGCATAGCCGCCTGCCCGAAGAGCAGATTCGCCTGATCGAGGCGGTGACGGCGGTCAATCCGCGCACCGCGATCATCGCCAATGTCGGTCATGCGTTCGACACCAGCTGGGAAGAGCGCGCCGACGCGTTGCTGGTCGCCTGGTATCCGGGCGAGGGCTTTGGCGAAGCGATCGCGCAGGTGGTCGCCGGGGATCGCGAGCCGGGTGGCCGCATGCCGGTCTCGATCGCGCGGGAGGAAGCGGATTATCCGGCTTTCTCGCTCCAGCCCGAGGCCAATGGCGATCTGCCTTATGCCGAGACCACGCGCATCGGCTATCGCGGCATGACTGCCCCCCGCCACACGCTGGGCGCGGGCAGGGGCTATGCCGATATCGTGCTGCTGGCGGCCACGGCCTTGCCGGACGGCGCAGGTGGATTGGTCGTCACCGCGAGGCTGGAAAATCGCTCCGCAAGGGCGGGGGCGCAGGTCGTGCAGGTCTATCGCCGCGCGCCCGACCTGGCGCTCGCCGGCTTTACCAAGGCGCATCTCGCGCCGGGCGAAGAGCGGGAGGTGGAAATCCGGATCGATCGCCGCCGCCTGCAATATTGGCAGGATGGATGGCGAGACATCGCGGAACCCGCGCTGTTCGTGGGATGCTCCGCCGAGGATATCGCCTTCGAGATCTGATCGGAACGGTACGGTTTGCGTGGCTTTGGAAGGGGGCGCGCAAACTGTGTTATTAAAACAACGGTTTCGATATAAAATCCGGAAATCCGTTAATCTCTAGGGATATCTGGACCTGATAGGCGGTTGACCCGGAAATTATATCAGAATACTAGTTTCAATATGCCGCGAAAACAACAGGCGGCGATTCGGAGGAGAGGACGGATTCACCAGATGGGACCCTTTTCCTCCGGATTTTGAGGAGGAATTATGCAGCACTTGTTTCGTGTGATGTTACTGGCTTCCGCCGGCCTTGGTGGAATTGCCGCGCAACCCGTTCTTGCCCAGACCGAAAGCGCCGATCAGGCGGCCGACGCCCCGGTGTCGGGCGATATCATCGTCACCGCGCAGAAGCGTTCTGAAAATGTCCAGAAGGTGCCGGTCGCGATCACCGTCGTCGGCGAGGAGCAGCTCGCCCGCCAGCAGGTGCTCTCGGTCACCGATCTGAAATCTTCTTCTCCCGCGCTGGAATTCGCGCCTCCGGGCCAGACGCCCGGTTCGGGCGGCTTCATTCGGGGCATCGGCACGGTCATCACCTCTTCGACCGCAGAGCCTTCGGTCGGTCTGGTCGTGGACGGCGTGCCGCAGGGCAATGTGCCGCAGTCGGCGCTGTTCGATGTTTCGCGCGTCGAGGTGCTGCGCGGCCCGCAGGGCACCCTGTTCGGCCAGAGCGTGTCGGCCGGTCTCGTCAACATCACCACCAATGCCCCCAAGCTGGGTGAATATAGCGGCAAGGCCGAGTTCGAGCTGGCGCAGGACGGCTGGGCCGGGTCGGAATATAGCCGTCGTATCGGCCGCCTCATCCTCAACATGCCGATCGGCAGCAATGCCGCGCTGCGCGTCGCGGGTCATTATGACTCGGTGGATGACGTCAGCTACAACGCGCTGCTGAAGAAGGGCAGCGACAGCAATGATCGCGGCGTGCGCGCCCGCTTCCTCTGGGAACCGAGCAGCGATGTGACGTTCAACATCATCGCCGACTATAACAAGCTCAACACCCGTGAAGAGCCGTATTTCACCTATTACAAGACCGGCAGCGACAGCCTGACCGACGTTCTCGGCACTTGCGGCATCACGCTGGGCGAGGGCAACAACAAGACCTGTTCGCCGGTCGACAGCTATAATTCGATCGAGCAATTCGGCGTTTCCGGCCAGATGGACGTGGCGCTGGGCGATTATACTTTCACCTGGACCACCGGCTATCGCTGGCAGAACCAGAAGCAGGTGGCGACCATCGACGGCCTGCCCGCGACTTCGGCGGCGTCGGCGTTCCCGAACATCACCTACGGTCCCGGCTATGACAAGAAGAGCATGTTCTCGCAGGAGGTTCGCCTGACCTCGCCGAGCACGGGCCTGCTCGAATATGTCGTCGGCGCTTATTATTCGCGCTATGAAGGGGAACGGAACTACCTCAATAATTTCGGGCTATATGTTCCCGCCATCGACATGACGATTGCGAGCACGACCAACTATCTGCGCAAGCCGGTGGTGGAATCGATGGCGCTGTTCGGCCAGTCGACCATCCATGTCTCCGACGTGCTGCGCCTGATTGCGGGCGGGCGATATACCGGCAATGAGGTGCAGGCCCGCACCTATGTCCTTTCGGGCGGGACGCCGGGCTATTATGCGGCGAAGTCCAAGGTCACCAACTTCTCCTGGAAGGCGGGCGCGCAGGCGGATCTCGGTGCGGTCGGCATGGCCTATGCGACGATCAGCCGCGGTTTCAAGGGCCAGACCTATGATGACGACACCACGCTCGATGCCGTGCCCTCCTATATCAAGCCGGAAATTCCGACTGCGATCGAAATCGGTCTGAAGGGCAAGATACTGGACCGGGTGAATTTCGACCTCAACCTGTTCCGCACCCGCGTGAAGAATTATCAGGCGCAGGTCTGCATTCCCGATGATGAGCGTGGCGTCGTCTGCACGCCGCAGAATATCGACAAGATCGTCACCAAGGGCGTTGAACTCGGCCTCTTCGGCGAACTGCTGCCGGGTCTGACCTTCAATTCCGGCGTCATCTATGTCGATGCCAAGTTCCCGCAGGGTTTCTATGGCAGCGACGGCACCGATCTGGACGGCTATCAGCTGACCTACAGCGCGAAGTGGAAGGTCGTTCTTTCCGGCGAATATGAAGCCGATGTGTCGGACGGTATGTCCGCCTATATCGGCGGCGATACCGTCTATCGCTCGCGCATCCGCTATGTGACGGTGGGCGGCGATGACGTGACGTTCAAGCCGCATTTCATCACCTCGGCGCGGGCTGGCGTGCGCTTCGACGATGGCCGCTATGAGCTGGGCGTCTTCGGCCGCAATCTCTTCGGCGTGCGGGAGCCGGTGCTGCGCTATGCCTCGCCGATCGGCACGGACACCACGACGCAAATCCTGTCGTCGGCTTCCTATCGGGTCGTGGGCCTTCAGGGCAAGGTCAACTTCTAACGGCCGGAACGGAACCGGAATGCGCTCTTCCGCGCATTCCTTCCTTCCGATATCCGGTGTCGAAACAAAGGGCGGGCAGGGCATTGGCTTCTGCCCGCTTTTTGCGATTCCGGTTCGCGCCGACAGGTCTTGAGTAAATAATATCATTTGTTATCGTTGTCAGGGAGAAGGAACAAGCCCGGATCAGGGCCGACAGGGAGGGAAGAGATATGCGACAGGGCGCCATCAAGGCAGCGGCGGGAATGCTGGCTGCGGGACTGTTCCTGCCTGCGCCGATCGCGCTGGCGCAGGCCCCGCAGGCCGGGTCCGGGGCGGGAAGCTGTTCCGCGCTGGCCGGGCAGTCCTTTGGCGAAGGCGTGCGGATCGTCGCCGCCTCGCCGGTGGCTCCCTCCGCGCCAGGCACCGTGCCTGATGGCCGGGGCGGTTTCATCAAGGCGGGATTGCCCGCCTATTGCAAGGTAGAGGGTGTCATCAACCAGCGCCAGGGCGCCGATGGCAAGACCTATGGCATCGGTTTCGAGCTGGCGCTGCCGGATGACTGGAACGGTCGCTTCCTGTTGCAGGGAGGAGGGGGCATGAACGGCTCGGTCCTGCCGCCTTTGGGGCAGGCGGCGGCAGGGGCGATGCCCGCGCTGTCCCGCGGGTTCGCGGTGGTCAGCCATGACAGCGGCCATAAGGGCGCGGTGTTCGACGCCAGCTTCATGGCCGACCAGCGCGCGGCGCTCGATTTCGCCGAAGCCGCCGTTCGCGTGGTGACGGAAACCGCGAAGAAGATCACCACCGCCCATTATGGCAAGCCGATCGCGCACAGCTATATGGCGGGCTGCTCGACCGGCGGGCGCGAATCCATGCTCGCCTCGCAGCGTTATCCCGAACTTTTCGACGGGATCGTCGTGGGCGCCCCGGCAATGCGCACGGGCTTTTCCAATCTGGGTACGAGCTGGGCGAAGGTGCAGTTCAATCAGGCCGCACCTCGCGATGCCGCTGGCCTGCCGCTGCCGGACAAGGCCTTTTCCGCCAGCGACCGCCAGACCATCCTGTCCGGCCTGCTTGCCCAGTGCGATGGGCTGGATGGGCTGAAGGACGGCATGATCATGAACGTCGCTCAGTGCCGTTTCCAGCCCGCGAAGCTGCAATGCAAGGGCGGCAAGCAGGATGGCTGCCTCAGTTCCGCGCAGGTGGGGGCGCTCGAACGCGGGTTCGCCGGGCCGAAGGACAAGGCGGGCCATGCGCTCTATACCCCCTTTCCCTATGATACGGGCGTGGTCGATGTGTCGGGGCCGGTATCGGGCTTCATCGTCGATGGCCGCAGCGATATTCTCGGGCCTCCCAATCGCGACCTTGCGATGGATACCGATGCCGCCGCGCAGAAAATCCGCGCCGACGCGGTGCAGCGCCTGACCGACACCAATGTCTGGACCAACCTTGGCGGCTTCCTTGGCAAAGGCGGCAAGATCCTGTTCTTCCATGGCGTCAGCGACCCATGGTTCTCCGCCTTCGATACGCTCGATTACTGGCAGAGGGCGCGCGAAGCCAATGGCGCGGCGGCATGGGGCAAGGCGAGCCGCTTCTACATGGTGCCCGGCATGGCCCATTGCGGTGGCGGCGACGCCTTTGACAGCTTCGATCTGCTTGGCGCGGTGGTCGATTGGGTGGAACAGGGCAAGGCGCCCGCCGCCGTCACCGCCGCCCGCGCGGCAAAGCCGGAGGAGGAGCGGCCCATGTGCCCTTATCCCGCCTATGCGCGCTATCAGGGCGGGGACAGCAAGAAAGCCGGCAGCTATAGCTGCGCCCTTCCGCAATAAGGGTGTCCGGCCGCTGAGCCACGGGCATCTTTGCCACGGGGCATCGGATGTTCTAGGCAGGGCTGATGATCGATCCTCGCAGCCTTCGCGTCTTTCTGGCCGTGTGCCAGGCCAATTCCATCAGCGGCGGGGCGCGGCTGCTGAACATCTCTCAGCCGTCGGTGTCCAACGCCGTCGCGCAACTGGAGCAATCGCTGGGCGTGGTCCTGTTCGAGCGTTCCCGTTCCGGGATCAGCCTGACGGCCGAGGGGGTGGTGCTGTTTCGTCGTGCCGAGGCGATGGACGGGCTGCTGCGCGATACCGAGGAGGAACTGCGCCTCACCCGTAACGGCGCGGCGGGGCCTCTACGGGTCGGCGGGACGCCGGGGGCGCTGGTCAGCCTGCTGCCCGAGGCGACCCGGCAGTTGGAGCAGAAGGTCGGCCGTTTTGCGCTGCATGTGGTGGAGCGGCCGGATCATGACCTGGCTGAACTGTTGTTGCGCGGGGAACTGGAACTGGCGTTCGTGACGACAGGGATCGAGGAGCCGCCCGAGGGACTGGAAGAGCATACTTTCTCCCGCGATGCCTTCGCGCTGATTGTCGGGCGGCAGAACGACCATATGCCCGCGCACCTCTCTTTGCGGGATGTTATGGCGATGCAATGGGTGCTGCCCGAAGCGCGCGGGGCTTTCCGTCGCCAGATCGATGCGCTGTTCATGGCGGCGGGGGTGACGGTGCCGCAGGATTGCATCCGTTGCGACTCCCTGCTCACCACCAAGGCGATCGTCCGTGGCGGCGATCGCATCACGATCTTGCCGATGCAGGTCGCCGCGGCGGAGCTTTCCATCGGCGTGCTGCGCGCGATTTCGATCAAGGAGGCGGTTTTCCAACGCAATATCGGCGTGCGCAAGGTGAAGGGCGCGCGTCTTTCCCGGCTGGGACAGCAATTGTTCGATATTCTCGTCCATAGCTCCAGGCTATGATGTTGCCAAAAATCATTATTTTTCTTCTGCACCAAAGCGGGTCATAACCCGCAGGAGAACAGCAAAGCGGGAGAGGACCAGCATGCGCGCCCTGATCTATGGCAGGTCCATGGCTGATGCGCGCGGCGGATGCTTCGATCGAGGCGTCTTTTTCTCTTGCGCTGTTTTCTCGCCCGCATGGCCGGGCAAGGGCATCGGATAAGGGACGGCGGATGGCGATGGGCAGATTGGTGGAACAGCGGCGGGCCATAGCGGCGATGGGAACGGTGCTGAACCCGCAAGTGCTGGAAGGCGTCCGCCAGCTTTATGACGAGGAACAGCAGCGCCTTGCCAGCGCGCGTCCGGTTTCCGTTGCCGACATCGCCTATGGCCCGCATGAGCGCAACCGGCTGGACCTCTATCTTCCGGCGGGCGCGCAAGACGCGCCGGTGCTGCTGTTCGTGCATGGCGGCGGCTTTCTGAAAGGCGACAAGGGCGGCGACGCCGACTGGCCCAATGCCCATGTCGGCCGCATGGCCGCCGAGGCTGGATTTGTCGGGGTCGTCATCAATTACCGTCTGGCGCCCGACAATGTCTGGCCCGCCGGTTCGGAGGATGTCGGCGCGGCGGTGGCGTGGCTGCGCGCCCATGTCGCGGACCATGGGGGTAACCCGGATCGCATCGTGCTGGCCGGCACCTCGGCGGGGTCGGTGCATGTGGCTGGTTATCTGCGGCTGGCGGGTGAGCAGGCGGCGCGGGATATTCGCGGCGCGGTGCTGTTGTCCGGCCTTTATGGCTATACCCCGCTCGATGAACGCGACATGCTCTATTATGGAGAGCAGGCGCTCTATGCCGACCGCATGCCGCGCGAAGCGGTGGCTACGACCTCGCTGCCGCTGCTCGTCGCCTGCGCCGAATTCGATCCGCCCCGCTTTCAGGCGGAGTTTCTCGGGCTGATGCAGGACCGGCTGGCCCGCCATGGCATCATGCCGCGCGGCGCGATCCTCTCCGGCCATAATCATTATAGCATGGCGTCCCATCTGGGCACCGCCGATCGCCGTCTGGGCGATGAAATCTGCGCGTTCGTGCGCGAAATCACACAATAATAGCATAGGGGAAGAATATGCTGGATCGACGCACCCTGCTGGCGGCGGGCGCAACCATGATGGCCAGTCCTGCCTTTGCGGCAAAGGGGAAGCCTGTAAATCCGAATTTTCCGAAGGACTTTCTCTGGGGCGCCTCCACCGCGCCGCATCAGGTCGAAGGCAATAATGTCGCGAGCGATCTCTGGTTCCTTGAAAACCAGCAGCCGACCGTGTTCGCGACCCCTTCGGGCGATGCCTGCAACAGCTTCGAGCTTTGGGAAACCGATCTCGATCTCACCCGCGACATGGGGCTGAACGCCTATCGCTTCGGTATCGAATGGGCGCGGATCGAGCCGGAAAAGGGGCTTTTCTCGCAGGCGATGCTCGATCATTACAAGCATATCATCGCCGGTTGCCATGCCCGCAACCTGCAACCCATCGTCACCTTCAGCCATTTCACCGCGCCGCGCTGGTTCAGTGCGCAGGGGGGCTGGACGAGCGCGGACGCGCCCGATCTCTTCGCGCGCTATTGCGACAAGGCGACGCGGGCGCTGGGCGACGGCATAGCGAGCGCAATCACCCTCAATGAACCGAACCTTCTTCTGATGCTGAAGTCGATGCTGCCCCCGAAGGTCTGGGATATTCAGCGCCTCACGCTCGACACTGCGGCCAAAAGGCTGGGCGTGCCGCGCTTCGTCGCCGCCAATATCGCCGGGCTAGACGATCTGGCCGATCTCCAAAAGGGGCTGCTGGCCGGGCATAAAAGCGGCAAGGCGGCGATCAAGGCGGTGCGCGCCTCTCTTCCCGTGGGGGTGTCGCTGGCGATGATGGACGATCAGGCGGTGGGCAAGGCCAGCCTGCGCGATCGCATGCGGCAGGAGATGTACGGTGCCTGGCTCGACCTCGCCAGGGCGGACGATTTCCTCGGCGTGCAAAATTATGAGCGCGCGCTCTGGACCGACAAGGCGCGCCTTCCGGCCCCCAAAGGCTCGACCGTCAACTGGAGCGGCACCGAGGTCTGGGCCGGGTCGCTGGCGGGCGCGGTGCGCTATGCCCATGAGGTGGCGGGCGTGCCGATCCTCGTTTCCGAACATGGCGTTGGCACCGATGATGATGCCATTCGCGCGGCGCTCATCCCGGCTGCGCTCGCCGATCTGAAGCAGGTGATGGATGGCGGCGTGCCGGTGCTCGGCTATTGCCATTGGTCGCTGCTCGACAATTATGAGTGGATTTTCGGCTATAAGCCCCGCTTCGGCCTGCATGATGTCGATCCCGCGACCTTCCGCCGCACCCCCAAGCCGAGCGCCGGGGTGCTGGGGGCGATCGCGCGTCGCAATGCGCTCTGAAGGCGAGGGAGTTGGCGGGCCGATGCCGCTCTCCATCGGGCGCGAGGCCGCGATCAGCTTTTGCATCAACGGCACGCTCAGCCTGTTGTTCTTTATCGCGCTTTTCGGTCTGGCGCCGAGGCTCCTCAACTGGGGAAATCCTGATGGGCTGGCCTGGGATTTCGTACCGCAAAGCATCGCCGTTGCGCTGATGAGCGCGCTGGTGCCGGTGCTGGTGGCGCGCGCGAAACTCATGGGCATGGGCAGGACGGGGCTTCCCCCGAAGATGAAAATCCTGGCGCAGGCCCTTGCCTTTGCCGGGGCAGGCGGTGCATTGGGTGTATTGCTCGCCATCGCGAGCGAACGGGCGGGGCTGCCTCCCATGGGTTGGGCGAGCGCATTGGCGCTGAAGCTGGTCTATGGCGGGTCGCTGGGGGCCTTCATAACAAATCTGGCATTGAGGAGGATGGTGCGATGAAAAGGGGAGTGACGGCGACAGCCCTGTTTGTGACAGCGATGTCTATTGCGTCGGTGTCTATGATGTCGGCTTCGGCGGCGTCGGCGCAGCAGGTCAACATGGAAGCGATCGCAGCGCCGGATCTGGGCAGGACCGTGCCGCTTTATCCCGATCAGCCGCCGGTGCCCGCGTCGAAGGACGAGCAATGGTCGCATATGCAGGTGCAACTGGGCACCAACGCCCTCGACAATATCATGGTCCGCAATGTGGTGCGCCCGACGCTGACCTCCTTCCTGCCCGATCCCGCCAAGGCGACGGGCGCGGCCGTGATCGTCGCGCCGGGCGGGGCGTTCCTGTCGCTGTCGATGACGGGCGAGGGCACCGATATCGCGCGCTGGCTCGCCGACCATGGCGTCGCGGCCTTCGTCCTCAAATATCGCCTCAATGAAACGCCGCGCGACGACAAGGGTTTCCTTGGCGTGATGGCCGAGCGTTTCGGCGCCACCGCTCGCCCCGGCCCGATGCCGGAGGTGAAGGAACCGCGCGCGACGCAGGATGCCTTGCGCGCGCTGGCCCTCGTCCGGGCGGATGCGAAAAGCTATGGCATCGACCCGGCGCGGGTCGGCATGATCGGCTTTTCCGCGGGCGCGATGACCGCGCTCAATGCCACGCTGGAAGGCAAGGGGGAGGCGCGTCCGGCCTTTTTCGGCTATATATACGGCCCGATGGCGGCCATTGCCGTCCCCGCCGATGCGCCGCCGATGTTCGCGGCGATCGCGATGGACGACGGCCTCTTCGCCAAGCAGGGGTTCGGCATTGTCGAGGCATGGCGTCAGGCCGGGCGGCCGGTCGAACTGCATGCCTATGAAAAGGGCGATCATGGTTTCGGCGCAGGCCGTCCCGGCACGACCACCATGGGCGTGTTGCCGCAGTTCCTTGCGTGGATGGACGCGCGCGGGCTGCTGACCCGTCCCCAATAATATCCCCTCCCGATATCCGAGGATCGCCCGACAATGACGCGTAAATCTTTTCGTCTTGCCATTCTGCTCGCCTGCGCCGCGTCGATCGTTGCGCCCGTCCGGGCCGATGAACTGACCGATGGGTTTCAAAACCCGCCGCAATCGGCGCGCCCGCGCGTCTGGTGGCACTGGATGAACGGCAATATCACCAAGGACGGGATCGAGAAGGATCTCGACTGGATGCAGCGCATCGGCCTTGGCGGGCTGCAAAATTTCGACGCCAGCCTGCAAGCGCCGCAGATCGTCGAGAAGCGACTGCCCTATATGACGGAGGAGTGGAAGGACGCATTCCGCCATGCGGTGCAACTGGCCGATGCGAAGGGGCTGGAATTCGCCATTGCCGCGTCGCCCGGCTGGAGCGAGACCGGCGGCCCCTGGGTGAAGCCGGAGGACGCGATGAAGAAGGTCGTCTGGGCGGAGGCCGATGTGCGCGGCGGCCAGCGGCTGAAGGGCGCGCTGCCGATGCCGCCATCGGTGACGGGGGCGTTCCAGAGCGCGGGTTTCGACGATCCGCTGCGCGCGGGACCGGTCGCCGACGCTATGCCCCGGCTCTATCGCGACGCTCTGGTGCTGGCCTATCCGTTCGCCGTAACGCCGCTGCCGCAGCCGGTGGTGACGCAGGCTGACGGCAAGGCGATCGACGCCGCGCCGCTGTTCGATGATGATCTGGAAAGCGTCGCGCAGATCGCCAAGGGGACGCCCGCCCGGCCCGGCGCGATCCTGCTGGATTATGGCAAGCCGGTCACCATCCGCTCGGCCACTTTCTACATCCCGCATGCCCGTCCGCCCTTTGGCGATCCGCAATTCCAACCGGTGCTGGAGGTCGAGCAGCAGGGGCAATGGCAGCGTATCGGTGCGTTTCCATTGACCGAAACGGCGACGACCATCGGTTTCGCGCCGGTGACGGGGCAGCGGTTCCGTCTTGTGCTGGCCCCCAATGATGCGCTCAAGGCGTCGGCGCTGGGCGAGAGCGCGCCGGGCGCGGTGATGGTCGATGTGTTTGCGCGGCCGCAGAGCGACAATCTGGCGGTTGGCGATCTCCGGCTGTTCGCCGAAGCCAGGGTCGATCAGTTCGAAGCCAAGGCGGGCTTTGCGATCGTCTCCGATTACAACAAGTTGAGCGATGGCGTGGTGGAAGGCGTTCCGGCCGTCGATCCGGCCAGGGTCGTCAATCTCACCGACCGGCTGCGCCCTGACGGCACGCTCGACTGGACCGCGCCCAAGGGCGGTAACTGGCGGGTGGTACGGATCGGCTATTCGCTCACCGGCAAGACCAACCATCCCGCCACACCCGAGGCCACCGGCCTTGAAGTCGACAAATATGACGCGGCCGCCGTGCGGCGTTATCTCGAAACTTATCTCGGCATGTATCGCGATACGGTGGGCGCGCAGTGGATGGGGCAGAAGGGCATTCGCGCGCTGCTGACCGACAGCATAGAGGTGGGCGCATCCAACTGGACGCCGGGGATGATCGAGGAATTCCGCAAGCGCCGGGGCTATGACCCGGTGCCGTTCCTGCCGACGCTGACCGGCGTGGTAGTGGGGTCCGTGGCGCGCAGCGATGCTTTCCTCCACGATTATCGCCAGACGCTGGCCGACCTGCTGGCCGACGCCCATTATGGCACGATCGCCAAGGTCGCGCATGAACATGGGCTGACCCTCTATGGCGAGGCGCTGGAAACTGGCCGCCCGGTACTTGGTGACGATCTTTCCATGCGGTCCCATACCGATGTGCCGATGGCGGCGCTCTGGACCTTCAATCGCGGTTCCGCACCGCGTCCGGCATTGATCGGGGACATGAAGGGCGCGGCCTCGGTCGCGCATATCTATGGCCAGAATATCGTGTCGGCCGAATCCATGACCTCGGCCTTCGCGCCCTGGGCCTTCGCGCCTTCGGACCTCAAGCGGGTGATCGACCGGGAATTCGTGTCGGGCGTCAACCGGCCGATCGTCCATACCTCCGTGCATCAGCCGGTCGACGACAAGGTGCCGGGCCTCAGCCTCATGGTGTTCGGTCAATATTTCAATCGCCATGAAAGCTGGGCCGAGATGGCCAGGCCCTGGGTCGATTATATGGCGCGCACCGGCTTCTTGCTGCAACAGGGCCGTGATCATGCCGATGTCGCATGGTTCTATGGCGAGGAAGCGCCGATCACCGCGCTGTTCGAACATGGGGAGCCGAAGGGGTTGCCCAGCCGCTATGCCTATGATTTTGTGAATGCCGATATCCTCGCCAATGTGCTGAAGGTGGAAAAAGGTGAGTTGGTGGCGCCGGGCGGCGCGCGCTACCGGGCGCTCTATCTGGGCGGATCGAGCCGGGTGATGACGTTGCCGACGCTGCGGCGTCTCGCGCAACTGGCCGAGCAGGGCGCGACCATCGTGGGGGTCGCGCCGGAGCGCGCGCCGGGCCTCCGGGATGATCCCGCCGCCTTCCAAATGCTGGTCGGCAAGCTGTGGAGCGGCGCACCGGTCACGAAGATCGGGCAGGGGCAGGTCGTCGCCGGCACGGATGTCGAGCAGGCGCTGGCCGCGACGGGCCTCGGCCCTGATTTCGCGCATGAGGGGGCCGGGGCGGATAGCGATATCCGCTTCATCCATCGCAGCCTTGCTGATGGCGAACTCTATTTCGTGACGAACGGCAAGGCGCGGGCGGAAAAGATCGAGGCGCGCTTCCGGGTGGCGGGGCGGCAGCCGGAGCTCTGGCGTGCGATTGCGGGCACGAGCGAGCCTTTATCCTATCGCACGGAAGGATCGGAAACGGTGGTGCCGCTCGAACTGGGGCCGGAGGATGCGGTGTTCATCCTCTTCCGCAAGCCGGCGGCGCAGCCTGCCGCGACCGTCGCCAAACCGCATTTGCAGCAGGTCGCGCGTCTCGACAAGCCGTGGAAGGTGACGTTCCAGCAGGGGCGGGGCGCCCCCGCGAGCATCACCATGCCGGTGCTTGCCCCCTTGCAGCAGGCAAAGGACCCTGGCGTGCGCTATTTCTCCGGCGTCGCCAGCTATGAAACCAGCTTCGCCTTGCCCAAGGGAGCCTCCTCGGGCGCGCCCTTGTGGATCGATCTGGGCAGTGTCGGCGATCTGGCCGAGGTGCGCGTCAATGGCCAACTGGCGGGTACGAGCTGGTTCGCGCCCTATCGCCTAGATATCGGCCGATATGTGAAGCCTGGCGCCAACCGGCTGGAGGTGAAGGTCGCCAATCTCTGGGTCAATCGCCTGATCGGTGACCAGCAGCCGGGGGCGGCGAAGGTCACGTTCACAATAGCGCCGACCTATACCCCCGATGCGCCGCTGCGGACGTCGGGCCTGATCGGCCCGGTCACGCTGGTCGCGGAAGCGAAATAGGCCGATGGGAAGAGGGAGGGCGCGGCAGGCGTCCTCCCCCTGTGGCCCCCATTAGCGGTGGGGGGTCTTGATCTTGCGATAGGGGACGAACTCACCCAGGCCGACAAAGCCCATCGACATGCGGGAACTGGAATCGAACATGCGCACGATGTCGATGCTGCACAGGTCGGGGGAGCGGGTGTCCGTCACCATCACATTGCCCTGCCGGAGCGAGGACTCCCCGTTTCTCGGCCGGTTGAGATAGCGCAGCCCGCCGCCCATGTCGTAGAGGATGGCGGTGCGATCGAATATCTGCGTGGACCGGATATCGCGCTGGTGGATGCACCGGACAGGGGCTCCGGCCTCAAATCCTTGCAAGGCCTTGGTCAGTCGCGCCTCGGGGGAGCGATCCTCCACTCGTGCCCCTGCCAGTGCCGGGGCGGCCGTCATGGCGAGGAGGGCAAGGGGAAGGAAGGCGAGTCGTTTTTGCATCATCATCACCATCAGGAACAGAGGATAAAAGCAGCGGGTGGTTTCGTTCCGAAAGACCTGCGAAGGGCAGCTTTCACAAGCGGTTTCCGCATGGATAAATGCGAAGGCGTCCTTTCGTCACCACTATCATGATGTCGGTGAATTCGTGCTGAACGCAAGCGGGATTTGCGGGCTGGCAACCAAATGGACGGCGGGTCGTTCCTTTCCGCATGGCAGTGTCACCGACAGAGTCACCGGCGGAAAAATGGGGACGGCATGGAAATCGGTTTGAGCGAAGCGCGAAATCTGCGGAGCGGCACGGTGCCATGGCTGGAAACGCCAGCGGGCTTTCGGGATGGCGACCCGTTCCCGTCCGCGCCGGTCGATATCGCCATTATCGGTTCCGGCATCATGGGCGCGATCCTTGCCGAGCGACTGAGTTCGCAGGGCCATGGCGTTGCGCTGGTGGATCGTCGTCCGCCCGGCCTTGGCAGCACGGCGGCGTCGACGGCCGAGATCATGTGGGCGATGGACGTGCCGATGGTCGATCTTGCCGCGCGCATTGGTGAAGCGGAGGCAGCGCGGCGCTGGACCCGCATTTTCGCGGCGGTCAGGGGGCTGGCCGACAGGCTCGACAGGTTCGGTATCGACGGCGCGAAGGTGGAGCGGCCCACCCTCTATCTGGCGGGTGACGTGCTGGATGAGGCGGGGCTAGCGCGCGAGGCGGAGATGCACCAGCGCCATGGCCTGCCGTCACATTTTCTCACGGCGCAGGAGGTCGCCGCGCGTTTCGGCATCACCCCGCGCGCCGGGATCGTTTCGGACGGCGGGTTTGAGATCGATCCGGTCAAGCTCTGCCATGCGCTGCTGGAACGCGCCGCCGCGCAGGGGGCGACAATCAGCTATCCGGTCGATATCGTCGCGCTGCATCCTGAACAGCAAGGGCTGGCGCTCGAAACATCGAACGGCGAGCGGCTTCATGCCCGCAATGTCATCCTCGCCAATGGCTATGAACGCGCGCGCCTTTTCCTGCCCGCGCCGTTCCGCCTGCTTTCGACCTTCGCGATCGCGACACCGCCGGGCGTCGCGCCCCTGTGGCGGGACAATGCGATGATCTGGGAAGCGTCCGACCCCTATCTCTACATCCGCACCAACAGCGAGGGACGGATCATCGCGGGCGGCGAGGATATAGAGCAGGCCGATGAGCAGGTACGCGATGCGCTGATCCCGGAAAAGGCTGGCGTCATCGCCGCCAAGCTGGAGGCGCTGCTGGGGCATGGCCCTATCGTCGTCGACCGGCAATGGGCGGCGACCTTCGGTTCCTCTCCCGATGGCCTGCCCGCGATCGGGCGTTGTGCGTCCATGCCCCATTCATGGCTGTCGGCGGGCTATGGCGGCAATGGCATCGCCTTTGCCGCGCTGGCGGGCGAGATATTGTCCCGCGAACTGGAAGGCATGCCGGACCCGGATCGTGATGCGTTCGATCCCTACAGATTCGGCTGATAGCGCGGTTGCAACAGGGCGTCGGCCTGTTTTTCGGGGCGGATATAGATGGAGGTCAGTTGCGGGATCGCCGCCTTCATCGCGCTCTCGATCTCCTCGATCAGCGCTTCCGCCCGGCCCATCGGCAAGCTGTCGAGGAAATCCGCGCTGATCGCGACGAACACCGCATCGGGCGCGGTGTGGATGGTGCGTATATGGTTGACGGCGGTAATCTCCGGCCGATTGTCCAGCAGGCGCCAGACCGCGCCGATGATCGCCGGGTCCGCGCTTTCGCCGATAATGAGTCCCTTCGCTTCGCGGGCGAGGACGATCGCGACCCCTGCCAGGATGACGCCGATCAGCATCGAGGCCAGCCCGTCGATGCGGGGATCGCCCAGATAATGGCTTGTCCACACGCCCAGTCCGGCGATGGCGAGGCCGATCAGGGCGGCGCTGTCCTCGAACAGCACGATGAAGCCCGCCGGGTCCTTGGAAGTGCGGATGGCCCGCCACCAGCTCTTGGCGCCCTTCTTGCCGCTGAACTCGCGCACTGCGATCCACCAGGAGGTGCCCTCGAATAGCGCGGCAACCGCCAGCACGATATAATTGGGCAGCGGGTCGCGCAGCGGTTCCGGGTCGTTGATATGGACCCAGCCTTCATAGAGCGAGACGCCCGCGCCGCCCGCGAAGATCAGGATCGCGACGACGAAGGACCAGAAATATAGTTCCCGCCCATAGCCGAACGGGTGGAAGGGGTCGGGCGGTCTCTTGGCGCGTGACTGGCCGTAGAGCAGCAATATCTGGTTGCCGCTGTCGACCAGAGAATGGACGCCTTCTGTCAGCATCGAGGAGGAGCCGGTCAGCGCCGAGGCGACGAACTTTGCGACGGCAATGCCGATATTCGCGAAAAGCGCGCCGTAAAGCACGATATTGGTGCGAAAATGGCTGTGGTGTTGCGCCGGCATGGAGGAAGGCCCCGCCTGTCTCTGGGCATATCATGATAGCGTAATTTCGCGCGCTGTCAGGCTATTAAATGGGCAAGGCGACATTTCCGTCGGCGGATTGGCGGCTTGGGGAAGTCGTTATCCTCCATCATTTTCCCGGCAGGTGAAATGAACCGGAACAAGAGGCTGTTTTTCGTGTTGAACGCAGGGTAATCACAAGACAATCCATGGGACGTCATCCGGCGCTCCGGCATGAATGCCGCAATTATCTGGTGGAAAAGGGTAGGGTGGCGGATAAACTATTTGCGAATTGTCGCGCGCAAGGGGAAACATTGAAGGGAACAGGCGCGGGCAGATATCCTATCGGGCGCAGGGCGGAAGGAAAAAGGGAAAGCGGGTTGGCACAAGGTAACGGAATGGGGCGCTTTCGGGCAGGTCGGGCCAGTCGGGCAGGGGCGGTATCGGCCATTTCGATGCTTGGAATGGCAACCGCTCTGGTAGGGCCTTTTATGGCCGCCCCCATTGCCTTTGCGCAGGCCGGGACCGATCAAGCCGCAGCCGCCGAGCAGCCCGCATCCTCTGCCCCTCCCGCCGCGCTTTCCACGCCTCCCGCAGTGGTGGAACCGATCATCCCCGATGAAGAGTTCGACAAGAGCATTCCCTCGATCGAGGCCGATCCCGACGCGCCGATGGGAAGCGTGGCCGACTGGGAAAAGCAGGCCGCCGCAAGCGACGCGCTGGGAGAGGCGCCGACGCTCGATCCCGAAATAGACCAGCCGCTGACGCCGCTCCAGTCCTTCGATGTCGAGGCCTTTGACGAGAGCCGCTATACCGAGGCCGATGACAGCAAGCAGGGCGATGTGCGCTACAGCTATCGCATCGAGGGGCTGGATACGCTTGCGGGTAAGGATAAGGTCGCCCCGGTCGACGCTGATGGGATAAAGAGCCTGTTCCGCGGTCTGTCCGCGCTTCAGGATGGCAAGGGCAAGGCCGCCAACGCAGCGATGATCAACGCGCGCTTGCAGGCTGACCAGACGCTGCTGGCGGACATATTGACCGGGCAGGGTTTTTTCGACGCCAGCGTGCAGGGCAGCCTGCTCCTGCCGGAACAGGGCGATAGCGATCAGGCGCAGCAGGATGGTATCACCGCGCTGCTGAGCGTGACGCCGGGGCCGCGCTACCGGCTGGGCGCGATCCGTTTCGACGCGCCTCCGGTCGTGCCGGCGGACCTTATCGAGCGGTCCTTCGTGCCCAGGACCGGCGAGCCGATCGTGGCGGAACGGATCATGGGTGCGGAGGCGAATATCGCGGTGCGCCTGCCGGAAAACGCCTATCCCTTCGTGGAGGTCGGTCAGCGCGATATCGTGCTGGATGGAGAAACCCGGACGGGCGACTATACCCTGCCGGTCGCCCCCGGCCCGCGCAGCCGCTTCGGCGATATCGTCATCACCGGCGACAAGCCCGTGTTCGAGCCGGATCATATCGCCACCATAGCGCGCTTTAAAAAGGGTGAGCTTTACGACAGCCGCAAGATCGATGACCTGCGCCGGGCGCTGGTCTCCACAGGGCTATATTCAGTGGTCGGGATCACCCCGCAGCAGACCGGCGTGGCGAGCGGGGACGATACCCAATATGCCGATCTCGCCGTCAATCAGGAGGCAGGCCCGCCGCGCACGCTCGCCGGGCAGGCGGGGTATGCGACCGGGCAGGGGCTGAAGCTCGAAGGCAGCTGGACGCATCGCAATTTCTTCCCGCCCGAAGGCGCGCTGATCGGATCGGCCACGCTGGGCACGCAGGAACAGGGGCTGGGCGGCACGTTCCGGCGGTCCAATGCGGGCAGGCGCGACCGCACCGTCGAATTGAGCCTGAGCGCCAATCACAGCAATTTCGACGCCTATGAAGCCTATACCGGGCGGCTTGCCGGGCGCATTTCCTATGACAGCACGCCCATCTGGCAGAAGCGTTTCACCTATAGCTATGGTTTCGAGCTGATCGGCACCAATGAGCAGGATTATGATTTTGCGGCGGGCGAGCGGCGCAGGCGCACCTTCTCGCTCATTGCGCTGCCGGGGCAGGTGACGTTCGATACCTCCAATTCGCTGCTCGACCCCACCAAGGGCTTTCGCGTCACCGCCAAGCTCTCGCCCGAAGCCTCGCTGGGCAGCGGCGCGCAGACCTATGCGCGCTCACTGCTGGAAGGCACGGGCTATTATTCGGTGTCGGACGGCATCGTCCTTGCCGGGCGGGCGCGGGTCGGCATGATCACCGGCGCGGAGCGCGCGCAGATCGCGCCCTCGCGGCGCTATTATGCCGGTGGCGGCGGTTCCGTGCGCGGCTTCGGTTTTCAGGAACTCGGCCCCAAGGACCCGGACAATAATCCCATTGGCGGGCGCAGCCTTGTCGAGGCGGCGGCCGAGGTGCGCTATCGCTTCGGCGATTATGGCGTGGTCGGCTTCATCGACGGCGGGCAGGTTTATACCAGTTCGATGCCGCACTTCACCAACTGGCGCTTCGGCGTCGGGCTTGGCGGGCGCTTTTACACCAATTTCGGGCCGATGCGGCTGGATATCGCGACGCCGATCGAGCGCAAACCGGGGGAATCGCGCATTTCCATCTATATCTCGATCGGGCAGGCGTTCTGATGGTGGACCAGACAGACAGCATCGCAACCGCGCCCGAGGCTCCGGCGGCAACGGCGCCCCGTCGTCCCTCATGGGGGCGGCGCGTCGCGATCGGCGCGGCGTCGCTGATCGGGCTGATCGTCCTGCTGCTGGCGGGCGGCTATGTTTGGCTGGGCACCGATATCGGCCGCCGCTTCGTCGCCGGGCAGATCGAGGCGCTGAGTTTCGACAATGGCATGAAGATCGGCATCGGCAAGATCGAAGGGTCGATCTTCGGCGCGATGCGGATAAGGGACCTTGCGCTCAGCGACCCCAAGGGCGTGTTCCTGACCGTGCCGGTGGCCGATCTCGACTGGCGGCCCTTTGCCTATGTCAGCAAGCATCTCGACATACGCTCGCTGCTGGTGCCCTCGGGGCGGCTCTATCGCGCGCCGCAGTTCAGGGAGACGCCGCCGAGCGAGGGGCCGCTGCTGCCCGATCTCGATATTGATGTGAACCGGCTGGAGATCGGCCGGTTGCAGATCGACCCGCCCTTTACCGGCCAGCGCCACCTGCTGGGTTTTGCGGGCAAGGTGCATATCGCCGATCGCCGCGCGCAGATCAGCGCCGATGGCAAGGCGATCGCCGCGCCGGGCGTTGCGGGCGGCGACACGCTGAAGCTGGTGCTGGATGCGGTGCCGGAAGCCAACAAGCTCGATATCGACATGAAGGTGAATGCGCCCGCCAATGGGATGGTCGCGGGCTTTTCCGGCGTGAAGCAGCCGCTTGCGCTGTCCATTGCGGGCAAGGGCGACTGGAAGGCGTGGGACGGCCGCCTTTCCGGCACCATGGGCACAGAGAAGCTCGCCGATGTGGCGCTCGCCGCGCGCGATGGCAGTTTCCGGGTCAAGGGGCCGATCCGCCCCGGCCTGTTCCTCACCGGCCCCGGTCGCGCGATGCTTGAGCCGGTGACGCAGCTCGATATCACCGCGCGGGCGGAGGAACGCCGGGTCCAGTTGAAGGGCGGGGTCGCGAGCGACAATTTCACCCTTGGCGCAGATGGTCTCGTCGATCTGGGCAAGAGCAGCATGAAGAATCTGGCGCTCGATTTCCGGCTCATCAAGCCCAGTGTGATCGCGGAAAATCTGCGCGGCGCGGATATCATCGCCAGGGCCACCCTGAACGGCAGCTTCACCGCGCCGCAGATCGCCTATGGCGCGACCGCCCGGCAGATCGGTTTCGGCGCGACCAATGTGGAAGGGCTTTCCGTTTCGGGGAGCGCTGCGCTCGACAAGGAGCAATGGCGCATCCCGGTCGAGGGACGCGCCCGCCGCATTACCGGCGTCAATGCGAGCGTGGAGCCGCTGCTCACCAATGTGCGTCTGGATGGCGATTTCGCCTATGCCAATGGGCGGTTGCTGTCCGACAATATGAAGCTGCGGTCCGACCGGATCGACGCGACGGCGGTGATCGTCGCTGACCTCAATCGCGCGCTCTATACCGGCGCGCTCAATGGCCGGGTGAACGGCTATCAGGTCGAGAGCGTCGGCATTTTCAACGTCCAGACCAATATGGACCTGAAATCGGGCGCCAATGGCTATTTCAAGCTGGGCGGACGGGTGACGGCCCGGTCCACGCGCCTGCTCAATGACAGCTTGCAGGGGTTTCTCGGCGGCAATGCGCTGATCGTCGCCGATGTCGGCTATGACAGCAATGGCGTCGCCTCGCTCGACCGGCTTCAGGTCGCCGCGCCGTCCTTCCGGGTGACGCAGGGGCAGGGGCGCTATAATGCCGATGGCTCGCTGCGCTTCACCGCGCGGGCGAGTTCGAGCCAATATGGCCCGCTGGGCGTCGATGTGACCGGCAGCGTCGAGCGCCCGCTCATCAAGGTTGCGGCGGCCCGGCCGGGGGTGGGCATCGGCCTTGCCGATGTGGTGGCGACGATCCGGGGTGAGAACGGCACCTATTATGTGCAGGGCGAGGGCAGCAGCGATTATGGCCCGCTGCGCGCCAATGTCGCGGCCATTACCGGCAAGGGGCCGCTTGCCATCGATGTGCGGCCGGGCACCAGCTTTTCCGGCGTCAACCTGACCGGTCGCCTCACCCAGAGCGCGGCTGGGCCGTTCGCCGGTACGCTACTTGCCAGCGGTTCGGGCATCAACGGACAGGTGGCCCTTTCCAATGCAGGCGGCAATCAGCGCGCGCTCATCGATGCGACGGCGAACCAGACGCGGCTCGACGGGCGGGTCGGCCTGACCCTCGATCGCGCGATCCTGAAGGCGGATGCCATCATGGCCGAGCAGCCGCAGATTACCGGATCGGCACAGGTGGCGGGCCTGCGCATGGGGGAATTTTACCTTGCGGGCGCGCGCAGCGATATCGTCTATCAGGGCGGCAAGGGGCAGGCGAAGCTGCTGGCGGAAGGGCGTACGCGCTATCCGTTCCGGCTGGCCGCTAATGCGCTGTTCGATCCTCATTTGTGGCAGGTCGCGCTTACCGGACGGCTGAACGGCGTGGATGTCGCCACGAAGGACCCGATGCGGATCGCCATCGACAAGGGGCGCTATGTGCTGAGCCCCTCGACCCTGACGGTCGGCGGCGGGGCCTTGCAGGTCGCGGGCAGCTATGGCGGGGGGATGGAGCTGAAGTCGCGGCTCAACGACGTCAATCTGGCGCTGCTCAATCCGTTCATGCCGGGCCTTGGGCTGGGCGGCAAGGCGACGGGCAGCCTCGATTTCGCGCAGGCCTCGCCTTCCGCTTTTCCGACCGCCGACGCGCGGCTGAAGATCGACAATTTCACGCGCACCAGCCTCGCCGCCGTGTCGGAGCCGGTCGATATCGACCTTGCCGGCAGGCTGACGGCGGAGGGGGGCAATGCCAGCTCGATCATCAGGCGGCGTGGCGCGGCGATCGGGCGGATGCAGGTTTATCTGCGTCCTCTGCCGCCCGGTTCGGGAAGCTGGTCGACGCGGCTGCTCGCCGCGCCGCTTTCGGGCGGGGTGCGGTATAATGGCCCGGCCGATGTGCTGTTCTCGCTCGCCGCGCTTTCCGACCAGAGCCTGAAGGGCCCGATCGGGCTGGCGGCCGATTTCGGCGGGCATGTCAGCGCGCCGCAACTGACGGGCGTGGTGCGCGCGAACAAGCTCACTTATGAAAATGCGCTCTACGGCACGAAACTCACCAATATGCAGGTGCGCGGCCGCTTCACCAATGATCGCTTGCAGGTCGAAAGCCTGACCGCCAATGCGGGCAAGGGCACGGTGAGCGCGAGCGGCTTCGTCTCCCTGAACGCCGATCAGGGCTATCCGATGCAACTCGGCATCGATCTCGACAAGGCGCAGGTGGCCGATGGGCAGGATCTTTCCACATCGGCATCGGGTAAAATCCAGATCGTCAACGGCGCTGGTCAGCAACCGACCATCAAGGGTACGCTCAGCCTGCCGGAGACCCATTACAAGATCGTCTATCAGGGCAATACGCAGGTCGCGACGCTGACAGGCGTGCGGCGCAAGCCCCCGGCGGGCCGCGAGCATATCAGCGGCGCCCCTGAACCGCTTCAGACGGTGCCGTCCAACTGGGCGCTCGATGTGCGGGTGAAGGCGGATAACAAGATCTATGTGACCGGCATGGGCCTCAATTCCGAATGGGCCGCCGATATCCGCGTGGGTGGCACCAGCAGCGCGCCGAAGATCACCGGCGGCGTCAAGCTGGTGCGCGGCACGCTGGGCTTTGCGGGGCACAGCTTCGACCTTCAGCAGGGGCGCCTGACCTTCAATGGCGGGGATATGACCGATCCGACGCTGAACATCACCGCGGAAGGCGAGATCGAGGACGTGACGATCACCATCGCCATCACCGGCACCGGCAGCAACCCGGAAATCACGCTTACCTCCTCGCCCGACCTGCCGCAGGATGAACTGATGGCGCGCATCCTGTTCGGCAATTCGGTGGGCGAACTGACGCCGATGCAGGCGGTGCAGCTGGCGGCGTCGCTCAACAGCCTGCGCGGCGGCGGGGGCGGTCTCAACCCGCTGGGCGTGCTGCAATCGGCGAGCGGGATCGATCGCATCCGGCTGCTCGGCGCGGATGAGGAAAGCGGGCGGGGCACTTCGCTCGCCGTGGGACAGTATATCAGCAACGATGTCTATGTGGAGATCGTCACCGATGCCCGCGGCTATACCGCGACGCAGCTGGAAATCGCGCTTTCCAAGGCGCTATCGGTGCTGAGCGAGGTCGGCAGCTTCGGCGGCTCCAGCGTCAACCTGCGCTATCGGAAGGATTATTGATGCAGATGCGTCGCCTTCCCCTGCTGGTGCCGCTGGCCGGACTGGCGCTCGCCTCCTGCAAGGGGGAGGCCGATTTCGATCAGCGCTATCAGCAGAGTTCCGCCAATCTCGAAGCGGCCGCCAGCACCATGCAGCAGGAACTGCAAAACCGGATGGCGGCCAGTAACCGGATAGAGGGGGCGGCCATGCCCGCACCAGCCGGGAAGGCCGCGCCATGACCGGGGAAAAGGACGAAAATCCGCTGCACCAGCCGACCGGGGAAGAGGGGGATGGCGCTTCTTTGAGCGAGGCGGATATCGCCCGCCTTGAACGGACGGTGCCGGGCGCGCGGGGCGCGTCGCCGCTCGCCTTGCCGCCGCGCGCCTGGTGGGCAATCGTGAAGCGCGTCTATGTGATGGTGGATTTCCACAATCTGAGCCTGCTCGCGGCGGGTGTCGCCTTCTTCGCCTTTCTCGCCTTCGTGCCGCTCATCGGCTCGGTCGTGCTGCTCTATGGCCTGATCGGCGACCCGGAAACGGTCGCGCAGAGCATCAGCCTGCTCGACGGTCTGGTTCCGCCCGAGGTGCTGGGGATATTGAGCGAGCAACTGCTCGCTATCGTCACCAGCAGCAAGGCGGCACAGGGCCTGGGCCTGCTGATCGCGCTGCTGGTGTCGATCTATGGCGCGATGCGGGCGGCGACCGCGATGATCGGCGCGCTCAACATCATCTATGAGGAGCATGAGACGCGCGGCTTCTTCCGCAAGACGGTGGTGGCGGGCGCGATCACCTTCGGCATGGTGCTGGTGGCGGTGATCGGCGTCATCGCGATGTCGCTCTTTGCCTATGTCACGCGGTTCCTTGCCCCCTATATCGGCGGTTCCGCGACCCTGCTGGTGCAGGTCGCGACATGGCTGCTGGCGGGCAGCCTCGTCAGCCTCACCTTCGCGATCTTCTTCCGCTTCGCGCCGGACCGGCGGGCCGCCAAATGGCGCTGGCTTTCGGTAGGATCGGTGCTCTCCACCTTCTTGTGGACGAGCATCACGCTGGGTTTCGGCTTCTATGTCGCCAATTTCACCAATTATAACGCGACCTATGGCTCGCTGGCGGCGGTGGTGATCTTCCTGATGTGGCTGTTCCTTTCCTCCTTCGCGGTGCTGATCGGGGCGGAAGTGAACAGCGAGATGGAGCGCCAGACCATGGTGGATTCCACCGTCGGTCCCGATCGTCCGATCGGATCACGCGGGGCGGTGATGGCGGACAGCGTGGCCATCGATGCCGCCAGCCGGGAAATCCTTGAAAAGAAGCGCCGCCGGGAAGCGGAGCGACTGCGCAACCGCGTTTCGTGAAAGGGTATCCAGCGCATGAGAGGTTCGGGTCGGCGCGCTTTGGTTGACAGAGGATGCATCGAAAATAGGCTGGATCGCGGCGAAATCTCTCGCCCCGTTTAACCGTGGTCGTGTGTCATTTCTTCTTCCGGCGCGCGTCCGCATAGCCGGAAAGGTTCTGCATGTACCGTGCTTTGCTGACAGCCCTTATCGTCTCCTCCTCTGTTCCCGCCCTTGCCCAGCAGACCGAAGGCGCCGCCGCCCCGGCAGCGGAGCGGGCCGCCGCGCCTGCCTCCACCCTGACGGCAGAGCAGGCGACGGCCTTCAACCAGGCGGTGGCCGATTTCACCGCCGCGCAAAAGGCGCAACAGGCCAATGACAATGCTACCGCCTCCGCCAAATATGCGGCGGCTCTGCCCGCTATTCGCGATGTGGTGAAGGCGCAGCCGGACAATATCGACAATGTGGCTTTTCTCGCCAATGCGCTCTATGCCAGCGCAGCGGCCGAAATCGCGTTGCAAAAGACGGATCAGGGCGTCGCCCTGATGGAGGAGAGCATTCCTTATTGGCGCAAGAGCGTGGCGGCCAAGCCAGCCGACACCACCAGCCAGCAGGTGCTGACCAGCCTTGTGACGCAGGTTGCCAATGTGAAACTGTCGAAGCAGGACAAGGCCGGCGCCGCGCCGCTTTATGCCGAGGGTCTGACGCTGGGGCGCAAGCTGGTTGCCGCGACGCCGGACGCGACCAACCGCAATCTGCTGCTGGGCGCGCTGATCGGTGCAAGCCAGACGAGCGATGATGCGGCGATCAAGGCGGAGGCGGCTTCCCTGTCCAAGACCATGCTGGCCGACGGTTCGGTCGACGCGGCGAACAAGCCGGCGGCCGAAGTCCTCGGCGGTGCGAGTGCGCAGGCGGCAACGCGATAGAGAGAGTTTTTTCGGCTCAGAGGGAAATTCACATTCCGTCCGGTTCGATCTGAACGGGACGGAATGTGGAATATTGCGTCAGGTGCTGGTAGAAGCCAGCACCTGATTTTTTTCCAACAGAGACATAATGGGATCGAGCCATTCCCCGTTTTCCGGGCTGAAACATTTTCTGAACGGCGAAGCGGGAGGCGGCATATTGCTGATGGCGGCGGCGGCGCTGGCGATGCTTATCGCCAACAGCCCCTTTGCCCAGCTCTATTTCCATGGCCTGCACAGCCCGATCGGTCCCTGGCCGCTGATCGAGTGGATCAATGACGCGCTGATGGCGCTGTTCTTCCTGCTCGTCGGGCTGGAGATCAAGCATGAGTTTGTCGAGGGCCGCCTTTCCACCTGGTCGGCCCGCGCCTTGCCGATTATCGCCGCCGCCGGGGGCATGGCGCTGCCCGCGCTGTTCTATCTCGCCGTGATCGGGGGAGAACCCGGCCTCGAAAGGGGTTGGGCGATCCCGGCGGCGACCGATATCGCCTTTGCGATCGGCGTGATGGCGTTGCTGGGCCGTCGCGTTCCCACCTCGCTCAAGCTGTTTCTGACCACCGTCGCCATTGTCGATGATCTGGGCGCGGCCGCGATCATCGCCTTCGTCTATACCGCGAAGATCGATGCGCTGGCGTTGCTCGCCGCCGCGCTGGTGATGGGGGGGATGTTCGCGCTCAATCGCCTGCGGGTGGTGGCGCTCTGGCCTTATCTGCTGTTGTCGGCGCTGCTGTGGCTGGCGGTGCTGCTGTCCGGGGTTCATGCGACGATAGCGGGCGTGCTGGCCGCGTGCCTGATCCCGATCCGGGGCCGTCCGCGTGGAGGAAGGCCGGGTGAGGGGATGGCGGGGGCAGGCTCGCCGCTCAAGCGGCTGGAACAGGGGCTGCACCCCTGGGTGACCTATTTGATCGTGCCGGTTTTCGGTTTTGCCAATGCCGGTGTTTCCTTTGCCGGGGCAGGGGAGGAAATAGCGGCAAGCCCGCTGCCGCTCGCCATCGCGGCGGGGTTGTTCCTTGGCAAGCAGGCCGGGGTGTTCGCCGCGTTGTGGCTTTGTGTCCGGCTGGGCATCAGCCCGAAGCCGAGGGACGCAAGCTGGCCGCAAATCTATGGCGCCTGCCTGCTGTGCGGAATCGGTTTTACGATGAGCCTGTTCATCGGCGGTATTGCCTTTGCCGATCCGGCGCTGATGGACGAAGTGAGGATCGGCGTGCTGGGCGGTTCCCTGCTGTCGGCGACGGCGGGATATCTGTTGCTTTATTGGGCGGGAGAAAGGCGCGGCCGGAATGCCGGCTGATGGTGGTGAGCCCTGCTGGGTTCGAACCAGCGACCTACTGATTAAAAGTAAGGCCATCCCACCATTGCGCTAGATTGTGCCACCTTATTCTAGCACGCCTATCATTGTAAAATCAGTGATTTATGCCGTTGCAAGTAAGTGGTAGATTGTCCTAGCTATAGCTTCATTGCTAGAAATACGCTAAATTATAGCACTGGAGGAACCTATGGTGAAGCTGACAAAGGCTTTCGTGGATAAGGTGCAGGCACCTACGTCCGGCTATGCGATGCACTGGGATGACTCAGTCAAAGGATATGCCCTTCGAGTATCACCGCAGGGCAAGCGCGTGTTCGTGGTAATGGGGCGGGTGCTGGGCAAATCTATCCAGTTCACCCTTGGTCCCTATGGCACGCTGACGGAAGCCAAAGCGCGGGAGCGGGCGCAGAAGGTGTTGCAGGACATGCGCGAGGGAATCGACCCGCGCGAGGCCAAGAAGCAAGACGAGGCAGCGAAGGTGACGCTTCGCACGGTCGCGGATGCCTATTTCGCAAGACCTGGCAAACTGAAAGAGGCGACCCGCAACGAGATGGACCGCCAGATAAAGACGGTTCTGGCAGCGTGGGAAAACAAGCCCATAGCGTCCATCACCGAGGACGACGTGCGCAAGCGCTATCGCGAGATGACGACCAAGGGGATGCGCGGGAAGCCCGCTATCGGCAGCGCCAACCTCAGCATGACCACACTGCGCACCCTCATCAATTTCGCCAGCCGCCAATACCGCCGCGCTGACGGGTCGCCGCTCATTGCGCACAACCCGGTCCTTGCGCTCAAGGACGACTGGCTTGAGCTAAAGCCCCGCACCCGTGACATTGACGAGAAAAGGGTCGGCGAGGTGTGGCACGCGCTTGCAGAAATGCGCATTACCGCACGGGATGACGATGCCCGGGCTGGCGTCGATCTGGTCCGCTTCCTTCTGCTGACAGGTGCCCGCCGCAACGAGGGTGCCATGCTCACATGGGATCGCGTCAATTTGGACGAGGGATGGTTCCACCTGCCGGACCCGAAGAACGCCAACCCGGTTTGGATTCCTCTATCGTCCGTTGCTGTCGAACTGCTCAAAGCGCGCAAGCCTGCTGATGACGATAAAAACGCCAGCAAGTTCGTATTCCCATCACGCAGCAAAGCGGGCCATGTGCAAGATACCCGCGCTCCGTTGGAACGGGTCAGCAAGGTTGCCGGCCTGCACCTGAGCGCCCACGACCTGCGGCGCACGTTCGTTTCCGTCGGTGTGGCCACATGCGGGATCGCCCTGCACGAGATTGAGCTTCTGACGAACCATGTTCCGAAGGGCGTCACCGCGAAACACTACCTCCGCACCCAGCGCCTCCAATACCTGCAACCGAAGGTGCAGACGATTGGTGACTGGATTGAGCAACAGGGAGCGATTGCGCGGGCGAAGGCTACCGGCGGGAACGTGGTGGCGCTGCCGCAGCGAGCGTGATGCTCGCGCTGGGCGCCGTGCGCCGGGGTAGCAGCACCGGCCAGCGTGCGGCGCGGCAGTAGGGGCGGCAGCACAGCGATCGCGCTTGTGCGGGCCTTGTAGCGAAGGTCTCTTTTCAACCGTTCCCGAATCAGCTATCAAGAAAGCGAGCCAGTCCCCTAGAGGACTACCGTGCATGTCGCTGGCTGCGATATGCGCATAGCGGAAGCGGCGATCATGGTGCCAAAAACGCCCTGATCCGCCGCTATTTTATTGTCTGGCGAACAGGGCACTTTTAAGGAGTGCCGCCGTTATGGCGCTTGAAACTTTCAACGACACGCCGCTCTTCGACGAAAATGATATTTGGGTGATCTTCGATACAGCCAAGCAATATGTCTCATTCGTGATGGAAGAGACATATTGTGAAGAAGTATCATACAATGTTGTTCTCAAATGCATTCGGGAAAGCGTCGAAGAACATTTGAAGCTTGTGCTGAGTGGGGGGTAGTTTAGACAGCGTTTTATCAAATACAGGCGTGGTTGTTTAGTGTATAGCTACGTTACCGGCCCGCTTTATCTCTGGTAGAGCGGGCCATCGGTCGCTTCCGGCGCATCTGCGCTGAAACCGAATCCACCGCTCACGCGGTCGCGGCTGTCATTGTTCGACCTAATCGTCGGGCCGACAGAGGCTTGACCGATGAGTGAAATGTCCTTTGACCAGCTCTGCGAGCTGTTCGCCTATACCCCAAAGCGTCGTCCGCTTAGCGGTGACGAGGTTGCCGAAATTCTCGGCGTCCATCCCAACACCATGAACCAGTATCGCTTCCGTGGCGAGGGGCCGCGCTATTTCAGCCCGCCCGGAACGCGCCGCTGTTGGTATGCGGAACTCGATGTTCTGCGCTGGCTCGCCTCCGGCGCTCGTCACAGCACGAGCGAAGCAGCCTGATTCCCCTCATGAGTAGGCGGCAGGTAGCCACCCCTGCCGCCCGGAGTATCGACGTGAACAGCAGCAATTTACAGGGCCTCGCCGTGGGTCCGCAATCCCCGAATGTTTTTGCAAAATACTTTGCTTCGCGTAAAAATTTGCCGAGAGTAGAGGGGAATTGGGCAAAATCCTTTACTATCCCGACCCCCGGCGGGGAGGGTCATCATGGTTGAGCAGACGCCGTCGTGGGAAGCGCCCAAGGATGCCGATGGCGGTATCGACTGGCACGCGATGCCCGGTGCGCTGCCGCCTCGCACCCCCGATATGGACTTTCGCACCCCCGAGCAGAAGCGCGAGGACACAGAGCGCCTTGCGAAGATCATGGAGGATAGTCGGCGGGCAGAGGAAGCGAAGCTGGCAGCGGCGCAGTTGAAGGCTGGCGTTGCGATCCCGCCTCCGATGGCACCGATGGACGCAATCACAATGGAGGTCGCAATGAGCAGCGATACCACCACCGTTTCCCTGCAATACCTCGTTGACCCCTTCTTGCCGAGCGGGTGCGTCGTTGGCTTCTTCGGACGTGGCAGCACTGCCAAGTCGTCGTTGGTAGCCACGCTGGGCGCACAGATCAGCGGGGAGGCATCGACCCTCTGGATCAGCGTGGAGGAACCGAACGATTGGATCAGGGTGCGGCATATGAAGATCGGCGGCGATGAGGGCACGTTGTTTGTCGTCACTGCCGTTGCGAACAAGTCCGATACCCATGGGCGCGTTACCGGGTCCAACTTTGATGTTTACGAACATCTGGAAACGGCAATCCAGAAGGCGAAGCGCGGTGCCGACACCATGTATATCCCGCCGCGCCCGCTCAAGCTGGTCGTGCTGGACACGGCGGTTGGGCTGACGGGCTGGCGCAAGGGGGAAAGCCCGAACGACGATGCCTCGGTGAAGAAACTGCTCGCCTATCTGCAAGTGCTGGCGGAGCGGTATGACGTCACCATCGCCATTATCGGTCACTCGAACAAGGGGAAGCACGAATACTTTGCCGACACCGTGGCGGGTGCTTCCGCGTGGACCAATTCGCCGCGCCTGTCGTTCGTCCATGCCCGCGACATTCGGGAGGAGCACGCCAACGTGATGCGGGTGGCTAAGACGAACCTGACCACGCGCTTCACGACGCTCTACAACACCGAGCCGGTCCATACGCTGCACCGTCGCGCGGAGGGTGCCAACTCCGTGCTGGTCCGCGTCAACATTGGGCTGACGGTTTGGGGGGAGGACGAGTCAATGGAGGTGTTCGAGGACGCCACCCGCAAACCGAAAGAGGACGGGGACGGCGAAGGTGGCGGGAGCAAGAAGCGGAGCGTCGTGGGTGACGCGGTGAACGAGTTGGTGCAGGCAGTTTACACGACCGGCCAGCCTGTCACCCGTGAGCAGGTCCACGAACTGATGGGGCGCGAGATCAGTCGGCGCGAATGGGGTAAGGTGGACGACCAGCTAAGGATGGCGGCGTTCAATTACGGTGTGCTCATTGAGGCTGGCCCGCAGAACAAAGTGCTTTACCGGAAGCGCGACGGGTAGAGCTGTTACATTCGCCCCCTATGACCACAGCATGTAACAACGGTAACAACGGTAACAGTTGTTTGATAATTAGACCCTTTTTAAGCACTCGTTGTTACCGATGTTGCCGTTGTTACACATTTTGCCAATACCGGCCCATGTAACAGGTCTGACCTCGCGGGTTCAGCTTGCTTGCGCCCGCTCGCGCCAAATTGTGGTCATGGGCGCAACCTGACGAACCGTTGCTCCATCACTTCCTTGCCCCATTGTTGGCCGAGCCTTTCTTCAACACAGACAAACCCAAAACTCTCGTAGAGGTGACGTGCCGCTGAAAGCCCCTTGAAAGTCCAGAGATGGGTTTCGGCAAAGCCGCTCTCATCTGCGAAGGCAATGGCAGCCGAAAGCAGCTTACGCCCTGCACCTCCGCCACGCACCCGGTCGCTGACGATGAAGCAGCGAAGGTGCGCTATACCCTCTCCCATATCCTCGCCATCGACCGAAACCGAACCGACGATTTCGTCACCCTGCATTGCCGCCCAGATTTCGTTCCGGGGACTTTCGAGCCGGTTGCAGAGATCTGCAAGACCCCCTGCGATGACGCTCTCGAAGCGTTGCCCGAAACCTGTCTCCCTCGCATAGTAGAGCGCGTGCATTTCCGTGACCCGCGCGATGATGCCGGTCTGATAGCCGCGGACAATGTTGATGGCGGGAGGCGCTTGCGGTTCGCTGGTCGCGCCGAGTGCATCGGCATAGAGGCGAAGCCCGTCCAAGACGGCACGTTCCTGGCCCTGCTTCAGATGGCGAAGGGCCGCGACGACCTGATCGCTCGCAAAGGCATGGATCGCGGCCACGCGCGCCTGTCCCTGTGGCGTAAGTGAGAGTCGTTTGAGGCGACCATCGGCTGTCTCGTTTACGTCGCCGGACTCGATGAGCTTGCGCAGCATCCGGCTGACGCTCGACTTTTCGAGACGAAGGCGGCTTCCAAGATCGCGGGCGGTTAAGCCGCCTTTCTCAATCTCGATCAGGGCATGGACCGCGGATGGCGAAAGCTCGGTGCCCGCGAAACCGCCACCCATGAAGCCCCACTCACGTGCCATCGCACGCGAAACGTCGCGTATTTCTGTAACCAAATTAGGATCGGGGTTCATATTCGGGGCTTTCTATCGAAAGGTTGTGCCGTGCAACCGTCGTAAGTTGTATAATACAACTGTGTCAATCCCCCTTTGTCATTACCGCCGCCAGCGCGGTCGCCGCGCATAGGGGGCAGCGCCGGGTCTGGGCGCGCGAAAGCACCGCGCTCGCCCCTACGGCGCCGCGCCCCAGCGTGCCCCACAGCGCCCGCGCCGGTGTGGTCATCACCCCAAAAGTGCCGACCCACAAATATGTTATATGGTGTTCACGGTGCACAGAACTGAACTAAGTCATTGTTTTAACAAACAAAATACTTGCTGACCTTCGCGCTACCTCCCTACACTCTAGCCTAATACTAGCCGTATCCGGCATTGGAGGCCCAGTAATGTCCGATGAAATTCAAGACACCGACATTCGCGTTACGCCATCTTTTCATCCGCAGACTGTGCGGGCGATTGACGAATACGACGACGACACCGCCAGCATTCTTGCTGGGACCGAAGCCGCGTTCAACGAGGCGTATATCGGTGTCGGGCGCGTCCACGATGCCAGCGCGGCGTCGAAACGCAACCCGGCGTGGAACGAAGCCGCTGCCCTCATCGAAACGCAGAACTTCGCGGACAAGGTCGCTACCGGATTGCTCAAGCGGTTCGACAGCGCCACGGCGGGCCTGAACCGGGTGATTGAGGGTCTGGAACGCGACCTGTCCCAGCCCATCGAGAGCAGGGGCGTGGGCGCGATGGCGGGCGAGATTCGCTCTTATGTCCATTCGCTGCCGGAAGGTCAGCGCATGGGGTTCATCCAGAAGGCTATCGAGGCAGGCGACGAACGCACCGTGGGCGCTGTGCTGGGCGGAGTTTCCTACCTGTCCGGCATCACCCCGGAGATGCAGAACATCTTGCTCCGGCTGCATCACGAAAAGTCCAACCCGCGTGCCGCCAAGCAACTGCGGGCGGCGAAGGCGGGGCTGGAACTGCTCGGTGAACGAGGCGGCCTCATCTTCAAGGAGATGGAAAAGGCGGTCGGGGCGAAACAAGCAAAAGTGCAACAACTTCGTGCAGCCAAGGCGGCGGCTGAGCAGTCGTTCGTCGTCTGATCCTTGTTCTAAACAATCCGAGGCATCCGATGACAAACATCATTCCGCCACCGTGGGGCACGGACTGGAAGCCCACCCCGCCGCCGATCCCCACCGAGCCGCGTGGTCCGGGCAACCCCGCATGGGTGAAGAATGGTCCGTCGCCCAACCCGAAGGGACGACCGGCAGGCGTGCCCGACAAACGGCTGCTGGCCACGCAGGCGGCGTTGGACGAGATGCGCAACATCGTCGCGATGCTGGTCGGACGGGCGCTGGAAGGCGATACGAACGCCGCGTCCATCGTGTTGTCCAAGGTCTTGCCGTCCGTCAAGGCGCAGGCTGAGAAGGTGAACTTCGAGTTTGATGCGACCGCACCGATCAGCGAACAGGTCGCCCAAGTGCTGGACGCCGTGGCCGCTGGCGCGGTCGCTCCCGATGTGGGCAGGCTCATCATCGACAGCATCAAATCGCTCGCGGACGTGCGCGCTACCGAGGAGCTTGAGGCGAGGATTGCCGCTCTTGAGGAGGCGAGCAATGCCCGAGCGTAAAATGGAATTATTTGCACTTCGGTTGGAAAAGTCGGCGATGCGACCGGCCACACCGAAAATCCCCTCAGACCCCCACGGAGGGCATGATGACTGATTATCGAAGCTGGCGTGCGCCATATCGTGCCATGTGCCCGGAACCGGGTCCGCGTGACCTGTTCCTTGTCATCCTCATCAATGGCAAGCGTGCTGCCGTCCAGCAGGCGGACGAATACGACAGGTGGCGCAAGGCAGCGGAGCGGCTTGCGGCGCAGGAGGGCGTGAACGTCAAGGTGCTGCCCATGTCAGGCGGCGAGATGATGAACTTCCTCGGTATCGAACCGGAACCGCCACAGCCCATTGCCAACCTTGACCCCGCTTTCCGCGAGCAGGCGGTGAAGAACTTCATGGACGTGCTGCGCGAGAGCAGCAGCGAGCGGGATCGGGCGGACGCGCTGGACATGCTCGGTCATTTGGGAGTGCTGCAATGAAGGCTGATATTTCGCTGGCGGAACGCCGCCGTATTGAATGCGAGCAGCAGGCGGAGATTCGCGCCATGCTGGCACCCCGCCACTTCGCTGCCATGCAGGAGCAGATGGCGATTGACGCCGCGCTGGCCCGGTTGGAGTTTGAGCAGTTCCAGCGTGCCGCGCCCGCCATCTATGCGATATTGGGGCGCAGGGAGCAGGTGACGGTCCCCGTGCCTGCACCTATGGTCGCCCTCGCGCCAGAGTCAGCGGCCCCGCCCGTTGCGAGTCGTCCCGGTGCGCCAGACCTGCCCTTTGATCTTCGCTATCACCTCGGACTGCGATAACCACAATGGCGGGCATCCGGGCACTTCAGAAGCGCACGGCGAAGCTGGAAGATGCCAAGAAGCCGCGACCGTCCCCGTTCACGGTCATGTTCGGCTCGTTCGACGCATGGGTTGAGCGCGAGGTGCTGCCCGGTATCGAAAGCGGGACGCTGGCGCGTGACGACATGATTGAGATTGTCGCTTGCCTGCGCCGCTGGGAGCATGACGGCACATGGAACGCGGCTTATGCGGGCTGATTAGCTGGGTAGCAGTAGTTTAGCGGGTTCGGTGCCGAGCGCCTTCGCGATCCTGACCAGAACCAGAACGGACGGATTGCGCTTTCCGCGTTCTATGCCGCCGACATAGGTGAGGTCAATTTCAGCCGCGAATGCCAATTGCTCCTGCGTCATTTGGGCGTGCTGGCGGAATCGCCTGACATTCTTCCCAACAATGGCGCGCCAATCGTCCATCCAACGATGGATGACGACCGGGCATATATTCTCTAGGGAATATAGTCCCTATTAACCGTCTCTTGCTACATGAACGGTCTTTTCAGGCGTGGGTTGAGGTGATGATGGAAGTTCTAGGAATTATCGCGCTGTTGTGCGCGTTCATTTGGTGGAGGGTCAAAGCGGGCGATCAACTCATCCCCACACCGACGCCTACCCCGTCTCCGAAAAAATTTGTCGCGATGGGAAATATAGGCGGTTGGCCGATTGAGAATGTGATCAAGCGGGTCGGTCCTCCTTGCTCAATATCTGCAATGGCTGGGGGACAACTCTATCAATGGATGGAAACCGGAGTCCTCGGAGGGTTCCATTACGCCATCTCAGTGGATTCTGAGGGCAAGGTGATTGGCTACACTCACCAGTTCGCCCGCTAACACCTGTGCCACGCTGCCAGCACCCTGCGCCTTCGGGCGTGGGGTGCTGCTATGAACAGCTAGAGGGGCTAGAAATACGCTAGAAGTAAAATCGCAAGTAGCTTTTGAAGCCGCCCCCGTTCGGGGTAAGCATCTGTTTTTGCGCTATGAAAATGGTGAGCCCTGCTGGGTTCGAACCAGCGACCTACTGATTAAAAGTCCTCTGGAAAGGCCTTGTTTTCAAGGGAAATTCCGACAGGTTTTTCCTTTGTTCCCTCACGCATATCTGCGGCTTTCAGCAATTTGTCGGAATGGTTTTGCCATCCCGGAGGCGCGGTGATGGGCAGCAATACCCTTGCACCGCAACGCACTGTTGCCGACCTCATCGCTGAGTATGAGGAGAAGATAGCGAACGTGGAGAACGCTATCGAAGCATTCAACAGCGCCTTTGATGACCTCCAGATGGCGGGTACAGTCATGGGTAACTTCGTGGAGCCTATCGGTAGTCGGTCATATCTGAACGCCAACAGCCTCAAGGTGAACCTGCTCAAGTCTGGCTGGAAGGCGGTCTACAACCGGCTCGATATTGCCAAGATTGCGAGTGCCAAGGACAAGAAGCTATTCGACCAGACGATGGCAAACCCGCCACCGCTCACGATGGAGACGGCTAAGGCCACATTCGGCGATTATCTGATGCGCCCACGCTTTCATATCTTGCGTGGGCTGGCAGAGGCGTTCGCCAGCTTGGACCCGGCATATCGCTCGCACAGCAAGGTCCGCATCGGCGTCAAGGGATTGCCGAAGCGCGTGATCCTGAATGGATGGGGTGAATATAGCGGGAGCTGGGCACGGGATCGTTTCCGCGACATCGTAAACGCGCTGGCCGCCTATCAGGGGATCGAGCATTTCGCCCATGCTGAGTTCAGCGCGATAAGCGTCATGCACGACCGGGGTGAGGATGCTGTGCTCGACGGGAAGCCTGTCAGTCGCACCGACCGATACGGCAAGGTTAAGACGTTCCAAACTGTCAATCGCGGCTTGACGGTTCGCAAGTTCGGCAATGGTAACGCTCATGTCTATTTCACGCCCGATACGCTGCTCGACATCAACCGGGCGTTGGCCGAGTTCTATGGCGAGGTTCTGCCAGACGCCGAGCCGGAAGGTGTGAAGCCAAGCGCAAGCACAGCGGTATCGAAGGATCTGCAATTCTACCCGACGCCGCGCGCGGTGGTCGATGCGGCGATGGAGTTTGCTGGTATCCCGAACCCGGCGCACTACACGAACTACAAAATGCCGATCCTGAAGGTACTGGAGCCGTCATGCGGCGATGGCAGGATTCTGGATGTGCTGCACGAGCGTGGGCAGGATTGTTTCGGGATCGAGTATCACCCGGCGCGGGCGAGCGTTGCGCGAGCGAAGGGGCACGCTGTGCTGACCGCAAACTTTCTTGAGCATCCACCGACGCCAGAATTTGACGTGGTTGTGATGAACCCGCCGTTTTATGGGCGGCATTATGCCCAACATGTAAGGCATGCTTACAAGTTCCTTAAGCCGGGCGGTACGCTGGTCAGCATCCTTCCGGCTACCGCGCATTACGATCACTGCGAACTGAAGGGCGAATGGCGCGATCTACCGGTCGGCAGCTTTTCGGAGAGTGGGACCAATGTCCCGACTGGCATGCTTCGAATGAGAGTAGCCCCATGACGCCCCGCGACGTGAAGCCGCCCGAAGAACGGCGCGCATTCCTCCTCTACTACGCCCGCGTGCTTCTGCGCGAGGCCCGGAGCCGCAGAGGTCAGAATGTAGACTGGATGATCGCAGGTGCCGCCAGAGCGAGACGCGAGGCGATGGCTATCCGTCCAGCCGCAACTCAGATGGAGATGTTTTGATGAGTGACCTCATCGAACGCATGGCGCGGACGATCCGGGATGCCCGCGCGCTGCCCGGCACAAGGCCGGTTGCCAGACTTAGCGACGTTGACCGGAGAGCCGCCACCGCCGCCCTTGTCGTCGCGCTGGACGAGATCGGGGAGGAGTGCGCGAGGGTGGCGCTCTCCATCGGCGAACAGTACGGAGAGGACGAAACTGGCTGGTTCGAATGCTCGGAGACGGTCGCCCAATCAATCCGCACCCGCATAGCTGAGATGCGCGACCACCTCCACCCACCGCAACCCGCTTGACCGACTCGCTCCGCTTGTTCTCTTAATGTTCTCCTTTTCAAAGGAGGCTATCATGCTGGACAGATATGGAGAGCAACGCCCGCCGTTCGGAGAATGGCTGCTGCAACAGCGCGACCGAGAGGGGTGGGTGGGCGAACTCGTCAAGGCGGCGAAGGACGATCGCGGGTTCCCCCGGCGCGGCGACCCGGAGGCCGTCCGCAAGCGGCTCCGCGAGGTGCAGGCCGAGGGCGACATGTTCCAGGCGGTGGACGACGCCGAACTGGACTGGCTCAGCTACTGACGGCTTATGTTGTCCGGCCCCGAATATCATGAGGAGCGCCAGCGGATAGAGTGCGACACCCTCGACCAGATCGCCGCGCGTGGTTTTGCTCTCCGCCTCACCTGCAAGAAATGCGGGCGGGTTATCATTGTCGAACCGACCCCGCTCCTCCGCCTCGCATTCCTCAAGCGCTGGAACCGCAGCCGCTGGGCTATCGGCCAGCATATTCGCTGCTCTCAGTGCAACACCAACTGGCCAGAGGTTACGCCGGTCACGGCAATACCGACCCATCCCGCGATCGGCATTACCAGCGAAGAAGAGTTCGAACGCATGAAGCGCCGCCTGCGCGGCTAGGCTGCGAGCGTCAGCGCTGCGTAAACCTGGCTGATATCCCCCGCACCACGCCAGATCGGGTGGAAATAGTCCGGATCTGCGTTCATGAACCCCGCCGCAAGAGCATCCGCATGCTCACCCCAACGATCCTTGAAATCGAACACTGGCACCCCCCGAGACGCCGCGACCTCGCGGATCGCTGCGTTATACAGGTCCTGGTTGGCGATGGAGGCGGCTAGAATGGATGTGCGAGCCGGAATGATGACCCTGCTCTTGATATCGTTCGCAGCGCGCCGATCGAGCAGCGCTTCCATGTTCGCCCGATAGGTCGGAAGGTTTTCGACCGGGGATGGGACGGCATTATCGCGCCAATCGTTCGGTCCCATGGCGATCCAGTATTCATCGCCAGCCGTCAAAATCTGCTCAGGGAAATAGAGCGGCCGCGCCAGATCGTTGGCGTTGGCAATGTGCTGCATGCGAGCGCCGGATGACGAACAGTTGAGCAACTGATAGGCCGGCAGGCGAGCATTGCGCGCCCAGCAGAACGCCACCTGAATGGTGCCAGACACGCGGGCAACCGAATAGGTGTTCTGGCCGAGTGTTACACCTTCGCTCTCGCCCAGCGTGATGGCGACAAAATCCGTTGTCGCAAGCTGGATGCTCACCGTCTTGGTCGCAGCACCGCAACTGACCGTAACCGAGCCGGTGCCAGTGACCGAGCGGACCCAGACCGTGAAGGTCTGGGTCGTGTCATCCGGCGTATAGGTGAATGCGTTGGTGGTGGTCGAGTTCTGCAAGATCGACCACGTTGCGCCGGAAACCCCAGAATACTCCCACCCGCTGCCGTTTTGGAAACGGGGATCGAACGACTGAAAGGAGGCAGCGGTGGTATATCCCATAGTCCCGGCAAAGGACTCGTCCTGCGCATAGAAGCCCCGCGCGCGCAGGGCATCGCGAAGGCGACGAACCGGGCCGCATTTATAGCCCTGCTGGTTGCCGGACGGATAGGCCGTGTTGTAACCGGCATCGATGCTCGTGCCCGCGATCATGATCTTGCGGGGCGCGGCGAGTGGATATTGCAGCGTTGCGATACCGGTCGCGCGTGCCCATCGGTCGGCGGCGCCACGAGAGAAGCCGCCATAAACGCCAAGCCCGATGCTCATTTGTCATTCTCCAGAGAGATAGCCCATTCGTGGGCTTTAATCGCGTAGGCGGACAATCCGGCCAGCGTGTCGGCGTCTACTTGCACTGATCCGCCAGTTCCGGGGGAAGAGGCGGGCACTTCTTCAGAAAGTCCGGCACCGTCACTTTCGGCGGGGCTACCGGCTGTGCCGCCCGCACTTCCACCTGTTCCTTGCCGCAGCTTGAGAGCGAGACGAGCGCGCAGATCATCAATGCTTTTGTCGGCTTCATCGGCTTTCTCCTGATATTCGGCCTCTTTCGCCGCATTGACGGCCTTCTGTGCGGCAAGGGCCTCGGCGGTCTTGTCCACGATCGCGGTTTTGAACGACGCATATTCAGTGCTGACCGCCTGCCATTTGGCTTTGTAGCTGGCGCGCAGGCTGTTCACACGCAGGCCCCATGCGAGCGCCAGAGCGAGCGGGAGCGCCCACCAGAAGCGGCGCAGGAGGGCGGCGGCGATGGTCACAGCACGTCGCTCCCGCATTTCTTCGGGCTGGCGTTGCCAATGCGATTGCGCGTCCAGCCCTTGTAATAGACCTTGAGAGCCGGGTTGACGCGGACAAGGCGGTCATATTCCGCCTTCTGTTTTGCATCGAGGCGGGCCAGCATTCCCTTGCAAAGCGGGACGCGGCCTAACTTACCTTGGCACACGATATAGGCCGCAATGGTCGCAGGCCCCACCTTGCCATCCACCGCCAGCTTATCGCCGCACAGATCATTGATGGACTGCTGGAACCAGCGCGACGGCCGCGACTGACCCATGTTGACGGCGGTGTCCACCAGTTCTTCAGCAACCACCGGCTCAATCTCGACCATCGGACGATAGCCCGGCGCGTCGATATAGGTCCGCGTGTAGATGTCCGCCGCCGTCGCCTTTGGCAGGTCGCGCATGGGGCCGGTGTAGCCGTGTTCGCGGGCGACCGTCTTGGTGATACCCATATTGGTCTCACCGCCGGGGTCGCGGGGATCATTCACATAACCGCCTTCAACCGCGAAGATCGCGGCGAGAATGGACGTGATGACAGCGGTGCCTGCGCCGATTTTCTTCCCATCAGCCACCGTGCCTCTCCGGCTGCTTGATGAAGCGCGAGACGAAGCCGAGGCCGAACAGCGCGTAGGAGATGTACTGCGCGTATGGGAGGTAGGACCGCAGATCAGGCGGCACATATTGCCACGCATCGCGCAGCACGTCCGAGGCCGCGAACAGCACCGCGCCCGCCGCGCCGAAGCGCACCGACCACCAGCGCCAGCTTTCTCGCCAGTCCATTACCAGCCGGGTTTCAATCTTTTGCCAGATCGTCATGTTCCATCCCCGTTGCGCCGAAATATCCGTTGGATCGTCGGCGTTTCCCAAATGCGGATCGCCGTCCAGACTATGGTGAGGATGGCGGCTATCGATGGCAGCATGTCAGCAATCGTCCCAACAACGATGCCGATTGACAGCGCATCGCCTATCCCCTTGATGTTTTCTGAAATGTCCTCGAAGCGCGTCATTTCGCGACCCACCCGGTGGTGCCGGTTCCACTCTCCTTGACGTAGAGCGTTGTCCCTGCGCCGCCGGACTTGTTGACATAGAGCGTGCCTATGGGCGCGGTGACCGAACCTTCGGGGGAGCCGGTGCCGCCCAGATAAGTCATCGCATCATTCTGGGTGAACGTATCGGCGCCGGAATCGTAAACGACGCGCCACGACCTTTCGGCCGCATTGCCAAAAGCTTTTACAAAGAAGGTCCCGTTATTGCAGTTGAAGATAAAAACCCGCAGCCCGGATGGTAGGGTGTTGCCGTTGCAGTCAACGAGATACGACACCGACGAGCTGTAGAAGCTGAAGTCGGTCATATCCACATTGCGCATATAGCGGATGATGTCGCCCCACGACAGGAACACGTCACCAGTCACCGGGTTATACATGCGACCATCGCCAGATCGGTTGTACAATCCGTTGTAATCCACCAACGGCAGCACAGGGACGGTAGAAACCCCCGCAAAATTCAACGCGTCCGGATCAGTGCAAAACTCTTGTAACAAGAGCATCCCGTCCGTGGCGGCCAGCGCAGACGTTTCATCGTTCACACAGAATAGCGAAAGGACAACGTCTGCCTGATCGTCATAGAAAACGCCTTCGTTTTCGACAAAATCAGTAACGAACCCTGCGTCCGATAGAACGCCCCTGAAAACGCTATTTCGACAAAGAGCGTCAACAAACACATCGCCTGATGCATTCACAAACCGAATGCCCTGATTTCGATACTCACCAAAATCCGATGCACCGGAACGGCGACCGCCGCAGCTTAGAAGAATACCGCCAGCCGCGATCTTAAAGCCCTGTCGCTTCGCGATGTAAGTATTGGAATACGCAGACGTAGCACCAGCCCCGACATTTGCCAATTTTATATCAAAATGGCCGCGACGGTTCCAATCATCGTCATATTTGATGATCTGGTTTCTGCGCTTCATTACCCCTACAAGGGGATAGTCATCCGCGACATACCACATTCCTTCGCAATAATCGAAGAAGATGCCGGTATAACAATTTATCAATTCTTCCGAGACGACTTTGTTTAGATTTGTTGGAGTGGTTACATCATATTTATGAAGATTGTATGTAGATGACCTTAAATATAACTTACGACTTGCTCCCTCCCATTTAACAACAAGGCTCTCTGACACAACAGTCATTGGCGTAGATGCGTCTACGTATGGAAAGAAGCACGACTTATATTGAAGAGTGTCGTAATCGTATATCTCAACAACTTGCGCGACTCCTGCGCCGTCGCGAATGAGGAAAAGCTCTCGCGCGGAGAGATCGACTGTAAACCCCTGAGGGTAAAAGTGCGTAATGCCAGAAAACAAGGCGAGCTGCGCGGCGGTGTCGGTGTTGACGAAAGGTATTTTCCCAACCACTTTTCGGCGGTTGGCCGATTCCTGCGTGATGACGCTTTTGCTGACAGAGGAGACCTCGCTCGCCACCGCCTCCAACGCGCCCTTCGCGGTCGAGTTGTCGGGGATGATGGTGGTGGTGAAGGCGCCCATAGTGCTATCGGATGCGGTGATGCCGAGGGCAGAGGCGTTGGCCTTATCTGCCGTACTGGTGTTCACGTCGGCCCTCAGGTCTCCCAGGTCGAACAATTCGACATTCTGGATTGAGGCGGATATCCCGGCGTAATTCTGCTGGATCGTGTAGGTTCCGTCCGGGATATAGAAGGTCACCAGACCATTATCATTAGTCGCCGCGCTGAGGCCGATTGGCGTCAGCAGATCGGGATCATCATAGAGCGTCTGCAAAGCGCCATTACTATCGATCGCCTGCACGATCGCGCCTGCCAGAGCGTTCCCCGCCCGGTCGGTGATAGTGTCGAGATATTTCGCGGCCATCGTCAGACCCCCAGCGCGAAGAGCGTGCAGGTGATTGTCCCGCTATCGCCGCCATTGCGGACGGTCGCGCTGGAAAGGCCTGACGAGGTTACCCAGATCGAAACATCCTGACCGCCAACGTCATCGCCCTCCACCCATGCGCGAGCGAAAACGCTGAACTCATGACTATTGCCATAGGTCAAAGTGGCGCTGCCGCCAGTGAAGGTGAATGTCCGCCATGTGATCGCGAAGCCATCGCTGAACACGTAGCGCCCGGATGTTCCACTACCCGATCGACCAGCCGCCAGTGCGCCGATGGTCGCCCTTGCCGTCGCAGCGTCTGCGTCATCCAGCATGGTGCGCATGAATGAACTTAGCGTCGTCACGGACGCGCTATTCGCCCCCGTGAAATAGGGGAGGGTGTTTGCGGCGGGGGTTACGCTGCCGAGAGCGGTCGCGGCGGCGGTCGCTTCTGGCACTCCCATTGCCGCTCGCGCAGCCGAGGCCGTCGAGGCTGTCAACACAGTCAGCCAGAAGTCGCTGATAGCGCTGCGCACAGCCGCCATAATGGAGCGGATGGCGTTATTGATGCCACCGGGAGGACAATTCTCCGCGATGTTCACGCCATCGATATTCGTGTTGTTGGAAGCGGTGATATCCCAGTCGCTAATCGCCATCGTCACATCCGTGAAAGTCAGAATGTACGATGAGCGGCGCATTAGCCGGTTCGCAGGAGGTGTTTTAGCATAGGTGATTCGCGGGGGGAAGGGGATAAAAGCTCTTGCGTTATGTATCACATCATGATACGTATCAATTCATGATACAGAGCGCCAAAGGGAAGTTGATCGAACAGGTTCTATCCGGCAAGCCGGGCAAGGGCTTCCCGTCCGATCTGTTCCGGGTCGCCGTTCGCAAGGTCGCCATGTTGGAGGCGGCGGTGACGCTGGATGACTTGCGGTCGCCGCCAGCGAACCGACTTGAAGCGCTTTCCGGTGACCGGGTAGGGCAGCATTCGATCCGGATCAACGGGCAATGGCGCATCTGTTTTGTCTGGACCGAGAAAGGCCCGGAAAATGTTGAGATAGTGGACTATCATTGAAAGGAGCCGACATGACTATGTTGCAAGTGCCGGTCCACCCCGGCGAAATTCTGAAAGCGGAGTTTCTTGAGGAAATGGGCATCAGCGCCGGGAAGCTGGCGAAGCATATCCATGTCCCCCGCACCCGCATCGAGCGGCTGTGCGAGGAGAGGACCTCTGTTACCACCGATACCGCGCTGCGACTGTCGCGGGCGCTTGGGACAACACCGGAGTTCTGGCTGAACCTGCAAGCGCACTATGATCTGTTGACCAGCGACAGTGGTGATATCGCGGATATAGAGCCGCTACTGGCGGCTTGAAGGGGGGTCTGACTCGACTCTCTCCGACCGTTCTGCATGATGGGCGGGAGATTCGATTGAGGGCTTTTGACAAACTCACCTTGAGAGGTCGCACGCTCGCTCTGCGTCGGTCCACTCATCCGAAAGGAATTGGATCACGGCAAAGGTGTCAAGCGAGCATCGCCCGGATCGTTTCTAGAGCAGGAAGGGTGAGGCGGTTTGCCGCAACCGGCCATATTGGTTGCAAGGAACGCGTAATCGCAACCCTCATAGGCTGCGACCGGTCGTGGCCCGAGGAAGCAACCATGTTTTCTTGGAACACGAAAAAGTTGAGCGTTGAGATCGACGTGGCAGCAATCATTAGAGCGCTTGCCATACTCGCCTTCACTCTCAGCTAACGGGTTCGGCAGGCGTCTTAGGGGCGTCTGCCGAATTCCACGACCGGCTATGCGCTTTATAGCGAATCCGAGGAATCCCGGCAATGGTAAACGCACTTCACCCGCGTTGAGGGATGGGGTAAGGGTGGGGGATGACCACTTCCAAGATACTCACCCTGTTCTGCGCTGCGTTGCTCATGGGTGCCTGGCGGGGCTTCAAGCCCAAATATCTTGAATGGAAGGCGAGGCGCGAGGGCCTGCCCCACCATGTGCGCAACGCCGGGTTCATCACGGACGCGCGCCTGCTGTGGGGCGAACGGGCTGTTGTCTGGTCGTGGTGGGCGTTCGTGGCGGTCACGCTGGCTGGCGTCCTTTGGGTTTTCGGGGGCGCGTTGGGTTTATGGTGCTACCCCTACTGCCCGAAATATTGAAGCGCTGCTGCGCCGCCAAACATGCCCGGAAGCCTGCTATACTGCTTCAAAAGTTCGCCCGCGTCGATAAGCGCCTGCGGGCGTTCCAGCAGGCCAGCCCGGAAGAGCGGTTCCAGCGTCTCGGAATAGAGCGGGGAGCGCAGGGCATCGAGCGCCGCCCCCGTCGCCTTCGCGGTTATACTCCCCTCGCGTGCGCGGCCAGCGGTTCCGCTGTCAGGGACCTTCGAGGGCAGCACATTTTGCCCAGCTCGCTGTAGCTCGAAGAACGGACGATCTTCCGAAGCCGCAAGACCCTTGCCGCCATATTTTTTCGCATTCGATACGGCGGCATTGCCAAGCTGGGAGGGCATGAAAAGGCCGTCATTGTTCCGGGCGGCAATGGTGGCGTCCTCAAGGATGCTGTTGTTGCGCCACCCTTGATTGGCCTGCCCAAGAGCCTCTGCGGTTCCGGGCGATTGGCGGCGGAAAAGGTCGTCCAGTTCACCAAGGATATTGCCAGCCTGATCGCGATAGAGATCATAGCGAGGCTTACCTGAAAAGGCGGACATATCAGACTGTACACCCTGACGGATAGCCTGATAATTTCGCCCGGTAATCTCGCCCGTATTCGGGTCGATATAAGGGCCAACCCGGCTTTTCAGCGTGTTATCAATTTCGCCCGCAAGCTCGCCGGGGATGCCTGCGCCAGCCTGCTTGATGTTCGACATAGCCCCCATGAATTGCGGGTCCGCGTTCACGGCAACTGGATCGAGCGCACGATTGTAGAAGTCGGAAACTGCGCGCCGCCCCTGCGAAACACCACTTTCCCCAATGGAGGATGGCGAATATCCCACAGGCGCATAAGCTTCATCGAAGGCCGCGCGGTTCCAGTCCTCAATAGATCGCCTGCGCAATGTGTTGATCTTGTCGCCAAGGCCTGCATTGCCCGTCCAGCGGTCCTCCATCGACTTGAGCCGCCCGCCTGCCATTTGTCCCGGCGTCATACGCACGCCCAATTTGGCGAGGTACTGGACAGCGGGGTCGGTAACGCCTGTCATGGATGACCCGATGGCGCTCCCCACCTTCTGCCCCGCCTTCGCCCCCAGATAGTTTTCAGCCGCGCCGGTAAGCGCGCCCATGGTGCGACTGCCTTCGTCCGCGCTTCCTGCTCCATAGGCCGCCCCATAGACCAGATCGGCAAGGGCAGGGTTGCGCGCCAGAGCGGAACCGCGTCCGAACATGCCAAGCACCTTGCCAGCGCCTGCGGTGCCGAGGACGTTGCCGGTAAGGTTCCCCAAAAGATCAGAGGTAGGGTTTGCCTCAGCATTCGCCGCCATCGCGGCGCGGGTGGCGGCAGGACTGGATGTCCAGTTGTCCAACGTTCCCGCTGAAAGCGCGTCACCCGCACCAATGAAATATTGGCCCACGGGGGACATGCCAGCGCCACCTATAAACTGTGTGGCCGGGTCAGAAGGCACCCACTGCCGCTCAAGATTGACTTGCGGGGTCGCCTGCGGGTGCTGCTGATGATAGCGGATAACCTCGTCCACCTGCTCCGCGCGTTCACCAAGGCCCGGCTGCACGCTATCAAGGTAGGCGCGCACATCGCCAGCCGAAGCGCCCTGCTGGATCATCTGCGCAACGCGGCTGTTCACTCCACGCAGCGCCGGATCATCCTGCCATTTCCCCTCGGCAGTCAGTTCGCCGCCCTGTTCGCGGGCGGATCCTGCCATACCCCAATCAGGCGGATTGGCGGCGATGCCGTATTTCTTCGCGACCTCAGGGTTTCGGAAGTCCTCGCCATTCGAGAGGATCATCATGTTCCGATAGTGATTTTCCACCTCGTTCAGGTTTTCAAGCAGGCGCTGCGGGTCTTGCGTTTGCCCAAGCGCAGCGACGCTATCGCGCAGCAATGCGCCCTCACGCTCAGACAGCGCACCAAGGCCGGAGGCGCCAACCGCTGATTGAGATTTCAATTCTGATAGCTTGTCGAGGGTCAGGCGCGAGGCGATAGTGTTCAGCGATCCGCCAAGGTTGATAGCCGATTGCGGCTGTAGCATTTCCGGCAGGCGTGCCCAGTAGCCCGCAGACCCGCCTTTTTTGAGGTCGTTTCGCGCACGCTGGATCGCGGCCATAATCTCGTCATTACCAAGATCAAGCTGCGCTTTGCGCTGCGCAGGCGATGATCCTTCCTGCTGCGCCTCCAACTCGCGTCTGGCCTTCTCATTGGCGATCCGGCGCGCTTCGAGGTCTGCCGCCGCCTGCGGCCCAGCATAAGGCGCGGTGGCGGCATCAGTCTGGACGCCGATCTGCTTCCCCTGAATATCCAGATCACTTTTCCGCTGCGCGTTCGGGTCGCCCGGCGTCAGCGTGATCGGTCGCGGGCCAGCGCGCGGGGGCTGCTGCGTCGGAGCCTGAGAAGCGACCGGCTGATCGTCCCACCAGTTCTGTGCCATTATCGTTTCGTCCTTACAGAGCCATCAGGCGCGACAAAGCGCGTTCCAGAGGGTAGCGCGTCCATCTGGTCCTTGCTGGTGACCTCGACCGGCGTGCCGAATTTTCCCTGCCATGCTGAAAATCCACCCCCACCCATGCCTTGTTGCATTGACCGATACTGGTCGAACGTCAGAAAGCCGCCATCAGACTGTGCCGGGGCATTGACCGCCCCCGGCTGCGGAGATGCTGGACCACCTCCTTCCATACCAATAGGGCCGTTCGGGCCAACGGGGATAATGCTCAGCGCGCCCGTCACCGGGTCGCGAGCCTGAATCCAGTTCAGTTTATCGGTCGGGTCCTTGTACGCAGTGCGGACTTGGCCGTCAGGTCCAATTTCCATCAGGTTCCCGGCGTTGTCTCGCCAGCGGTAAGGCTCCTTATTCGCAGCCGCCGCTAGTGCCTTCTCCCGCTGCAACGCCACCTGCTGAGCATAGTCCTGCTGGCGCTGCCGCCGCTTCTCAGCAAGCTCGCGCTGCTGCATAAGGACAGGGAGGTACGTTGCCTGACCGCCTCCGGCCGATGAGAGGGCGTCACCCAACGCGCCGATGGCATCGACCCATCCGAACTTCTGCTTGGTGTCGCTGTCGTCCGCTGGCGGGCTGTACCTGGTTGGGTCAACGAAGCTGGCGACCGCCGAAGCGGCGGCGGCGGGAGAATATCCGAACATCGCCATCAGAGCGCACCATAGTTGACGGTGAGATATTCACCCATGATCTTCGGACCAAGCGCCCAAGGCCGCAACTTCGCGACCTCATCGGCCATCACGCCGCGATACCGCTTGGCCTCATCCCAGATATACCGCCAGCTATAGATGCCGAGGCCGTCAGGAAACTCTCCTTCCTTTACGATATCCGTCTTAAGGCGTGGATCGGAGGCGGCCGAAACTACACTGGCTCCACTGCTCAACAAGCTACCGAGAGTGCTGGCAAGGCTGCTGCTATTCGTGGTGGTGCTGGTCGTGCTTCCGCCCCAGAGCGCGCCGAGCGCGGAGGCGAGATTGCTGGCGTCGGCCCATGACAGATCGGATATCGAGGACCCGAGCGACGAGAGCGTGGAGATATTGCTGTTGTCCGCGCTGTTGAGGCTGAGCAAATCCTGCACGGCCTGCTGCTTCTGCGTCTGCTGATTATTGTAGTCGGTATAGCGCAGGTTGCTCTCATTCTCGGCAAGCTGCGATGCAAGCTCACCGATCTGGCGCGACGAGCCGGTTTGCCCCGCCTTCGAGAACAGCGCGTTCACAGAATCGCTGACGCTGCTGTTCGTGCTGTCGATGATGTTCTGCAAATAGGGGTTGCTGGCGCTGTCGCTGTTCAGGATGCTGTTCGCATAGTCATAGGCGCTCGACAGATTTGATCCGAGGTTGCTGGAATAGCTGTTGAACAGGCTGGTAAGCGTGTCGGTCATGTTCGACGTGTTGGCGCTGTTCGTGTCGTAGGCGCTCTGCACAGCATTTGACGCGCTCGTCAGATAAGGCTTTGCCGATGCACTGACATCGTTCGTCGTGGTGGTTTTCGATGAGGAGAGGCCCATTACAGCACCTTCCTGATGCTGGTCTGATGCTTTGCGTAACCCTGTGCTTTCATGATTTTCACCCATCCTGCGCGACTTTGGATAATCGCTATTCCGCAACCACTGGCGCGACCAAGCGCCTCTGCTGCGGGGATGAGTGAGCCTGTGATAACGCTCAGTTCCCCGGTCGCGAACTCTCCGTGAAGCTCTTTCAAGCCGGTCGGATATTCGCGAAACGAGATCAATATAGCAGAATCGCCATTATAGAGAAGCCGAAATTTTCCGGTGAACATCTGAAGATCGAGCCATTCCGCCGTATAATAGGCCGGGTCAATCTCTCCGATCAGGCGGTCGCGAAACCGCTGATAGTCTGCCCATTCACCAAAGGTCGATCCATCCTGAACCGTCATAAACCCGCGCCTTGTTCGTGGTTGTGTCGTAATAGGCCTGCCCGGCCTCCGGGGCGTCGGGGGCGGCGCTCATCCGGTCGAACGGGAAGGAGCGATTGCGCAACAGGTGATTGACCGCAGTAGCGGCTTTCCTGATCCATCCCGGCACATCGGAGGAGGATGGGGGGAGAAAAAGACCGCTCATCGCCTGCCCGCCGTCTCATATTCAAGGTCGATGCCGTCAAGGTAAGACCAGTCGGCCCCCGCCGGGAGGCTGATCCGCACGCCAATATGGCGGCCGTTCGCGCGGACCGGCATATCGCCGCAGTCACGGATCGGCCGGGATACATCATAGCCCCGATCGTCGCCTGCGCGAGCGCGAGCGTCGAGGGTGACAGTTCCTGTCACCATGTCGCCGTTCAATCGCACGCGACGAAGATGGACGCGATATCCCTTTTCCAGTTCAAGCGGGGGGATACGGATATAGCAGGCCATATTAACGCCGGTCATCGTGCCGACACGACCGGCGCTATCCACGATGAACAGCATCGGATTGCCACCAGCGAAAATCGTCGCGTCCAGCGAATAGGGCATCAGGTCGAGGCCAGACGGGAACATGGCATCCAGTTCCTCAAGGCTCACATTGCTGGAAAAACCCTGAAAAACGAACTTGAGGTTCGTCTCAAGGATGAACCACTTGCCGAGCGACCAGTTATAGGACCAGACGCGCCCCGGGGTGCCCGGCATTGACCAGTGCACGGTTGTTGAGCGAGGATCTACCGAGCACCGGATATTGTTGATGATATCCACGCGCGGATAGGACTTGAAGAAGGTTGCATCGACCTTCTCGGTTCCGATGGGCGTGACGCTCGTTCTGTCACAAACGCAAAAGCCCTGATCGGACAAGAAGAAAACAAGGCTCCCCGCCTGCGCTACGGACCCCTTGGCCATGCAGCCTATATCGCGGCTGATCTCATCGAACTGCCACCATGTCACGCTATCGCCGTTATAGGTCGCGAGCTTGATCGAGCGCTGTTGCAGGATGACGCCGGTCTCTCCACCGCACAGGCCCATGATTTTCCCACCCGAAGGGAAATAGTTATAGAGGCACTGGTTGTCGCCTGCGGTCCAACCTGTCGGGTCGTTGTAGCCGGAGATGGAAAGCTGGTTGACGGCATCCGGGTCACCAGCAAGGAAAAGCTGGTCACGAACAGTCGCTACAAGATCGGATACCGGAGGCGACCCTGCCAGAGCCGAGGCTGAGCCTGCCGCGATTTCATATTGAACCGGAGCGCCGCCATTCACACCGATGATGTAATTGTTAAATTGTGAGAATTGCCACGTTGAGGCGCTGAAACCGCTCATGACGCTGGTCCAGGCACCGCCAGCATAGTTGTACAGGTCGGTAGCGGTTCCACCCAGCAGCGCGGTGGTTCCGTCAAGGCCGGTGAAGCCGCCGCCGCCCAATATGCCCGTCAGCGCCGCCGTGACGCTGGAAAACTGCCCTACAGGCTTATAGCCGGTGGATGTGGGGATCATGTTCGCCACGTCCGCAGTGGTGAGCGGAACGTCAGGCGTATAGGCGGGGAGGGTGAGCGTTTTCAGCATCGAGCGCCGCGCACCTGCCTGATGACGGTGGGCGCAAGCGGACCGCCGCCGTGACGGTCAAGGCGGCTCTCTTGCTGTAGTTCGGCAATCGCCTGATCCAGCCTATCCGAACACAAGCTGATAGCATCAGGGTCGCGGATATAGATCGAGGCTTCCAGCAGCGCGGCGAAAAGATAGATGTCGCCATGCTCTTCCAGCAGCCAGTTAGTATCCTCGGCTACCGTGAGAGGGGGAATGCGCCGCCAGTAGGTGACACGAAAGTCCGTTTCATCAGCGGGCGGCGGCGCAAAGGTTATCGTGCGACCCTCGATGAAATACGCGGTCGGAATACCCGCCGCGCCGGAGAAATTGAAGGCCACGGACTGCGGGTTGATCTCGACCAGAGGCCGGTCAGGCATCCCCTCGATGTGGATTTTGCGCAGGCGGCGAAAATCGGACGGCATCTCCCAGCTTTCGCTGTCGATGGTCCAGATTGCCCGGAACTCCTGATTGACCGTGCGCAACAACCGGTTCAACCGGCTCTCCGCAAGAGCGATAAAGACTGGCAGGCGGTCCTGCAAATCGTCCCGGTCCATATAGGCCGCGACCAGATTTTGCAGGTCGATATAGCTGCCAATCTGTCCGGGGATAGTGACCGGCAGCGCGACCATTATGCAATCATCCCTTTGAACTGACCCGAGCGCGGCACCGCGATATCAACGATGCTGCCAGCGCCAAGAAAGAGCGCGGTCGTCGCCGATGCATTCGCGCCGTTGTTGGAGATGAGGCAATCCTCCTGCGCCTCAATCCGCGCCACAGAGGCCCCGGAGGGGACCGTGCCAAGATCAGCGCTTGTTTCCGTCAGATCGACCGAAGCCCCGCCGATGACGGTCCCATATACCTGTCGCGTCGTGCCATCATAGCTATCGAAATAGGTGATTTTAAGAGCCATTGCCGCGCCTCACATGACGAAATGATTGAAACGGAGATACCGATATTCTGGGTCGTTCAGCAGGCGCTTCACGCCATCTTTGTGGTCCGGGTTATAAAAATCGACCCCATGCTTTGTGAGCCATTCGAACATCACGACAGCCGGGATATGCGCCGCGTGCCACATGTCGGAGCGCCGGTCGAAAGGGTCGGCCTGCGCCTCCTTGTTGCGGTCCAGGATGGCCTGAATAGCCGCGTCGTCCTGCTTGTAGCTGATGAGGATTTCATCCTTGTCAGGATCGTAATCCATCCACTTTTGCAGGCCGGTCTCCGGGTTATAATCGATAAGTTCCCAACGACCCTCAGACACGGCGCACCTGCCCGCGCTCTTCAAGAAGCGCCGCGAGTTCAGGCGTTACGCGGGCGGCTTCACGCCATCCGAGCTTGCGACCGTCGCCAAGGTGAATGCGAGCGTCACTGATGGACGTAATTTCGACCAGCCCATCGCCGGGCTGGCCTTGAACAACTGTTTCAACGGCAGGAGTCTGGATTTTGCGAGGGCGGGCCATGTTTACCTCTCCGCTGGGATGAAGGGGAGGGCGCTAACCCTCCCCAACTTCATCAGGTTGCCTGTACGTCCGCCACGACGCCGCTAGCTGCTTCATTGAGGCAGCGGAGCGTGACCTCCATGTGCATTGCCTTGCGGGTCGCGAGGCCGGTCTTGGCGAGGTCCTCGATCTTCAGCGGGTTGAGGTAGGCCAGTTCCCAATATTGCGGGTCAACCACCAGCGCGTCCCGCGTCGAGGAGAAGCGGGATGGCACAAACTGCACCTCACCCACGTCCGACACATACACGTCCGCACCGGCAACGATCGTGATGCGCTTGTTGCCCGTCTCGCGGCGCTGGTCCGCGAGTCCCGCGAAGGTCGCCGCCTTCTGCTTGAGGCCCACGCTGGTGATAACCAGCGACGGATTGCCGCCAGCCGTCCAGCAATCGGCAAGCACCTGCTTGAGCTGGCTCTCTGCATAGGTGCGAAGGGTGCCGTTGGTCGCGGCGGCATTGGGGTAACCGCTGGTGCCACCCGAAAGCGTCGCGTCCGCACCGCCCGAGCCACGATCCGCGTTGGTCGTGATCCACCCAAGCGCGCCAGCCATTTCACCCGCCACCGAAGCGGTGGGCGGAACAGCCGCATAGTTGCCGGAGGCGCGCTTTTCGAGGTCGGTTCGGATTTCCCGGCCCGACTTCATGATCTCGCGCGCCAGTTCGGAACGGCGCCCTGCGGTGTTCGACGCCTCCATGGTGGTGGACGAGGAAACGACCTTCTTCATGATCTGCGTGTAGTTGCCGACGCGGACCGTGTTCGGGCGGCTGTCATTCGCCAGATCATCGCCCTGAATGGTCTTGTTGTCATGATTGGCCGCGCCGAGCTTGTCGGTCTGCCATTCGGTGTAGACCTGCTGGGCTTTCGGGCCGGTGCCGATTGCCTTGATGAATGGAGTATCGTCGGGGAACAGTTCGCCGATACGGTCGGACAAATCTTCGCGGACGCCCACGCGGGCCGCCGCCTGAATCGTATTGGAAGGCACAGCCATAAAAAAATCCTTCTAAGGGCAGCACCGTCTCGCGACGGGGCATGAAGTTCAGATACCGAGGAAGTCCGCCATGGCGTTCATGTCGCCCGATTTAGCGGCTTTCCACGCTTGCTCGCTCGCCTGTGCACTGGTCTGTTTTGCCGAGGGCTTGACTCCCGGCTTGACCATGCGGGGCAGGCTCTTCGCAGCCCTGACGCTTTCCATCTTCTTCTTTTGGAGAGCGTCATATTTCGCGGCCTTTTCCCGCCAGTCCATGGCGGTCTTGACTGCGAGAATATCGGATGCGTTCGCGCTCTTGATTGCCTCTGGCGGATACCCAAGCTCGGTTGCGGTCTGAACAAATCCGTTCAGAATTTCCTGACGCTTTTGCGGGTCATTCCATTCGGGCAATCGCTCCGCGAGAATTGCCTGACCGGCCGCGATCTCGCTTTGTGCATTTTGCGCTCTGGCGGAGTCTGCTGTCGCCTGTGCCTGCTCAATGCGCTGGTGCAGTTCCTGCTGCTGTGCAACGCTTCGCTGGTGGGCGGCCATCTGCCGTTGATAGGTAATATAATCGTCGGGATTCCCCGTGTAAAGCAGCCTTTCATCGGGTGGCTGGGAGACGAACTGCTGGGCATATTCACGCAATGCCGCCGCGTGGCGCTCCTGCATCTGCGCCAACGCCTCTCTGGCCTCTGTCTGTGCGGCCTGCTTGACCTGAGCGGCCTCGCTGCCGACCCGGCGCAGATAGCTGTCGCGCTCGGCTTCACGCTGCGCCACCTTCGCCCGCGCCTGCGGCGTCAGTTCAGCCCATGTTTTCGCGTCATCCTTCGACCAGGACAGGGGGAGCGGCGTCTCCGGCTCTTCGGGGGCACCCTCTTCGGGGGCCTCTTCCTCTGCGTCGCCTTCTTCGGCGGCGAGGTCCGCCTCTATCTCGTCCGCAAGCGCTTCTTCCGCGTCCTGCTGGGATTCGGCCTCGCTGGCGTCCTGCTCTTCCTGCGGCGCTTCTTCGCCGAGGATATCGTCGATCTCAGGCCCAAGAGCCTCTTCTGCTGCGCGGATATCGGACATGTCAGTAGCTCCTCATAAAGTCGATCCATTTGCGCTTGTGCTCCGGCAGAGCGGCAATCTTCTCGGCGCGAGACTTCTGGCTGGCTGCCATTTCACCATCCGTGACGATGGCTCTGATCTGGCGCTCCACCTCGTTGATGGCGCTCTGCGCGATCGAGAGGTTGCGTATTTTGGTCGTTTCCCAAGGCTCGTTGGTTGCTGTTTTCATCAGCGCGCTGAGATATTCGGCGCGGACAGCCTCGAATGCAGGGGCCAAAAACTCGTCCAGTGCGGACTTGGCGCGGAAACCGCGACTGCGGCGCTCTTCAAGGTTGGTCATGCCGCTTCCATCCTTATATCGTAGCCGAATTTTTGATAAGCAGCGTTCCGCGCGGCTACCGCCTCTGCGAGCGTGCGAGTCCAAGCGACCTGCCTTTGCCCTCTCCCCGGAATTGATAACTGCACCACCCACCGGTCTGTTTTTGCGGACCAGTGGATATGTTTATACCCACTCGCATTCAGGCGGTTGATAGGCTTATTCCGCATATTGACTGCATGACTTGTGTCACGGAGATTGCCCCACCGGTTGTTGTGCTTGTTGCGGTCGCGATGGTCGATTTCGTCAGGGTCGTTGCCGGTTACCATTTTCCAAATTAGCCGATGAGCCAGATAACTCTCGCCCTCGATCTTGAGGACGATATAGGTTCGCTTTGCGCCTGCCTGAGTGCCCGCATATTTTGCGTTCCAGACTTTTTGGCAGTTTTGAGCGGATCGGCCATTCACAGCCGAAAACATCGACAAAGGTCGTCCCCGCCAAGTCAGGATGCCGGAGGCTGGATCGTAATCCAGAAGCTGGCAAAGATGATCTTGCGATGGCAGTTTCTTTTTAAACATCTAACCTCCCACCAGGGCGCTTCTTCGGCAAATCGCCGTCGCCCTCGTCGCTTGCAGCTTTCTTGGCCGCAACCTCCTGTTCGAAAGCCATCCGGCGCAGGGCCATCTGCTCTTCAAACTCCTGCGTGCGCAGGGCCAACTGCGCTTCAAATGTCGCCCTCTCGCGCTGCAACTGCTCATCGAGCGCGGCTTTTTCACGCTTGGCTTGCAGGTCATATTCAAGGCTCTGCTGCTTCATCTGCGCGTCGATCTGCATCTGCTGCGCCTTGAGCATCTGCTCGCCCTGAGCCTTTTTCGCGTCGTTCTCGACCCTCGCCGCCTCAATCTGAGCGTCCGCCTGCATTTTCAGCATTTCGGGGTTCGGCTTTTCCGGTTCGGGCGGCATGTTTTTCGGGTCGGTGATATATTGGCTCACTTCACCCAAAGAACTGTCCTCGATGACGCCGACGAGCTGATTGTAGATATTCTCCGGCGTGAACAACTGCATGTCGGCGCCGCTGCTCTCCACCGCCTGCGTCAGTTGCAGGAGGGTGAGGCGCGCCTGAAGCCGCTGATCTTTCCGCCCGGTGCCAAGACCAACGCGCACGCGCACATTGACGCCATCCGGCCACTGGCGAGGGTCTGTCCGCACAAGCTCGCCATCAACCATAACTTCCATCGGGCCGCCGAACTGGCGCATGAGGCGATATTTCTTGAGCATGAGCCGCGCGAACGCCTCAGCGAAATTGCGCGCCATGTAATCTTCGATCTGCTGGCCTGCCGCTTGCATCATAGCCGTGCCAGTCGCAGTCTTGTTGAGCGCGTCGGCGTCGAGGCCCTGATTCATCCGCGTGATGCCGGTGCGGCTCTCGCGCTCTCCGGCCAACACCTCCATCATTTGGAACGAGGAGCCAGAAACATCAGGCAGTTTAATCGGCTGCGGCGGGGTCGCTCCGGCATGGCGGATAATCCCGCCTGCTATTGGCGAGGCCAATAGATCATCAATAGTTGTATCGCCCAACGCGCCTTCTGCCACAGCCCAACGCGGCTTGTTGGCCTGATAGAGATTATCAAGACCCTGACGCATGAGGACCGAGCGCGTGCGCTGGATGTCCATCACCTTGTCGGCAAGCGACTGGCCGACGATCCTGCCCGGCATGGGGAATGGGCAGAACACGACGCCCGGCTGCTCATCGATCACTTCGACATCAAGGATGCGGCCGCCAACGCGGTGGACCTTGAGAAGCTCTGCCACCCCGTCGCCATCGAGGTCATAGCGCGCATATTCTTCGAGGAGCCAGACGCGCCGGTTCGCACCAGTGCGATAGTCGCCATCGTTCCAGCCATTTTGCACAGAGCCATTGCGCGCCGTCGCAAGGCCGTCCTGATCGTATGGGTAATCGCTTTCGAGGCCATCTGTGCCATAGCCCATTTCCGCAATCTGACTGATCGTGCGCGGCATCCGAAACGCGACATAGAGGCAGTCGTCGTCAAGGTCGCGCGCGTCCTGCGCTATCAGCACCTCCTCGTTCGGGGTGAAATAGTCGCGGAAGATCGGCGGCTGCGGTTCCAGCCACGCGACAGACCACTGCTCGCCTGCCTCGTCCATCGGCGCGGAGGCGATGAACTCGACGTTCGCAGCGGCAAGCTCATCAGCCGATAGAACAGCCTCACGTCGCACAGGCGGGCGCTCCTCGACGCAGACCTTGACCATGCCGGTCTTTTCCAGCAGCCCTGCCTTGATCCAGTCATGCAGAACGCGATAGCCATCCTGCCCTTGGAAAAATTCATGGTTGAGCGCTGCCTCTACAACCTTCGCCAGATTTTTGTCCGGAAGGCAGAACTCAACCACCGTGTCGCCTGAAACCATCGTGCGCAGGATTGACACGGTCGCATAATCAATAACCTCTGCAACGTCACGGGTTACGACCTGCGACCGGCCCTCTTCCTCATCGCCGAAAGGTTCGCCGTTGTAGAAGTCCAGCGCATTCGCTCGCTCAGCTGACAAGTCGCTGTCATAAGACTTATCCTCCTCATCGCGTAGAAATGTCGCAAGGCCCGACATATCTACACTCGTCTCGCTATCGACGGTCGCGCCCGTCATCAATTCGACGTCAGGGACGGTCATACGATACCTCTGCTGCTGTAATTGATTGGGCGGGCTGATTTCGGCTCGCGATAGGCGACGGCAACAAGGCCGAATGCGTCCGCACCATGGCTGGACCAGTCATGCTTTGGGCCAAGACCAATACCGCGCTCTTCGTCGCGTTTCTCGTGATACCAGCCGATGGCATCCAGCCCGCCCGCGCATTTCTCCGCGTCGAACCACATTTGCGGGAAAAGCCTGCGCGCAGCCTCGATCCGCTGCATTGCTGCGCCTGCGCCTTGGTTCGGGATGACCTCGACCGCGAAACCAGCCTGCCGCAACGATCCCTCATAGGTCGTCTGATAGACCTTCTCGTGAGCCGCGCCATCGTGCGGCAGGATGCAGTGCGCGGCCTCATAGCCGTTCGAGCGCAGCCACTGGATATGCATCGCGAGCGGTTGGCCAACCGCCTCGTAATAATCGAGGAAGCGGATTTCCTTGCTGATCCACTGGACAATCCAGATCGCCGTCGCGTCCGCCTTCGCGCCGGTACCGCCGATGTCCCAGACCGCGCGCAAGGTCATGAGCGGGTCCGCCGCGACCCGGCACACGCGATTGTCAGCCCGCGCCTGCGTCAGATGCTTGGCGTAATAGGCGCCCTCATGAGCGCGGACAAAATCACCCTCCCAGATATGCTGGTAGCTATCAGGGCGAAGCTCCAGATCGTCGAGGCGCTCGCGGTCCAGCTTGGCGGGGAACCAAGGGTTGTCACGCCAGTTGATCTCCACGATCTTCATGCGGTCGGAAATTTGCTCGCGGAAGCGTTTGTGGGTGGCGCTGCGCTCGGTCTCCGGGTTCCACGTAACCCAAACCTCAGAGCCTTCCTCGCGGACGGTCGGTATCAGTTTGACCCATGATTGCTCCGGGACAGGCTCGGCTTCATCGATCCATGCCAGCAAAATGCGGGACTTGGATTTGATGCTGTCCACATTGCGATCGAGGCCCGCAAAGGTGAAATCCACCCGGCCTGCCAAATGCGAAGCAGTGCGAATATATTTCTCGCCAATATCGAAATGCGGCAGGAGCCAATCTTCCTCTCGGATGGCCGCCTTCAGTTCTTCAAGTGAGGAATCAGCGAGGCTGTTCATGAATTTCCGCAGGCACAGGATGATGCCGCTTCGACCTTCCGCCGCCAACTTGTAAGCACGGACCGCCGCCATCTTCGCGAAGGTCCGCGTCTTGCCAGAGCCTCGACCGCCATAAGCGCCGCGCACATCGGCCTCACCGCTGAAAACCGGCGCCAATTTCGCGGGCATCTGGACCTGGGCAGTCGTCATGGCGCGACCCCGACGATCTCGATCCGCGCCACCGCCCGAATTGCCCCGCCGTCCTCGTCTCCCTGAACCACAACAGCAGGCTTGCCATAGCCGCGATCGAGGATTGAGTTCGCCGCCGCGACAACAGCAGCGCGCGGGGCTGTATCATCCTTCAGGACGTCAACGAGCGCTTTTACCGCGTCATCGGTATATTGCCGCGCTATCTCGCGGATCGAGGCTGTGGCTTTATTCTGAGCGCCTTTTGGACGGCCTGCGCCGGGCCGAGCACCACCAACCCTCGATTTTTTCTGATTTTTAATCTGAGGTTGCCCAGTGCTCATGGGGCCAACCATTTACAGCATAAATTTCAGCTTGGGACGGGGGCAAAAATAGCCGTGTCGATATTCTCTTGCCGGAACAGCCGACGCACATAGCTGCGTTCAGCGCCGGTTGCGCGGCAAACCTGTCTCACAGGACAGGGCCCATGTTTCCGCCAGTAGTTCAGCACTCTGGCGCGGGTAGCAGGGGGACGGCCACGGTCAGCCATTCTTGTAGAGCCTCATGGCTGCGATGAATGCGGCGGCCATAGACCTCGACACGGGGTACCGCTCTTGCTCGATAGCCGACTGCATCACCCCCTGAACAACATCGAGTGACGGCTCTTCTGCCACCAGATCGGGCGCCGGAAGCAGGGCGGTCAAAGCATCGATACAGGCCCGCACAGTATCCGGGTCGAGCTGCTTTTCCTCAAAGGCTCCCCCGCATTCGAGGTAGTTGTAGGTCGGGGTCATGCGGCTTCCTCCTTCAAAATCTGGCGGACCATGGTCATGCAGCGCCTGCCAAAATTCGACTGGCCAGATCGGCACCGACAGACGGCGCGATAAGGCGAACCGGCTCAATGTCGCGCGGCAGCAGATCGTTCAGCTTTGATGCCGCCACATTCAGCCGATTGACGCCGATGCTCGCTTTGGCGCGGACAGCCTCTTCCACCTCATTGAGAAATTTCATCGGGGTGTGGATGGCATCACGCAATGCGAGAATCATCACGTCTGGCGGGAGGTCGGACAGCGCCAGAACGACGGCCTTCCGCCATGCGGTAGCCTGTTCAGACGAAAGCTGGGGTGCAATCTTCGCGCCGATGGGGCGAAGAATATCGCCGGCCTGCTTGGAAAGCTCGCCATTGCAGTCCGGCTCCACATCTTTGAGCGGGGTCATGCGGCGGGCGAGGATGAACCGACGCCGGGATAGGTCCCCAGCACGCTCGATCATGTCGGCTCTCCAAGCCTGTAAGCCCTCCGGGTCATCCCATTTTGTCGGCCTTGTGCTGGTGAAGAGACGGACCTCGAAGTCGTCAACCGAGCCAACCGCTAGGCCTACCGCCGTCGCTGGTGTCCCGATATGTGCGGCCTGAATATTGGTTGCCATGCTTGTTTTCCTTGATCTCAAAAAGTCCTTGCCAACAGTTCATCGTGCTCTGGTTGAGCACTTCGCCGGGTGGATGGCCGTCCCGCGCCAGTTGGCCGAGTTTGTTCACAGCCAGTTGCTTGGCGTGATCAGTGAGAGGCTTTCGGATCCCCCGACGCATTTCGAGGAACGCCTCCCAAGCATCAGCCGGGACCCAATCCGGCAAAATGAAACCCGATTTTTCTCGCGCGCGCTTAGAGGTAGCTTTAGCTACCGATAGGTTCATTGGTGGTTCTATGGGGGTTTGGGTGCGAGATTTGCGGGGGTGGGGCGCAGAATCTGCGGGGGTATCCTGCAAAATCTGCGGGGTGCGAGATTTGCGGGGTGCAGATTTTGCGGGGTGCAGATTTTGCGGGGGTGGGGCGCAGATTTTTCGGGGGTCGAGATAATAGGTCCGGGCCTTGTGTTCGCCATCCCGGAAGGTGAAATACTCGTTTTCTGCCAACCACTTGAGGGCGGATTGCACGGTGCGCTCACCTTTGCTGGTCTTGCGGCAAAGTGTCTCCACGGACGGCCAGCATACGCCATCATCATTGGCGTGGTCGCATAGACACATGAGCACCATCTTTTCGGTGCTGGGGATGTCTAGATCCCACGCGGCAGAAAGCAGGCGGATACTCACCCCATCACCTCAATCACGACAGCCGGATAACCCTTGCGCGGCGCATAGAATTTATACTCAGGCAAAAACCGCCGATCATTGACGCCCCAAGCGTCAGCCAGCCCGTCGAAATATGGTTTTAACCGATTTGGGAAATTCACGCGGTCGCTGCGGTTATCGGGCGGATAGAACCGGATCGTCAGATGGATATCGCCATCGCCCGGCAGCGCGATATTTGCCGCTTTCGCCGCCATACAGGCCCATTGCCGATGTTTTTTTACGACAGGGGACTTACCCTGCCAGCCACCATTATTGTGGCCGGAAAGTTCGGAGGGGGGCCACGGCAACTCTATGCTTCCCGCCACGCCACAATGTCGAACGGACACGGCTCCGTCTGGCTCGGATACCTCCACCACCGCCAGTTCTTGACCGGCTCCGGTCGCGTCACATGACCGTTGCGAAAGCGCACGATTATGATCCGTTCCTTGTCGGTCGGGTAAGCTTTCGTCCTGTAAAGTTTCGGAAATTCTATCCATTTCGGTTCGTCGCTCATGATCTGATCTGATCCTCGGCGCGGCTGGTGAGGGCCGCGCTCCGGTCAGGTCAGTTGGCCGGGGCCGGATGCAGGCGGGATGCTTCGAGCATGGGCAATCCGGCTTCAGTCGGCACGTAAATCAGCTGCGCGTCCTTCGCGTCTATCGCTTGGATTTGCAGATATCGGAGATAACCCTCAGGCCCGCCCAAGCTTTGCTGGATAATCTTGTTGGCTTTCGCGACACCATCGGCGCGGACGACTTCCGCCTGCGCCTCATATTTCGCGCTCTCCATCTTAGCTTGAGCCTCAAGCGTCTTGATCTTCCGGTTCTGCGTCGCCTGCGCCAATTCTGCCTCACCGGCGGTCGTAGCATTCCAGACGCGAATGCTATTATAGGCCGCGCACGATCCGAGGCCGCCGCCTACAGTAACCACGAGAAGCAGCGCCACGCCGCCTGCGATTGCGAGAGGATTTTCCATCTTTCTTCCTTTCGTGGTGGTTAAAACAAGCCGAGCTGTGCGCCATAGGTCTCGCGCAGTGCATCGCGCTCTTCGCGCTTCCGCTTGTCGATGGCGCGTTCCTTGATGGCCCACTTCATCGTGGGCGCGTCATGGCCTACGGCCTTCGCCTCTGCGAACACGTCGCGGAGATCGTCGTTGATGCCCTTGCGCTCTTCGATCAGGCGCTCGGCTCTTTCCACATATTGGAGGAGCCGCGGGTCGGTGGCTTCGCTCATGCTTGTTTCCTCTTGCTGATACCGTCCACCAGCGCCGCGATATGAGCGCGACGGGCAGACGACAGTTGACGGTTGCGATTGATGCTCCACGAGGCGTTCGCGGCCTCGGTGCGGGTCTTGATCCGCGCCAGACGACGCCGGGCGAGCCATTGGCGGATGCTCTTCATGCCTTCGCCCCCACCAGTCCGCGCCAGTAATCGGCGCGCTTGATTGCTCGTTCCAGCGTGGCGCTTTCGGTGTCGGACAGAGCGCGGTGGCGGCCTATCGCGTCATAGGTCGCGATAACCTTTTCGGCGGCGGCGAGATAGCGGGCGGCGTCGGAAAGCGGCGGCGTCATCCAACCGTCCCCCGCTGGCACAACTCATAACTAACGGAAATACTTAACGAATTTGGTGAAATGAAAGCGCGCGTCGTATCGCCCGCCTCATGGAGATGTGCGAGAGATTCGGGGCTGGCGTCGGGAGGGGTAACGCCAGCCCCGGCCAGCGGCGAACGGGGGATGATGTCCGCCGCGTGGAGGTCGTAACAATCGCAGGTGAGGGGCCGGTTGCAGGCGCGGCAGGTCATTCAGGCCTCCACCGGCTGGCGCGCAGGACGACAAGCCTTGATGCACGCTGCAATTTCGCTGCTGTTCTTTTGGGCTGGGCGGAAGGCAGAAGCCTCAAACCAAGTGAGCGGGAAACATTTGAAGCGCAGGAAGGCAGTACGTTTCCCGAATGTCCGCTTCCAGAATGTGGTCTGATCGCGGGGCATCTTTACGACGCCAACGACCGTAAAAACGTCGCCCTTTTCGATCTGAATAGGCGTTATCATGCCGGTGTCTGCGTAGCCCCACGGCCCCTCGTGAATACACACCGCCTCCATGCCCACGCGCCACACACTCACGACGCCGCCCCCCGGTGGGGGGAGGAGAATTTTTCCAGCACCTCGATTTCATCGTCCGTTGCATTGGCGATAGGGCCGATCTTTTCGCCCGTCTTTCGATACACGGATAGGGCGAGGGGCTGTGACCAAGGCCGATCGCCTTTCAAAAGCGCGTGCGCATAGGAGACACTGATGCCAAGAAACTCGGCAAGCGCGGAAGGGCGTGATGGTAAATGTTCCATGGCCGTAATTTCACAGATTGTGGAATTCGATGCAAGTGGAAATTTCCACAATCTGGATAGGGCGCGAATCAGCGCAATTCCTCAGAATGTGAAAATGGAAACGAGAAAAAATGGCGGCCCGAATTACCTCAAGGCATGGCGCGAACGGCGCAGGATGACGCTTGAGGAATTGGCGGGCGCCATCGGCACATCTGCGAGCGTTATCGGATATCTGGAAAGCGGAGAGAGAGGGCTGTCAGCGAAGTGGCTTCGGAAACTCGCTCCTGCACTCAAGATCACGCCCGGCCTTCTGCTCGATCATCACCCTGAAAAATTGTCGGATGATATGATTGAAATGTGGACCCACGCATCTGAAAGCCAAAAGCAACAAATAACCGACATGGCAAAGATCATTTTAAAAGACGGCACAAACGGCTGATTGGGGTGAGGGGCTTATGAAGCGGGGGATAGCCGCGCTTGGGGTGGCATTGAGCGCAGGCTGGGCTTAGTTTCTGATGTGGGAGAGGGGTGAATCCCCTTCCCCAAAGAACCTAACGAAGGAGCTGGGATATGAGCGCAATCCCGCCTGAATATCTGCCGGCTTTCCGCCCCTACATGAAGGAAGCGCCCGTAGACGTATTGGCTTGCGCTACGGCGGTCGGCCTCCCTGTATATTCCGCTGATCTTGGGCAGGGCATTTCGGGGATGATCGTCCGCAGGGATGGGGGGTTTGTTTGCTATGTGGACGCCACAGAGCCGAGTGTGCGACAGCGTTTTACGGCTGCGCATGAACTGGGTCATTTCGCCCTCCATAGAGAACTGATTGGCGATATGCACAGCGACAATTATCTGCTGAGGGCGGAGGGGTTTACCGGCTATCAGGAAACGCAGGCAAACGCCTTCGCGGCAGATCTTCTGATGCCGCGCGAACTGATTCAGCGGAAGATGGAGCAGGGGATAACCTCGGTGGCTGATCTGGCGCGAGCGTTCGGCGTGTCCCAGATAGCCATGAGTATTCGATTGGGCCTGCCTACATGAAACCCGCCATGGAACGAGCCGCTCGCCTAGAAGCCAACATGGTCTACACTCGCCTCGCAGAAGCTATCATAGCCATGACGTAGGCCGTGGCGCGGTGTGGCTAGTTAAGTATACATGGGTCCCTTGAAAACTGGTGGCGGGGTCGCGGCGCGCCAACGCCCATCCCCTCTGCGCTGAAACGACACGCAGCACCGTCTTTCCGGCTGTCAGGCTTGGCTTTTGGTCAGCTACGCCCCGCAACAAGGTTTGCCAACCTACTAACCAATTTCGTCTGCCGCCTGCCGGTGTCAGGTTGCGCCTGCCGACAGCTCCGCCTGCGAGAATCTACGATTGGCCTCGGTCGCAGGACTGTACCTCTCGGCGCCCGTTATTCATCGGTGGAGCGCGTACCCAAGCCCGATGCTTTCGCAGAACGGGAACCTCGTTGACGCGGGCCGGGCTTGATACCGGCATCGGTTCCGAACGGGCCATCGCCCATGATCCCCGAAACTTCGCCTTATGGCTCGTCGCTGCCGGTTCTTCCCGGCCGCCGCGTCGCCCTCCCGATAGCACGGCGATTCGGGAGGGGGAAGGGAAATCCACAAATTGTGAAAAAAGCATTTGACAGGAATTCCACAATTTGTGAAACATAGGTCATCAACCAACGAGGTTCCGATGACACTTGCAGCAGAATTTTACGCCGGGTCCAAATCGAAAGCGCCCGTTCTGGACATCGTGCGTATCAGCAACGGCTCGCGCGAACATGTCGAGAGCATCCGCGTCATCAACAAGCGTGAAGCGCGACAGGTCGCCAAGGGCCTCGGCGCTACGCCGTGGAACTTCTGAGGAGGTTCCGATGACCGACAAACTTCCCTCCGCTCTCGTTTCCGAACTGCGCAAGCTGAATGCCGAACAGGTCGTGACGCTGCTGGGCGATATTCTCGATCCGGGCTGGAGCAGCCCGTTCGACCTGTCCGATGAGATGGGCGACGCGCTGTTCGATACCGCCCGCCAGTTCCGCGCCGACTTCGCGCTGATCGAGGCGACGGCGGAAGCGGAAAGGATCGCCGCATGAGCATCGTCGATCTCATGATCGAAGTGGTCGAGGCGCAGTCGGAGATAGACCGGCTGAGGTGTTGGCATGGAGGCCGCGCCTATGAGCGCGCGCATTTCCACCTCGCCGACGCGAACAAGGCTCTGGACGCCGGGCTGTCGGCGGCAGGCATCAATCCGGAAATTTTCAGGGAAGCCCTGCGCTGAGGCGTGGGAGCATGGGAGAAACAGCGTGAGTGATATCCAGATCATCGAAGTCCGCACCAAAGCCGAGGCCGAAAAGGCGATTCAGGCGGGCCACGGTATCCGCATCATCGCCGGTACGTTTGCGCTGTCATTGGTCAATGTGAGCGTGCCTATTATCATCCAGGGCGATGCTTGTCCGAG